>Ga0208112_100052_pt1 | contig 233823 bp, 196 predicted proteins | sample HotLakConsoUCCLE_FD_184736 | JGI IMG/M metagenome (GOLD analysis project Ga0208112, IMG submission 184736) | Hypersaline microbial mat communities from Hot Lake, Washington, USA - Hot Lake Consortium UCC-LE (SPAdes) (version 2) ...
CAGGCGCTGGGATATCGAAACTATCCGTTCGTCAAACGAAAATCCGTAGTACACAAACCGGTACTCAAAAAAAATCAAGATACTGTTTTGCAAGGCTTTGACGATAGTTAGCTGCAATCTGGGTTAAAACAATGATTATCTGAATGCGTGTCTGCTCAGATTTCGTTTTCTGATAAAATCGGTGATGCATGAGTTTGTACTTTGTGCAGATAGATGATTTCTACACCAATTTATTTCAAAGCCTTCTACTACTACATTATTTGTTCATGAATTCAATGGCCTCAGAGTTTGATTTCTTTTTCATTAATTTTAGGACGAACTTCTTTAAAAAGTTGGGTGGCATTTTGTACCCCTTTGCCATCCTTTTTCCCATTTCGGCATACTCATCTTTTTTCGCGGGTGTGGTTCCTAAACCATCAACATATCTGTTAAACATGCAAAATGCAGCTGCAATCAAAACCGTATCGTGAATTTCTTCATCTGTAGCTCCATGTGATTTTGCAAATTCCACATCTTCTTTTTTTACATGTTTTCCACCTTTTTGAACTTTACCTGCAATCGTCAGGAGGCTTTTCATTTTATCTGATACATGTGAGGTCTCTACATTTTCAATTACGCAACGAACCGTTTTTCCATTGTCAGCTAAATGAGCATTTGCAGCAGCTGAATGTGACAAGTGACAAAATTCACATTCATTTAAATAAGAAACATAAGAAGCGATTAATTCTCTTTCACCTGAACTAAGAGGTGATGAATCAATCAAAAGTGCATTTGCCAAATTTGACAATGCGTTTCCAGTACTGTTTTTGTAAAACAAAAGTTCTACAATTCCCGGTTGATCTATGCCTGTTTGTATGTATGCCATTTTAGAAGGGTATTTTGTTAATAATTCTGATTTTTTGAAAAGATTTTAAGTAGATGTTTCCAACTCTACTATTTATGTCGTTATCATTAAATAAAACGTAAACATATTTTGCTGATCACACATTTTTTCCGCATCTACACAATGATGCGATTGAGTTAAACTTTTCCAATATACTACAAACTTTTATAGTTGCACAACTTACCCAAACCAGCCTGTTGGTCTGTTCTGCTTATTCTACACCCGCTTCAAATACGTAGCCATACGCCATAATCTTTCCATGGGACCCATTTTGAATCGATTTAAGTACCATTTACTGTACCAAACCTGCACGGCAAACAGCGCGATGGAAAGTGGAATAGCCATGACAGGGGAGAGCTCGCCATAGTAGCCAAGGCCATATCCAAAAAAAAATGTGGTGCAGATAACCGATTGGATTAAGTAGTTGGTCAATGCCATCCTTCCTACTGGAGCAAATGCATTTAGAATAGTATTATCTTTTGATTTCTGAATGAGCATCAAAATGAATCCGACATAACTGAAACATAAAACCGGGGTACTCAGATAAAATGAAATGATGTGCAGAATGTACCAATCATTAAAAAAGACAGGGTCAATTTTGTTGTAGGTATAGACATATACACAGGCAAACAGAAATCCGATGATAAAATTTCGCTTCCATGAGTGTATGAAATAATCCCGGAATGCTTGGGGGTTATCGAGGATGCCTCTGCGTCCTATAAACAGGCCGAAAAGAAATATGGTGAGAATATAGGGCAATCCGGCTGGTGACATTAGCATTCCTACCCAAACAAAACTGCGTTCCTCTGCTCTGTATTCCATAATTTCTGTAAATGAACCATTCGTATTTACTTCATATCCACGTTGATTCAATTCTTCATATTCCACACCAACCTGCATGAATTGCTCAGTGAGGTCTTCGGCTACATCGGGGATAGTCATTGCCCACGAAATTATCAAAAATAAACCAATAAAAAACAAGGTGATACCACCGAGTAAAATACCCATCCAAATTTTGATAGTTTTATCTTTTCGTTTCAGGAATAACATGAGCAACACACCGGCAATAGCGTATGGCGCCAGAATGTCGCCACTCCAGAATATCCAGGCATGAAGCATACCGATAATTAAAAGAACAGCCATCCGGCGTAAAAAGACCGGGTACACAGGAAGATTTTTTATTTTTAATCGTTCGGTGAAAATATAGAATCCAATCCCGAAGAGGAAGGAGAACAGGGTGATGAATTTTCCTTCGAAGAATAGCTGAATAAATGCTTTTGATGCCTGATTATACCATTCAGGGAACAATTCGGTTTCGGATGCAAGACTGAAAAAAGGGTGAGCGAAATATTCTAAATTTACTACCAATATGCCAAAAAGGGCGATTCCACGCAGGATATCCAAATCAACAATTCTTTCCGATTTTATAATGGGTGCCGGTTGTTCTGTGGGTTGCATAATAAAAAGCAGTTATGTTTATAAAATGATGTGATTGCTATTTTTAAACGAGCCATATTGTTTTCGAAAATGAAAATAACAAACTAAGTGTAGTCACGAAAGTTGAAGACGAAAAGTTTCAGACTTTATAGGTTTAATCGGGGAATGATGGATGGGGTTTCACGCGATGCAGATTGGCTTTTACGCAAAGACGCGGAGGCGCAAAGTGGAGGCGCGGAGGGGTTTCATTTTTTAAAGCTAATAAAAAAGCCCGGCTGCGTGAACAACCGGGCTTTAGTTGGTTACTGAGAACTAATTATTTTGGATTCAGGATAGCGTCCACACGCTTTTCTAAGTCATTGTAATGAACACGGGTTGCGCGGTCGTTGGTGCGGGTTTTGGCACGACGGACTTCCGTCATTAGCGATTCTAACTGTTCACGAACAATCGGGCGAATATCGGATTGACTGATTGTTACTGGTGTAAACCCGAAAAATGCACGGAGAGCTGAAGGAACGTTGGCGAGTTCTTCTGTCATGAGACTTTCCATTTGTTCCACATAGGCACGTTGAAGGTTTCTTCTGTGAACATCCACAGCTGCATTCCGACGAATTTCTTTGAAAATACTTGCGCGCAATTCATCCATAAATTCAAAAGGAGAGTAGGTTCCTTCAGTACGGCGCTGATATTCAATCATTCTGGCCAAACGTTGTGGATTGGTGATATTATTCAAAACAGCCACTTGCTGTGCGCGAAGTGTTTCCACAAATGTTGCTTGGTTAATACGATCCAAAATTTCGGGATTCACGACCCAAGTTGGAGAGCTGAACGCATATTCATCTAAGAAGGCGAGAGCGCGTCTTTGTGTATCACGGTCAACCGGTGAGTAAACGGCTCCATCTTGTTCAAATGTTTTGTGATCTTCATACACCCCTCCAATATTGGAAGCAACATGGCCCATATAGCGCGCCCATTGTCCGATTATATTTCCGTACAATTCTTCCAAATGAGAAAAATCATCGCCATCACGAGCGACCCAATCCACCAGATTATTGGTAATGTATTCCAGATTCTTGAGCCCATAATAACTGGCTTTCATGGCGTCATTCCCTAAATCTTCATTTTGAGAACGGGGATCTATTTTCCCAAACGTTTGACGACCAAAGAAGAAACGAGGATCATCGGCATGTTCTATAACCCACTCATTCAAAATTTCTTTTTGTTCCTCTTTTGGCATATCACCAAACCAGGTGTAGCCCCATTTGATGGACCAAATGTCATATTCGCCAACTCTCGGATAGAAATTTTCTACGCCATCACCCGGCTGCGCTATGTAATTGAAGCGGGCATAATCCATGATAGATGGTGCCGTACCATGATTGGCCGTAAACGTAGGTGAGCGTAATGAATCGACCGGATAAGCATAACTGGAACCGAAGTTGTGCGGAAGTCCGAGTGTGTGACCGACTTCGTGGGCAGAAACAAAACGCACCAATTCACCCATCACATCATCATCCATATCCACTTTACGGGCATCAGGATTTGCCGCTGCTGTTTGGATGAAAAACCAGTTACGCAACAAATTCATCACATTATGATACCAACCGATTGATGAGGTGATGATTTGCCCGGAACGGGGGTCGCGAACATGCGGTCCATACGCATTTTGAATCGGGGAGGCAAAATAGCGAATCATGGTATAGCGGGCATCTTCGGGACTAAAATCCGGGTCTTCTTCGGGTGTTGGCGCTATTTTTCCCATAATAGCATTTTTGAAACCGGCTGCTTCAAAAGCTACTTGCCAGTCATCAACGCCTTTTGCGAGCCAGTAACGATATTTTTCGGGAGTAGCCGGATCAACATAAAAAATAATAGGTTCTACCGGTTCCACAGGGCCGCCCTCGCCACGTCTCCAGCGTTCATACGCTTCCGGATCTTTAGGTTCAAGTTCCCACCGGACGATATTATTGACGCGGTCCGCCCGATGCACATCACTTCCGTAATCAACCTGATTCATGGCAAAATAGCTCACACGCTGATCAAGTTCTCTGCTTTGCATGGGGACTTCAGGCAGCAAATACATACTGTGATTTATTTCTAAGCTGATTGCTCCTGTGCTGGAGTTTGAGGGTGGTTTGCCGGCTTCATACGTAAGAATGGATCGCGCTTCAACATTGGTTGGGAAGCTGCGAATATACTCGATAAACGTTCTGGATGCATCTAATCGGCGAACCTGATAGTCAGTTCGGCGGCTTTGTTGTAAACCAAAAGCCGGAACATCAGAACTAAAAAGAGATGTAACCTCAATGACGGTTCCTGTGGTGTCTTCATTCAAAGCTTCAATATTGAATGACATGATAATAGGTTCGAAATTGGAATTTCGAACAGCCTCTGCAATAGGTAGTGAATCACTCGCTACATTATTAAAAGAAACAACCCGAAGCAGTATTTGTTTGTCGCGGCGTTCCCAGCGCAGGGTTTGGTTGTTGAGTGTTTCGCCCCCGAATCCAATACCATCGGCTGTGCGGGCTATGCGTGAAACCATCAGCATTTCGCGTCCAAGCAGTGAATCCGGAATTTCGTAATAAAATTTTTCCTCTTGTTTATACACATTGAAGAGGCCCTCATCTTTTTCAGCGGCTGATTTTATAACATCAGAAAATTTCTTGATTTCTGTGGTTCCTGAGCTACCCCGTCGTCCGGGAGCGCTCCCAGCTGCTCCATTTCCACCTTGCTCTACAGCCAGTGTTTCAGGTGCTTTTGTTGATTTTCCGAAGATTCCACAGCCGCTGATAAGTGTAGCAGCTATAAAAATCATCATTAATGAACGTAGTTGATACATCATGAATTAGTATTATATATGAATGTGGTAAAGAATTTTGTATTTCAAATAGAGAACGTTGTAGTAAATCGTTCGTCTTTTTGTTTTTTACAATTTGGTGAATATACAGACATGAAATTGAAATACAGTGCATCAGGTAACTTTTTAACCAACAAGCTGAATCTGTAAAATTCGGTAATAGAAAAATTAGCAAAATTGCAAATCAATGACTTCAGATACATGATCATTGAACTGAATTCATAAATGCGACATATCCTATTGTAATGACATGCTCAGGGTGTCGCACCTATTTTTTTTGTGATATCCCTGATTACACGGCATGGATTTCCAAATGCAAGTACGTTAGCTGGCATGGAACGTGTAACTATACTACCCGCCCCAATTACAGTTTTATCACCAATAATTACACCCGGATTTATGACAACATTACCACCAATCCAAACGTCATTTCCGATTTCAACGGGATGTGCACTTTCCAAGCCCTTCCTGCGTATTTCCGTTTCAAGTGGATGTGTTGCTGTGAAAATGCTTACATTCGGGCCAATAAAGACATTGTCCCCAATTGTAACCTTGGCGCAATCGAGGATGGTCAGATTGAAGTTTGAAAAAAACTGCTTACCGATTTCGATGTTGTAACCATAATCGCAATAAAATGGTGGTTCGATTAAAAAACTTCCATCCGTTTTACCGAAAAGTTGCCTGATAATCCCCATTCGCTTTTTTATTTCGTTGGGTTCAGTTGTGTTGTACTGATGAATCAATTCTCTGGCCGCAAGGCGCTCTTTTGTCAGTTCTTTATTGGAAGAAAAGTAGAGTTCTCCGGCCAGCATTTTTTCTTTTTCGGTCATAATGAATGTGCAGTTTGCCAATGACCCCAAAGAATTGCCTCAAACCCGGGATTTTTGAATTGCGAAGAAGATTGCTTGTTGAAGATTAATTCGATGGAATATTGCTCATCATCAAAATATACAAGCCAGGGAGAAGCGATTTTGTCTGTCGTAGCAATGCCGTGTTGTATATCATTTTTTCCGGAATTATTCTCAAAGTGGATAGAATATGAATGCTCAAATTTATGATAGGGTTCTATTTTATTGATGATATAATCCTTTCCCAGAACGGTTTGAATAATTTTGGAAAGATTTTGGGCTTCTTCAATAGAATGTTGATTTTCAGTGATAATGGTGAGCAATGCGCGTTTCATCCTGAAGGAGGTTCTATGTTTTTTATGTTGATTACGATTTATGAAAAAATTTATCGTTTTCCCAATTTAACGGATTATCTATAATGTATTTTGATATTCGTTCGAATTCATATTCATCCCTGATGATTCTGTCGTGAAACCGTTCCTGCCACGCAAATGTATATACCAATCGGTGGATATGTTTGGTAACGGTCCTTTTGTATGATCGGATAACGGCAGATAATGATTCGGATTTTGGTGATATATTGGACATTTGTTTGTTTTTAATTGGTTTACCACCCCGACCAATTGGTGAATCGTTGCATGCAACGTCTGTACGTTTTTGGATTCCACGGATTGGTCATCGTTTGAATAATCCCACCATTCTGCCCGTGCTGATGGAATTCTGTATGTATTTCTGAATTTTTCCATATTCAATTTTCATTCTCAATTACCCTCATCTTCAAAATACGGACTTCATCCACTGGACGATCCATAGAATTGGTATTGACGGTAGCGATGGAATCCACTACATTCATTCCTTCAATGACTTCACCAAAAACGGTGTAGTTCTGATCGAGGTGAGGAATACCACCAATTGTTTGGTAATATTTACGATGTTCAGCCGGAATTTCATAGCGCTCAAATTGGTCGTATTCGTCAACAATGGCCTGAAAACGCGCATTCATTTCACGAAGACGAGTTTCATTGCCTGTTTCAGTATAGTGTTGAATGGAATCCTGTAGCGATTTATATATCGGATCATTTTTGGCATAATGTCGTGCCAGCCAATTATTGATGCGTGACTGCGCCACGGTCATCATACTATCACTCACAACCTGACCCTGAACAATATAAAATTGTGTACTTCCTGATTCCCGCTGGGGATGATCGCCACGTGCGGCACCAACAGCGCCTCGCTTGTGAAACAATTCTGGATGAAATTCCGCTGGAATGGTATAGGGCAATCCACCAAATCCGATAGTATCGGTAATACTCGCGTACTTGCTGTCAGGGTCACCACCTTGAATCACAAAATGTTCAATCACCCGATGAAATTGAAGGCTGTCGTAGTACCCTTCCTGAACCAAATTCATGAAATTATCTCTGTGAAGCGGTGTTTCGTTATAAAGCTGCAAGGTGATGATTCCATAATTAGTGGTCATTTCAATGGAAACGGGCTGGTTCTTCACATCTGCTTCCTGATCAGAATGACCTGTGCAACCCGAAAGAATGCATAATAAAAGCAGCAGTGGAAGGAGGTAGGTTTTCATGATTTAAGATAATTTGATTGATTGGTGTTGCAGAAACTAACATAATGAGTTCACATTTGTAAGCAAGGACGCGTAATTTAGACAACTGACAGATGTGCGAACCTTGAACCTGTCACATTGAACCTTCAAACCTGAAACCTCTATCATCTACTTCCTGGGAACACGGATTTTCTCGACTAAATTCTGAATGTCAACCGGTGGCGCTTTGGTGAACCGTACGACTATGAGGGCTGTTATCAGATTGAAAATCATGCCAAGTGTACCAATGCCTTCAGGTGATATTCCAAACCACCAGTTTTCTGGTTGATTTAGTTCAGGATAAAGAAAGGTGAAATATACGATGTAGGCTGTGGTAAAAAGTATTCCCACCAACATGCCCGCAACGGCTCCTTCTTTATTCATCTTCTTATAAAAAATACCTAAAATGATAGCCGGAAAGAATGAGGCTGCCGCCAATCCAAATGCAAATGCAACCGTTTGAGCTACAAATCCGGGTGGATTTATTCCAAAATAACCGGCTACAAATATGGCAAATCCAGCCGCCAGTCGTGCACTCCAAAGCTCTTGTTTATCGGTCATTTCGGTCCAGACTGTTCGCTTGAAAAAATCATGAGCGATGGCTGTAGAAATTACGAGTAAAAGTCCGGCAGCAGTAGAAAGAGCGGCTGCAAGTCCTCCGGCCGCAACCAAACCAACGACCCAGTTTGGAAGATTGGCAATTTCGGGATTGGCCAGTACGATGATATCTCTATCCACATTCAATTCATTGGATTCCGGATCGCCATTAAATTGAATGATGCCATCTTGGTTTTTATCATCAAAAGATATAAGACCGGTTGTTTCCCAGTTAGTAAACCATTCAGGAACATCGGCATATTCAACGTTACTTACAGTTGTAATTAAATTAGCTTTGGCAAAAGCGGCAAGAGCGGGAGCTGTTGAATAAAGCAGTACAATAAAAATCAAAGCATATCCGGCTGATGTACGAGCATCACGGACGCGGGGAACGGTGAAAAACCGCACAATTACGTGCGGCAGACCTGCTGTTCCAATCATAAGGGCGGCGGTTATAAAAAATACATCAATCATGGGTTTGGTGCCGGAAGTGAATGCGGCAAATCCAAGTTCCAGGCTAAGTCCGTCCAGTCTATCGAGCAGGTATTCACCAGTACCATCCGTAACGGTTCCACCAAACCCGAGTTGAGGAATAGCGTTGCCTGTCATCATAATGGAAATAAAAACTACCGGGACAAGGTAGGCGAAAATCAGAATGCAGTACTGAGCAACCTGCGTATAGGTGATTCCTTTCATGCCGCCCATCACAGCATAGAAAAACACAATTATCATTCCAATAACGACACCCATTTCAATTTCTACATTCAGGAAACGGGAGAAGACAATCCCGACACCACGCATTTGTCCGGCAACGTACGTAAAGGAAATGAAAATGGCACATGCTACAGCAACCAGTCGGGCGGTACTCGAATAATATCGGTCACCTACAAAATCAGGAACGGTGAATTTTCCAAATTTCCGTAAGTAAGGCGCCAATAGGAGTGCGAGAAGTACATAGCCACCTGTCCAACCCATCAGGTAAACAGAGCCGTCATATCCAAGAAATGCTATCATACCGGCCATGGAAATAAAGGATGCGGCTGACATCCAGTCGGCAGCTGTGGCCATGCCGTTAGCAAGTGGCGAAACCGATGAGCCGGCTATATAAAAATCGTGAGTTGATGTAGCGCGCGACCAGATTGCGATACCAATGTATAACATAAAAGTGGCGCCAACAATAATAAAAGTCCAGGTTTGAATATCCATGCTTACTATCAAACCTCCCTTACATCAAATTCTCTGTCAAGCTTATTCATCTTGTACACATAAAAGAAAATGATCATGATAAAAACATATTGTGAGCCTTGCTGTGCAAACCAAAACCCAAGTTTAAAACCACCCATTTGAATCGTATTGAGCTGCTCTACAAGCAGAATCCCAAACCCGAATGACACGATGAACCAGACTGTTAAAAGTCCGAGGAGTAAACGAAGGTTCCGTTTCCAGTAGGCTTTATGTTTTTCGTCCATTTTTTAAATTGACTATGAAGTATTTAACGAATAATGTTATTCACATTATAGAAAGATAAATTTATTTATCGGGTTCTGTCTTAACTTCAGGGTTTATGTCGGGTTTAATTTCACGACTATTTTCCGGTTTTAAAGATTTGAATTTTTTAGTTGAGTTATGAATACTGCGTTCAGCCCAACTTATGAACATTCCTTTTTTAACATTGGAACCGTAATGTTTGGTGTAAACATGGGTGAATTCGGCGCCGAGGAAAATTACAAGCATGTTGTAGTACACCCAAATCAGGAAAACGACAAATGAACCTGCGGCTCCAAATGTAGAAACGGTTGCAGCAGTACTCAGGTAAATGCCTACCATGTAATGGCCAAACAGAAATAATAGTGCGGTAACAAAAGCACCCACAAAAACATCAGACCAATTCACTATGATGTCGGGAAGCATTTTATAAATAATGGCAAAAAGTATTGTTGTGACAACGAGAAAAAAACCGTTATTAAGCCAACCAAGTTGAATATCAAAATCAAGATGTGGTTCTATGAGATTTAGAACAGCATCTAGAATAAGGGTAGAGGCAAGGGTAATTGAAAAGACAAAAATCAGAACAACAGCCAATAGGCGGTTTATGATAAATAATGAAATACTCTTGCCTTTTGGAGTTTCAACCCCCCAAATAATATTTAGTGATTCTTTGAGTTGAGTGATAACCGTGGTGGCCGCAAAAAACAAAAAAGCTGTACCCGCAATTGTAGCTGCAATTCCTGTACGTGATTGAGCTACACTATTCACGAGGTTTTCAATAGAAATAGCCAAATCTGCACCCAGAACATCAGTCATTACCGCACTCATTTGCCCACTTGCCGCTTGTTCGCCAAAAATAATCCCTGCTATTGCAATAATGAGAATCAGCAAGGGAGCCAGACTGAAAATCGTATAAAATGCCAGTCCTGCCGAGTGTAGCATCATATTATCATCGAACCAAGCCTCAAAGGTCTCAGCGATTACCGTTTTTAATTCTTTAAATATGGAAATTATATTCTTTAGCAAAATAATTCAAACACGTACAGTTTTCAAAGCTATTGCAACTTCAGCAGCTCGCTCAATATCAAATTTTGTGTTGTAGAGATGTGGTGAAAATCGGATCATTTTATCACGTACTGATACAAATATTTTTTCATCAGAAAAACACTTAAGTACATATTCCTCACTCATATTTTCAGGAAGATAAAAACTTGTTATGCCCGATCGATGGTTAGAATCTAAATCTGTGTAAACCTGAAAACCATTTTCTTCCAATGATCGCGATAACTCATTTCCCAGTTTCATCACGTGGGCGTGAATATTATGAACACCAACTCTTAATAGCAAATTAAGGCTTCCACACAGGCCATAAATCCCCGGAATATTAGGCATTCCGGTCTCAAATCTGCTGGCCGATTTCTTAAGGTCTTGTTCGTAATTGAAAAAATCCCAGGGTTCCTGTACGCTCAGCCAGCCAAGTTCCGTTTGTCGAAGGATGTCTTTAAGTCGATCAGAAAGATACATAAAACCAATGCCCTGTGGACTCATAAGCCATTTATGTCCACCGGTACAAAAGGCGTCTATACCCGTTTCCTGAACATCAACAGGAACGACACCAGCGCCTTGTATTCCATCAACTACCACAAAAATATCACGATCTTTACAATGATTGGTAATGGCTTTTAAATCAGCTTTAAATCCGCTAATAAACTGAATATAACTCAGCGCTACAACTCTTGTTTTAGGTGTGATGTGTTGGGCGATGGTGTCTGCTTTGAGGCGACCATTGTCCTTGGGTAAAAACTTTAGTTTTACTTTACGGCTAATTTGATTCAACCAAGGATATACATTCGTTGGAAATTCGTCAGGGTGGAGAAGTATTTCGTCATTTTCGTGAAAGGGAAGCCCGTTTGCAATGATATTTAATCCCTGAGTTGTGTTTGATACAAACGCGATTTGGTCAATATTTTTTGCGCCAATAAGCTGCGCTATCTGTAGACGGGTTTTATCAACCATCATTTCAATGATTTCAAAATCATCAATTTGCTTTGTCTGACGCAGATGAAGGCTGTTTTTTACAAGGTCAGATGTTCCTTTTGGTAATGGACTTATAGCCGCATGATTTAAATAAACAGCGTTTTCAAGCAGATGGGGAAATTCATCTCTCCAGATTTCAGGATTATATGTCATGAATTACAGATAAAATGATTTTAGGTTCAAACCGGGGTTGAACTTGATAAAAACCCGGGTGAATATGATAATCTTCAGTTCTATTAAGATATTAAAAGATTGCAGTTATACAACTAAATGATTCTGATTTTTGATAGCAAAATACTTCAAAATTAAAAGTAACTGTTAGAACTATGGTAAGCTTTGAAAGCGCATAAATTCATTGTTTTGGTAGGTGGTATCATCAAACCAATAAAAGATGTTTCCACATGAATTTAAAATCTTTTGATTTTAATTGAATAGAAACGCTTTACTGAGATTGTCTGTTTAAGTCACAACAAAGTATGAATTTTAACAAATTAAAGTATTTAATGAAAGATAAAGTAGTTTTGATTGCCGGTGGTTCCGGTGGAGTTGGAACAGCCGCCGCTCATATTTTTTCAAAAGCCGGTGCAAAAATTATTTTGGCTGCGCGAAACAGAGCGAAGGCCGAAGAAACAGCTAAAAAAATTAATGGAAACAATGGTGAAGCCTATGTTATTGATGTAGATGTAACAGATATGTCATCTGTATATAAAATGGTTGATGATGTAATTAAAGAACTTGGCCAAATTGATGTGTTGGTAAACGCGTTTGGCCTGGGGATGATTCAGCCATTACTGGATGTACATCCTTCAAAAGCAAAAGAAGTTTTTGATGTAAATGTGTATGGTACATTTTTGGTAACTCAGGCGGTTGTGCGTCACATGGCAACTGCCAAATCAGGTTCCGTAATTATGATTCCGGGAATATTGGGCAAATCGGTGATGAAACATTCTTCGGTCTATTCTGCCAGTAAATTTGCCGTATCCGGTTTTACAAAAGCGTTGGTAGATGAGCACCGTCGCAGTAATATCAAATTTACCCTTATGTATCTTGGTGGAATCGATACAGAATTTTGGGACAGCGATACAATTGATATGCGCGTTCAGCGTGATAAAATGCTCAGTGCTGATGAGGTGGCAAAAGCGATGTATTATGCAGTCAATCAGCCGGGTTCTGCAGTTCTGAATGAAATTGTCATACAACCTGATTCACACCAAATGGTATAGTGAGTAGGGGATTGAAGTGAGTATCATGTTGAGGGGCGTGAATTACCCCTCAATATGATGTTTAAAATATTATTCGCTCTTAAATTCAGCAGCATGTCCGTTTGAGGCAGCTTGTTTTTTTCGTGCACCAACCACCGGACATTGCTTCATTGCTTCCGCATACGATTTCACCATAATATCGAACCCTTCTTCGATATGGTCGGAAGTTACAGTCAACGGTGGGCGAAAACGAACAGAACGCTGACCACAAGGTAAAATAAGCAAGCCATTGTTATAGCAAGTATTTGTAAACGCGTTACGTGCATGTTGATCAGGGAAGTCAAATGCGCACATAAGCCCTTTGCCTCTCGGGCTTGTAACGTACTCGTGGTTTTCTGCAAACTTCTTTAAACGTGTGAGTAGATAGTCACCAACGGTAGCTGCATTTTCAACCAGTTTGTCTTCCTCAATTATTTCGAGATAACGCTGAAAACGTACCATATCTACCAAGTTTCCACCCCAGGTTGAGTTAATTCTGGAAGATACCTTAAACACATTGGTCTTAACTTCATCAACACGAGTACCTGCCAGTATTCCGCAAACCTGTGCTTTTTTACCAAATGCTAAAATATCAGGTTTCACGTAATGTTCGTGGCACCAAAACGTACCGGTCAGGCCAACACCTGTTTGTACTTCATCATAAATTAGCAGGGCTTCATATTGGTCGGCAAGACGACGTAATTCCTTATGAAACTCCGGACGGAACTGATTGTCGCCGCCTTCACCCTGAATCGGTTCAATTATGATAGCCGCGATATCATCTTTGTGTGTCTGGAAATACATTTCGGCCTGTGCAATAGCCTTTTTTTCAAGTTCAACTACAGCTGCTGTATTTTCCTCGTTCATTGGGAAAACCATCTTTGGGTTTACCACTCGAGGCCATTTGAATTTAGGAAACAGAGCTACTTTGTTCGGCTCAGTGTTGGTAAGCGACATGGTGTAGCCGGTACGTCCGTGAAAGGCTTGTTCGAAATGAAGAACCTGATGGCCTTTTTCTTCACGGTAACCCTTAGCGAAATTTTTCTGAACTTTCCAATCAAAAGCTACTTTGAGGGCATTTTCGACTGCAAGTCCACCACCCGCAACAAAAAAAGCATAAGGCAAATAATCGGGAACAGCAACGCGGCTGAAGACCTCAACAAAAGCAGCCATTTCGCGTGTGTAAACATCTGAGTTAGAGGGATTATGAAGGGCAACACGTCCGATTTTCTCTTTAAAAGCCTCATCTTGCATTTTAGGATGATTCATCCCGAGAGGATTGGATGCAAAAAAGGTGAAAAAATCAAGATATGTTTTATTGTATTTAGCATCATGTAAATACGGACCGCTGCTTTTCTCCAGGTCTAAAACCATATCAAAGCCATCAGCGAGAATACGTTTACCGAGGACTTCATGTACGTGTCCGGCGTCAATGTTTTGGTTAACAGTCATGCGAAATTGTTCTTTTTAAGAGGAGTAAATAATTGCTATGAATCCACCAAATATAGCTAAAAAGGGCGTTTTTGACCAAGCTTTTGAAACCATGTTTAAATGGTTTAAACCTTGTTCGGGAAAAAAAATTAATCTTCTTTAGAAATCAGAACAGCGTCATTGTTGAATATTTGGTTTTCTCAGAGTAACAGTTTTAAACATTTCATTCATGCGATAAGGTAGAAGACGTTTCAAGTTTCCCAGTATCTGACATGTCTTTTAAAGATTTTTTCAGCACGATCAGACATTCATGCCACCTCTGGAATAATTCGAGACCTGTAGTAGTTTAAACTGGCTAAGGTCTTCTCGGACAGTGATTAACGCTAAAATCTTATATGCGCTCAAGATTTTGCGATAAATCGATGAATAGTCCTAATCTTTTTGCAAGAATAAAAATTCTTTCGTGATTAGAAAGTGGAAGGGTGGCATAGTTACATTCAGATTTCGGAGGAGGGGAATTCTGTTTATTATGCTATGAGACTTCCGTTTTTTAACGATAAGATTCGTATGAGTTTCCAATATTTGCATGAGTTTTTTATGATTTATTTTATTGAGTCCCAAATAGGCCTCCTCCAGGTTACTTTCCAATTCGCCAACCATATTTAAATTATTTTTCTGGATCAGTTTGAGAAGTAATCTTTCAGGCAAATATTGTCCCCAGGGAAAACCAATGGCATGGTCAACATGAGATGCGTAAGGTCCTTCCCACGGAGGATACGAAATAAAGAGTGTTCCACCTGGTGTGAGCATAGTTTCCAGTTTTTTTAAAATTACCGGAATATCACGTATGGGTAAATGCTCAATCACATCATTCATACTTATAAAATCAAAAGATTCATCAATAGACTCTTTTGACAAATCAATGAGCTTCAGGCGAATATCATTGAAATTAAATTTCTTAATAAGTTCTTCGCAAACCTTAATATGGTGTCTGTCAATATCTATTCCCGTAGCGGTGCAGTCCCAATTCTTTCTATACCAAAGCAACATGCTACCCATTCCACACCCAAAATCAAGAATTTTTTTTCCCGTTAAGTCAAAGTTTTCTTTAATAAGATTTTTGTCAAAACGGAGATGGGTTTCTGTGTCACTACAAAAATTTTGTTCTGCATAAGACAAACCCTCTTCAAGTAATGTATCACTCAGTACCATGGATAAACAAGTTAAAAAGCTGTATTAAATATAATTATTAAATAAACTTAATTTTATATGAACAAACATTTAAAAAAAATAATTTTTACGATTAAATATTATTGTAGATTTTAGTTTCATACAATAAAGCAATAGGTTCATCTAAATTGCTTTTGAAATTACATAATAAATTAAGATTATGTTACGTATTTTCATATTTATAATTTGCTTTACTAAAGCATTGAAATTATATGAAAATGGGCTCATTTGAACTTTAGAGTGAAAAAGCGCAATTACATTATAAAATATGTATTGCTGATTAATTGCTCTTGAGGGTTAATTGTGCTATAGCCTTTTGGCTTCTGCAAAAGTCTTCTATAAAACTTAAGCTTTTGCAGTTTTGTTGTTGTTGATAATTTGATTATAAAAAGTAGTTTTCAATTTAAATAAGGTATGCTCGTGCTATATACACATTATGAGGATATAAAGCGTCTTAATTTTATTAAGGACCAGGTACAAAGTCTCAATAATAAAGACATTAGAATTCTGGACGTTGGTTGTGGAAATGGTATCATTTCTATTGCGCTTGGTAGTTTAGGATATGATGTTTTGGGAATCGATATTGATCCCGCTTCTATCAAACTGGCAAATGAATTTAACCCTTATCCGAACGTAAAATTCATGGTTCAGGATGTGGAAGACGAAATGCTGAACGACAGTTTCGATGTTGTGATATGCAGCGAGGTGTTAGAGCATTTGCATCATCCTGAAAAAATCATACGGGACATACATGATTCCATGAAGCCCGAATCCCTCTTCATCGTTACTACGCCAAACGGGTATGGGCCGCGAGAAGTATTTATGACCAAACCTATGCAAGCAGTTAATCGATATGGATTTGGTGATTATTTATTGAAATTAAAGAAACTACTTGGTTATGAGGGTAAATCAATCCAAAGTTCAAACCCTGATTTAGAACATATTCAGTTTTTTAAGCGATCTGACTTGATCCAATTGATAGAGAGCTATGGATTTAAAATGCAAGATTTTGGCAGAGCTGATGTAATAGACAGAGTATTTCCTTTTTCAATTCTTGCAAATCGCTTTCCCACTCTTCAGAAGATTGATTGTAAAATGGCAGATATTCTTCCGCGTTATTTTACCAGCGGTTTTTACACCAGTTGGAAGATGATCAAGAAATCACAGCGAAGCCCAAAACCCAGATCATTGCAAAACAACTATTCTGCCCAATCAGCATAATGGTCAGGGAAGGCAATGCGGATTTTGTTGGATTCTATCATTTAGTAGTAAAGCGATTCGATTAAATTATTGCAATTAAAGTATTCAATAATTAGGGATACGCTTGAATTTTCTGCTTTTGTGATCTTTTTATCCCAAAATTAAACTACAATTTAACCTTTATTCCAAGGTTGACATACCGTCCTTCCAAAGGAGCAAATATGTCCTTAAACATCGGCTGTTCACGATTCCCAGAATAAATAGGTCCAAAACGAGTTTGACGTGTATCAAATATGTTCTCAAAGTTCGCAAAAACGGTAAAATTACCCCAGGTTTTCTCACTCATAATACCAAAAATAGTATATCCGCGACCTGTGGTTCCATTGTTCATTTTTTGTGAGCTGTAGTAATATCCCTCAAGGCCTATCCTGTATGAGCCGTGTTCTTCAATCATCAAAATAGCGTTAATCTGATGCGGTGAGTTCAGTGGAACCTGGCTCACATTTCCATCTGAATGTTGATTGGCATTCACGAATGTATAACCAAGGAAAAGTTTTACATGATCGTATATAAATGAAATATTACTTTCTGTGCCGCGGCTACTCACAAACCCATCCAGATTATCGAAATCTAATATATTCATCTCTGTTGCCACAAGAATAAGTGGATTATCTAATTGTGTTATAAAAAAAAGTTGGTTCCAGGTAAACGAAATCTGATCAAAAAGTGTCGTTCTATAATTCACATCTGCATTGATTCCTTTTGATCTCTCCGGTTTGATCTCGGAAAAATCCGGTTGATTCACATTTCTAAATGCCAGGTTCTCGGCATCCTCAATGAACATGTCGGGCATTTTGTAACCCAGTCCACCACCTAAACGTATTGAGAACTCAGGATTGAAACGGTAATACACAGAAAGCCTCGGTAGTAAAAACAGGCCGTTCCAGGTTGATTCAGGAGCCGGATCTGCAATATCTGCCCTTATTCCGGTTTCAGTTGTAAATTGATTCGTCCAATCATAGGTATGTTGCAGAAATGTGCCGTAAATACGGGTGTTATAATCTCTGGAATTATTCTGAGCTGGTGTTCGATCATCGAAACGGTCGGTCCAAAGATTGACACCACCGACCCAAATTCCGACTTGTGAATCATGAATAAGAGAAAGTTCACTAAAGCTGGCCGTTTGATATCCCTCAAACAAATGCTCAGGAACCTCAATGGATCGATTAAAAAACGTCAGACTGTTTTTCGCTGTTATCCTGCTATGGTCCGAATATTGGTGATTCAGTGAAAATTGTGTTGAAATCCGAGTGGATTGATGTTGTTCAAAAAAACGATTGTCACGATCACTGCCATCCAAATAACTCATATCACCACCGAGACGATCTTCGGTAACAAACTGAGCGCCTGCCATAATTTGTGTGTTTTCAGCCAGCTTCCAGAATAATTTGGGGTTCAGCGACAACCGGTCGTATTGTGGAACAGCAGAAAAACCCTGATCAGAGGGATCATAGCCCGGATTACGATTATAGGTGCCGAAAAAAATCACGCCTAAACGATGGAATTGCTGGCTGTAATACCCACTAAAGTCCATATTTCGATTGGTTGACGTATTGGCCAAAAATGAGATATCATGCTCTGGCTGTGGACGTTTGGAAATCAGGTTTACCAATCCGGCTATGGCACCACCACCATAAAGTGTAGATGTGGAACCTTTTATGACTTCAACCTGATGCAAATCCAAAGGTGGAATTTGCATGATACTTAAACCACCTGAAAAGCCAGAATATAATGGAAAACCGTCTTTCAGTAGTTGGGTGTAGCGCCCGTCCAAGCCCTGAATACGAAAATTCGAATTTCCACTTACCGCTGAAGTTTGTTGAACTTGAATCCCCGTACTCTCGGCAAGTAGCATCCTGATATCTCCGGGTCGCATATTTATTTTTTCTTCAATCTCTTCAAGCGGAAGTGCTTCCACTCTTGTGGGTGCATTTTCTATTCCACGCACTGTACGGGTCGTTGTAACGGTAATTTTATCCAAATGCCCATGTTCATGTTCCAGATAAATTTCAATTGGTTGCTCACCGGTATAAGGAATATCCAGCATGTACAATACTTTTTCAAAGCCAATATGACGTATTTCAAGAGTATAAGAGCTGTCTGGCAGGCCACTAAGTGATACTATTCCATTTGAATCAGCAGCGCTGCCCCGCTCCAATTCTACTACAAAAACTGTGGCGCCCGGTAATGCCTCATTGGATTCTTTGTCGAGAATTAAAAGCCTGACATCAGATTGGGCTTGAACCGGTTGAAGAATTGCCAGCAATAAAATGATTAATAAAATACTCTTTTGCATTGTGGAGAGTTAGTTTTTACAGGATATGTTCGGTTTTTTAAGAATAGAAGATATCTCCTGTAGGAATGCAATGGTATTGCAAAATCGTTTTTTTGGGTAATTAATTGGAGCAATTAGGGCATATTCCTTTAATCAGCACACTGGCATCTTTGGGTATAAACCCTTCAGGGAGATTGGGGATTTGAGCCGATGTATCGTACATGCAAAAGATGTTTGCGCAAAGTTCACATGAAAAATGGATGTGAAGATGATCCTGATAGGAACAGGTACATCCGTCTGCACAACGAGCATATTTAAGTACACCATCCGATTCTGTCACCGGATGAATAATGCCATTCTGTTGAAAAGTTTTAACGGTTCGGAAAAGGGTGGTACGATCAATGGGATTGAGTAGATGCTCAAGTTCATTTAGACTTACAGCATGTGAATACTTTTTGATGACATTAAGCACCCTCAAACGAACAGCTGTTGGACGAATCTTATGCTTTACCAATTCCTGTTCTATTTCTTTAATGAAGCTCACGGGGAAATTTTGCCATTCATACTAATACTTCTATTTTGGGCTGTTATAATATTGTCCTATTTCAAAAAATTATCAGAAATATGAGTAATCAATGATGTTTATTCGTGAATATTAAGGACTAATATTCAATAAAAAGCCTGTCCGCTAAATCAGACAGGCTTTTTATGTTTAAAATTGAGCGGGTAACTTTAGAATTTGTCCACGTGTGACAACATCAGACAAGTTAAGTTGATTGATAATTGCCAGGGATTCTTTGTCCATTCCCATTGGTAAAGTAGAAGGCAGGAAACTTTCAAATGAACCGGTACGGTCTGCGGTGACTAACTGAATTCTATAGGGCTGAACACCTAATATTGAGGAATCGGTGAGCCTGTTAAAACCATTCACAATCAGATTAAAATTAGGTTCAAAACTACTAAAGTCTGAAGCCAGACTGTAACTCAGAAATTGGTAAATATTTCCACCGTACTCAATTGCCTGAATCATAATTTGAAGTGTATTGCCTTCATTGTCATTTGCACGAGCAATGGCTCTGTGCCCTGGCAGATTATTCACATTATAGCGGTTGCTTGTTGTTACTTCTATGCCTTCTTGTGAAGTGATTTTTTCAACCGCTTCCTGTGCGCTTGAAACGCCTGAAGCAAAACTAAAAATACTGATAGCTTTTTGTTCAGCCTGATAAAGGACTACCTGACTTGTTTGGTTTATAAGTTCCCAATTATAGGGAACAGGGAATTGCAATTCCAGATCGGGATGATAAAACATTGAGCCTTCTTTAAATCCTTCGCGTGGATTTTGCCCGATAATGATGCCTTCAATTTTTGATAAATATCCACTTTCGTTTACAATGGTCTGATTCATTCCCCGCTCCGCCCATATTCTGGATAAATCGTGCATAGATTGTTCACGGTCTCCCGGATCAGGGTGCGAGCTGAGGTGATTGGGCAATGAACCACCTGATTGAGCAGAAAGGCGTTTAAGCGTTGTAAAAAATGAAGACGCTTCACTGGCATCATAACCATGCATAGCAGCATACTCCACACCAAGCCGATCAGATTCCCGCTCATTTTCGCGACTGTAACTGAGGAACAGTAGTTGAGCAGCTGTTCCACCAATATTCAATATATTTTCTGCAGAAGCACCGAAAACTTCTTGTCCCACTATTACTCCACCCACTAATAGTAAGGAGCCTGCTTGCTGTTGCATAGCTCGTTGAGAAGCATGGCGTGCAGCCACGTGGGCTATTTCATGTCCTAAAACTACCGCAAGTTGAGCTTCATTATTTAAATGAGACAGTAATCCTCTTGTTACATAAATGTAGCCACCAGGTAAAGCAAAGGCATTAACTATTTCACTGTTAAGTACCCTGAATGTAAATTCAGTATTTCTGAATTCCGGCGCGGTATCTTCACGACGCATGTGACTTTTTTCAAGAACCTCTTCAGCGACTTTTGTTACATATCTGTCTAATTCAGGATCGTCATAAACGCCGTATTCAGCCATAATTTGTTGGTCGGCATCTCTGCCTAATTCAACTTCCTGCTGCCAGGTATAACCCAGCGCGCGGTTTTTCCCTGTAACAGGGTTCTGTTCTATTACCATGCAGGCTGTAACAGCCACCATGATGCTTATAAAACCAGTAGCAACCAATGCCCGAAAACTAAATATACGTTTCAAAATATCCTCCGATAAAATATTTTCTGTGTGATGTTTTTTCATATCGTAAAATATAAAAAAATAAAACAGTACGGATGTTTTAGTTTTTAGATTAACCTATTTTTTTTAAAATATGAGCATACTGATTGTGAGGTAAAATCAACATGCTTTCGATGTGTCGTCAGCTTTCATGAAGCTTTAACGAATAATTATGCTAAGGGTAATATCACCGTAAAATATAAATTGTATATCACAAGCTTGAAGGGTGATGACAGGCTTGCTATCTTTGCGCATTCACTTCAATTACTTCTATGAAACATTCCATTACGGCCAAAGACCAGCACTCAACGCGAATAGAAATCTCAAGAGAGAATCTGATTCAAAATATTCAGTTTATAAAAAAGAAAATTGGAAATAAGCCACTCATTATGGCTGTAATTAAGGCAAATGCTTACGGACATGACGCTGATTTGGTCTCAAAAATGTTGACTGATTATGTAGATTGGTTTGCTGTTGCTACCATTTCGGAAGCTGAGAACTTGCGGAAAAATAAGATATCAAATCCCATATTGGTGTTCGCGCCTATAAAAGAATATGATGTAGATCGGTTTATTGCACTAAATGTAACGGCAGTTGCGGGATCGATGGATGAACTTTCGATTATACCACCCGGCTTAGATTTTCACATTGAATTTGATACAGGAATGGGGCGTTTAGGGTTTTATGTGGATGAATGGCCGAGAATATCGCATTTGATGCAGTCAAATGGAATCTCTCCAAAAGGAGTAATGACTCATTTTGCTACTGCTGAGCAACCTGATTCTGACAAGGTATTCGAACAATTGCGGCAATTTAACCAACTCACGGACTTGATAAAGAAAGAGTATCCATCAACCATTTTTCATTGTTCAAATTCTGGTGGGGTTTTACATTATGCTGAATGGCGGTTCGATATGGTAAGGACAGGTATTGCCATGTACGGATACGCACCTGACGATACTGATTTCCCTGAATTAAAACCGGTGCTATCATGGAAATCTTTTATTGCAGCATGTAAACCCATAAAAAAAGGAATGTCGGTTAGTTATGGTGCGAAATGGGCAGCTCCTGATGATGGCTTTTTGCTGGTTGTTCCGGTTGGTTATGCAGATGGAATTATTAGAAACTTAAGCGGTAAACTCAATCTGTTTGTTGAGGGGCAAGTTATTAAGCAAGTTGGTGTTGTTACAATGGATTATGTGATGTTGTATCATCAATTCCCTGTAAAGACCGGTACAGAAGTAGAAATTATGGGAGCTCAATCCATGAATGCTACTGATTGGGCACGATTATCCGGTACTATATCGTATGAAGTACTGTGTGGGTTACATCCGAAAATAAAAAGAGTTGTGGTGTAGTATCCCTAAGATTTCTATTGATGAACCAATAGAATGATCAACTAAAATGAATCAGTCTTTTCTGAATTCAATACGTTCGTAAACACCTGATAAATCCAGATCATAGCGAAGTGTATCGGGTGCACCGGTTACGGAAGGCGGAACTTCTGCGGCACGAAATCCCGTTTCATTCATGCCCGCCACTAATTTTGGAAAATAACTTCCGGTTGCAATGCGGCTGGGACTAATTTCAAGTTCAACGAGTATTGAGTCGGTATTTCCAAACCTGAAACTACTGTCACGGATGGGGCCGGTTCCATTGTTTCTCCAAACTGTAAATCTCATCCAGACGATGTCTCTTTCATTAACCAAGCCCAGCTCTGATTCCCCTTCTTCAATAGTATAGATTAATATTCCATTGCTAAGTGTATCAGGAATAATGCCACTCAAGTTTACCGGATCAGGAGCAGAACTGTAATCAACCCGAAGAATGTCATCATCAGCGCCGCATCCATAAATAAAAATGGAGCCAATTAGTACTATAAATATGAAAAGAGTAGAAGCAAATTTCGACATGAGATTTTTTTGAATACTGATTTTTAATAAGCTTTAAATATACGGAAAATCAATTCAATTTGGCATAAATGTTTATTCAACCTGCCCTGACTGCAAACAAAAAACAAAAATATTTTTGACTTTATCCGTTGAACTAAAAAAAGACAAACTGCTTATTGAATTGATACACTCACAACGAGGCGTTTCCGTAATTATTGGATAATACAGCTTATTGAATTAACGGAAAAAGCCGTTTGGCATTTTCGGATGTAATCCGGTCTATTTCATTCAGTGGCAGACTGAATATTTGAGACAATTTTTCTGCTACAATTTTCACATAAGCCGGCTCATTTCGTTTTCCGCGGTGCGGGGCCGGTGTGAGATAAGGCGCGTCCGTTTCGAGAATCATGTATTCAAGTGGTAACTCAGCAACAGTTTTATCAACGCCACCATTTTTAAACGTGAGCACACCGCCGATTCCTAGATAAAGTCCGAGGTCAATGGCTCGTTTACCTTCATCTACCGTTCCATTGAAACAATGCCAAACTCCTGTTAAAGTGCCATCTTGTTGCTGCTCAATGATACCTAACAGGTCAGATGTCGCCTCCCGATTGTGAAGTACAATGGGCTTTTTCAAGGTTTTTGCTACTTTGCAGTGGTTATTCAGGCTTATTTTTTGTTGAGGTACAAAATCGGTACTCCAATAGTAATCCAGGCCGGTTTCACCAACAGCCACGATGTCTTTTGCGGCACATGCAGCCAATAGGGAAGCCTCCAGATTGCATCGGCTGTTATTGATTTCACATGGATGAACACCCGCCATTTTATGAAATCGAATATCAGGATGCGAAAGTTGATTCATCGCACTAACAGAGTCAAAATCAATTGCCGGCATAAGAATTTCTGTGATAGAATTGGAAGCTGCACGGTTTAGAACTTCCGCTATGTCATCTTTAAAATGTTCCAGATAAATATGGCAATGCGTGTCAATCATGAGATATAAATCATTAAAATAATATGGTTTCAACCAACCAAGATACGCATTTGTGGACCCAGTAATAAACGCAATTCAAATCTAAAGCCAAACAGTAAAACTCATTGGGAGTCATGCGTTTCGTGGTTATCTTTATGAAAATACGATGAGATAACCTATCTCGGTTCGACAACAAAAGCCAACAGACCTAATTATCAGATATTGTTTTATGTCCAAATCACTTACCTATACCAGCTATTTAAAAATTGACGAACTTCTCAGTTTGCAAGAGTGTAAATCCAAGCCGGAAGAACACGATGAAACACTATTTATCATTATCCATCAAACTTACGAACTGTGGTTTAAGCAGATTTTACACGAAATGGGGCTGTTGCGGAAAAAAATGAATGCCGGAGATACCTGGAATAGTATCAAAACAATGAGAAGAATACTGACCATTATGAAAACATTGGTCGGACAAATTGATATTCTCGAAACGATGACGCCCTTATCATTTAATAATTTTCGAAAATTTCTGGATAATTCAAGTGGATTTCAATCAGTGCAATTTCGTGAGATGGAAATCCTGTGCGGCCTCAGATATGGATTGATGATAACAGCACACAAGGAAAACCAACCGGCTTTGGAGATCATACGCAAACGGTTAGAGGAACAAATCATTTGGGAGGCGTTTATAATTTATCTTGAAAAAAAAGGGTACGAACCGGAAAAACCCCAACGCCTAAATGAACATGGGCTCGTTTACGAAGAAAGTGAACATAATCAACAACTCTTGATTCAGGTAATGAATACGAATCCGGAGGCTGCTTTGCTATGCGAACTCCTGGTAGATTTTGATGAAGGTTTGCAGGAATGGCGCTACCGGCACGTAAAAATGGTGGAACGAACAATCGGTACAAAAAAAGGAACCGGTGGTTCCGATGGTGTTGAATACCTCAAACGAACAACCAACAAACCCATATTCCCCGATTTATGGGCAATTCGCGCCAAATTGTGATTTTGATTGGTGGATAAAATATGACACTTGAATCGTCGTCCGAAATGGTTAAAAAATTGGGATAAATCGTTTATTTGTATCGTCAACCGTAGGGATTCGGAATAAATAATCCCAAATCCCCGCGGTATGTCGATTATCAGAAAAGATTATTTGGATCATTCCAATTCATTTATTTCATTTGTTTATTATCAAAATCATAAAAGAAATGACCTTTACTGCATCATGAACCTTTCCTATCTTAGCGGCGTTATTTTCGAATGTTAATAAAGCCGGTTCGCCGGCTATTTGTGTTTAAATTAAATTCTTTTTCTCACTATTCTTCATGGGTCTTCAACATATAAAAGATGCCGTAAAAACAGCATTGCCGATAGGCGAAATTAAAGAACAAATCAAATGGAAACAGCCGATTAGGTTAAATCGTTATTTGGGGTCTGTTCCATCTTTATTGATAGCGGAGCTTGCAGGGTTTCTTAAACAAATGGTAATAATCTTTCCGGATGAAGAAACCGCCCGTTTCTTTACCGGCGACCTTGAAATGCTTCAGGTTCCCCAGGTTCATTTTTTCCCCATTTCCAATAACAAACCTTATCAGGATGTGAATATTGCGGATTCTACCACCTTAGTTCAACGCGCTGAGGTGTTGGATGCCATTGTGCAGAGTGAACGGAATATACTTGTAACTTCCGCTCAGGCTGTGGGTGAAAAAATTATCTCGCCGGAAGCATTTTCTGCCTCAGCAATTACAATTGAGAAAGGAATGGAAATCTCAATGGACAGCTTGCGTGAAAAGCTGATAAGCAGCGGATATAATGAGGTCAGCTTTGTGGATCATCCCGGCGAAATGGCCTCAAGAGGAGGTATTTTTGATGTTTTTCCATTTTCTGGAGATTACCCCATCCGTTTTGAGTTTTTTGGAGATGAAATTGACTCAATTAGGCACTTTGATCCCGATTCTCAGCGCTCTATTTCATTTCTGGATTATGCACGTATAGTACCAAATACGTCCGCTTTTAATCAATCGGAGCGGAAGCATTTACTTTCATACTTTTCGGATGATACCGTTTTTATGGTTTTCGATGCGCCTCTGATTTTTTCTGAAACTGAAAATCAGTTTGAATTGGCTGAACAAATTCATGCGACGCTTAAGCGAGCAAAAAATGCGGATCCTGATATGATACTTCCTGATCCATCCGATTTATATACCACATCGAGCCACATTCAGAAACATCTCAGTGAGCATTCCACCATTTTCCTCGGAAAACTTGTTCCTGATGCAACTGATTTTGCCTTCAATCACACACTTTCGGTATCTCCACAACCCGATTTCAACAGCTCGGTTAAATTACTTCGCGACAATCTAATCGAACTTTCGGGTGATGGCGTAATCACGCACATTTTATGTGACAGCAAGGGTCAGCAGGAGCGACTGGAGGAGTTGCTGGGCGAACCTTCAGAGCAATTGAACTACGTGCTCAGTTTGGAAACGCTTCATGAGGGGTTTATTCTGAAGGAAGCCGGTCTCGCTGTTTATACCGATCATCAGATATTCAACCGGTATCATCGTCCAAAAACAAGGCGCAGAAAATTTTCGGGCGGAATTTCATTCAAAGAATTGAAGGATTTGAATGTGGGCGATTTTGTAGTTCATGTTGATTTTGGAATCGGGAAATTTGCGGGTTTTCAGAAGATAAAAGTAAGGGAAACACAGCAAGAAGTTGTGGTTCTTAAATATCAGGCTGAGAGTATTTTATATGTGAATATCACGCAGCTTTATAAAATTCAGAAGTTTGCCGGCAAAGATGGTCATCAGCCAAAAGTAACCAAGCTTGGAAGCGGGGAATGGGCGCGAAAGAAAGCAAAAACCCAAAGCAGGGTTAAGGATATAGCGAGAGAGCTCATTCAGTTATATGCAAAAAGAAAAGCTCAACAGGCACATGCGTTTCCGCCCGATAATTACATGCAGACTGAATTGGAAGCTTCCTTTATGTTTGAGGAAACACCCGATCAGCTCTCAGCTATTGAAGCCGTGAAAAAGGATATGCAAAGCGATATGCCTATGGATCGGTTGATTTGTGGTGATGTGGGTTTCGGAAAAACTGAGATTGCCGTTCGTGCGGCTTTTAAGGCGGCATTAGATGGAAAACAAGTAGCCGTATTAGTCCCTACAACCATTTTGGCCGATCAGCATTTTAAAACCTTTTCATCCAGAATGGAATCGTTTCCATTAAATGTTGAAGTCCTTTCCCGGTTTCGGTCAGCCAAAGAGCAGAAAGAAACGATTAAACGCCTGAAGGAGGGGCAAGTTGATATTCTGATTGGTACGCATCGGATTACATCAAAAGATGTGGAATTTAAAGACCTCGGATTGTTGGTAATAGATGAAGAACAACGATTTGGTGTGGCTATGAAAGAGAAAATTAAACGATTCCGCGCCGCTGTTGATGTACTGACAATGACGGCCACACCCATTCCGCGAACCCTGCAGTTTTCGCTTATGGGAGCTCGTGATCTAAGTGTAATAAATACACCTCCGCCAAACAGACAGCCGGTGCTAACTGAAATCCTGACATTTGACAGTGCTCGCATCAGGGATGCTATACTTACAGAAATTAGCAGGGGCGGACAAGTATTTTTTATTCATAACCGGGTTAATACGATTGCCGAAATATCCGGAATGATAATGGATTTAGTGCCCAATATAAAAGTACGATTTGCCCACGGACAGATGAAAGGAGCCGAGCTTGAGCGTATAATTTTTGATTTTTATGATCATAAATTTGATGTACTGGTTTCAACCAACATCGTTGAAAATGGAATTGATATTGCCAATGCAAATACCATCATTATTAATCAGGCTAATAATTTTGGGTTGAGTGAACTGCATCAATTACGCGGACGTGTAGGCCGGTCGAATCGTAAGGCTTATTGTTATTTACTCGCGCCGCCATTTAATATGCTCACGATGGAATCCAGAAAACGATTGATGGCACTTGTGGAGTTTTCGGATTTAGGTTCAGGGTTGAACATAGCCATGCGCGATTTGGATATTCGTGGAGCGGGAGATATTCTCGGAGGGGAGCAAAGCGGTTATATCCAGGATATCGGGTTTGAATTATACACCAAAATTTTGAACGATGCGGTGAAAGAACTCAAAAAAGAAGAATTTGGCGATCTTTTCGAAGATTATGTTCCGGAGGTAGAATTGCCTGAAACAACGGTAGAATTTGATGTCCCTGCTTTATTGCCGGCATGGTTTGTCAGTGATAGTATAGAACGGCTGAATTTATACCGCAGGCTGTCAACGTCTAATTCAATTTCGCTCATAAATGAATGGACGCAGGAAATTAAGGATCGTTTTGGAACGCTACCAACAGAAACACAAAATCTGATTGAAGCGGCAAAAGTAAAGCTATTTGCATCCCGGTTACTTATTACAAAAGTGACCATACGCGCGAACAGAATGTGGTTGCAATGTCCATCGCCACAAACGGAAGCGGGAAAAGCATTCTATGAAAGTGGAAAAATGCAGAATCTAATAGGAACAATACAAGATAAAGGCCACGATGTGGAAGCTGCACAGAAGAAGGATATTTTACGACTTGTCGTTAAAGGTATTTCAGGTTTGGAACACGCAGCACGATTTTTACCTGATGTGTTGGTTTCTCTTGATGAGGAATAATGGCAGGCGAATTCAGAAATGATACAGATGTTTCAATCCGCTTCACAGGTCATCCCGCAAGAGCAGTCCCTGTTCACCGTTTAGGCAATGTTTGGTTATTTAGATAACGATGAAAACTTTTTTAGCCTTCGCGACCTGGTGTTTTAAAATATTTTGTCCCGAGTCTTCTGGCTTCCAATCTTTTATAATAAAGTGAACCAAATCGTTCCGGAAATGGGTTCAATAATCAGAAAGGAAATCTTCTGATTCATCTTCAATTTCCGTATTTTATAAGTCTTTCGAATTTTTTGAGAATTAATACCCTATATGGAACACATACGCAATTTTTGCATTATAGCTCATATTGATCACGGGAAGTCAACTTTGGCTGATCGTTTACTTGAACGTACTGGTGCAATTACCGAGCGAGAGATGCACGAACAGGTTCTGGATGATATGGATTTGGAGCGTGAACGTGGTATCACCATTAAAAGCCACGCCATCAAAATGGATTATGTAGCGAGAGATGGGAAAAAATATGTGTTTAATCTTATAGATACGCCGGGTCACGTCGATTTTGCGTATGAAGTTTCCCGCGCACTTAAAGCTTGTGAAGGCGCCATCCTGGTAGTGGATGCCGCACAAGGCGTCGAAGCTCAAACCATATCGAATCTGTATCAGGCTATTGATCAAAATCTGGAGATTATCCCCGTATTAAACAAAATTGATCTTCCGGGGGCTGATGTGGAAGGAGCGGCACAGCAAGTAATGGATTTAATTGGCTGTGAGCGAGAGGATATTTTACCCGTATCCGGAAAAACAGGGATGGGCGTAGATGATTTGCTTGAGGTTGTTGTACAAAAAATTCCTGCCCCAAAAGGCGATCCAACTAAACCGCTGAAAGCATTGATATTTGATTCCGTATTTAATACGTACAGAGGCTCTGTTGTGTACGTCAGAATTATGGATGGAATCTTAAAAACCGGAACTGACATTAATTTCATGGCTGTAGAACGTAATTATACGGCGGATGAAATCGGATATTTACGTCTCAAACCTGAACCGTGTAAAATACTTTCAGCCGGCGAAGTAGGCTATATCATTGGAAGTGTAAAAACGCTTGAAGACACGAAGGTTGGCGATACCATCACGACTGTAAAAGATGGCGCCAAAGAACCTATTCCGGGCTATAAGGAAGTTAAACCAATGGTTTTTAGTGGCATTTACCCAACCGATAGTGAAGATTTTGAAAGCCTTCGCAGTGCATTAGAAAAACTACAGCTTAACGATGCATCTCTTCAGTTTGTGCCTGAAACTTCAGTAGCTCTTGGTTTTGGATTTCGCGCAGGTTTTCTTGGAATGCTCCACATGGAAATCATTCAGGAACGATTGGAACGCGAATTTGATATGAATATCATTACTACTGTTCCGAATGTGGAGTATGAAATTATTGACCGCAATGGTAAAACTCTGACGGTTGACAATCCGAGTGAAATGCCGGATGCAGGTGGAATTGAAAAAGTATTTGAACCATATATTAAAGCTCAGATAATTACTCCTGCTGAATATATTGGTGCAATCATGAAATTGTGCCAGGAAAGAAGAGGGGTTTATAGGAATACAACCTATCTGGATTCAAAAAGGGTGGATATAACCTATGAACTGCCATTAGCTGAAGTGGTTTTTGATTTCTATGATAAATTGAAGAGTAATACGAGAGGGTATGCCTCGCTCGATTATGAATTTATCGAGAATCGTCAGGGTAATATGGTGCGCTTAGATATCATGTTAAATGGTGAACCCGTTGATGCACTCTCTAGTATTGTGCACAGGGATAAAGCGTACGAGTGGGGAAAAAAACTGTGTGGAAAACTTAAAGAACTGATTCCACGACAAATGTATGAAGTAGCTGTGCAGGCTGCCATTGGAAATAAAGTAATTGCACGCGACACAATACGAGCCCTGCGTAAAGACGTTATTGCAAAGTGTTATGGTGGTGATATTTCGCGCAAACGTAAACTGCTTGAAAAACAAAAAGAAGGAAAAAAACGGATGAAGCAGGTTGGTTCTGTTGAAATTCCTCAAGAAGCGTTCTTGGCCGTTTTATCTATGAATAATGAATAATTATGAATCCATCGTACTATTAATCATCTTAATCATTTTTCTATGAAACGTTCAATACTCTTTTTCTGGATTCTTACATTACCTTTATTCGTTTATCAGGAAACGGTGGCGCAGAATACGGATACATTTAAAATGCCTGAGTTTCGGAAAATTGAACTTTCAGAAACAAGCTCGTTTGAACAACAAAACAAAGATGTAATGTGGACCGGTCAGGGATTTCAGGGGCGTACAGCCATCGATCAGATTCCCGCTGTTGAACTTCGTGCACGATTACAGACCGTATTTGGAAATCCTACAAAACGCCTCGGTGATTTAATTACAAAACCGGATTTCAGATTAGGGGAAGCCATTCAATACGAATATTGGTTTGTAGTAAATGAAACCATTCCTATCATGATTCTTGACATTGATGGCCCTTTCGCAACCGGTTTGGTTTACGCCGGTCCGGTAGCCTATATTGATTATCTGCCTGAAATTAAGCGTACACTATCAGCTAAGTTGATGGAAGTAAATCGATTTGATGAATTCACGGATATATTTTATTCGCCAGAGCGAAACCAGTGGTATGAAATAAGGTATAAAGATGGCGAGTTTGAGACGAAGGAAACCGCGAGGCCCGCAAAGTACAGAAATATTAATTTGAACTAATTTCAGGAACATTGTCAACTTCAAAGAAAGTATCCCGTCGGGAAGAACGACGTAAAAAGCGCGAAAAGCAAGATCCGAATCAGAAAGCAAAATCATGGGCACGTGAGTGGGGTAGCGCGCTACTTTGGGCCTTATTGGCTGCACTTATTCTCAGAGCTCTGGTATTTGCACCGTACCGCATTCCAACACCATCAATGGAGGAAACACTCCTGGTGGGTGATTTTCTATTGGTATCAAAATTTCATTATGGCCCCAGGTCTCCACAATCCATCGGTGTACCGGTAGTGGGGTGGCATTTCAAGAATTTGCGTCTTCCTTCAACCCGTTTACCGGGTCTCAAAGAAATTGAACGAAATGAAATTGTCGTTTTTAATTATCCAATTGATGACGGCATTCCATCCCAGAAGACAAATTATATAAAAAGGGCAGTCGGTATGCCGGGTGATACTTTAAAAGTGGAAGACAAGGAACTTTATGTAAATCATAAACCGGCCGAAAAATTTGATACATTTCAGCGTTTATATTCTGTACAACCGAATGAAGGACTCAGAATCAGCTTAGAACGCATTCAGGATGCTGGAGGTGTTCCACTTTCTCAGCGTTCTCTGCTCAGGCCCGGAGAACGGTTAAGAGTTTTTATGAGTGAATCAGTCGCAAGTCAGGTTTCTTCATGGCCGGACATTCGTTCTGTAGATATGATTATTCGTTCAAAGGATGAAAATTTTAATGGTTCAAGCCAATTTCGTTTTGCAAGAGGACTTGGAGCTGGTAATCCTGACCAAATGAGGGAAATTGTAGTTCCATTTGCAGGACAAGATATCAGACTGACGCCCGATAATATCAATTTGTATTGGGATATTATTTCAAAATATGAGGATAACCGTCTTGAAATCCGAAATAATAGAATCTTTATTAATGGTGTTGAAACAAACGATTATACCATAAAATCTGATTACTATTTTATGATGGGCGATAACCGCGACAACAGTGAAGACAGCCGTAGCTGGGGTTTTGTGCCCGATGATCATATTGTTGGGCGCGCTTGGGTCGTATATTTTTCTCTTGATGGTTTTTGGCCTCGATTTAGTAGGATAATGAGCTCTATCCACTAAAAAAAATAGGGCTTTTGCCCGAATTGTTTTTTAAATACTTTTCAAACTTTGTGGAGCTATCTCGTTGACAGATCCATCCGTAATTTGGATCGTTCGGGCAGGATATTTTCTGACAATATCATAATTGTGGGTTACCATTAATATGGCCATTCCCCGATTGTTGATTTGCATCAAGAGTTCCATAATATTTTGAGAGGCGCGAGGGTCTAAATTCCCCGTCGGTTCATCTGCAAGCATAATTCGTGGTTCATTTGCAAGCGCTCGAGCAACAACAATCCGTTGTTGTTCACCTCCACTCAGGTCACCGGGCATATTGGTTTGTTTATGCGAAAGCCCTACCATTGAGAGGCATTCAAGCACCCGTTGACGAATAAATTTGCGACTTTTACCGGTTACTTCCAAGGCGAAGGCAACATTGTCATAAACATTCCGGTCGGGGAGCAACTGAAAATCCTGAAATACAATTCCGAGACTTCGTCTGAGTATTGGAACTTGGCGAACGGTTAGGCGGGGAACATTAAATCCGGCCACTTTCACATCGCCATATTTCGGTAAAATATCTCTGTAAATAAGTTTTAAAAATGAACTTTTACCTGCCCCTGTATCTCCTACAAGGTAGCAAAACTCACCGTTTAAAAGCGTAAAACTAACTTGGTCAAGTACTGTTCTGCTATCGAATTCAACTGTTACATTTTTAAGTTCGATTACGGGTTTTTGCGACATGAAAGTACCATGGTTATGCGTTCACTTTTTTCTGTTGCATCAAAGAGGTCAAAATCTTCATAAGCTGCTACAATATCAAATCCTGCCTTTAAAACGGCTGTTTCCATTTCTTTGAGCTCATAAATTTTTTGCCTGTGAATTTCACGGTACCGTTCCAAAACCGTAAGCTTATCCTTATCTAATTTTTCGATATCAAATTCATTGATATGAAGCCGCTCGGCTTTCAGGTAATAACTTTTTCTCTCAAATCGATAATCATCATGTGTAATTCCTTCATCATTGAGTAAATCTTCTATAAGCTGCGAATGCTTTTGAGTTGTAAAATCAAAAATAAAGAGGCTGTCATCATGCATCACTTTTCTTACATTCGAAAACATTAAGTCCATTTGCTCATCAGTTAGTATGTAATTTACCGAATCAAAGAGCATTAAAATTATATCGAATGTTTCGGTTAGCTTAATGTCATAAAAATCCTGTTTAAGCCAGGTGATATTCAATTTCCTGAATTCGGCAATGTGTTTCCCCTGTTCTAACATGGCTTCGGAAAAATCGGTGGCTGTAATGTCATAACATTCCAGTTCATCCAGAAACATGGCTATTTTTCCGGTACCACAGGCTAATTCCAGAATTGATACGGCATCCGGTTGATGTTCCTGAATAATGGCATCTATAAAATCTGCCCAATCTTCGTAATCAACATCCCGCATGACTTCGTCATAAATAAGAGCCAAACTATTATATATGTCGTCATTTTTTTGTGGCATGGTTTTCTGAATGGATTCGCTTTGTAATAAAAGTTCAGGTGAAAAGTCAGGGTTTTCGCCGGCGTACCAGGTATTGAGCCATTTCAATGGCTTCGCGCATGGAACCGTAATCCGCTTTATTGAGTCCGGCAATACCATAGGCAGTTCCATGGTCGGGCGAGGTACGAATGAATGTTAACCCCGCTGTAAAATTGATACCACTATTGAATGTCAGCGTTTTAAAAGGAATCAATCCTTGATCATGGTACATCGATAGAACCGCATCGTAATTGGCGTATAATTTGGATGCAAAAAAACCATCGGCGGCAAACGGCCCTTCCGCATGAATTTTTTGTTTATACGCTTTTTCTATAGCCGGACGAATAATGACCTGTTCTTCAGTACCAATAACTCCGCCATCACCGGCATGAGGATTTAATCCAAGAACGGCAATTCGTGGTACATCAAGGCCAAAATCACGTTTTAATGATGCATTAAGTGCCGTCAACTTTTTCAAGATGTTTTCCTCAGTTATATGTTTGGGTACTTCCGAAAGAGGAATGTGAGCTGTAACCGGAACAACCCTTAGTACACTGCTTGAGAGCATCATTATATAATCGCTGGTTTTATCCTTTTCGGCTAAATAATCTGTGTGTCCGGTAATAGAAAACCCCGCTTTACTCACTACTTCTTTACTTATCGGTGCAGTAACCATTGCAATATTTGAATGTGTAGTACAAAGCTCCGTGGCATATTCAATAGCGGACATACTTAATTTTCCGGCTTCAAGAGAATGTTCACCAGGAGATGGGGTTACTTCGGCATCATCAGGATGAATATTGAGGAAATAAACTCCCGGTTTAACGGCATCATCTATGTGTTTAATTTCCTTTCCTATGAGATGCGGAACTTCACAACGATCAGCATAAAACCGGTACACTGATGAAGATGAAAGTATTATCAGAGGAATTTTAAGCGTAATATTATTAAGAGCTTTTATGGTAACTTCCGGGCCGATGCCATTTATATCACCCGGAGTTAGAACAATTAGCGGCTGATCTGTCATGAATAGATTCTGTATAGGTTATAATGTGAAAATAAGTATATGCTCATGAAAAACACACATGATGAAACATCCCCTAATAGCCTGAAATCAGAATCTGAATAAGATTTGGACGTCGAGTTTTCAATATATTTTTTCAATACGTCTTCGATTTTCATTTATGTGCAAATTTATGCGAACGCCTGAATCAAATCAAATGAAAAATCAAGAAATTGAATGTTTATTTCAGAGGCTACTATCAATTGCGTGACCTTCTGACTAACACAAAATCACCGAATCCGGAGGTTGCTTCAAAAACATAAGTGCGATTTCCATAAGTCCAGACTTCAGTGGCCGGCCTGCCAGTTGGGAAAGAACGGGTTATATCGTCAGGTTCGCCATTACGTATGTATGTTTTCCCGCGGTCGGATTGAAAACCAGGTGCGGCCGGAGAAGAAAATCGCTCAAATGCCGTATCAACCCTTTTATAAAATTCAACCATTAGTGGATTATAATCACTTTCAGGTTCAGGGTCTCGTTCTTTCCAGAATGCCCGAAAACGTGATTCTTTCTGAGCAGTGGAACCTCGCTGCAATTCTCTGAAAGTTTCCTGATCAACAATCAATTGCATCATATCAATGGCCACATCTAAGTTCAGCAAGCTAACCGGAATATCAATCCATAAACTGGAAAATGACCTTGTAGCAAGTGGTGTGTCATTTTTGGTAACATAAATTTGGAAAGTGCTGTTTTTTAATGTACTGTTTGGCACTTTAACTTTTGCCATTGAGCGGTCACCTTGATCGGACGGAGTAATATCAATGTAAGATGAACCCGTTTTGTCTGCATCAAATTTAACTCGATTAAATTTAATAATATCAGTAGGAAGGATTTTATCAGTATAAATATTTTTCACGAATGAAGTATCTTTACCAGATATGCTTAATTCATCAATATTGATCGTATAAGAGCCTTCATTATCATATTTGCCAAGATATATAAGCGCATCAAAATCTTTTGCATAGGGAACAGTACGGCCAAAATTTAATAAAGGGATCCGTCCGTTATCACTCCGCTCTGCCAGGTAGATGGGTTGGTTTTCTTCTTTGGTAAAATCAGGAACGGAGAATCGGCGTTCGTTTGATGTAAATCGAATATCCTTACCATCGGATTGAATATAGACTCGGTGCAGATAATCGCCGGGTTCTAATTTCAGGCTTAGACTGCCTTCCTGAAAGCTTTTTTGTGACTGTGTTTGCTCGTATGTGCTGGCAAAGGCGGTTTTGTTCCACGCCAGGCGTTTTATCTCAGGATTTCTGTTAGAATCAGCAGTACGAGAAGGAACTTTCCTGATTTCAATAATTAAATCGATAGTGGTGAAAAAACGTGCATCTTCGGGTGTTTCATCATTTCTCTCAAAAGCAGTTACAGCTCTGAAATTCAAAGCATGATAGGCAAATCTGAAATGAATTAACGTATTATCACCATCTTCAACCGGCAAAACGGTTTTATCATAAAAGAATGCCGGAGCCGTATTGCGAACTGACAACTCTTGATAACTAATACCACGTTGGGCGAAGGCTTCAGAGATAAATCCTGATATCAAAAGTAAAAGCAGGGATGTTTTAATTAATTGCATATTTGATTGTAATGGAAACTGATTTATTATATTTAAGCAACAACGCTGAAGCACATTTCTGAATTGAAAACGTACTTCTGAAACCAAAAGTTTATAGTATAAATAGAAAGGTAATGAATTATTAAACAAAACTACCATCAGGAGGATATTGAATTGTTTTAACATAAGTTTAGGCTGTAAAGTTGCCAAAGCAGACTTATATTAGAAACCGATTGAATCAAGAAAAATAAATTAACGAAGTCAATATTTAACAGAGATATGTCTGATAATACATCAACGAACGTTCATGCTACTATTATTAACCGCTTGCGTGAGATTGAAAATAACATAAAATCCGGTGGTGGTGAGAAACGAATTAAAAAAGAACATGATAAAGGAAAACTGACGGCAAGAGAACGCGTTGCCCTGTTATGTGATGAGGATTCCCTTTTTCAGGAAATTGGTCTTTGGGCCGGGTATGAAATGTTTGAAGAAGCGGGGGGATGTCCCGCCGGGGGTGTAATTACGGGTATGGGCACTATTTCCGGTCGCCTGTGCATGATTGTAGCGAATGATGCCACAGTAAAAGCAGGTGCCTGGTTTCCGATAACGTGTAAGAAAAATCTGCGCTCACAGGAAATCGCTATGGAAAATCATCTGCCACTCATTTATCTGGTTGATTCAGCAGGTGTTTATCTTCCTATGCAGGATGAAATATTTCCGGATAAAGAGCATTTTGGGCGCATTTTCAGAAATAATGCCAAAATCAGCGCGATGGGAATTCCGCAAATTGCGGCTATCATGGGAAGTTGCGTTGCCGGTGGTGCGTACCTTCCGATTATGAGTGATGAAGCTTTGATTGTAGATGGAACGGGAATCGTTTTTCTGGCCGGGAGTTACCTCGTAAAGGCCGCCATCGGGGAAGAAGTAGATAATGAAACGCTTGGTGGAGCATCTACTCACACAGAAATTAGCGGCGTTACGGATTATAAAATGCCGGATGATAAAACCTGCCTGGAAACTATCAGGGATTTGGTTGGGAAATTGGGTCCTCATAAGGTGGCAGGTTTTAACCGTGCAGAGCCTGTAGAACCTGCAAGTGCGGCAGAGGATGTATTTGACATTTTACCTCTCGACAGAAACCGGCCGTATGACATGATAAATCTGCTCGATTGCTTTATTGATGCCGGAAGTTTCACAGAATATAAAAAAGGTTTCGGGCAAACTCTTGTTACCGGATACGCCAGAGTAGATGGATGGAGTGTTGGAATTGTGGCTAATCAACGCAAAATCGTGAAGACAAAAAGCGGCGAAATGCAAATAGGAGGAGTTATTTATTCCGATAGCGCTGATAAAGCTGCTCGTTTTATTTTGAACTGCAACCAGAAAAAAATTCCTATCTTATTTTTCCATGATGTCTCCGGATTTATGGTTGGCAAACGCAGTGAACATGGTGGAATAATAAAAGATGGCGCCAAAATGGTGAATGCCGTAGCCAATTCGGTTGTACCTAAAATTTCAATTGTAGTAGGCAACAGCTACGGAGCAGGAAATTACGCCATGTGCGGAAAAGCGTATGATCCTCGGTTTATTTATGCCTGGCCAACGGCAAAAATTGCGGTAATGGGTGGCGCGCAAGCTGCAAAAACACTTATGCAAATTGAGGTTTCGGCTCTTGAACGCAGGGGGCACAAATTGAGTGATGATGAAAAGACGGAATTTCTGAAAAAGATAACCGATAGATATGAAGCCCAAACCCATGTAGAATACGCCGCCGCCCGACTTTGGGTCGATGAAATTATTAACCCAACAGAAACCCGCGCCCGAATTTCAAAAGCTATCGAAGCAGCCAACCACAACCCAATTATCCCTGAATTTAAAACGGGTGTTTTGCAGACGTAGATTGTCTTGCTACTCTTTGGATTGTTGTTATGGTTTAACTACATACACCGAGGAAAATTCCAAGCTGCATGTAACCTACCTGACGTTCTTAGTCAAGATTATTCATTATGTTTTCGTCAGGCAGGCACTGTGCACGACACCAAGGCTGTACCAAAAAAAATATTCTCTTAAGTTATTAATTTATTTAAGAATAGAACTCAGGTTTACAATTCCAGCTTCTACTACATTGGTAGCCGATATTTTTAACTCCTTTGTTTACTGAAGCTATGCTATCAAATTATCTAATCGGGGCTCGTTTTGAAGTATTGCGATTACAGCCGACAAATCAAATACCATTTGGTAATCCGGGAATTCCGTGTTTATTGCAGTCCATCCATTCGTTATCGCTTCTTTGGTCTAATCTCTTTTATGAACTGCAACGGTGATTATTGAAATAATCGTTATGGAAAAATATTGCGAACCGAATAAACCAAAATAATGTCCTATAAATCTGCTTATATTTGACGTTTTCAGGAATGGAATTTGGCAATTTTTGCTTATACTGTTCAAATTCTGAAAAAAGCATCCACATAAATATATTAATTGAAAGTTTCTTGAGCAGGTATAAAACCAAATATCGAACCATTATTCAAGTGTTCTCCGCGTTGTTATTCTTAACAATAGTGGCCGATCATGTTATCAATGGAGATAGTTTGTTTGCTAATGGTAATGCTACGGCCTTTCCTGTTTTCGTATTAGAAATTGTTGAAGAACAACCGATTGAAGAAGAAGCTTTAACGTCACCCTTTAATTCGGATGACTGCCAAAAGCGAATGTTATCTTTTCTGAAAATAAATTTTATTTCGAATAATCTGCTTAATTCAGTACCCACCCCACCTCCGGATATTCGTTTCGTTTGATTCCAAAATCTAAGGCAGCAGATTAGTCCGTATCAAAATTAAACCGGACTGAACACATCTTTAATATCCTGACAAAAATGGTGTAGGGATGCATCAGAAACATCTGTTTTGTATGAATCCATCTGTATGTCTCACTTTATTTCAATCCCAGGGAAAACTTTGGGATAATTACAACTAATTATAAAACGACAAGAATGAAAATTATGAAAAAACAATATTCTTTTTCAATTTTACTAACAATCATTTTACTCCTAAATGTTACCGCATGTTCAAACTCCGGTGGAGATTATTCACAGGATAATACAGATACACAAACTCCTTCGGGTGATGTTTTAACAGCGGAAAAACAAAGCGCTTTGACTCCTGAACAAATCCTTGAAAGCCTCAAAGAGGGGAATCAGCGTTTTGTTAATAATAATCTCACTCCCCGCGATTTTCAGGCTCAGGTATCCCAAACCTCTACAGGCCAATATCCCGAAGCGGTGGTTATTTCCTGTATCGATAGCCGCGTTCCAGTCGAACATGTCTTTGATAAAGGTATAGGGGATATTTTTGTTGCCCGTGTTGCCGGAAATTTTGTGAATGAAGATATACTCGGAAGCACAGAGTTTGCCACCGCAGTTGCCGGCTCAAAAGTGATTCTGGTGATGGGTCACGAACAATGTGGAGCTGTAAAATCTGCAATCGATAATGTTGAAATGGGAAATATTACAGCTATGCTATCCAAGATCATGCCTGCAGTTGACCAAACCAGGGAGTCATTTGAAGGAGATGCCTCAAATAACAACCCAGAGTTTGTAGATTTGGTGATTGAAAATAATGTTGAATATACAATCAATAAAATGCGTGCTGAAAGCCCGATTATTGCAGATTTGGAGCGTAAAGGTGAGGTTATGATTGTTGGTGCTTATTATGACCTGGATACAGGAGTTGTTACATTTTTGGAAGAATAATTTATAGCAAGATATCTGTAAATAATTGTCCCCGTGAGTACACTAGTATTTATGGGGACATTTTTTTATAGGGTAATCTGTAATGTGAAGAATTTTCTACCTGTTGCCTTTTTTTATTTATGCTTTGAAATAATACCTACAATAAAGTAGCTGATTTATAAAAAAATGAGTGATTAGTTTTCTGAATCTATCCTAATTTGTTTTTATGTTAACATAATGGATATGAGAAATGAAATGTGTTGTCTGATTTCCGCAATTTTTAATTATTATAGATAAATAAGTTATGAGTAAACAATCACTAAACCGAATCAGTAGTCGTTTAACACAGGATATATCTCAAGCCGGTTCTCAGGCTATGCTTCATGCAACCGGACTTACGAGAGATGATTTTGATAAAGCACAAGTGGGGATTGCCAGCATGGGATGGGAAGGAAATCCATGTAACATGCACTTAAATAACCTCGCTGCTGAAGTTAAAAAGGGTGTGATAAAAGAAGGATTAGTGGGGTTTGTTTTCCATACAATTGGGGTGAGTGATGGTATTTCGATGGGAACGGAAGGCATGAAATATTCCCTTCAATCCAGAGAAATTATTGCAGACTCCATAGAAACCGTGATGGGAGCTCAGTTTTATGACGGGTTGATTACACTACCCGGTTGCGATAAAAATATGCCCGGAAGTGTAATGGCTATGCTTCGGTTAAACCGGCCATCAATTATGATTTATGGTGGAACTATTCGGCCGGGTTCACTTGGAAACCGAAAATTAGATATCGTTTCTGCATTTGAAGCGTATGGAAGTCATCTGAAAGATGAGCTTGATTATGAAGGATATATAGATGTTTTACAACATGCGTGTCCTGGAGCCGGAGCCTGCGGTGGTATGTACACAGCCAATACTATGTCATCAGCTATTGAATCACTGGGGCTCAGCTTGCCTTACAGTTCATGTACACCGGCTACAAGCGATGAAAAGCTGGAAGAATGTAATCGTGCCGGGAAAGCTATGCTTCATTTGCTTGAAAGGGATATCAAACCATTAGATATTCTCACTCGTCCGGCTTTGGAAAATGCCATTACCGTTGTCATTGCACTCGGAGGCTCAACAAATGCAGTGTTGCATTTACTGGCAATCGCCAAAACAGCCGGTCTCGATTTTTCTATTGATGATTTTCAGGAAGTTTCGAACAGAACGCCATATTTGGCCGATTTAAAACCAAGTGGGTCGTATGTGATGGAAGATTTACATGATGTTGGTGGTGTGCCTGCTGTTCAGAAATTATTGTTGGAGCATGATTTATTACATAAAGGCTGCCTGACTGTCACGGGAAAAACATTGGATGAAAATCTTGAGGAACTACCAGTATTATCTACCGGACAAAAAATTGTGTTTCCGGTTACGAAACCTCTGAAACCAACCGGTCATTTAAATATTTTGTACGGAAATATTGCTACTGAGGGAAGTGTCGCGAAAATAACAGGGAAAGAGGGAACCCGATTCGAAGGAACCGCGAATGTTTTTGAATCGGAGGAAAACTGCATTGCCGGTATTCAGCGTGGAGATGTAAAAGCTGGCGATGTGGTCATTATACGATATGAAGGCCCTAAGGGTGGCCCCGGGATGCGGGAGATGTTAAAGGTTACGGCTGCCATAATGGGTGCTGGTTTGGGAAAGGAAGTGGCGCTTATCACCGATGGACGATTTTCAGGTGGTACGCATGGATTTGTGGTCGGCCATGTTTGTCCGGAGGCTTATGAAGGAGGGACGCTCGGTTTGATAAAAAATGGAGATGCCATTGTTATAGATGCGGATAAAAAAAGTATCGATGTGCTACTTTCGGATGATGAGCTGGCTGAACGCCGAAAATCGTGGGTTCGTCCTGAATCCACCATCGTTAATGGTGCACTTCATAAATACAGGAAGTTGGTTTCACCGGCATCATTGGGATGTATAACGGATCGATAAAAATATGTGAATAGGGCACAGTTGATTGCTGTGCATCGATTCTGCAGGTTCAGTACCGAATCCTCGGTACGAACCGGACGTCTTCGTTGGCGTCCTCGCCAACAGATATTTGCGCTGTACGTGCGGTGATTGTTTCTCGGGAATCCGTTGGTTATCTACTCGTGAATCGCTATGCTTATTTGCTACCCGATCGATGATTTGTCACTGATTTCTACAATCGCTTCTCCTGTAGAAATGATTTCAATTACACGAGGTAAGTATTCGTTAAAATCTCTCGCATCATTGCATTTGAGGTATTTCCACATGTAACCCAAATCAAGTTTGGTGGTGAACCCAATTCTTCGAGTAAAATCAGGAAGTCTGAATCCTTAGACATAATCGTATATGAATTTGATTTTGCAAACTCGTAGATTTGGCGATCACTTTTACCTCTTAACCCTACACTCCATACAGAATCAGAATGAATATGTTTGAATGTTCGATTTATCCATGCAGCAAGAGAAGGTGAAAGCTGTGCATCGATTAGGAGTTTCATGCTGCAACTATAGGATGATCAATTTTTCCACGAGCGTATTTAATTGCTGCCACAACATCTTCTTCAACCAAATCTGGAAATTCCACTAAAATATCTTTTTGTGTCAACCCAGAGGCAAGTAAATCTAAAATATCGACGACCCTAATACGCATTCCACGAATGCATGGCCTGCCACCACATTGTTCAGGGTTTATTGTAATTCTGTTATTGATATTTTTCATATAATAAAATTATAAGATTTTTTGTCAATAATATAAATTACGAAAATTATTAACATAATGAGCCATTGTTCACTTTTTATAGGTTTCAGGTTTCAGAAAATACCTGGCACGATCATAAATTTTATTAATTGCTAATCATCCGGTATTCGTGGCAGGTGTTTCCCGATGGCGAGACGCCACATATAGAACGTTCGCGCCGGGAGTCGCAGAACGTGCGTCATCATTTAGATTTTTTTAAGCAAATACAACGATTCAATCAATTCAATCATCAATTTCTTCTGCTTGTCTTTCTTCTTCCTGCAAACGCAAATACTCAAGGTATCGAGTGGGTAATGGGAAGGGGAGTTCTTCAGGAATGGGTTCAAATCTTGGAAGCAACCATTTTTCAGGTTTTGATGGACGTTCATCCGGCGTATAAACAAATCCAGCCAGTCTGATTTCCGCTGGGTTCTGTACTTCAGGGATATATTGCCCCTCAATAGATTCCAAAATTCGCAAGCTATCAATATCTCCTTCACTAAAAAACATACTGATAAATTGTGATGTAAGCTGAATGGATGATTCCGGTTCATCATTATCATCTCTTGCATGATATATCAATTCAGAATTCGGCTGCATAACTAATTGTTTCATCTCATTTTCACTAAACCAAATACGCAACGTATCACCTTCAATTTGATTTAGTCGATTTGTGATGCTATCCGGAAAAACAACAAATGGACGGGTATAAGATTCAAGATTATCAATTTCATCATCGATCAAAAAAATAAGGGACTTTGGACTGGTAAGCTGCAAATCATTTCGCCAAAGGCGTGTATTACCAATTAGGTGAAACTCGTCTTTACTGTCATAATAGATGGTTGTATCAGATAGAGAAGCATACTTTTCCGACCAAATTTCAACATTTTTAAAAGCATTCATGATGCGATTGGGTTCCCGGTCGAGTATATCAAACCTTGCAGCCTGAATCATGGTTGTATCTGTTTCATTTTTACTGACACGCTGCACTCGGGCATTACCACTAATCTGACGAAATCCGGTTGAATCACTTTCCACATAGTCGCCTATCAAACGAGAATTGTTTTCTAAATCGTGAATGTACACATTTTCATGTAATTCGTAGTAATTGTCATTTCTAATAGCAAAGAGGCTGTCTGCTTCAGCGTATTGAGTACTGTCTGATAATTGAATATTTCCTCGAAAAGAAGCTTGATTCAGAACGTTAAAGTACATTCCGGATTCAGCTATTAGCGTACCTTTTTCATCTTCAAATCGAACTTTTGATGGGAATGTGGCTATTTCGAAAGTGAAATCATAACCGGCTTCTTCACTAAATATGGTCGCATTATCTGTTACAATGACAACTCTGCCTATAAAAGTGCTTTCATCTGTTGATGTATTGTACCTGACTTTATCAGACCAAAGTCGCTGTCGTTCGGTAATAATCTCAATATTTCCAAAAGCTTCTACCAGATCAATTTCAAGATATTGATATGCGCTATCGGCAAAAAGATGCAGATCTTCGGTTTGCAGTTCAACATTTCCTATCATTTTCCTGATGGGTCCCTGATCGGTATCCGCTCCCATTAATTGATCTGATTTTAGTATCCGAACCTGCGTTTGCGCGTGTATTTGAGAATTAACAGATAAGAGTAGCAGTGTAATGACACACAGAATAAAAATGCGCAAAGTTGATTTAAAAAAAAATGGCACACTCATAGATTATCAGTTAATAGAAAATTCACCGGTTACCCGATTGAGTGTATAGCGAATGAGATCTTCATCACCAACAAAACCATAACCTGTAATGCTGTCGGTTGGTGAAGTAATAATGACAAAACCCGGACTTGAAATCGTACGGGTCGATTCATTCCATTCTAATTGTTCGGAGCGTAATGTCCTGTCATCCTTTGCTTCTACAAACACATCACCTTCGAATTCAAATGTAGAAACATAGCTTTTATAAATAAGATCCTGGCTTCTAACAGTGGTTTCAACAGTTCCGGTAGAGTCGTAAATGGTTACATCTACAGGTGGACCTATAAAACGGGTGTAACTGGCAAATTCGGTCTCAACAGTTTTGGTTTCCGGACTGTTGACGCGAACTTTTAGTGTGCCATCAACAATAATATCAACTAAAACACCTTTGCTAATTGTCATTCCAATCAGTGAATCAGCCAGTTCTTTGTTAACACTTTGTTCATCGTACTTTGTTAAATCAGAACATGAAGCAACAAAAAAGGTCAGACAAATGGTTATCAGAAACAGTAAAAATATGGTCGCGAATGAGCGATTCATGTGTTGAATATTGATAACAGATAGGTTATAAGTGTGTTCATCAGATGCTAACCTACAATATGCTTACCGCTTATAACACCTGATGGAAATAATTGTTAAATAACGAGTAAATCAGCTTATTATTCAAGTTGTACCAAATATACGGTCACCTGCATCACCTAATCCAGGTACAATATATTTGTTTTCATTTAATCGTTGGTCGATAGCTGCTGTAATTATAGAAACATCAGGGTGCTCGGAGAGTAATTTTTGCACGCCTTCCGGAGCGGAAATCAAACATATAAATCGAATATTGGTGACACCTTTCGACTTTAAAAAATCTATCGCATCACAAGCACTACCGCCGGTGGCTAACATTGGGTCAACTACAAGAACGAGTGCATTTTCAATACCGCTTGGAATGTTTACGTAATAATCGACAGGCTTTTTAGTTTTTTCATCACGGTACATACCGAGATGCCCAATTCGGGCATCTGGTATGAAGTTGGTAATGGCATCGACTAATCCGAGACCGGCACGTAAAATCGGAACGACCACAATCTCGGCATCCAGTTCATAGCCGATTGTTGGTTCAATTGGAGTTTCGACCGAAATATCCCGCAAAGGAATATTTTTTAATGCATTATAAGCAAGTATAGTTGAAATGCGGGACAGTGCAAGTCTGAAAAGAGCCGTAGAGGTATTCTTATCTCTTAAAATGGTCAAATCCCGAGCAATAACCGGATGTTTAATTTCAAATACTTTACTCTCCGGCATATTTATCTATTATCCATGTCTTTAATTTTTGCTGTGTATTTCTTGGTTATGTTGTAGATAACAGGTGCCAATAATATCAAACCTGTAATATTTACAAAAGCCATAATTCCAAGCATTACATCACCGAATGACCAAACAACAGTCACTGAACCAAGGGCTCCGAGAAAATGCGCTAACACAAAAAGGATTCGGTATGGAAAAACTGATTTTTTCCCCAGTAAATAATGGATGGATCGTTCTCCATAATAACTCCAGCTTATGGATGTGGAAATGACAAAGAAAAATACAGCGAGAGTTACAATGTATTCACCAAAAGGAAAAATGGGGCTTAAGCCTATTGAAAAAGCCACCGATGTGAGAGAAGCCACATTTTCTACAACGCCACCATAAAGCCGGCTGACAGATTCGCCGAGTTGATTGATGGCCACAGCTTGTCGTTGGGAGATGTCAATAGACCCATTGAAAGGCAATGTATGCTTGTCATCAACAAACATGGTATCTACTGGAAAGTTGAAACGGAGCATCTTACCATTTACAGGAATTCCATTTTCAAATATAATAACATTGGTATCAGCAACATCTTCATTCACTTCATAAGAAACATTTGGACCTGAAGGAGATAAGATGACCTTGTGATAGCTGTCCCAAGCCCCGGTAGAAATTATTACCAGACCGGTTATACTACACACGATGATGGTATCAATGAAAGGGCCAAGCAGACCAACCAAGCCCGCCTGTACCGGTTCATCTGTTTTACTTGCTGCCATTGCTATTGGTGAAGAACCTTGTCCGGCTTCATTAGAAAACAAACCACGCTGAACCCCATAGGCAAGTGTAAGAATAAGCGTTCCTGAACCAATACCTAACGCTCCTGCTTTAGGATTAAAAGCATTGGAGATGATGAGTCCGAATGATGGAATAATCTGATCATAATTCAGTAGAAGAATAATCAGCCCTCCAAGCACATACATTATGGCCATTAATGGAACCAAGCGAGCCGTTACGTATCCAATTCGTTTTATTCCACCCAAAATAACAGCTCCAACAAGAGCGGCAGAAATAAGGCCTGTTACCCAAAAAGGAATTTGAAAATCGGTATTCATTACATCGGCAAGGGTGTTTGCCTGAATAGCGTTTCCTGTCAAAAGCGCACAGATTGATGCTGCTATGGCGAATAATACAGCCAGCCATTTCCATTTCGGGCCAAGCCCTCGTTCAATGTAATACATTGGACCTCCGGATACGGTACCGTCTTCATTTTTCACCCGAAAATGAGCACCAAGCGTACATTCGGTAAACTTTGTTGCCATCCCGAAAATGGCGGTAACCCACATCCAGAAAAGAGCACCGGGTCCACCAATATGAATGGCAAGTGCTACACCGGCAATGTTACCAACACCAACGGTTGCTGAAAGGGCTGTGGTAAGCGCCTGAAAATGGTTAATATCTCCAACATCTTCCGGATTATCATAGCGTCCGGTAAGCACCTTTATGGCATGTTTAAACTGGACAATCTGTATAAAACCCAGTCTTAACGTTATAAAAATTCCAAACCCAAGAATGACTATAACAATTAATGGAAGTGCGTTTCCATCCATAAGGTTTGCCGGAAAACTCCAAACATACGTTTCAAGTATTCCAATAAATTCTTCAAATTTATTCATCTATAAAAAAATTAGAGCTTAGATTTACCTGTTCATTAATAATTTTGGAAGTATAAGGTATTTTTTATAAACATAAATCGTCGATTTAGGAAAAGAACGGAACGGTTAATGTTTTTTTTTCATTAGGTGATAAAGTTTCACGTTAAAGCCAATGACTTGCCGGCATATTCCGGACTGCGTTGGATAGTAGCTAAACCAACAACGGGAATGTTTACGAATATTTTTTTGTATAGTAATGCAGCTATGAATATGGACTAATGCCGATTCAATCATCATATCGGTCATTAACATGCAGTTAAATACCACACACACATCCCATCAATTTAAAAGCCACATACATTATGAATATGACCAAAGCAGATATTGTAGATATCATTTCTTCATCAACCGGAATTGCTAAAGTTGAAACGGAAGCAGTAGTAAAGGGCTTTCTGGATACGGTAATTGAATCCCTGAAAGATGGTAAAACCATTGAGTTACGCGGTTTTGGAAGTTTTAAAGTTGTTAAAAGGGCGCAGCGAGTTGCGCGAAATCCAAAAACTAATGAAGAGGTTATAGTACCGGAACAATTTGTTCCCGTTCTGAAAATTTCTAAAGATTTTAAAAGAGTGGTGGGCGAAGCAGCCAATAAACAACTTGTAGGATAGGGCTCATTTATGAGCAGAGATTTTTGAAACATTACATATCTTAAAATTGAATGTCTCAGATTTATCGTATTTTTAACGTAACTCAAAGGGCGTTTTAATCGAACGCCTTTTTTAATTTTTAAAAAGTTATGATTAGAAAAATTTTACTGTTCTTCGTCATAGTCAGTTTTGCTCTCGCAGGATTAATTTATTGGGATTATTCAAACCGGAATGTTGATTCTGAACCCGAAACAACACATCAACACTCTGGCAATAAACCTGATGATACTAAGGAGCCGAGCGTATTTTCGGATATACATACCAGTGTCGATATCACTAATGCAGAAGCTGTTCGTGCCAGAATTGATGAAATAGAAATTCAATTTGAGAAGGGTCTGAAAGGAAAAGAAGCTGTTCCATTTTATGGTGAATTGATGTTGCTTTATCTTCAGCTCAACAGGGAAGATGCGGCTGCCGAGGCATCAAGACATGTGGCAATGATTATGAACGATGCTGAGGATTGGTGGAACGCGGCTCTGTTATTTTACAAATGGGGACTAAAGCAACAGAGTGAAGAACTGTTTATGCATTATATGAACAGGAGTAATGACACATTCTGGGAAGCCTCTGTGTTAAATCCATCACCATTAATGCTCACAGACCATGCCATAGTCTTGCAAGCACTTGGAAAAACAGATGAAGCGCTCTCTCAATTAGAGCGTGCAAGGAAGCTTGAAACAGCAGATTATAAGCCTTTTTTATACACCGGATTGATTTTGAATGAAACAGGTAAAAAAGATGAAAGTATTTTGTATATTTACAGGTCTTTGGAACTGGCAGTTAATGAGGATGAAAAACAGCTCATTCGAACCATACTTGCCGAATCGTCAATAGAAATATAAATTCAGAGGATATTTAATGCCCAGCGGAAAAAAGAGAAAAAGAGCAAAAATTGCCAAGCACAAGCGTAAAAAGCGTCTTCGCAAGAATCGCCATAAGAAGAAGTAACGCATTCGGTTTTTAACCGGCGAGTCTTGAAAAGCCCCAAATATGGGGCTTTTTTTTACCCATTTTATTTGTCAGGCCGACAATGCGGTCAATGGCCGGGTTTCTTTCACCAATTGGATGATACGTGAACTTCTGTTTAATATAGTTTCTAAGCGCGCTGTCACCTGGTTATGAATGGTGTTTAAATCTTGCATTCCTTTTAAGGAATATTGAAAATATGTTATAAGGCACATACTGGTAACATATTTCCCGTGATGATCTGTTGCAACATCCAAATGCCAGCGGCTGATTAATCTTTCGGTTGGTAAAACCCTATTTAAATGCCTGTTGATGTTACCCATCCATTTACTTGCATAATCAACCCGTTCATCGCTGGTAGCTTCCGCAAAGGTATTGGAAATCCCATCTGTATCGAAATGCCAACTGACTTCAACGTCAATGGTTGGATTTATTTTATAGGGTGAGCGACCATCTTTAGGCAATAATGGATGTTTTTCCATGCCTACTAACTGATTAGCAAGGCTGGCTTCACGAAATTTATCCCAATCAAAATTTATCATGAGTTGGCTGATACCTGCATTTTCATGTGAAAGATCAATGCCGGTTTCTAAACCAATGGCATGGATAGTTGTGTCTCTCCAAACTCTGAATTTTCCGGGTTTAATTTCTTTCGCGTTAAGTTCTGTTTGTATCTTTTTGATTATGGAATTAAAGATAGGATACTGCATTTGTTAATCTTGATTATAATAGTTTGATTAATATATTTAACCTAAAAGCGCTTCTAAAGCTTATTTAATTGTAAATGAATTCGTATTACGCCTTAATATATTTGAATCGGGAATTAAAAGCAAAAGTTCAGGATTATGTTTTTGTTACTGGAATTACGCAGCAAAAAAATCTTCTGGAATTGTTTTTCCATAAAAATGGGGATGAACTCAAACTCGTTGTTAGTACAGATTCTGTAAAAACAGCCCTTTTCTTAGATACTCGCGTAAGTGTGAAAAGGGCGAATGTTGCTTCGTTCTTTGAAGAACTGAACAGTCAAACTTTCATAACGAGTGAATTAGCTGATGAAGACCGTTTATTAAACATGAAATTCACGAATGGGTTCCACCTGTTTTTTCAGATGTATGGTTCACGGCCAAACGTGCTGCTGATAAAAGACAATCAGATTGTTGATGCATTCAAGGATACCGAATCTGTATTGAAAGCAGAAATACCGGTTGCACACCCACCTCAAAAAATTAGGTTTAGCCAAGCGAAAGGTTCACTCAGGCGTCGAATTTTTGCTGCTTATCCGTTTTTGCAACGATCATTTATCGATGATATCATACTTGAATATGGTTTGGAAAAGAAAAACAATGATGAAATTGAAAAGCTACTCGAATCTATAGATGACGCTACAAGAACACGGCCAGAATTCAGAATAATGTCTGACGGACGCTTTTGTTTGATTCCATCTTCTTTCCTTCCAGATCAAAAAGCAGAATCTTTCAACTCCATTCATGATGCCGTTAGAATCTCGTTTTTTTCACAGCGTTCTCAGGATACACTTTCAGGTGTAAAACGGCGATTAAATACGCTGTTAGATAAAGAAATCAAGCGCCTTGAAAATTTGATACAGGCTGGCGATCAATCAATCAAAAGCTTGGAAAGAGCACAGGAATATGGAAAAATGGGAAATATTTTGATGGCACACGCTCATGAAAAAAAACAATGGGGAGAGTCAATTGAATTGGATGATATCTATAGCCCCGGAGAAAAAATACTTATTCCATTAAAACCTGATTTAAGCTTATCGGAGAATGCGGCTATTTATTTTGATAAAAAAAGAAAATCAGAAAGATCATTCGACGCATTAAATCAACAAGCTGAAATGGCTGCGAAATCATTTTCATACTATAATGCCATCAGAGATGAACTCAACGAGATAAAATCGATGAAGGATTACCGCGAGTTCCAAAAAAAATATGCGGATGAACCGCTTTTCTCAACGGAGTCGCATGTAAAGAGTGTAAATAAAAAACCGTATTGGGTCACCAAATATGGCTCCTATGAAGTTTGGATTGGCAAAAATGCCAAAAGTAATGACGCCTTGCTCAGAGATGCGCACAAAGATGATATATGGATGCATGCGAGAGGAGTGTCGGGTTCGCATGTTGTCATTCGAATGAATAAAAAGCAACATGACCCTGATAGTACTTGTCTGGAAACCGCTGCCGGCTGGGCGGCCTGGAAATCAAAAGCCAGGGGTTCAGAGTTGGTTCCTGTTATCTGGACGAGGAAAAAGTTTGTCCGAAAACCCAAAGGAGCCCATGCTGGTGCTGTATTGGTTGAGCAGGAAAAAGTTGTTATTGTTGAACCATTGGAGCCAAAAAATGAGTATTTTACATAGTTCAGTTTTAATGAAACGGCGTTTTATATGTGAGCGGTTTTTAATCGGGTTTTTAAATTGCCGTGATAAAGATTCACAAAGTTCGCTCAGAATTATTTAATTATGCGTGTTGATTGTTCTATTTTTTTATGTGGCTTTATGGCAGCCGGTAAATCGGCTATTGGGAAGGCATTGGCGGATTTACTAGAAGTACCATTTCAGGATTTGGATAAATATATTGAGCATCACGAGCACAGAAGTGTTGCACAGATTTTTGAAGAACGGGGTGAAGGATACTTCAGGAAATTAGAAGCAACATACGTAAATCAGCTTATGGTTAAGAAACCATTGATAGTAGCATTGGGCGGTGGTACCTTGCAGAATGAGCAGATTTTAAATATGCTTCAAAATAATGGGTTTATACTTTTCATTGATACCCCAATGGATATGATATTAGATCGGTTGAAAAGAAATAATAAGAGGCCTTTATTACAAAATGATGATGGTAGTAAAATGGAGGACGATATTTTAAAGGAGTTTGTCTATCGTTTGCATAAAAAACGATTACCAATTTATCAGAAAGCTCATTTAACGTATGTTCCGATAAACGGAACGGCGCTTGAACAAGCTGAAAGAATTGTTACACTTATGCATAATTTATTGGAAAAAGAATGCTAAATAAACAAAATTTACGGACACAAACGTCAGATTCCTACAGTGTTGTTACAGGAATCGGAATACAATCAGAATTCTCTCACTTCATAAGAAATCTGGATGCAAAGAGAGCTTTTTTTGTGATTGACGGTAACGTAATGGATAAGCAAGCCGCTTTTGTGTCATCCATCCAGGAGATATTTGAACAACACCACACACTGATTATCCCGCCTGGAGAACAGTCTAAGAATCTTGAAGAGTGGTCTCGAATCAACGATTTTTGCTTAGAGCATGAAATTTCAAGGAACACTCCATTAGTGGCTGTTGGTGGTGGTGTAATTGGCGACCTTGCCGGTTTTGCCGCATCAACAGTGTTGCGTGGTGTTCCTCTTATTCACATACCAACTACCTTACTTGCTATGGTTGATAGCGCTATCGGTGGAAAAACCGGTATTAATCATCGAACTGGCAAGAATTTAATTGGCACATTTTATCAACCCAGTGCTGTATTCAGTGATTTGAATACACTTTCTACGTTACCAGACGAAGAATTTATTTGTGGATTTGGCGAAATACTCAAGTATGGCGCAATCGTAGATACGGCCATTCTGGAAATTTTGAAGACAAAAGATATTTCCGAAATACGAGAGCAACAAAGTCAATTAGAAAGTATCATGCAACGATGCATAAAGATTAAGGCGGATATCGTCAGCCGGGATACGAAAGAAACAGGAGACCGTGCTTTTTTAAACTATGGGCATACATTTGCACATGCATTAGAGAAAAGACTTGGGTACGGTACTATTTCACACGGACAGGCCGTTTACATAGGAATGATTGCAGCCGGATTTTTATCACTTGCCTGTGGTGGAAGTATTAATATGGATATATTGAATGTACATTGCAAGAGCATGAACCTTAATGCGTCTCATTTACAGGTTTCAGCTTCTGATTTAATCAGGGATATGCAATCTGACAAGAAAAAGAAGAGCAGCCAATTGAGGTTTGTTCTTCTGCAAAAATATGGACGGCCTTATCTGAAAGAAATTGAAGATATACAGCTTATAGAACAAGCCTGGAATCAAGCCGTTGCACAGATAGAGAAAATTTTGAATAATTAGACACCTATTATATTGTTATTACGCTGGATTCATACTATATGGTCCTACTTTTGGTTCACGGTAATTCTGATCGTCAGTACGGCTTCTCTTTTGCTGATAATAGCATGGGGCTTGCTGCAATTAAATCCTGTTCAGAATTATTTGGCAAATGAGATAGAGAACCGTTTTAATGAGCGTTTTGAGGGCACTTTGTCCATTGGCAGGTTAAGTGGATTTCTTCCGTTAAACATGTCGGTTGCAGATATTACCGTTTCGCATCAGTTTGCCGGTTCTCCGACTGATACGGTTTTGTATGCCAATCAAGTTAATGTATCAATCAATTACCGAGAACTTTTTTCCGGCAGATTGCAATTTGATAATGCGGAGATCATAGAACCCGAAATAACGATTGAAACTAATGCTATCGGCGGGAGTAGTTTCTCATACGCTTTCAGGGAAAAGAATGTACCGTTAGATGTCTTAGACGATGAAAAAGGCACGGGCGCAGTCAACTTACCTCGTTTCTTCCTGAATAGCCTGATAATCACCGATGGAAATGCGCGTCTGAGAGGTTTGGGAAATTATAAGAATACCCGACTTCCTGATGATTTTTATGTGACTGATTTGAATGTTTCCCTGGCGGCGGAAGTAACTGATGAAATTCAATTTTTAAATCTCTATAAACTTGGTTTTAAAGCTCCTCAATTAAACTCGGAAAGCTGGGAAATTCGAGGACAATTTTTTGCTGATGACCGCTTCTTAGAGTTAAACGCGTTTCAGCTGATATCGAATGAAAATAATCTCGGTTTAACTCTTAATTTCGATGGTGTTGATATCCGCACAGCCGGAGCGTGGAATCAGATTAAACAATCATTAGTGGATGCCAATCTTCAAGTTGGAAATTTGAATCCGGCTGATTTTGCCGATATCTGGCCTTTTTTATCTAAGTATGATGAGGATTTTTTACTGGAGGTACAAGCTGAAGGAACTTTTGAGCGTTTGGATGTACGTCAATTAAATTTTATGACTGAAAAAAGCCAAGTTCAATTGTATGGTGAGATTACAAATATATTGGATGTCAACAGTATAGGCTATGATTCAACGATTGATTATCTGAACGTTTCGCAGTCAGATTTAGAGAAAGTTATCGATGATTTATCTGATATTAAATTTAAAGACTGGAGTGCTTTAACCATTCGAGGATCAGTAAATGGAACATCAAAGAATTTAACTACCTCACTTTCAATCTCTCCACCAAATGGAAGCATTCAGCTAAATGGGAAATTCAATTTTTCAGATAAAATAGCATACGATGCATCCATTCGAGCCAATAATGTTCGTTTTTCCGATATGCCATCATTAGAGCAGCCAAGAGCCCGGTTTACGGGGAACATGAGTTTGAAAGGTTCCGGTGTGGACATAAAGACGGCAGATGCACAAATAAAGGTTTCTGCACGAAATACACGATGGGATGATTACTCATTTGAGTCCGCAAATGTAGATGTTATTATCAAAAATGGGTTTATTGAGCCAGATTTTAGTTTTACGCATACAGGTGGAAAAATTACCGGTAATGGATGGGTTGATTTGATGCAGGATGAGCTCGTTGCCCAGCTCTCCGGTGAAATTACAAAACTTAATACCGCATATTTTATTACAGCTGACGATACACCAGAAAGTGAACTTAATATTTTGTACGGTTTTCGATTGCAGGGCAATACTTTAGATACATTATTCGGTGATCTTTTTATAGATATTCGAGAGTCTATGTATCGTGGATTAGAGGTAGAAGATCACGAAATAATTGTAACGCTTGACGCGCCCAATGCTCAAGGTCGCACACTTGCCATAAACGGTACTCTTCTTGAAGCTGAAATTAAAGGGGCTTTACAACCAACCCAGATATTCGGGAGTATTAAATATTGGACAGATGAAATTAATAAATTAGTACGGGAACGTACTGTTTATAAAGATTTTGAATTGAGTCAGCAAAAAATGATACCGGCTGATATTGAGCAATCTGACGAAAATTCATTGAATTTAGATATTCGGTTCCGATTAGACGATCTGACAATACTGAATACCTTTATTCCGGATTTTCCACTGATAAAAACGACAACCAATATTGATCTTTCCATGAGCTCTGACCGGAATTCAATTGAGGTAAAAGGAAAGATAGATTCAGACTTTTTTGAAATGGATGGTATTTCAGTTGACAGTCTGAACCTTAATTTCGAATCTGTTCTTCGTAATGACCAACAGTTTGATTTTTTCACATATCATTTATCCTCAAAATTTCGCTCAATATCATATCAAGACATCACCTTGGATAATGCTGAAATTGAAATAGACGGTTATGACGAAGCTTTCGTGTTAGAGCATTTTCGTGCAAATATTGGAGATAATGTTCGTGTGGGACTCGCGCTCAGTAGTGTATTTTCGACCTATGATGTAGATATTCGCATAATGGATTTCTTCGTAGGAGATGAAGATTACTCATGGGTAAACTTGTCGCAAACACCTATAATTATTGATCGTTCAGGACACATCAATATGAATGAGCTGGTTTTTGCCAACAGAGATGAGCGTGTAATTATTGATGGAACTTTCAGTGAATCGATTGAGGATTCCGTAACCTATCAGTTCAATGATTTCGAACTGGCCACATTATCTGATTTATTAGATGGAGAAGTCAGTTTTAAAGGTATAATGAACGGTAGTTTTCAAACCAGGACGCTTAAAACAGATCCTGCATTTCAAGGTGACATAAATATGGTTGGCGTTGAGGTCGATGATCATATTGTAGGTGATATTGACTTTAACAGCAGTTTTAATCCGGATGAAAACCGGTTCGACCTGGATATACTTATTTATACAGATCCTGAAATTTATGGTGATTTACTGAAACGTTCCGTTGACATAGGTAAAGATGTATCTATTTCAGGTTATGTAAAACAACCGGGGAACATTCAAGAAGGTGAGGCGCTGGCGGAGCTGAACTTCGATTTCAAAGAGCTTGATTTATGGGTGCTTCCTTACTTTGTAGATGGAATATTTGATGATATGAGTGGATTGGCTACAGGAAATGGCACCTTTAAATTATTTGAAGATGATTTCACTTATGATGCGAACTTCACCCTCAATGATGTTGCATCAGTTCCTGTTTTTTTAAATTCCAGGCTTACTTTAAATGGAAAAGTGGATTTAAATTCAAAAGATGGAGTTGTTATTCGTGATGTTAACGTTACTGATGAGTTTGGCGGCTCAGGTATTCTTAGTGGAAGTATTTTGGTTGGTGATTTTAAAACAGAAATGCCATTGGATATTACATTGAGTATGAACAACTTACTCTTTCTAAATAATAATTATATTCCTGAAATTCCATTTTATGGAAGGGTTGCCGGAACAGGTGAATTGAGACTCACCGGTACCGATCGCAGTCCGTTTATCTCTACATCTGAACCCATAAATATTTCATCTAATTCCAATATTTCCATTCCTATTGAAACAGAAGGATTCTCGGATGAACGCGCTCGTTTTATAAAATTTGTGGATAGTTTTGATGAAGCTTATGCTCCGGCGGATAGTCTACCAGGTGAGTCACCTGAGGAACGCCCGGAGCTTACTTTCATGGAGCAGTTCCAACTTGATTTGCAATTTGTTGCTAATAATAACATGAACGTCCGCCTGGTATTTGATCAGGTAACAACTGAAGTACTGAATGCACGCGGAAATGGACGAATTCGCTTAACTTTGCAAGATGAAGAATTTCGCGTTTTTGGTCGATTTGATGTTACCGGAGGTGATTATAATTTTGTTGGTGGAGATATTTTTTCCCGTAGATTTTCTATTCGAGAAGGTGGATCAATCAGCTGGGAGGGCGATCCTGTAAATGCGCGGGTTGATGTTTCAGCAGCTTACAGAGCACGGCCGGATATTTCGATTTTGCGTCCGGAAGTTGGAGATAACCTTCGGGTTCCGGTTGAACTCATTTTGGTTATTACTGGTACACTTGAGAGTATTGAAAATGATTTTTACTTCGAGTTTCCAAGCGGAGTGGACGGAAGCCAGGCTACCACTTACCTTGCACTGCTGAATAGCGAAGATCAAAAGCTTTTACAAGCTACCTCGTTACTCTTTACGGGTAATTTTATTGCTTTAGATGGTGATAATCGGGATACAGGTAATACTTTTCAGAACAGAGCTGGACAAATAGGTTTTGGAACTTTGCTTTCATCCCAAATTAATAATTTACTGAATTCAAACCTGAGTAACCTCGATATCGATTTAAATATGACCGGTTTCGATCAGGCCGATTTGGGTGTGGCGCTTCGTTTGTTCGATGACCGGCTGACATTGCGCAGGGAGGGTGTGGTTACCGGCCCTGATGCAAACTTTGGAGATTTCGATATTACCTATCGGATAAATCGTTATTTTTCGCTTGAAGTATTTCATCGCAGAGATCCGTTATTGCCCGGAATTGTGTCATCAGGACAAAATCAGTTTGAAAGTGTAAATGGCCTTGGGCTTGAAGCGCGGGTTCAGTATAATACATGGGGTGAATTGAGACGGCGAATTTGGTATCCAATAAGGCAGGTATTTAGTATCGACGCTAACAAAGATGATGAACCGGATAATGAAAATGAAAATGAAGATGAAGATGATGACGATGAGTCAGAAGTAGAAATTTAACTGAAAATTGATTGTATGGGAAAAAAGAAAAAAATAGTCGAGTTAGAACAGTTTATACTCGACTTTATGAGAAGGCACAAAAAATTTGATGTTCCTCAGGAAATGCTTGAAACGGCCATTATCTATGATGGGGGAAATGCCAAGGCTTTCCATAAAGCATTGGAAAAATTAATCAGCAAGGGTGTAATGACTCGAAACAACAAGAATCAACTGCAACTTACATCCGAAACAGTTAAGCAAGCATCCAATGAGGGTAAAATTAGCATAAACCGGCATGGTGTAGGGTTTGTTACCTTAGATGGTTTTGAACAGGATATTCGAATCCCAAACAAAAAATTGGGTCTGGCTCTGACGGGTGATTTGGTGGAAATCCGAATTACAGGAAAAGACAATCGGGGACGTCAGGAGGGGAAAATCCTCAATGTTATCAAGCGTGGGAAACCGTTTTATGTGGGAACTTTTCATCAGGAAAGTAAAGAATCACTGGTGATAGAACCTGACGAAAAATCAGCACATACACCTTTTTTTGTGCATCGCGATAAAACAATGGGTGCCGGAAATCACGATAAAGTTATTTTTAAATTACTCGACTGGATTCATCCAAGGTCATTACCTGAAGCTGAGATCATTCAGGTATTAGGGAAAAAGGGAAGTAACGATGCCGAGTTATTATCCATACTTGCTGAAAACGAGGTACTGAGCACTTTCAGCCCGGAAGTTGAGGAGTATTGTAATAAAATTCCATTTGATCCTCCCGCGGCTGAAATAAAACGAAGAAATGACATTCGCAAAAAACTGGTTTTTACCATTGATCCCGATGATGCCAAAGATTTTGATGATGCCCTGAGTGTAGATATAAAGGAGAATGGTAATTATTACCTCGGTGTTCACATTGCCGATGTAACCTTTTATGTGCGTAAATCAACAGTTTTAGACGATTCAGCCATGGAACGGGCAACCTCTGTTTATCTTGTTGACAGGGTAATTCCAATGCTGCCTGAAACGCTCTCGAATGGTGTTTGTAGCCTGAGGCCAAATGAGGATAAATTAACATACTCATGCTTCATGGAAGTTACACCAAATGGAAAAGTAGTGGATTATTCTATTGAAGAAACGGTTATTCATTCTTCATTCAGATTAGCTTATGAAGAGGCAGAGGAAATCATTCAGGGACGGGTGCAACATCAGCAATTGAGTGAACCGCTCGCTCATTTAAAGAAATTGACTGATGTATTAACTGAAAATCGTTTTAAAGAAAACGCCATCGATATTAACAGTCCTGAACCTAAATTTGAATTAGACGAAAATGGTCAGATTTCAAATATCTACATCAAAAAAAGACTGAAAGCACATCGTCTGATTGAGGAGTGCATGTTGCTGGCGAATAAAACAGTGGCAGAGCATGTGTATAAGCTCAGAAAACAAGCAGGCAAGCCCAAAGACAAAGATTCATTTCCATTTTTCTACCGCATTCATGACAAACCAAATATGGAACGCCTGAATAATGTGATACAAAATGTTCGTATCGCAGGTTTTCAGGTTGATTTTAAAGGTGAATCCATGTCACCCAAAGAAATAAATGATATTCTGTTAATGGTACGCGACAAACCCATTGAATATTCCGTGAATGATCAGGTTTTACGGTCCATGTCAAAAGCTGAATATTCTCCTGATAATATCGGGCACTATGGCTTGGGTTTTAAACATTACGCTCATTTTACCAGCCCTATTCGCCGATATCCGGATGTAATAGTTCATCGTATGCTCAAACACTACGGTGCTGGAATTCCATCCTATCAATACGCGCAGCTCAAAGATTTTGGCCGGCATTGCAGTGAAAAAGAACGAATGGCTACCACTGCGGAACGTGATTCCATTAAATTGAAGCAAGTTGAGTTTATGTCAGGTAAAATAGGAGAGGAGTTTTCAGGGGTGATAAGCGGTGTTACCGATAAAGGAATGTATATTTTACTTAACGAACTTTTTTGCGAAGGTATGGTTCAAATGAGAGATTTAAACGATGATTACTATATTTATGACCAACAGCGGCATTGCCTGTATGGCAAGAACCGCGGGCGAACGTATAAGCTTGGTCAGGAGTTAAAAGTAAAAGTTGTGAATACAAATACCGAGCTTCGACAAATCGATTTTGAACTGGCATAATCTATCGTTAAAATAGACCCGGAGTTCAATAAACCGCACGAATCAGTTTACGTATGCGTTTCATTCTAAAATTTGTTAACCCAATAGCCTGATTTATTTAACCATGCAAGCGTACAAAAGTCTGTTATTATCAATCATACTGTTCTTCGTAATGAGTGAAATGGCATTTTCACAATCATTTGGTTTTGGAAAGAACAGGGTACAATATGAAACGTTTGACTGGAGAATTATCCAATCTGAGCATTTTGATATTTACTATTATGACTCCAGAAATTATTACCTCGCTGAGTTTACCGCTTACTCGCTTGAAGCAGCTTACATTCAGCTAAAAACTGACTTCAGGCATGAAATTAATGACCGGATTAAAGTCATTATCTATGATTCTCATTCTGATTTTTCGCAGACAAATGTTGTTCAGCTACCGGTAAATGCGCAAGGTATCGGAGGGGTTACCGATATGTTTAAAAACCGGATTACTATTCCCTATATGGCGGATTATAGTGATTTCAGGCGTGTACTTCACCATGAGTTAGTACATGCGGTCATAAATGATATGTACTACGGAGGTAATATAAACATACTGCTTTCCGAGGGACGACGTATTTTCCCGCTTTGGTTTGAAGAAGGATTGGCGGAATATACTGCGCTTGGTTGGGATACCGAAACAGATATGTTTATGCGTGATGCAGTCATCAATACGTATTTACCTCCTATTCAGTTCCTAAGTGGCTATTTTGCATACAGAGGTGGACAGGCCGTGTGGGATTACATTGTACAGCAATACGGGCGCGAAAAAATTGGTGAAATCATGCAGCGCACAAAAACCCACCGGAATTACGAATTAGCATTCAGGCAATCTCTTGGGTTATCTGTAGAGGAGTTATCCGAACGCTGGCACGAGTGGCTTAAAACCAAGTATTGGCCGGAGGTTGCTGAACGGGAAAATCTGAAACAAATAGGTTTTTTTGCTACTGAAGAAGATTATCGTGGAAATTACAATACCAGTCCGGCTATTTCACCGCAGGGAGACCGAATTGCTTTTATTTCTAATAAACGTGGCTATTTTGATGTGGTGGTTATAAATGCCATAGATGGAAAACATATTAAGACTTTGGTAAAAGGGGAAGATAATGTAGATTTTGAGGAACTGAATATTCTGCGCCCTAACCTGGCGTGGTCTCCCGATGGCCGCAAAATTGCTCTTTCCACAACCTCCCAGGGAAAAGGTGATATAGCTATTGTTGAGTATCATACTGGAAATGTGCAAAAATTGGAATTTCCAGATTTAGATGCCATACGTTCGGTAGCATGGTCACCGGATGGCGAAAAAATAGCTTTCCATGCCACGTTTGGTTCATTTCCAAATATCTATGTATATAACCTAAATACGGGTGAATTTTTTAATGTGACCAACGATGTATTCAGTGATAAAGATCCGGCTTGGTCGTATGATTCATCCTCTATTTTATTTTCTTCTGACAGAGGAAATCGCGTTGATTTAAACAAATATAAAGAAAATTACAACGTACTAGCGAATCCGAACCTGGGTCAATCTGATATTTATATGGTTAAATTGGGTGATACGAAATCCACTCGCCTGACCAACACCGATGGTTGGAACGAGACAAGGCCATTAATGATAAGTGATAATACATTATTGTATCTATCTGATCAGAATGGAATTACCAATTTATACAGCATGAATCTGAACACTCGTGTCTCGCGACCACTTACAAATTTGGTAACCGGAATAATGCAGATGAGTGCGTCAAGAGATGGTTCCAAAGTAGCTGTTAATAGTATAAACGGTGGTTATTTAGATATTTTTGTAATTCAAAATCCTATTAACAGAGCTAAGAATGAAAACCTCAAACCTAATCAATGGGCCGAGCGACGTTCAGTAGAATCGGAGCTGACACGAGTACCTGCAGTCAGCCATGGTCGTGATTTTTATGCAGGTGAAATGAGGGATGATGGTTTAGCATTTGCGGGTGAAATTCCAGAAAAAACACCGGAGGAACCTGAGGAAGATGCTGAGGAAGATACTGAGGAAGATACTGAAGAGGAAACACCCCCATCAGACGTGATTGATTTCAGAAACTATGTTTTTTCAGAAGAAATAGAAGAAGAGTTTGTGGATTCCACACGTAAAGATCTTTTCAGGCCAGAAAATAATAAAAATGATGATGGATTATTTATTCCCAAAAAAAAGCGTTTAACGTTTTCTCCTGATTTCAGTTATGCTACGGCTCAGGTAGGAACATACTATGGTGCGTTCACATTCAGCCAAATCACAGTCAGTGATGTGTTGGGTGATCATAACCTGAGTTTTGCCACCAACCTTGTGTTTGACTTAAGAAATAGTAACTACTTTTTGGGTTATGCATACATGAAAAACAGGACGAATTATTTCGCGTCCTATTCTCACAGCGCGTGGCAGTTCCAGACATTTTTCGGTGATGTGGTTCGCTATAGAAACTACGGTGGTTCATTTGCTATGCAATATCCGCTTAACCGTTTTGAACGTGTAGAACTTACCACATCATTTCTCACAGTAAGCAGAGAAACCAACAATGTAATACCCGGTTTCTCATCAGACGATATTACCAGAGAATATTTATTATTCCCTCAATTTAGCTACATTCGCGATGTAACTATTCCGGGATTTTTGACCCCTCAAAAAGGTTCCAGAATGGCATTTGGTTTATCAGGTTCACCTAAATTAACTAATGATTTTTTAGGCTTTATAACCATGTCAGCCGATGCACGCCAATACATTAGCCTTGGAAATCGCTATACCATAGCATTAAGAGCTTCCGGAGCGGCATCATTTGGACCTGATACCCAACAGTTTCTACTTGGTGGAATGAGTAACTGGATAAATTATCAGGTTGGCAGAAGCCTTTCAGCTGATGAGTTGAGTAATCTGTTTTTCACCTTGCCCGCTATGCCTATGCGTGGTTATGCTTACAACCAAAGTATAGGTGACAAATTTGCGCTCGGCAATATTGAATTTCGATTCCCGCTTTTTGCCGCTATCATTCCGGGACCAATCCCGCTTTTTCCATTATTTAATATTCAGGGAGCCGCTTTTGTAGATGCCGGTGCTACCTGGTCCGGTGCTTCATTTAATGAAGTACTCGTGGGAAGTGGTTTTGGCCTCAGAACCATTCTGCTTGGCCTTCCATTCCGCTACGATATTGGATGGCCGTATGATGTTGACACCGGACGTTTCGGCAGCCGCGTTCATTATTTTAGTATAGGAATTGACTTTTAAACAGGGTTGTTGATTTTTTGGGTTGGGGTTGAATCGGTGAATTGTTGAACTGATTTAGGGCCACATCGTCACCCAGAGATATTAATACCCGCGCATTCGGTGGGTACATTTGATGGGTATGACAGAAGCAAAACACTTTAACGTCATCCCGCAAACCCATGCAACGTATTATTTTATAATGATAAAGCCTTTGGGTTATGCGGGAACTTCTAATTTTGTCATGTATCTCGGATTGAATACGCGGTTGCGGCAAACTACCACTGTCATGGAAATTGTTAGTGCTATCTTATTCCCCGCTAACGCGGATTATTTCTATGCGCCATTTCGTAACCGGATGATCCACCGAAGCGCTCGGTATTTTAAGCCGCAAACCCATAATCTTCATCATTACTATTAAAAAGTTTGCATGGGTTTGCGGGACAATTGAAACGATTTCAAACAAATTAAACCATCTCTGTCAGTGGTAGGATGTGTATTAAGTTTCAGAGTAAACAAATCATCAATTTTTATTTCTTGCTTTTATTTGCTTGTACATCCTCTCGTCTCATTCTATATTCTTTTTTTGGTTTGATGATGAATATCAAGCCGTATTCAATCCATTAAAAGGTAAATAAACGTATGTTGCAATCAATTAGAATACTACTTCTATTATCATTATTTATAATAGTTTATGCAAGTGAGTCGGTAGCACAAGTCAGGAGCTTGAACCCTGATTCTGTCGTTATTACAGAGGGAACTGTAACGGTTAAAGGTCAACGTATTCCGTACAAAGCAACCACCGGAACTCAACCTGTTTGGGATGAAGATGGTAATATTATTGCCGGAGTATTTTTTGTGTATTATGAACGCACAGATATCCGGGATAAGTCTCGTCGTCCGTTGGTTTTTTCATTTAATGGTGGTCCAGGTTCGGCATCAGTATGGATGCACATTGGCTACACCGGACCCCGGTTTCTAAATATTGATGATGAAGGTCATCCGGTTCAGCCTTATGGTGTTTCTGAAAACCCACATTCCATTCTCGATGTGGCTGATATTGTATATGTTGATCCGGTAAATGTGGGCTTTTCCCGTATTGTTGATGATGAAGCTGAACGCGAAACATTTTTTGGTGTAAATGCCGATATCAATTATCTCGCGGAGTGGATTAATACTTTCGTATCACGTCATAATCGCTGGCAATCCCCCAAATTTTTAAAGGGTGAGAGCTACGGAACCAACCGTGTTTCCGGTCTGGCGAATCGTTTACAATCTTCTCATTGGATGTTTTTAAATGGCGTTATTTTAGTGTCGCCAACGGTTCTGGGTATTGATCGTGATGGTCCTGTGCGGTCAGCTTTGTATCTTCCGTATTATGCGGCAACAGCCTGGTATCATAATGCTTTACCTGTGGAATTGCAACAACAGGACTTGTATGATTTCCTGCCAGAGGTTGAATCCTTCACCATAAATGAGCTCATTCCGGCAATGGCTATGGGCGGTTTTATAGAAGATGAACGCAAACAGGAGATGGCTGGAAAAATAGCCTATTACTCAGGTATTGATGTCAGGGAAGTGTTGAATCATAACCTGGCGATTCCAACATCCTTTTTCTGGAAAGAATTGTTGCGCGAGCAAGGAATTACCATCGGACGCCTGGATTCTCGCTACAGGGGAATTGACCGGTCTGATGCAGGTGAGCGCTACGACCACGATCCTGCTCTGACTGCATGGAATCACGCGTTTACACCGGCAATAAACTATTACTTGAGGGAAGAACTTGGATATAAAACAGACTTGAAATACAACATTTTTGGTCCGGTTCATCCCTGGGATCGCACAAATGACAACACCGGCGAAAACTTGCGAAGCGCAATGGCTCAAAACCCATTTTTGAATGTCCTCATTCAATCGGGATATTATGATGGCGGAACGGATTACTTTTCAGCTAAATATACCATGTGGAATATGGATCCGAGTGGCAAACTCAAAGATCGTTTTCGTTTCGAAGGGTACAGAAGTGGGCACATGATGTATTTACGTCAGGAAGACCTCGCAACTTCAAACGAACACATCAGGGAGTTTATCCGAAATTCAATTCCTGATGAAGATGAACCTGCAAAATATTAACCTTTGTCTTCGACATTTTTCAAATCACATTTTCAACCTTACAATTCAACCCTTAACTTAAACTTAAAGCAATCACTTATATTTTATGCAATTGATTGCTTTTACTGAAAGAGTTATTAAACTTATCTAAATAGCTATTATTATGACTGTTAAAACTATTGCTGTTATAGGCGGCGGAACCATGGGGAATGGAATTGCACACATATCCGCTCAATCGGGCTTCAAAGTCAACTTGATTGATATTAATGAATCAGCTTTAAAACTAGCTATGGCTACCATCGAAAAAAATCTTGGCAGAATGGTTGCCAAGGAAAAAATTACTGAAAGCCAAAAAGCTGAAGCACTCGGCAGGATTAAAACTGTAACTCAAGTAGAATCGGGTGTAGAAGATGCTGATGTGATTATTGAAGCTGTAAATGAAAATTTTGATCTCAAAAAGAAAATATTTTCAACATTGGATGAAGTCGCAAAACCTGATGCTATACTGGCGTCTAACACATCATCGATTTCTATTACCAAGTTGGCCGGTGTGACCAAGCGACCGCAAAGTGTCATTGGTATGCACTTCTTCAATCCCGTTCCTGTCATGAAATTAGTTGAGATTGTTCGCGGTCTCGACACATCAGATGACGTTTACAATACTATTGAAACGCTTTCAAAAAGAATGAATAAAGTACCGGTTCCGGTTAATGATTTTCCGGGATTTGTATCAAATCGCGTTCTTATGCCTATGATTAATGAAGCTATTTTTTGTGTTCATGAAGGGGTTGCCACACCTGAAAATGTGGATGAAGTGATGAAACTTGGAATGGCGCATCCAATGGGACCACTTCGGTTGGCTGATTTTATCGGGTTGGATGTATGTTTGGATATTTTAAATGTTCTGTATGATGGCTTCAAAGACAGCAAATACCGCCCCTGTCCATTGCTGGTGAAAATGGTGGATGCCGGTAAACTTGGCAATAAAACCGGTGAAGGATTCTATACTTACTAAAATTAATCAAGAGGATTTAACCCGAATTATTCACAAAATAATATCTTGGTGAATCAACCGGGTTAAAGCTAAAATGCCCAAACACACTTGATAAGTGTGACAGATTTTGAGTCCAAAATGTGTCATTGTGAAATGTCCATTTTCACGCATTTTAACGTGCTGCTTGTAGTGTTCAGAGTGTATTGGGAGCGCATATTCCACAGTTTTTTTTGATTACCGCACTTCCAAAGAGCTTGATGGTGAATCGGGTTAATGCTTTAGTAATCTCATAGAAATGAGCGAAGCAATCACAATATAGATGGCTGAAGCGAATGCTATTTGATTAAAGGTAATACCACTATCAAGGGTGTAACCAAATATAAACGGGCTGAAAGCCGTACTCAAAATGAGAATAAAAGTCATAAGGCTGCGAACAGTACCGAGCGTTTTTATCCCATAAATTTCAGCCCAAAGTGCGCTTTTAATCCCTGAAGCCAGTCCTTCGGTAGCTCCGAGAAATCCCATGTAAACAAAAACGGTTGCCGGACTCGAAAAGCTTCCAAGCACAAGAAGGCCGGTTGCGGCAGGGTAGAGCATAAACGGAAATAATTTACGAGCTGTGTAGGTATCAATTAAAGGCCCTCCAAGTAATGAGAATATGATTCGACCTCCTGCAAAGAAAATAAAGGCCAAGCCCATAATATGCATCGTCCAGCCCTTAAATTCAGCTAGATTCAGTTGATACAAGAAGAGTCCGGTCAGAAGAAACGGACTTGCTATAAATGCCGGGAGTATGAAATAAAAGAGTTTATCTTTCAGTACCATTCTGCGCGACCAGCTTATTTCAGAACTGCCATCATCCATATTTCCCTCTTGACGATGAATCTCTCTTGGGTCAGCCGGTATAAATCGTAGCAGCCAAAATATGACAGGAATAAAAAAGATGAGTAGTATTATAGTTACCGAAGCCCAACTCAACCTCCACCCAATCAATCCGATTAAAAAGGCCGTAAAAATGGGTAGCACAGCTTCACCCATAGGGAATCCCAAATTGGCGATATTCAGGGCTTTGCCTCTGTTAAACGTGAAAAACCGAGCCATAGTAGTATGTGAGGTATGAGACAGCAACCCCTGAAAACCAAGCCGAAGCAGATATAATCCGAAAAAAAGTATCACTGCAAACTGAACGGTAGCAAGAAGAACGGTTGCCGTTAGGGCAATCCCAAATACGACAAGCAGATAGTTTTTCAGTGAGGTATAATCTATCCATTTACCAAGCCAAATCAATGAGATAGCGCTACAGACCGTGGCGCCTGAATACATTAATCCAAAGGTTGTATTACTTAACGAAAAGAGTTCTCTGAAATAAGGAACAAACAGAGAAACAAAATAGGTTTGGCCAAAGCTCGTACCGAGTGTCAGTAATAGTCCGAACAGAGCCAGATGTTTAAACTGTTTAAGAAATTGAAAGTAGGTCAAGAGTGGAAGAACGTTTCAGCAGGATTAAAATTTTGTATATTACAGCTTATATAACGATTACTGAGAACTCAGAAATTTCATAACTGGGCGCTCAGTAAAGGGCAAAAGACGGCTCACCGTTTTGAGGAATTTGAGTTTAACTGTTGGCACCCAATGTACTTTTTTTGCACCAGTAGCGGCTTTCCATGCATAGCCGGCAATTTGGTCAGGGGTCAGTTTCGCGCCAAATTTTTGGAGAGTTCCGGCTTGATGTTCCTGCGATGTAACCATTCCTGTATTTACATACAGTGGCATAATGTCAGTTACGTGAATGCCGCTTCTTTCCAATTCAATATTTAGAGCTTCTGTGAGTCCTTTAACTGCAAATTTTGAAGCGGAATACACGGCTAAATCAGGAACTCCATACATGGCTGAGGCTGATGACATACTTAAAATGCGCGCGTCTTTCGTTTTTTTGAGCAGAGGTAAAGCTGTATAAATGCCAATAATAATTCCTTCAACATTAATTCGAAACGTCATTAACTGATCCTTGAGCGTAACGTCATCTAGAGAACCCATACGCATGATTCCGGCACAGTTAAAAAGTGCATTCATTTTACCATCTGTGTGCTTGGAAAAGACCTCTATAGCTTTTTTATAGGAAGATTCATCGGAAACATCTAACCGGCTGTAACAACAATTATCAGTTCCGATTTCAACTGATAAAGTAGCCAAGCCTTCTTCATTCAAATCAAATAAACCGGTGAACCAACCATTTTTTGCAAATAAAAGGGCTGTTTCTCTTCCGATTCCGGAAGCTGCCCCGGTAATAAAAATACTCTTTTTGGATGTTGCCATTAATGTCTCCTCAAATATAGGTTTACAGTGTTAACCAAGATACATTCTTTTTGAATAAAAATCGGGTAAAGGTTTTATTAAGCGACTTGAAATTTACTGTATTGTAGTTGATTGAACTCGGGAAAGCGCCGGAGGGTTATGCGTTTCATCCCATGTTGTCGTTTGGCTAACTAACGCTGCGCTGTGTCATCCCGCAAACCCCATAGGGAGTTCGATAAACAGGAAAGCGCTGGAGGTTTATGTGGCTGAAAGTTCCGACTTATTCGGAGGAACTTCCAACCCTGAATTACGACCATGCCCGAATCCGCGTTAGCGGCCTCGTAGCGCGGCCCACTTCCCCGCTAACGCGGAAAATATCCTAGAGCCATGAAAGACAAGGAAGGTCCACCGAAGCGCTCGGTACTTTCAGCCGGATAAAGTGTCGCTACGCTGGACACTTTTCCGGGATGAATTCCAAATTCACGGCACCTCATAATAAAAACCTGCTTCTTTAGAATTTAAATTTACATGGCTGAATTCATAATTCAATATGCGATGTAAAAGCTGTATATTCCAAATAACTCTTCAAAGAGCCGTTCTTCATAGAAAAATTCATATCGAACAAATAAAGAACTCTCATGTTATCACCCATTATTGGACGCAGAAAAAAGCATAAATCTTTTGATTATAAACCTCGTTATTACGACCCTGATAAAGACCCGGCGAATCGTGTTGGTAAACGCATTCGACTGGAAAGCAAAGCAAGCAGGGGACAAGGCCGTTCAGTTATTCTGATTGCAAGTATATTATTTATATTGTTTTACGTATTCATCAATTTATAGTAATCATTAAGTGTCCTCAACTTTGAATGACCATACGGTGGAACCAAATGAAACTATCATACATGTTCTGCCTTCCGAATTAGCCAATAAAATTGCCGCCGGTGAAGTGGTGGAACGTCCGGCTGCCGTTGTCAAAGAGCTATTAGATAATGCCATTGATTCCGGTGCAGATGATATACAGATTATTGTAAAAAATTCTGGAAAAGCACTTATTCAAATAACGGATAATGGCTGTGGGATGAGTAAAGATGATATACCGCTTTGTTTTCAACGTCATGCTACTTCGAAAATTAATTCAGTAGATGATCTTTACAACATTCATACGCTTGGTTTTCGAGGTGAAGCGATGGCTTCCATTGGTTCTGTTTCTCAAATAACGATGAAAACCCGACGTCATGAAGATGAAAATGGTTGGGAGTATGAACTTTGGGGTGGCGAGGAGCGATCTTTGCAACCGGTAGCTATGGAACCCGGTACGTCTGTCTCCGTTCGGAATCTGTTTTTCAATGTTCCGGCACGTCGCGCATTTCTTAAAACGGATTCAACTGAATTACGTCACATCATCATTGCAGTTCAACAAGCTGCGTTGGCACATCCGGAGATAGCGTTCGAATTAATGGATGGCTCCGATACGATTTACAAGCTTTTGTCATCAAGTCTGGCTGACCGTATTGCAGCAATTTTTGGAAAAACGTATAAAGCCAGCCTAATTCCAGTTGAAGAACAAACGAGTATGTTATCCATTCATGGGTATATTATTGATCCGAAAATGAGTCGTAAAAGCAGGGGAGAGCAGTTCCTGTTTGTGAATGGCCGACCGTTTATGCATCGGCATCTCAATTACATCATACAGAATATATACCAGAATTGGGTTGGCCGAGAAAAGTACCCATTTTATGCGTTGTTTTTCAATGTTGATCCTTCAAAAGTAGATGTAAATGTACATCCTACTAAATTAGAGGTGAAATTTGATGATGAAAAAAGTGTGGCTACTTTAACGCGTTCAATTGTAAAACGTGCGCTCAACGAACGATTTAACGTGCCGGCAATGCACATGGAGAAAGACGAAACCGGTTTTGCACCCGATTCTGATTTCCAAAAAATATTTGGCGGTGGGTTTTCCGGGCATTCTGATGATACATCATATAAACCATTTTCAGGACAATCATCAAGAGAAATAAGTAATCAACCCTGGACGAGAAGGCCGTCACCTCCATCCGGTTTCACGGAAAATCTGTATGGTGGTGCTGTTGATGCACATAAATCACCTGAAGAATTGCCTCACTCCAAAGGGAATGTTACGAAAGATCAACACGACCGATTACGTGGATTTTGGCAATTACACGATCAGTACATTATTTCTCAAACCCGAACAGGGATGTTTATTGTAGATCAATATGCCGCTCATAAACGAATTTTGTTTGAACGCGCATTAAACAGCACGGATGTGGGTTTACCAAGCACACAACAACTCTTATTTCCGCAAACGATAGATTTCTCTGCTTCAGATTTTGAATTGCTTAAAGAAGTGCTTCCCAATCTCAAAAAAATCGGTTTTAATATTCAACTTTTTAGTGGAAATTCAGCGATGGTATCCGGTGTTCCGGCCGATTTGAATCATGGGGATGAAAAACCTATTATCGAAACCATTTTACAGCAGTATCAATCCTACTCAGGGCCTGTAAAATTAAATCCCCGTGAAAAAATTGTTATGGCGTATGCATCAAGGGCCGCCATTCCAAGAGGAAAGCGATTGACGCAGCAAGAAATGGAATCCTTGATTGACCAGCTTTTTTCGTGTGAGAATCCCTTTTTCGATCCGCTTAATCGCCCGACAACCCATTTTATCCCGTTGGAAGAAATCCACAAACATTTCAGGTAAATACAAGAAGCCTTATTTCTTGTTTAAAATAGTTGCGAGTACGAAATAAACGACCACTGACATCAGGATTCCAAAAATATTCGCATCCAACCCCAATGGAAGTGGCCAATCGGCTACAACAAGAGTCACGGTTGTACTTCCACCCAAAATCATGGATACCATGGCAGCTACCGAGTTTGGTTTCTTTGTGTAAAGAGCAGCGAGAACAGGAACAAATAATCCCGATACCATAAAAGCGTAGGAATAGAGCATTAAATCGAGGACGTTCGTCATATATGTAGCAAGTAGCAGGGCAAGTGCACCAATAGAAAGGGTAATGATTTGAGAAACACGCAACTGAGCTTTTGTTTCCTGATTGAAGTTAAAAAATCTGCTCAGGATATCTGTTTGTACATTTCCGGAAGCTGCGACAAGACAGCTGTCGGCTGTAGATAATATTGCAGAAAAGTAGGCAGATAGCATCAATCCTAATAATCCAATCGGTAGTACTGTGTTTAACAATACGGGTAGTCCCATTTCGGGATCCATTTCGGAAGTTGCCGCAAATCCCAATTCAGCAAACATATCATTCTCAAATGCTACACGAGAGAATAATCCTAGAACTACACCCATGAACGCCATGATAGGCCATTCGAAAAGTCCGGCAATGAACCAGGCTTTTTGTGCTTGTTTGGGAGATTTAGACGCATACATACGTTGATAAAGCGTCATTCCTACAAACCAAATCGGGATGATGGTCACAGCCCAATTTACCAGTTGTTGCCATGTGATGTTTCCCATCGATAAAAACTCTGCGCCCAAGGTTGATTGAATGGCGTCTATTCCGCCAATAGCAACATACGATATCGGAATCCCGATAAAAATCAAACCGGACATTAATATAATCCATTGAATGGTATCGGTGTAAATTACGGCTTTAAGTCCGCCGATACCGGTATATACCACCGCAATAATGCCCATGATAATCAGCGCTGTCATCAAGTCAATATCAACGAAGGTAGCTGAAGCCAGTTTTGCACCGGCCAGTAGTTGAGAACTGGTAAAACCAATGTAGCCAATGGCAGAAATAATACCCGCTACCAGCGCCACTTTACCATTATAGAAATGCTCAAAGATTTGTGGGAATGTAAAAAAACGGTGTTTATCAGAGAGTTTACAAATGACGGGTATCAGGACGACAGCACTGAGCCATGCGCCGATGAGCCCTGTAAAGAGCATCCAGGAACCCGCCAGGCCAATAATAAAGCCAAGTCCACCCAAGCCGATTGAAAAACCACCACCTACATCGGTGGCAACAACTGAGAGGCCAATATGCCAGCTACCCATTTGCCGACCCCCGACATAATAATCATCCACATCTTTATTTTTTCGAAAGAAATAGATGCCTATACCAAGCATTCCCGTGAAATAGACAATAAAAATAAGGCTGTCAACTAAACTCATACGTTATATTTAATTCTAGATTGGTTGGGAAGATAGGGTATCAGAGGTATAATAGAAAATATACTGTGTTGAATTGCGGGAGGTTTTTATTCTGAAGAGATGGGAAATATGGGCTCAAGGTTTCACCCATTTAGGAGTTGGACATCTCTCAAAACTTGTCCCGGTTCACCGTGGACCCCATTGGGAGTTCGATAAACAGGAAAGCGCTGAAGTGTTATGCGCCGCGTCCCGGTTCACCGTTGGGCTTACAAACATCACCATACGTCATCCCGCAAACCCCCATTCGGTGTACGGTAATCGGGAAAGTGATTGTAGGTTATGCGGGACCATCCAGTTTTGACATGATACAGAGTCAGAATCCGCGTTAAGCGGCCCCGTAGCACTGCCAACTTACCCGCTCACGCGGAATCTACCCAAAAGCCATGAAAGACACGGATGGTCCACCGAAGCGTTCGGTACTTTCAGCCGGATAAAGTGTCGCTTCGCTGGACATTTTTCCGGGATGACCCGAATTCCCAGCACCACAAATTAATAACCTGCCAGCATCTGCTGTTTTGTACGTACAACTGAAATATTTGTATTCATTCATTTTACCATTTTGGATTAATAAAATATTGAATACCTTTATCTCAACTGAATATAGAAACCTCTTTTACACAAATAGATTAATTACTATGATGACCTTATCCATGCTTAAAAAAATTATCTCTTTATCCATTGTGCTTATAGTCTTCTCGGGATGTGCTCAGTTAACTCAATTAACAGAACAATTCGGTGGAGAAATCCCCCTTACAGAGCAGGAAGTTGTAAGTGGGTTACTGAATGCATTGGAAGTTGGCGCGTTACGTGCTGCGACTGATGCATCAAAACAAGGAGGTTTTTTCGATAATGAACTTCTATTTATCGCTTTCCCGCCTGAAGCAAGAAGAGCTGCCAATACCCTGCGTGATGTTGGTTTGGGTAATTTAGTTGATAATTTTGTATTAACATTGAATCGTTCTGCAGAAGAAGCCGCCAAACAAGCAGCTCCAATATTCAGGAATGCCATTAGTCAAATGACAATTGAGGATGCATTTGGCATTTTAAACGGCCCTGATAATGCCGCTACAGAGTATCTGCGCCGCACTACATCCGCACAATTAACTGAAACATTTCGACCGGTCATTTCAAATGCGTTGAACGATACAGAAGCAACAAGATACTGGGGTGATATTGTGCGTGAATACAATAAAATCCCGTTTGTTTCACCTATTCAAACCGATTTAGTGAACTATACCACAGATAATGCACTTAGCGGATTGTTTACTTTATTACAAGATGAAGAAAAAGCCATTCGTGAAAATCCGGCAAAACGTACAACTGATATTTTAAAAAGGGTCTTTGGCCATTCTTCAGTTACCGGTTCCGATTCCTGATTTAATTAGGTTACTCAACTTTCGCACTTCAATGCCTCGGTGCTTAATATTGAGTGATATGTGAGACGGAAGACCGGAGACGGAAGGTTTTTGATATGTGATTTCTGGGCTCAGTTAAATCTGTGAAATCAGTTAATACGTGCCAATTCGTGTATCTAAATGGGTTTGGGCTTCTAAGGGTTTTCGTCTTCAATCTTCGGTCAGATGTCTGCACTGTTAGTCGAACTGCGAAAATTGAGTAGGTTAAAATCGTTTTTGCTCCAAATCAGTCAGTATTACGTTTATACAAAATCAGTACGATTTGATGACTAAACTATTTTTCACCTGTCAACCCAAAATCGTACTGATTTGTAGGTTCAGATTGTACAGTCCTATCGTTAAATCATGCTGATTTATTAGGTTTAAAGGTTAGACTTAATGGCCTGAATGTTTCGTTTCAACCCCTCAAATTTGGTTCGTTTAACAGGATTTTTTTTGAACAATAATCTGTATTCCTGCAGATTGAGCTCTTCCCAGTAATCAATGCTTTTATCTATAAGTGTGGGCCGGGCGAACAGGCGCTCTTCACTGCCAGCCTGTGCTTTGCGGTTCCAGGGGCACACATCCTGACAAATATCGCATCCAAACATCCAATTGCCGAGTTTTTCATGATATTCAGCCGGAATTTCCTCTCGTAATTCGATGGTGAAATACGATATGCATTTACTGCCATCAACTTTGTAGGGTTCATAAATGGCATCTGTTGGGCACGCATCAATACATTTTGTACAGCTGCCACAATGATCAGTGACAGGGGAGTCGTATTCAAATACCGCATCAACAATCATTTCACCCAAAAAAAACCATGAGCCTTCGTTTCTATTCAGAATATTAGTATGCTTTCCCATCCAGCCAAGTCCGGCACGCACAGCCCAGGTTTTATCCAGAACAGGGGCAGAATCCACAAAAACGCGCCCTTCCAAGCCTCCGTTTAACTCTTTTGTATATTCAAAAAGCTGAAATAATTTATCCTTCATCACAAAATGGTAATCCTCACCCAATGCATATTTGGAAATCTTGGGATTTAAGTTGTCATTTGCGTGATGTTGAGCCAAATTTGGTTGATGATAACTCAGCAACACACTAACTACACTTTTTGCACCCGGAACGAGTTTTGTAGGATCAACTCGCTTATCGAAATGGTTTTCCATCCATTGCATGGTTCCATGCTTTTCGCCAAGTAACCAATGTTCAAGATTCCTGGCTTCATCCTGTAGAAAAACAGCTTTCGCAAAACCGCACCCCTCAAAGCCCAATTCTGCAGCGCGTTGCCGAACAGCTTGCGTAAGTCGTTCTTTTGAGGTCATTTTATTTGGGGTGATGTGTTTCTACTCGTCAATCAGTCCAAATTGAGTAAAATGGTGAGAGATGTGTTTTGTGTGAAATGTCTTCCACTGCTCAAAATCAAGATCACCATAAGCGGGATTGGTAATTTTTGCCTCCGGATTAGCTTCAAAATAAGCGAGGAAAGCCTTATATCCTTCTTTTGTATTTGCTACAGCTTCATCGAATGTCTCAAATCGAAGTGGAAGCAATTCCTCGCCAATCGCCGGGCTGATAAAGTTTTTGGGCATTGGCATATCACTGTTTAAAAAACGAATCATCATTGGAATTTTATCAGCAGGGGTGAAGCATTTCACATTGATTTTTCCTGCACTTATCCATAGAGTAACACCAATATGTTCAACCATGTGTTGTGCTGTCATTTTTCCCCATTTAGCCGGTGTATCAGCTTTAAGGTTATCAAGTAGTTGAATTAAAGTATCTACGTTTTTTTGCATGGTTAGAAAAGGTATGTTTTGCTGTGACTGAACCTGAAAATTCTTTCCGAAATGGTGAATTATTCCCGCATTAACTTTTTGTACTGAATACGATGTGGCTGATCATCGGTAATACCCAATCGGCGTTTACGGCTTTCTTCGTATTCCTCATAATTTCCTTCAAACCAGTACACCTGACTGTTTCCCTCATACGCCAAAATGTGTGTAGCTAAGCGGTCAAGGAACCATCTATCGTGCGAAATAATGACGGCACAGCCAGCAAAATCGAGCAGGGCTTCTTCGAGTGCGCGCAGTGTGTTCACATCTAAATCGTTTGTTGGCTCATCCAAAAGCAACACATTGGCGCCCTCTTTGAGCATCTTTGCCAAATGAACCCGATTGCGTTCTCCACCAGATAGTTCAGTAACTTTTTTCTGTTGATCACTACCACTGAAATTGAATCGGGCGACATACGCGCGCGAGTTCATTTCACGGTTTCCAATTTTGAGGATGTCGTGTCCACCGGTGATTTCTTCCCAAATACTTTTTTCGGGATCTAACGGACGATTTTGATCTATGTATCCCAATTTTACTGTTTCACCGAGTTTCAGCTCGCCTTTATCGGGAGTTTCTTGCCCAACAATCATTTTGAAAAGAGTTGATTTCCCTGCACCGTTTGGGCCAATAATACCGACAATTCCACCGGGGGGGAGACTGAAATCAAGATTTTCAATCAGCAGTTGATTGCCAAATCCTTTTGTAAGATTTTTGGCCTCAATGACCTTGTCACCGAGACGCGGCCCGGCCGGAATTGGAATTTCAACTTCTTCATGACGGGCATCCTGTTGCTTTGATAGCATTTCTTCATAGGATGTAATGCGAGCCTTGCTTTTCGCGCGTCGTCCTTTTGGATTTTGGCGAATCCACTCCAATTCACGTTGAAGTGCTTTTTGTCGCTGTGATTCCGATTTTTCTTCCTGTTGAAGCCGTGCCTGTTTTTGTTCAAGCCAGGAGCTATAGTTACCTTTGAAGGGAATGCCTTCGCCACGGTCAAGTTCCAGAATCCAACCGGCTACGTTATCAAGGAAATAGCGATCGTGAGTTACGGCGATTACAGTTCCTTCATATCGTGCCAAATGCTGTTCAAGCCAGCCAACTGATTCCGCATCCAAATGATTCGTTGGTTCATCTAATAGCAAAACATCAGGCTTTTGCAGAAGTAAACGGCACAACGCAACGCGGCGCTTCTCTCCACCGGACAGGAACTCAATTTTTGACTCGCCCGGAGGACACCGAAGGGCATCCATGGCCTGTTCCAGTTTGGAATCTATATCCCAGGCATCCAATTGATCAATCTTTTCCTGTAATTTGGCCTGCTTGGTAATAAGCGCGTCAAAATCGGCATCCGGTTCACCAAAAGCCAGATTTACAGCCTCGTATTCTTTAACAAGGTTCACGGTATCAGCGGCACCTTCTTCTACAATTTCTTTCACCGTTTTTTCCGGATCCAGTTTTGGTTCCTGTGGCAAATAACCAAACGTTATGCCTTTATTATGGGATATTTCACCAAGATAATCTTTATCTAACCCTGCAATAATTCGCAATAAGGTCGATTTACCGGCGCCGTTCAAGCCCAGAACACCGATTTTGGCGCCATAGAAAAATGACAGATAAATATTTTTAAGTACCGTTTTATTGGGTTTGTAAATTTTACTGACCCCAACCATCGAGAAAATAATTTTTTGATCGCTCAAAGTGAAAATGTTGTTTAGGAATGAATATTTAATTTCATGTTGAAAATACGCAAGAAGTAGGTGTTTTCGTAACCTTCACTACAATAAAACGAAGGGAAGAAAATTATCCCACTTAGAATACAATCAGGATACATTATGTGGTTTCAATTCTGTTTTGTGAAAAAAAGATGTTTTTGTTTTGTATAGATTCGATATAAGCTGCACTCCCAAAAAAGATTTATCTGAAACAACTGTAGCAATTTAATTTCTAAGAATATTCGCCCAAACCTTTATATCGGTAAGTAATGCACAGTTTTCGATGTAAGGAAGTTGCGTGAAGTTAAAAACCAGCCAAAAATGACGTATTCAAAACCTCTTCATAAAACCCTAAAGTTCGTTATCTTTATACCAATCCACAAAACAATGCGTTAATCCGGACAGCCGACCACGCACATTAAAATAAATTTCATGCAAGTATTATTTTTCAGGTTTACCCTTTTTCTTTTAATCATGTTTACCTGTTCACCGGCTTTCAGTCAAAAGCCCCCCGATTTACCGGAACCCCCCGTTAAGGCAAGTCAAAATAACGATGAAGCCGAAGGCAGACGATTATTTATGCTTGGTATAACCGAATTTGAGCTTGAGAATTATTCAGATGCCATTGACTATCTACTTGAAGCGCGCGCTATTCTCGGTGGTTCAGCCGGTCTTGATTACTCTCTCGCTGATGCATATTTCCAAACAAATGACCTTGTGAATGCATCTCAATATGGAAAAAACGCTGTTGAGGCAGATCCCAAAAACAAATGGTACCGGCTTAAATTAGCTGAAATTTACCGAAAAGCTGGACGCAATCAGGCCACTATAGATGAGCTAAATGCTGTTCTTGAATTGTATCCCGCCGATATTGAGGTGATGTATAATCTTGCTCAAGTACAAACCAGCCATGGAAAACTATTGGATGCCAATAATACCTACAATCGTATTCTTCAATTAAACGGCCCCGATACACAATTGTACTTTCAGAAGTACCGCAATTTCCGAACACTTGGTCAGCGTGATTCAGCTATTGTTCAATTAAATAATATGCTGGATTATGAACCCGATAACATAGCCGCCCTTCAGACACTCAGCCGTTTTTATCTGGAGGAAGATGATTTTAAACAAGCCAGAGAAACCTTAGAAAGAGCCTTAAAAATAAAACCGGGAGATGTAGAAACTATAATAGCAACCGCCGATTTATATGCTCGTGAAGGTCTGTGGAATGAAGCCACAAATTTGTTCAATCGTTTGATAACCAATCCGGATGTGGAACCCATGACCAAGGTTGAATTAGGTCAATATATTTTGAATCAATTCATTCGTGATCAGGGGAATGAAGCGCTAAAAGAATCAACTGAGCAGATTATTTCTCTGATTGTGGAAGAAGAGCCAGAGTTTGGATATGCATGGGCTCTTGCTGCGGAATATTATAGTAATATTGGTGATGATGATTCTTTGCTTAGTGTACTAATTGAAACCAACCGCCTTTTGCCTGAAAATGAACCAGCATGGCGACAGCGTATTCAATTACATCTTGTAAATGATGATCCTGATGCCGCAATTGAAGCCGGTTTAAGCGCTGATGAAGCTATCCCTGATGATGCTTTTGTGTTGTTTTTGGTCGGGAACGCCTATTTGATGAAAAGTGAACCTAAACAAGCTATTGAATGGCTTGAACGGGCATCAGCTGCTCCATCGCAACGTGATTTCAGATCCAGTATCTACACCACCCTGGGCGATTCATATTCGCAGCAGGAAACCTGGGAAAAAGCTGATGAAGCTTACGAAATGGCGCTTCGTCTGAATGCAGCAAATGATGTAGCGTTAAATAATTACGCCTACTTTTTATCTGACAGGGATGTACGTTTGGATGATGCGCTCGAAATGGCTGAAAAAGCAATAGCCGCTGAACCAGAAAATGCTTCCTATCTGGATACTGTAGGATGGATTCATTACAAGTTGGGAAACTATGAGGAAGCCCTTAAATTTATTTTGGCTTCTGTAGAAACCGGACGCGCCAGCGCTGTGGTAATGGATCATCTCGGAGATGTTTATGATGCCCTTGGTGACACCGAAAAGGCCCGGGAATGGTGGCAAAAATCATTGGAAAAAGACCCTGATAAAGAATCTGTAAACGAAAAATTGAGTGAGTAAAAAGATACTGATTTTTCTGGGATTACTGCTTTTTGGAGCATGTACACCAAAGATATCGGAGGTTATTTCTGATGATGATTTCACTGCTTCTGATACAAGTGCGCAGGATATACTGAGTACACTCCCTGAACCACAAAACCCTGTGCATGTTATTCAGGGAAGAGCTAAAGCACAGATGAGTGGTCCTGATTATAGTGAACAGGGAACGGTTCAGTTTGTAAGTGATCGGCAGCAATCGTTGCTTGCAATCAGAAATAATCTCGGAATTGAAGGCGGTCGAATCTATACTGATCGTGACTCCGTTACAGTCTATGATCGAATTGAAAAAAGCGCTTGGAGAATTGGAATTGAGGAATCACATCAGAAATTACTGAATGGATTCACTGCCTTCAATTTGCTTGATTTTTTAATTCCAGAACTTTTCCCCGCTGATGTTAAATATGTATTTGAAAATGACGGATTTTGGTCGCTGCATTTTTGGGATGGGAAAAAAGTCTATATCGAAAAAAACACTGGTTTTATCTCTGAAATGATTACACAAACAACACGTCCGGATGCGTTTAATCATTTTAGATTCATGAATTACGCAAAGATTTCAGGTATCGAACTTCCGCGCAGAATTCAAATCTTGAGCAATGACAGAAAATCCAATATTTTCCTGCTAATTCAGGCATTGGAAGTCAATCCTGAATCTCCCGATTTTGATATAAAAATACCTCAGGAAATTCCCATTAACAGGTAATCGAATGTTGAAAAATATCATCATTATTACGTCAATAATCATATTAAGCGTTCTGATTATGTCACCTGTTGCTCATGCGCAGGACTATGAACAAATGAGGAGTGAAATCCGTGAGCGACAAGATAAAGCTCGTACTGATATTGATTTTTTACGAAAAGAGATACTCCGATTGGAAAGTCAGCTAACGGAATCATCTTCTGAATATGAACAGCGGTTTCGGCAGTTTGAACAATTAGAACGGGAGCTAACCCTGCGCGATCAGGTGTTGGCGCGATTGCAAGAGGAACAAGATGAAATTGTGAAAGAGCTTGAAGTGCTTCAGTTAGCCTTCAATCAATACAATAGAGAGCTGAACGAAATGATGGATAACTATCAAGCCATTCTCAAGCATTTATACATGCATGGTCGTCAAAGTGAATTGATGTTACTTCTGACTTCAGGGTCATTAAGTGAAATGCAGGTGAAAAGTTATTATTTGAGAAAATTTCAAGATTACAGAGAAGAGCAGTTTTTACAGGTGAAACAAGCGCAGCAGAAAATTGCGGATAAAGAACAGGAAATGGTTGAAGCTAAAGTGCGAAATGATTCCAGCCTTGCTGAAGCCAAACGTGAACGTAATACGCTTCAAACGAGAAAGAAAGAGCAGGAAAAACTTGTAGCAGAATTACAACGAGACAGATCGGCTCTTGAGCAACAACTTTCACAAAATCGTTCTCAGGTAGAAGAATTAAATAAACTGATTACAGAGCTTATTGCTGAAGATGAACGAATCCGCAAGGAGGAAGAAGAACGATATGCGCAATTAGAACGGGAACGCTTGCTACGGCTTGCAGAAGCGGAAAAAATTGAAAATGCCCGTGACCGTGAAAAAGAAATTGCGCGATTTTCAGAGCCAATCTCGCGGCCGGATGCTATTCAGTTAACCAATGAGGAAATGGGTCAGATTGCAAACAGATTTCGCTCAAACCGCGGACGAATTCCCTGGCCTGTTGATGAAGGCGTAGTGGTTACTCGTTTTGGAAATATTGTTGATCCGGTTTACAGAACCGTCATTCCAAATTATGGCATCGAAATTTCAACAAGTCCACGCTCAAATGTTCGGGTTGTCCATGACGGGTTTGTTTCAGACGTTGTTGATGTACATGGATATGACACGATGATTATTGTAAACCACGGTACATATATTACAGCTTATGGAAACCTCACACAGGCAAATGTAAGACGAAACAGCGTTGTTAAAGCCGGTGATATCATTGGGTTATCAGGAGATGATAGTTCTTATAAAGGAGCCGTAGTTTTCTTCTTAATCAGAGATGGAAATCGTAACGTTGATCCACAGCAATGGATTACTTCACGACCGGGACCAGTAAATTGAGAATAAACAATCTTTCAAATATTTTTATTGTCACTCATTTAAAACGTAAATTTTCAGGAAAAATAGTATTGAAATCACATACACAACCAGATCCACGGACACAAACCATAGCCCGGACTTTTTCTTATACAACTTTTGCCATCCTTATTGGCGCTATGATTTACCTGATGACCAATAACCTTATTCCACTTACACTCAGGCCTGATTGGTTTGGTACTGTAGCTCTTGCAGGCTTTGGGTTGGTGTATGGAAATGTTTCATTTTTTATCTCTCGAAGGTATATGCGGAAACAATATGCATACCTGAATTACCCCTATGTGATTGCGCTCATTCTAACCATTCCGGCTATTCTACTAATACGGATTAAGGGTGATGTGTTTTTTGAATTGGGCGCTGAAATCTTCTTTTATATTACACTTTTGGCAGGAGTCTTGATTGGCGCTTATCTCGGAATCCAAAAAGGTCAAAAACAAGCTATTGATTCGTAGTCTGAAATTATGGTATAAATTAATTATAGCTTAACCATAAATACTATGGAAACAAGTAGGTAAAAGTAGAAAAGGTAATCATACATTTCATTTAACTTTTTTCCCGGCAACATAGGTGGCTTCAACACAGCGGTCATCTCCCATCATCATTAAGATAAACAGTATATCATTTAAGGTAGAAGCATTCTTCAAGCGTAAATCCATGAGAGGGGTTGCATTTGGATTCAGCACAATGAAATCCGCAAATTTTCCTTTGTGAAGCGAACCGATTTCATCTTCAAGCGAAAGCGCTCTTGCTCCACCAAGTGTGGCATAATAAAAAGCCTGAACAGGATTCAGTTTTTGTCCGCGTAATTGTGCTACTTTATAGGCTTCATTCAGATTTTGTAAGACAGAGAAAGAATTGCCTCCTCCTACATCTGTACCAAGACCCATCTTAATATCATATTCGCGAATTTTATCTAAGTTGAAGAGTCCGCTACCAAGAAACAGATTTGAACATGGACAAAAAGCCACTGCCGAATCATTCCGTTTAAGTGTCTGAAATTCATCGTCAGATAAATGAACACAATGCGCGAATACACTTTTTCCGCCCACCAAACCAAAGTGATTATATACATCTAAGTATCCGTTTTGTTCACTGAAGAGCTCATTTACCGTTTCAATTTCTTTTTTATTCTCCGATAAATGTGTCTGCATATACACATCCGGAAATTCCTGTAATAATTTACCGGCAAGTGTGAGTTGTTCAGGAGTGGATGTAATGGCAAATCGAGGTGTAACAGCATAGCGTAATCGTCCGTGCTTATGCCATTTTTCAATGAGTTTTTTAGATTCCTTGTATCCTCGTTCAGGGGTATCTATCAAATACTCAGGTGCATTCCGATCCATGAGTACTTTTCCTGTAATCAGACTCAAACCTTGTTTTTCGGCATGAGAAAATAAGGCGTCTGCTGATTGTTCATGCACTGTTGAGAAAACCAAAGCCGATGTTGTTCCATTTCTGAAAAGCTCCTGTATGAATTCTTCCGCCATTTTATCCGCAAAAACACGATCTTTAAATTTTGCTTCCATAGGAAAAGCATAGCGCTCAAGCCATTCCAGAAGCTGTTCGCCATAGGAAGCAATCATCCCGATTTGAGGATAATGAATATGCGTGTCGGTGAATCCGGCTGTTATGAGTTTACCGGAATAATCATCTATGTGCATAGATTTGATTTCGGGAGGTGCATCATCTCTCGATCCGCAATAAAGTATTTTCCCGTCTTCTTCAATCAGAATTCCATCAATAAAATAGCTGTAAGCACCAGGATTAGAATCCAGTCCCGGATTATCATGGTAAATCAGCAAGTTCCCTTTGTAAGCTTTCACGACATTTATTTCTATTAGAATTTACACTTAATTGAACAATCAATCATAGTAAGACAAAGTGGCAATTCAATCAATTATTTTTTTAATGATGGCTCTGTAACACTTTCAGATCATTTCCGTTTAGCTCCACTATGTTTCTGAGGGACAATCGACTGCAAGGTAGTATTGGATGAACCCAATTTATGCGTCCCGTAGATTAGTATAAATTCATTATCTCAAATAAATTCATATACAAATGAACTCTGAACCTAAAGCATCACGTAAATTTTTGAAATATTCACTAATAATTGTCGTCGTTCTAATTCTGTTTGCAATAACGGCCAAATCAATGGGATGGTTAGACCAGGGCCCTTCGCTAACAGAAGTAGAAACGCAGAAAGCTGAATTGAGAACAATTACTCAATTGGTTTCCGCTTCAGGCAGAATTCAACCAGAAACACAAGTCATAATACGGCCTGATGTTTCAGGTGAAATTATTGAATTGAATGTTAATGAAGGCGATTTTGTAAAGGAAGGCGAATTACTGCTCCGCATTAAACCGGATTTGTATCAAGCTCAGATTGATAACCTGAATGCTGCTTTGTTAACCCAAAAAGCCCGGATGGAGCAAGCGCGTGCGAACATGTTACAGGCCGAAGCTGAACACCTGAAAAACAAACAGCTTTTTGATAAAAATCTGATTTCAGAAATAGAGTATTTACAATCAAAAAATAATTTTGAAGCGCAGCAAGCCAATTTCAAAGCGGCCAATTTCCAAATTGAAAGTGCCAGAGCGCAGCTGAGACGAGCTGAGGAAGAACTGCAGCAAACCGTCATTCGGGCACCAAAAGAAGGAACTATTACCAGGTTGGTCGTAGAACAAGGTGAGCGTGTGCTGGGTCAGGCACAAATGGCCGGAACCGAAATGATGAGTATTGCCCGACTTGAGCAAATGGAAATTGTAGTAGATGTAAATGAAAATGATATTGTAAATGTGAGCCTCGCGGATACTGCAATGATTCAGGTTGATGCCTATCCTAATCAATCATTTGAAGGAATTGTAACCGAAATTGCCAATTCAGCTGATGTTTCTGGAAGTGGTTCTGCCGAGCAGGTAACGAATTATAAGGTCAAAATTCGAATTACAACGCCTCATAACTTGCTTCAATCGGGTGAAACTATGCGCCGTGAAGATACAGCAGAGGGGGCACTTGCTTCATTTATTCCTAAATTCAGACCGGGTATGTCAGGTACGGTTGATGTAAAAGCTAACACCGTGCGCGATGTAGTAAGCATCCCGATACAAGCCGTAACCGTTCGTGATTTTGCTAAAGATAAACCTGCTGAAGGTGATTCAACCAATGCTGAAAATGCGCCAACCCAGAATAGTATAATTGAAAAAGAAGACTTCAGAAGAGTTGTATTTGTGAATGATAATGGAGTGGCGAAAAGAGTTGAGGTTAAAACCGGCATCAGTGACAATAGTTTTATTGAAATTATGAGTGGATTATCTGCTGATGAGGAAGTAGTAACGGGTAGCTTCAGAATTTTATCAAGAGAACTCAATGACGGAGATCTGATAAAAACCAATAAACCTGAAACAATTGCGGAGTTGGATTCCAAATAATCTATTGAATTATAATAACTTAAAATTGGTGATCCATGCATAGAATCATTATCAGTTTCATAGAGGGGTTCAAAATAGCAACCACTGCTTTGTGGGCAAATAAAGTTCGGGCTATACTAACAACAACGTGCATTGTTATTGGTATTGTTTCTGTAACCACTATGAATACCGTTACGGATGGCGTTGATAACGCTTTTGAAGACAGCATGGATATGCTTGGGCGGAACGTTGTGTACATCGAAAAATGGCCGTGGGGTTTTGGTGGAGAATACAAGTGGTGGGAATATAGAAACCGCAGGGAAATGCGTCTGGCCTATGCCGATGAACTTCGTAGATTAGTTCCATCTGCAAATGCGGTTTCCGCTATTGCTTTCAATAATGCCACTATTCGCTATAAAGACCGGATTGCAGATCGGGTGGGAGTTGGCGGAGGTATGGCCGCTTATTTTGAAGTTACCGGTATTAATGTAGAAAAAGGGAGAGCTTACACTGAAGATGAGGTTCACAGAGCCGCAAAGGTAGTCGTGTTAGGTTCAACTGTGGCCGAGGCTTTATTTGAGAATGAAGAACCGCTTGGAAAAGATATTCGAATCAGAGGTCAACGTTTTAATGTTATTGGAGTTCTTGAAAAAAGAGGAAGTTTTCTGGGGCTGGAAGACCTGGATAATCAAGTATTAATGCCCATTCAGTCTTATGGAACCATATTTGGACTTCGCTGGGGAATACGACTTGCCGTACAGTTTGCAGATGATGCATCCGCTGTAGAAGGGGAGTATGAAGTGATAGGTGCCATGCGACAAATCCGTGGCTTAGATCCGATGGATGATGACGATTTTTCAATCAATAAAGCCGCCCTTTTCGAACAAGAATTTAAGGGGATGAAAACGGCCATTTATGGAATCGGGATATTTCTTACTGGTTTGGCTCTTTTTGTAGGTGGTATTGGGGTGATGAATATCATGTTTGTATCTGTAAAAGAACGAACCCGCGAAATTGGTATCCGCAAAGCAGTTGGGGCAAAATCATGGGAAATCCTCCTTCAGTTTCTCATAGAATCAATCATAATTTGTTTATTTGGAGGTCTAATTGGAATCGCGTTATCGATGGGCATAACGGAGCTAATTAATCAGTTTTTTGTGGCCTATCTGGATTGGACAACCGTACTGAATGCCATCATCATTTGTGCTTTTGTGGGCATTTTATTTGGATATTTACCTTCAAGCCGAGCGGCCAAATCAACACCTATTGAATCCCTCAGATACGAGTAATCTATGAATATCATTGAAGTATTTAAACAAGCATTCAGCTCTATCAAAGCAAATAAGCTACGTTCGTATTTAACGTTATTGGCTATTTCCGTAGGTGTTTTTGCCATAATGGTAGCTAATACCGCCGTGTTGGTATTAGACACCTATTTTAAAGATACGCTTAGTCTTATGGGTGGTGATGTAATTACCGTATCAAAAACACCGGCAATTTCAATGGGACCGCGTGACTGGGAATTGTACAGAAACAGGAAAAATATCACCATTGATGATATGGAGCGGTTAAACGGGATGACCAGTCGGGGTTCGGAAATTGGGCCAAACAGAAATTATCGTACTACGAGAGTTTCTTATGGTGAGAATGAAACCGAACCCAACATAGGGATTAGGGGCGCTAATCAACATTACTTATCAAATAATGCTTATACGATTGAAGAAGGACGGAATTTCCTTCCGGAAGATATCGATTATGCAAGACAGGTAGCCATTATCGGATCTGATATTGCTGATGAGCTATTCCCTATGGAAACGCCCATAAATAAAGTCATACGCGTTGAAGGAAGGCCATACACAGTTATAGGAGTGACAGAAGCAAAAGGCAATGTCTTTGGAAATTCTATGGATCAGTTTGTTATTATGCCCTACACGCTGCTTTCAGGTATTTATGGAAAACATCATAGTATCGGCATTCAGCTTAAAGCCGGTTCAATTGAACAGGTAGCCGCGGTAATTGATGAAGTAACCGGTATTTTACGCGCCATTCGTAAAGTTGATCCCGCCGATCCCAATGATTTTGAGATCACCACAAACGAATCTCTGGGTGGTGTTTTTGATTCTTTTACAGGTATGTTGTATATGATTGGGTTTGTTATTGGCGGGATTGTTCTGTTGGGTGCCGGAATAGGAGTGATGAACATTATGCTGGTTTCAGTAAGTGAACGTACCAAAGAAATTGGTATCCGCAAAGCCATTGGAGCAACATCAAATGCCATAGTCTCTCAATTTTTGCTTGAATGTATTGCTATTTGCCAGATAGGTGGAATCATAGGTATCATCATGGGCGCCGCACTTGGTAATGGAGCGGCAATTTGGTTGGAATCGGCTATTGTCATTCCATGGACATCCGCCATATTCGGTGTTATAGGAATAACTATTATAGGCGTTTTGTTTGGTGTGTATCCGGCCTTCAAAGCCGCCCGCTTAGATCCGATTGAAAGCCTGCGCTACGAGTAAAATTTATTTAGATGGCTTGGTTTTGATTGATTTAGAGTCTGCACAGCTTTAAACTATGGTACATGGTCGGTAAATATTTGCTGCAAATCTATTAGAATACTAGCTTTAGGTTACACATCTGGAATTCAATTCCAAGATTGTAAAGAATTTGTCATAGAATAATAAATGATACTTTAGGTAGTCTACATTAAAAACTACTCTGAAATTGTTATTATTACTTATCATAAGGTAATCCAATTGTTATATTTATCAAAATGCAGATATATACTACTAATAAATAGTATGTTAATAGTAAATAAGCATTGATGTCTCTATTGGTATGTGTTATATTATAATAACTGAGTTATATTTAAAAAGCTAAATCAAGATGAAACTCGCCCACCTGATATTATTATACTTAACTATTAAAAGCCATGAAAACAATCTATTATTTTTTGATTGGTGCCATCCTATTTATAGCCTGCCCAATATTTGCGAATTCACAGGATAACCCTAATTTTTACCTGCATGAAAATGGGGTTACAGTTCTTTGTCCTGATGCAGCGAATTTAGAAACCGGAACCATTAATGGAATCGTTTATACTAAACGGACTTCAAATCAAATTACAGTAGAGAATGCATCTACTACCTGTACCAGTGGTATCACTGGGATGAGCGGTTTTTTTGGACAACAAACTACATTTAATGAGCCAATAGGTAGTTGGGATGTAAGCAGTGTCACTGAAATGAGTTATATGTTTTCAAATGCACATTCTTTCAATCAGCCGATTGGTAAATGGGATGTGAGTAATGTTACAAACATGGATAGAATGTTTGAAAGTGCGTATTCTTTCAATCAGCCAATAGAAAATTGGAATGTAGGTAATGTGTTAGATATGAACAATATGTTTTACAATGCTCAAGCATTTAACCAACCCGTTGGAAATTGGAATGTTAGCAATGTAACCAATATGAGTTCTATGTTTTCCAGTGCAAGCAGTTTCAATCAAGATATTGGCAGCTGGGATGTGAGCAGTGTTACAAACATGGCAAACTTGTTTGCTTATGCGAGTAGTTTTAATCACGATATAGGCAGTTGGGATGTAAGTAGTGTTACAAATATGGTAGGCATGTTCTTTGAAGCCGAATCTTTTAACAAGCCATTAGAAAACTGGAATGTCAGTAATATAACGCGAATGGAGCAAATGTTTGATGGCGCAACATTATTCAACCAACCAATAGGAAATTGGAATGTTAATAAAGTCAATTTCATGCAAGGAATGTTCAAAGGTGCTATATCTTTTAATCAACCTGTTGGTGATTGGGATGTGAGTAATGTTTGGCAAATGCAACAGATGTTTGAAGGTGCCACATCATTCAACCAACCAATAGGAAATTGGAATCTGAGTAATGTGACACGACTTTTTAATATGTTTAAAAATGCTGCATCATTTAATCAACCTATTGCTGATTGGGATGTACGTAATGTTCAGAGAAATGACATGGGGTATATGTTCAATAATGCAGCTTCGTTTAATCAAGATTTAAGTGGTTGGTGCGTAACTCTTATTCAAACTGAACCAAGTGATTTTTCAACTGGAAGCCTTTTAATTCCTGAATATAAACCAATCTGGGGAACATGCTCCGGAACAAGCACAGGAGAAGGGCAGCAGATAGTACGTGATGTTGCTTTGCATCAAAACTACCCCAATCCGTTTAATCCGGCGACAACCATTCAGTTTGAATTACCTGAGTCTGCTAATGTAGTACTGGAACTATTTAATATGGGTGGACAGCGAATTGCCGTGCTTGTACAAACTCGTCTTTCAGCAGGGTTACATGAAATTCGTTTGGATGCAACCAACCTTTCAAGTGGAACATATATATACAGGTTAGATGCAGGAAATTATGTAGTAGCAAAAAAAATGGTTTATTTAAAGTAAAGTATATTTTTTACTATTAGTTGACATTGGAAGCTCTGTGAAAATGTGAAAAAAAAGCCGAAGAAGTCAAACTCCTTCGGCTTTTGTATGCTTATTCTTGGATTATCACATGGATTACATCCGAAAAATTTGATTTATCCGGACGTTTTTTCCGTGCTTTCCTCTTCGCTTTCTGCATCTGAATTATCGGCAGAAATCGAATCGGGGTCTTTCCATTCAAACATCAACCCATCTCTCGACGCGTTCATTTTGATACGTATTGTTGACCCGTCAGGTTTTAGGGAAGACAGGATTTCTTCCGCGAGCGGATCTTCCACATACTTTTGGATGGCTCTTTTCAATGGACGTGCCCCGTATTTTGGATCAAATCCTTTATCGGCTAGAAATTCCTTGGCACCTTTGGTGATATCCACATTGAATGAAAGGTCACGAATGCGTTTAAATAACTCATCCGCCATATTCTCAATAATCTGGTAAATATCACTACGTTCAAGTGGTTTAAAGACAATCACGTCATCAACCCGATTTAAGAACTCAGGATTGAATACTTTACGTAAAGCTTCCTGTATAACGGACTTCATCTTGGCATAATCAAAAGCTGACTCAGATGGACTAAACCCGATACCACGCCCCAGATTCTTGATATCACGAGCACCAATATTTGATGTCATAATAATAATTGTGTTTCTGAAATCAACTTTATGTCCCAAAGAATCTGTGAGTGTACCATCATCTAACACTTGCAGAAGCAGGTTAAAAACATCAGGGTGGGCTTTTTCAATTTCATCCAATAAAACAACAGAATAGGGTTTACGGCGGACTTTTTCCGTCAGGATTCCACCTTCTTCATATCCTACATAACCCGGAGGAGCTCCAACCAATCGGCTGACTGAGAACTTTTCCATGTATTCTGACATATCAATTCGGATAAGCGCGTCATCCACATCAAACAAATAACGGGATAAAGTCTTGGCCAATTCGGTTTTTCCAACACCGGTTGGTCCGAGAAAAATAAATGATCCTATAGGCCTTGCAGGGTCTTTCAAACCTGCTCTTGTCCGTTGAATCGCTTTTGATAATTTTACGATGGCTTCATCCTGACCTATCACTTTCTCAGTGAGTTCATCTTTCATTTTGAGCAATTTTTGCCCTTCACTTTGAGCAATCTTGCTTACAGGGATACCAGTCATCATTCCAATAACTTTTGCAATATCTTCTTCTGTAACATCAAAAACGATTTGTTCGGATTCTTTTTCCCACTCTAATTGAGCCTGTTCGAGTGATTCCATCAATTTCTTTTCAGTATCACGCAAACGTGCAGCGTCCTCAAAACGCTGTTTTTTCACCATCTGATTTTTTTCTTCTGAGGTCTGCTCTATTTGCTCTTCAAGATCAATTATATGCTTGGGTACTGTAATGTTGGCAAGGTGTACGCGTGCACCGGCTTCATCAAGAGCGTCAATGGCTTTATCAGGCAAAAAGCGATCCGTTACATACCGATCAGTAAGTTTTACGCACGCTTTAATCGCTTCGGGAGAATAGCGTACACTATGATGCTTCTCATATTTCGGTTTAATTTGATTGAGAATGATTTCCGTTTCTTCGGCTGAAGTCGGATCAACCATTATCTTTTGGAACCGGCGCTCAAGGGCACCATCTTTTTCAATATATTGGCGGTACTCATTGAGTGTAGTTGCTCCAATGGCCTGTATTTCACCACGTGCCAATGCCGGCTTAAGCATATTGGACGCATCAAGTGAACCGGAAGCTCCACCTGCACCAACAATGGTGTGAAGCTCATCTATAAATAAGATAACATTGGTTACTTTTTCAAGTTCGGTCATTACGGCTTTCATGCGTTCTTCGAACTGTCCGCGATACTTTGTTCCCGCAACCAAAGCAGCGAGGTCAAGCGCCACAACACGGCGGTCATAAAGTACACGAGAGACTTTTCTCTCCATAATGCGCATAGCCAATCCTTCAGCTATGGCCGTTTTTCCAACACCTGGCTCACCAATTAATACAGGGTTGTTTTTTTTGCGTCGGCTCAAAACCTGAGCAACACGTTCAATTTCTTTTTCACGGCCAACAATAGGGTCTAACTTGCCATCTTCGGCAAGTTTGGTAAGATCGCGGCCAAAATTATCTAATACGGGTGTTTTTGTTTTTTCCATTTTTTTATCTCGACTACTACCGGATGTAGATTTATAACTTTGTGGAGAAGAGGTATCAGATGATGTCGTTGTTGCTGTTCCGGTAAGGTCATCTCTTGATTTTCCGGAAATGATTAAATCCAGTTCTTCACGAACGGCATCATAACTGACATTAAATTGCTGTAATATTTGAGCAGCTATATTTTCATCATCCCGAAGGAGTGATAAAAGCAGATGCTCTGTACCTATCGTATCGCTTTTATAAAGCTTTGCTTCGAGGTAGGTAATTCTTAAAACTTTCTCAGCTTGCTTGGTGAGCGGTATATTACCGACTGTTACGGCACCGCCTGTACCCCGAACGGTATCTTCAATTGTTTTTTTAAGCTTGAATAGCTCACAATTAAGATTTTTCAGAATTTTTACAGCGATTCCATCACCAAGTCGGATTATTCCAAGTATAAGATGTTCGGTACCAATGTAGTCATGACCCAACCGCAGAGCTTCCTCACGGCTGAATTGAATGACATCGCGTACTCTGTTTGAAAAGTTGCCCTCCATAGGAGATCTCAGGGTATTAAAATGTTTACTAAAAACTACAGCTACTTTAACGAATGATACAAATCATTAGTTCGCACAAACCACAAAGTAGTGCAGGTGGCCTGTAAAATCAAGACCGTATTAAGCTAATTAGCTAAAAAACCGGAAAAAATCAGAAAAGTGGCTTTCCGGTCATTTCTTCAGGTTGTGGGACATTGATTAATTTCAGAAGTGATGGAGCTACATCTGCTAAAATTCCGTCCTTTACTTGAGCGTTTGGATTCTCAGGATCGATGAGAATAAATGGAACCGGTGCTGTGGTATGCGCAGTGTGAGGACTACCATCTGTCTGTTTCATGCAGTCTGCATTTCCATGATCGGCAATGATGATAATTTTGTAATCGTGTTCAAGTGCAGTTTCCACAACTCGTTTAAGCTGAATATCAACGGCTTCAACAGCTTTTTTTGCAGCTTCCATATCTCCGGTATGTCCAACCATATCAGGATTCGCAAAGTTTAAAATAGCAAGACTGTATTTTTCTGTTTCGAGCGCAGCGCATAATTTGTCACCAACTTCAGGAGCACTCATTTCAGGTTGGAGATCATACGTAGCTACTTTAGGACTTTGCACCATAATGCGCTCTTCGCCCTCATTTGGTTCTTCTATTCCACCGTTGAAGAAATAGGTTACATGAGGATATTTTTCAGTTTCAGCAATGCGAAGTTGTTGAAGGCCGTGTTTCGATACGACCTGCCCGAGTGTATTTGCCAGATTAACAGGAGGGAAGGCTACTTTGGGACGTTCAAACGTAGCGTCATATTGAGTAAATGTGATATAATTCAGGTTTAATTCACCTGAAGTTGGAAATTCACTAAAGCCCGGATCGGTGAGAACGGTAGTAATTTGACGGGCTCTGTCACCACGAATGTTATAAAAAATAACGGTATCATCTTTCTTGATTCGGGATTCAGGATTATTGCCAACTATACAAGGCAAAATAAACTCATCCGTTATTTTATTTTCATAACTCTCCGAAAAAGCGGCTTCAGCGGTATCTACCTGCTTTCCTACACCTTTTACGAGGGCATCATACGCTTTTTGAACCCGCTCCCAACGCTTGTCTCTGTCCATAGCGTAGTATCTTCCAATAACGGAAGCCAGCTCTCCAACGCCAATTTTTTCAGCCTGTTGATTGAACTCCTGAGCATACCCAAGTCCTGAGTGGGGTTTGGTGTCGCGCCCATCTGTAAAGGCGTGAACATACACGCGCTCAATACCATACTGTTTGCAAAGCCTGAGCAAGGCAAATAAATGTTCATTGTAGCTGTGGACACCACCATCAGAAAAAAGACCCATTAAGTGGATATATCCTTTTTCTTTGGCTGATTGAACTGCACTGAGGAGGGTTTCATTGGTGAAAAAATCACCATCACGAATAGCTTTATTAACTCTGGACAATTCCTGCCAAACGATGCGTCCGGCGCCAATATTTAAATGACCAACTTCTGAATTGCCGAATTGTCCATCGGGTAATCCTACCGCTTCACCTGATGCCTTCAACTTGCTGTGTGGCCATTTTTTGATCAGAGAATCATAAAATGGTTTGTGAGCAAGATCAATTGCACTTATGGAGGTGTTTTCGGCTATTCCAAAACCATCCAGAATAGCCAGTAGGGCGCGTGGCATAATAGCTCTATCTAAGCAAGATTATTGATATGGCGTACAAGGCGGGATTTTTTATTGGCGGCATTATTTTTGTGAACAATACCTTTAACAGCCATACGATCGATATACGATACAGCTTCTAGAAGAGACGCCTGACCTTCTTCTTTGGTTTCAGCTGTTAAAACTTTCTTGTATAATGTGCGAAGTTTTGAACGTAACGTGCGGTTATGTAAGCGGCGTTTTTTTTCCTGACGGACGCGTTTAATCGAGGATTTATGCTGTGGCATGTATAAAAAATTACATTAATGTGTGTGATTAATATTAAGCTTATAAAAATAACTATTTTTATGCATTAGGGCAATGATAATATTGCATAAAATGATAAGGGGTTGGTTTTGATTTTGAGGTGCTTGAAATTATAGGTTCAAGGTTTCACACATTTAGGGGTTGGTCATCCCGGAAACCTATTTCTGAGCTGGAAGTTTCACCGATGCGCTCGGTACTTTCAGCCTGATAAGCCTCACATTTTTACCAATTTATATTATATCGTTTGGGCTCCACGGTAAACAGAGACACGTATTTCGAGATGCCCCGAATTCCCAGTACTTCAAAAATGACAATCTGTCCTTTTCAATCGAAAAAAAACTATTTGAAAAACTACTATATAGAAGGCTTTGATAAAACCAGGTATTTTATTTGTATTCAATGCCAGAGCAAAAATAAAGCCGCAGCATCCCGAAGCGTCGGGATTCGAGGATTTTATTTTTGCGATAAGGCAGAAGACGGGCAAAATAACGGTTTTACAAAGCCCTTCACATATTCAATTGTATAAAAAATAAGGGATACTTCGTATTCCAGAAGTATCCCTATCTATTTGATTCGACTGTTATCAAGAAATGATTAGCGGCGTTGTATTAAAGACTGAATCCAAAACCGAACAGAAAGAATGCCGTTTTAGCATTCGGATTTGCAATAAGTGAAGTAGAAACATCAACTGCAAATAGTTCAGTGATTTTCAATTCTTTTGAAACAGATAAACCTGTGTTTATGAAAGCAAATGTATTGTTTCCATAAAGTGCTGTTTCAGCCGGAGAGAAACCTGAAAACAAAGAGAGTGAATAATCTTCACCTTCATAATCGAGGCCGACTTCACCATAAAAAGCATTGTCGTCATCATTATGGACAAACACATTTCCAGAAAGTCCAATGCTCCAGGTTTCACTTACACTAGCGCTATAAGCTAAACCAAGTTCAACAAAGTGAGCATCGCTGTTAAAGTAGTCACCAGGGACATCAGGAAATGTATAATCGGTGACAGAAAGAGAGAAATCACCAGCTTCTGTTTCGAATGTATAAGCTGCGTAAAAGTCTATTTCTGATCCAGCAGGATTACCATTGGTTGCATAAGCTGCCCATGCGCCGATTTCAAGACCACCGGTTGTGTAGCTCAGACCCGGTTGTAAACTCGGGGAGTTTCCGAAGTCGGAACCTCTCCATACGTAACGGCTTTGGTAATCGAGAGCAACACTAAATTGTGCTTGTGTTTCAGCGGCAAAAGTGAATGCCATTAAAAGGCCAAGTATGCTTAATTTTATTGAATTAGCAATAGTTGTAACTGATTTCATATTAGTTAGTTAATTGATTTTTGATTTTTTTAAAAAAACGAGCAACCGGATTTATACCGGTTACCCGTTTAGAGTTGATTTAAGCGTTTGCAAGTTCAGTTTTCTTTGCAGTTCCGTTTGTCGGAGTGCTTTCGGCGAAGTTTGGATATGCACTTACACCATGTTCTGCAATATCAAGTCCGGAATTTTCATATTCATCACTTACACGTAATCCAATGGTATATTTCAAGGCACCAAATACGATTATTGAGAATACAAATGTGAATGCCAGGATAGAGGCAGTACCAATTAGCTGCGTGAGGAATGAGTACTCTGCTACAAAAATACCAACAGCGAGTGTTCCCCAAATTCCGCAAATACCGTGTACAGATACAGCACCTACCGGATCATCTAATTTAAGTTTATCAAGCAGGAGTACTGAGAATACAACGATTGCACCTGCAATGGCTCCGACTACAACAGCAAGTTGTGGTGAAATAACATCCGCTCCGGCTGTAATTCCAACAAGTCCGGCAAGAATACCATTTAACGCCATTGTAGCATCAAGTTTTTTGATGAACAATTTGGTAATCAGCATAGAAGAGAGTGAACCTGCAGCGGCAGCCAATGCGGTTGTTACAAATACATAGCTCACAGCTGATGGATCTGCACTTAATACTGAACCACCATTAAAACCGAACCAGCCAAACCACAGAAGGAAAGCCCCAACGGTTGCAAGTGGAATGTTGTGTCCTAGGATTGGAACAACTTTGCCATCTACATATTTACCTTTTCGTGCACCCAGCAACATGATACAGGCAAGTCCGGCTATACCACCAACTCCGTGGACAAGCGTAGATCCGGCGAAATCGTAGAATCCAAGCTCAGAAAGCCATCCACCGCCCCACTGCCAGCTACCGGTTATCGGGTAAGAAATGGCTACTAATAGTACACCAAAAATCATGAATACATGAAGTTTAACACGACCGGTAACACACCCTGAAACGATGGTTGCGGCAGTTGCAGCAAACATCGCCTGGAAAATGAAATCAGTCCAAATAGTCATATCCATGCCATAAGCAGGTGTCAAATAATCAACTGCGGATGCAGCATCATATCCGATTCCAAAGCCACCAAAGCCAAAGAATCCATTAAAGTCACCTGGATACATTATTTGAAATCCAATAAAAGCGTATGATATAATTCCCGCGCAGAGAATAAATACGTTTTTATAGATAACATTGACGGTATTTTTGGCGGCAGTCATTCCGCTTTCTACCGAGGCAAACCCCAAATGCATGATGAATACCATAGCAGCAGCCAAAAGTATCCATAGGTTATCAACTATAAACTTTGTGTATTCAGGAGAAGCCTGGAAGGCCTCCATCGATTCATACACAGGATCGGCTATGAGAGCCACAGCCGAACAGCTTAACAGAAGAATTGAAAGTATTGTAGTTTTTACAACTTTGATCATAGTGATTAGTTATTGGTTAATAGGTTGACGTAAATTTTGCCTTAATTATGATGAATGTCAATACTTTTTTAGGAAAAAAATAAAATTAAACTAATAATTTTAATATAATACTTAGGAAAAGCGCTTTTATTTAGGAATATTTTTTGACGGTTATTTACGAATTATGCCAAATAATAGTCTGAATTCCCCCATAATCACCCCAATGATAGGTCCAAATATGATTGAAATAGTCTTACAATTAATCAGATTGGTTTTTTTCTTAATTATTTTAGCCCCTAATAATGAGAACATTCTGTTAACTATTTGACGCAGGGACCTCTATTATTTATAAGTGCAATTTCGATACCACATGTAAACCCCGAATTGTGTCAATAAATTTGCACGAAGAATCGAATCACTTTGTTGTGTATTTTGTTTCTCTTAAATAGACCTAATTTTACTTCAATAGAATATGCGCGAAGAATTTTATCGACATATAGCACATACCAGCGATTCACCTATCGGTTTGGAAATTGACCATGCCGAAGGCACCTATATATATACCACCGATGGGCGAAAGTATATTGATTTTATTTCAGGAATCGCCGTAAGCAGTCTCGGTCACCGTCATCCGGCTGTAATTAAGGCCATTCATGAACAGGCCGATAAACATTTGCACGTTATGGTTTATGGTGAGTTTATACAACAGGCTCAGTCTCAATTCGCGGCCCTTCTCGCTTCTCAGTTACCGGCTCATCTCGATCGTGTTTATTTTGTAAATAGTGGTACAGAAGCCAATGAGGGTGCTCTCAAACTGGCTAAAAAGCACACGGGTAGAACTCGACTCTTCGCGTTTAAAAACAGCTACCATGGAGATACACATGGTTCTCTGAGTGTTACCGGTCGGGATGTTTACAGGGTTCCGTACTTGCCTCTGCTTCCTGATGTTCATTTTTTCGATTTCAATCATGATGAAATTCTGGAAGCTATTGACGAAACTGTTGCCGCTGTAATCTTAGAACCGATTCAGGGTGAGGGTGGCATCATTCCGGCACAAACCGAATGGCTTCAAAAAGTAAGAAACCGGTGTACGGAGATGGGGGCTTTACTTATATATGATGAAATTCAAAGCGGATTTGGGCGAACCGGATCGCTATTCGCATTTCAACAGTATGGTATTGAACCCGATATCCTTACAATGGCTAAAGCTATGGGAGGTGGACTTCCCATCGGTGGCTTTGCGGCATCAAGTGCAATATTTGAGGCTTTTAAGCATCATCCACCATTAAATCATGTGACAACTTTTGGCGGACATCCGCTGAGTTGTGCTGCCGGGCATGCTGCACTTAAGGTTTTATTAGATGAACAGTTGATGCTTCAGGCACCCCATATTGAAAAGATGATTAGAGAATCTTTAAGCGGTTTAACCGGTGTCAAAGATATTCGTGGAAAAGGAGCCATGATTGGATTGGAATTAGATAGCACTGAACGTACACATCATTTGGTGATGAACAGCATGAGTGACGGTTTAATTCTTGGGTGGACACTTCATTCTAATACACTTGTTCGTCTGGCGCCGCCTTTAAATATTGAATCCCAAACGTTAGATGAAGCACTTCGAATTATGAAGAAGAACCTGAAGAGTTTTAAAGGACTTTGAAAATCAGGGGTTATGTTTGTTTTCAACGTCAGAACAAAAAAGGGTTTTATAAAGCCTTCTATTAATAAGATCACGGCTTGTAATCGTTAAAGTTGTCCGTATTTTAAAAGGATAATAAATTTCTTAACCAAATCTATGCATACGAATATCCAACAACTTCTTGAATTCGCCACAAAAGTTGCTCAAAAAGCAGGCGAGCATACCTTAATATATTTTAAAAAAGATGTGGAGGTCATCTCTAAAAAAGATGATTCGCCGGTTACAATCGCTGACCGTGAAACGGAATTACTGATGCGAAAAATGATTTCGGAAGCATTTCCGGAACATGGTATTTTAGGCGAAGAATATGGCGTTCATCAACCGGATGCCCCTGTTCAATGGATTCTTGACCCGATTGACGGAACCGTTGGATTTATTCACGGAATCCCGCTTTACACCAATCTTATTGGTATCACAATACATGGTAAACCGGAAATAGGGGTAATTAATGCTCCCTATATGAAGGAGATGGTTGCAGCGGTAATCGGACATGGAGCTTATTTAAATCAATCAAAAACGACAGTTAGAAATATCGAATCTTTGTCGCAGGCTTCAATGATGACTTCGGATGTACAATATTTCAATCAGTTCGGGCAAAAAAATGCATTTGAAGAACTGCTCACTAAAGTTAAAACACACCGAACCTATGGCGATGCTTACGGACATTTAATGGTAGCTTGTGGAAGAGCAGATATCATGTTAGATCCGGTCTTGAATATTTGGGATGCTGCGGCTCTTCTTCCTGTAATTAAAGAGGCCGGTGGTTCGTTTACTGATTTAAATGGCATGGAGCGTATTGATGGCGGACATGGATTTTCATGTCATCCTGTTCTCAAAGATGAATTGCTCTCTGTTTTTGCTACTAATTCTTAAGTTTTATAAAATCAATGCGATTTATTTTATCTATAGCCTTTTTATTCCATTTTTGCGTATCTGTAGTTTCCGCTCAATCAAGCAAGTTTGATTATGAATCAATGCCTCGAATGGATTATACATTTGCAGATATTCACTTACAGCTTAATTTTAATCCGGATTCAGGAAGCCTGAACGGAATAGCCAGGTACCAAATCGCAGCTTATTCCCGTCAATCGGCACCCTTAACAATGCATGCATACGGTCTTCAAGTAGATTCTGTTTTTATAAATGACACCCTCGCTGAATTTGAATCCAGGAATGACCGTCTGACCATTCAAATTCCGGATAGTGAAAAAAATCCACAGCGTTTTTTCGAGATGGAGGCTCATTATTCCGCTAAACCTGATAATGGATTGTTAAGGACCATTCAGGGTACTTGGTTTACATCAACTATTCCATTCAGCAGAGCTAATTGGTTCCCCGTTTTGGAGCATCCATCCATTGAAGTAACATATAATTTTGAGATGCGTGTGCCTGAGGGGTATCAGGTTGTTTCTAATGGCTTTCCTGAAGATGAGAACACAACTGGTGATGGATATTCAACTTTTCAGTGGGTTTCCTCCGGAACAATTCCTGTTTCCGAAATTGGATTTGTGGCAGGTAAGCTTAAAAAATCGGAATCTTTGATGGGGGTCAAAGCCATACATCTGTATGTTGAAGAGGGAGCTCTTGATGATGAAATTGAAAACTCCTTTATCCGAGATATTCAGCTCCATCTTGCCAATACTCAGCGAACACTTCGAAACGAATACCCTTATGATGCTCTGAGTATCATTGTGTTAAACGATCATCTCTGGGAACCCAAAGCCTATCTGGCATCAATTGGATTTGTGTACAAAAATGCTGGTGAAATGGCGGAGCAGATGAAATATGTTATTGATGCGCAATGGTTTGGTGTCTATCAGCGAAGTGCAGTATGGAATCAGATTGTAACGCAATCTGTTGTTCTCGCGGCTATGCAGTCTTATTCAAAACAAACTATAAACGAGTATCCTGAAAGCAGTTTTTCCGAATGGAAAAGTTCACAACCTCTATTTTGGTCAGATATCATAGACTTTGTAGCCAATCTTTCAGAGCTTGAAAGAAACAGTATTCGGGAATCCCTGCCTATCCTTTTGTCCAGAAAAAGCGGAATTTTTGAGTGGAATGAATATGCTCGAGTTTGGCATCAATTAAGTGGTCGTTCCATCAGTAAACCTGGTTCTGAGTACACAAAAGAAATCAAACCACGGGAAGAACATCTTGTGGAAGTTTTTATTGAATACAATTCCAATGAAGAACATGTGCGGTTAACTGTTGATCCCGGTTCGGGTTTGGTCAGAAATGATGATATACCATTTATCTATTCAATAAACTCCTCGAGTGGCGTTTCAAGTGATACGTTGGTTGCTGAATCAACCGGCGGTGAGTTTACGATTCAAAGTTCAACATCTCCACAAAATGTATTGATAAAATCCTTAGAGGGAAGTCCCATCAGGTTTATTGAGAGAAAGGGATTCTCCATGTGGTTGCATCAGTTGAAAAATGCTTCATCCACAGAAGACCGTACATCAGCTGCTCAGGAAATGGCACGTTTTAAAGATGATCCCGATATTCAACTTGCTCTAACCGATTATTTGCGCTCCGAGCAGGATTCAGCCGTACGGGCAGCCATAATCAGGTCGTTAAGCGATGTGGTGCAGGGTGCAAGTGGTACGGAACAGACATTTCTTGGAATTTTAAGAAGTGGAAAAGGAGAAGAGTTACAGGCGGCTGTTGAAGCTTTATATTACTATCCCGAAAATCAGGATGCTATTTCAGCTGTTGCCAGGGTTGCTATGAATTCAAATGATACGGGGGCTGTTATTGCAGCAATTAGTACGTTCAGGCATATTGCAACAGAAAATCAGTTCAGGGAATTGGGAACGTCCATTCTCCTTGGAAATCGGCTTCCGGAAATTAAAGCCGCACTATTGGAAGAGCTTTTCAAAACGGATGATATGGACATTGCTATTGGAACGGCCTTGGATATTTTGGAAGATGATTTTCCGTATGCAATGCGTGAAAAATCAATTGAGCTGTTAGTTCGATATAATCAAGAAAGTGAACTTAATTCTGTATTATTGGAATTAGCGGAAGATTATGACCCAAGAATAAGAGCTTTGGCAGTAAAATATGCGAATGCACTTGAACCCCGATTGATGAATGACCTGTTAGAGGAAAGATACATAAAAGAACGGGATCCAAGAGTCAGGGCGCTGTTTGATGAACTCTAACCGTGGACTGGAAAATTGAGGACTGAGTATCAGATAATTTTATCACCTGAAGTTGCAGGTGAACCGGATAGATTGAAACGTGCCATTTCGCAAAAATCCGGAATTCCGGTGGATGATATTCGCCATATACAAACGTTGCGGCGCTCTATAGATGCACGTGGAAAGCGCGTGAAAATCAATCTTAAAGTATGTGTGTATGCCGGTGAAGAATTTACGGAAACGCCTGTCAACCTGCCCGATTATCCAAATGTCAGCAATCAGGAGGAAATACTCATCATCGGCTCTGGTCCGGCAGGGTTATTTGCGGCTCTTCGTGTTATGGAGTTGGGTAAAAAGCCGGTTATTCTGGAACGTGGAAAAGATGCAAAAAAACGCATTGAAGATATTAAAGGTATCAATGTGCATCATATTGTTAATCCTGATTCCAACTATTGTTTTGGTGAAGGTGGTGCCGGAACCTACTCGGATGGAAAACTTTACACTCGCGCAAAAAAACGTGGTAATGTACATCGTATTCTCGAGCTGTTAGTCGGTTTTGGTGCCACACATGAAATTCTTGTTGAAGCCCATCCGCATATCGGCACTAACAAGCTTCCCAAAATCATTTCAAATATCCGAAAATGCATTCTGTCCAATGGGGGCGAGGTGCATTTTAATACTAAAGTTACCGATTTTTTATTGGATGGAAATAACATCAAAGGGGTACAAACACAGGATGGCACCAAATTCTTGTCCAATCATGTGATTTTGGCAACCGGACATTCAGCCCGTGATATCTTCCAGTTATTTCATCAGAAAAACATTGAAATTGAGCTGAAACCTCTGGCCATAGGCGTGCGGGTTGAGCATCCTCAACAACTTATAGATTCCATTCAATATTCGTGTAATGACAGAGGACCTTATTTACCGCCATCGCCTTACAGTATTGTAAAACAGGTAGATGGAAGAGGTGTTTATTCTTTTTGTATGTGTCCGGGTGGCGTTATAGCTCCATGTGCAACGAGTCCGGGCGAAATAGTTACAAACGGTTGGTCTTCATCCCGACGAGCGCGGTCAACAGCGAATTCGGGTATTGTTGTTGAACTCAGAGAAGAGGACTTCAAAGCATTCAGTCATCTCGGACCGCTAGCAGCGATGGGATTTCAGCAGGCTATTGAAAAACGGGCGTGGGAAGCCGGCGGAAAAACGCAAACGGCTCCGGCTCAACGACTCACCGATTTTTTGGATGGAAAGATATCATCACAACTACCGAAAACGTCCTACGCACCCGGGATTGCATCGGTTGATTTAAAGGATGTTCTGCCTGATTTTATACACTCCGCTTTGGTCAAAGGTTTTCGGCAGTTTGAATCAACTATGCGAGGATATGTAACCAATGAGGCAGTAGTTCATGTCCCCGAAACGCGGACGTCCTCACCCGTGCGGATTCCAAGAGATAACGATTCATGTCAGCATCCCCGGGTTAAAGGATTGTATCCGTGTGGTGAAGGCGCCGGTTATGCCGGTGGAATTGTTTCTGCCGCAATGGATGGCGAACGTTGTGCGAATGCTGTGTTTTCGGAAAGTTGATTACGCATTTTTGCATCTCCTTTTTATGATTTGTTTGGTTCATGTGTTCAGGTATTCTATTTTTAGCACGTTATCAATCATCATAAACATTTACGTATGAACAGGTTTTTCATATTAATACTCGCTGTAAGCATCCTAATGCTATCATCCTGCACACCATCTAAAGAAATTGTAACGGAGAAAGAAGTGGTGTACGAGAAAGTCTTTGAGCGTCCGCAATTCCCGGTTGAGCGTTACGAAAGGGCAGAAGCGCTGATGAGTTGGAATCTTAATGGTAAGCTAACACATTCGAACGTACAACCTTCCTGGATTTCGAATGCAGCATTATGGTATTCGGTGAACACCAGAAAAGGCACCGAATACTTTTTGGTTGATATCGAAAGAAACATGAAGGAGCCTTTGTTTAATCAATCTGACATTGCCATTGCTTTATCAGAAATGTTGGATGATACCACTGAGGTCGAACCTTACAGCCGGGTATTTCAGAATATGGAAGTCAATTCAACACTCGAGTTTGTTACTTTTGAATATGATCAGAAAAAATGGCGCGTAAATCGATCTGATTCATCCGTAGAAATTGTAGAAGAATTGCCTGATGTTGAGCGACCTGATGCCTCTGTTTTGTCACCTGATGGAACGCAGGCTGCTTTTATTAAAGAGCACAATCTGTATGTCAGAAATATGAAAACGGGATTAGATACCCAACTCACCGTTGACGGAGAAGTGGGCTATGGATATGCTACGGATTCTCAGGGATGGTCGCGTTCTGACAGGCCCATTCTTTTTTGGTCTGATGATTCTCAACGTATAGCCACTTATAGACTTGATGAGCGTGAAGTGGAAAAAATGCATCTGCTCAAAACAGCAACACCACGAGCGGAATTAATCTCCTGGCCGTATGCCTTACCCGGTGATGAACACGTGCCCATGCATGAACGCATCGTCATAAATGTAAAAACAGGAGCCATTACAACGTTGAAAACAGAACCGGATCATCAGCGGACTTCCAATTGTTGCGGCTTAACACGAGGTACCCAATGGGCGGATAATCAGTTCAGTAAAGATGGCCGTTTTCTGGCTTACGTTTCAACATCAAGAGACTATAAAGAAGTGACCTTAAAAATAGCGGATACACAATCAGGCGATGTGCAGCCTGTTCATTTTGAAAGAGATGAGCTGTTTATTGAAACCAATTTGCAATCTCGTGGTGTCCCGAATTGGCATGTGTTATTTGATAGCAATGAATTTATCTGGTTTTCACGGAAGAGTAACTGGGGACATTTATATCTGTATGACTTGCGTTCAGGGGAATTAATCAATCAAATAACACAAGGAAACTGGAATGTGGCCGATATTCTGGAAATTGATGAAATCAATCGCCGGATATATTTTACTGCTGTAGGAATGGATAAAGACCGTGACCCGTATCAGCAATATGCCTATTCTATTGGTTTTGATGGCGGCGGACTTCGTTCGCATACACCAACTGAAGGCAATCACGCTGTTTCTTTTTCGCCTGAAAAAAACTATTTGGTAAGTACGCGTTCCGATGTGAGAACTCCGCCTGTTACACTTATAAAAGATGTCTTTGGTGAAGTAGTTATGACACTCGAAACAGCTGATGACATAGAGTTAATTCAAACCGGCTGGACAAAACCTGAATCCTTTACGGTTAAAGCACGTGATGGTAAAACAGATATTTACGGCCTGATGTACAAACCATCCGATTTTGACCCGACTAAAAAATATCCCATCATCAATAATATTTATCCGGGTCCACAGGTCGGAAGTGTGGGAACCAGAGCGTTTAGTCCAACCCGGCGCGGACAAGTGCAGGCATTGGCCGAACTTGGTTTTATTGTTGTTCAGATTGATGGTTTGGGTACACCTATGCGTTCGCGCGATTTTCACACCTATTATTATGGAGATATGTCAGATAACGGACTTGCCGATCAAATTACAGCCATGGAACAATTGGCTGAGCAGCATTCATTTATAGATATTGAACGAGCGGCAATATATGGACATTCAGGAGGTGGATTTGCCACAGCATCGGCCTTATTCAATTATCCCGATTTCTTTAAAGTTGGTGTAGCCGGAGCCGGAAATATGGATAATAGAGGGTACACTTTTTATTGGGGTGAAAAATTTCAGGGTCCGATGATACAAAATGAAGATGAAACTGATTCATTCACCAATCAGGCGCTTCAGCTTCAGGTTGATGGGTTGAAAGGAAAGCTGTTGATTTCATACGGAACGCTTGATTCGAATGTACATCCTAATATGACGCTTTTGGTTATTGATGCTTTAATTAGTGCCAATAAAGATTTTGACCTGATTGTAATGCCTAACCGCGGACATGGCTACGCCAATGAATCATACAAAATCCGCCGGACAATGGACTATTTTGTTGAGCATCTGCTGGGAATGTCACCACCAAAAGAATACGAAATGAGCCGATAGTATTTTCTAGATTTCCACAAGTTCAGGAATCTGTTTACTCGAGTCATAACTTTTGAACCACGGGGCACGAACGCTCAAAGGTTTTTTGGGGAAATGAACCTGTCTGTTGTTTTTAAATCCAGATGCGTGTTCCGACACACCGTGCTTGCCACGACAATAAATTTGCACACACATTCTGTATTTATCGAGCCTGATATTCCAATAGAACGCTGTATTGTTCATCATCATTAAAATTAGCGGCCACGTGAACGGTCCCAGCTTTGGGAATAACTAAACCGCTGAAGTGATTCCCGTTCTTTTTCAGATCAATCCATTCACCTCCACTGACAACGGAAACTGATTTCGCCCCATCGACTGTTAATGAAAATTTGATTTCCTTATCTGCTTGAATTACATAGGTCATAGGATGATCGACTGAACCTCTTTGCTCCAGGAATTTACCAAATATTTCCGGAAAACCTGAATCAGCTGTCTCACGGTTATTTTTAATTTGATAACTTAAAACCATTGAAAATGATTTATCATCTGATTTAAGTCTCCTTGAAAAAATTTCTAATTCGTATGTGCCACGCTGCGGTGGTTGCACTTCAATAACAGCCGCTTTATCCCGGTGATTTGTAAATACCTGATTCCCGGGAACCGGAACTCCATTTCTGGAAAGTTGAGCCGTTACCACCTGATCTGTAGGAACCTGAATTTTAATTTGGCTTGAACCTGAAGCTTCAATAGTAGATTCTGTATGAGAAAGAAGAGAAAGTCCATTATTAAAGAATCCGGCTTTAAGTAAAACTTTTTGTTTGTAGTCATCTATTGAAACGGGGGGGTACAAGAGTTGCCAGTTTGAATCTTCCGGAAAATGATCGAATATAAACTGTGTAGGGTCTGTAAAAAAATAGTGACCCTCAAATCGCTTCTTAAACTGTCCGGTTTCCGAATCAATATATCCCGCACCCCAAGTTGTATCTAAAAGTTTCCAGTAACCATCTACTTTTACAGCATTCCATGCATGATTTACTTTATAGGAATCTTCTTCCGGATTGAATCCATAACCTTTTGAATGTCCTTCAATTATTATCGATTCCAATCCTGCTTTTTCAGCAAGTTCTTTAAATAAAATGGCATAACCTGTACAAATAGCCGTTCTTGATTTGAGTAAATATTCAGGATCTGAATTGGGTTGGACCCTGCGAAAAAAAGAATCCGCGTCATATTCAATACGGTCTGTTATCCATCTGAATATCGCCCGGGCTTTTTCGGGTTGACTCCTGAACGGAGACGTTAGATAGTATGCTAATTCGTCTGTATTTGCTTCAAAACGGGAGGGCGTACTCAAAGCATGCGCATCAACCTTGGAATAGTCAACTGATTGGCTTTGAACTGAAATGGTGATAAAAAATGTGATGAAAACTACAGATAGCGAAAATAATTTCATGAAAAGTCTATTCTGATTATTCAAAAATAATGAAAAGCATGTTTGTTTTGATATTCAAACGGATGAAATCTGAAAAAAGGTATATTAATAAACTGCCTTTCGAAATCAAATACTTTAGTTACCGATAGTGGCTATTTGCTTATAGGAACAGAAAAAGCCGACTCGGGAAAGAAAGGTTTTTTCCCTACTTTCAGAACAACATTGAGAATACTAAGGAGAATCAGCATATTTTAAATGAAATGAAAACTGCAAAATATATTTCAGACCGAATCAGGTTAATGATTGCTACCAAGCAGTTTCAGGTAGGTGAAGTGCTTCCCTCTACAAGGGTTTTGGGCAAACAGTTGAATTCCAGTTTTCACACAGTAAGAAAAGCCTATCAGTTATTATCAGAAGAGGGTTTACTGAAAAGTGAAAAAGGCCGTGGGTTTATTGTGACAAGCCAGAATACCCTCTTGGATAAATCAGAAAGATTAGAAAAAGGTGCGGAAAAATTCAGGAACTTATTAGAAGAATTAATTGGATATGGATTAGATGAAGAAGAGGTAGAAACTCTTTTTCATGAGCAGTTAAATTTCATGGATTGGCCTGAACGAATCAGGAGTTGTGCCTCTGTCGGAAAAACAATGGAATTGGCCGGAATGCTTTCGAATGCGATTAAACGGGAAGTAGGAGTGAAAAGTAATTTGATTACTATAGCTGATGTAGAAAAAGCTGTTTTTTATGATGCCTTATTTGTACCGATTGACCATTATCGGTTATTTCGCTCAGATGGTGAAAATGCCATGTTACTTCCGGTTGTGTTTACTCTGAACCATGAATTAATTATATCCACAATTGAGCGATCCGCTATTCAATCTATTGGGTTGCTTACACTCGAAGATGCCACATTGCCGGTTTTGATAGAAGAAGTTAAACATGGGCTTAAATTCCCGGGTAGTCTCTCAGCAGGTGCTATAAGCAGTAAAAGTCTTCCGTCATTTATTAGAGATGTAGATTTAGTCCTATACACTCAAAACTGTGCGGCTCTTGTAGAACCTCAAATTCCCGAACGCAAGCGCGCCCGATTAGATTATGAACTTTCAGGAAAAAGCGCGAAGATGATACGGGCTGAGTTATGGGATGATTATTAAACCGAATGCTTGCGTAAAAAAATGTTCATCCAACATGATTATCTGATATATTTTGAGTTGAAAAGCCATTCATTCTGTATAATGTTGGATTTTACTGACACTTAGCCGAATACAATAAAACACGTGTTTATTATGCCAAATTCACCAAAATTTGAAACCAATGCCATCCGGACTCAAACCGGTCAAACTAATCACAAGGAGCATAGTACTCCACTGTTTTTAACATCCAGTTTTCGCTTTGATGATGCTGAAGAGATGCGGGCGCTATTCGCGAATGAAAAAGATGGAAATATTTACTCGCGGTATTCAAATCCAAATACCTCTGAGTTAATAGATAAAATTTGTCTGATGGAAGGGACTGAAGCAGCTTTTGCTACTGCAACCGGAATGGCAGCGGTATTTGTAAGTATGGCGGCATTTCTAAAAACCGGTGATCATATCATGGCATCCCGGGCTGTTTTTGGATCAACTCATCAGATTCTCACTCAAATTTTTCCTAATTGGGGAATTACGTTTACGTATGTGGAACCGGATAAACCCGAAACCTGGAAAAATGCGCTGCGTCCTGAAACCAAAATGCTTATACTCGAAACGCCATCCAACCCCGGTCTTGCGCTCATCGATCTAACAGCAGCCGGAATCTTCGCCCGCGAACACAACCTCATTTTTAATGTAGATAATTGCTTTGCTACACCTTATCTGCAAAGTCCTGTACGATTTGGGGCTGATATTATCACTCATTCCACCACAAAATTTATGGATGGTCAGGGAAGAGTTTTGGGTGGAATTATAACCGGACGAAAAGAATTAATTGATAAAGTTGTATTCTTTGCACGACATACAGGACCGGCTATGAGTCCGTTCAATGCATGGGTTGTTTCAAAAAGTCTGGAAACGCTGGCTGTACGAATGGATCGGCATTGCGAAAATGCGCTTAAATTAGCTCAGTTTTTAGAATCCCGATCAGAAAAAGTTTCGTTTGTCTTATACCCGTTTTTGGAAAGTCATCCGCAGTATAAACTCGCAAGAAAACAAATGTCGCAGGGTGGTGGTATCGTCAGTTTTGAAGTAAACGGTGGACTCAAAGGCGGCCAAACATTTTTGGATAATCTGATTATGATTTCCATTTCATCTAATTTGGGAGATACCCGTACTATTGCAACACATCCAACCACAAGTACACATTCTAAATTATCTGAGCAAGAGCGGCTGTCGGTTGGTATTACTCCCGGGCTCATCCGCATATCCGTTGGGTTGGAACATAGTGATGATATTATTTCCGATGTACATCAGGCACTGAACTCATTGTAACATGATTCTATGTATCCATAGCTCTGATTGTCATTCTGCCTTGTCCATTGTCAATACGTCATAAATAGGCAGACTGCGTTCTTTTGGCATCAATATTGTACCTTTACACACAAACGAAAGGAAAATATGTCACAATTTTCATTTAACAACTTTGAAGAACGCCTGAACCTACTCGGAGAAGATTTGAGTGGTTTTGTTGGTAGAGTGATGCCTGATACCACTAAAAAAAATGGTTTTCAGCCATCTTTTGACGTTTTACTGAATGATGAAGTCATGATATTTCAGGTAGATTTACCAGGGATGAACCGGGATGAGGTAAAACTAACTCTTCGTGATCGCATTTTAACGATTTCAGGTGAGCGTCATTCTGATACACCCAATGGTTCAGAAGTTCTCAAATCAGAACGGACATTCGGAAGATTCTCCCGTTCATTTACCGTTCCTGAAGGTGTCAAATCGTCAGATATAAAAGCTGCATTTTCAAAAGGAATACTGAAAATTACCGTTGCTATCGCCGATTTGAAACAGCCTTCCGTAGAAATTGATATTGAATAAGAACAGATAACATTTAAATAAGAAGAAAAAAATGGGAAAAATTATTGGAATTGACCTCGGTACAACAAACTCTTGCGTTTCCGTAATGGAAGGTAACGAGCCGGTTGTAATCGCGAATGCAGAAGGTGGACGTACAACCCCATCAATTGTAGCATTTACAAAAGATGGTGAGCGTATGGTTGGAGCACCCGCCAAGCGCCAGGCTATTACGAATCCCCATAAAACAATTGCTTCAATAAAGCGATTTATGGGACGCAGGTATGATGAAGTGAGCAGTGAGCTCAAAACTATCTCATACGAAATAGTAAAAGCTGATGATGGAGTTGCACGCGTTAAAATAGACGACAGAAATTACGCGCCTCAAGAAATCTCCGCTATGGTTCTTCAAAAAATGAAGCAGACAGCGGAAGAATATCTCGGTGAAAAAGTAACAGAAGCTGTCATTACAGTGCCTGCATATTTTAATGATGCTCAGCGTAAAGCCACTCAGGAAGCCGGTGCTATTGCTGGACTTGACGTGAAACGCATAATTAACGAGCCAACTGCAGCTGCTTTAGCGTATGGCCTCGATAAAAAAGATAAAAATCAGACCATTGCTGTTTATGACCTCGGTGGTGGAACATTCGATATTTCCATCCTTGAGCTCGGTGATGGCGTGTTTGAAGTAAAATCAACCAGTGGTGATTCTCACCTCGGTGGAGACGATTTCGATCAGCGTATTATTGATTTCCTTGCTAAGGAATTTAAAAATACAGATGGTATTGACCTCACAAAAGACGCGATGGCCATGCAGCGTTTGAAAGATGCCGCAGAAAAAGCTAAAATTGAGCTTTCCAGTTCATCAAAAACAAACGTAAACCTGCCGTTTATCACAGCAGATCAGTCCGGACCTAAGCACTTAAATATTGACCTTTCCCGTTCAAAATTCGAGCAGTTGATTGATGATTTGGTACAGCGCTCAATGGAACCATGCGCAAAAGCCATTAAAGATGCCAAAATATCCAAATCAGAAATTGATCAGGTTATCCTCGTTGGTGGTTCTACGCGAATTCCCAAAATTCAGGAAGCTGTAAAAGAGTTTTTCGGAAAAGAACCAAGTAAAGGCGTAAACCCGGATGAAGTAGTTGCCATAGGTGCTGCCATTCAGGGTGGTGTACTTACAGGTGATGTTAAAGATGTGGTATTACTTGATGTTACACCGCTATCAATGGGAATTGAAACACTTGGTGGCGTTATGACCAAATTGATTGACGCCAACACAACCATCCCGACAAGCAAGAAAGAGACCTTCTCAACTGCAGCTGACAGTCAGACTTCCGTTGAAATTCACATCTTGCAGGGTGAGCGTACACGAGCTGCGGATAACCGCACACTTGGTAAATTCCACTTGGATGGCATTCCACCGGCTCCACGTGGCATTCCTCAAATTGAGGTTTCATTCGATTTGGATGCCAATGGTGTTTTGAATGTGAGTGCGAAAGACAAATCTACCGGAAAAGAGCAAAAAATTCGAATTGAAGCCAGCTCCGGTTTATCTGAGCAGGAAATAGAGAAGATGAAGCAAGCTGCTAAAGATCATGCGGATGAAGACAAAAAAATCCGTGAGCGTATCGATAAGCTCAACCAAGCGGATGCGTTGGTATTCTCATCTGAGAAAAATCTCGGTGAATACGGAGATAAACTCAGTGAAGGAACCAAAGCAACTATTACCGCTGCTTTGGATGAACTGAAAGAAGCGCATAAAACTGAAAATGTGGATGCCATTGATGAGTTGATGGAGAAAGTCAACAAAGCCTGGGCAGATGCATCCGGTGAAATGCAGCAGGCGCAACAGCAAGCTCAGCAAGGAGCTGCTTCTTCAGCAGGTGAACCTGCGGCTGATGGTGCTGCCGATACCGAAGGCAGTGATGCCGTCGAAGCAGACTATGAAGTTGTTGATGATGACGATAAAAAATCGTAATCAAATCAGCTACAATACGTTAAAAGCCATCTCGTTTCCGAACGGGATGGCTTTTTTTTGTGCCTCCCACTCCACGTTCAGCGACTCCGTCGTGAACATGCATCCATTCTGTACGTTCAGTGCCTCTGGCGCGAACGGGCAATCTTGCGGCGTCTCGCCGCCGTTTGAACCAAGACGAATCAAAGGCACTAAGTGTATTTTTTTGGACAAATTTGAGGATAGAACGCTGATTGGGGATAATTCAGAATTCAGATTCGGAGCGAAGCGGAGAACCACGAAGTGCTTTCAAAAATTCAGAATTGTGGGTAAAAAAAACGAACGTCGTAAATAGGCATCGATTGTGTACGTTCAGTGCCTCTGGCGCGAACGGTCTTTCTTGCGGTGTCTCGCCGCCGTTTGAACCACGACGAATCAAAGGCACTAAGGATATTTTATTTGGACAAATTTGAGGATAGAACGCTGATTTAAAGGGTTTGCGTTGAGTATAATTTAATAATCAGTGAAAATCCGCTTGACCAGTAGTATTTGTGTTCAATTGAAATACCTTGTTTTCATTTGCACGGCTGATATTACTGCGATTCTCATCTATTCGTTCGACTTTATCAGAATTATAGAGATAAATTAGCGCTTCTTTATCGACAGTCAAACTGGTCCTTGGGCTATGTCGCATAATTCGGCCCACTGAAATATTCAAATTCTTCGTTTCGAGTTCATCCAATATTTGTTGTACACTACGGTATTCGTCTAAGCGCCAGGTCACAATGATTAGTGCGTAACCACGTTCTTGCGCCTTTTGTAGCAAACGTTCCTTTTTATACTCATCGGATTGTGTATCGATGTACGTTTGCTCCAAAGGAATCTGAATGGAAATCAAGCAGGAAGTAAAAACCGGAATGCTCAGGATACATACCAAAAGTGTGGCAATAGAGGATAGAGAGCTGTGACTATTTCTCTTCACGGATTCTGTTATTTCACTTTTTTGTTGCCACATTGGGATTTCAGGTATTATTTTCAAACACCCTTTTAAACTGATTACTCTGTTTAAAAGGTTCTGTAATAAGACATTAAAGTAACTTTATCAACCATATCCATCTCGAAAAGTTCTCAAAAATATCAGGTGGGCGGGTTTTTATGAGCCGGGCTGTCCTTGGCTTTGTAGCTAACGCATCCATGCCAAAATCGCGACGCATGCCCCTTCACTCATCCAACTTATATTTCTTTAGTAATTGGGCTACGAGTGGATCATTGGTTCCTAAATCTTGCATGGCTTTTTGGAGGCGGTTGGCTTTTTCCTTGTCAATTTTTTGAAGTTCTGCCTCGAAGCGGGCGAGTTGGATATTTACGGGATCGATGTATTTTTTGCGTTGAATCCAGACTAAAACTATTGTAATAAATGCGATGCAGATCATGATGGCAATCGCAATCGTGAAGTTACTACCAAATCCACCCATCTCAGCATTAATGCGTGCAATGCGAGATTCCAGGCCAATCATGCGTTCATCGAGTGCTTCTAGTCTGTCTAAGGATGAATCCAATTTGCTCAATAATTGCTCTGTGGTTTCGGAATCTTGTTCGGAAAGTTCAACACGAATTTGTTGGATATCGCTGCTAATTTGCTCAAGCAGGAGTTGTTGTGCTGTTGGTTGCGTCACTTTGGTGGTATCAGTATCGGTTTGCTGAGCAAAAAGGTGCAAGGGGGATACAATAATCATCCCCAAAAAAAAGATAAATAAAGGCAAAAAGGATGCGAGTTTCATAAGATGAGTCATTTATGGAAACAGTGGACTTAGGGTTTAATCTGAGATCGATTCGTAAAGTTCATTTTGTATCCCCATTTCTTTTACAACTGAGTCACACAGAGTGCGGCGCAGAGTTTCGCAGAGGGCCAATATCCCAAAACTCTGTGTAACACTGTGGTTGAAAAGAGTGGGTTAATAAGCATGGGGGATATATTCCCACGCTCTACCTGAAATTAAAATTATTCTTAAGGTTCTGAACTTATTTAAGTATCGAACTTAGGTTTAATATAAGCCTTAGTTTTAATAGCGAAAAATGGCAATTATTAAATAAAATCAAGCTATGATTTAGTCGAAATTCCTGCATTTGACTGCTATTATCAGTATCTTAATACGATTATCAGAATACTTGTATTAGAAGGTTTTGCGATCAGAATATTATTTCGATTAACTTTTAAACCGCTGTCGGTTTTTTGAAAACTCCGACACTTAACAAAGAAATTATTATGAGTGAATTTAGAATTGAACGCGACTCAATGGGCGAAGTAAAAGTCCCGGCGGGTGCGTATTATGCCGCCCAAACCCAACGTGCCGTAGATAACTTTCCGGTAAGTGGAATCCGGTTTAGCCGTGATTTTATTCAAGCCGTAGGATTCATCAAGAAAGCAGCTGCGGAGGTAAACAAAGAGTTAGGATTAGTTGAGCCTGAATTAGCTGAAGCCATCATTTCTGCATCAAACGAAGTTATTGATGGTACTTTGGATGCTCATTTCCCTATCGATATTTTTCAAACCGGTTCGGGAACATCAACCAATATGAATGCAAATGAAGTTATTGCAAACCGCGCCAATGAATTAATATCAGATAAATCGTTGCATGTACATCCCAATGACCATGTGAATTTTGGCCAAAGTTCGAACGATGTTATTCCAACAGCAATACGGGTTGCTACCGGTGTTTCGGCCAATAATGTTCTCATCCCAGGACTCCAAAAATTACAAGCGTCTTTAAAGGAAAAAGGAGCCGAATACGCACATGTGGTTAAAACCGGACGGACTCACTTAATGGATGCCATGCCCATAACCATTCAGCAGGAATTTGGTGGATATGCGCGTCAGGTTGAATTGGGAATTGTACGTGTTAAATCAGCCCTTGAGCGTTTATATGAATTGCCACAGGGCGGAACGGCTGTTGGAACGGGAATTAACACTCACGAAGAATTTGGAAAGCGAGTGGCTGCAAAAATAGCCGAATACACCGGTTTACCATATATTGAATCAGTAAATCATTTTGAAGCGCAGGCAACGGTTGATGCACCGGTTGAATTAAGCGGACAGCTGAAAACTATTGCGGTGAGTCTGATGAAAATATCTAACGATTTTCGGTGGATGAACTCAGGACCAAACAGCAGTATTGGAGAAGTGCAACTTGCGGCGTTACAGCCGGGCTCGTCCATTATGCCGGGAAAAGTGAATCCGGTGATTGAGGAATCTACAAACATGGTTTGCGCGCAGGTAATTGGAAATGACGCGGCCATTACCGTTGGCGGATTGAACGGGAATTTTGAATTAAATGTGATGCTTCCCGTTGTAGCCCACAATTTACTTGAATCCATTCGGATTTTAGGAAATGTGGCCGCAAATTTTGCTGAACATTCAGTTTCAAAACTGATTGTACGAGAGCAAAATATCGCTGATAAAGTGGGAAGAAATCCGATTCTTGTCACGGCACTTAATCCGGTTATCGGATATGACCTTGCTGCAAAAATTGCGAAAAAAGCCTACGCTGAAGACAGGGCACTCAAAGACGTCGCCCTTGAAATGACCGACCTAAGCGAAGCCGAACTCGACAAAGCACTTGATCCCATCAAAATGACAAAAGGTGGATTTGTAGATTAATTCTGCTATACAAGATTAATGTTTCAGGGCTGTTTGGGATATTTTCCAGACAGCCCTTTTTGTAAGTATAGATGAATATTTATATTATTTAATCATATAATTAATAATAACTTGAGTTGGGATTGATTTTCATAATTATTGCTGGTTTTTAAATGGGTAGAAACAATTTTTGTAAGGATTTTTGATTTTATCACTCTATAATAAAAAAACAAAAATCTGGTTCCGGCTATTTGTATTCACATATTTTATACATATTATTCCGGAAACCAAAACGAGATAAAAATTATGGCACAATCAGATAGACTTAAAGCATTAGAACTGGCCGTTGGCCAAATTGAAAAGACACACGGAAAAGGAACCATCATGCGACTTGGGGATTCACCCATCGTAAATATTCCCTGCATTTCAACAGGTTCCATCCTTATTGATTCAGCTCTTGGTGTGGGCGGATTGCCCCGTGGCAGAATCACTGAAATTTATGGTCCGGAGTCCAGTGGTAAAACAACCTTATCGCTTCACGTAATTGCAGAAGCGCAAAAAGCCGGCGGATATGCCGCTTTCATTGATGCAGAAAACGCATTCGACGCTAAATATGCAAAAAATCTGGGCATCAAAACAGATGAACTGTTGGTTTCTCAGCCCGACAGTGGTGAGCAAGCGCTTGAAATTGCGGAAACCCTGATTCGCTCAGGTGCACTTGATGTAATTGTAATTGACTCCGTAGCCGCTTTGGTTCCACGGGCTGAATTAGAAGGTGAAATGGGCGATTCACACATGGGTTTACAGGCTCGTTTGATGTCTCAGGCTCTCCGAAAACTAACCGGTATTGTGAATAAGACGCACACGTCTGTAATATTTATCAATCAGATTCGTGAGAAAATCGGGGTGATGTTCGGGAATCCGGAAACAACTACCGGTGGACGCGCACTCAAATTCTATTCATCTGTACGATTAGATATCCGCCGGATTGGCGCTATCAAAAAAGGAGATGAAGTTGTTGGAAACCGTACCAAAGTTAAAGTGGTGAAAAACAAAGTGGCTCCGCCATTCCGTGAAGTTGAATTCAATATTGAATATGGAAAAGGAATTTCGCGTCTTGGTGAAATCCTTGACTTGGCCGTTGAGTATGAAATCATACAAAAACGCGGAAGTTGGTATCGCTATGATGGTGAGCCAATTGGTCAGGGCGCAGATTCGGCCTTACAATTTCTTGCCGAAGATCCTGCTCTTACCGCAAGCATTGAAAAGATTGTCCGCGATCGTCTGATGCCAGATATGGCTGTTTCTACTAATGGTGAGCAAAAAAAAGCTGAACCTGCTGAACAAAAAAAGTAAGTTCTTTCTAAATGAAAGAGAAACAAGAATCACATAGAAAACCAGTGGATGAAGCCGGCTTGATGCAATTTCTGCCGGCCATCATCACAAAGATAACTCCACAAGCCCGCAATTCATCGCGGGCTTCTTTGTTTATTGAAGGTCGATTTTTCTACGGATGTTTTTATGAATCATTGAAGCTTTCGGGATTAAAAAGCGGTGAGATTTTAACTCCTGAGCAATTTTCACAGCTGACCTCAATCGAAAATTGTTTTAAACTTCGGGAATATTTCATCGGCTTATTATCTCGACGTGAACATTCCGCTTCTGAACTAAAACAAAAGGCACGCCAAAAGAGGCTAAACACTGACAAAATGGAAGAGGTTTTGGCTGAATTGGAGAATAAGGGCTACCTGAATGAACAGCGATTTACAGAGCTATTTATCAGAGATAAGAAAAACCTGAAAAAGTGGGGAAACCACAAAATAAAAAATGAGCTAAAAAAGAAAGGTATTCCGGATGCCTTAATTGAGAAATCGCTTCCTGCTGAAGATGCCGAAGATACCCACTCAATGATGTTGTCGTTGATATTAAAAAATAAAAAGCGATTCAGTCGTGAATTGAATATATTTAAGCGTAAGAAGAAAATCTTAGATCATTTACTCAGAAAAGGGTTTTCTTCCGATATTATTTTTAACCATTTAGACGAATTTACCAAGCTTACCGAAGCAGAAGGTTTATAATCATTTCATGAAGAATATTACCCTTGAAAAAGTAGTACGGTTTATTATAATCAGTGCATTACTGATAGCTACCGGTATGATTTTTTCCCGTTTTTCTTTGTTGCTAATTTATCTTTTGATAGCATTGATACTTAGTTACATGCTCGATCCAATTGTAAGTAAGTTACAAGCCAATGGTATGAATCGAACCATTGCGATCTTGTTCGTTATAGTATCGCTGATATTAGTTATCATTTGGCTTTCCACAACTATATTGCCTAATGTGGGGAACCAAATCGCCCGGCTTGCGCAAGAGTTTAATATAGAAACTATACGTTACATTGCTATTACACTTGAGGAATATTCCATTCAGGTGATACCATATTTACCTCAAGGGTATCTGGAGAGTAATTTGTCATTGCTTTACGACAGATTTTTCAAATTTGATGATATCCAACAAATTATCAGTAATATTTTTGGACTATTTACGAATGTTGCTGTTGCTACACTATTGATTCCTTTTTCTACTTTCTTTTTTTTAAAAGATGGTAGTAGCCTCAGAAGGCAACTGCTCCAAATGGTTCCCAACAAGTATTTTGAAACTACTCTTACTATCATAACAAAAATCGAGCAAAAATTAGGAGCTCACTTCAGGGGTATTGCCGTTCAAAGCATCCTTGTTGCAACATTTTCATGGGTATTTTTATCAATTGCAGGATTAAACAATGCTATGCCGGTTGCCATAGCAATCGGTGTTGCGAACACCATTCCATATTTTGGTCCGGTAATTGGGTATTTATTATCAATAGTCATTGCCATTTTTGAAACCGGAGATTTCACCTTAGTTCTAAATTGTATTATTGCTGTAAGTTTGACTCAATTCCTGGATAATGTCCTTTTTTATCCAGCGATTTTTTCCCGTACGGCCGACATTCACCCTATTTATGTTCTTATCATTATATTAGTTGGTGCTGAACTCGCTGGGCTTGTCGGTATGTTAGTCGCTATTCCTATTGCAACCATCATCCGGGTTATTGTTACACAAATTGCCTGGAGCTTAAGAAACTATTATGTATTCCACACCGAAAGCTGACGTCATTTTACTCAAACCATTACCTGACAAAGGGACTATTGGTGTCTTTTCACCCTCATCACCGGTTGAGGCTACAAAATTGGAGGCAGGAGTACATTACCTTGAACAATTGGGATACCGGGTCCATCTTGCGCCTTCCTGTTATAAATCAGATGCCTATTTGGCCGGAAGTGGAGCCGAACGTGCGCATGATTTAATGAGCTTAATTAGAGATCAATCAATTGACGCTATTTTTTGCACAAGGGGTGGTTTCAGCAGTATCATGATGCTACCATATCTTGATTTTGATGAAATCAGAAAAGCCCGGAAAATGATCGTAGGCTTTAGTGATGTAACAGCATTGCAATGGGCAATTTGGAAAAAAGCCGGCATTCCCTCAATTTCAGCCGGAATGGTAGGAACAGATATGGCCAAAATTCCGATCAATAGTGAATTTGAATTTTACTTCTGGGAATTAATTAAAACGGGTGAATTATCAATCAAACTAAATCATAAACCAGATACATTTAAAGAAGTGGACGGGTTTAGTTTACCAGGCACAATGTCAGTTGGAGCTATGCTTTTGGGCTCATCGTATTTTCCCGATACAAAAGGAAGTATTATGATTTTGGAAGATGTGGATGAACCCAGACACAAAATAGAGGCTTATCTTCAGCAGTACCGGCTTTCCGGGGTTTTTGATAATGCCAACGCTATTATTTTCGGAGCTTTCACACCGTCGGAAAAAGAACAGTATCCTGAAGTTCCCTCATTAGATACCGTTTTAAACAGAGCAATAGATGGTTTACAAATACCGGTGATTAAAAATTTCAACTATGGTCATATTCCAGGTAAAATTTCATTGCCGGTAGGTGGCAGATTATCCGTATCTTTGGGGGAGACAAGTTTACTCAAAACCCGACATTCCATCATCGACCGTTGAGAAAAAATATAGTGGTATTTGCATCCGGTTCCGGTTCGAATTTCCAGTCAATCCTGAACGCCATTCGTGAAGGTTTTTTAAATGCGCATATTAGTGGTCTCGTTGTTAGCCGCGATGGAATAGGTGCTATTGAAAAAGCAAAAAAAGCTGATATTCCTGTTTTTGTTTTTAAGGAAGATGATTTTAATTCTACCAGCGATTACGAAAATGCACTTCTTAGGACAATAAAAAATTGTGATGCAGACGGTTTGATATTAGCCGGTTATCTCAAAAAAATACCGGATGTAATTGTAGATGCATTTGAAGGAAAAATCCTGAATATTCATCCGTCACTTCTGCCCAAATATGGAGGGAAGGGATATTATGGTTTACGGGTGCATGAAGCAGTAATTGCAAACCGCGAATCAGAGACAGGTTGCACGGTTCACATTGTTACAAAGGAATTCGATGAAGGGCCGGTGCTTGCACAATCGAAAATACCTGTCAGAATTGGAGAGTCGGCGGAAAGTTTAAGTAAACGCGTATTAAAACAGGAGCATATATTGTATCCTCAAGTTATTCAACAGTTTTTATATCCAAAAAGTACAAAAAAGTGAGTATTCAACCAGCAATCAGATTTGAAAAGAAGAGGGTAACCATTAAACGCGCGTTGCTGTCAGTATTTGATAAAACGGGAATTGTTGACCTTGCACGTGAATTACACAGCAAAGGGATTGATATCATTTCAACAGGCGGAACTGCAGCTACTTTGAGTAAAGCCGGAATTCCGGTAACTCAAGTAAGCGAGCTTACAGGATTTCCGGAAATGTTAGATGGACGCGTAAAAACGCTACACCCCGTTTTACATGGAGGATTTTTAGGTCGCCCAAATTATCAAAAAGATGTTGAATCCATGCAAGAGAATGGAATTGAACCATTTCAGTTAGTGGTTGTAAATCTGTACCCTTTTGAAGAGGTTATAAAAAAAGATGTCACACTTGAAATGGCTATTGAAAACATTGATATAGGCGGACCCGCCATGATTCGTTCGGGTGCCAAGAATGTTGACCATGTATGCATGCTCACGGATCCGGCTCAATACGTTGATTTTTTTGATGAATTAGATGAAGAAAACCAAGTTGGTTTCGATTTTCGATTTCAGCAATCGCAACGTGCATTCGCAAAAACATCAGCTTACGATGTGGCTATTCAATCGTATTTATATGATTTGGGAGGAACCGGATTTCCTGAACATATTACACTTCATTATCAAAAGCACAGCTCACTTCGTTATGGTGAAAATCCGCATCAAGCGGCTGCGGTTTATGGAAATCAGCACGATTGCATAGAATGTATTCATGGAAAACAACTCAGTTACAATAATTATCTGGATGTAGATGCAGCGCTGAATTTGATTTATGATTTCAGAAATGAACCACCAACAGTAGCCATAATAAAACACACCATACCATCGGGAGTGGGAGTTTCTGAAAACCTGAAACAAGCCTGGAAATTGGCATTTGCGACCGATACGATGAGTCCGTTTGGCGGAATTGTGGCTGTAAACCGGCCACTCGATCTGGAAACGGCCACTGAAATTGATCGTATTTTCACTGAAATTATTGTAGCTCCCGAATTTGAAACCGATGCTCTTGAATTGCTGAGAAAAAAAGCGAATCGGCGCTTGGTAATTTTTAAAAATATTGATTCTATAATTTCTAAAACACTTTTCAGATCTGTTTTTGGAGGTGTTTTATGCCAACAATCCGATAATATTTCACCTGATACAAAGAATTTTAGAATTGTAACAAAAATAAAGCCCGATGAGGCGCAAATGAGAGACTTGTTATTTGCATGGAAGGTAGTAAAAAGAGTAAATTCAAATGCTATTGTCTATGCTAAAAATTTGCATACAATTGGTATTGGCTCCGGCCAGCCGAGCCGAATCGATTCTTCTGAATTAGCGGTGAGAAAAGCGAAAAAGTTTGGCCTTACGCTTGAAGGTTCAGTAGTTGCTTCAGATGCTTTTTTCCCTTTTGCTGATGGAGTTGAAGCAGCAGCTGAAGCGGGTGCCAGAGCTGTTATTCAGCCGGGAGGCAGCCTCAGAGACAAAGAGGTAATTGACACAGCTGACAAACATGGAATGGCCATGATTTTTACCGGATTACGCCATTTTAAGCATTAACATTTTTAACTACATACTTAGTAGAACTAAACCTGGATTTTTTAACTTCTGAATACTTGTATTCAGCTCACTAACCGAATTTACCTATATGCAATCCGATCAAAGATTTGATAGAAAAAGAACTAAAAAACAACAAAACGGCATGTTCGACTGGATGTATTGTGATATCGCAATAGATCTTGGAACAGCCAATACCCTTATTTACGAACGTGGAAAAGGTATCGTTCTTAATGAACCCTCAATTGTTGCTCTTGACCAACTGGGTGGAGTTGTTGCTATTGGGCACGAAGCTCGATTAATGCATGAGAAAACGCACAAGAACATACGGACTATTCGTCCACTGCGTGATGGTGTAATTGCCGATTTTGAAGTGGCAGAACACATGATTCGCGGTATGATAAAAAAAGTGAAAAAAAATTGGTACTCAACGACACGCCAAATGGTCGTCTGCGTGCCAAGTGGAATTACCGAAGTAGAAAAACGTGCGGTCCGCGACAGTGCCGAAAGAGCAGGAGCCAAAAATGTTTATTTAGTAGATGAACCTATGGCGGCGGCTATAGGGATTGGGTTAGATGTGCATGAACCGGTAGGTAATATGATTGTAGATATTGGTGGGGGAACCACAGAAATTGCCGTAATCGCACTTTCAGGAATTGTGTATGCTCAATCGGTACGACTTGGCGGTGATGAGTTTAACGAAGATATCATCAATTATTTTCGCAGAAACCACAATTTATTAATTGGTGAGCGAACAGCTGAGGAAGTTAAATGTTTGATGGGTTCAGCAACGCCATTGGAAGAAGAAATGGAAATGGGAACAAAAGGGCGTGACTTAATAAATGGTGTGCCAAGAACCAGAACGGTTAATTCCAGAGATGTTAGAGAAGCTCTGTCAGAATCAGTAAATACCGTTGTTGAATCAATAACAAAGTCGCTTGAACAAACCCCACCTGAGTTATCGGCCGATATACTCGATAGGGGAATTATGCTTACCGGTGGTGGTGCATTGCTTCGTAATTTAGATAAACTAATTATGGAGACAACTGATTTACCTGTACATATTGCCGAAGATCCGCTAACAGCTGTAGTTCGTGGTACAGGTGCTATTCTTGAAGACCTCGATTACTACAAAAGTGTACTGACCTGAAGTAATAGCGTGTTTAGAAAATAAGAATACCTTATTGTTGTTCTGTTTTTGACCTTAGTGCAAATATATCATTAATAAAACACGAACGGATTTATTATAAAAAAGATAGATTCCACATCATTGGTTCTTATTCAGTTGCATTTTATTGAGGTTGCATTTCCTGATTAAACGAAAAAAAACGGCGAAAGCCATCTATAATTATTACTAATACATGAGACTCGACTTTTCAAAATTTGGAAGCATTCGTGATCAGATGCTCACGGTAGTCGTTCTCATTATTGCTTTGGTTATGATGGTGATGAGGCAGGATGACGCTTTCCAGAATATGCGGATAATGGCACTTTATGTTGTTAGTACTTTAGAAGCGCCTCTTTCGAATGTTCGGGTGTACAGGACGGCACTGCAAACAAATGAAGAGTTGGAACGCCAAAATATCCTTTTACAGGACGAGATTAGCCGGTTGCGTGTTTACAGGGAAGAAAATGAAACGCTGAGAAGGCTTCTCGCTATGCAAGATAGTACAGAGTTCGATTTATCAGCCGTACGCATTGTTTCTAAAAATTTGACCGGTATTAATAATAATATGATTATTAACGCCGGTAAAAATAAACAAATTGAACCCGGAATGCCGGTTTTGAATGCCGATGGCTTGGTGGGTCAGGTAGTACTGACAGGTGATCGTGTTTCTATGGTTTTACCATTGCTAAATACTCAGTTTCGCGTTAGTGTAATGATTGAAGGAAGCAGGGCTGCTGGGATAGTTTCATGGGAAGGAACCGGGTTGAATGAGTTGGTTCTGAGGTATGTCCCGCAAACCATCCCGATAACCGCCGGCATGCGTGTAAAAACATCCGGTTTGAGTAATCAGTTTCCATTTGGGATACCGGTTGGCGAAGTAACACGAACAGAGCCGGAACAGGGTAAAGAAACTCAGTTGATTTTTTTGAGACCCTTTGTCAATTTATACACACTTGCTGAGGCCCATGTTATGCTTTACAAGGCAGACAAAGAAATAGAACAATTAGAAGATGATTGGTATGGGAACCGCCCATGAATAGTCGCTTTTGGATAGATTTTCTGATAATGGCTTTATTTATTTTAGCCCAAATTGTTTTATTCAGACATTTGGAATTTTGGGGGCTTCAAACAGATGTGGTGCTCATATTCCTTGTATGGCTGGCATCCGTTAGGGAACGAACCTACACACTTGTTTTAACCATAGCAGGCGCTTTTTTGATGGATATACTTTTAGATACCTGGGGTGTTCATCTGTTTTCAAAGACACTACTTATTATGCTTGGTCATGGTTTCATAAGAAGACAAGGAGAAAACATCAAACAATTTGGACAGCTTTTTACATTGTTTTTAGTCCTTTCACTTGTTTACAATATGATTTTTTTGCTCATTTCAGCATTCGCCGGTTTGTACTCTCTTGAGCTTCAATTTTTGAAATATTGGTTAGGCAACAGCATTTACATTGCTATCACAGCCGGCTTCATGTTTATGATTAAACCCCAATATTAATATGGCATATTCTCAAAATAATTCCCGAAAAAATATCATTTACTTGGTAGCACAGGGGTTTGTTTTGTTGATATTTGCGATATTCTTCGGCAGATTAATACAACTACAGGTTATTGAACATGAAATTTACAACCCATTAAGTGAACGTAATAGTATTAGACAGGAAGTTATTAACCCTGCGAGAGGGCTAATTTATGATAGAAATGGACAGCTTTTAGTCGGCAATGAACCATCATTTACAATTACAATTACACCTCTGAATTTTAATCCTGAAAATATTCCTTTACTCTCGGAAATTACCGGTTTAGATGAATTAATTATTTTTGAGAATGTAGAATCTGCACGCCGATACTCTCTGCATCGCCCCAGCAGATTATTGATTGATGTACCATTCGAAATATTCTCAAAAATTCAGGAAAATATCTGGCGTTTACCCGGGGTCGATTATTTGGTAGAAGGCAAACGCAGTTATCCCTCCGGTGTGCGTTTGTCGCAAACCCTGGGATATCTTGCTGAAATTACCCGCGAAGAATTAACCCAAAGTGAGGGGTATCGCATGGGAGATCAAATTGGCAGGTCCGGAATTGAAAATATGTATGAGGAATCTTTGAAGGGATTTAATGGCACCCGTTTTGTAACTATTAATGCTTTTGGACGTTCACTCGGAAGCTACAATGATGGTAATATTGATATCATGCCCGAAAAAGGTGCTGATTTACTAACAACTATTGATGTAGAGCTCCAAAAACTGGCTGAAGAACTTATGGTTGGAAAAACAGGTGGCCTTGTGGCATTAGACCCAAGAACAGGTGGCATTCTGTCAATCGTAAGCGCACCAGATTATGAAAATGAAAAACTCTCAGGTAGAATTGATCGAGATTATTGGGTATCTCTAAATACAGATGAATCACGCCCTTTATTTCACAGAGCTATAGCAACTACGCAGCCACCGGGTTCTACACTAAAACCCATGATGGGATTGATTGGAATGGAATTGGGAATCATAACCCCTGAAACCGTTATTTTTTGTCCGGGTGGATACCAAAGAGGCCGGTTCTATAAATGTCTGAAAGAACATGGAAATCAAACGATAGCCCAAGCCATTGAAACCTCTTGTAATACCTATTTTTATGCTTTAATGGATAGAATAATTGGCCGGACAGGATTAAATTACTGGTCAAGTTTAATGAAAACTTTTGGCCTGGGTCAACGAAACGGTGTAGATATTACAAATGAACGTCCCGGCATTATTCCGGATAGCTCCTATTTTGATCGTAATTTTGGAGTTCGGAAGTGGGGAGTAGGTGATTTAATAAGTCTTGGAATCGGACAAGGTGCAATGGGGGCTTCACCACTTCAAATGGCAGTTGCCACATCAGTAATAGCAAATGGTGGTTACAGGGTTCAACCACATGTAGTACATGCTGTTTCCACTGACGGGCAAGAATGGCAAGCTACAAATCCTGAAAAAGAACCGGTGAGCTGGATCCAGGATAACCATCTGGAGGCGGTTAGAAAAGGAATGAGAAGAGCTGTAAGAGATGGCTCTGGTAGGTATTATGTGGAATTAGATGATATTGCCATTGCAGGAAAAACAGGTACTTCGCAGAATCCACATGGTCAAAATCATGGGTGGTTTATTGCTTATGCTCCTGAAGAAAATCCTGAAATTGCAATAGCTGTGTTACTCGAAAATGCTGGTTATGGATCAATTTCGGCAGCACCAATTGCCGGATTAATGTTTGAGCAATATTTTTATGGAGAAGTCCGAAGAGAAAACGTTAAAGATATGATGCTGAATTTTGTCCCCGAACCTTATAACCCGGAGGATTAATGACGCTGAACAGAGTAGATTGGATATTGTTTTTTTCTTGGCTGATTTTAGGAATTATTGGCTTAATAGCCATTTTTTCTGCCACACAAGGGGAAATGCACATCAATACTAATATATCAGGAGCCTTCAACAGACAACTCATTCATGTTTGCCTTGCGTTAGGTTTATTAGTTTTAATTTTATTTACACCTCCACAACTATATCTCAATGTGGCTTGGCTCTTATATGCAGCAAGTATTCTTGTGGGCGTGTTAACTATTTTTATTGGTACTGAAGTAGCAGGCGAGCGCAATTGGCTAAATATATTTGGCTTTCGGTTACAGATAAGCGAGTTTATGAAAACTGCTACTATTATGGTTCTGGCCGGATATCTAAGTTTAAACCGAAAAAAGCAAACCGGTGATTTCAAGACAATTGCGGTAATTCTGGTCATAAGCTTACTTCCCGTTATCTTGATTACCATTATGGGTGATACGGGCACATCGCTTGTTTATATTTTTTTGATTCCATTCATATTGTTTTGGTCTGGTTTGCCTTACGGATATTCACTGATGCTGATTGCACCAGGTATTCTTGCTTATTTTAGTGTGGTAAGCTGGCCGTTTGCCTTGGTATTGGCTGTTTTAACACCCATTGTCTTTTTTATTCTGGAAAAAAAACCGGGTTTGTCGTTCGCTGTGTTTGCCATGTCCATTTTAATCGTGATTGGAGTACAAGTTGCCTTGCTTGAGGTTTTACAACCTCATCAGAGAGCCAGAGTTGAGGCTTTTGCAAATCCCTCTATTGATCCACATGGAGCCGGCTGGAATGTAATTCAGGCAAAAACGGCAATAGGTTCTGGTGGCTTGTATGGAAAAGGGTTTATGCAGGGAACACAAACGCAATTGCGATTTTTACCTGAACAACAAACCGATTTTATTTTTTGTGTGATTAGTGAAGAATTTGGCTTGGTTGGTGCCGGAACTGTCTTACTTTTATTTTTAATCTTAATTTCGAGATTGCTGTTTATAGCACTTCAACATAAACATCCTTTTGCACAAACCATTGCTTTCGGTTTCGCTTGTATTTTTATCATTCATATTATTATAAATCTTGGAAGCGCATTAGCGCTACTACCCATCATCGGTGTGCCATTACCATTTATAAGTTATGGGGGCTCATCATTTCTGAATTTTTCGATTATGATTGCTTTAGTGATGAATATGTATATGCATGAACGGGATTTTAGTATCTATTCATAAATATTATTTTTGTTGTTGAGGATTTAAGCGATGTTGTCGTGATTATCCGTTTTTAAAATCAGTGAAGTTTTGAGTTTAAAACTTCGGCGGTGAATAGGGGAAATGCCATGCGATGCCAACCCTGCATAGTGTTTCAGGGTAGGATATCCAACATTACTGTCCCAACCATAAAAGGGATATAATTCATGTAACTGAAACATACGTTCATCGCGGTAAACTTTTGCCAGAATAGATGCAGCACCTATACTAGCCGAATATAAATCACCTTTTACTATGCACTTATGAGGGATAAGTCCGGCGTGAAATTTGTTGCCATCTATAAAAAGAAAATCCGGTGTTACAGCAGATGCATTCACACATTTTTCCATGGCTAAAAGGCTTGCACGCAAAATATTATGCCGGTCGATTTCCTCAGGGGAGCATTCTTTAATTACATACGCTATGGCTTGCTCTTTAATTTTTTTTGCAATAGTAGTTCGTTTTTCATGCGATGCAATTTGTTTACTATCCGTAACTCCTTCAATAGTATGTCCCGGTTTAAGAATGACTCCTGCTGCTACCACAGGCCCAGCCAGGCACCCACGCCCGACTTCATCTAAGCCCATTATACAGGTAAAGCCCTCTTGCCAGAGTTGGCGCTCATATTTTAAATTGTCGGTTGTTTGTAAATTTTTCATGTGCGGAAAATAATCCATGGCAGGGGATATTACCAACCCTTAATGAATTAATTTCCATTTAGATTCTTGTGTTATATCAAACTATGAGTGACATAACCTGTATATTCAGACAAACTACAATTGACACTTGGTAACAATACGAGTTGAATCAATTTATACTTACTATGTTAATGAAGAAAGTTGTACATCGTCAAAACCCCGGTTTTCAGAGAGTTCTATATGGCTTTGAAAAACCTGGTTTGCAAAGCCTGCTGTTTGTTAGAATGATTTTAATATCATTCCTGTTAATCTTTAAATACTAACCTATTTAAATCTGGCTTAATCTATGCGTTTTCTTTACCAGCAATGGGATGAGCGTTTCTCTAAAAATTCTGAAACCTCACCTTTCGACAAGTTGTTCGAAATCTTCAAGCAATTATTGTATATAAGTAATGGTGATGTGGCTCAGGCGCTGAAATGGCTAACTGAGTTAGATAAGGAATATAAACTCACTAAAGATATGGACTACGGTCTATCCGATTTTATAAAAGATTTGGAAGACAAAAATTATATAAAGTATGATAAAGACTCGGTTCAGGTTGTCATCACGAGGAAAACAGAACGGCATTTGAGAACCAGTGCTTTGGATGAAATTTTTAAAAGCCTCCGAAAAGGAAACCCGGGTTCACATAAAACAGTGTTTGAGGGAAAAGGGTTGGAGCGCGAACCGGAAACAAGAATGTGGCAATTTGGTGACAATTTTAATCAAATGGATCAAACCGGTACGTTATTAAATGCATTGAAAAACCATGGACCAGATTCTTTTCGCATTACTGAAGATGATGTTCAGGTGCATGATACGGATCATCATGCCTCAGTTGCTACGGTTTTAATGATTGATTTAAGCCATTCTATGATATTATATGGAGAGGATAGAATTACGCCAGCAAAGAAAGTAGCAATGGCTTTATCGGAACTAATCCTGAACGGGTATGCCAAAGATTCACTTGATATTATTGCATTTGGAAATGATGTTTGGCCTGTTTCCATAGATGAACTGCCATACCTGAAAGTTGGCCCTTTTCATACTAATACGCATGCGGGTCTGCAACTTGCACGACATACATTACAACGCCGAAAGCATTCAAATAAACAGATATTTATGATTACGGATGGAAAACCGTCAGCTATGTATGAGAATGGTCGATTGTACAAGAACAGTTTCGGATTAGATCGTAAAATTGTTAATAAAGTGTTAGATGAAGGCGTGAAATGCCGTAGAGAAAAAATAACCATCACCACCTTCATGATAGCGCAGGATCCTTATTTGCAAAATTTTGTACGAGAACTTACAGAGGCAAACAAGGGACGAGCGTATTTTGCCGGTTTAGATAATCTGGGTGGTTATGTGCTGGAAGACTATGTGAGAAACAGGAAAAAAAGAGTATAGCATTGAACGCATCTTATGAATATTTTCCTGAGATTGAAAATTAATTTGAACTTAAAGTTGAGTTTTATAATCAGAAGCTGCTGAATTTTATTTCAATTTGTTACCCTTTTTCTCATTGTCGCGAATGGCTCTGCTATTCGTGCATTCATGGCAAAATAAAAGCAGGCGTAGAATGCAATCTGTTTTTGTAAATGAAAATGTTTTTTTCTTATTCTTGTTAGTATGCTGAATGGAGACTTCATGTATTTGGTTATATGGTAGTGCTATGAATGCAGACGAAAAAAGCCACTATTCAATAAAGGATAGTGGCTTTAATTTTTTGGAAGCGTGATTCATCAACTACTTGAAATTGTGTATTAGATGGCTTTGCATCAGCCGGTTGGTTGATTACCCATCTTCTGCCTTATCATAAAAATAACAATTTCGAAAATCATCCGCTTTGCAATCGAAACTTTTCGATAAATTAGCCTTAAATGGCGTAATCCATCATGCGGATTGATAGATAGCATAAGAATTACGTTTTATCTATGACATTTTGATCATATAACCAACGCCATGCAGGGTTACGAGATAGCGTGGATCATCAGGTGTCATTTCTATCTTTGAACGTAATTTTGATACGTGAACATCCACTGTGCGCGTATTTGTGCTGTATTCATATCTCCAAACATGCTCCAGAAGCGTATCACGGGAAACAGGTTCATTCGCGTTTGCAACAAGGAATCTGATTAATTCTACTTCACGGGTAGTCAGATCAATGGTTTTATCCGGGCGAATGGCTCTTGATTCATTTAATTCAAGGCGAACTTGGCCAAGATTAACAACATCTATTGGTCCTGGTTTATTGTAATTGTTGGCTCTGCGCAGACGAGCCTGGATACGGGCGAGAAGCTCTTTTACTCCAAAGGGTTTTGTGATATAATCATCAGCGCCAATATTCAAACCGGTGACTTTATCAATTTCCTGATCTCTTGCAGTAAGCATTATGACAGGAAAATTGAATTTCAACTCCCTCATTTTCTTGCAAACTTCAAAGCCACTCATTCCGGGCAACATGATATCCAATAACATGAGGTCGGGCATAAAATCAGCAACTTGCTCAAGAGCTTCAGTTCCGGTTTCAACGATGGCTACTTCATAACCTTCGTTTTCGAGGGTATCCCGCAGTGTAAAAACCAAGCTGGGTTCATCCTCAACAATCATTATTTTTTTCTTAGACGACATAATCCTTTTTTTTGTATTCATCTGTTGTTCCATTTAATGAAATGCTTTTCTTATCTCCAGTAAAGACCGGGAAAGCCACAGTAAACGTGGAACCATTTCCATATTGACTTTCCACAGAAATACTTCCACCATTACGTTCCGTAAGATTCTTAACTATTGCAAGTCCTAATCCGTGCCCTTTTGTATGAGCCGTCAGGGTATCTTCAACCCTGTAAAACTTTTCAAAAATTAATTTCTGCTTATCTTTTGGAATTCCGGTTCCTTTATCTTTGACTTGTAAATATACGTTTTTATTGTCTGAAAATATACGTATTCCTATATATTTAGAATTTGGGCTATATTTTAGCGCATTTTCAACCAGATTTTCAATAATTGTATGATAACTATTTTGGTCAACAAATACTTTTGGAATATCATCATCTACTTGAAAATCAATATCTACGCTCTTGGATTTCAGGTATGTTTCATGTTCGAAAATGTAATCTTTAGTGAGTTCACTCAAATTTGAGATAACCGGTTTTAAAACCAATTGTCCGGCCTCGTTTTTAGCAACATCCAATAATTTTTCAATCATACGCCTCAATCTGAGCGACTCTGTATATATATGCTTCCCATAGGATTCCATCCTTTCCGGAGTGGTAACGCGCCCATCTGCTAGGTTTTCACCAGCTGCCTGCATAACGGCAAGAGGGGTTTTAAGCTCATGCGTAACATTTGCAAGAAATGCAGCTTGACGTTTTCCAAGAGCTCGTTCTTTTTGGGCAGTTATATACATGAAAAGTAAACTGCCAAGAATTAAAAAAACTCCGCCACCGAGTAAAAATAAATTTCGAATGAGTGAGGCCTTCGAAGCTATAACTTCTGGAGTTTCCATAAATGTAATTCGAAGATGCCAGTCTTCAAGCATGTTCGGAAAACGCTGTATAAAATCCGGACGTTCTCTTGTGAGATTATCAGGGCCATTTGAAATGAGTATTTCCCGTTTTGTCCAGTCATCTAACCAAACCGCTACTCCGGATTCTTCAAGCGTGCCAAAACGGGCTGCAATCTCAGGAGCAAGAAACTCATTTACCACATAATCATCATTAATGGTTAATAAGAGATACCCAACAATGGTACGGTCAGTTGGGTTGAACATCACTATTGTCATAGAACGGTGTGAGTCGTGTATAACACGGGTATTCCATTTGTACTCCTGAACCAATACCCGCATTCGCGTTCTGGCCATACTCAGGCCATCACAAATAATATCTTCAGGAGTATTTACGGGGATGAATGTATTCGTTTCTGAAGAGAATTGGAGTATGTTATCGGGAGAATTGCAAATGTCTTTTTGGGCATCCATAAAATACACATCCGAAAAAAGTGGATCCGTTTTAGCCCTGTTAATAATATCCATGAAATCTTGAGGTAATTCTCCGTCAGAATCCAGAATCGTTCTGAATAAATCCATATCAATCCGCCACAACTCACGCACGGATTGATGAAACCGTGAACGGGTTGCTGTTGCCAGTTCTTCCATTTGTCGTTTATGCTTCTCTACAGAAGCCGATACAGTACTTTCATGCAGTGCGTAGAGGGAATAAATATTCATTCCGGTCAGTCCTACAATAGCAAGAATACCAATAGCCAGTAAAATTAAACGTGAGCCACTAAACTGTCTCATCAATTAAGGTTCGAAATGAATTGGATGAATCAAATGAATATTTTTCAAAGCCGAATATGTAAAGTAAGAAATATTTTTGTATCTGTAAATCATACAGATGTGATCTAAATTTGATAGGAAATCTATTACTTATGGCATAAAACGGACTTGCAACCACGCCATAAGAGTGTAATTATCGAGGCTTTCAGGATTAACTTTGCCAGTTCGGTAGTTTATGCCAACTCGGGCTACCTCAGATTTCTCGTGACGAATGTAGTAAAGTGTACCTAAAGTAAACGAATCTGATTTAAATCGAATGCCGGAATCCGGATTCCGGATAAATTGATCATAGCGCATCATCAGGTGCAAGTTATTGGTTACTTTATATCCCAATTGAGTATAAAATCCATTAAATGTGAATACTTGATCATCATCACGTTCACCGGCAGCATATTCAATTTCTGAAAATAATCGATCAACCCCAAAACCATCCGTCATTAATCGTAAAGAATAAGATTTTCGGTTAATATCCTTAGGCTCATTATTAGAGATGCTTATATTTTTCTGATTATTGATGCTGGCATGTCCACCTAAAAAAAGCCCATCAGTTAATTCATAATCAACTCTGACACCATACATTCCGTCGCCAATGGAACGCTCAGATATGGATGTACCTGCTTGAGCAAAACGTCCCGTTCCATTACTAGCCTGAACGCCGTACCAAAGCGGACCATAGGTTCCATAAAGCATGATTCCTATATCACGAAAGGCATCTAAACCCATGGCAGATGATAGCTGTGTTGTGACGGGCGCTCGTTCGTAAAAAATCAAACGAGATGAAACCAAACGTGCAGTATCATGAGTTTGGGCTGGCATGATAAATTGTCCTGCTCGAATATTAAGCCATGGTTTTAAGTGAACATCGAAATAAAAATCGAGAAGATGGCGGTCAGTACCGGCAAAATCGAGCCAAACAGCTGCTCCGAATGTTTCATTAATCCGACTGCGTGCAAAAAGACGTCCGCGTCTTAACCGATATCCCGAAACGTCTCGGCTATCGCCACTTGCTGTTTCAGTATGCTCGTTCATTGTTAGCCAAAATTGTCCGTACCCACCTACATCCACCGTTACTTGAGCAAGTGAGTTTTGAGCAGGAATGAGAATGAAAAATAGCATGAAAATGTAGAAGCAGGGGCGAAGGACATTCATAATAATTAGTTTGAGGATTGTCATAGCGTTGGATAAAAATAATAAGTATAGCTGATTATGAAAGAAATAATATTTTATGCAAATATCTAAGTTGGAAATGAGAATATAAGGAATTATAGATTGAAAGATGTGATTGATGCGTTTAAATCAGAAAGTTCTTATGCATCGAAAGCTTACTTTATGTAAATTCGGCAAAATAACATCCCCAAAAACCGATAATTATGGAATTCATCATTGAATATTTTTCGAATATACCAAGTACACACAGAAGTGCCATTTTAGTTGGAGGGTTGGCTTTTTTCTGGATGTGGGAAAGTGCCATACCGTTGTTTCGGTTTGAGTATAAAAAATGGCAACATGCCCTGATTAATATTTTCTTTACACTTACGACAGTACTGGTTAATTTTTCACTGGCTTTTCTGATTCTGTTAGCATCGGAATGGGTCATGGGGCATGAGTTTGGATTGTTTTTTGTCCTGCCTGAAATGAATTTGTTTTTATATACACTTTTGGGATTGATGTTTCTTGACTTAATCAGCGCGTGGTTTGCCCATTGGATTCAACATAAAACACCCTGGATGTGGAAGTTCCACCTCATTCATCACACCGATACCCATATTGATACGACGACAGCCAATCGTCATCATCCAGGAGAAAGTGTAATCCGGTTTGTTTTTACCCTTTTGGCCGTCATAATTCTGGGTGCACCACTTTGGTTGGTTTTTCTCTATCAATCCCTTAGCGTAGTACTATCGCAATTTAACCATGCTAATATTTCACTACCGTTAAAACTGGATCGGGCTATCAGTTGGTTTATCGTTTCACCGGACATGCACAAAGTCCATCATCATTTTGAAATGCCGTACACCGATACGAACTATGGCAATATTTTCTCAATTTGGGATCGGTTATTCGGCACGTTTTCAACCCTTGAACGCGAAAAACTTAAGTATGGTGTGGATACACATTTGGAAGAGGAGTATGTATCAAACGTAAAAACGATGCTCAAAATCCCATTTCAAAAGAAAAAAGGTAAGTCAGATAGAATACACTGATAATTAAAGCCGATCATAATTCATGTTTGTAAGTGAAGGCCAACTCGTACGTTCAGTGCCTCCGGCGCGAACGGCCTTTTATTGGCGTCCCCGCCAACTCGTAACCAACTCTGGAATTTTGAACCACGAGGATGCAAGGGCACGATGGTTTTTGGATGGTTTAGTTGTTTACACCAATATTTATCCCCACCTCGTCATGGTGAGCGGAATTCCGGGCTGTAATGACAGCCAAGGGCAAAAAAACGTGCACGGAATGTAGTCGAACCAGTGGTGGCTATGGGCACAAAGTTTTATTTCAAGAACTCGGCAACATGACATGCCATTCTGTTTCTCGCAAAAACCGCTGAGCCGCAAAGTTTGTTTGTGAGTAAGAAGACCAACTCGTACGTTCAGCGCCTCCGGCGCGAACGGCCTTTTATTGGCGTCCCCGCCAACTCATAACCAACTCTGGAATTTAGAACCACCAACGCGCAAGGCCACGATGGTTTTTGGATGGTTTAGTTGTTTACACCAATATTTATCCCCACCTCGTCATGGTGAGCGGAATTCCGGGCTGTAATGACAGCCAAGGGCAAAAAAACGTGCACGGAATGTAGTCGAACCAGTGGTTTTTGGTGAGATTGGTGGTAAATCAACCTGGAGATTCGACTACGCAGTGGAATAATCCATTTTTGAATCAACCATTTATGCCACTGCTCCGCTCACTCTGACACCTTCTGAAAAGATTTAGTTAACGGGTTTAAGATTTGAACCACCAGGATGCAAGGCCACGATGGTTTTTGGATGGTTTAGTTGTTTACACCAATATTTATCCCCACCTCGTCATGGTGAGCGGAATTCCAGGCTGTAATGACAGCCAAGGGCAAAAAAACGTGCACGGAATGTAGTCGAACCAGTGGTTTTTAGTGAGATTGGTGGTAAATCAACCTGGAGATTCGACTACGCAGTGGAATAATCCATTTTTGAATCAACCATTTATGCCACTGCTCCGCTCACTCTGACGCCTTCTTGAAGAGATTTAGTTGGACTTGCTACTTAGTGTATTCGTGACTAACCTGATATATTTCCAATAAGATATAAATAGCAGATTATTTTCAATGCTTCAATTCACTTCAATCCTTTTTCTCAGCTTTTTTCTGAAATGCTTCAAGCATATTCATGGGAAATGGCAATATGGCGAATGTGGCGTTTTCCTCTCCGATTTCCTGCATGGTTTGCAGGTAGCGAAGATGAAGCGCCGTTGGTGTTTTTTCGATCATTTGTCCGGCTTCAACCAGCTTAGCCGCAGCCTGAAACTCACCTTGAGCGTTAATGATTTTCGCCCTGCGGTCACGTTCCATTTCAGCTTGTCGAGCCATAGCGCGTTTCATGCTTTCGGGCAGAATGACATCTCTGACTTCAACCGTTACAACTTTAATTCCCCAGGGATCGGTATGGCGGTCAATAATTTCCTGAATTTTTTTATTGATAGTTTCCCTTTCGGCCAAGAGTTCATCTAATTCTACTTGTCCCAGCACACTCCGAAGGGTGGTTTGTGCGAGCCACGTGGTAGCTGACATATAATCTTCTACCTGAATAATCGCTTTTTCTGCATCAATCACTCGGAAAAAAGTAATAGCATCCACATTAACGGTCACATTGTCTTTCGTAATGATTTCCTGCCTGTCCACATTGATTGTGAGAACCCTGAGATCAACTCGTTCAACTTTATCAATAAATGGAATCAGCAAAATCAGACCCGGTCCTTTTGTTTTGTAAAATTTACCGAGGCGGAAAACTACACCACGTTCGTATTCACGCAGAATTTTAAACATTTGTGGCAATACCAATGTCGTTAAAACGAAAATGGTTACCACCCAAATAAACAGCGAATTGGTTTGAATCAGATCATCCATTTTATTGCTCCATTTCTTTACTTTTGGGTTTTACATACACGGTAAGGCCTTCAAATCGTACAATTTCACACATTTGGCCTGCATCGATCGGAGTATCACTTCTGGCATTCCAGTACTCACCGGAAAAGAAAACGCGTCCACCGGTTTCACTCACGTCTTCCAATACCTCAGCCGGCTTTCCGCTCAAAGCTTCAACACCAGTTCGGTGTCCACCAAACTGCGCTTTGATTCCATAATAAACAATCCATGCGAAGAAAATAACGGTGATTATGGTTGCAGGCACAATCCAATAGAGAGAGAGTTGCATATCTTCCGGCAGGTCTTGAAATAGCATCAAAGCTCCGAGAAAAAACGAAACGCCACCACCGGCCAACAGTACACCGTAAGTGGGAGTAAAAGCTTCACTAATAAAAAGGATTAAAGCTAATATAATCAATAAAAAACCTGCTGTATTAATTGGCATTGCGGCAACTCCGTAAAGCAGTAACACTAAAGCAATAACACCGGTAACACCCGGAATTATTGAACCCGGAGCGCTTACTTCTCCTAAAATTCCATAAATGGATACCAGTGTAAGAATCAGCAAAACTTCAGGTCGAATGATGAATCCGAAAAAGATTTCGGCCAGGTTTTGATCAATTTGAATAACAGCGGCATCGCGGGTGTTCAGGGTTTTACCTTCAAATTCCATTCCATCAGCCTGACTCAGCAGATCATTCAGGTCAGTTGCGATAAAATCAATCACATTCAGTTCAAGGGCTTCTGAGGCCGTTGAGGCTTTTCCATCCCGCACAGCGGAAATAGCCCAATCCACATTCCGATCACGCGCTTCGGCTATCGATTCTATAAAAGTTTCTGCAAAGTTAAATATCTTTTTCTGAGATACCGTGTCCATTTCTCCGCCACCAAAAGTGACTGGTGAGGCCGCGCCTATATTAGTAGCAGGTGTCATTACGGCCAGATGGGCGGCCAGGGTAATAAACGCTCCAGCACTACCTGCCGTGGCACCATCAGGTGAAACATAAACAGCTATGGGATGTGTGGATGCCAGCATTTGTTGAACAATATCCTGAGTGGTGTCCAGTAGTCCACCAGGCGTGTCTAATTTGATAATAAACAGTTCATCACCACGATTTTCTGATGCTTGTAAACCGCGCTCAATATAATTTAAAACTGTTGGCCCGATAGCACCTTTGACTTCAATTATGCTTACGGTTGCGTTTCCAATGGAATCATGGGTTCTTAAAGAATCCTCATCATCCTGAATTAAACTGATCGTTCCCATTTCAGCCGTATGGATTGTGGCCGGTAGCGGCAAAATGATTTCCGATGCTTGTGATTCAGCCATCCCTCCACATACAAAAACAGCGATTATTGCAGAAAGAAGTTTGGCAAATGCCAAGTTGTACATGTATTTCCTAAACATAACGTTCATATTTATTAAACATCGTGAGTAGTACATCCGTTTCCGCAATATAACACAAAGTGCTTTATTGACAACAACAGCCACAGGTAAATTTGAAAATAAGTATTAAGTGTTTTCAGAAAATTGAAGTTTACTATTATGGAATGAATGACCCTCGTTTGGCATATAAAAACTATTATCGAGCCTACTTGTTTTTTTAAAATATTGTTGTAGCTTACCTGTCCGGCTTTAATCGCCGTTTTTTTAATTTATACGGGATGTATTTGGATTTACAAAAAATTGTATTCTGCTACTCGAATAATTCGATTGAAATTATTTTTAACAACGACAAGAGGTAACTATGATTGACGAAAAAGTCACGTATGAAGACGTGAAAAACTATATAAATGGAACATTTACAAAAAGTAATGCTTCAACTGTGGATGTCATCAGCCCGTTAGATGGCTCCGTAATTTCAACTGTGCCCATGTCAGGTTATGATGATGTGGATGCTGCCGTTAAAGCAGCGAGGGAAGCGTTCCCAGCCTGGTCTTCAAAAACGCTGAAAGAACGCGTTCAGGTACTTTTTAACTATCGCAACTTACTTGAAAAACATTCTGATGAGTTAACACACCTTGTCCATATCGAAAATGGAAAAACATGGGGAGAAGCCAAAGCAGAGGTTGATAAAAGCATCGAGTTGTGTGAGTTTGCGGTTTCTATGCCACAAATTGTCACCAACGAAGTTCAGGAAGTCAGCCGTGGTGTTGAATGCCGTATTGAGCGCAAACCTGTTGGCGTGGTGGCTTCTATAGCTCCATTCAATTTCCCCAATATGGTACCTCATTGGACTATTCCAAATGCCATAGCACTTGGAAATTGCATGATTTTGAAACCATCTGAAGTAGTTCCGTTGAGTGCTGTCAGAATTGCTCAGTTGCTGGAAGAAGCTGGTTTGCCAAATGGTGTATTTAACGTGGTGAATGGGGGCAGGGAAGTGGTTGAAGCTCTTTGCGATCACCCTGGAATTCAGGCAGTGTCATTTGTTGGCTCAACCAAAGTGGCCAAAATTGTTTATAAACGTGCAACATCGAACCTGAAACGTTGTGTAGCGCTTGGTGGTGCGAAAAATCACCTGATAGTTATGCCGGATGCGCATTTGGAAATGACGGCTTCAAATGTAGTTGCTTCTATGTCAGGTTGTGCAGGACAGCGTTGCATGGCCGCCGCTGTGATGGTTGGCGTAGATCGTGTTCAGCATATTATTGATAAAATGTGTGAAGATGCCAAAGCGATAGTTCCCGGTGATTCTCTTGGTTCTGTTATTTCGAAAGAAGCTAAAGAGCGCATCGAGAATTATATCTTGGAAGCTGAAAAAGCCGGCGCAAAAGTTTTGGTTGATGGACGTAATGCAACTGTGTCAGGAAAAGAAGGCGGATATTATGTCGGACCGACGATTGTCGATTATGTGACACCTGACATGAAAATTGCCAAAGAGGAAGTTTTTGGTCCGGTTATTTCTATCATCCGTGCAAAAGATTTGGATGAAGCTATTGCAATAGAAAATAGCTCTGAGTATGGAAATGCTGCTGCTGTTTTTACCCAAAGCGGAAGTTTTGCCCGTGAAGTTATGGAACGTGCAAGCGCCGGAATGGTGGGAGTAAATATCGGCGTGCCGGTTCCACGCGAACCCTTCCCGTTTGGTGGCTGGAACGAATCCAAATTCGGAACCTGCGACATCACCGGAAAAAGCTCCATCGAATTCTGGACTCAAAACAAAAAAACCTCCGTCAAATGGAACCCCGAAGCCAAAACGAACTGGATGAGCTAAATGGGGAGTTGCGGGTTTCAGGTTACAAGTTGCAAGTATAATTCATAAAAAGAAAATGAGTAGTTACAGAGATCTTGATATATATAAGCTGTCATTTGAATATGCGATTGAAATACATGCTTTGTCTTCAGCACTTCCAAAGTATGAACTCTATGAGCAGGGAAGTCAGATTCGCCGTTCATCCAAAAGTATAAAGTCAAATATTGTTGAAGGGTATGGAAGACGAAGATATAAGGATGAATTTATCCGTTTTTTGATATTCGCCCATGCTTCTTGTGATGAAACTATTGATCACTTGGAAACCATAAGCAGGATTCATTTTTCAGACTTACCTCTGCATAATCAGATTAACAATTATGAAAAACTCGGAGCTAAAATTAACAGCTTCATCAATTATGTCGAACAAAACTGGAAAAAATAAACGCAAATTTTGATTTAGAACTCTAAATAAGAATTTTTAACCCGCAACCCGCAACCCGCAACCCGCAACCCGCAACCCGCAACCCGCAACCCGCAACCCGCAACCCGCAACTATGGAACATTCCACTCTCTTTAAACAAAACCTCGACCACACTCTATTTTCCTGGAGTAAGCAATCCGGGTTGAATCCGATTCATATTGATCATGCGAAGGGCGTGTATTTGTATGATAAATCAGGCAAGAAGTATATTGACTTTTCATCCCAACTGATGAACGTGAATATTGGACACGGAAACCAACGCATTACGGAGGCTGTTCGTCGGCAGATGGAGCAGGTTAGTTATGTTTTTCCGGGGATGATTACGGATGCAAGAGGAGAACTTGGAAAAAAACTGGCGGAACTGACTACCGGTAACCTGTCCAAAACCTTTTTTACGCTCGGTGGAGCAGAGGCCGTTGAGAATGCCATAAAACTGGCACGCATGTACACCGGACGTCACAAAATAATGGCACAATATCGTTCCTACCACGGCGCGACCTATGGTGCGATCACAGCCGGCGGGGATCCAAGAAAATTTCCGGTTGATAGTCAGGGTGTGCCAAATATTATTCACGTTGAAAATCCGTATGCCTATCGTTGTCCGTGGGGAACAAACACACCTGAGGAATGCGGAGAAATGTCACTCCGGAATATTGAACAAGTGATGCAGTATGAAAATCCTGAAAGCATTGCTGCAATTATTATGGAAGGCGCATCCGGTTCATCAGGATGCATAAAATATCCTCCGTTTTATCTCAAAAAATTAAAAGCTATTTGCGAAAAGTATGGCATTTTATTGATTTCTGATGAGGTTATGAGTGGATTCGGACGAACAGGCAAATGGTTCGGAATCGATCACCACGATGTAACTCCTGATATCATGACGATGGCCAAGGGACTCACTTCCGGCTACCTGCCACTTGGAGCAATGACTGTTACGGATACCATTGCAAAACATTATGAGAACTCACCAATGGTGCTGGGATTGACCTATTCTGCTCACGCCGTTTCTTGTGCCGCTGCTATCGAAAATCTCAAGATTATGGAAGAAGAAAACATGGTTGAGAATGCAGCAAAAATGGGCAAATACATGGATTGGAAAGTCAGTGAATTGGCTGAGAAACATCCATCCATAGGTGATTTCAGAAATACCGGATTACTCGGATGTATTGAATTGGTGAAAAATCGCAAAACCAAAGAGCCGGTTACGCCGTGGAATGCGAAACCTGCCGAGATGGAAGCCACCAACCGAATGGCAGCTAAAGTCCGTGAAGCGGGTATGTTCACATTCGTCCGCTGGAATTGGATTTTCACAGCTCCGCCACTTTGTGTCACCGAATCCGAAATTGACGAAGGCATCGAGATTATTTCGCAAGCCTGCGCCATCGCGGATGAATATTGTAACTGAAAATAGAACACTGATGACGCTGACAAAACTGATTTACGCTGAATTATATAAATCTGTGAATATCAAGCTTAATCTGTACAATCTGCGTTCCAATCCCCTATGAAAGAAAATCTTTACTTACCGCCCGAGCTGGAAAATTCGCCGTTGAATGGCGAGGATATGGCTCCGCTGCCGCATGAGGAACGCACATGGGGTATGATGGATATGACAGCCATCTGGATTGGAATGGCTGTTTGTATTCCGACATATTTATTGGCCTCCGGGATGATCCGCTCGGGTTTGAGTTGGGAAGCCGCGTTGATCATCATCGCGGTGGCAAATTTGGTTATTACCATTCCGTTGGTATTGAGTGGCCACGCCGGAGTTAAATATGGAATTCCTTTTCCCGTTTTTGGCAGGTCGAGTTTTGGGACAAATGGCGTTCACATAGCCTCACTGGTTCGCGGAATCATTGCCTGTGGTTGGTTTGGAATTCAAACATGGGTTGGCGGACTGGCATTTTATTCTATCTGGAATGTGCTCACCGGACAAACGGGCTCTCCCGGATTGGAAATTGGCAAATTCATTGGATTTGGTGTTTTTTGGTTGATGAACATTTATTTCATCTGGAAAGGTACCGAATCCATAAAATGGCTCGAAAATTATTCTGCGCCCATTTTGTTGATCATAGGTTTAGTTCTCATTGGTTGGGGTTATCAAAATGCCGGAAGTTTTAGCGGCGTACTCGAGCAGGGACGACAACTTCAGATTCAAACGGCAAAATTGTATGTTTCACCGGATGATCCTCAGGTATATACCCTTCAAACCCATGTTATTTCTGATTTAGAGGGAAATCCCAAAGCAACAGATGTTCGAATTTTAGTCCCAACTTCTGATGGAGTGCGCTCACTGGAATGGCAACCGATTACATCGGTAAAACAGGATTTTAATATTCCCTATTCCGAACGATTCAGTTCGGGAGACGAGCCCGTTCGCATCCAATTCAGAGGTGAAGCAGGAGTTGGGTCAAGTTTGCTGGACGTTTTCCCTGAGCGGTACCGATCAGACACTCCTCCACTATGGATGTATATGATTTGGTTTACGGCTATGGTCGGTTTTTGGGCAACAATGGCCATCAGCATTGCGGATATAACACGCCTTTCGAAAACGCAATCAGATCAAATAAAGGGACAGTTTCTGGGTTTACCAACCACAATGACATTCTACTCTTTTGTGGCCATTTTTGTGACAAGTGCTGCGGTCATTTCCTTCAAAGATATTTTAGTGGTCGAAGATACTCCGTGGGATCCCGTTTCTTTGGTGGATCGTTTTCAGGATCCGGTAATTGTCATTTTTGCGCAGCTCGCGTTAATTATTGCGACACTCAGCACAAATATTGCTGCAAACGTGATTGCGCCAGCAAATGCCATCGCAAATATTTTCCCTCAGAAAATCAACTTTGCCAAAGGTGGAGTGATTGCCGGAATTATTGGGATTATGACCTGTCCATGGTGGCTAATGGATGACCTGGGTGGAATTTTAGTCTTTATTAGCGGACTCCTCGGTCCCGTATTGGGAATTTTACTTTGTGATTATTATCTGATCAGAAAGAAAACACTCGAATTGGCAGAGCTTTACAAAGTGGACGGAATCTATGCTTACGGAGGCTCGGGATTCAACAGTGCCGCCATGATTGCGTTGGCAGCCGGTGTTTTAACCGCACTCATAGGGTTTTGGATTCCGGCGCTGAGTTTCTTATATACCTTATCCTGGTTTACAGGATTTGGAGTGGCATTCGGACTTTATTACATTTTAATGAAAAGATAAATAGAACACAGATGACGCTGATTATTTTTGATACTACTGATAAAATATTATCTGCGAAAATCATTTCAATCAGTTTAATCAGTGTTCCATAAAAAATTGAGTAATGAGTATTTTAATAAAAAACGGACATGTTGTAACAGCTTCAGAAGATTTTGTGGCTGATGTGTATGTGGAAGGCGAACAGGTTGTTGCGGTTGGGAAAAACCTGCCATATAAGGCTGAAAAGGTAATTGATGCCACCGGCAAGTTGGTTTTCCCTGGTGGGATTGACCCTCATGTTCATCTTGATATGCCATTTATGGGCACATTTTCAAGTGATGATTATGAAACCGGAACCCGCGCCGCACTTTTTGGCGGAACTACAATGGTCATCGATTTTATCCTTCAAACACAAGGCGATACGCTACATAATGCGCTTCAAACCTGGCAGAAAAAATCGAAAAAAGCGATTGGGGATTATTCCTATCACATGGCGGTGACCGATTTTAATGATGAAGTTGCTAAAGAGGTTGTTCAGTTGATTGAAGAGGTGGGAATCACATCCTTCAAAACATTCATGGCGTACAAAGGCGCGCTCATGATTGATGACGGACAAATGGTTCAGCTTATGAAAGTTCTTAAAAAGCATGGTGGTTTTATTACGGTTCACGCCACTAATGGTGATGTGATTGATGGCTTGGTTGCCAAAAATAAAGCTGCCGGAAACCGGGCGCCACTTTATCATTATTTGTCACAACCGGAAATGACCGAAGCCGAAGCATCCGCTCGATTTGCTGATATGTTGCACCTGACGGGATGTCCTGGGTACATTGTTCACATGACGTGCGAAGGTGCCATGAATGCCGTAAGACGCGCTACCATGCGTAATCAAAAAGTGATGGTTGAAACCTGTATCCAATATTTGATGTTAGATGCCTCGCTTTATGAGCATGATTTTGATGGTGCAAAATGGGTGATGAGTCCGCCACTTCGCGAGAAAAAAGATCAGGCTGCACTTTGGGCCGGAATAGATCAGGGACTTGTGAATGTGGTAGCTACGGACCATTGTCCGTTTACATGGGAACAAAAACAAATGGGGAAAGATGATTTCTCAAAAATTCCGAACGGACATCCGGCCATTGAACACCGTGTTGAGTTGCTTTTCTCTGAGGGTGTTAAAAAAGGTCGTATCTCCCTGCCAAAATTCGTGGAGTTGACGTCAACAAACGCCGCAAAAATTTTCGGAATGTATCCAAGAAAAGGAACTATTGCGCCCGGTGGCGATGCCGATATCGTGATTTTTGATCCTAATAAAAAACATACACTTTCAGCAAAAACACACCACATGCGCACGGATTATTCCGGCTATGAAGGTGTTGAAGTTACCGGAAAAACGGAAACCGTGCTGCTAAGAGGAAAAGTCGCCATCGAAAACGGTGAATGCCACCTCAAGGCCGGCAACGGACAATTTATTAAACGTAAACCGAATTAATTCAAAATTCAGAATTCAAAAATTCAGAATGTAATTCCTTATTAAAGTGCAATGATAATTTCTAAAATCAATCTGCATTAACCCAAAGAATTAATTCTGAATTCTGAATTCACTAATTCTTAATTAAATAATATGCCAAGAAAAGTAAAATCAGGCCTGATCCAGATGAGCCTGCCCATGACAGAGGGCGAAGGAAGTATTCAGGAAATCATGAAAGCAATGACGGATAAGCATATTCCGTATATCGAGGAAGCCGGTAAGAAAGGCGTTCAGATTTTGTGTCTTCAGGAAATTTTTAATACGCCATACTTCTGTCCGGGACAGGATTCTAAATGGTACAAATCAGCGGAGACCGTGCCGGGTCCCACAACCGAGTTGATGCAGGAATACGCCAAAAAGTATCAAATGGTAATTATTGTTCCGGTTTATGAAATGGAGCAACCGGGTGTATTGTACAACACAGCTGCTGTTATTGATGCGGATGGAACCTACCTTGGCAAATACCGCAAAAATCACATCCCGCACACTTCCGGTTTTTGGGAGAAGTTTTTCTTTAAGCCGGGAAATCTTGGATATCCCGTTTTCCAGACCAAATACGCCAAAGTCGGTGTGTATATTTGTTATGATCGCCATTTCCCTGATGGAGCGCGTTGTTTGGGTCTTAACGGTGCCGAAATTGTGTATAATCCATCAGCAACGGTAGCCGGATTATCTCAATATTTGTGGAAACTGGAGCAACCGGCTCATGCAGCCGCTAATGGATATTTTATGGGTTGCATCAACCGGGTTGGTGAAGAAAAGCCGTGGAATCTGGGACGCTTTTACGGAACATCATACTTCGTTGATCCACGTGGTCAAATCTTCGCCCAAGCTTCCGAGCACGATGATGAACTCCTGATTGCCGATTTCGATCTCGACATGATTGAAGAAGTCCGCTCAACCTGGCAATTCTTCCGCGACCGCCGCCCGGAAACCTATGGAAAACTTACGGAGCTATAACAAAGTCTAGTGCTGCTTTAAATTCAGAATTCAAAAATTCAGAATTCAGAATTAGCAGCATTTTCTAAATATAAATAAATGAATTAGAATGAAGTAACAGGTTTATGGTGCAGATTAGTTTATACACTGTAGATCATCATTCTGAATTCTGAATTCACTAATTCTGAATTAATTTATGTCTGAATACAAACGCCCTACCACAAAAGAAGAATTCGATCGGAATTTCGAGCAGAAAAAGCCGTTGATGAACGATACAGAAGCGTATTACGAGAGTTCGCGTTGTCTGTTTTGTTATGATGCGCCTTGCATGCACGCGTGCCCGACCGGAATCGATATCCCGTTGTTTATCAAACAAATCCACACGGATAACAGCGAAGGCGCCGCTAAAACCATTTTCGATTCGAATTGGCTTGGAAATGCTTGTGGTACGGTTTGTCCGACCGGCGTGCTTTGCGAAGGTGCATGTGTCTATACTCATCAAGGCGTGAAGCCGATTGATATTGGGCGTTTGCAAACATACGCCACCGAGCAGGTTGTCGAATCAGGAAAACAGTTGTATTCGCCGGGTTCTGATAATGGCAAAAAAGTGGCAATAATCGGAGCAGGACCGGCCGGACTTGCATGCGCCAGCGAGCTAAGAGTTCTCGGATATCAGGTCGATATTCTGGAAGCCAAAAGCGAAGCAACCGGATTATTGGTTCATGGAACAGCTCCCTATAAAATCACCAACGAAACGGCACGAAGCGAATTCAAATGGCTTCATGATCAATTGGGGTTTAACGTAATTTATAACACGCCAATCACTTCCCAAGAACAGTTAGAGAAATTAGAGAAAGAGTATGATGCCATTTTTCTTGGAGTGGGACTTGGCCCAACACGTGATCTTGGTTTAAAGGGTGAACATCTGGAAAATGTGGTCGGAGCTGTTGAATTCATCGAAGAGTTAAGAATGAATCAACATGAAGTAACTGTGCCCGGGAAAGTGGTTGTGATTGGTGGTGGAAACACAGCAATGGATGCCGCATCAGAAACAGCCCGAATGGGCGCTGAGTCGGTGACCTTGGTTTACCGTCGTGCAAAAGAAGAAATGGGTGCATATTATTTTGAATATGAATTGGCGATGGGAGCCGGAGCCAGAAGTATTTTTAATGCACAACCTGTTGAAATTTTAGGTGATGAAAAAGCGACCGGAGTCAAATTTGTTAAAACCAAATTGGAAAACGGACGTGTGAAAACAATTGAAGGAACTGAATTCACTGTTGAAGCGGACTTGGTCATCAAAGCAACAGGGCAGGCAAAGATGGGAAGTTTATACGCGCTCATCACCGACCTTGAACTCGATGATGCATCCCGATTAATCGTAAACAATAAATACCAAACCACAAACCCAAAATATTTCTCAGGCGGGGATGCCATCAACGGAGGCGCCGAAGTCGTAAACGCCGCCCACGACGGCAAAGCCGCAGCGAAGGGGATAGACAGTTGGCTGTCTTAATTCAGAATTCAGAATTCAAAAATTCAGAATTAATGCAGATATCACTTTTTGCTGGATAAAAGGATTTTTGCCAGAATTTTTTGAAGCTCGATATTAGTGTTAATTAATGGCACTAAGATATTTTCAGTCAATTTATGACTATCCTTTAACAGGTTAAGCCAGTAGTCAGTTTCTCTTGACTCTTTTAATGCAATTGACAACTTATGAATAAAATCTTTCTTTGATTCTGCTGACTGTGACTCTCGGACATTTGCTCCGATTGAAGTGCCGCATTTAAGTAGCTGATTAGAAAGTACAAATGATTTTTGATTTTCTAATAACTCACACACTTTTATAATCTCCAATGAAAACTGATAGGATTTATTTCTAATTATATTCTCTTTCATGATACTTTAACTTTTTAAGGTTTACTTTTTATAATAATGATTCACGAAAGTCAAAAACCTTACAAAAAAAATATAAAAGCATCTTAAATCACTCAATAACTAACATAAATTTCAATTTTCAACCATGAATTCAACTCGGAACCAATTCTGAATTCTGAATTCACCAATTCTGAATTACTATGGCTGACTTATCAATTAACTTCGCGGGGATAAAAGCTCCGAATCCTTTTTGGCTGGCGAGTGCGCCGCCGACGAACTCGGGCTATCAAATTATGAAGGCATTTGATGCCGGATGGGGGGGAGCCGTTTGGAAAACCCTCGGTGTGCCGGTTGTCAATGTTTCCAGTAGATATGGAACCATGAACTACCGCGATAATCGAATGGTTGGCTTTAATAATATTGAGCTTATCACCGATCGTCCATTGGCAGATAACTTGCGCGAGATTGAGGAAGTGAAAAAATATTTCCCTGATCATGCGGTTATTGCTTCGCTGATGGTGGAAACCAGGGCGGAGTGGCATCAAATCATAAAAGATTGCGAGAATGCCGGAGCCGATGGAATCGAGTTGAATTTCGGCTGTCCGCATGGGATGTGCGAACGCGGAATGGGTTCTGCTGTCGGACAAGAGCCCGAAGTGCTCAAAACTATTGTTGAATGGGTGATGGAAGTGGCCAAAATTCCTGTAATCACAAAATTATCCCCTAATATTTCTCATATTACTGATCCCGGATTGGCAGCCGTTCAAGGTGGAACAGATGCCATTTCTCTCGTGAATACCTTCAAAAGTATCATCGGCATTGATTTGGACAGTTACGCGCCTTATCCGGTTGTGGACGGTGCAGGAACCAATGGAGGGTACTGCGGACCAGCAGTGAAACCGATTGCCATGAACATGGTGAAAGAACTGGCTCAACATCCCGAAATTAAGAACACTCCTTTAAGTGGAATCGGCGGGATTGAAACCTGGCGCGATTGTGTGGAATTCATCCTTCTTGGTGCAACATCCCTTCAAGTTTGTACAGCCGTGATGCACTACGGTTTCGGAATTGTCCGCGAAATGGATACGGGACTCCGGAAATTCATGGATGACAAAGGCTACAACACCATTTATGATTTTGCCGGCAAGGCGCTTCCAAACGTGAAAGAATGGAAAGATTTGAACCTCAAGCATAAAGTCATTGCCGAGATTGATGATGACAAATGCATCGGTTGCCAACTTTGCTATATCGCCTGCGAAGATGGCGCGCATCAGGCCATTTCAATTCCACAAAACGGCAGCAGAGTTCCGGCGATTATTGAGGATAATTGTGTGGGATGTAACCTTTGTTCCATCGTTTGCCCTGTTGAGGATTGTATCACTATGGTAAAAGTGGATGACGGAACCGAACACATTACATGGGCAGAACGAACGGCCAATAATGATGTTCCCGATTCATTCAACGATCAGCGTGGTGGAGGTGTCGGGCATTATGTGCCTGAGCCGAAAGATGCGCTAAAAAACCGCAAACCTTATGGACAGGTTTAATTTTAATTCAGAATTCAGAAATTCAGAATTCAGAATTATTTTGATTGATTATTCGGCGAATGTCATCCCGCAAGCCCATATAAATTAGTCGTTAACTATGATAGAGCCTGTGGGTTATGCGGGATCTTCCAGTTCTGCCATGCATCTCTGATAGAATACGCGGTAGCGGCAAACTATTGAGGTCATGGCAAAAGGTTGTGCAACCACTTTCCCTGTTTATAGCGTCGCACTGAGCGGAGCGGTGGGCTGAGTGATGGAATTCGTATCATGGTAGTTTCGCCGTGTAGTCAAAGTGTTGAATGAATAACCACTTTGCTTTCCAACGCGTTTTTCGTTTCATTCCCTTAGCTACCAACCCTTCGACTTCAATCCGGAATATCATATAGATTATTAAGCGCTTACAGTCCGGATTTCCGCTCAGGGTGATGAGTTGAGCATCTACAAAAACCTTCGTGACCTCGGCGCCTTCGTGGTATAATCCAAAAAAAGTTCCGGTAAACCCCTACTCCAACTCCAGAATCAACGCCGTCCTCCCACCGATGGTCAATCTTTCGCCGAATTCGTAGGTTCTGCCTGAATACACATCTCGACCACTAGTGAATGATTTCAGGATTTCATCAAACCGATCCAGACGCATGTTTTGTTCATTTTCCTGACCGTTGATTACGACCATTATCGTTTCATCATCATTATGCCGAAAATAGACATAGATGTTATTTTGAGGGATGAAATGGGTGAGTTTACCGCTATGAATAACGGATTTATCAGCGCGCCAGGTGGTAAGTGTTTTGAGATAATTGAAAATGTCGGTTACAGGCAGGTTTCTTTCTTTGCCAAGCTCAACACGGCCTTCATGCGTAAACGCGTTTATTTCATCGCCCGGCCAGCCACCAGGGAAGGGCAGACGTTTAAACGGATCGGAATATCCTCCACCCATATCCATCATGATTTCGGTTCCATAAAAAATCTGGGGTATGCCGCGTGTTGTCAGTAGAAAAGCGATAGCCATTTTATATTTCTCCGGGTCATTACCAACGGTGTCAGCGAAGCGCCCGAGATCGTGGTTATCAAAGAAAGTGACATTCAAAAAAGGGTCAGTATAAATGAAATCCTGGCTGAGTAAATAATACAAACGCATCAATCCCGATTCCCATCCCGGCTCTTCATTAAATGCCTGAGTAATGGCAGTATAAAGCGGGAAATCTGTTACACTTGGCAAGTAGGAGTTGTATCCACTTTCAGTTGGGAAATTATATTGCCACCACGCCGTTGTGGCTACATTGGGCATCCAAACTTCACCAACAATGTTGAAATCAGGATATTCCTCCAAGACCCTTCGGCTCCATTCCGCCATATAATCGATGTAGGGATAAGCATGTGTATCCATGCGGATTCCATCAATCCCGCTGTGTTCTATCCACCAAATGGTGTTTTGAATAAGATAGTCGGCAAGAAGCGGATTGCGTTGATCCAAATCGGGCATTTCATCTACAAACCAGGCCTTAATAAGGCTGTTGAAATCTTTTTCAGATGCATACGGATCCATAATGGCACTTGTGCGGTAATTCGTGTTTCCATACTTGCTTTGATCATGCAACCAATCAGAGCCCGGCAAATCTTTAATGAGCCAGTGATGCGTACCGATGTGGTTGTGAATCATATCCATGATCACTTTCATCCCTTTTTCTTGTGACAACTGAACCAAGCGGTTAAAGTCATCATTCGAACCAAACCTGCGATCTACTTTGTACATGTCCGTAGCCGCATATCCGTGATAAAAGCCGGCGCCTATAGCATAATTGTGAGGCATATCATTTTCAAAAATCGGATTAACCCACAAAGCGGTCATTCCCAGATCACGAATATAATCCAGGTTCTCAATGATTCCCTGAATGTCGCCTCCCTTTCGTGCAAAAGGCTCATCCATATCCACATCCTCAAGCATCCCCGGGATGTTATCGTTTGATGGATCACCATTGGCAAACCGGTCGGGCATGAGCAGATAAATAACATCACTGCTGTCGAAACCTTGTTGTTTTGTAACGGATTCTTCTTTTTCAAATAATTGATACGTAACTCTTTGTGCTTTTTGACCGATAGAAAAAGTGAGCGTCACATCACCGGGTCTTGCTTCCGGGGTGATATCTAAATAGACAAAAAGATAATTCGGATTTTCTGTAGTGATGGCTTTTTTAAATGTAATGCCCGGATAATCCACATGGACCCTTGAGTGACCAATATCTTTGCCATACACTAAAATTTGCATTTCAGTTTCCTGAAATCCGGTCCACCAAAAGGGAGGCTCCACCCGGTCGATGGTAAATGTTTGTGCAAACGCAACGGAGGTTGTCCAAAAAAAGATGACAAGAACGGAAAAGAACGGTTTAGGCATATATGTAAAGGTTTCTGAATGAACTGATATAATCGGATTTTGAATTTTGTCCCCAAATGAAAGGGCTTACAATTGTTATGCTAATATAAAGTTTTTCTCGGAATCTCGTTTATAAATTAGGCATTATGGTTTAGAGTTATACTAAGGTTGTCTCATATAGCTAAAGGTATATTCTTAATTCTAAGTGTATGAATATTTGTTTGATTTGCTTTATTATGTATTTTGAGTTAACTTTATTCTACTATTTGTTCATAAAAAGTAGATTTATTTTTGATTATATCATTATTCAATTATTATGAAAGCATTAATTGCTGCAACCGACGAATTTAAATTAAAAACAAGGCAATCATTGTCAGCTGATAAAAAATGGTATGTAATGGAGGTTGATAATGAAAATGAATTATTATTTGGCCTTAGTTCAGAGAACCCTGAATTACTTGTTTTAGAAACCGAGAACATAAACATCAGGAATGTTTTGGAAAAGGTAAATCTTTTAAAAGGAAGTACTAAAGTACTGTTTCTGTTAGAAAATGATAAACTTGATGCTTATCATTTTATTAGAAACTATTTAAAACCAGGTTTATCAGATTACATTTCAAAACCATTTGATTCAGAATTACTGAGACACAGAATCATTTCATTGATATCTACAAATCATGCAAAATCTGATAATATCATAGAGAGGATAAAACTACCAAATTTGCACGATAAGAGAACAGGAAGACTTGATGCAAAAAAAATCAAAGATGAGTTAGGGATAAGTTTAAAGTCATTTTCAAAAATTCTTGGTAAGAATTATAGAGCATTACACAAAACTTCTGATAGTGAAAAAATCCAAAAACAATTAGCAGTTTATAAAAGAATAATTGAAATACTATATGATATATTTGAAAATAATGAGGATATAAATATATGGCTGAACAGTCCAAATATAGATTTTGGTGATAGAACACCCATCAGTATCATCGAGGAAGGTCATGCCACTGCTGTACTTGATTTACTAAAAGATGTACAAGAAGGAAACGCAACCTGATGTTGTCAGATATTGAATTGAAAAAAAAGTTGGCAATCTGTCCACTGTTACGTGTACAGGATAGGCTATGGAGGGAAATAAATACGGAGTATATTTTTGTTGCAAAACCCAAACCTTTATATTCTGATGGTTCTGTAAGTTCTGGTGCCAGGTTTACGCCGAAGGGTGAATTTAGAACGCTATATTTAACGTTTGATAGACTCACAGCTTCGCTCGAAATTCAAGCATCCTTTAAAAAAAATGATGGCACAATTATTGACTTAGCCGATAGACCAACAACGATTCTGCCAATTAATGTTGACATGGATTCTATTCTAGATTTGACTGATTCAAAAATACTTAGTAGTTTAAAAACAAATACTTCTGAGCTTACCGGAGAGTGGCGGTATAGTCAACTATCTTCAGTGGCTGTAACACAAGTATTAGGCAGGGTAGCATTTGAATCTAAAAGAATTAAAGGGATAAAATACCTTTCGGCTAAGGATCCGCTAAAAGGTAGATGTCTGGCAGTATTTATTGATCGACTTGAGAAGGGTAAAGACCAAATAGCATGTATTGATAATTCAAATAATTTGTCTGTGATAATACCCTAAAAAATGCCTGATTATCAAAGACTTTAAACTTTAATCTGAATAATAGCTGAGACATTTCATCATTTTTCATAAGGTATGATTAATATATTTGAATTTCACATCAATATTCAACAGATGATTCAAATCTACTACACTCTTTAAACACTAAACCCATGTGTATTAAAATATTTATATTTGCTATCACATTGTTTTTAATGCCTTCATTTGAAAATTTGAATGCTCAATCAAATGACGAATACCGCATCGCTCGGATTCAATACAGAGGTGGAGGTGATTGGTATAATGACCCATCGGCACTCACAAACCTGATTCGGTTTGCGCGTCAAAATATGCCGGTTTCACTTAGTGAAAATTATGATGATGTTGCGCTTGGAAGTCGTGATTTGCATCGCTATCCATTTGCTTTTTTAACAGGACACGGGAACATTGTCGTTAATCAATCAGAGGCGGTAAACGTAAGGGAGTATGTTGATAATGGTGGTTTTCTTTATGTTGATGATGATTACGGACTCGATCCATACATTCGGGAAGTATTCAAAACCATTTTTCCGGATGATGAATTGATTGAATTACCTCACAATCATCCTATCTATAATCAGGTATTTGAATTTTCTGATGGACTTCCCAAAATTCACGAACACGATGGAAAAGCGCCAAGAGGGTATGGAATATTCAGAAATGGCCGACTCGCTGTATATTACACCTACGAAACCAATTTGGCGGATGGTTGGGCGTTTGATGTCCATGATAATCCGGAACAACTGAGAAAAGCTTCCTTAGAAATGGGAGTGAATCTGCTTTTCTACGCATTTATGAGTGAGCGTTGATGCCAGTCATTGAAAAGTCAACGTTTGTAACACCGTTTGGGTTTGCTAATTGCCACCTGCAAACTATTTATCCTACGCTCATAAGGCAGGTACGGAACGTCCGCTACAGACGTGAACGCATTCTAACACCTGACAATGATTTTCTGGATGTTGATTTATCTGAAACGGGGTCACAAAAGCTGGTCATTATCTCACATGGACTGGAGGGAAATTCACATCGCAGTTATGTGAAAGGGATGGTGCGGTGCCTGAATAAACATGGTTGTGATGCACTTGCCTGGAATTTCAGAGGATGCAGTGGGGAGATGAATAGAAAACCACAATTTTATCACAGCGGTGCAACCTATGATTTGGATAGGGTGCTTCAATATGCGCTAACTCTCGAAAAGTACGAATCCATTTTTATGGTCGGGTTCAGCATGGGCGGAAATATCACCCTTAAATATATAGCCGATTATGCGGATACGTTACCAGAAAATTTGAAAGCGGCTGTTGCTTTTTCTGTTCCATGCGATTTGACCGGAACAGCGGTTCAATTAAGTGAAGTAGCAGGAGGATTGTATTTGAAACGATTTTTGAAAATGCTGAAAGAGAAAGTCAGATTGAAACACGCTCTCATGCCAGATAAAATTTCGATAGATGGACTAGATAAAATCACCACATTTGAAGGATTTGATAACGCATACACAGCACCTTTACATGAATTTAATGATGCTTTTGATTATTGGAAAAAAGCAAGTTGCAAACCTGTCTTATCCAAGATTAAGATTCCGGCTTTACTGATAAATGCGAAAGATGATCCGTTTTTAACACCGGATTGTTTCCCGTATAAGGAAGCCAGTGAAAGTACTTTTCTTACTTTAGAAGTTCCTGAGAAAGGTGGACATGTTGGGTTTATGCAGTTTGGAAAGGATGGCTGTTATTGGAGTGAGCAGCGGGTGGTTGAATATTTACAGAGCTTTTAATGTAACGAGATGAGCAAATTGGAACGGATTAAAAGAAATGATAGTTTGAGGTATCTTGTCAATGCATCGTCTTGGGATTCTCAACTCCTTACAGTCTTGTGTGATGAGTTTAGTGGGATGGCAACTGTAGCCAAATGAAACGAAGGGTTTCGACTACGAAGCGGGCAACCAACAAAATAGTTATACACTTTTTTACCGCTTCTCCGCTCATACTGACGCTATTATTATGAATTTTCTTATTGAGAACTTCCGGCTTCACAAGCGTAAACGAAATCTGCGGGCAAAATCATAAGCGGTTCATTTATGATGAACTTACAGACAAGCTATAGAATTTAATTGAAACGAATAAAACCCATATCTGTCAGTACTTATCTCATCTAAAAATCGGTAGAAATTCTTTTAGCGGCATGGTTTCCGATGTTCCGGAGTCGGCAATGTTTCTTTCTAAGCTGACTTGCCAAGAAATCTTATCCGGTCGATAGAACCGGCGTTGGAAATACACGGATTTATCGTTTAAGGTCATAGAATTTCGTTCAAAAATCAGCAGGGGAGAACCTTCTGAAATATTTAAATGAGTGGCCATTTCTGCTGTCGCTGTACATGCATTTATGATATATCGACCGCGAATTATGGGTATTTCGTATTCTTCTTCCAATATTTTATAAATGGTTTTGTCCGTGAGTTCCTGATCGATAATGAGCTGTCCGTAAAAAATAGGGAACCATGTTATATCAAAAGCAATCGGTTCATTATCCCCTAAGCGCAGCCGGTCAAGTCGCAAAACCTGTTGGCCTTCCTTAACTCCAAGTTGCTCGGCAATTAAAGGAGAAGCTTGTTCCTGCTTGACTTCAATTACCTCAGAATGAGCTTCTTTTCCACTGGCTTTCATATCTTCCATGAAATCTGTCAGCCGTATCATGTTTTGAGGGGGCACATCCATTTTAACAAAAGAACCCAAACCCTGACATCTATAAATAGCATGTTCACTTTCAAGGGTTTGAAGTGCCCTTCGAACCGTAACACGACTAACTTCAAATTGATCAGATAACTCTTGTTCTGATGGTAATTTTTCATCTTTATCATATATACCATCAGCAATTTGAGCCTTAAGCCAGTTGCTTATTTGTTCATGACGAGGAATATTTCGCTTTAGTTCCATGATGTTAGTCGTTTTTATTGAATAATACGAACACTCGTATTAAATGTCAATACAAGTAGAAACAGGAAGGGAATTGAAGAATGAAAAATTGAATATTGAAAAATAACGATGGAGACCAAATGCTTTATTAGAACTCAAAAAAGTAGCTAAAATATTAAAAAACATTAGGTAATAATCCTCAATCGTAATATTACTTTATCGCTTCACTATATTATTTTTAGGAGCGGTCTCTTTGTTTAATCTAAAAAAATACAACTTGTATTGACAAGTAGTAATAACTGTCGTATATTTGTTGCGAAACAAAAAATCAAAATTCATACTCATTTTAAAAAACAGATTTCAATGTTTGATTTATTAACACAGCCCTGGCCGTGGTATGTTGCGGGACCTATTGTAGGCTTAACGGTTCCAATGTTATTGCTTTTGGGCGGCAAAATGTTCGGAATATCAGAAAATCTACGTCATGTATGTGCCGCCTGTGATGTCGGAAATGTAGCTTTTTTTCAATATGACTGGAAAAAAAATGGCGCGTGGAATCTGACTTTTGTCCTTGGCGTCATTCTGGGTGGCATTCTTGGAGGCGTTGTTTTTGCAAATCCCGAACCGATTGCACTCGCTGCTTCAACTATAGCAGATCTAACAGCTTTAGGGTTTACTGACTTTTCAGGATTTGTTCCTGAAGAACTGTTCACCTGGAGTTCTTTGGGCTCACCTATCGGGCTGACTGTCCTGGTTCTGGGAGGATTTCTGGTTGGCTTTGGTGCTCGCTATGCCGGCGGATGTACGTCGGGCCACGCCATTTCAGGCCTTTCTGATTTGCAATTGGCATCGCTTATAGCTGTTATCGGCTTTTTTGCCGGTGGCTTGATTATGACCTATCTCATATATCCTCTCATATTTTAATCCTCAAAAAAAATGACAGTAACAGATTTTTTAAAATATCTCGCAGCCGGCACATTTTTTGGGTTTGTCCTCATTAAATCGGAAGTAATTTCATGGTTCCGAATTCAGGAAATGTTCCGCTTCGATTCCTTTCACATGTATGGAATAATAGGACTTGCTATTGTGGTCGGGCTGATTTCCATCCAACTTATCAAACGTTTTAATGTTAAAGATTTGGATGGAAATACGATCACCATACCACCCAAAGACCCTAAACAAGTATCTCGCTACATTATAGGCGGTTCAGCTTTTGGACTTGGATGGGCATTACTTGGCGCGTGTCCGGGTCCGATGTTCGCATTACTCGGAAGCGGACTTACTATTATGATTGTTCCTATTCTGGCAGCTTTGGCCGGAACATACACATACGGTCTGCTTCGTGATAAGCTACCACACTGATTTTAATCTAATAAACCAAAAACTTCCTTAAAAAGGAGAACACTCATGTTTTACAAACAATTTTTCGACAATAAATTAGCGCAATATTCTTACATCATTGGCTGTCAAGCCACGGGAGACGCCATTGTACTTGATCCTATGCGTGATATAGATCAATACATAGATGCAGCAACCAAAGAAAATCTTACTATAACCAAAGCAGTAGATACGCACATCCATGCCGATTATATTTCGGGTCTTCGGGAATTTGCTGAGCGGGGCGTGAAAGTTTATGCTTCTGATGAAGGGGATGCCGACTGGAAATACGAGTGGCTCATAGGCAGCGATTATGATTACGAGTTATTGAAAGATAATGATGAAATCAAAATTGGAAATATTTCCATTAAAGCATGGCATACACCGGGACATACACCCGAACATTTGTGTTATTTTGTGACAGACGGAGCTGCAGCTGATGAACCAATGGGCATAGTAAGCGGTGATTTCGTTTTTGTTGGGGATGTTGGTCGTCCTGATTTATTGGAATCTGCAGCCGGTATGTTAAATGTGATGGAGCCCTCGGCAAGAACACTGTACAAATCAGTTGAAGCTTTTAAAGCAATACCGGAATACGTTCAGGTTTGGCCGGGTCATGGTGCTGGAAGCGCCTGTGGAAAAGCACTTGGCGCCATTCCTGAATCAACAGTAGGGTATGAGCTTCGTTTTAATAACTCCCTGAAATCGGCCACTTCAGAAGATGCTTTCGTTAAATTTATTCTGGACGGACAGCCAGAGCCGCCTATGTATTTCGCTCGTATGAAACGGGATAATAAAATCGGGCCAAAAGTTTTAAATGGGTTGCCAAACCCGCGCCGACTCACCATCAGAGAAATGAAGAAATTAGCTGATAAAGGGAGTGATGTTGCCACTATTGATACTCGCGAACGGGAACAATTTGTAGAAGGGCATATACCTGGTTCATTACTCTCACCACTTAATAAACAGTTCAATACCATTGTTGGTTCTTACGTAGATGAAAATGAGAAAATATATCTATTGGTTGAGGAGCATCGCCTTAAAGAAGCTATCATTGATTTGATTCGTATTGGCTTAGATCATATTGAGGGATATTTCACGCCGGCTGATTTTAAATTATACAAAGCTCAGGGCGGAAAAGTGGAAACTCTGGAGAGCATTGGTTTTGAAGAAATGGAAAACCGCGCAAACGTTGAGAATCATGTTATTCTGGATGTGCGTAAAGGGTCAGAATTCTCCCTCTCTTCCTTCGATGGAGCCATTAACATTGCTCACACGCGCTTATTCAACAGAAAAAAAGAATTGGATACCAAACCAACTTATCTAACGCATTGCATGAGTGGCGGACGCTCAGCTGTTGCTTCAGCATACCTCAAACGCGAAGGGTTTAACGTCGTTTTGGTTGACGATGAATTTACAGAGCACATGAATAAAAAAGCAACTGTCTGATACAATGCATTATCATTTGAAAGGGTGTACTTTGGATATCTGTATATCACAAGGCACCCTTACTTTTATGATTAACATTATAAAATGAATGGCTATCCTTACTAAATATTTTCCAATACTCGCTGTATTCAACCGGTATGAAAAAGCTGACTTCCGTGGTGATCTTAATGCTGGTCTAACAGTTGGAGTAATGTTAATTCCACAGGGAATGGCTTATGCTATGCTTGCGGGAATGCCACCTGTTTATGGGTTGTATGCAGCCTTGGTACCTTTATTCATATATGGATTTATGGGAACCTCTCGGCAATTAGCTGTTGGACCTGTTGCAATGATATCTCTTCTTGTCATTGCAGGAGTGGGTGCATTTGCTGAACCCGGAAGCGATAAATTTATTCAACTGGCCTTTTTAACGGCATTCGGTGTAGGACTCACGCAGTTTCTTCTCGGTGCTTTTCGGATGGGTTTTCTGGTGAATTTTTTGTCACATCCGGTATTAAGTGGGTTTACATCGGCAGCCGCTATCATCATTGGAGCGAGTCAGATTGGAAGTCTATTGGGAATATCATTGCCCAAAACCAGTTTTGTACCGGAAATTTTGTATCACTTTACGCAACAGATTGCGCAGATAAATCCGGTAACAGCCTTTATTGGTATAGGTTCAATCATCATAATGCAAGTGCTCCGCTCATGGAAACGGGCATTTCCTTCCGCTCTTGCGGTGGTGGTTATCGGAACCATTTTTACGGTGGTTTTTGGCTTGCATGAAAAAGGCCTTCGTATTGTGGGTGATATTCCAACCGGACTTCCCTCTTTTGGTTTGGATTGGTTCAATACTAGTGAATTAACAGCTCTTATTCCCCTTATTCTGGTCATATCTTTGGTCGGTTATATGGAATCAATTGCTGTCGCTAAAGCTATAGCATCAAAAGTAGGCTATAGGGTCGATCCTAACCAGGAACTTATTGCGCTGGGAACCGCTAACATTGGTGGATCCTTTTTTCAGGCATTTCCTACAACCGGTGGACTTTCAAGGACCGCGGTAAACTATCAGGCTGGAGCAAGAACCGGAGTAGCCTCTATAATAAGTGCTGTTGTTATTGGATTGACACTCTTATTCTTAACACCATTATTTTATTATTTGCCATCAGCTGTATTGGCTGCTATCATTATGGTAGCGGTTACCTCTCTTTTTGACTTTAAAGCGATGAAGCATTTATGGAAAACTGACCGCCGGGATTTGGCTTTATTTGGTATCACGTTCCTGGCAACTCTCGGGTTGGGTATTGAAGAAGGTATAGCTGTAGGTGTAGTTGTAACGCTGGTAATGGTCATTTATCAAAGCTCTGTCCCCCATTCTGCTGAACTTGGCCGGCTTGGAGATTCCCGCACGTACAGAAATCTCAGTCGTTATCCTAATGCTATTCAATTTGATGATATCTTAATTTTCAGGTTCGACTCCCAGCTTTATTTCGCAAATACCGATTATTTCAGAGATGCAATCGAGGCTTCTCTACTCAAGCGGACTCAACCGGTGAATTTCATAATTCTTGATGCAAGTGCAATAACAGGGATAGATTCAACAGGTATGCATACACTTGAAAAAATGATAGAAGATTATTCAAAAAAAGGTGTTCAAATTTTGATTGCTTCTGCGATTGGCCCCGTGCGGGATACGTTGAAACGTTGTGGATTAATGCAGGTTATTGGTGAAGATAATTTTTATTTTGACATTGATCATGCAGTCAGGGCAATACAAGATGAATCTGTTGCGGGTGTGCATTATGAGGTAACCCAAACGAATCTCTGAGGATTGATACGTTACTACTAATTATTTCGAATTGCGAATCAAACCAAACAACAAAATAAATGAAGTTTTTTTTAATCACGGTGGCTGTAGTGTTAGTTGCAATATTGGCATTACGATCCATCTTTAATAAACAAGGAACTATGCAGGATAAAGATTTAAAGCAAATGATGAAAGATAACCCTGGGGTTGTCATTGATGTACGAACCGAACAGGAACATCTTGATGGCCATTTGGCGATTACAGATGCTCAGTTTGATATGCTGAATGGTGATTTTCAAGCTCAAATTTCTCAGTTAGATAAATCTAAAACATACTATTTATATTGCAGAAGCGGGAACAGAAGCGGACAAATGGAAAAGTTGATGCGTTCTGAAGGCTTTGAAAATGTATATAATATTGGTGGTTTTGAAGAACTTGTTCGAAAAGGATTTGAAGCCAAATAAGGAAAATAATTTCTTGCTGGCTTCTGAATCAGTTTTCAAAAACCGCTATTTCTTCAAGTGATATAGAGAATGTTCCTTGCCGTCCGTCTTTAATCATGACGCCAATTTCAATTATTTTAGATGTATCTAAACGAGGTACATTCGTTAAATTGCGTCCTCTGAAAACAGGTCTGAATGAAGAAAAGGAAAGCTGATGCTCATTCCATTCTTTCGTTGACTTGAATGGAGATTCCCACGAATAACTGGTTATTCTGCCATTTTCGACGGTTTTAATCCGTAGATGGTATTCTCTTGAATCTCCTTTAGCACGAACACTGATGCCATCGAACGCGCTCAGATTTACGGATTGAGAAGCCTGTAACCGCATGGATGCGAATCCGCCGTTATTCTCAAGCGAAAGGGTTCCTTCAAACCGTGCAAAACCATCGTCTTGAATAATTCTGCTTTGGGAGCGTCCACCCATAACGGTATCATTCACAATCTGCCAAACATTAGCAGGAGTTGACCCATCGAACCGGATAAGTTCTGTATTTGATGTGGTATCGTGATTGGATGATTTGCGATTATTATGAGCAGGTTGATCAATTAGATTCATACTTGATAAATAATAAATGTTTGGAATTACAGCGTGATGGGATTTTGCTAAATTAGGTGAAAAAATTGACTGTGCAGTAGCTGTGAGAACTATTGTTATCCCAATGATTTGAAATAAACGGTTTAAATATGTTAGTTTGGTGACGTACATAGGGGTTTTAATGGGGTTTTCTTATACTTTTCTGCATTAGAAGGTTTTTAAAAAACCAGGTATTTTGTTTGTATTCAACGCCAGAGCAATAATAAAATCGCTGCATCGCGAAGTGTCTGGATTCGAGGATTTTATTTTTGCGATAAGGCAGAAGACGGGCAATCAGCTAGCCGGCTGATGCAAAGCCTTCCATTAATTAATCTCAAAAAAATGTGATATCTCATCAGTTATGTAAAACACAAATCAGAAATCATCGTTCAGAATCTTTTTTTTATACTTCCAGGAAATGAAAAGTGCACGATTTATCTGAAAGATTGGAATCGTTAACTGAAACGATATTTACTTCTCAACTCTTTTATTAATTTCCATTCAAATATTCATTACTTTACAGTTAACTCGTAATACAAAAAATAGGATTGTATGGCAATTGTTGATAAAGTCTCATTTAATAACCGAAACAGCCGTGAATTCGGCAAAACAGTAAAACTGCGGGTAGATCAATACTTTAAAGAAAACGGGATTTCAAAGCACTGTAACACACAAATGGTGATTAAAACCATTCTTTTGTTAACTCTTTATTTTGGTTCCTATGCACTTATTATTTCTGGTGCTTTCTCTATTTCGGTTATGTGGTTCCTGACTTTTTTAATGGGAATTGGAATGGCCGGAATTGGTTTTTCCGTCTCTCATGATGCACTTCACGGAGCCTATTCATCAAACAGCAAGGTGAATCGTGCACTTGGGTTTACGTTTGATTTGCTCGGAGCCAATGGATATATCTGGAAAATCACACACAATATCATCCACCACACTTATACGAATATTCAAGGTCACGATGAAGATCTTGAAGTTGCAGCTTTCATCAGGCTTTCTCCTCATTCAGAATATAAAGCGATTCATCGTGTTCAGCATATTCTGGCCTTTTTTGCTTATAGTTTTGCTACGTTTTTCTGGGTCTTTATCAAAGATTACTACAATTTTCTGAAGCCGAACATTGGCCCGTATAACAATAAAAATCATCCAATTAGCGAGTGGATTATACTGATTGTAACAAAATTATTGTACTACGGCTACATGCTGGTACTTCCATTACTACTGCTCGATATCACGTGGGTGCAGCTATTAATTGGTTTTATGACGCTACACCTTACAGCCGGACTTATACTGGGAATTGTGTTCCAATTAGCTCATGTGGTAGAGGAAACAGAGCATCCACAGCCGGATGAGGATAATTTGATTGATGAACACTGGATTATCCATGAAATGATGACAACCAATAATTTTGCCAGAGAAAACAAAGCCCTTTGCTGGTTTGTGGGCGGACTCAACTTCCAAATTGAACATCACCTATTTCCTAAAGTTTGCAGTATTCATTACCCGGCAATCAGCCCGATAGTTGAGCAAACAGCAAAGGAATTCAATATTCCCTATAATCAACACAAAACCTTTTTTGAGGCTGTCGGATCCCATTACAGAACATTGAAAAAATTTGGCGACCCTAATTTTAAGCTGGCTTGATAAAAGCTAACCCGGATTATTCACGAATAAGCAAAATTATTTAATTAAATAATTGATTATATAAGCTAATTTCATGATAGCCCAAATTTGAGGTAATAAAAAAAGATCGGCGAAATTTTCTCGTGAGCTTCGTTGAAGCGAAAAAAACGTACTCAGAGTACCAATAGTACTCTTCCGCCGCTTTTTCCTCTTCGCCTTGCTCACAAAAAAATATCTTGGTGAATAATCCGGGCTATCTCATTAAAATTTTCTTCAAAATCGTAGTCTAACGCTGGGATTCCGAATTCCTGACTGGACTCACTGGATGATTAAGGTTGTGGAAAGCTCTTCATCCATAAACGATGTTCTTTTTAGGGGATCGGATTTTCAGACTTAATGTTAATTCTGTGCAACAACATTTAATTCAATTTCAAAGTATCTTGTGTGTCTGAAATCGTCTGTATTTGGTGATCCAAATAATCCACAGCTAATTGTAAGACATCCGGTAATTGAAGTACAAATCAGAAGTAATACAACTGCCGACACTATTGAATTAGTCATCAGATGTAGCTTGTGATTTTTATAAGTTGTACTACAATTTCTCTGGTATGGTAGTATGCGTTCTAATGGAGCCATCGAGCACGGTTACAGCTTGACCGGCAATTTCAAGTTGAACGACTGTTTCCTGTTTGGTTAGCATGGTTACATGGACAATGCCCGTACGGTTCAGGAAATGGCCTTGAGAGCCTTTGAATGAAAAGTAACTACTGGAATTATCGAGTAATCCATTAGTATATAAATAAACAGCCATAGGACCGTGAGCTGAACCGGTGACGGGGTCTTCGTTTACACCAAGTTCTGGAGCGAAAAAACGCATGTGCCAATCGATGTCACGGTCTTCAGTATCCGTTGTTACCACGGCAAACGCTTTAATTTCATGACGTTCATTTAGTTTATTCATCAGTAAATAATTAGGCTCAATTGTTTTGAGACTATCAAAACTGGCTAATGGCACAAAACAATATCCGTTTTGGGTTATTTGGGGTTTTACTTTTTTACTGAGTTCAATTTCTGATATTCCAATAGCAGCACACAGCAGGGAATAGTCATCAGGAAAAGGGAAAAAATGGGGAACGGGTAATGACATTTTTATGTATGGAAGCATGTCTTTCCATTCAACATCCACATTCAGCACACCTGACTTACTCTCCATCAAAAACGACTGTGGCTCGTTGACCTCCAGGCCAAAATAGCCCTCTTCTGCCAGGGCGTGAAAAGCAGCAATAGTAGCATGTCCGCATAAGTTTACTTCACTTGTGGGGGTAAACCATCTGATTCTCAAATCATTGTCTTCTGATTCCGGTTTCAGGACAAATGCTGTTTCTGATACAGCCATTTCATTGGCTATCCGTTGCATGTCTTTGCCATTCAAATGATCGGCATCTAATACAACTCCGGCCGGATTACCGGAAAATGGTTTTCGTGTAAAGGCGTCTATTTGTTTGATACGTATGCTGCTCATATAAATCGAACTAGTTGTTTATAGATTATTTTTTTCTGATGATAATTGGAATATGTACTGTACTTGTTGAAAATACTGCCATCATAGTATCATGTAAAGTTATAAATAACGATCTTTCTGTCAGGATATAAATGAATATATCATTCTATAAATCCTCACATTTACGAATACCTGACAGTCCGTAACAGTACAAATGGCCATTGTCACATCACTGACCATGATGTGACGATGATGGCAGTTTATCATTTTGATTCGTCTAATTTACCTCTTCAATACGGACATTAAAGTATAGTGTACTGTTTGGTGGAATTACATCACCAACGCCTTCATCACCGTAAGCCAGGTCAGGAGGGAGGATTAATAAGCGCTCTTCTCCGGATTTCATCCCGGTAAGGCCTTCTTCCCAGCCGGGGATGGCATTGCCTGCACCGAGTTGATAGCGAAAGCCCATTGGGTTACGCATGGAAGTGTCGAACATACTTCCATCTTCAAAAAATCCTGCATAATAAACAGTGAGCACATCACCATCTTTAACTGGTTCGCCTTCGCCTTCTTTCTTGATTGTGTATTTAAGGCCTGTTTCTGTTTCGGTTAAATCTGATTCTTCATAGCTCCATTTGGTTGGTTCCGGAGTAATGCTGATTAATTCAACTTCGAAGACTAAAGTTGCATTTGCAGGAATAACATCGCCGGCGCCATTTTCTCCATAAGCATGTTCAGGTGCAATCGTAAGAGTGCGTTTTCCACCTACACGCATGCCTTGCAAGCCTTTATCCCATCCAGGAATAACTTGTCCGCTTCCAAGTTGAAACTTGAATGTTTGATTGCGATCGAGGCTGGAATCGAATTTCGTCATATCTTCATCGAGATAGCCGGTGTAATGAACTTCTACAAAGTCGGAATCTTTAGCTCTTTCTCCCTTTCCTTTTTCGGTATCCACTACATCTATTCCCTCAGGAAAAACAATGGGTTCTTCTTTTTCTCCACAAGAGATGGTTAAAAACGTAACTAATAGAACGGTGATCAGAATATTTAATGATTTCATCATAAATGTTTTCTTAATTGAAATTTATTAAGGTAATTAAAGTTGTAATTTCGTTAACGACAGACGCTTTTCATTGTTATTATGATAATCATCTTTTTGTAACGATAGAATGAAAGACTAAATATACCGTAAAATTGAACGGTGTTGAAATAAATCATATAATTTGAATGCAGGACGATGAGAAAGCCCGCGTACAGCTCTCACATAGCTCAAAAAAAGTAAGTCCGCTGCCGGTAGTAATTCATTATAGGGCAATTCTGTCACAATGCCATCTTTAGTTATGGTTGATTTTTCATTCTGAATAGTTTTACTGTAGTATCCTTCATAATCCATTGAAATATAACGTTTTATTTCATCCATGTTTTTATCCCAACTTAATCGAATACTACCGGGTTTTTGTGCTATGGTCTCTACATGTATTAAGATACTTTTTGAACTTTTCTGTAGAATCAGTGATTTAAAAGTGTCATTGAGCAAGGTGAGTGCCAAAAGCAATTCTTCCACTAATACATACTTTAATCTAAGTTCAAAATCGAAAACATCGGTGGATAGGTGACGAATAAATAAGATGTGGTGGGGGTTTTGTAGCCTTTCAGCGAGTGATAGTAACCCGGGTTGAAAAAGGTTCCATAAAGGAAACCAAATTTCTTTGCCTGTTTCTTCTGCTGATTTCCAGAGTAGCACTGATTCCTCAAGGTAATCCGCCGGATGTCCCAATACAAGAATATGGACTCCTTGCTTGACGAGAAAATGTAAATCTCCAACTGGTTCTGCTTTCTCAGGCAAATATACACACCATTCCACATCGGCAGGAAGTGCTCTCACATTATCTGTTAAGGTTATTTTATCTGGTTTTATCAGACTTAAAACACGTTGTTCCCACAATAATGTGCGTTCTTCGGGGCCAATAAGTGCAATATGTGAGAGCATAGGTTGAGTATCTGTAGCATTATTTAAACCAGCGGGCCTTATGTCCTCGAGCATCTACATGAACAAATGGCCCCCTCCAGGGACGTTTGCTGTACAAACCCAGACCGCCGAGCCCTATATCATTATCGGTTGAAAGCTGAATGTCTTCAATCAGATCAAACAGAATCCTTGCGTCTTCACGGTTTACTTTTCCATCTCCGTTTAGATCATCCATCATCCCGTTTGAAGGGTTTGTATCAATAAAAATATCTGCAGCATCTCCATAAATATGCCGGCTGTATGCTCCATTGCCTATTCGTTTATTATAGTACGGAGTACGATAACCGCTCATAATTGTAAGTGTGGGCGGGGTATAGCCTTTTTCACGTACTCTTGCCAAAATATATTCAAGCTGATGCAGTAAATCTTCACTTAAAATCAAATATTTCGGAAACCCGCCTTCTTGCTTACACAAAAATTGAGATAATTTAAAATTTGGACTCACTTGTGTATGCATATTCTCTCTCGTGACCTCAATGAATCCCTTCGGTGGTAAATAAACAGGGTTTCCTCTTAAAGGCTCTTTAGGATATTTCCCGATTTGATATCCATTCAAAAAATCGCCTTTTTGCATAGAAGAGGGTGTCAATACGAACATATTAATTGTACTTTGATCACCGGTTTTTAAATCAGTAATAAAAACAGGATAGACACCGGGCTTTTTTGGGGCATTCCACACCCAGTCTGATTGACCTGTTTTTCTGATGATACCGTAATCAGCTTTAATCCAAATTTTTTCGGCATCCGGAAAATCTGATGATAGATATACTTCTGTACCCGGTAGTGTTGAAATACTTGAAATCGCATAGGGTAATCTCTTACCATTGTATGATATTGCAATATTGCTATAACCGGTATATTGAACCGGATATTTAGGAAGACGTTCATGCTCATCAGCTTTTAACAATTGTATTGTTGCCGGAAACAGCATTAACAGAAGGCATAAAACGATTGTTTTCATAAAGGTTTTAAAGAGAGGTAATTGGAATATTATTTTCCCTAATGGCTTTAAGGAGTAACAAATCACGCTGATATATATCATCTCTGAAATGTATTTCGCCGGTATCCGTACTCCAGGCGGTCCAGTAAAAAATATGAACCCAAATAGGTTCCGCAAGGCTGACGGTGCGTTCTTTTTGTTCGCTAATAGATTTTCTGATTGCGGCCATATCCCAACCACGGTTTCGCCTGAGAAGATATTCAGCCAAATCGAGTGGGTTTTGAACACGAATACACCCTGAACTAAAATCACGTACGGTGCGGGTAAATAGATTACGCGCAGGGGTATCGTGCAGATAAACGTGATAACTATTAGGAAACATGAATTTTACATCGCCAAGCGAATTGGTAGGGCCCGGATCTTGTCTGAACCGGTATCTTAAATTGGATCTTGTAATTCCATTCCAGTTAACGCTTAAAGGATCGATTTCTTTTGCGTCAGATCCCCATCCATCAAATATTTTCATATTTTTTTCTCGGGTGTAATTTGGGTTGGCTCTTAGGCCGGGTAAAATATCATTTACTGCAATTCCGGGTGGTATATGCCAATAAGGACTGAGTACCAGATAGGTCATTCGGGCACTGAATGATGGCGTTTGTCGATAATTCCGCCCTACAATTGCTCTGAATTCCTTAACTACATGGTCATTTTCAAAAACTTCAACTAAAAAATTAGCAATATTTACTCTGATATGATTACTGCCCAAATCACGTTTTAGCCAGCACCAGCGTTCCATGTTTATCATAGTCTGTTCTATGCGCATTTCAACAGGATTATTCAGGGCGGCCATTGAGCGTGGGCCAATAACGCCATCCTGATCCAGTCCGTGTCGCGCTTGAAAACGAATAACAGCCTGCTTAAGCTCATCGTCATACATAGTTGAATCTAAATTAATACCACCAAAATCGCCCGCTTGTTGTAACCGTTTTCTTAAGAAGGGAACTCTTTCTGAATCCTCACCTGGTTTTAGTACTTTTCCATCCGGTATTTCCGGCCAACCGCCCTGCTTACTTAATTCTCTGTACCGCGCCAAAGCTTCCTTTAAATAAGAGTATTCTCTGTTTGAGGGTGCTAAACCCTCTATTAGAATATCCGCATGTTGCCCATTTTTAATTCTGCGAAGGACATCATTGAAATTGACTTCCTCACGGGTAATTTTCCAATTTGGATCGAGTGTTTCAGGGTTGAACTGTCCGCTTATATGATGCGAAGCAAGCAACAAAATGGCATCTGTAATCAATAGTTCTATATCAACTTGTTCTCTTAAACTCAAATTCCGGATACTGCGTACATTCTTTGGGTCGGGTAAAAGACGCACAATATTACTCAGATGATATGCTTCAGGGTTTAAACCATGGTCAAACGCTTTATGAATAGCAGTTAGAGCGCTCCGAATACCCGAAAGGTCTTGCCCTACCCATAAGGGTTCAAAATTGGTTTCTGTATAAAAAGTGGGCAATATGGTTTGGGAATACAAGGGTGCGCCCATGACTTCAATATAGCCAACCTCTATCGGTTGATGTTCTATCCGGTTCCGTAGCATTTCCTGAATATTATCAATTATTGAATCAGAAGGTGATGATATTGATTTTGATGGGTATATAGTTAAGATTAAAAATAATAGAATTATTTGGTACTTTAGTTTTGTAGATGCAGATTTATTGTCAGCGATTACTGATATCATTGAGATTATTTATTTAGATATAGAATGAAGGAGATGCCGTAAAAAGGATTAAATTCACAGATTCAAAAAAAAGACATTTTTTTAATGGAATTCTGTAAATTTGGCCTTAGTTTTGTTTCGAATGAATTTTATCAGATTCATTACAAATATATGAAATAACTCATTAATAATTAAACTTTTAAACGAGGTTATGGAACTACCACCACTACATCGCGCGGCAACAGATGGAAACAGCTCAGAAGTTAAAAAGCTTATTGCAAGTGGCGCGGATATCAATGAACAGGCAAAAAATGGTTCTACTCCATTAGTTTACGCGGCTCAGGGTAATCACATGGATGTGGTTAAGTTATTACTTGATGCCGGGGCAAAAGTAAATATTGCCAATAAACTGGGTGGGACTCCATTAAACAGAGCTGCAGAAAACGGCAATATTGAGATGATGAACTTATTGTTCGAAAATGGCGCTGAAATCGGGCCACTGGCACTCATTATTGCTGCGAGAGAGGGACAGTTTGAGGCCTGTAAATTGTTGGTAAGCAAAGGCGCTGATGTGAATGCAACTCAGGCTTGGGGTCAAACAGCCCTTATGCAGGCTGCTAAAGAAGGAAACGCTTTAGTGGTTCAGTATTTGATTAAAATGGGCGCGAATGTGAAAGTAAGAGATAAAAACGGCAAGAGTGCGCTGAGTATGGCTGTTGATAATGACCACATGGAAGTTAGCTTGTATCTGCGAAGAGCCGGTGCGGTAGAAGTTCAGGAAAAGAAAAAAACTCCACCCGTTGCCGTTGTTAGTGATGATGATGACGATAGCGATAGCGACGATTCTTCTTTTGATGATGAAATAGCCGCCGATCCGGATGCGGATGCTGATATTGAAGAAGATTTGGATTGAGTTACCAAAGTTAAGTGCTGAAGAAGTGCTTAACTAAATCTTATCAAGAAGGCGTCAGAGTGAGCGGAGCAGTGGCATAAATGGTTGATTCAAAAATGGATTATTCCACTGCGTAGTCGAATCTCCTGATTGATTTACCACCAAACTCCCCAAAAACCATCGTGCCCTTGCATCCTCGTGGTTCAAATCGCTAACTAAAACTTTTCAAGAAGGCGTCAGAGTGAGCGGAGCAGTGGCAAATATGGTTGATTCAAAAATGGATTATTCCACTGCGTAGTCGAATCTCGAGGTTGATTTACCACCAATCTCACCAAAAACCATCGTGTCCTTGCCTACTCGGCGGTTCAAATCGCTAAATAAATCTTTTCAAGAAGGCGTCAGAGTGAGCGGAGCAGTGGTATAAATGGTTGATTCAAAAATGGATTATTCCACTGCGTAGTCGAATCTCCAGGTTGATTTACCACCAAACTTCCCAAAAACCATCGCGCCCTCGCGTCCTCGTAGTTCAAATCTGTAACTAAAACTTTTCAAGAAGACGTCAGAGTGAGCGGAGCAGTGGCATATATGGTTGATTCAAAAATGGATTATTTCACTGCGTAGTCGAATCTCGAGGTTGATTTACCACCAATTTCACCAAAAACCATCGTGTCCTCGCGTCCTTGTGGTTCAAAATTCCAGAGTTGGTTATGAGTTGGCGGGGACGCCAACAAAAGATCGTTCGCGCCGGAGGCGCTGAACGTACGTTCTTGCTAAACAATCTCTGCGGCTCTGCGGCTTTGTGAGAAACAGAATGGCATGTCATGTTGCGAGTACTTGAAATAAAACTTTGTGCCCATAGCCACCACTGGTTCGACTACATTCCGTGCACGTTTTTTTGCCCTTGGCTGTCATTACAGCCCGGAATTCCGCTCACCATGACGAGGTGGGGATAAATATTGGTGTAAACAACTAAACCATCCAAAAACCATCTTGCCCTCGCATCCTTGTGGTTCAAATCGTTAACTAAAACTTTTCAAGAAGGCGTCAGAGTGAGCGGAGCAGTGGCATATATGGTTGATTCAAAAATGGATTATTCCACTGCGTAGTCGAATCTCCAGGTTGATTTACCACCAATCTCACCAAAAACCACTGGTTCGACTACATTCCGTGCACGTTTTTTTGCCCTTGGCTGTCATTACAGCCCGGAATTCCGCTCACCATGACGAGGTGGGGATAAATATTGGTGTAAACAACTAAACCATCCAAAAACTTTTGCGTCCTTACGTCTTTGTGGTTCAAAATTACAAAGGTGGTTATGAGTTGGCTGGGACGCCGGACGCACGGAACGTAAGTGATGGGGCTTCACTTACATCCGCTCAAGATCACTGAGTTGTATATTGAGCGCTTTTACCGAAATATGAATTTCATGGATAGATTGCCACAGAGAAATGAGCAGTAAAACAAGACTCACACCAAAAACGAACCGGCCCAAAAGTTCCTCTCCGGCGAAAAGCAGGAACATACACAGAACACAAAGAAAAAGGCTCGCAATACCGTAAATCTGCATGGATTTAATCAGGTTTATCCTTTTTTTCAGATTCACAATTTGACCGTAAATCGTTTTATCATTTGAGTCTTTATATTGTTTATGCAATCCTCTGATTAATCCTGCAATCGTCAAAAAACGATTCGTATAAGCTAATAATAACAAGGATATTGCCGGAAAGAGTAATGCCGGAGTGGTTAAGTCTATTTGCATGGTTATTTCGGAAGATGAAGAATTTTCCAGTTTTGCCGATGAACATCATTTGGCTCTATTGTTCCTTTTTCGCGCAGATAGGTTTCAATTAGGCTCCGCACAGATGTATCATAAACCTCCAAAGTTTCAGCATTTGCCAGCATATCATAATCTCCGCCACCCACAGCCCTGTATGAGTTTACAGCAATGGTAAAAGATTGATTATCCCGAACGGCACGATTTTTGAATCGCAGGTTTTTTACTCTTTCGCCAACAGGTTGCGTGAGATCCAGTTCATAGGTTACTCCGCTTGCCACATCAAAGTTGTAGCCCGGTGTTACTCCGGATGGTTGAGGTGTCTTACCGGCTTCTGTCGTTTCGTAATATCTGGCTGAAAATTCGAGTATGTCTTTCAACGTTTGCCCCGTAATTCTTTTTTTGAAAAGTGTATTTTCGTAGGGATAAAGCCGGGCAAGGTCACCACGGCTGACAGAACCGGGACCAAATTCGGTTTCAGGATTAAAAACGGATGCCAGTGATATATCAGCTCCTGTAACCTGGTGCTGTACATGCTGGATTAAATCTGTTATGGCGAGGTCGTACATGCGTCCGTTTTGAGCTGACCACTCTGATTGTGTTTGAGCAACCGGTTCGTTTATATGGCCGCGAACCCGTTCAAATGGCTCACTCAGCAATTCAACCAAATCTGGTTTCATTTTGTACGGCTCAACAGCTATAAGCTGTGAATTCTCTATAGAAACCTCAACACCGTTATCTATTGATGTAATCACCAGCTCAGTATATCCAACATGTGAAGCCCATCTGCCGGCCATAATGATGGGAACTCCCTGCGGGTTGGCTTCCGATGTAATCACTTCTCCTTCAATTGTACGATGGGAATGGCCTAAAACCAACAAATGGACACCGGGCACTTCTTCAATGATTCTTCTCCCGAAATTTTCTTCAGCAACCGTATCAGATGTATAGGAAGATCCGGGCCCAACGCCTGCATGTGCCAGAATGATGACCACGTCCGCGCCTTCTTCCGTTACTTTATCTACATTGGTTTTAGCAAATTCAACTCCATCTCTGAATGCTAAGCGGTCTTCAACTCGTGGACGATCCCAAATGGCTGAACCGGGTGTTGTGAGGCCAATAATAGCAACCTTATATCCATTTATATCTTTATAGATATAGGGAGTGTAGGCGGGTTCATCACTTTCAGGTTTAGTAATATTTCCGGCAAGAAAGGGGATATCGGTCTCTTGCACCCGTTTATTGAGCAAGTCAATACCAAAATTAAATTCATGGTTTCCAATGACTATGGCATCATAGCGCATGGCTTGCGCAGCTTCAAGCATGGGATATTTGGCTGTACTGTCCTGACGAGCATAAAATTCTGCAAAAGGATTTCCCTGAATCCAATCACCACCATCTAACAGTATTGTGTGCTGTTGCTCAGATCGAACAGAATCGATCACAGAAGCCGCTTTGAGCAGTGAGTGTCGTTCATCCTCATTATCTGCATAGAAATCCCAGGCAAATACATGACCGTGAGTGTCAGTGGTCGATAAAACAATCAATCGGGTTTCTTTATCAGCAGAACATGCTGATACTAATAATAGTATCAGAAATAAAAGAGAAGTCAAATAGTTTTTCATGGTAAGGTCAGTATAGGATTAATGCTAGATATTATTTGTGCAATATACAATTGATACCACTCTAATCTGGTTTTTGAATTTTGCCATTATTTCTTTACCTCAAAATTCGGTTCGCAGTTATGTTGCCCTTATCAAGAATAATCAGAAATATTGGTGAAAAATTATGTTTATTCATGAATATTCAGGATAAGCTGAAAGAAGAAAGTATAGACAAAAAAAAAGCCACAAATAAGTGGCTTTCTGAAAACTCTTGTAGAATGAGTTATTCGTTTTTTGCATTTTGGATGTCAATCCGAATTTCTTGAGCAAGTTTTTTCAGCTCTTGCAAAGTCTTACGAGCACGCGTGCCTGCAGTTTTATTCCCCTTGCTATAGAACTTGTCCATGTCTTCCTCTAATGAGTCAACAAGACTCTTTACTTCGTGAAAACGACTCATGTTTTTCTCCGTTTGTTATGATTAAGTTAATGTTGTGTAAATCAACGTTTGAAACTAATTAACTGATAGACATGAAACAAGAACTAAATGCAATTTAATCTCTTAATTTTGTAAAAAATACACTTTTAAACTGTTCTTTTTGTAGAAACCTCATTTTTTCACGAATAAAAATCAGCAATTGTGTATAGAGAAAAGAGTTTATCAGTATAATTGAATGAGATGACATGTACACTTTCTGATACAATTAATCAGATAATCAGTTTTCCGGTTTTGAAATTTTCAGGCCCTATTAGGGTAGCATTCATACGTATATCGGAGAGTTCTGAAGGCCAGTTCCTGGATTTTTTATCATCAGTTAAAACGGTAGCTCCATTCAATGACGTTGCAAATACCAGTGTTGATTCAAACTCAAATCCGATTTGCAGGGCTTTTATCAATTCTGTCAATTTTACCGGTCGCGGCCCGTTTTCGGTACTAATCAGAGTAGAAAGCAATACATGCGTATTCTTTCCTAGTGATTTTAAATACTCAAAGTCAATTGAGATGGACTGATCGGCATGTTGATGAACGGTGTTACGTTGATATCCATTAAGAGCTGAAAACGCAAGTCCTTCATCAGCAAAAAGAGCAACAAGCCTGTGATTGAGTTCTTTTATAGCCCGAATTTGAGCATTTTCGCGCATGACACCGGTTTGCATGATTCTATCGGTATAAGCGCTATCGGCATGAAGAAATAAGGAGTTTGGAATATCGGAAAGGCTTAGATTCTTTGATAAATCTTTCAAAAACAGACCGTTGTCAAGATGATCGAAATCAAGTATAAATAAGTATTTCATGAAAGGCTGTATTAATTCTGTCTATTTTCTCAATGAATCACTTTTAAAATGATATGGCAAGAGCTGTGAAGTAGAAACAGTAAGTTTTTCCCGTTCGTTCTGATATAAATGCACTGGTTTCTGGGGCAGGTGTTCCATCAAGACTTGACGGCAGGCTCCACATGGACTCACATAGTCACTTTTTGGAGCCATTATATGAATAGATTTAAAATCCCTGTATCCGTTTGATATGGCAGTGGATATGGCAACACGTTCTGCGCACAAGCCCAACTCCCAATTAGAGCATTCAATGTTTACTCCGGCAATAAAACCTGCCTCCGTCTCAAGAAAACAACTAACCGGAAAGTCAGAATTCGGAATTACAGCGGATTTACAAAGTGTATATAAGCGGGGTACAATTTCTGATGCCTTCAGATTTTGGATAAGGGAAGAGGGTACCCACTCTAAATCGGCTTGTACTTGAATATGCAGTTGAAACTCCTTTTCCCAATAAGAAATTAATTCCGATGGTTCAGGTTCCGTATAGAGAATGAGCTTCTTTGGTTTGCCTCCGTGCGTGAGACATGAAAATAACGCTGCCTGAACAGGCGAAATAGTTAACGGGTAAGAAAGGTTTTCCATGCGAACACCCGGAAAGAAACGTCCTTGCGAATCTTGAACTACACACACGTTTTTCTCTCCCGAATAGGGTGTATATGTGTTGTCTAACAGTTGGTCAAATGTCATAATTATTCTCTGATGGCTTCAATAACCGCGTCCATTACATTAGAGCGAACTCGGTTAATACCGGCTGAGGTTCCTCTGTAAGGGTAAGTGCGATTTGTCAATAAAACGACGGCCAAATTACGCTCCGGATCAATCCAGAAGCTGGTTCCTGTAAATCCCAAATGACCGTATGTGTTATTGGATGATAAGGAACCTGCGGTTGTAAAGCCATTAAGGCTTTTTAAATCAAAACCCAACGCCCTGGTTGAATTATCTATTCTTGCAGTAAACCTGCTGAGTGTTTCAGGTTTTATAATCGATTCAGACCCGTATGAACCACCCCTCATCATCATATCCATGAGTATAGCAAGATTTTCGGCGGTGCTAAACAGGCCGGCGTGTCCCGCAACGCCACCGAGGTAAAAGGCGCGCTCATCATGAACTTCAGCCTTTATGGTTCTTTTCCGGTAAACTGTATCAATTTCGGTTGGTACAACTCGCGACACAACCCTGTTTCCTCTTGTTGATGGATTAAAAGAAGTGTTGGTCATGCCCAAAGGTCCATAAATATGAGTCGTTAAAAACGTATCAATTGATTCTCCGGCGACTTGTGCAACGATTTCTGCCAATAAAATATATCCTAAATCGCTGTAGGTGGTGGTTGTGCCGGGTTCTTCAATCAGGGGCTCTTCTCGAATGGCTTTCAATATGGCTTCTTTGGTCTTTAATTTGTCAACATACACACGAAACGGAGGCAAACCGGAGGTGTGATGCAGTAGATGCTGAATCGTAACCCGGGCTTTCGATCCTTGTTCGTACTCCGAAAACCATTTCGATACTGAGTCATCCAAGTGTAATTTACCATCACCCACTAATTTCATTACAGCCAGGCCCGTAGCAAGTGGTTTAGTCAGCGATGCCAAATCGAAAATATGATGCGTGCGCATGGGCGTTCTCTTTTCATACTCATGATATCCATAAGCTTCATGGTAAGCCAGAATTCCATCTTTAATAATAGCCAACGATGCACCGGGAAAAACGGAATCCATCACGGCTTCTTCCATAATTCTGTCCACTTCAAGTAAACCAATGGTACTCATTCCGGCAGATTCGGGCGTGTCCCTGCGTAGAATGCTACGAGGTATAGTGAAGCCCGCGTTTCTATTATAATGTCCCGGAATTGTAATGGGGAGTTTCCCATTTACAGCTGATGCACCAAATAAAGCAGACGCCACCGCTCCCTGCTGACTTCCCGCCATGGACCATGCCAGAACGTGCATATCAGCTTCAGGTAATTCTGTAACAATATACGGACTAGAGAACGAAATTAAACCCGTAGGCCGGTTTAATGCTTTTATCCTGTTGATGAAAGAACGCTGTTTATTATCGAATGTGAGCCGCTGACCGGTTGCAAGATGAAGATAGGAGCCAATCAAAACCAATCCTGAACCGCTTGCTGATTGAATCATTTCATCTAATTCTTCATCGGATGTTCTGGAATCATAGTTAAAAAATCGAATGTTGGAGTGATAGGAACTCATGGCGCCATGTAAGCCTTTACCGGTATTTCCATCCGTATGATTTGAAATGGCGATTAATGTAATCCTGGCGTAGCGATCGGGATTAATGGGAATTATATCGGAATCGTTTTTTAAAACTGTAATAGACTCACGCGCTATTTGATCGGCTATCATCTGATTTCGCCGGGAATTTACCTGTTCATTTATCCGATTGACATCTACAGTGGCACGGCGAAGAAGACCATAATCAATTTTCCAGGTTAGGATTTTTTCAACGGATTGATTAATTCGTTCTTCGGAAAGATCCCCGTTTCGAACAGCCTGTTCAATTTGATAAATAGCGGTTATTTCATCTGGTGAAAGTAGAATCATATCTGTTCCGGCTTTCAAAGCTTCAATAGCCGCATTGCCGGGTGAGTAATGATTGGCGATGCCGGCCATTTCAAGAGCATCTGTTACAATCAGGCCTTTAAATCCCAGCTCATTTTGAAGCATATCAGTCATAAATCGGCCATCGAGGGTAGCCGGACGCCGAGGGTCGGAGCTGATATTCGGATAGGCAATATGGGCGGTCATTACGCTTCCAACGCCTGCATCAATCACACGTCTGAAAGGAAGCAGTTCAATAGCTTCGAGACGTTCCATTGAATGGCGAATAACAGGCAGGGCAAGGTGTGAATCAGTTCCCGTATCTCCGTGACCCGGAAAATGTTTGGCCGTAGCTACCACACCCTGACTTTGAACACCACGAATGAAGGCTTCAGCAAATTCAGAAACAACTTCAGGATCTTCAGAGAAAGAACGCACATTGATAACCGGATTCTCAGGATTGTTATTTACATCCACAACCGGCGCATACACCTGATGAACGCCAATTGAACGGGCTTCAGCTGCAGTAATACGCCCTTTCTCAAATGCCCAATGGGGGTTTCCGGTTGCTGCAACACCCATTGCGGGAGTAATGCGTGTAGCATCAGAAATCCTCATTCCGGCTCCATATTCCATATCCTGTGCAATCCATAGCGGGATTCGGGAAATCTCCTGCAGTTGGTTGGTCATTATGGCCTGATTATAGGTTTCACCCCCGAAAAAGATAACGCCTCCAATCTGATATTGTTCAACCATACGTTTTAAGTGTAAAAAACGACGGTTATCATGCGACACATAATTTCCATTAGCTCTGATAATAAACAACTGCGCGATTTTCTGGCGAAGAGTAAGCTGTTTCATAAGCTCATCTTTCTGACGCTCAACCACCGCTCTTATTCTGTCAGATTCTGTTTCCTGACCATTTTCCGAGAAACTATCGGTAGTAAGTGTTGAGCACAAAAGGAGTAAAATGATTAATATAAAAATGCGCATAGATGTTGTTTGTGGAGTTGGAATCATAATGAATTCATTTTTCAATGAATATAACTGATAAATTACAAGTGGTTGAAGTACTGCTTTTATTTCAATTAAATCAAGAAGTAAAACGCGGAATGATGGAGGTATCTGATATAAAAGCCAACGTTTTCGAAATATCTGCATCAACTAAAAACTCAGCATCGTTGAATTCGTTCAAAACACCTCTTATGAACTGTTTCCTAAGATAATCGTTTGAGTGTAAACCTCCATGTAAGGCAAAAACGTGTTTGTCATAATCTGCAGGTGGAATCTTTTTCAATATCTGAATAAGTCCCTTTATTTCCGAAGTAATTATGTTTTGAAAGAACTCGCAGGAATCCTCTGCTGATTCAATAATAGATTTTGCCAAATCTGAGGGTTTAAAATCAGAATGGTACAATAGTGAAAGTAATTCCTTTCGATTATAAACACCCATTTTTTTCATAAGTATTAATGCCGCGTCATCTTTCTTTTCAAAGTCCAGTACCTGCATCAAGTGATTGATAGCTTTTCTCCCGATTTCGCGTCCTGAAAGCGGTTCATAACTCTGTGGGCCATAACCTCCATAGGTTTTAAGTTGATGTTCCCGTTTGGTAACAATTACTGAACCGGTTCCATTTATGCATAAAATCCCACGTTTATCGTGTCCAAAATGATGGAACCAGGTTGCTTCGGCGTCACTCATGATATCAACCTCACACCCATATTTTTGAGATAGTTTATTTTCCAGATCAAGACGGAAACCGGAACCGCCTGCACCAGATATTCCGCCGCAAATCCTTTTAACTGAATAAGCTCTTTTATTGGTAAACGATTGAATTATTTGATGAATAGCCTCTGTGATGGTCGCTAAATCTGACTCACTCATCTGTAATGCCGGGCCTGCAATACGAGTTTGATCACCGGTATCTAAATCCCGAAAAAAAAACAGGGAAGAGCTTCCGCCACCCTCAATTCCAATCTGAATGTTCATCATGGTTTAGGGATTAGATGTAAAGTCGATTGAATATTCAAATCAAATTCTTCAAACTGATATGGGGGTTTTAAGTGAACTGCAGGTTGATTGTTGAAGAAAGGGCTCAGCGGATTACCGGAAACCCCCGGAAAGCTCCAAAACCCTGATAATTGCATATTCTCCGATTCAATAGTTAAATAAGCGCTTGTAATACTTTGCAATGGTTCTGTCAGCTCAAGATTACGGGAACCTGAAAATAAGGTGTTTGGTGCTCCGGTAGTTGCAACCGGATCTTGCGATAAAGTAAATGTGCATACTTGTTCCCCAGGGTAGTGCTCACGCGTTTCAGATCCGCATAATAGCCAGTTGGTTAATCTGAATTCAAATACATTACCCCAGCGCCAATCAGCCTTTAAATTACCCAATCTGGTTTCATACAATTGAAACGTTTCTAAAAGGCGTCTGATGATAAATGCGTCATTAATAGGCGAAAATGTTCCGGGGGCATCTCGTTCGATTGCATGTTGGAGAATCAATCCACGTGCATACATGTCGTTTAATTGTCCATATTTTGCCAATCGATCATAAATGTTTTCAGGAAGATAGCTCTGTAAAGTAGAATGCGTGATGTAATGTTCGGTTCCTTTCAATAAAGAAGCAGCCACAGAACCAGTATCGTAATATCCATTCCAGTTTTTAAGATAGTCTGCAGCAAGCATAATGCTTTCATCATCCTGATATTCAGAAAATAGATCAGCCAGTAATCCGGCATAATGCAAGGATTCCCCATCATAATTTAAATGCTCAATCAACGGATTTCCGGAAGGTGCTGTATCACTTGCAGCTTGCATAACCTCAATTATTCTTCCCGAAACGGTGGAATCATATCCATGAAATAAACCCTTTTGTAACACCTGACCATTTTGTGTCAATTGTCCGTTTTGAATGCGTAAAACGGTAAAAATCGAACGTGTAAGATGTTGATCTTCATCAGTTAATTCTTCAAAAGGGAATTGAATCAGCGATTCAAGGAGTGCGCTTGAAACAGGCTGATGTTTCGAAAACCGTTGTCCATCAAATTCAGGTGAACCGGCCAAAGAATCGTTGGCATAAAAGGTGAACAAAGTCTCTCTACCATCAATATGTTGAAGGATATGATACTTTTCATCCGGCTCTTCTTCATAATTCGTAATCATTGATGATGCAGGCAACTCCTTGTTATTCATAAACCAAATTTGTTTATCATTCATACCGCTAAAAAAAATGGGCAATCCGGGCGTCGTGATTCCATCAACAATTGTATCATCCATATTTATTCGCATAGGAATCCAAATACTGCTTCCATAAACTCCATTTTGATGAGATATGATAATATCCGGTTTTGCATCGTGTGGCGTAATTGCGGCAAAACGAAGGGCGGGTAATCCTACAGGTGCATTTAATATTTTTCGGAGCAACAAATCATGTTCTAACAACCAAAGTGCGGTTTCATGTTTATCCTCCTCAAGGATAAAGGGTTGATCTTCCTCATTCAGATAGGGAAGTAGCGCAGCCGGAATGTAGGCATTGGATATACCGAACGAGAGTGATTGTTGCCATTGTGTATCCATAAGCCATTGAAAAAGAGTCGTATAGCGTATAACATCATCAGTTGACCACTTTTCAGGGGATGTTTTGGTAATCGTAAATGGAATCGGATATCGGCGCTGAACGGTATCGATGTAGGAATTAATGCCGTTTACATAAGCTTCCGTTAAAGGCATATTAGTTTTCTTTTCATCTATGGATTCTGTTGTAAGCATTACGGCCATTTTATCCGCTTCTGAAAATTCATCGCCAAATACAGCGCTTAAACGTCCGTCAACAGTCCATTTAATGACCTGAAGTCGCCACAAATGATCCCGGGCATGAGCAAAGCCCGCTGTAAAAAGGGCATCTTCCAGGTTTTTAACAGCAGCAACCGGAAACCCCATTGAAGTACGTGAAAGGGTGGATGCATGTTTTATTTGTTTGAATGAAAGCCTTCCGGTTTCAGCCTGTTGTGGAGGCGGAAGGAGGTTCTTTACTACAAAGTAGGCAGAAAATCCAATCAGAGAAAATATAAGAAGTATGACAAAAAACCACTGTTTCATAGAGTCTTAAACCCACAGTGATTTAAAGATGTAAAGTCCATGTAGAATGTGCAGGAATTGGTTAAATTTCATCAATAAATTAAGTGCTAATATAATTAAGAACGAGGAAAAGACGTGGTAGATTTTAAAGATATTCCGGTTGATAAGTTACTGGAAGCTTATGAGGCTTACAAAACACCCCTTTATGTGTATGAAGAGCGAAAAATACGGCGACAATGCAAAAAGATTGCGGACATATTTACCGGTTTACCGGTTCATTGGCTGTTTGCTGTGAAAGCCAATGATAACCCATTTATTATAGATATCATAAGACAACAGGGCATCGGTTTTGACACAGTGAGTTATGAAGAGGTACTGCTTTGCCAGCATTTTACTCAGAATCCGGCTGATATTTTTTACACGGAAAACAGTATGACTGACGAAGAAATGGAAGCGGCTATTCAGGATAAAGTCGTTTTGAATATTGGTTCTGTTTCAAGATTGGAGCGCTTTTTTCAGCACCCTGATACTACGAGTTGCTGTGTGCGCATTAATCCGGCCATAGGGGATGGGCATCACGCTAAAGTGAACACTGGCGACCCTGAAAGTAAATTTGGTATTCGTATCGGATTGATATCTGAGGCTTTGGAGATGGCAAAAAAATATGGAAAGAAAATAAATGGTATTCATGCCCATATTGGCAGTGGCATAAAAGAACCCGAGAATCAAATTGCTGCTATGAAAGTAATGCTGGAGCTATCCCGTGAGTTCACTGATTTGGAATACATAAATTTTGGTGGAGGGATGCCCACACCATACCGGAAAGCAGATAAAGAATTCGATATGCAACGATTTGCTGAATTGGCCCGACCCTTGCTTTCTGATGATTTGAGTCAGCGGCCAAAAGGATTTCAGTATTACTTTGAACCCGGACGCTGGTTTGTTGCTGAAGCTGGGTATTTACTGGCCACCGTACATACAATAAAAAATCAGGTGGAAACGGTGTATCTTGGAACGGATACGGGCATGCATCACCTGCTTCGCCCGGCTTTGTACGATGCCTGGCACGCCGTTGTAAACTTGAACCGCATCAATGAACCCCACGATCAACTCTACACTATAGCCGGCAATATCTGTGAAAGCGGCGATATTCTGGCCTTCGACCGATTGTTCCCGAAATCAGAAATTGGGGATGTACTGGCTATTTGTGATGCCGGTGCGTATGGAATGACGATGGCTTCTCAGTATAATAGACGTACACTACCGGCAGAAGTGCTGCTTCAAATAGATGGAACGCTCAAATGCATTCGTCCGGCTATCACCCCAAAAGAAACCGTCGATCGTTTCTTGAATGACTGCGGATATAGTGGTTGATGAGGACAGACCTGAAGGATTGAAAACTGTCATGTCTGGAACTATTTTAAGCGGTGATGACACCAAAGACATGTCAGGTGCTGGGAGACCTTGACATGTCGTCCCGTTGATGAGAAAGGAATCGATTCATACTGCTTTATCTTTTATTAGAAGCAACATTTCTTGAATTTGGCAATACTGTTTGATTAAGGGTGACCTGTTAACTCCTACCCGAAAAACTGTTTATAAAGCGAACAGTCTTGCTTCACGAACCAGCCTCAAACCTCCAAGGTTTTGAAAACCTTGGAGGTTTCTGGAATTAAGCTGACTATGACCGTTAGGATTTGGACTTCCACCAAAGACAGGTCTGGAACGAAGCAAAATCCAGGTTTTTTAAAAAAACATATTACCTAAATGTAAAAAAAGCAGAGGGGCTTGTTTATGTGAGTATCATTTCATTAGATTCACATACATGATAAAAACAATTCCATTGCCTGCAGCGCGACTCAGGTATTTTTCACGATTAACAGACAAAAAATTTCGCTCCAAAGAGGGCGTTTTCCTTATTGAAGGCCTGAGAGCCGTTTCTCAATCGCTTCTGCATCACAAAATAGACACCATGGCAGTCGTTTTCGAGGAACATACTGACTTGGATACTGATATCATCCATCAACATATCCCTAATGAAACGCCTGTATATATAGCTGATAATAAATCATATACAAAAATAACGGCAACAGAAAACTCTCAGGGTGTTGTAGCTATTTGCAGCATTCCTGATCCCGTCACTTTAGATTCGCTTCTTTTCAGTTCTTCCTCATTTATCCTGGCATTAGATGGCATTCAGGATCCTGGAAATCTGGGGACTATTTACCGTACGGCTGCATGGTTTGGCGCTGATGCCGTTTTGCTTGGGGAGGGATGTGTCGATTTATTCAATCCCAAAACCATCCGGAGTACTGCCGGTTCGGTTGGCACCGTTCCCTATGTGAATGTTAATCTCGAGCAGTCTTTAATAAAACTCCACGAAAATGGATGGCAAACACTATCACTTGAACTCAATGATAAGGCCGCTTCACTCTTTGAAGTAAAACCTGAATTCCCATGTGTCCTTGTGGTGGGAAATGAAGCTCACGGAGTTTCAGAATCAATAAAAGATCTCACAACACCTATATTTTTACCTGGAAATACAGATCAGGTTGAAAGTCTGAACGCCTCTGTTGCCGCCGCAGTTGCCATGTCATTTTTCTATCAACAAATCCCTAAAATCTAATAAAAAAGAGTATGCCCAAAGCAACAAAGAAAATTTTTGTTCTGGATACATCTGTAATCCTCTACGACCATGAATCTATTCACCATTTTCAGGAGCATGATGTTGCTATTCCCATATCGGTATTAGAAGAAATTGATAATTTTAAGAAAGGGGATACGGTTATCAATTTTAATGCACGGGCATTTATCCGGAATCTGGATTCTTTATCCTCGAAAGATATCTTGCAGGAGTGGATTCCGTTAAATGGAAAATCAAAAGGAAAAATCAGAGTCCTTTCTGAGGAAGATGGACAAACGGATGCGAATCATATTTTTGGCTCTAAAAAGTATGATCATCATATCTTAAATGTTGCACTTACATTGAGAAATAAACATCCGCGCACAAAGGTGACGCTGGTGACCAAAGATATAAATCTTCGGGTAAAAGCGCGTGCCCTGAATTTAATTGCAGAGGATTACGAAACCGGCAAAATTCAGGATATTGATCATCTGTACAGCGGGAAAAGTGAGCTTAAGATTAAGGATATCAAGTTGATTGATCGGTTGTACAGCGATACGGCTGTTCCGTATCAGGAATTTTTGGAAGAGAAACCGCCGGCTAATCATTACTTTATTCTCAAACAGGGTTCAAAGTCGGCTTTGGCTTTTTATAATCCGGTATCGGAGTGCTTGGAGCGCATTTATAAAGACAATGCATCGGGCATTAAAGCTCGAAATGCTGAGCAAACGTTTACCATGCATGCGTTGCTGAATCCTGACATTCAATTGGTTACGATTAGTGGAGCGGCCGGAACAGGGAAAACGCTTCTGGCTCTGGCTTGCGCTTTGGAACAACGGCGGGATTTCCAGCAAATTTATCTCGCACGGCCAATTGTGCCCTTAAGCAACAAGGATATTGGTTATTTACCCGGCGATATCAAATCGAAAATAAACCCCTATATGCAACCTTTGTGGGATAACCTGAGCTACATCAAAAGTCAGTACAAAGAAAAAGACAAAGAGTTCAAAAAAATTGAAGAATTGGTTTCTAATGAAAAACTGCATATCACACCTTTGGCATACATACGAGGACGCAGCCTGAGTAACGTGATTTTCATAGTTGATGAAGCGCAAAACCTGACACCGCATGAGGTAAAAACAATTATAACCCGCGCCGGAGAAAACACGAAAATTATATTCACCGGCGATATTTTTCAGATAGACACGCCCTATCTCGACTCCCAAAGTAACGGCTTATCCTACCTGATTGACCGTATCCAAAATCAGCCCATTTACGCACACATCAACCTCGAAAAAGGAGAACGCTCTGAACTGGCAAATCTGGCAAGCAAATTGTTGTAAAGGGGGTTTTTATGTTCCATCCTAAATCATGGATGGTCGATAGTTCAAAGAGTGGTCTGCTTCTTTGAACCGGTGTTTCGCTTTATGGGCAGACAATCGTCAAGTAAAATTCTAATCATTGAACCGCAATACCGTTTTGAATTTCCGAGACAGTGTGTGGGGAATTCCAGCACTCGGAAGGGGAGGGCAGAGTTCCCTGAAACTGACACGGATTTTGAGTAGGTAATGTAAACCATGCCGAAATGGGTGGAACAATGATCTCCGAAATAGCCAATTTAATAATAGGTTGATAGCATTTCTGTCAATTGAGATATAGAATCTATTTTTATACCATCGGCTAGTTCAGAGCGATTGATTTTTTGGTGAATCATCGTAATATTTAATGATAGTTCATATATATTGAAGCATAATTTCCTGATTTTATATCGCTGATAATTTATCTTATTAATAAAGGTTTTGTGGTAAAAAACAAAGAATAGCACAGTTCTAAGTATCCATAAGATTAACCCTTACATCTTCAGAAATATGATTAGTCAAATCAATAGGTGGCAAGATTATTGCGTTAATACCGGAGTTCGCTGTTTTCTCATGCAATATTCCCCTGACTGTTCCAGTCCCGATTAACCCCATATGAGTAGCGAAATTTAATGGAATGATAATTTCATCACCTTTCTCAGTAAAAAGGCTCTCCCAGGAAGCTTCTTCTATAACAAAACCCACTATTGTAGAAATTATTAAAAAAGGCTTGGAGTCTTGCTCAAAAATAAATTTTAATCGAATACCAAGAATTCTTTTATCAGGGTCAGCGCCAAATTCAATGGATGAAATAAGACTTGAATCATTATCCTGAACCGAATTGTAATTTTCCTCAATGAGCGCATACTCATGAGTGTTTATATCGGCAATCCTGAAACTAATAACCGAGTCGTTACTTGAGCTCATGCTGACTTTTTATAACTTTTTATAGGTTCTTGATTAGCTGATGTATGACTTTGATTTTTCACATCAGTTCTAAGCTGTAGCTTTGGACTACTAAATGTGGGATTGTAACCTTGTACATTAGATGACCAGATTTTCACTTTGGTTTTCTGAACGTTTACCGTTACCAAATCTATTTTGAGTGCGGATTCTAACTTGGCAATTGTTTCAAGCGTTAGATTTTCCTTGCCCTTAACTATTTTGTTAATCTGTTGTGGCGTAACACCTATGATTTCAGCGAGCTCTTTCTGCTTCATGCCTTTTTCATGGAGTTCTGACAGAACTCTTACGGCTATCATTTGTGATTTTTTCCGCCATGGACTGCTTTCTCTTCGTTTTCTCGCAGCATTAATCCATGAAGAATTATCCGTTTCAAGCGAATTGAGAAATTCTTGTACTTCTTGCTCTTTCATAGTTCTATGTCTAAAAATTCAATCTGATCAACAGTAAAGCCTTTATTTATAAGATACTGCCTTACTTGATCTAATTTAATTAATTCTACGTTAGTGTGTGCGCGTTCCTGCATTGTACGTGTTAATTTTATGGCGCCACCGGTTATAATAACGGACTTATTAGCTAATTTAATACCATAGATTCGAAGCATTGATGGCGTACTTAATCCATACATTTTGCATTTCAGAAACGGATTTGATTCATCATAATTAGTGTGAAGTGGTTTAAAGTTAGTCAGAAAATTAGTATTTCCTGATTCTGCATTATCCAGTATAAATTCCTCGAGTTGTTTCGCATCTTCAATAACCTTAAATACAGCCTCAGATACTGCATATCTTTCTAAATCTGCTTCATGTTCCAGAAAAAAATTAAATAGATATTCTGTATCAGTCCATCTGGTAAATAAAAGCGAAAATTCCGTTTCATCATTACCACCAAATTTGATGCTTAACAGTGAGTTATTGTTATCTATGATACGTAACAGATCCACTAAAATCAACCTATAAGTTTATTTATTAGTTCCATTTTCGTTGCTATGCGTGAGTAAAACTTAGATATTTTCCAATTAAAATAGCCCGAATACCGCTAAAATCCCCCGATTGCCATGCCAAAACCTGATTTCTGGAAAACAGGGAGGCATAATCCCGAAGTTGATTTGTTGAATATGTAGAAGTTGTAGCCATACTTTAATTTACGTATCAGAACTCAATTTAAACAGGGTTTAATGATAGTATTCTATCATTTTAAACATTCCCTGAATTCTCAGTTTTCTGAAATACGACTGTAAAATATTCATTTAAAAATCGTTTAGATACATTATTCCTCATCCCCACTCGGCAACTCCAGCGCTTTAACCGGTAGTACTGCACTCCCTGCGATACCTCTTATTGAGCCGTACATGTCTATTGTGTTTGTTACCACTTTATCGATTTGTTTATCTCTTTGCTTCCAAATGCGTTGCATGGAGCGTTTTTCGCTTTCCAGGTCTTCTTTCATCTGGGAAAAACCTTCTACAATGGCTTCAATTTGCATCCTGAACGTGTTGCTTGTTAAGAAGTCGTAAAGCATGTGCATTTTGTCGCCTTTGTTTTCTTGTGCGCTTACAGCCTGACTCAGTTGAATTATCGATTCTCTTAATACGGTACTCAAACCTTTAAATTCCTGGAAAGAGCATACCCATACACCATCCAATAAGCCCATGCGATCAAATCCGCCAGGCATGGCTTCCGTAACCAAAACGCCAATATCGGCGCCTTTGTCGCGCATATCACTTTTGAATTTTTCAATCCACTGAGCACCGAAATCTTTTGTTCGTTTGCTTTCGTAGTAAATTTTTCCACAGTTATGCACGTTTCTTGTATTAACCACCTGAATACAATCTCCGCCACGTGCACCTTTTTTTATTTCTTCGATACTGTCCAGAGGGAATTGGGCTATGAGCCATTCTTCAATGGCAAGTTCCTGAATTTCACCCTGTAATTGCATGGAACCTTGCTCTTGCTTGCGTTTCATCTCTTCTGTAAGTCTTTTCTGATCTTCAAGCTGCTTATTAAGTTCTCTGATTTTTAGCTCATTTTGTTCATCTACGGCTTTGCGGATTTTATCTTTTTCCTCAGCTAACTTCTCATTCAGTTTTTTTTCAGCTTCAAGCTCAACAACTTCCTTTAACTCTTCTTTTTCTCTTTTCAGGCGCTGAATCTCTAATTTTGAACGATTCAGTTCCTTTACTTGCTCTGATTTTTCATTCAATTCTTTTTGAAGCTCAGCCATCTGATCGGCCTGATCCTCCTGAAGCTTGGCTTTAATCTTTTCTTCGATGGTTTTCCGCTCAGTTCGTAATTTGGCTTCCAACATCTCCTGAATTTGTTCATCCTGTTTGCGTTTGGCATCCTCAAGCTCAGATTTTGATTTCTTTATAGCAGCTTCCTGATCAGCTAGTTTTTTCTTCTCAGCCTCTAATTGCGTTTGATACTTTTTATTGATTTCCTCTTCCAATTGATGGGAAAGGATATTCTGGACGTCAATAGAAGTGCCACATTCTGGGCATTTAATTTTTGTTGTTTGATTCATTTTCTTTTTCCTCTTTTATAAATTGATAGTAGTAGCTAAAGGGAGACCCATAAAACTTCGAAAGACGTTCTCTATCGATTGGCTTATCATTTTTACTTGAAAAACGACTTATTTTTGCGTCATTTATATGATTGTCAAAACGAGCCAAATTTGTACACCTTGATCTATCAAGTTTTTTTATTTGATATTTTACAAACTTATTAGTTTTTAAAACTCGAAAACCACCGCACCAACTCATTTCATTATCCATGGGTTGGTTATTAAATTTTTTTATTCTACCTACTGACATTGAGAGTAATCTCTGTTTTAATCTGAATTTTAACGAGTTACGGGAAACATTGAACTTGTTATTTTCTTTTTTAATAAGGTTAATAACTTTATCTGTTACCTCAACTTGTTTTTTCCGTTCTTTCTCAATTGATTTTTTCCGAATTCGAACTTTTAGGTCGTGAGAAACCTGATACCCCAAAAATGATAACCAAGGCACATTATTCTTTGACCATTCATAAGGCAATTTAGATTTTAGATCAGGATTCCAAAAATCTCTATTATATGCATCGGAACTTTCTGGCTGATGAGCAATTAACTTAACCTTTTTTAGCCCGTTAATGTAAGCTATCAGTGCTTTTTCACACAAAGACTTGTCCGGATGAATTATGACCATGTCATCACAGAATCTCGCATAAAATAGATCTTCATCAGCCGAATTTATTACCATCTCATCTACTTCGTTCATCAATAGATTTGCAATGAAGCAAGAAATCGCACCTCCTTGAGGAATTCCGATAGTTTTTTTGTAATGATTAGGTGCAATTTGATAAAGCTCGTTATCGGTTAAATACTCAAATTCTGAATTAGCTTTTAGAATTTGATTTTCTTTTTCCAACTTAACGTACTTATTGAAAGAATATGAGTCTAAATAAGATTTTAATAACCGGATTGCGCGGTCATCGACATGTATTCCTTTCGTCTCCATTATCGTTACACGTTTATTGAATATACTTTCTATAACATCATGCCGTATACTATCATAAAATTTTTTTATATCACATTCAGTCACCCAGACATCCCCATACTTACTCTTATAATCTATGATATTCTCAATTGCTTTGTGGTGAGAAAATTCCTTATCAGACCGGCTTGATCGAAATGCATATGAACAATCAAGAAAAGACGAATCAAATAAATCAGTAAGGTATTTACTGTATTGAGATATAATTATTCTGTCAAAATACTTGTAATAAGCTATAGGTCGATAATATTTCTTTTTTGTTAGTTTATCTTCTTTTTTGAATTGCGAATAAATTTCTGGACGAGGTAAGTGGTAGTGAGGACTTAACGCAAATCTCCTAATGTCTTCTAATAGACTCATTAAATTTTTATACCAAGAATCTGTTAGTTTTTTTTGGAACCCATTAGTTAGTTTTAAAACAGTATTTTCTAATTGTAACTTATTTTGAATTAACGTGTTAGTTCGGACTCTATTATTTTTACCAATTCGAACCCATTTACTTCTTGGTGGGAAAATGTCATAAAGTATATTGTCAACATTATGAGACTTCTTACTTTCAACTAGTTTGTTAAAAAACTGTTTATCATGTCTTTTTTTTGTCAACAAGGCCCTGTGGTTGCAGAGTATTTTTAACAATTTACGATCTGAAAAGTAACTTTCAAGTTTCATTTATTACTATATATAATTAATATTAATTGGAAGTGACCCAGATTACTCTGGAAGAGCAAATGCTCATCTTGGAATTCGAATGTATGTTCCAAAAATTGTTGTATCTTATGGAAAATACGACTGACCAAGGGGTGCCGTAGCCCTCGAAAGAGACATTTGTCATACGTATACGAACACCCTTAAACTGAAGACTTGTCTTTTTAGAACAATCTACAGCAGTGACCTCTGAAATCACTTCCAATTTCTTCAAAACTCCACCCCCGGCAACCCCTCAACAATCTCCACCGTCTCCACACTAACTCTAATCACACTAAGCAGCAAATCCAGAATGTAACGAGGATTCCCAACCTCTTTTGCCCAATCATTCGGGTTGTTGGTGATGCCGCTGGCTTTGTCGGTTTTTAGTTGGTAGCGCTCGATGATCCATTCGATGGCTGATTTGCCGTTTACGACGTAGTCGCAGGCTTTGGCGGGGATGTATGATATCACAATTTTACTGTTAAAGAGGATGGTGGCTTTGCTCATAGACCCTGTTTCTTATGCCTGTTGCAGCAGTTTTTTGAGTTCTTCTTTATCGGGTAGGGCCGTCTGGTATTTACTGGCAAAAATTTGTTTGTTGTCTTCTGGCAGCGTGATTTCTACAACTGCTTTACTTTTATCACGGCACAAAATGATGCCCACTGTTTTGTTTTCTTCCGTTAGCTTTACAAAGCGGTCATAGTAGTTTACATACATCTGCATCTGCCCTAAATCCTGATGCTTGAGTTCTCCAATTTTCAAATCAAGCAGCACAAACGATTGCAACAGCCGATTATAAAACACCAAATCGATATAGAAATGCTTTTCGTCAATCGTAATGCGTTTTTGCCGCCCAACAAAGGTGAAGCCCTTGCCCAACTCCAGCAGAAAGGATTCTAATTTGTTGATTAATTCTGTTTCCAGTTCCTGTTCTGAGTAGTTAGATTTTTCAGGCAAGCCAAGAAATTCCAGAATATAAGGGTCTTTGATGGCATCCTGAGCTTTTTGGATTATCAGTCCTTTCTCAGATAGTTCCTTGACTTTGGTTTTATCCCGACTGGCAGCAAGGCGAAGATATAAACCGGAATCAAACTGCCGTTGCAATTCCCGCACACTCCAATTGTTCTCAGCACATTCAATCTCGTAAAAACGGCGCTCTAAAGGATCATCAATACGCATGAGTTTCAAATAATGCGACCAGCTTAGATTGAAAACCTTTGATAGCGTCTGCTGTTTTTGAATTTCATCACTGGAATAATCAGATTCCCCAGACATTGTCTGAGGAATTCCAGTGCTGGAATCCGGTTTTTCAGATTTCCGAGACAGTGTTTCGGATTTTGAATAGGTAAGGTAGAACATCCGCATATTTTCAAGATTATCTACAGAAAAACCACGTCCAAAACGCTTTTTGAGGCGCTTTGATAGTTCTCTTAATACAGATTTGCCATACGTTGCCCGTTCATCACCGCCCTGCTCCTCTTCCACTATCATACGGCCTAATTCAAAATAGGCCGTTACCATCGTAAGGTTTACCTGTTGGACAGCTCTGCTCCGGGCTGTTTCCAGTAAGGCTACTACCCGATCAAAAAATATATTTTTATCCGGTTTGTCAGATCTCATTAAACAGTTCCTTGTTTAACCAAAATCGTATTGAAATATCTTTATCTAATTTAAATATTTTCATAGTCGTGAATTAAATCATTCAAACTTAATCTTAGGCAACCCCTCAACAATATCCACCGTCTCCACACTCACCTTAATTACACTCAATAGCAAATCCAGAATATAACGCGGATTCCCAACCTCTTTGGCCCAATCATTCGGGTTGTTGGTGATGCCGCTGGATTTGTCGGTTTTTAGTTGGTAGCGTTCCATGATCCATTCGATGGCTGATTTGCCGTTTACGACGTAGTCGTAGGCTTTGGCGGGGATGTTTGATACCACAATCTTGCTGTTGAACAGGATGGTGTCTTTTTGGTTCTTTTTGGGGAATCGCATTTTTTCTACGGTGTAGAATCCGCTGTCTGCTCCGGTTACGGTTACGCCGTCGTGAGGGGGGACACTCTCATAATTAATATGCAAATCCGCCAGTTTACGGCCTCCTTTGCTGAATGCCCAGAAATGGCGGACATCTTCTACCAAGGGCAGACGGGGCAGCATTTTCTTTAAATCGTTGGCGAAGGCTTCGCGGTATTCCGGACTGTGGAGGAAGCCATACACATAATAGAAAATGTCTTCTTTGGTTATAGACCCTGAGCCTGACGAACGGGTGCCGTATTGCTTACGAGCACGTTCCAGTATGAAATCCGATACACCGTCTCTGCGGATGTATTCTGATTCTCCACCTTCATCAAAAAGACCGGGACTGGATTTTTGGCGCTCTTCGTAGTAGTAGAGGGGGAAGCATTGTGCTTTTTCCAGAGCATCAAGATTAGTAATGTTTGCTGTAATTAATGCTGAAAAATCTTTACTTGCACCTGACCCCGTAATTGTAATCTGTCTATTTTCTAACTTATTGTTAGGGAATAGTTTAGGACTTAATCCAGGACTTTCAATAAAGGGTTTATCAAAATATAAACGCTGTATAAAAAATGGGCGATATAATCCCATCTTAATTTCCTCATTTTTATATTCATGTATTATACCTTTATCTACATCTTTTCTCAATGATCGAGTCCAACTTACCTGAGTCGGGTCAGAATCAATAAAATCTTCAACTTTTAGTTTAGTATTTTTTGATCTTGCCTGATTAAATTTAGCTTGCTGCCTATTGTAGAAAGCAATTGTTCGCTTCATATTTTTCTCAATTTCCTCGGTCGAGAAGTTATAAACCCATGCATCTCTATTTGATGCAACACCAATTGCATAGGTATTAAAAAACGATTGACTTTGCACATCAAACTTCTTTTCCGGTGCCATTGGAATAAAGGTTTCAAATTCATCATTTCGTTGATTCAACCAATCCCCATGTTCATTCGGATTTAGCTTTCTCCATTTCATTTCGAGGTTAATCACCGTTTTGAATTTCCCGACTATCGCAAGCTTTTCTTCCCGATTCAAATAATCTCCAATATCGTGGTATTGTATGATTGCTTTTTTATTCGTGGCTGTTGGATTTTTTACCAAAATCGTAATTGCAATTGGGGTTCGCGAACCAGACCCAAAAATCTTGCCACCTTCTTGCCGGCTTAGTTCACCACTTGTTCGCTGATTTCCCCGAAGATTAAATATCCAAATACTTGAAAATTCTTTCTCTAATGCTTTACGGAAACCATCTGTACTATTTCCATCCAACCAAGCTCCATTGCTTATAAAAGCTATAATACCTCCATTTACAGGATCTAAGCGATCAGTGCTCCAACGAAATGCTTTGATGTAAGCATCATACAAAGATTTGTTCAGGCCTGCCGAAGAAAGTTTAGCATAGGTTTTGGCAATATCATTATCCAACTTTTCATATTTCTGATTGGCTGCATTATCATTTGCCGATTTTTGACCAATGGAATAAGGCGGATTTCCCATTATCACTCTTACGGGTGCTTTCTTTTGTCGTGCTACCCGCGCCGAGTTTTGTGGAAACATCTCAGAGAAGAGTTTCTGGCTTTCATCGGTTTCACCGAGCTGGAAGGTGTCAGTAAGTACAATGCCGTCAAAGGGTTCATATTCGCCTTCGCTAGTCCGCTCAGCGACCGCTTTTTGGTCGTGGTAGGCATTCTCAATGTTTACAGCAGCGATGTAGTAGGCCAACAGCACAATCTCATTGGCATGAATCTCATGTTTGTATTTTCGGGCAAGGTCTTTGGCTTCAATCAATCCGCTTTGGATTAATCGCGTCACAAACGTTCCGGTTCCGGTAAAGGGATCGAGAATGTGAACGTTTTCATCCGAAAGCGTCCTTCCAAATTCCTTTTTCAACACATCATTCACCGAATGGATGATAAAATCAACCGGTTCAACCGGGGTATAGACAATCCCCAGCTGATCGACCATTTTCGGGAAGGCGGTTTTAAAGAATTTGTCATACAACTCAATAATGATGCGCTGCTTGCCCTCGGCATTATCAATTCCGGAAGCCCGCTTTCTCACAGAATCATAAAACTTTTGGAGCGTCTCCGATTCTTCCGGCAAGGTTTCTCCCTCAAGCGCATCCATCATCTGCTGCATAGCCGTGGAGACGGCATTGTTTTTCACAAAGGAATAGCCCTCAAACAGCGCTTCAAAAATCGGTTTAGTGATGATGTGCTGCGCCAGCATTTCCACCGCCTGAGCCTCCGTAATACCCGGATTGATGTTTTTCTGCAATCCGGCCAGGAAATTCTCAAACGCTTTGCGCTGTTCGGTCCGCTCAGCAATTAAAAACTCAATCCGCTCAATCTGCCGGTCTGCAATAATCGCAACATCCTTCGCCCACTGTTCCCAATAGCGCCGGTCGCCCACTTTTTGGACCATCCGTGCAAATACAATATTCTGCAACTGCTCAAACTGCAAAGCCATTTGTTGAGCGATATCCTTATTGTCGCCATACGGCCTGAAATGTTCATCATCTGAATGAACAGAATTTGGATTGCCATCTTCATCAAAGGAAAACTCGGGTGTCCCTACTAATATTTGTTCCGGTCTTCTTTTGTTCAGCTCAATCTTGTTTACAATGGCATTAAACCGGTCATCATGCGCACGGAGGGCATTCAATACCGTCCAGACTACTTTATACCGATCATTACTATCCAGGGCTTTATTAGCTTCCACATCCGACGGAACCACCACCGGTATGATGATGTATCCATAGTTCTTGCCCGGCGATTTTCGCATGACACGTCCAACAGACTGCACCACATCGACCTGCGAATTCCGTGCTGAAAGAAACATGACGGCATCAAGGGAGGGAACATCCACACCTTCACTCAACACCCGCACATTCGTAATAATCCGGCACTCATTTCCCTCAGAAGGGGCTTTCAGCCAACTCAGTAACTCATCCCGCTGTGGAGCACTCATGGTGCCATCGGCATGTTTGGAGGCAATCGTTACCATTTGTTCTTTTTTCTCATCCGGAAGTGCATTAAGATAGGCTTCCGTAGCACTATTGTAAGTGGCCGTGATTTTTTTGGACGTTTTGATATTTTGACAAAACGCCACAGCTCGTTTCATAGGTGCCGGATCCGTTTTTTTGGTCTCGCCATCATCCCCCAAAAACTGTTTGGATAACGCATTTATACAGCCAATGAGTTTTGATGCATCATCGGTATCAATTTCCGATTCCTTATCGGCAATCATGCGCTGCACAGCAGGAGGGACGTCCTTATCATTCAGTGTGAGGATAAGGACTTTGTAGTCGGTTAATAAATTACGTTCAACAGCTTCACCAAATCCGATACGATAGATTTCTTTTCCATACAAGGCTTCATCATCCATCGAACAAAGGATGGCTTCCGCTTCGGCAGCCCGGCTCTTGGAATCATCGCTGAACAGGCGAGGGGTGGCCGTCATATACACCCGTTTTCTGGCTTTGATGAATGCATTGTCATGCACACGGGTAAAGGCAGATTCATCATCCCCGGCAAGCGTAACGCCCGTGGTGCGGTGGGCTTCATCGCAAATAATCAGATCAAACGGCTCAAAGCCATCGTTCATCAACACCTTTTGCGCCCTGGCAATAACTTCAATGGATTGATAGGTCGAAAATACAACCGTCATTCCACCCTTATTGTAATCCCGGATTTTCTGAAATTGATAGAGGATGTAATCCGTGTTTGTAGAAGCCGGCATGGCCAAATCGATTACACTGCTGCTATCGCTATCCTCGATTTTCTTTTTGCTCTTAGATATTTCCGGATCGGAACAAATACAAATGGCATTAATGGGGTGCAACGCATCGGCGCTCCATTCCCGTAAGGTCTGACCCAAAAGGGCAATACTCGGAACCAAAAACAAAACCGTGCCTTTGCCACCGGTTTCATTTTCTGCAATGCGGAGGGATGTAAACGTTTTGCCCGTTCCACACGCCATAATCAGCTTGCCACGGTCTTCCGATTTGAAATGCTCATGTGTTTTTTCGAGCGCTTCGGTTTGGTGCGGTCGCAACGATTTTTGCGCAATCCTGGACTGCTCCCCATGAATGCCCTGCTCCAACTTATCCCAATCAACCGGAGCCTCAATCAGATTGATCAGATTTACTCTGGTGAAGGGGATACTCTGATTCCGGACGCTTTCAAGCGCATTTTTGCTCCAGTTATTCGTGGTTGAAATCCACATTAACTGCGAAAAGTGGGTCGTTTGCAGCTGCTCATTCCGGAAACTCCGATTTGCCGTCGAAATGAAGCCATCAACCGCTGATTTATCGATGTACGCATTCTCATCAAAACACTTACACTGAATCGCCCAAAAATCCCCATCAAACGTCTGAGCCACCAAATCAATCCCGGTATCCGTGCCACCCATATCACGCCTGCCAAAGAAATCATTCCACATCCACACATTCTTAAACAGGTTCGCATACTGAGGATCCGTTTTCAGATACAACTGCATCAACCGCTCAAAACGATCGCCCTTATCACGCTCAGAAAAGGAAATTTTACGGTATTTGTTGAGGATGGATTGGAAGGACATGAACATTCAGGAATATGATTTTGTAAAGTTTGGAATCAATATAATTACTTACATGCAAATTGCCTAAAGGTGTGTGGGAAATAATGTTGGATTCTATATAGCAATTAATGACATTGAAAATTGCTTTGAACTACCCCCCAAGTATATTAAAAGTTTTAAGATAGATTTGTAAATAGAGAGGATTTTTTTTGTTCTTGTTGGTATAGCGAAAATAATTATTAAGCTAATGTTTTAACATCATCATATAAAGTTTTCAAATGATCGTCTGATAAGTCCATTAAAGGTAGTTACATAAAATTGTGGAAGAGGAGGATGTCAGCTATGTATAAACAGAAGATTTATTTGAGGAAAGAATATTGGATTCAATATGTCGCTCTTGTATTTCTGTTAATTACAACAATGTAAGAATAAAAGCATCAAACGATTGCACGAAAAAATGAAATGTTTATGAAGCAAGTCTAAATAAACAATTGATTTCGTGAATAATTGCGGTTTTAAAATCGTTAGATTTTATCGCATTGATTGCAGATTTGATGTCATTATCATCAATACTCAGGGAATCAATTTTGGATAAAACTTGCTTGTAAGTCTTTGTATCATTTTCAAGTGCTGCCAGATGTAAAGACAATACTAATTGTAAATATTTCATGAAATAACTTGAAATTGAATTAGTATTTGCAAGAAAAGCATTAGCATTAACAATATCATTAACACTTAATGAAGATAAGGCTGCTCCAAACCGAAGTAATACTTTTTCTTCAACTGTAATCTCAAGGTCATTAATGTTGTCTACAAGCATTTGTCGAGCTTCTATATTTTTTTCTAATTTAAGAAGCATAAGACCTTCATAATACCGATACAGCCATTTATTAAAAATATCATTGTCTATACTAAGTAAATAACTAATTGCTTCATCATTTCTACTCATTAGACTAAATAATGATGCACGAATAAACTTAGGCTGAGTTGCAAAAGGAAAATTCGATATATTTTCTTCGTTGTATTTAAACGATTCTTCGTAATCTCCCTTTAATTTCAATACATTGCATAACCCAAGTCTAAAATAATACTTATCATGTTCATTCTTACTTCGTTGTAGTAGATTTTTGTAGTATTTAGAAGCTTCGATTAATTTACCCTTTTGTTTTTTTATTTCTGCCAAACCAACTTGTGCTCTATAATGGTCATCGTACTCATCTATAAATGAATCGTTATTTATTATTCTTTTGTATAGTTTTTCCGCAATCTCATAGTCTCCTATATGCCTTTGTAGATCAGCAACAGCATTAACAATACTTTTTTTTCGATCCCAATTTTCTATTGATGAATATAAAGAAAGAGCTTTATCATAATCACCAAGTTCCCTAAAAATATCTGCTTCTAATGATAAAGTTATATCATCTAGTGAATTAACCTTAGCCTCCTCAACAACATTTAATGCATGTTGAAATTCACCCACTCTTTTTAAATGATCAGCATATTGAATAAAAGTCCAATTATCACTTGGATTTAAGTCCAAAGCAATTTGAAGACATTTTTTTTCATAATCATATCTTAATTGCTCAGAACTTTTCTTTGCGATATTGCATAAAGTTTTAACTAAAAAATCTTTGCCTCCGGGCATGCTACTTTGAAAATCAATTAGTTCTCTTAGTATTTTATTTGCCTTATTATCATGTCCTGTCTTGATTGAGTCAATCACTCCATCTATTTGTTGCTTGATCCTTTGATGTGTTGAAAATGTATCAAAAGAACTGCTATTAAAATTCTCAAAATCTAAATCTTCAGTATGTTTATGTGTATTCGACAGATCTCGAATTTTGTTTGAGTAATTATTATCCTTAGGATGTAGTATTTCTGATATTTGAGATCCTAATGAGGTCAAACTTGTTCTATCTTCTAGATTTTTAAAATGAAAAACTAAAGCACCCCATGTTTTTTGAAAATGCTCTTGGTTACTTGAACTAATTAACTGAACAAAATTAGTGTTTTCAATGACTTTTCTCCATAGAGATGATTTGTCAATAGATAATTTATTGAAATGCTTATCTTCGACATTTAACCAAATATCTACAAACCGATTTATATGAGGTTGGTATTCAAGCAAGCTATTTGCTATTGATGCAACTGCAGAATATCCGTTTGCGTAAGCAAGATTATGTAAAGTTTCAACAGGTTTCGTACTTTCCAAAGGGGCAATCAACAATTTGTCAATTACCTTATTTATGTTTGCATTGGTAGAAATAATTTCATTAACTCTTTCAAGTATTTCAAGAACTAAGCCAGTATCTATCAAAATGAGAGCATCAATTAGAAGGGATTTTGTTCTCTCATTCCAGTAATCGAGACTTGCCGTTTGAAGTAGTTTTTCAATTGAATCGTAATTAATGCTCTCCCAATCTTCAACCATTGAGTATGATTGAAGAAAATATTTTTCATTGATTTCTATATCTGAAATAAAATCAATAAACTTTGGCTTCCCTTTATTTGTGTTTGGGAAAGCTAAAATGCCAACAGATTTTGAAAGGATTGCTTCCATATACTTATATTTGATAGAGTTTAAATTTAGCAAAAGCAATATCTAATTCCAATTTTTCTGATCTACTAAAGTTTTTGTTTTTATCCTTCTTAATACTTTCAATAGCATTACTATCAAAACCCCCAAAAATATGAGCCTCAATAAAGTCATCATTAGATCTTTCAGTTCCATCACATGAGAATAAAATGTCAGCCCACTTATCAGCATCACAAGGTACGATTTTATCAACTAGCTTTATTGCTGCCAATATTGATTTTCTAGACCAATCTGAGGTATGGCCAGGTGGTATAGATTTTCCGGGTGATATATCATACAGTACTACGAAGTCATAACTATTCTCTTCTAAAAATGTAGTTCTCTTCATAATAGCGCTCATTTTAATTTTACAGTGGACATCACCATACGTTGATAAACCATCACCATTACCAGATAATACTCCATAACGTATTTCGTTTGCATAACTCCCAAAAAGCAAGCCGCCTACAGCTATTCGATGAGAGTCATGATTTATATGTGCTGGTTTTCGTACACCTGTGTTTACTAAGTTTTCATAATTTGAATAAATTTGTGAATGGTCTGTTAATAAGTTATTTAAAACTATGGTAGGCATGGTAATAACAACGCATGAATTGTTATCTACGAATTTTACAAATGAATTTATTTTATCTGTATCGACTTCTTGTGATAATATTTTATTAAACCTTTTTTCTAATTCGTCAATGTTAGATTTTGACAATACTGCTCTCACATTCGGAACACCCGCATCTTCATTACATGTCGGGCAATTTCTTTTGACTAGTGGGATAAGGTTATTGCAATTATTGCAAGTGATACTATTACTTATACCTTTTATGTTCATTCTTTTTCTATTTAAAAATAATTAAGCTGTTTAAAGATCTAGTATTTATATAAACAACAAAGGCTTACTTGTTTGTTCGAAATGCTTGATATAAGCCGTATTAAATGGTGATTATAAATAAAGGTTTACATATGCACTGAATCAAGCATGCAATTTATTTTAAGTATCAAATTAATGTATTGTATCATGATTTAATACTGATGAATATATTTAATTTATTGCTGAAAAAAGAAATTACTGATCAAAAACTCATTAAAAAGGGCATAACTATGAATACATATATAGCAAGCAGGGAAGAGTTGGAAACTCTGATTAGAGAGGCCGTTGAAAATGCCATTCAAGACATCCTACCCACATTAATTCGAAAAGCAACAGCAAAAGAATGGCTGACTCGTGATGAAGTAAAAGCATTAACCGGATGGAGTACCAGTACATTGCAAAATTTAAGAAACACCCGGCAAATACAATATAGTCAACATGGTCACAAAATTTTGTATCCATATGACGAGTTAATGGCATTTTTGAGAGCGAATCGTATTAAACCAATATGGTGAAAGGGGGGATTCTGGATAGTTCAGCAAATAGCTTTTGGTACTAAAATATTCAGGACTATCAGCAAAGTTTAATGAACTACGAAGTTCTTTCACAAACTATTCACAATTCCACATCAACTTGAAAGCTTTTTGAATACAAATTCATCACAAATTGAAACTCGGTATTGTAAATTTCATAAATAAATCGATATTCTCCTGAAACTGGTTGAGGATTGTGTTCAAACAGAGCACGAATTAAATCACTACGCAAAATAAATTCATAGTACTCTCCGGGTTGTAAGTTAATATGCCAATCACTGTAAATTATGCCTTCACCATCATCAATTTGCCTGAAACCTATTCTTCTCCATTCCCCATTGGAATTTTTACTTTCTAATTGACTCCTCATGGTATTTTGAAAAATATAAATCTCATCATCAGTACCGTTTATTACTTTTGATGTAATTTCATTATTCTCGGTAAGTACCGTTGGGTCAATTTCTATTTCAATTATTTTTTTTTAGTATCAGAACTCAAAATTCCACACCCGGAGATGTAAATACAGAAAATTAGAACTGCTGCTACTTTAATTACAGGAGTTTTTATGACTATTTCCTTGTTAGTTCGAATTGCAATTAAATGAGTTTACTATTAAATAGGAATAGGAGTGTAATTTCGTGGTAATGATTTGCTCAGGATTTTGAGACGGGGAAACAAGCTTATCTTTAACTTTTGCCGACAACAAACCCTAATACGCTGCAAGGTCAAGCATTTGCCTGCGATATGTAACTTCACCTTCGTTAACCACGAACGGGCTTATTCCACCCTGGCCATCACCACCGTTTGCATAAAGTCTTCCTTCATACATGATAAAAACCGAATATTGATCCGGATCCAATACCACTTGAAAGAAACCTTCAGAATCAGTATTAATCCGCTTGATTAAAGTCGTGTTCACTTCATCAAACCAAGGCCCAACATCCTTTACTGTTTGACTAAAATGCGTGTATTCATAAATCTCAAGCGTACCCTTGATAGGATAGTTTATACAATCGGTAGGACTTGTAATTGGCATACAATTGCCCTCTTTTTTAATTAATGTGCCGGCAAAGCCATAAGGAATAGAGATTTTTGCAGCATTATGCTCTAGCAAAGCCTCAGTATTGTTTAACCATTGATCATTTAAAGAATGATCATCAGCAGTGCATGATGCTACCAAAACAACAACAAGAATAACTAAAATTGATTTATTCATATTAACCACCGAAAACTAATGTGTGCCAATTCAGAATCACTTTTTAATGCAAGCAATTCAATTACATGAACTTATAATTATAATAACTAATTAGATTGTCTAGTCAAAACAGTTTTACTGCGTAATTTTCCGTTGCGTATTTCACTTATTACAGTAAATCCGCTTTTCTCAAATTCGTTGATTATTTCCACATATTCGGTTTGGCCATATTGAGGGTGAAGATCGCTTAATTCGTTTTCTTCTAAAAACCGATTGTGCAGGAAGAAAAGATAGCGCTCATCATTCTTACTTTCACCCGCAAGCAGGGAGGAGCAAAATACAATTGTAATGAGGGAGTGGATAATCATGGATGAATATAAGCAATAATGACTTACATGCCAGAAGGATTCGAAGAACTGCGAAGCGCTACGCTTGTTATGGAGCTAATACTAGTTAAATCTGAATAGTCCAGTCTTCTAATTTTAACTCTTTGATTCGATTGAAATGATTTGTGTTGTTCGTGACCATAATCAAGTCAAATGAAACAGCTGTAGCTCCAATCAGTAGATCAAAATCATCAATTACTTTACCAGACTTTTGCAGGCGAGCTTTTTCCGATGCATATATATCCAATGCTGGATAAATTGGCATTATTTGAATGCCGGTTAAAAAGTTTTCTAGAGCAATGTTATTTTCCTGCTTCGCCTGACTTTTTGCTACCCCAAATTTTAATTCAGCCAGTGTGATTTCTGAAATAAAACAGTTTTCTGGACCTACTTTTTCAAACTTGGCTTTCAGATCATAAAGCCCTTTAATGAAGTAAATACAGATATTCGTATCCAGAAGATATTGATTCAAAACTCGTCAAATTTTCTATTAAAAGTTCTTGCCTCTTTGATGGAACTGATTAATTCTTCGGCACTATCATTCTTATCCCAACCACCGAAAGATTTATAAAAATCAGGTTGTTCTTGCTCAATATCTAATTTTACTGTTCTGGTAAGCTTAGAAATAAGGTCAAGCTTGTTACTCACACTCATATTTTTCATGAGAGACAGGTAACTATCAATAAGTTTTGTATTTACATCTGCTGAGTTCATGCCATTCCTTAAAATTAAAGCTCGATGGTAATCTCATTACAATAAACGAATCGCTTTTCAAAAGTTAATGAAAAATTTGGTATTAAAGAATTTATACCAATAGAGAGGTTGCGAACCGAGTGGCTCCATAACGGCAAAGTGTTTGTGCGGTGAGCCTTTCAGTAGAATTTAAAAGCTTTTAGCAACTTTACAAACCGTAGCCTTAGAAATCGGCATGAGACGAATCCGCACGAAACGCATTGATAGCGCATGAATGTTGTGTATTTAAGTTGATTTATTCCAAAAATATGAAATATTGATTTTGTTTTTTTGAAATATATTACTAAAATAGATCAGCCTAATACAGAGTCTTGAATTCTGTAGCGGAGGACCCAACTTCGTGGGGTGAGTTCGAAAAACATTATTTTCGAAGGGGCTAACGTTCTCTCGGCCCTAACCCGTCAGCTAACTTCGTAGGCTTTGAGGGAAGCAAAAGAGCTTATTTCGCTCTTAAGCTTCTGTTTTATCGAAACTTAAAAGCGAAATCATGAAACTCTTTGACCCAAAAAAATGGGCAGGTGCAGGCTACGCCTGTGTCTTCATCATACTTTCTACAGTTATTCTGTTTCTCTTTCCATTCTCTGTAGAACTACTGGCTTTCTCTTCAGATGACGGCTTATTCGAGTTAGCAAATTACCAAACATTTTCAGACCCCATTTTGGTATTTTCTACAATTTTGGCTGTTATTCTTATCGCACCTATCCTATTTACAAAGCTAAGGCTTCCCGGTGTTATTGGAATAATTGCTATCGGTGTGGTTATCGGACCGAGTTCGCTGAACTTTCTGGAAGCAGATAGCACAGTAACAATGCTTGGGCAGATCGGCTTACTTTATATCATGTTCATTGCCGGGCTTGAAATTAACCTTACAGAGTTTTTTAAACACAAAGATCGAAGCATCATTTTCGGAGCAGTAACCTTTATAATACCTCAGACGTTGGGCACAGTGCTTTTTCTCTGGATGGGATTTGACTGGTTTGCATCACTACTAATTGCTAGTATGTTCGCTTCTCATACGCTAGTGGCCTACCCGGTTATCACAAAGCTTGGGCTAACGCAAAATAAAGCTGTCATTACCACTGTAGGTGGAACAATTATCACTGATACAGTTGCACTGCTGCTTCTTGCCGTTATCGCCAGCGGATATCAGGGGGACCTGGACTTAGGGTTTTGGCTGAATATGGGGCTGATGCTCTTACTCTATAGTTTCATTGTAATTGGTGTAGTACCCAAAATATCCCGTTGGTTTTTTAGCAACATTGAGGATGAATCTTTCGAGTTTATTTTCGTGCTTTTACTGGCTTTTGGATTGTCCTATTTGGCTAGAGCTATGGGTATTGAGCCCATAGTTGGCGCCTTTTTTGTCGGGTTAGTTATGAACCGCTTGATCCCAAAAAGCAGTCCGTTAATGAACCGTATACAATTTGTCGGAAATACTTTATTTATCCCCTTTTTCCTCCTGTACATTGGGCTTCTTGTTGATATTTCTGTACTCGCATCCAGTATAACCGCATGGATTGTCATGGGTGCAATGCTTGGAACCAACATTATTACCAAACTGATAGCGTCCAAATTCACACAGAGATACTTAAAATTCTCAAGTGATGAAGGATGGGTGATGTTTGGGCTTTCTACAACAGAAGCTGCAGCTACTCTTGCTGCAACATTAGTTGGTTATGAGCTTGGTATAATTGGTGATGAAGTCTTGAATGGAGTTATAATGATGATACTTGTCACTTGTATCATGGGACCGATTATAGTAGAAAGGTTTGGTAGAAATATTGCCGTTAAAGAGAAGAATTCACCAGTTAATCAGGAAAATAAAACTGAAAGAATTCTTGTACCACTGGCTAATCCTGAGGCAATTACGGAGTTAATCAACCTTGCAACAATCTTAAAGAAAGACTTTGAAGGAACTCTGTACCCGCTTTCAGTAGTGAATCAGGCTGGTGATGTAGAGAAACAAATCGCAGATGCCGAGAATATTCTCAGAAATGCTACTCAACTTACCTCAAGCACGAATACAAATGCCAAAACAATTACTTATGTTGATGTAAACATTGCAAATGGCATATCAAGAGCGATAACAGAAAATCGTATTACTGATGTCATTATGGGATGGAATCGCAAATTTTCAACTGCCCAGAAAATTTTTGGTACCGTTCTTGACCAGCTTTTGCATCAAACAACTCAGCTGCTTATTGTATCAAACCTGAGGGCGAAACTGCCGCTCCATAAACGAATCGTATTGTGTATTCCACCCGGATTAACTATTGAGGATGGTTTTGAAAGAGCATTTGAGAAGATTGTACTATTAGCTGGAGATATAGGTGTAGAAATAGTAATTATTTCCAGCGAGCATCATAATAAGGATATACAAGATCACTTAAGTGTATCCGGTTTATCACAATCAGCTAAAATTACTTTCGATGAGGTATCGGTCTGGGAAGATTTGATATTAAAGCTTCAATCTGTTAATCGAAGTGATGATTTAATCGTATTAATGTCTTCACGAAGAAATACAATTTCTTTTGTTCGAAGATTTGAACCAATGCCTAGAGAAATTGCTGAAACGTTTGAAAAAAATAGCCTACTTGTTGTTTATCCTCAGGTTAGCTATCAAATAAGTCACAAGGATCAATAAGGAGGACTGAATATGAAAAATCTAAATTATTTAATTTTGTCAGCTTTGTTTACCGTTTTAATTTTGAGCGGCTGTGAATCAGATAAAATACCTTCTGATGGCAATACAACAGACCTCGTCGGTCTCTGGAAACTTGATGATGTAACATTAGAATGGCTGGATCGTGCATGCGTAATTTTAGATTTTAACAAAAATGACGACGCAACATTTGAATTCATTAAGCTAAATGATGATGAAATCGTGCTGCGGTTTAACAATGTAGCGCATACTTCATGGCGTGGTAAAATTCACCGACGTGTATTTGATGCATCCCAAATTTTACCGACAACTCTGATAGGTAGTCGAGTTTGCGGTGAAAGCACTACAGTAAGAGTAGTAATTAGGTACAATGCCGAAAATCCGAATCAAATAGAAGGAACCTGGCAAACTCCACACTGTAGCTATTGTCCGGATCGGGTTTTTGATGCAGTACGGATTCAACTTTAATATTAACAATAAACCATAACTATAAAACACATATAGCCTAATACAGAGACTATGTTTCTGTAGCGGAGGACCCAAAAAACGTGGGGTGAGTTCGGGAAACATATTCCCGAAGGGGCTAAAATTCTCTCGGCCCTAACCCGTCAGCTAACTTCGCAGGCTTTGAGGGAAGACGTGTGACCTTAGTGTCTTCATTAGTCTTCCATAAACAGAAAACTAACTAAAAACACTATGAAACGGTTCTACTCAGTCCGCAATGGGGCTGATATACTCGTGAAGTATGTCATGCTCCCACTTATTGGCTTCTCCTTTTTATTAGGAATGTGGTGGTTTACAGCCACTTATTTGACTAACCTTATGCCAGATCCCTTAACTGCCCTTCGGGATAATCTGGACTACATCCTGAATCCTTTCTATGTACGAGGACCCGGAGATGTTGGAATTGGTTACCTATTGGGGCAAAGTTTAAAGAGGGTTCTCATTGGGTTTGCTCTTGGCAGTATAGTAGCTATCCCTTTGGGTTTTCTGATCGGTCTTTCCGATACTGCAAAAAGAATCTTTGATCCGATAGTTCAGATATTGCGGCCGGTTTCACCCGTAGCATGGCTCCCGGTTGCGCTTGCTGTATTTAATCTGGCCAACCCATCTGCAATATTCGTGATATTTATTACCTCACTTTGGCCAACGGTAATCAATACAGCATCGGGCGTATCGAGTGTGCCCAGAGATTACCTGAATGTTGCAAAAGTGATTGAAATGCCTCGATGGAAGCAAATCATCAAAATAGTTCTTCCCGCCAGCTTGCCCTATATATTTACTGGACTTCGGATCAGTTTAGGCATCGCTTGGTTAGTAATTGTTGCCGTTGAGATGCTCACTGGTGGACAGGGGATTGGCTTTTTTGTCTGGGATGAATGGAATCGACTCAACCTGAGCTCTGTGATCCTGGCCATTGCAGTTATTGGTTTGACTGGCCTCGCTCTTGATATCTTGATTGGTAAAATCCAGGATTCATTCAAAAACTGGCAGGTGGAGGCATAAATATGAAAAAGAATTATAGTCGAAAAGATTTCCTTAAAGCCTCAACTCTGGGTTTAATTGGAGGTTCTGCACTTCTTTCAGGTTGTACTGTTCCGGGTGGTTCACCAACAGCAACAGTAAGGCAACCGGATGATGTTAGTCCGGTGATTGATCCTGGTAGTCTTGAAAAACCAAATCTAACCATAGGTTTCGTTCCGGTTAATGATTGCATCCCATTTGCGGTAGCCTATACGAAAGGTTATTTCAAAAAGTATGGCCTGAATGTTACTTTAAGCCGAGAATCAAGCTGGGGAGCGAGCAGAGATGGTATAATTTTTGGCCGTCTCGACGCAGCTCCGGTTGTGTCCGGTGCTGTTGTTAACGCACGGAACGGAGCTGAAGGCGCCAGACCTGCACCGCTTTGCGCCGGCATGACTATTCATCGCCACGGAAATGCGATTACAATGAACCGCAATATGTGGGATGCAGGTATCAGACCGCTTCATGAGTACAATGGCGATCTTGAGCGTATGGGAAGGGATTTGAGGAACTACTTCACATCTATGCCGTCGCAAAACAGAACGGTAGCGGTAGTATTGAGCTCGGCGATATATGAGTACTTTGTACGCTACTTGTTAACTATTTCAGGAATGAATCCAATCCGGGATTTCAGGATTGTTATCATTCCCCCACCGCAAATGGTTACCAATATGCGCATTGGAGCTATGAGTATGTATATGGTGGCCGAGCCATGGAATACTCGTGCCATTAGCGGAAACGAGGGTGTGGGCTTTACATTTGCCCACGGTTCCGAAATCTGGAAGGGTCATCCTGATCGATTACTGGCTGTTATGGAATCTTTCATTGAGAGATATCCCAAAACGTACCGCTCGCTGATTAAAGCTATGGTTGAAGCGTGTCGATGGGCAGACAGGCCTGAAAACCGGGAAGAAGTTGCAGAATTAGCCTCCGCAAGGGCGTTTACCGGAGCACCTACACGTTTTACAAGGCCAGCACTTGTTGGAGAGTACAACTACGGTGGTTTTGATAATCAACCAAGAATATTTAATAAGCCGGACTCCACCATTTTTTATGAATTACCTGAAAGTGTAAAAGGTAGTAGTGAAGATCACTCCACATTTATGTGGCAATCTGATGCGCTGTGGCTAATGTCACAGGCTGCATTGTGGAACCAAACACCGGGATTACCTGAAAATCCTGTGGAGGTTGCCCAAAGATCCTGGCGTACAGACTTGTATCGTGAGATAGTTAGCGAAATAGGCATAGAATCGCCTAAGGACAACTTTAAGCCAATTCACGCAGATCAGTTCATTGATAAGCGTCCATTCGATCCATTCGACTTAGATGGATATGTGGCGTCATTTAAAAAACTGATTATCTAACCAATTTACTACCTAAAAATTTGAAAATCATGAATACTACAGTTAATACTACATCCAATACGAAGCTACTTGAAATCCATAGTTTGGTCAAGCATTACAACGGCGATACAGGTAAACCAACGGTAATTTTTGATGGGCTGGAAATGTCTATAAACGAAAATGAGTTTGTGGCCATTCTTGGACATTCCGGTTCGGGTAAATCTACACTTTTACGAATGATTGCAGGCCTTGAAGAAATAACGAGCGGCGAAGTTAAAGTTCGTGGTTCAAAAGTTACTAAACCCGGTAAAGATAGGATGATGATTTTTCAGAATTACGCCCTATTACCTTGGTTGAGTGTGTACGACAACATAAAACTCGCTGTTGACGAGGTTATGAAAGATAAATCTAATAGCGAAAAGGATACAATCATTCGCGAACACATAGCAATGGTTCATCTTGAAGATGCTGCAAATAAAAAACCATCTGAACTATCAGGTGGTATGAAACAACGTGTAGGTATAGCCCGAGCACTAGCCGTTCAACCCTTATTGTTACTGATGGATGAACCATTGGGGGCCCTTGATCCATTTACTCGAGCTCGCCTTCAGGATCAGATTCTTGAGCTGTACTACCAACGACATCAAACAATTATACTAGTTACACATGATGTGGAGGAAGCGCTCTTTATGGCAGATAGGATCATAATCCTAAAAGCTGAAGAAACTGCCTCCATTGGTAAAGTGATCGATGTTCCCTTTGAGCACCCAAGAGATAGAAAGGCACTTCGGGAAGATCCTAAATTCAATGAACTGCGAAATGAAACCCTCGAATTACTTGAGCAGTATTTTGATCAAATGCAAAGTACATCAGTTTCTGATGATTATAAATAATTGGAGGTGTTAGCAACGCCGATTATTGACCGTCACCTTAGGATTTAATTCGACCATTCCGCTAACTGACGAATTACAAAACCTTCTATCAATACACTAATAGGCTAAATCGATACGCCAGAGTATTTATTTTATAAAAAGTAGTAGATGATAAATATCGATGTATCGAATTAGCTAAAAGAGTTAAATACAAACCCAATAGTACTTTATATAATGAAACATATATTTATAGCATTATCATTTACGTGTTGTGTTTTAATCACAACCACTAGTTACTGCCAAAACTCAACCGCCAATATTGTTAGTTACAACGGTACATTGATAGCTGGCTATGTTGATGGTGGAGGATATGTAAATTTTACCGGCCCGGGTATAATTATTACCAGAGCTGAGTCCAGAATTATAGCAGGAATGTTGCCATCTCTTCGGATAAAGAAAGACACGGCAGCGGAATCTAACTCAACGGTTACCCCAAATTTGGGTTTTGGCATAACATACAGCTACAAAAGACTAGCACTTCAGGTGCCTGTTTACTATAACCCCAAAACAGCAACCCAAAATGGTAAGTGGAATCTTGGTTTTGGGTTTGGAGTCAGGCTTTAAATGCCCTGACAAGATAGTTTTCAAGATGATAAGCATCATGTCATTGCTCATATTAAAACTGCTAAAAGTTTCTAGATCACAGTAAAAATATCTGAGTGCACTGGAAAAAGCGATAATTAAGGAGCAATCTAAAATTCTATTCCTATGAAAAAATCAGAAAAAAACTTAATTCCTGTATCGAATCCAGAATCCATAAGTAAACTTATGGATTTGGCCCTTCATTTTCACGGCGAGAAACCATTATCAGTTTACCCATTAACGGTATTGGATCAAATGTCAGACGATGATGAATCCCGCAACCTCGCGGATAAATTGCTCAAAAATACAATTAAGAGCGTGAAATCGAATAATGTTTTCATAGAACCTATAATTCGATCAGATGTGAACATTGCGCTTGCTATTTCAAAGGTAATTGATGAGTTACAAATAGACACTACAATTATTGGATGGAATATCGAAAATATGGTAGGTTATAGGGTTTTTGGAACTGTGTTGGACAGGCTGCTTTCATATACAAATCAGCAGGTTCTGGTGTGCAACACGCAAATGAGTATGAATAAACATAAGCGGATGTTTCTTATCACGCCTGCGGGGTGTTTTATGGAGCCCGGATTTAAGAAACTTATTGAAAATTCCATTCATATGGCTTCATGGCTTGGTTTGGATATTACTATAATTGGGGAGTCTGAAGAAATTGGGTCCATTAAAGAAATTGCAGATCAGATAAAAAATCATTCAAAAGTAAATCAAAAAACTGTATTGATTTGGGATGATGCCTTGCATCACATCGATGAACTTATCCACAAAGATGACTTATTATTTATAGTAGGTGCAAGAAAAGGCTCAATATCTTGGAAAAATGACATCCATTGGTTTCCTAAAACTATTGCTCAACTTTATCCCTCAAATAGTCTTATTGTGGCCTATCCACGTATAAAGAACCTGGAGTTTAATAGTTATCACGACCCAATTAAAATTTGAAAGTTCTGCAAATGGATTATAATTCTGATTAGTTATAACTCGCAATTGGGAAGTAATTATTTTGTTAAAAATGAGGCTGATATACGAGCTAATTACTTTAATGATGGAGAATTTGCGCTGTTATTTAACAATGAAACACAATCATAATAGTGCGGAAAATCCATCGATTCCAGTATTTAATGCATCCCCCAATTTTAGATACACTACTTGTAATTGATTAGAGCGCTAACATATAATTCTCCGACACAACTTAGTCAGATGCAATCTATCCGATAATAATTCAATTCACCTTTAGTTGCAAAAAAAAGACTGATTATTTTGATGTTATGCGACTTCAAAACAAAACGGTATCCGAAATAAGGCATTTCCGAATACAGCACCAAAAAGTAGGTGTGTACAGACAAAAAATATTCCCTTGTGAACTATTATGGTTGGTTGGGTCATAGTCTACTCACAGTTTGTTCATGGTTTACTTTAGGTTCACTGAGTTGCCGTTTCTTTAAAGTTCTGTTCTACCGGTTTCGGAAGGGGTAGCAAATGATGTATAAGTGGGGTTTTAAAGCTGCATTTTTGCAGACCTGTCTTTGAGCATGCCGTCCATTGTCAAATTTTTGTTGAAATTCGGGGTTTTTGAGCATCCTTCTGTATCGGGAAAAATTTTTTTGGGGGTAAAACAGGCTTTCTAACATGTACTTATGGTGGGAAAATTGGTCCAATTGTTGAGATGGGTCTGCTATTTTAAAGAAACTTATACGAATTGAGCAGAACTCAAGGTAATTCGCTAAAACACTAGATAATACTGTCTATACGCTTGTATTATGTGGGTGACCGAGATGGTCGTCCGGCTCGGGTGAGTCGGGGAGCGGCTTCTCAACTACCCATAATTGGAGACAAAAATGGGAAAGATTAAACGCGGAATCCTCGGAGGGTTCCAGGGTAAAGTTGGGACCGTAATCGGGTCCCGTTGGAAAGGTGTCAACGTCATCCGGGCAGTGCCCGAAAATGTGCGTGATGCAAATACGATCAAACAGTTGACTCAGCGGATGCGATTCCGTTTGATCTCTGATTTGATGAAGAAAGCTCGTCCGTTTGTTCGGAAGGGTTTTGAAGTTGCAAGCGGAGCCAATTACAGTGCATCGAATGCGGCATTATCATACAACATCAAATACGCTATTACCGGAGAGTACCCGGATATTGAAGTTGATTTAGCTGAAGTTCGCTTTGCGATGGGAAGCCTGCTCGGAGCAGATGGGGCGCAAGTTGCCTCAGATACCCCGCATGAAATCAGCTTCAACTGGGGCAACAACTCCGGAAGAGCTAATGCGAAGGCGAACGATCAGATGCAGGTGTATGCCTGCAAAAAAGTAGATCTACTCAATTTTATACAAATGAGCAAGATGCTATTATGTGGTTGTGTAATACTATGGAAAAAGAGCTCAAAACCGAGCAGGATTTGCACCCGCTATGGATTAAAGAAGTGGTCGGCAATATACTCAAGGGAGGTACACTTCCTGAAAAGCTGCTGATGGAAGACGAGGTATGGAAACAGTTTTATGATATTGAGATTTAGCGGGTGTAGATTAAATCCAATCAATACATGTTCACAAAAATAATTTGTTCACGAAACGTGAACACCGTATATTTATGAACAAATGAAACACGATAATATATATATTGCGCTTAAAAATGTTCACCAATTAACAGGTATTGAAGCCTTTTGGGATGAAGATGGGCCGTTAGATGGTCGTTTGCGCTTTAGGTGCAACAATCAAGAATATAACTTTGCAGCAGAAATTAAAGGAGAACTGAGAACGCATCAGCTTCAGCAAATAGATGCTCACTTTAACCACCATGAAAACTATATTCTGCTTGCCAACCGGATTTTTCCAAAAATTAAAGAGGAGTTAAGGCTCAAAGAAGTACCTTATGTAGAAGCCAACGGAAATATTTTCTTAAAGAAAGAGGGACTTTTTCTATTTATTGATACGCAAAAGGCAATCAAAGTTGAGAAGAATACGGGGAACCGTGCTTTTACAAAAACCGGTCTCAAGGTTTTATTTTACTTATTACAAAATAAAGACGCAATTAACCTTACACAGCGTGAATTAGCCGAAAAAACAGATGTGGCATTGGGAAATATTCCTCAAATCATAGACGGGCTTAAGGAAACAGGATATTTAATTCCATTAAATAATAAAGCTTATGTTTGGGAAAATAGAAAAGAATTGCTTGATCGATGGGTAGCGGAATATGCTTCGGTTTTACGCCCCAAACTTAAAAAAGGCAGATATACCTTGAGGGAGCATTGGCAGGATATAGCATTCAATCAACATCTGACCGTATGGGGAGGCGAGCCCGCAGCAGATATCATCACTAACTATTTAAGACCAGAGAAATTTTTAATTTACACACGCGAGAATCGTATGGATTTGATAAAAGGGTATAGTTTTATGCCAAACGATAAAGGTGAAGTTGAGGTGTTGGAAATGTTTTGGAAACCAAAGCATGGGAAAACGGCGCCACCATTGTTGGTTTATGCCGATTTACTGTTAGAAGGTAGCAAACGAAACAAAGAAACGGCAGAAAAAATCTATCATGACCACATCCTGCCAAACCTATAAAGAGTTATCCATTCCTTATTTTAAGGAAACTTTTGATTGTATAGATGAGGTGATGCAGGAAATGAAAATTCCCTTTTATCTCATTGGCGTGAACGCCATTGCACTGGAGTTGCTAAAAGAAGGAGTTAAACCAAGCCGTGGTACAAAGGATATTGATTTTGCGGTAATGATTTCCAGTAAAGATGAATATGAAAATCTAAAATTTGCATTAGAAGGCAGGGGGTTTCATAAAGTAACTGCTCCATTCACATTTTATTCGGAATAATTCAATGTAGTAATCGATCTGCTTCCATTTGGTGAGATAGAAGAAAAAAACACTGTCAATTTCAATGAACGAAATGCAGACCTTCATTTGCTTGGTTTTAAAGAAGTGCTACAAGAAGCAGTGCCTGTATATATAGAGGAAAAGATTGCCAATATTCCTCCACTCCCGGGTATGGTAATTTTAAAGTTGATAGCCTGGAGCGATCGCCCCGAAGAGCGTGGTGATGATCTACCTGATATCCTTAATATTATTGAGCATTATTACGATTTAGCATGGGATGAAATTGTTAATACTCATCATGATACATTAGATAAAGAACCATTTGATGAAAAATAATAGCGGCTGAAGTATTGGGCAGAGACGCCAGAATGTATCTTCTAAAATCTGAGACTATTTCAGAAAGAGTGCTTCAAGTATTGGAGGAAAACTTACAAGACGCAGTAAAATCAGAAATTGCCCGAATTTGGGCTCGAAAGTTAGGTTCGGACATTGAATATGCTTTTGCGGTGTTAACCGCTTTTCAAAAAGGATTAACACTTGAAGTATAAACGCAAATCTTGTGAAATCGCAGGAGAAAAACACGTCTTCGGTCAGCGCATAGCCTATATACGACTGATGGAAGATGGTAGTTTTCACGAAGTGCCTTATGATCAATTAGATGTAATCAAGTAAGAACAGGTTCAAGTTGGCTGATAAAAAAGGCACCTTCTGATCTAATGTTTTAAAGAGTCGTTAAAGTTATTTTACTTGGCTACAAACCAGTAACAGACATCCTATTAAACAAGCTGTTTTCATTCGGCAATGTATTTATATTAATCAGAATCATCAATGTAGTAAATTTTATGTGCCCATCTGATAGTAGGCTCAATCCATTCCATCAAGGGCTTGAATAAAAACCCGTGACCTAACCCAGTGTTTAATTCGATTTCTTTGAAATGTTCGATTTCGCAAGTTGAAGTATGTATTCGCTCCACGGCCGAAACTCCAAATGGATCTGTTTTTTCATAAATCGTTAGAATATTTCCGCAAAAATTAAATTCAGGAATATTTTCTATATCGCTATTTCTGAAACTCGCAATAAAAACGAAATTCAGATCCGGGTTATTTGCTAATGTCGATACGTATTGTGCTATATATCCGCCTTTAGAAGTTCCTACAACCGTTATGTTTCCTGCTGGTGTTCCGTTATGTAGTAAGCTGTCAATTTGAGCAACAACTCCAGTGGCATAAGCTCTCGCGTTAACATTTCCGTTGCGTATTTCACTTATTACAGTAAATCCGCTTTTCTCAAATTCGTTGATTATTTCCACATATTCGGTTTGGCCATATTGAGGGTGAAGCTCGCTTAATTCGTTTTCTTCTAAAAACCGATTGTGCAAGAAAAAAAGATAGCGCTCATCATTATTACTTTCACCCGCAAGCAGGGAGTAGCAAAATACAAGTGCAAGGAGGGAGTGGATAATCATGGATGAATATAAGCAATAATGACTTACATGCCAGAAGGATTCGAAGAACCGCGAAGCGCTACGCTTGTTATGGAGCTAATACTAGTTAAATCTGAATAGTCCAGTCTTCTAATTTAAACTCTTTGATTCGATTGAAATGATTTGTGTTGTTCGTGACCATAATCAAGTCAAATGAAACAGCTGTAGCTCCAATCAGTAGATCAAAATCATCAATTACTTTACCTGACTTTTGAAGGCGAGCTTTTTCCGATGCATATATATCCAATGCTGGATAAATTGGCATTATTTGAATGCCGGTCAAAAAGTTTTCTAGAGCTATATTATTTTTCTGCTTAGCTTGACTTTTTGCTACCCCAAATTTTAATTCAGCCAGTGTGATTACCGAAATAAAACAGTTTTCTGGATCTACTTTTTCAAACTTGGCTTTCAGATCATAAAGTTCTTAATGAAGTAAATACAGATATTCGTATCCAGAAGATTTTGATTCAAAACTTGTCAGGTTTTCTATTAAAAGTTCTTGCCTCTTTAATGGAACTGATAAATTCTTCGGCACTATCATTCTTATCCCAACCACCGAAAGATTTATAAAAATCAGGTTGTTCTTGCTCAATATCTATTTTTACTGTTCTGGTAAGCTTAGAAATAAGGTCAAGCTTGTTACTCACACTCATATTTTTCATGAGAGACAGGTAACTATCAATAAGTTTTGTGTTTACATCTGCTGAGTTCATGCCATTCCTCTAAGTTAAAGCTTGATGGTAATCTCATTTCAATAAACGAATCACTTTTCAAAAGCTTTTAAAAGTTAATAAAAAATTTGGTCTTAAAGAATTTTTACCAATTGAGAGGTTGCGAACCGAGTGGCTCCATAACGGCAAAGTGTTTGTGCGGTGGAGCGACCAAGACCAAAGTTAAGCAAAAGATGCAAACCCGTCAGCAGGAAATGCTTGATATACCCACAGGTTTTAAGTTCTTGTTTTCCAATACCCCGGTTTACGCCTTAAATTCATTACAGCAAATATTATAATCTGATCTGCTTCAACCGAGTAGATAATTCCATAAGGAAATCGCGACACTAAAAATCTTCGTTCAGTTTTTGTGATTTTAGCCCCCGAAGCTGGCTGCTGCTCAATTACATCCAATACTTTTTCTACTTCATCAATAAAACTATCCCCAAGGCCAATTACCTGTTCCTCATAATAATCAGCAGCTTCAAAAAATTCTTTTCTGGCTTGCGAGTGAAATTTAATAGTCACTTTTGAAGACGTTTTCTTGCCTCGTTAATGACATCAGAAGAAGAATGAAGGGAAGCTTCGCCCGATTTAAGTGACTTTTTCCTCTTTTGGACTTCATCAATCCAAGCCTGTTCAATTTCAGGGTTAATTTTGCCATGAATGCTTTGTAGCAATTTATCAGCCAGATGCGCTTTATCTTTTTTGTTTAGATTCAGGGCTGAATTTTCAATCTCTTTTAAATTGGTAATCATAGGGAAAGTGTTTGGTTTACCTAAATGTAATTATTAATGATGAAAACTGGAAGAATTTAGATTTTTTGTTAGTGGGTATAACGACCCTGCGTTTGTGCTGCGGGGCGACAAAGACTGAAGTTAAGCAACAATGCCATACACGTCAGCAGGATACGTAGTACCGCGATGCGCTATGCTTGTTATATTTTGAATATATTGGGTTTACTGAATTTCGAGCTTGACACTACGCCCTAAAGCACGTGCGTATTTCCGCAAAGTGGAAAGACGAATATCATCGGCATGATTTTCCATGCGTGAAATCACAGATTTTGTAGTGTTCAGTTTATCGGCTACTTCTTGTTGAGTAATGCCCATATCTTCACGAGTTTGACGCAATATTACACCAATCTTGAAATTCAGATACCCTTCTTCAAAGTTATCAGCAAACTCCGGACTTTCGGCTTTTTTCTTTTCGATAAATCGTTCTAAATCGTCACTCATGTTCTTTCCTCCTGAAATAATCACGTTTACGTTCTTCAATTTATTTGATAGCGCTGCGCGGTACTTCGTATCCTGCTGCGGTACTTTGTTGGTCTTTTTGTTCAAACAATTAGCCCCTTTTGAAAAGGGAGAGGAATACATCATTATACATTCCGGGGAGCGAAGGCCTACCATTCGCTACATATCACCATACATGTGAAAACTCGGTGGCAGGTCTTCGAGTTCAGCATCAGATGTGGTACTGCTTTCAACCGATGCGTTATTGATGGTATAAACACTAACCAAATATCCGTCGATATAGATTTCATCAATCACTAATTCACCTGTGATACGAATAGGATCGTATGTGTACGTTGGCAGGGGTTTTTGAGTGTTTATGATTAGTGTTTCATTTGCTTGTGGTGGAGGTATATGTAAACATCCCATGAATGGAGCTTGTAACAAAATGAATTCAGAAATGTTCTCAATCCGGTCGAATGGAATCATATATCCTACAATCGAGATTTGTTTACCATTCAGATTCATAATCTCTTCCGGAATCGTACTTTTATTCATAGGATATTTTCTGAGCTCTTTAAAATATACCCGTTCCGGTTCTGAGATTTTTCCTATTGAAGTTTTTTCTGTACCGATTGTATTTGCTTGTACGTCAGCTGTTGGAATGAACAGCCATATTAAGAGTACCGTTAATACTGTGAATTTGGAGGCAATTAGATTTATGAAGGTCATAGCGGAAAAATTATGGAGCAAGGTTAGTAACAACTTGTGTATTATAGGCTTTAAACGCTGGTATTAGTCCGGCAAGTATGCCAAGTATGGTAAAGACAAGTAAGGTTAAAAAGTGGGTTATGTCAAATACAAATCCGGAAATAACAATACCGGCTGATTCAGTTATGAATGGTGAGGCAACCTGAATTATGCCATGACCTAAGATCAAACCAAAGAGGCATCCGAGAAGGGTAATGGTGGCTGCTTCAAGCAGGACTATCATAAAAATAGTTCCACGTCGGGCGCCAAGTGAACGCATTATGGCAATATCGCGCTTGCGTCCATCCATAGTGTTGTAGAGGGCTGTTAGAACACCAAGTAGCGCAACAATAAAAACCAACAAAGCAACTGAGCGTAATACCTGTTCTGCATTACCAACAATAGACATCAGTTCTCCAATTTGAACAGCAGGAATGACACCCATTAAATCTTCCTTATACGGAAAAAGGGGGTCGCGCTGAAGGTTGCGTAATAAAAGCGGATTTTGTGGCGCTGGAAAGTTAAGTAAGTTGGCTACTTGCAATGCTAATGCCTGATTGTTGAATTTCACCAGAACAGCATCCAGTTCGGTTACCTGACTTTCCAACTCTTCGAGTTCAGGAGTTGTATGCTCGTCATACTCATGTTCGTCGTGGTCATGTTCTTGTTCATGACTATCGTTATGCGCATCAACAGCATGCAGCGCATGAGTCGTATAAACACTGGTAAAGAGTACACGGTCATTTGCGGTAGCGGTTCGGTTAAGGATTCCAACGATTACCGCCGGGTCATCTTCATGAACATGCGCTTCTGCTCCGGGTGCAGTTTCCATAATTCCATGCGAAAAAAGAACTGAATCCCCGATTTTAAGCCCAAGATTTAATGCTGTTTCAAAACCAATTACCACTTCAGATGGCTTCTCAAACAATCGTCCTTCTGCTAAATCAAAATCTTGTCCACTTCTCGGTTGCGCATTTTCCAGAAATGACGCGGATGTTCCAATTACCCTATGGCCGCGGTAGCTGTCACCTACATAAAATGGGAATGCCTGTGCAACCCGTGGATCATTTTGCAAAGCCTGATACACACCATAAGGGATTATTCCGGTTGATGTTTCAAGGTGATAGATTGTATTCAGTGTCGCCTGCATTTTGCTGCCGGGCGAGGCCAGAATAAGGTCGTACCCAACACTTGTCTGATTAAAACTTCGTTCGGTTTCTTTTTCCGCCACCTGAACGGCAATAACCAATGCCGCTCCGAGAGTTACGGATAGAATAGTCAGAACCGTTCCGAGTAATCGTTTCTGTAAGTTTTTCCGTACAATCGAGAATACATTCATACCAATGCAGCTTTATTTAAAATTTGCAAGTCCAGGGTTTGATGAAACTGACTAAGCACTTCTTCATCATGGCTGACCACCAGTAAAATACGCCCTTCGGAAACATCAAAAAGTAAGTCCATTATTTCTTGAGATGTTTTAGAATCAAGTGAACCGGTTGGTTCATCGGCCAGAAGGATTTCCGGGTTATTGGCAATAGCACGTGCAATACAAACACGTTGCTGTTGTCCGACGGATAATTGAGATGGCTTGAAATGCAACCGATTGCTTAAACCTACTTTTTCGAGCAGTGAAACAGCTTCATCTTTTCGGGAACCTTTATCAGCAAAAAGCATCCCAAGCATTACATTTTCAAGGGCTGTAAATCCGTCAAGTAAGTTAAAAGATTGGAAAATATATCCAATATGATTGGCACGAAAACGGTCTCGTTCCGATTCGGACAGAGTCGCCAAATCTGTACCTGATATAAGAATAGATCCGGAATCCGCCGTACTCATTCCCGATATAATGTGAAGCAAGGTTGTTTTTCCGGAGCCCGATTCCCCACGTAGTCCAATATGCTGACCATCATCAATCTGAAAAATTGGTATATCTAAAATTGGGACGGTTGTACCTTCTGAAGGATGAGAAAATACTTTTTTTACATTTTGAAGATGAATCATACGGTAAATGCCTTTTTTGAATTTTAGAGCGTGTCTCTGCTGAATGCAATAGACATTCCTTCCTGAATGTCATGTTTCATGGTGTATCCGGCGTTTACTTCAACGGTATAAAGCGCGGGTTCCCCCGATTCAACTCCGTCGGTAGAATATGGCCGGACATTACGGTGTATTCGAACAATCTGCATAGCATCGTTTACAAAAATAATATCCAGAGAAATGGGGGTGTTGGCCATCCAAAAACGCAGATTTTCCTGACGTTCAAATATAAAAATCATGCCTTTATCTTCGGGCATGGAATATACATTCATCAGGCCGGTTTGCCGGGTATCTCTGGTGTCAGCAACAGCTACATCAACGGTAGAGATTTCTTCATTATTCGAATTCAGGAATGTGACGGTTCCCGTATATTCGAGTTGACGACCCGGGTTTCGCTCTTTCTCTGGTTTATCTGATGGAGATTCTGATTGACAAGACAAAAGCATTAAGCTCAGGAAAAGAAACAAGTAACGCATCTTTAACTATTGGGTTGATAATAAGTGTGCTCGAAGATAATGAAAAAAATATAGTAAAGGATGATAGGCTATGTTTTCTTTTTTCGCAACTAAGTTGCATTTAAAAGATGTAAACAATCGAGCATGTGAATTACTTAATTTGGGGTTTCCGCCGGAAAGTGCCTCGTCTTGCCATTCTGTTTCTCGCAAAAACCGCTGAGCCGCAAAGTTTGTTTGTGAGTAATAAAACCAGCTCGTACGTTCAGTACCGAATGTTCGGTACGAACGGCCTTTTATTGGCGTCCCCGCCAACTCGTAACCAACTCTTTAATTTTGAACCACAAAGACGCGAGGGCACGAAGGTTTTTGGGGAGTTTGGTGGTAAATCAACCTGGAGATTCGACTACGCAGTGGAATAATCCATTTTTGAATCAACCATTTATGCCACTGCTCCGCTCACTCTGACGCCTTCTTTAAAAAGATTTAGTTACCGATTTGAACCACAAGGACGCGAGGGCTCGATGGTTTTTGGATGGTTTAGTTGTTTACACCAATTTTTATCCCCACCTCGTCATGGTGAGCGGAATTCCGGGCTGTAATGAAAGCCAAGGGCAAAAAAACGTGCACGGAATGTAGTCGAACCAGTGGTGGCTATGGGCACAAAGTCTTATTTCAAGTACTCGGCAACGAGTCATGCCATTCTGTTTCTCGCAAAAACCGCTTCACCACTCAATTTCTCCCCGTGTTCATCCATTCGAATCAGGAGCTTCAATTCCGTTTTATACGTTTGTATTAAGCGATTTTATCCTGTATATTGCTGAACTGAAAGTGAGAGCCCAAACGCCTCACTTTTTTTTGTATGTATAGTTAATGAATAAATGCCAATTACTGATCCTAATCATAAAACATTATTAGAGTTAGCCGAACGCTCACTTGAGGATGATTCTATGTATATCGTAGATATCGAAGTAACAGGTCAGGCAGCGGCTCCGGTTATTTGGGTTTATGCTGATACAGATAAAGGCGGAATAAGCCTTGATGAATGTGCCGGAGTTAGCCGCAGATTACAAACTATGATTGAGGCTCATGAACTTTTTGGCGAAAAATTTACACTAAATGTTTCATCCCCTGGACTTGACCGACCTCTGAAGGTTAGGCGGCAGTACACTACCAATAAAGGAAGGCTTGCAAAAGTTAAGTTTACCGATAATGGTACGGTTACAGTTATTGAAGGTAACATATCGAAGGTAGATGAATCGGGGATTCAAATCGTAGTCGGAAAAGATAGTAAACGGCTCGAGTATGCTTCCATTATAGAAACCAAAATACAACCGGTTTTTTAACCCGGTAATGATCGGAGATTCGAATGCAAAATGATTCCAAACTGATTATACAATACTTCGCAGAAATTGCTCGTGAAAAGGGTATTGACAGAGATATGCTGCTGTCCATTCTGGAAGATGTGTTTCGCTCTATGATTCGTAAAAAATACGGTTCAGATGAGTCTTTCAGCGTTATTTTAAACGCCGACCGGGGTGACATTCAAATGATGCACATCCGTGAAGTTGTTCCCGATGATGAACTAACCAATCCGGTTACAGAGATAAAACTAAGTGAAGCCCAAAAGCTTGACCCGGATTTGGAACTTTTTGATGAATTTGCACAGGAAATCTTCATTGAAGATTTTGGCCGCCGTTCTGTGATAATGGCACGCCAAACACTGGCACAGCGCATTCGTGAAATTGAAAAAGACAATGTGTTTGAAGAATATTCCGAACGCATTGGTGAAATAATATTGGGTGATATCTATCAAATTCGCTCGCGAGATGTGTTGGTAAATCATAATGGAACGGAGCTTTTGCTTCCACAAAAACATCAGATTTACAAAGACCGGTATCGCAAAGGCGACACTATCCGTGCTATTGTGCATGAAGTGCGCCGCGATAATGGCAATCTTTCCATCATTATCTCGAGAACATCCCCGGTCTTTTTAGAACGCTTGTTTGAAAATGAAATTCCTGAAGTTTATGATGGAATTATTGAAATCATCAAAACAGTACGTGAACCAGGTGACAGGGCAAAAGTAGCTGTTATTTCAAATGATGACCGTGTTGATGCTGTAGGCGCCTGTGTAGGTATGAAGGGTATCAGAATTCATTCTATTGTACGTGAGCTTTGCAATGAAAACATTGATGTCATCAATTATACAAATGATAAAATAGAGTTCATTAAACGCGCTTTACAGCCGGCTAAGGTTTTGTCAGTAGTTTTAGATGAAACCGGAAAAAACGCAAAAGTATATGTTCCGGCAGAACAAGTTTCCAAAGCGATTGGAAAAGGCGGGGTGAATATCAGGCTGGCATCACAGTTAACAGAATGTGAAATTGATGTCTATCGCGAACCGGACTTCGAAGATGACATTGAAATTTCTGAATTTTCAGAAGAATTTGGAAGTGAGATTATCGATATCTTATATAATATCGGTTGTGATACAGCCCGCTCAGTCCTTGAATTGGATATCCCAGAGATGATCCGACGGACAGAAGGGCGAATAAATGAAGAATCAGCAGCTAACATCTTCAAAATAATTCGTGAGGAATTTGAAGATGAAGAACTGAATTAAATTGTACAAAAAGTAAGGAAGAGTTCTTTTCTATGTCGGTAGGTTCAAAACCAAAACGATTATTTAAAGTCGCACAAGAATTTAATGTGGGCACTCAATCTATAGTGGATGCACTTGCTCAGCATGATTATAATGTTGATAACAAGCCCAATTCAAAGATTACGCCCGAAATGTATTCTGTTTTAGAACAAGAATACGGACAGGATAAAAAAAGTAAAGAGCTCCAGGAACGTTCACGTGAAGAGTATATAGAACGCAGAAAAGAACGCTCAGGCCGCAGTGAAGCAGTAACAGTTGAATCCGGATTCATTGAACCGGAAGATATGCTCACACCGGTTGATGATCCTGAATCGGGTATTGAACCTATTGATGAACCCTTACTGGTACCTGCCGATGAAGCTGAAGCATTAGAGACGCAAGAAACGCAGGAAGAAAAACCGGCTGAGGAGCTGAAACCTGAAGAAAAATCGGAAGCCGAAACGGAAGCTCCTAAAGAAAAAGCTCCGGTAGTTGGAAAAACTCCTGAACCGGAACAAAAAAAGCCAGTTGAAAAGGAACCGGAAAAAGAGAAACCCACAGTACCAAAAACGGAACCTAAGGTTGAAACTGAGCCGGAACTGGAAACCTCTGCTTCAGATAGCAAAGCTGAGTCTGAACCTGAACCTGAAGCAGAACCGGAGACTGAGGTTGTATCTCAGGATATTGAACCGGAAGGTGAAGTTGAAGAATTTGATGAAGAGGAACTTGAAGTTATCCGTGGTCGTGGCGACCGCTTAAAAGGAACCACGATACTGGGGAAAATGGCGCTTAAATCGGATGATGAGCCCAAATCAGGTAAAAAGTCTCGCCGGAAAAAGAAAAGAGGAAAAGTTGCTGACAACGATGAGGAAACGGTAAAACCAAAAACACCTGCCAAAAAAGTTGATACATCTGATGATACGTCTGCCAGCAAAAAGAAAAAGAAACGCATACGCAAAACGGTTTCCAAGCCTAAGGTTTCTGAGGAAGAAGTAGAGAGCAAAATCAAGGAAACGATTTCAAATATTCAGACAGGCGGTTCTAAAGGAAAGCAACGTCAAAAAAGACGGAAGCAAAGAAAAGAAGAGCAAGCTGAAAAACGTGAGATGGAAGCGCTCATTTCCGAAGAGGAAAATGCAATTTTAGAGGTAACGGAATTTATAACCGTTAGTGATCTTGCCGATTTACTTGATATAAGCTCGACAGAAGTCATTACCAGCTGCATGCAAATGGGGCTGATGGTTTCTATCAATCAGCGCCTGGAAGCCAATACGATTGAACTAATTGCCTCTGAATTTAATAAAGATGTCCGATTTGTAGATGCGGAAGCGGCAACGGATGAATTTCTTGAAGAAGAAGAAGATTCAGAAGAAGACCTGGAACCCCGCGCTCCTGTTGTTACCGTAATGGGACATGTGGATCATGGTAAAACATCCCTTCTCGATTATATTAAGAATACAAAAATAGCTGAAGGTGAAGCTGGTGGTATTACGCAACATATTGGCGCATATCTTGTAGATTTACCTGACGGACGCAAAGTGTCATTCCTCGATACCCCCGGTCACGAAGCTTTTACAGCTATGCGTGCTCGTGGAGCGCAGGTTACTGATATCGTGATTTTGGTAGTCGCAGCGGACGATTCTGTTATGCCGCAAACAATTGAAGCGATTAACCACGCGCAAGCTGCAGGTGTTTCTATCGTTGTAGCTATGAATAAGATGGACAAAGAGGGTGTAAACCCCGATAAAATCATGCAGCAATTATCCGATAACAATGTCTTGGTAGAAGATTGGGGGGGCAACATTCAATGCGCCCGTGTTTCTGCACACACCGGACAAGGGATAGATGATTTGCTTGAAAAAGTACTTATTGAAGCCGAATTGCTTGAACTAAAAGCGAATCCGAACAGAAATGCTTCGGGAATTGTGCTTGAAACGAAATTAGACCGTGGTAAAGGGGTTGTCGCGAACATGCTTGTACAGAAAGGAACCCTGAGAGTTGGCGATACCTTTGTTGCAGGTAACCAATATGGACGCATTAGAGCAATGGAGAATGAATTTGGAAAACGAATTCAGGAATCTGGCCCGTCAAGTCCTGTTCAGGTAACCGGTTTTGATGGTTCACCACAGGCAGGAGATAAATTTGTCGTTACCAAAGATGAGAAAACCGCCAAAGAAATTGCAATCAAGCGCCAACAAATAAGGCGTGAACAAGACATGCGTAAGGTTAAACATCTTACATTGGATGATTTGGCGCGTAGAATGTCCATCGGCGAAGTTTCAGAGCTTAATATTATTATCAAAGGTGATGTGGATGGGTCTATTGAGGCACTCGCCGGTTCTTTGATTAAGCTTGGAACGGAAGAAGTTAAAGTGAATATCATTCACACTGGCGTAGGTGCCATTAGTGAATCTGATGTATTGCTGGCTTCAGCTTCTGATGCTATTATTATCGGGTTCCAGGTTCGTCCTACAGCCAATGCGCGTAAACTTGCGGAAAAAGAAGAAATTGATATTCGCTTGTTCAGTATCATTTACGAAGCTGTTGATTTGGTACACGATGCGCTCGAAGGTATGCTATCACCCGAAATAAGTGAAAAAATAGTGGCCAATGTTGAAGTTCGTGATACCTTTAAAGTTCCGGGAATAGGAACAATTGCAGGGTCGTATGTTCTGGATGGGAAAATTTCAAGAAATTCAAAAGTACGCTTAGTACGGGATGGAATTGTTGTTTATACCGGAGAGATATCTTCTCTCAAACGATTTAAAGATGATGCAAAAGAAGTTACCTCGGGCTATGAATGCGGTGTTGGCATTAAGAACTTCAATGACATAAAAGTTGGAGATATTATTGAAGCATTCGAGATAGTTGAGAAGAAGCGGAAACTATCAGCTGATAAATCCTGATAAAGATACACGGATAATTATGAGTATTAGAACAGAACGAGTTGGATCGGTCATTAAAGAAGATTTAGGGAAAATTTTGCTGGGTTACCAGCGTGATAATATTATCACTATTACAAGTGTGAATATGACCCCTGATTTATCCATTGCCCGTGTTAACTTGAGTATCATGGATCCCGGAGGAAATGAAACCGTGGTCTTTGAACATTTGAAGGAAAAGATTCCAGCCATTCGCGCTGAATTGGCTCAATTGATTCGCCATCAAGTAAGAAAAATCCCTGAAGTTCAGTTGTTTACAGACGACACAGCTGAATACACTCAAAAACTGGAAAAGTTGTTCAGGGCAGCAAAAGCTAAAGAATCACATCAGGATTCCGAGGATTGACAACAGGAAAACCCAAAAAAATCCCTCCTCCGGTATCATCTTTTCCGCTTTACAGCAGAGAAAATGCGCCTTCACCGGTTCTGGATTTTACATCTGGCGCTGTCTTCCTGATTGATAAACCCAAAGGATGGACCAGTTTCAGGGTTGTTGGTTTACTGCGAAAACTGACCGGAATTAAACGAACAGGCCATGCCGGAACGCTCGACCCCATGGCAACCGGGCTTTTGATTGTCTGTTGCGGAAAAGCAACGAAATCCATCTCACTGATTCAGGATGGAATTAAAACGTATGTTGCTACTATTCAATTTGGTACAGCCACTGACAGCTATGACGCGGAAGGGGAAATAACCCGGACTTCAGATTTCACACACATTACCAAAACTTCTATACAGAATACATTAAATGAATATTTTAGCGGAGAGATAGAACAACTCCCACCCATGTTTTCTGCACTTCAGCATAAGGGACAGCGATTGTACACCCTGGCGAGAAAAGGAATAACGGTAGAACGCGCACCCCGAAAAATTACCATTTATAGGCAACAGGTTATTTCATACAACGACATTGCAGGAACTGCCCTTGTTGAAATTACGTGCAGTAAAGGCACATACATCCGCTCAATAGCTCACGATTTGGCACAGAAGTTGGATACTGATGGCCACTTGATAGCACTCAGACGAACGGTATCAGGCGATTATTCTGTTGAAAATGCACTTGATGTTCATCAACTCACCAAATATTTTGAGATGCATGGGAAAATTGACCTATCTTAAAGACGTAAAACATCAATCCCTGACAGCTGTAACTGTGGGAACTTTTGATGGCGTGCACCTTGGCCATCGAATACTCATACAAAAGCTCGTAGAGAAAGCAAGGGAAATACATGGTCGGAGCGTGGTTGTAAGCTTTGATCCGCATCCCCGGGAAGTTTTGATGGGAGGCAGTAATACCATGAAATTATTAACATCTCTGTCGGAACGTGTTGAAATATTGAGTCAGCTTGGTGTTGATGAAATGGTTGTCATTCCATTTAACCGCGATTTTTCGTTGATGAGTTCAGAAGATTTCATCCAAAAAATAATCTATCAGGAGATTGGCGTACGCCATTTTATTATTGGTTATGATCATCAATTTGGAAAAAATAGAGAGGGCACCATTTCAACTGTAAAAAAGCTTGCCGAGTTGCTTGATTTTGACGTACATCTAATCGGAGCACAAGAAGTTGGTGATATCACAATCAGTTCTACTTCTGTGCGAAAAGCGCTCTCCCAAAAAGGCGATGTCCGGCTGGCAGCTACATTCTTGGGCAGACCATATTTGTTAAGTGGAACAGTAATTCATGGAGATAAAAGAGGCCGGCTGATTGGTTTTCCAACAGCCAATATACGTGTAAATAATGAGCGAAAAATTATTCCGGCAAGAGGCGTTTATGCCGTTGAAGTTGGTTATGAAGATAAGCGCTATAAAGGGATGATGAACATCGGGCTAAGACCAACGGTTGCAAATAGTGAAGAACTTCGTCTGGAAGTTCATATATTTGATTTTGAAGAATTTATATATGGTAAAGAAATTGATGTTTTTTTCGTTGAACGCATTCGGGATGAGAAGCGATTTAACGGGGTTGAAGAGTTAAAAACACAGTTAATTGAAGATAAAGATCGTTGTATATCTTTATTGAAATCCTTATATTAAAAGCTTGTAAGTTAAAGTTTCTACTTTAGCATGGTATTAATCTAAAGCGGAAAAGGAATTCCAAAATGAACGTTACTTCTGAAGAGAAGAAAGTATTTTTCGAGAAATTCGGTAAATCGGTCAACGATACAGGCTCAACTGAAGCTCAGATAGCCTTATTTACAGAGCGCATTAATCGATTAACGGATCACTTAAAGAGCCATAAGAAAGACCATTCTACACGTTTAGGCCTTCTGAAACTGGTTGGTAAACGCCGCCGGTTACTCAATTATCTTATGAAAAAAGATATTGAACTCTACAGGAATCTTATTAAAGAACTCGGAATCAGGAAATAACTTATTTTCTAAGAAGGCATGGGTTTACTCATGCCTTTTTTTGTTTGTGCAGGGAAAAACTCTGTTTAAACACCGGAGCACTTCCATAAGTTAATGAATGTACTCCAAAAGCAGTTACGCTGAAAAAAAAGAATAGACAGTAAATAAACACATGAAAGCAGATTTTAAAACAGTAGAATACGCGCCGGGTAAAACCTTGTCAATAGAGACAGGACGCCTGGCAAAACACGCTCATGGCGCAGTTGTTGCGCGCATTGGCGACACCATGGTTCTGGCAACCGCAGTAGCTAATGAAGAAGCTAAGCCGGGACAACCATTTTTTCCACTCAGTGTTGAGTTCAGGGAAACCTATGCAGCCGGCGGTAAATTCCCCGGTGGATTTATTAAACGGGAGGGGCGTCCTTCTGAAAAAGAAATTTTATCAGCTCGTCTGATTGATCGTACCATCAGGCCATTGTTTCCTGATTGGTTCATGAATGAAACACAAGTAATCTGCAATGTTATTTCATCTGATGGTGAAAATGACGCGGATGTTCTCGGAGCTGTAGCGGCTTCGGCTGCATTACACATTTCTGAAGCTCCTTTTGGTGGGCCAATGGCTCAGGTTCGTGTAGGACGAATCAATGGAGAATATGTTATTAATCCTACAGTTACGGAACTTCTTGAATCTGATCTAAACCTTACCGTTGGTGGTAAAGCTGACAGTATCTTGATGGTAGAAGGGGAAATGAAAGAGGTTTCTGAAGATGATATGCTTGAAGCTATTAATCTGGCTCATGATTCCATCAAAAAACTGTGCGCATTTCAGGATGAGATTCGCACTGAATACGGAAAAGAAAAACGCGAATACGAAAAGCCAACTGTAAATGAAGAACTTAAGGCTGAGGTTAAAGAAGCTTTGGGAACTCGTTTTACTGAATTAGCTAAAAAACAGCTTGACAAAAAAGGTAATTACGAAGCATATAAAGAAATTGTAGCCGATGTTACAGAAAAACTTTCTGAGAAATATGCCGACAAATATGCGGAAGATGAAAATTTTGAAGATGAAGTAAAAGAGTTTTGCCATAGTTTCCGTGATGAAGCCGTTCGCGAAATGATGCTTAAAGATAAAGTGCGCATGGATGGCCGTAAATCAGATGAAATACGCCCAATTTGGAGTGAAGTCGGATATCTGCCGAGAACACATGGTTCAGCCATCTTTACACGTGGTGAAACACAAGCACTTGTAACCGTTACACTTGGAACCAAACGCGATGAGCAAAGTGTTGATACACTCTTCGATACGGAATCAAAACGATTCATGCTTGATTACAATTTTCCACCATTTTGTGTAGGAGAAGCAAGAATGATGCGTGGTGTCAGTCGCCGTGAAATTGGTCATGGTAATCTTGCTGAGCGTGCTCTTAAATCGTTGTTACCTTCAGCCGAGGAGTTTGGATACACCATTCGTGTCGTATCTGATATTCTTGAATCGAACGGATCCTCATCAATGGCATCTGTTTGTGGTGGTACCCTTGCTCTGATGGATGCCGGTGTACCTATCAAGAAACCGGTAGCCGGTATTGCTATGGGACTTTGCATGGGTGATGATGGTTCTTACATGATTATGTCAGATATCTCTGGCTCAGAAGATCACTTCGGTGATATGGACTTCAAAGTTACCGGTACAGCCGATGGAATTACTGCCTGCCAAATGGATATCAAAATCCAGGGAATTGATTCTGAATTGATGAAACAAGCTATGGATCAGGCCAAAGCCGGACGTCAGCACATTCTGGATAAAATGGCCGAGACCATTTCTGAAGCAAGAGGTGATCTCTCTGAATATGCACCGTCATTTACTCGCTACGAGGTAGATTCCGATATGATCGGAGCAATTATAGGTCCGGGCGGTAAAGTGATTCAGGGCATTCAAAAAGAAACCGGAACAGAAATCATTATTGAAGAAGTGGATAACAAAGGAATTGTTACCATTGCTGCCGATAATCAGGCTAAAGCCAACGCTGCTCTTGATCGTATCAAAGCCATTGCCGGTAAACCCGAAGAAGGTGAAATTTATGAAGGAACCGTTCGATCCATTAAGGAATACGGTGCTTTTGTTGAAATCATGCCGGGTAAAGACGGACTTCTTCATATTTCCGAAATTGCTCACGAACGCATCAACCGTGTAGAAGATGTACTTCGTGAAGGCGATAAGATTCAGGTTAAACTCGTTCGTATTGAAAACGGCGGAAAACTGCGTCTTTCCAGAAAAGTATTACTCGATAGAGAATAATCAGGAGAGTCTATTTTATTCTATCAGATTCTTGCAAATTGCGCCGTTGATTCACGTCATCGGCGCTTTTGCGTTTATCACACTTTTAATCTTTACTTATTTAATTAATGACAAAAAACGAATCAGAAAATATCCACAAGAGTACACTACCCGGTGGTCTTCGCATTATAACCGAATCCATTAATTCTGTCAGAAGCCTATCCGTAGGAGTTTGGGTTAAAACTGGAAGCCGTGATGAGTCAGACCGACAAGCCGGTATTACAC
>Ga0208112_100053_pt1 | contig 232151 bp, 202 predicted proteins | sample HotLakConsoUCCLE_FD_184736 | JGI IMG/M metagenome (GOLD analysis project Ga0208112, IMG submission 184736) | Hypersaline microbial mat communities from Hot Lake, Washington, USA - Hot Lake Consortium UCC-LE (SPAdes) (version 2) ...
AACGCTACCCCTGCCGGGTCCTCCGGAAATTGCATCGTCCGCCTTTTTGCAGACCGGCTCGTCACCTCCGGCCTGCTCGGGACACCACCCTTCGCCGCCCGACCTGAAGACGCTGCAGACCGCCCCCCTCCGTCACGGCGAAGTGCGAGCAGTATGGGCCAGGTGAAGGCGGGGGCGGATAAGCGGCAGGGACATCCATGGCGCCGTCTGTGAAAGCGCAAGGATTTCAATGCCGTTGACGCCCCTTCTCCCCCGCTCGCGGGGGAGAAGGTGAGGATGAGGGCGACGAACGGTCCCGGACCCCGCGGCGCGGACCGGTGAGCCGGAGAGGGCTCCCCCCTCACCCGACCCTTCGATCGTTCGATCAATCCCCCGGATCGATCTCGGCGATCTCAGCCCTCGTTCCGGGGGAGAGGAGGTGGAGGCGGGGCGGTCTTATTCTGGACGGGTATCCGCACGGCGCCGGGGGCAGCGTTCGCCGTCGCCCCGCACGCGGTCTCGAGAGACAGGCTGACCGCAAGGCTTAGCGCCAGCAGGTCAGTCCGTCTTCCGGCACGTCCAGACCGGCGTGATGGGCGGCGGACCAGGCGATGGCCATGGGCGAGAGCAGGCCGGGACCGTCTTCGCGGTTGGTCAGCACGATGACCGACTGGCCGGTGGTCAGATCGCGCAGATAGGCTGTGCCGGAATAGCCGCCATGGCTTGCAAGGTCGCGCCCGTCGACCTCAAAGACTTGCCAGCCGCGCGCATAGCCCCAGCGCTCGCATGAGCCTCCGCTGTCGTACACACGCTGGATTTCGACCGATCGATCAAGAACCGCCTCGCTGAGTATCTGCGGGTCATTCAGCTCCGCCTCCCAGATCAACAGATCCTGCATCGAGGTGGTGACCCCGAAATGGGAGGTCAGGCCGAATTGCCAGACCCGGCGGTTGCGCGCCAGTTCGCCCGCATAGACCCCATACCCTTCGGCCCGGTGCGCAACAATGGCGGACTGATCGAGCATCGCCGTCTGCGACATGCTCAGAGGAGTCCAGAAGCGCCCCTGCATGAAGGCCTCAAAACTGTCGCCGGTCACCGCCTCGATCACGACGCCGAGAAGAAAATAGCCCTGATCGGAATAGCTCCAGTCGGCGCCGGGATCGAAGAGCATCGGGGTCTGCATGGCGGACGCCAGCATGTCCTCGGTTGAATAATTCAGGAGAAACTCGCCGTTCGGCCTGGCCTCGAACCGGTGCGCCAGGCCGCTCATATGGCTGAGAAGCTGATCGAGCGTGATCGCAGACCAGACGTCGGGAGCATCGGGGATGTAATCAACCAGCCGGTCGTCGAGGCTCAGCCGGCCCTCATCGGCCAGGGTCAGCACCGCCAGCGCCGTCATGTGCTTGGTCAGGGACGCCAGTTCGAACACGGTCTCGGGCGTGGCCGGCGCCTGATGGGCCAGGTTCGCCAGTCCGTGCGCGCCCAGATGGACCGTCTCGCCGCCCCGCGTGACCGCGACCGCCGCACCCGGGAACTGGCCCTCACCCATGAGATCGACCGTGGCCGCCTCCACCGCGGCGATGCGCGGCGGGTCCAGCGCCAACGCCGCGCCGGCGAGCAAGCTGCTGGCGATGAGGGCGAGAACTGTCATGGGCCACTCCTGTCTGACGGGCGGCGACACTACCGGGCTCAGCGGCGCCGCCAAATTACAAACCGGCAATGGCGCGCCGCCGGCCCTGAATCGCAAAAAGCCCCGGCCATCTGGCCGGGGCTTATCTGTCTTGAACCGGGCGAACCGCCCTTAGCTGTCCAGGAAGCTTCTGAGCTTCCGCGACCGGCTGGGGTGCTTCAGCTTGCGCAGGGCTTTGGCTTCGATCTGGCGGATGCGTTCGCGGGTGACGCTGAACTGCTGGCCGACTTCTTCCAGCGTGTGGTCGGTGTTCATGCCGATGCCGAAGCGCATGCGCAGCACGCGTTCCTCGCGCGGGGTGAGGCTGGCCAGCACCAGCGTCGTGGTCTCGCGCAGGTTTGAATGGATCGCGGCGTCGATGGGCAGGACCGCGTTCTTGTCCTCGATGAAGTCGCCCAGATGGCTGTCTTCCTCGTCGCCGATGGGCGTTTCGAGGCTGATCGGCTCCTTGGCGATCTTCATCACCTTGCGCACTTTTTCCAGCGGCATGGAGAGCTTTTCGGCCAGCTCCTCCGGGGTCGGCTCGCGGCCGATCTCGTGGAGCATCTGGCGGCTGGTGCGCACGATCTTGTTGATCGTCTCGATCATGTGGACCGGGATGCGGATGGTGCGCGCCTGGTCGGCGATGGAGCGGGTGATCGCCTGACGGATCCACCAGGTGGCGTAGGTGGAGAATTTGTAGCCGCGGCGGTATTCGAACTTATCCACAGCCTTCATCAGGCCGATATTGCCCTCCTGGATCAGATCCAGGAATTGCAGGCCGCGATTGGTGTATTTCTTGGCGATGGAGATCACCAGGCGCAGATTGGCCTCCACCATCTCTTTCTTGGCGACGCTGGCTTCGCGCGCGCCTTTCTGGACGGTGGCGACGATGCGGCGGAAATCGTCCACCGGCACGCCGGCGTCCTGGGAGATCTGGGAGATTTCGTCGCGCAGCGCGGTGGCGTCGCCCATCTCGCGATCGATGAACCGGTCCCAGGCTTTCGACTTGCCGGCCATGTTGGCGATCCAGTCGGGATCCAGCTCATGGCCCTGATAGTTCTTCAGGAAGTCGAGACGCGGCACGCCGTGGGCTTCGGCCATGCGCAACAGCTTGCCTTCCAGACCCACCAGCTTCTTGTTGATGGCGTCCAGCTGCTCGACGAGGGCCTCGATCCGCGCGTTGTTCAGGTGCAGCGAATTCAGGTTCGCGACGATGCGCTCGAACACGCCCTCATAGGTTTCGCGGTCCTTCTTGGAGAAGTCCTTGCCGGCCACGCGCAGCCCGACCAGCTTGTCCTGCAGGCGGCGGAAAGCGTCGAAATCCACCGCGATGGCGTCCAGCGTCTCCATGACGCCGTCGCGCAGCTCCGCCTCCATGGCCGCCAGCGACATATTGCCCTGATCGTCGTCGTCATCGTCGTCGTCGGAGGAAGTCTCGCTCTCGCTGTCGCCGTCCTTGGACTCCTCATCGGAGTCCTTGGATTTGGCGTCGCTTGCGTCCGGCGTGTCGTCCTCGGCGCCGGCGTCATCGTCGGACTCGCCGGCCGCGGGGGCCGCGGTGGCGTCCTCGCGCACGCCGCCATAGGTGGCGTCCAGATCGATGATGTCGCGCAGCAGCACCTGGCCTTCCTGGAGCTCCTCGCGCCAGACCATGATGGCCTCGAAGGTCAGCGGGCTCTCGCACAGGCCGCGGATCATCGCGTTGCGGCCGGCCTCGATGCGCTTGGCGATGGCGATCTCGCCCTCGCGGGACAGCAGCTCCACCGAGCCCATTTCGCGCAGATACATGCGCACGGGGTCGTCGGTGCGGTCCTGGGCGGAGGTGGTGTTCTGGCCGGCGACTTCGGTCTTTTTCTTGGCCGCTACGGCGCGCGGCTTGTCCTCGTCGTCCTCGTCGTCGGAGGCGTCGGCGGCGGCCTGATCCTCGGCGTCCACGTCGTCTTCGGAGTCCACCACCGTGATGCCCTTCTCCGAGAGCTGGGCGAGGATGTCCTCGATCTGCTCGGAATTGAACTCTTCCGACGGCAGGACCTTGTTCAGTTCGTCGTGGGTGACGTAGCCGCGCTTCTGGGCGGTCTTGATCATCGCCTTCACGGACTTGTCGTTGAGGTCCAGCAGCGGCCCGTCCTGGGTCTCAGCGGGCGCTTCGGCGGTTTCAGCGGCTTTGCTCATGCGGTGTTACGTGCTCCCGGAGGATGTGTCGTCGTGGGCGCGCCAGGGACGGCGGCGCGCGTCAGCGTCGGTCTCGGCCCCGCCGAACGGCGGCGAGGAAGGAATGGAGTGCGTCGGAATCGCCCTTTTCGAATACATCGGCCTGGCGGGCGCGTTCCTCGGCGGTGCGGGCGTCTCGAGCGACTCGTTCCATGTAGGAGGTGGAAAGCCTGCGCCAAGCCTCGCTACGGCTATCGGCATCAGACTCCTCACCTCCAAGACTGGCGCGCATCGGAGCCATATCCACCGAAAGGCGCGCAAGTTCAGACCCATAGCCCCGGCGAATCAAAGTCTCACGCAGACTGCCCTCAAGCACGGAATCCCCAGCGAAACACGCGTCTAGTATCGCGTCACGCAGGCTGTCAAGCGGGCCGAACGGTGTTTCGGCCAGGGTCTCGGTCTCCGCCTCGGCGATTTCAGGGTATTCCACAGCCGCCAGAAGCAGCTGGCGGGCCAGCGGATGGGCGTGTTCTGTCTTGCGCGCCCTTATGAGTTCGCCGGTGGGGCGCGGCGGCGGCGCGAACTTGCCGCGGCCGAACTTGCCCCAGGCGCCGCCTGCGCCGCCGCGCTGATACCCGCCGGTCTTCATCCGGTTCGGCTGGGCGCGGGCGAACAGGGTCTCCATGCGCGCCTCCAGCTCGGCGCGGTATTCGGCCTTCACGTCGGGATCCTCGATTCTGGCGGCGAGCGCGCGCAGGCGCTTCCGGAATCCGGCCCGCCGATCGGGATCATCCAGCGGCTCGGCGGCCACCTCGCGCTCCCAGATCACGTCGATCAGGGGCCGGGCGCCGGCGATGGCGTCCTTCAACGCCTGGGGCCCCTTGTCACGCAACAGGTCGTCGGGATCCGCCCCCTCCTCCAGGAAGACGAAGCGGAGCGTCTTGCCCGGCTCCAGCAGCGGCAGGGCGCGCTCGGCGGCCAGCGCCGCAGCGCGCACGCCCGCGGCGTCGCCGTCCAGGCAGATGACCGGCTCGGAGCCGGCGCGCCACAGAAGCTTGATCTGGTTTTCTGTAAGCGCGGTGCCCAGCGGCGCCACGGCGTGGCCCAGCCCGGCGCGCGCGAAGGCGATCACGTCCATATAGCCTTCGGCGACGATCAGGCCCCGCGCCTTGAACTTGGGGTCGGCGGCGAAGGCGCGGGCGTCATGATAGCGGTAGAGGATCGAGCCCTTGTGAAACAGCGGCGTCTCGGGGCTGTTGAGATATTTCGCCCGCGCCTCCTTGGACAGCGCCCGGCCGCCGAACGCCACCAGCCGGCCGCGGGTGTCGGTGATGGGAAACATCACCCGGCCGCGAAACCGGTCATAGGGCTCGCCGCCGTCTTCCGGCCCGATGATCAACCCCGCCTCGATCAGCTCTTCGGCCTTGGCGCCTTTCTGGCGCAAGGCGGTGGTGAGGCCCTTGCGGCCGTCCGGAGCGAATCCCAGGCCGAAGCGCTCCATGTCTGCTGCGGTGAGGCCGCGGCGTTCAAGATAAAGGCGCGCCTCTTCGCCGACAGGATTGTGCAGCTGGCGCACGAACCAGGCCTGGGCCGCCTCGATCCATTCAAACAGGGATTTGCGCTGAGCTTCGGCTTCCGGCGAGCGCTGCTCCAGCTTGGGCACGTCGAGCCCGGCTTCGGAGGCGAGCGCCTCCACCGCCTCCATGAAGCTCAAGCCTTGGGTCTTCTGCAGCCAGGTGAAGATGTCGCCATGCTCCTGGCTGGCGAAGCAATGGTAGAAGCCCTTCTCGTCATTGACGAAAAAGCTCGGCGTGCGCTCATTCTTGAAGGGGGAGAGGCCGGCGAACTCGCGGCCCTGACGTTTGAGCGCCACCGTCCGCCCGATCAGGTCGGACGGGCGGATGCGCGCCTTGATCTCGTCGATGAAGCCGTCAGGGATGGCCATGAACGCCCGCTCGCCAGTGAAGCGGGAGAGCTTACCCGCGCCGCCGCATCGCGGCTAGCGCAGGGCTCACGCCCGCGACTGGAGCAGCGATTTTACTTCCTTGCCCGCCTGGGAGAAATCCATGCGGCCGGTGTAGCGCTCTTTCAGGGCGCCCATGCATTTGCCCATATCCTTCAGCCCGGCGGCGTCGAGTTCGTCGACGACTTCGCGGGCCGCGTCGGCGATCTGCTTGTCGCCCATGGGCTCGGGAAGGTACTCGCGCACGATGGCGGCTTCGGTGCGCTCGCGCTCGGCGAGATCGAGGCGGCCGGCCTGCTCGTAGGTGTCGGCGCTTTCCTCGCGCTGCTTCACCAGCTTCTGCAGCAGAGCCATGATCTCGCCCTGGTCGCAGCCTTCGCAGCGGTCCTCGGCGCGCGCCGCGATGTCGCGATCCTTCACCGCGGCCTGGATCAGGCGCAGCGTGGCCAGGCGCACCTGGTCCTTGTTGCGCATCGCGTCCTTGAGATCGGCTTGAATTGTGTCGCGCAGCGACATGAGGCGCCCTTCATCAGCGCTTGGCGTCCCGAATGGGCCAAGCTATTGGAAAAACACGTTTATTATTGCGCGCGGCTTGCTTGACCCAGCCCGGCTTCGAGCCTAGGTTCCGCGCGTTTACCCGCCCGCCGCTTCGAGCCATCGCTCAGCGTCGGCGCGCATCGGAGGCGAGCAGGTATGCCGGAAGCGATCAAGAATCAAGAGCGGGGCCGATCACCTTCGCAAGACGGCGCGACCGGCGCAGCGCCGGAGTGGGCGACGGCGGTGCTGGCGCTGGCCGACGGCACGGTGTTCTACGGTCAGGGCGCCGGCGCGTCAGGAACCGCCATCGGCGAGCTGTGCTTCAACACCGCCATGACCGGCCACCAGGAGATTCTCGCCGATCCGTCCTATGCCGGCCAGATCGTCTGCTTCACTTTCCCCCATGTGGGAAACACCGGCGCCAACAGCCAGGACGAGGAAGCCGCCAGCGACCTCGCGCGCACCGCCGCCACCGCCATGGTGAGCCGGGCGCGCCTCACACCGCCGGCCAGCTGGCGCGCGGAGCAGAGCTTTGAAGAATGGCTCGCCGCGCGCAATGTCGTGGCGATCACCGGCGTGGACACGCGCGCCATCACCCGCTCCATCCGCGAGCACGGCATGCCCATGGCCGCGGTTCAGCACGCCCGCGACGGCAAGCTTGACCTCGACGCCGTCCGCCGGGCCGCGCGCGAGGCCGCCTCAATGGAAGGCGCCGAGCTCGCCGGCGCAGTGTCGCGCGCCACGGCCGGAAACTGGGACGAAGGCGGCTGGGACTGGCCGGCCGGCTTTGCGAAAGGGCCGGAAGACGGCCCGCTCGTCGTGGTGCTGGACTATGGCGTGAAAGCCAACATTCTGCGCCGGCTGATTTCGGCGGGCGCGCGCGTGACCGTGGCGCCGGCCAAGGCCACAGCCGATGAAATCCTGGCGCTCAAGCCGGCCGGTGTCCTGGTCTCCAACGGTCCGGGCGATCCTGCGGCGACCGGCAAGTACGCGCTGGACACGATCCGCGGCGTGATCGACGCCGGGTTGCCGGTGCTGGGAATCTGCCTCGGCCACCAGATGCTCGCCCTGGCCGTGGGCGCCAAGACGCTGAAGATGACCCAGGGCCATCACGGTGCGAACCACCCGGTGAAAAACATCGAGACCGGCCAGGTGGAGATCGTGTCGATGAACCATGGCTTCGCCGTGGACCGGGAGAGCCTCCCCGAGGCCGCGATCGAGACCCATGTGTCACTGTTCGACGGAACCAATTGCGGCTTCCGATTGACCGACAAGAAGGTCTTCGCGGTGCAGCACCACCCCGAAGCCAGCCCGGGTCCGCAAGACAGCTTCAACGTCTTCGAGACGTTCGTGGCGGAGATTTCGTGATCCTCTACAGCCCAAAAGGGTTGGGAGGTTAACCCTCCTCGCGTTAACCTCCCAGCGTTAGTGAGCTGGCGCGCGCGAGGGGACGAGATGACGTTCAGAAAAACACTGATGACCGCGGTTTTCGTAGGGGCGGCCGTGGCGATGTCCGGCTGCGGCGGGGGCGGCGGCGGAGCGTCCGGCGGCCCCGTGGTCACACCGCCGCCTCCTCCACCCCCTCCGCCGCCGCCGCCTCCTCCACCTCCGCCTCCGCCCCCCCCTCCGTCAACGTTCGAGACGGCGGAATATGAGGAGCAGTACGGGCTCGGCCTGATCGGCGCGTCCTATGCATATGGCGAAGGCGCCACGGGCGCCGGCGTGACTGTGGCGGTGATCGATACGGGGGTGAACCTGGATCATCCCGAGTTTGAAGGCCGGCTGGTGGCGGGCTTCGACGCGGCGGGGAATCGCGGCGCAGACGACACCGGAGACGGTCACGGCACCGGCGTCGCCGGCGTCATCGCCGCGAACAAGGACGGGGTCGCCATGCACGGCGTGGCGTTCGAGAGCCTGATCCTGCCGATTCGCGCCGACACGGTGGGTTCGTGCGAATCCGACGGCGGCGAAAGCTGCGCCTTTTCGGACGGCAATGTCGCCCAGGCCATCGATATCGCGGTGGCGAACGGGGCCAGTGTGATCAATCTGTCGCTCGGCCGCGATGCGGAACTCAGCGACGACGCAACGCGCACGTTCGAAGCAATGCGCCGCGCCGCCGCAGCGGGCGTGTTCCTCGTTGTCGCCTCCGGCAATCAGGACGACGAAGACGACGCGCCCGACCCGACGCCGAGCTTCCCCGCCAATTTCGTGAACGATCTGGAGGCCGGCGGTTACGCCGTGGCCGTGGGTGCGGTCGATCAGAACAAGCTGATCGCCGACTTCTCGAACCGGGCTCAAGGCGCCGAGACCTCCTTCCTGTCCGCACCGGGGGTGCGGATCGTCTCACCCGGCGAGGACGACGAAGACGGCGAGGTCCAGTATTTCCTGTGGTCCGGCACCAGCTTCGCCGCTCCGCACGTGGCCGGCGCGCTCGCCCTTCTCCTGCAGGCCTTCCCGGACCTTCAGGGCCCTGAAGCGCTGTCCATCCTCCTCGAGACCGCGGAGGATCTCGGCGACCCGGGCCCTGACGCGATCTACGGCGTCGGACTTCTGGACATTGAGGCCGCGTTCCGCCCTGTGGGAACGTCCACCGTCCAGGTCGGCGGGTCTCGCGGCGATGCGGTCGTTGTGACCGCCTTGACCACAGCACCCTCCGGCGCGGCGGGCGACTGGGTCTGGCATTCCGGGCTGCTGGACGGCGCCGTCATGAAGGACGGCTATCGCCGCGCTTTTGCGATCAATCCCGAAACGCCGCGCGCCTCGGCCGACCCGACCAGCCTGCGCGCCATGGAGACGGCTGCGGAGAGCGCGCTGGCGCGCACGTCGCGCACTGTGGCCGGCCCCGCCGAGATCAATCTGCGCTACGCCGAGCCGCAGCTGCACGCCCTGCGCAACCTGCCTGCAGAAACCTATGGCGACGTCCCCGACGTGCGCGTCGCATTCCGCTCCGGCGGTCTGACGATGGCGGCCGGCCGCGGCTTCGCCGCCGACGCACCGGGCGAGACTGCAGGGACGAGCGCCCTGTCGCCGGCCCTGTTCTCCGGCGCGGTGGCCGGACTCACCCGCCAGCGCGAATGGGCCTCGCTGGGCTACCGGATCGGCGACGTCTCCGTGGGCTTGCGCACCGCCGGCGCCGGAGGCGACGCGTTCTCCGCCGCCAGCGTGCTGTATCACGCCGACGATCACGCCCTGGGCTTTGAAGCCGGGGCGGGGCGTGAAGCCGACCGTTCACTTGGCGGCGTATTCGCCGCCCGCTTCGGCGGTGCGGACAGCACGCAGACCAGCTTCGCCGCCGCGCTCTGGTCCGGCCCGCTGCCGGCCGGATGGCGCGGCGCGGCCCGGTACGAGACGGCGAGCGCCTCCCTTGCGGCTCCCGGCTTCGTGGCGCTCGGCGAGGCGGTCGCGGCCAGCGCCTGGAGCCTTGGCGCAGACCGGTCCCTGGGCGGCGGCCTGTTCGGCCTGACCCTCGCGCAGCCTCTGCGCGTGGAGGCTGGATCCGTCGCGATGAGAATTCCCGTCTCGGTGGACGCGGACAATCGGCTCGGCTACGAGACGCGCACGGCGTCGCTGTCGCCTTCGGGCCGCGAGATGTCGCTGGAAGCGGGCTGGCGGGTCGCCGTGAACGATCGCACATCCGCCAATATCGCCGCGCGATTCACCCGGGAGCCGGGCCATATCGCAGGCGCACAAAGCGAGAGACTTCTGTGGGCGGGACTTCGAACCACGTGGTAGACGCACCGGGCGGACCGCCCTCCACGCTCGAAGAGCGGATCAAGCGCGCCCTGGTCCCGGCCCGCCTTGAACTCAAGCGCATCGTGGCGCGCGAAAAGCGCAAGGGCGAGGCGGGGCTTCGGCTCCTGCCGTTCCTCCTCGATCCGGGACGGGCGGCCCTGGACATCGGCGCCAATCGCGGAATCTGGGCCCATGAGATGGCGGCCGTGTGCGGGACCGTTTGGGCTTTCGAACCCAATCCGAAGCTTTTCGCCGTCCTGAAAGCCGCGGCCGGACCCACCGTGACCTGCCGCGCCGACGCCCTGTCGGATACCGGCGGCGAAGCCAAGTTGCTCATTCCCGGCGAGGCGGGGCGCTTTTCCAATCAGGGCGCCAGCCTCAACCCGGACAAGGTGGGGACGCGCGCCCACATGCGCGTGGCGGTGGCGACGGCGCGTCTGGACGATCTCGATCCCCCGCCCACCGGCTTCATGAAGATCGATGTGGAGGGCCATGAGCGCGCAGTCCTGGAGGGCGCCCGCGGCCTGATCGCCCGGGACAAGCCGGCGATGATCATCGAGCTGGAGGAGCGCCACACCGGGCGCGACCTTGACGGCGAACTCGATTTCGTCGAGCGCCTCGGCTACCGCGCCCTGGCGCTGAAGGACGGGCGGCTCATCGACCGCGCCCGCCTGGACGTGGAGGGCGACCATCGCGCCAAGGCCGGGAAGCCCGGCTATGTGAACAATTTTCTCTTCCTGCCGGTGTAGGCGGTGGCGGCGCTGGCTCTCCCATCCCTGTCCCGTCGCTCGGTCATCGCCGGCGCCGCCGCGCTGTGGGCCGCCGCCTGCTCGGACCGCTCCGGCGCGCCGTCCGGCCTGTTGCGCGTGGCGATCGATTCCGAGCCTGACAGCCTGGACCCGCTCAAAGGACAGTTCGCCTCCAGCGCCCTCCTCTACAAGCAGCTTCACGCCCCGCTCACCGAATTCGCGCCGTCCGGCGGGCTTGCGCCGGGTCTGGCGGAAACCTGGCGCAGCCTCGACGCGCGCTCCTGGCGCTTCACCTTGCGCGAAGGGCTTCTCTGGTCCGACGGGACGCCGTTGACCGCCGAGGACGTGGTGTGGACCGCGCGGCGGGCCGTGGACCCGCGCACCGGGTTCGCCGATCTGGGCGATTTCTTCGCCGTGCAGGGCGCGGCCGCCGCCCTGCGCGGGGAGGCGAGCCCGGAAGATATCGGCGTGTTCGCCCCGGACGAGCGCACAGTCGTGTTCGAACTGGACCGGCCCGTGGGCCTGTTCCCGGTCCTGATGCGCGAATTCTATCCCCTGCCCCGCCACTCGGTAGAGGCGAATCCTGACGACTGGATCGCGCCGGAGCACTGGGTCAGCGCCGGTCCGTACGTGCTGGGGGCGAACGGATCGCTGCGCTACCGCCTGGAGAAGAATCCGCGCTTTTCCGCCGCCGAGAGCGTGGCGGTGGAGGCGATCGAAGTGGTCGTGATCGAGGACGCCGCCGCGCGGGCGCGGGCGTTCCGGGCCGGAGACCTCGATCTCGCGGACCGGCCGCCCGGCGATCAGATCGCTTTCCTGCGCGAGCGTCTCGGCGACCGCCTGCGGGCCTATGACGCGCCCATCCTGAGCTATGTGAAGGTCAATTGCGCCCGGCCCGGCCTTGACGATCCGCGTGTGCGCCGCGCCCTGTCCCTGGCCATCGACCGGGAGCGGCTGAACCGACAATTCTTCAACGCCGAAGCGACGGCCGCCGCGCGCATCATACCCGATCCCGACGCGGCTCCGGCCACGGCCGGGCGGCCGGACGAGGCGCGCGCACTGCTGGCCGAAGCCGGCTTTGACGCTGCAAACCCGCTGACCCTCAGGGTGCGCGCCACGGCCGGCGATCGCGACCGGCTGGCGGTGGCGATGATGGACGATCTGGCCGCCGCCGGCGTGCGCGCCGAAATCATGGCGAGCTATCCGCTCGACCTATATCAGGCTGTGGATGCGGGCGAGTATGACCTGGCTCTGGCGCGCTTCGACCGGGGCCTGAAGTCGGATCCGGATTTCATGATCCAGCCCTTCACCCGGGGCGGTTTCGCGGACAACACGAACTGGGCCGGCGAGCGGCGCGCGGCTTTCGACGAGCTTATGGCTGCAGCCAACAGCGAGCCGGACGCCGCAGTCCGCACCGGACTGCTGGCCCAGGCCGAGACGATCTTTCTTGAAGAAGCCAGCTCCATCCCGCTGCTGTTCGAGAAGGCCTACTGGATGATCGGCGCGCGCCTCGACGCGCCGGAATCCATTCAGCCCCAGCTCTGGCGCGATCTGGCTCTGAGATGAGCCGGCGGCGCGATCTCGGCGCGCTTTGGGCGGCGCACGTGGATGCGGCAGGCCTGTGCGACGCCGGCGGACAGATCGGGCGCGCCGTGATCGGCCGTTACGCCTTGCCCTGGCGGCGCTATCACGGGCTGGGACATCTGACGTTTCTGTTCGGTGAGATCGCGCGGCTGCAGGCCGATATCACCGACATCCACCGCGTGCGCTTCACCGTGTGGTTTCACGATGCGATCCATGTCAGCTGGCGCAAGGACAACGAAGCGCGCAGCGCGCGGTGGGCCGGCCGGGCCTTGGCGGTGATGGGCGCGGACGTCGCCTTGTCCGGTTCCGTGGCGCGCCTGATCGCGGCCACCGCCGATCACGCAGGCGCGGCGCCGACGGACGGGGACGACGCGCTGTTCCTTGACATGGACATGGCGATCCTCGGCGCACCGCCGGACCTCTACGATCGCTACGCCCGGCAAGTCCGCCTTGAATACGCTTGGGCGCCGGGACCGCTATACCGCAAGGGCCGCGCCGCCTTTCTCGCGTCACAGCTGAACCGCGACCGGATATTCCACACCGACTGCTATGAACGCGACCGCGCCGGCCAGGCCCGCGCAAACATGGCGCGGGAGCTGGCGCAGCACCAGCCCGCGCGCACCTGACTCTCCCCTCGCCAAACCCGCTCCCACGCGTTAGAGACGGGTTTCAGCGTTCATCGTCGCGCCCACCCCTGTCCGGAGTTCGCCCTCCGGCCGGGCGTTTGCGCGCGCAAAGACAAGAGAGTCCGCCCCATGCCCAAGCGCACCGACATCGAATCGATCCTGATCATCGGCGCGGGGCCCATCGTGATCGGGCAGGCCTGCGAATTCGATTACTCCGGGGTTCAGGCGGTCAAGGCGCTGAAGGAAGAGGGCTACCGGGTCATCCTGGTGAACTCCAACCCGGCCACGATCATGACCGATCCCGATCTCGCCGACGCCACCTATGTGGAGCCGATCACGCCGGAGATGGTGGCCAAGGTGATCGAGAAGGAACGCCCCGACGCGCTGCTGCCCACCATGGGCGGCCAGACCGCGCTCAACTGCGCGCTGGAGCTGGATCGGCGCGGCATCCTGGCCGCTTTCGGCGTGGAGATGATCGGCGCGCGCGCCGACGTCATCGACAAGGCGGAGAACCGCGAGCGCTTCCGCAACGCCATGGACTCCATCGGCCTTGAAAGCCCGAAATCGCGGTCGGTGAATTCCATGGCCGAGGCCGAGGCGGTGATGGCCGAGCTGGGCCTGCCGGCGGTTATCCGCCCGTCCTTCACCATGGGCGGCACCGGCGGCGGCATCGCATACAATGTCGAGGAATTCCGCGAGATCGTCGCCTCCGGCCTCTACAACTCGCCGGTCACCGAGGTGCTGATCGAGGAAAGCGTGCTCGGCTGGAAAGAGTACGAGATGGAGGTCGTTCGCGACAAAAACGACAACTGCATCATCGTGTGCTCCATCGAGAACATCGACCCCATGGGCGTGCACACCGGCGACTCCATCACCGTGGCGCCGGCGCTCACCCTGACCGACAAGGAATACCAGCGCATGCGCTCGGCCTCGATCGCGGTGCTGCGCGAGATCGGGGTGGAGACCGGCGGCTCCAACGTGCAGTTCGCCGTGGATCCCAAGGATGGCCGCATGGTCGTCATCGAGATGAACCCGCGCGTGTCGCGCTCGTCGGCGCTTGCGTCGAAGGCCACCGGATTTCCCATCGCCAAGGTCGCGGCCAAGCTGGCCGTGGGCTACACGCTGGACGAGATCGACAACGACATCACCGGCGGCGCCACGCCGGCGAGCTTCGAACCGACCATCGACTACGTGGTCACCAAGATCCCTCGCTTCGCCTTCGAGAAATATCCCGGCGCCAAGGCCAGCCTGACCACCTCCATGAAGTCGGTGGGCGAGGCCATGGCCATGGGCCGCACCTTCCAGGAGTCGGTGCAGAAGGCTCTGCGGAGCCTGGAGACCGGCCTGTCCGGGTTTGACGAGATCGACATTGACGGCCTGGACATCGCCGAGGACCGGTCCGCCCGGCGCACCGCAGTGATGGCCGCCCTCTCCCAGCCGACGCCGGACCGCCTGCGGGTCATCGCCCAGGCCTTCCGCGAGGGGCTGACGGTGGAGGACGTGCACCAGGCCTGTTCGTACGAGCCCTGGTTCCTGCGCCAGATCGAGGAGATCGTGATCGCCGAGGAGCAGGTGCGCATGCTCGGCCTGCCGACGGACGCCGCCGGTCTCTTCGCGCTGAAATCCATGGGTTTCTCCGACGCCCGCCTGGCCGCGCTCTCGGGCGCCGACGAGGAGGGCGTGCGGGCCTTGCGCTGGCGGCTGGATGTGCGGCCGGTCTACAAGCGGGTCGACACCTGCGCCGCCGAATTCGAGGCGCCGACCCCCTACATGTATTCGGCCTACGAGCCGGACGGCGCGTGCGAGAGCGCGCCGACGGGCCGTAAAAAGGCGATCATTCTCGGCGGCGGCCCGAACCGTATCGGCCAGGGGATAGAGTTCGATTATTGCTGCTGCCACGCCGCCTTCGCGTTCGCTGAGATGGACATCGAGTCCATCATGGTGAACTGCAATCCCGAAACCGTCTCCACCGACTATGACACCGCCGACCGGCTGTATTTCGAGCCGCTGACCCTTGAAGACGTGCTGGAGCTCATCGAGGTCGAGCGCCGCTCCGGCGAGCTGCTGGGCGTCGTTGTTCAGTATGGCGGCCAGACGCCGCTGAAGCTCGCCGCCGGTCTTGAAGCCGCCGGCGTGCCGATCCTGGGCACCGCGCCTGACGCCATCGACCTGGCCGAGGACCGCGAGCGTTTCAAGGCGCTGCTCGACGAGCTGGGCCTGAAGCAGCCGCCCAACGCCATCGCCCGCTCCGAGGCCGAGGCCGCCGTCGCCGCGAAGCAGCTCGGCTTTCCCCTGGTGCTGCGGCCCAGCCATGTTTTGGGCGGCCGCGGCATGGAGATCGTGCGCGAGCAGGAAAGCTTCGAGCGCTATATCCGCGAGGCGGTCCATGTCTCCGGCAAGGCGCCGCTTCTGCTCGACCGCTATCTCTCCGACGCCATCGAGGTGGACGTGGACGCGGTGTGCGACGGCGAGGATGTCTGGATCGCCGGCGTCATGGAGCATATCGAAGAAGCCGGGGTGCACTCCGGGGACAGCGCCTGCTCGCTGCCGCCGCACTCGTTGTCGCCCGCCCTGGTCGAGGACCTGCGCCGGCAGACCGAGGCGCTGGCCAGGGCGATCGGCGTGAAGGGCCTGATGAACGTCCAGTTCGCGGTGAAGGGCGAGGACATCTATCTCCTAGAAGTGAACCCGCGCGCCAGCCGCACCGTGCCCTTCGTGGCCAAGGCGATCGGCGCGCCCGTGGCCAGGATCGCCGCCCAGGTGATGGCCGGCGCCAAGCTTGCGGACATCGACACGCCCTCCGATGCGCCCGGCCATATCGCGGTGAAAGAGGCGGTCATGCCGTTCGCCAAATTCCCCGGCGTGGACCCGGTGCTCGGCCCGGAGATGCGCTCCACCGGCGAGGTGATGGGCATCGACACCCGGTTCGAAGCCGCCTTCGCCAAGGCGCAGCTGGGCGCCGGAGTGAACCTGCCGCGAACCGGCGCCGTCTTCGTCTCTCTGAAGGACTCCGACAAGGCCGCCATGATCGAGCCCTGCCGGACGCTGACGGAAATGGGGCTGGAGATTCTGGCCACCGGCGGCACCGCGAAGACACTGGAGGACGCCGGCGTATCCGTGCGCCGGGTCAACAAGGTGTTCGAGGGCCGGCCGCATATCGTGGATGCGATAAAGAACGGCGAGGTGCAGCTGGTGTTCAACACCACCGAGGGCGCGCGCTCGCTTTCCGACAGCTATACGATCCGCCGCACGGCCCTTGAAATGCGGGTTCCGTGCTACACGACGGCGAGCGCCGCGCGCGCCGCAGTGAAATCCATTGCGGCAATCGACGCCGGCCAGCTTGAACCGCGCTCGCTCCAGTCATATCGTAAGGACTCCGCGGTCGGCTGAAACCAATTGCCAAGCCGAACGTAAATGCGTGATTAGGACGCGAGAACAGTACATCCATGCAAAAGATTCCCATGACCGTCGAGGGCCACAAGGCGCTCGACGAAGAATTCAGACACCTCAAATCCGTGGAACGCCCGGCCGTGATCCAGGCGATCTCGGAGGCGCGCGAGCACGGCGATTTGAGCGAGAACGCCGAATATCATGCGGCCAAGGATCGCCAGGGCTGGATTGAAGGCCGCCTGTCGGAGATCGAGGACAAGCTCGCAAGGGCCCAGGTGATCGACACCTCCAAGATGTCCGGCGAGCAGGTCAAGTTCGGCGCCACGGTGACCCTCGTGGACGAGGACACCGAGGCGGAGAACACCTACAAGATCGTCGGCGAAGACGAAGCCGACGTGAGATCAGGCAAGATTTCACTGTCCTCGCCCATTGCGCGCTCCTTGATCAACAAGGAAGCCGGCGACGTGGTCGAAGTCACCGCCCCCGGCGGCGTGAAGAGCTACGAGATTCTGAAGGTCGAGTGGAAATAATGAACGGCCGGCGCGCCAGGCGCGCCGGCCGTTAAAGGGAGACGGCGGGGAACGCGGGGCCGTCTCGAAGCCTGCAGTCTCGGCTGCGTGCGGCCTCAGGGCCCGGCCTGGGCCGCGGTGCGCCGCTCCAGCATGGCCGCCGCCTCGGCGTCCCTGCCCAGCTCGCCATAGATGAATGCGGTCAGCCCCAGAAGGTTAGCACCGGGATCCGGCTCGGCGGCGGCGAGCGCCGCTTCCGCCAGCGGCAGCGCCTTCTCATAGTCGTCCAGCTGCGTGTAGACGGAGGCGAACATCTGCGCCAGGCGGCCGTCGGGCTCGAAGCCGTCGGCCAGAATCCGATCGATCCGCGCACCCCCCGCCTCGATCTGACCGGACGCGATCTCCAGCTGGGCGATATTGACCTCAAGGGTCTGCGCCTCGGACATGCTCAACGCGCCGGTGGCGAGCGCCGCCTCGAACGCGGCGATGGCGTCTTCAAGGCGATCAAGCTGGTAAAAGGCCGTCCCGCGCATGCGCTGCACGACGCTGCTCTCGTAGGGCGTCGCCGCCGGCGTCGCATCCAGCACGGCCAGCATGCCCTCCCAGTCCTCGGCGTCCTGAAGCGTGATCGCCGCTAGGATCTGCTCACCCACCTGCGGGCTCAGCGCGCGCGGCGAGGCGGGCTGGAAGGTGATACGCTCGGCGGATACCCGCTCGCTTCCCGCAGCCATCACGGCCAGCGCCGCCGGCGGCAGGCCGGCGCCCAGGGCCAGCGATCCCGCCAGCAGCGCGGCGAGCCTTGCGCGTCCGGCGCCGGGCTGGTGGGTCAAGGCCGCCTCCACGCGCCGTCGGCGCAGGCTGGCGAGATCGGTGAGAAAGGCGGTCGCCGCCGGGCCGCGCGGCGCCAGTTCCGCCAGCGCGCTGGCGTAGCCGCGGCGCGCCGCGGCGGGCATGTGGTCCAGCACCGCCGCGTCGCAGGCCAGTTCCCGGGCGCCGGCCAGCCGGCGTTCGATGGCGCCCAGGGCCGGGTTGAACCAGGCCGCCGCCATGAGCGCCTCGCCCAGCAACCGGTCGCGCTCGTCGCCGCGGCGCACATGGGTGAGCTCATGGGCGATGGCGGCCTCGGCTTCCGGTCCGGGCGTCAGGCTCTCGGGCAGATAGATCACCGGAACAAGCCCGGCGACGAAGGGAGAGATGTCCGCATCGACGCTGCGCAACGGCGCGGCGACGGGGGCGAGATTCAGCCTGGCGCGCCAGCGCGCCGCAATCGCCTCCAGCGCCGCGTCAGCCGGACTGCTGGAACGTGCGAACCGATGCAGCCGCCGGCGGCGCAGCCCGCCGCGCGCCAGCGCCAGGGCGAGCCCCGCACCATAGAGCGCAGCGATCACCCAGCCGAGCCAGACAGGCGCTGCGGCCTGCGCCGCCCCTGCGAAATCCAGCATCGGCAAGAGCAACGGAGCAAGCACCGGCCCCATGAGCGGCGTTTCAAGCGTGGCGGCGGCGCCGGTGGCCGCGACTCCTTGGGCGGGGCCCGACAGGGCCGTGGCGAGCGCGACCGCGATCACCGCGATCATTGGCGCCAGGCTCGCCAGACGCGCAGCTTTCCAGACGGCGCTCGCCGCGCGGGGCGGCAGGCGTGTTTCAAGGCCGCGCGCGGCGAGCCAGGCCGCGCCCGCGGCCGGAACCGTCGCCGCACCGGCGATCAAAAGCAGAGTGGCGTCCATTACCGGGTCTCCTCGTCCTTTGGGGTGACAGGCGTTTCAGAGGCGTCTGGGACGTCGGGACGCTTCAGCAGCGCCTCCAGCTCGACGCGCTCGTCCGCATCCAGAATCCGGCTGCCGGCGAAGGTGGAGGCGGGCAGGCCGCCCGGATCGGCCTCCAGCACGCGGGCGGCGAAGCTGCGCACCAGGCGGGCCAGCAGATCCACCTTGCCGGCGGCGGGCCTGAACACCTGCAGGCCGTGGACGCTGTCACGCCGCACCAGACCCTTGTCCACCATGCGCTGAACCACGGTTCGCGTGGTGGAATAGCTCCAGCCCTGCGACGCGCCGGCGCGGTCATGAAGCTCACGGGCGCTGAGCCCCCCGGCGCTCCACAGCGCCTTGAGGACTTCCAGCTCGCTGGGATTGGGTTCAGGGTTAGACATGCGACACTCCAACTAGTTCGCTACACATGTAACATGTGCGCGATATCTGTCAAGAGCCGCCTCGCCCGCTTGACCCCGGCGCGGGCTCGCGCACCATGGCGGCCATGACAGAGCTCTCCTGTTTCGTGGTCTCCGATGGCCGTCGCGGCATCGAGAATCAGGCGCTGGGCCTGGCCGAGGCCGTGGGCCGGGTGCGGCCGGTGCGGATCCTTCCGATCCATCTGGACAAGGGCGGCGATCCGCCCGATCCGGGGCCCATCGCGCCGGATCTGTGGATCGGCTGCGGGCGGGCGGCGGTTAAGGCGGCTCCGGGATTTCGCCGCGCCCATCCGAAAGCCGTGATGGTCTATGTGCAGGATCCGCGCGCCCATCACGAGGTGTTCGACCTGATCGTGCCGCCGCGTCATGACCGGCTGACCGGCCGTTCTGTGTTTCCCATCCTGGGCTCGCCCAACCGCATCCACGCCGAACGGCTGGAGGAGGCGCGCGAGACGTTCGCCGCCGAGCTCGCCCGCCTGCCCTCTCCACGCGCCGCCTTCCTGATCGGCGGGGACAGCAAGCATCACCGGTTTTCCAGGGAGGCCTGCGACTACGTGCAGGGCCGCATCGAGCAGGTGCGCCAGATGGGCCTCTCGCTGATGATCACCACCAGCCGGCGCACCCCGCCGTCCCTGACCGCCACGCTCGCCGACCGCTATGGCGACGCCGACGACGTCTGGCTGCACAGGGGCGACGGACCGAACCCCTATTTCGCCTTCCTCGCCGGCGCCGACTTCATCTTCGTCACCGAAGACAGCACCAACATGCTGACCGAGGCCGCGGCGACGGGCCGGCCGGTCTTCAAGCTTGGCGTGGACGGATCACCGGGCAAGTTCCGGCATCTCTATGCGGGGCTCGAGGGCCATGGCGCCCTGCGGCCCTGGCTGGGCGCGCTGCAGCGCTGGACCTATCCGCCGTTGAACGAAACCGACCGTGCGGCGGCGCGCCTGGTTGAAATCCTGCCGCAAAACACCGAGCTTTAGCGCCATGAACGGCGCGCCTGCGCGCCGCTCCGACTCACGCTTAGATGCGCGCCTTGCCAGGCTGCGCCCGTAACCACAAAGGATTTCCTCCATGGCCGAGACCCGTCACGCCAAACTCGTCATCATCGGATCGGGCGCGGCCGGCTACACCGCCGCCATCTACGCGGCGCGCGCCATGCTGGAGCCGCTGCTGATCTCCGGCATGCAGCCGGGCGGGCAGCTGACCATCACCACCGATGTGGAGAATTATCCCGGCTTCGCCGATGTCATCCAGGGCCCCTGGCTGATGGAGCAGATGCGCGCCCAGGCCGAGCATGTGGGCACCGCCTTCGCCGACGATCTCATCGTGGACGCGGATTTCTCCAAGCGCCCGTTCACGCTGAAGGGCGATGGCGGCACGATCTACACCGCCGACGCGGTGGTGATCGCCACCGGCGCCAGCGCCAAATGGCTGGGCCTTGAAAGCGAGCAGGCCTATCAGGGCTTCGGCGTATCCGCCTGCGCCACCTGCGACGGCTTCTTCTATCGCGGCAAGGAAGTCGTGGTGATCGGCGGCGGCAACACCGCCGTGGAAGAGGCGCTGTTCCTCACCAATTTCGCCAGCAAGGTGACGCTGGTGCACCGCCGCGACAGCCTGCGCGCGGAAAAGATCATGCAGGACCGCCTGTTCAAACACCCCAAGGTCGAAGTGGTCTGGGACAGCCAGCTGGAAGAGATCACCGGCGAGGCCAAACCCGTCAAAGCCGTCACCGGCGTGCGGCTGAAGGACGTCAAGACCGGAGAAATCACCGAGCGCCCCGCCGACGGCGTGTTCATCGCCATCGGCCACGCGCCGGCCACCGAATTGTTCAAGGACCAGCTGGAGACCAAGACCGGCGAGTATCTCGTCACCAGGCCGGACTCCACCGCCACCTCGATCCCCGGCGTGTTCGCCGCGGGCGACGTCACCGACGACAAGTACCGTCAGGCGGTCACCGCGGCCGGGATGGGCTGCATGGCCGCGCTGGAGGCCGAACGCTGGCTCGCCGAGCAGGACGCCACCCTCAACGGCCCCGACGAGAGCGCCGACGAAGGCGTCACCACCGAGGAAAGCGAAAAGGCCACCGACGCGGCTTAGTCGCCGATACCCGCTTGGAAGACCGGACGGGTCGGGGTACACCGCACGCCATGCACGAGACCTCCCCCGCCCTCGTTCTTGATCAGGTGCGCTTCGCCTACCGGCGCGGCGCTCCGCTGGTGCTCGACATCGCCGGCTTCACGCTGGCGCGCGGCGAGCGGGTGTTCCTGAAGGGCGCCAGCGGGTCAGGCAAGTCCACCCTTCTCGGGCTCATAGCAGGCGTTCTGGCGCCCGGCGGCGGACGGCTGGAGGTGCTTGGGGAAAGCCTGCCAGACCTGACGCCCCAGGCGCGCGACCGGTTTCGCGCCGCCCGGCTGGGCGTGATCTTCCAGATGTTCAACCTGCTGCCCTACCTTCCAGTCGGCGCCAACGTCACCCTGCCCTGCCGGTTCTCCGCAACGCGCGCCGCAAAGGCCCGGGAGGCCGGCGGCGTCGAGACGGAGGCGCGGCGGCTTCTGTCACGCTTGGGGCTGGACACCGATGATATCTGGACCCGCCGCGCGGCCGAGCTGTCGGTGGGCCAGCAGCAGCGCGTCGCCGCGGCGCGCGCCCTGATCGGCGGACCCGGCCTGATCCTCGCCGACGAACCCACCAGCGCGCTGGACGCCGACAGCCGCGACAGCTTCATCGCGCTTTTGAAGGAGGAGTGCGAAGCCTCGAACGCCGCCCTCCTCTTCGTCAGCCATGACGGCGGGCTCGCCGGTCATTTCGACCGCGCGCTGGACCTGTCGGAGCTGAACGCCGCGCGCGCCTCTACGGCGAAGGCGCCGGCATGAGCGGGCGCTTTCCCATCCTCTCCCTGGCGCTGCGCTCGATCGGCAACCGGGCCGGCACCGCGCTCCTGACCATCCTCACCGTGGCGATCTCGGTGACGCTGTTTCTGGGCGTCGAGAAGGTCCGCCACGGCGCGCGCGCCAGCTTTGAAAACACCATCGCCGGGGTGGACCTGATCGTCGGGGCGCGTTCCAGCCCTGTGAATCTCCTGCTCTATTCCGTCTTCCATATCGGCGAGGCCACCAACAACATCACTTGGGAGAGCTATCAGTCCGTGGCCGGCGCGCCGGGCGTCGCCTGGACCGTTCCGGTGAGTCTGGGCGATTCCCATCGCGGCTACCGGGTCGTGGGCACGACTCCCGCCTATTTCGAGCATTACCAGTATGGCGACGGCCGCCCGGTCCGCTTCGCCGACGGCGCAGCGTTCGAGGATCTGTTCGAGGCGGTGGTCGGGGCGGAAGTCGCAAGGGAGCTGGGCTATTCCATCGGCGAGGAGATCGTCGTGGCCCACGGCATGGGCTCGGTGAGCTTTGTCGAACACGACAACAATCCCTTCACGGTCACCGGGGTCCTCGCACCCACCGGCACGCCGCTGGACCGTTCGGTCTTCGTCGGGCTCGAGGCCATCGAGGCGATCCACCTGGAAGGCGCCACCGGCGCCGGGACGAGCCTCTCAGCGGACGATCTGCGCACCCGCGATCTCGCGCCGGAGCAGATCACCGCCTTCTATGTGGGGCTCACTTCTCCGGTCGCGGCCTTGCGCCTGCAGCGCCAGGTGAACACCTATCCCGATGAGCCGCTGCAGGCGGTCCTGCCCGGCGTCGCGCTGGCCCAGCTGTGGAGCGTGGTGGGCGCCGCGGAACGCACGCTGGCGGCCGTCGCCGCCTTCGTGGTTGCTGTGGGTCTGGTCTCGATCCTCACCGCGATCCTGACCAGCCTCAATGAGCGGCGGCGCGAGATGGCGATCCTGCGGGCGCTGGGCGCGCGGCCCCACCATGTCTTTGCTCTGCTCGTGGCGGAAAGCGCGATGCTCGCCCTCGCGGGCGCCGTGATAGGTACGGCGCTGACCTATGGCGGACTGGCGGTCGGCGCTCCGCTCATCGAAGCCCGGTTCGGGCTCCTGCTGCCTGGCCTCCTGCCCGGACTGTACGACCTCGCCATCATCGCTCTGGTCACGCTGGCGGCGGCCGTGCTGGGCCTGCTCCCGGCCTGGCGCGCCTATCGCAATTCCCTGGCTGACGGGATGACCGTCCGGCTCTGAGTCCGGCTCTGACCTGGCCCTGCGGAAACCTCGCTATTTGCAGGAAGCGCCGCCATAATGCGCCACGCTGCGGGGGCGGCTGACGGATTCGGATCATTCATGGACTGGGACAAGCTCAAGACCTTTCACGCGGCCGCCGAAGCGGGATCGCTCACCGGCGCGGCGGAGCTGTTGAACCTGTCCCAGTCAGCGGTGAGCCGGCAGATTTCGGCGCTCGAAGGCGAGCTGAGCGCCAAGCTCTTCCACCGCCACACGCGCGGGCTGCTGCTCACTGAGCCGGGCCGGGTCCTGTTCACCGCCGCCGCCGAAGTTTCAGGCAAGATCGCGCTCGCCGAGGCGCACCTGCAGGATATCCGCGACGAGCCGTCAGGCCTGCTGCGTGTCACTGCGCCCACCGCCCTCGGCGCAATCTGGCTGGCGCCGCGCCTGGCGCGGTTCCGCGAGCAATTTCCTCAGATCCGCCTGCGCCTTCTGCTGGTCGACCATGAGCTGGACATCGCCAATCTGGAGGCCGATCTAGCAATCCGCCCCTGGGCGGCGACCCAGAATGACGTGATCCAGAAAAAGCTCATGCAGGTGGACCAGCATCTCTACGCCAGCGAACCGTATCTCAGCCGCATGGGAGAACCGGCGGGCGTCCACGATCTTGATCGCCATGATTTTGTCGCCTACGGGCCCCGCCACCTGGCTCCGATCCCGAACCTGAACTGGCCGCTCACCCTGGGACTGAAATCCGGCGACAAGCCGCGCGAGCCGGTGATCGAGGCCAACACCATCAACGGCATGATGAAGGCCGCCGAGGCCGGCCTGGGGCTGGCGGGCCTGCCGGACTATGTGGCGCGTGAAAACGAAAGGCTCAAACGCGTCCTGCCCGACCAGGCCGGCCCGCCCTTCGAGGTCTACATGCTGTATCCGCAGGAGCTGCGTGGCTCCCGGCGCGTCGCGGCGTTCAGCGAGTTCCTGAGCGAGGAAGTCAAACGGTGGGAGGCGTGAGCGCCGCGGGGACCACGCGAGGTCCCCACTTCGCCGAGACCTAGAAGCTTTCCGCGAACCAGCGCAGCACCGCCTTCGGGCCCCGCTCGCCCGGCAACGGGGCGGCGCGGCGACGCGGGCCGGTCTGGATGAAGCGCGGCGGACCGGAGATCGCCTCCACGGGACCGCTGACGCATCGGTGAATAATTCCTGCGCACGCGGAGAAACCGGGCCCGGCCACGGCGTCGCCGAGGCCGGAGAGATGTTCCGGTCGTCCGATCCGCGCCGATTTGCCAAGCACCCGGCCAGCGAGCTCGCAAGTTCCGGGAAGCTGGGACGCACCGCCGGTAAGCACGAGCCGGCGCCCGGCCGCGCGGTCCGCGCCGGCCGCCTCCAGGCGGTCGCGCAACAGTTCGAAGATTTCCTCCAGCCGGGGCCGGATGATGGCGTTCAGCAGGGCGCGCGGCTGCTGCACCATGTGCTGGCCGCCGGCCACCGGCGGGGTTTCGATCATCACCTGATCATCGTCAGGGCTGTCGAGGGCGCAGCCATAGAGCGCCTTGATGCGTTCCGCGGCGGTGATCGGCGTCTGAAGCCCGCGGGCGATGTCGCTGGTGACATGGGCGCCGCCCACCGGCAGGGCGTCCACGTGCTGCAGCGCGCCCTCGGCGAAGACGCTCAGCGTGGTGGTGTGCGCGCCCATGTCGATGAGCAGCGCGCCGAGCTCCATCTCGTCGGGCGACAGCGCCGCAAGCCCGGAGGCGTAGGGCGTTGCGGCGACGCCGGCCACGGAAAGCTGGCATCGCTCGACACAGGCGATGAGGTTCTGCAGCGGCTCGGCCGCGGCGCTCACCACATGCAGGTCCACACCCAGCGCCGTGCCGAACATGCCGCGCGGGTCGCGCACGCCGCGATGCCCGTCGACGCGCCAGGACAAAGGCAGAGCGTGCAGGATCACCCGGCTGGGCTCGTAGTGCTCGCGCAGGGCCGAGGCGAGAATGCGGCGCAGATCCCGGTCGGTGACCTCGCTGTCGGCGATGTCCATGTCCACGGCGATGCGCGAGGAGCCCGGCGCTCCGGCCGAGGCGGCGAGCGTGACCTCGGTGACGGTGTGGCCGGCCATACGCTCGGCGTTCTCCACAGCGGCGCGTACGCTTTCAGCGGCGGCCTCCATGTCGACCACGGCGCCGGCGCGGACGCCGCGGGTGGACTGGTGTCCGACGCCGATCACCCGGGGGCGAAGCCCGGCCAGAGTCTGCTCGGTCTTGGCGATAAAGCAGATGGTTTTTGCGGCGCCGATATCGAGGGCGGCGAAGACGCCCGGCTTGCGCGCGGTCGTGGGCGTTTCGGTTTTGCTCTTGAAAGCGTTCATCATGCCCATGTGATTCAGGCCCCTCGCCCGGCGGTGTGCGCGGCGGTTTCAGCGCGGTCAGGCCAGGGCCGGACCACCATCTCGCCGTCATTGCGCAGATCAATGAATTGAACGTCGAAATCCAGCACCGCGCGCTCGTCATGGAGCGCTGCGAGCGTGGCGAGCGCCCCGGCCGGATCGGCCTCGGGCAGCATGACTTCACCCCGGGAGGCCAGGCGCAGGGACCAGCGCCGCTCGCCGACCCTGATGACGTGGGTGGTGCGCGCGGCGATCTCCGGGTGATGGGCGATCAGCGCCGTGATGCGCGCCGCTCCGATGTTGGCGCCGGCGCCCACGACACGCGGAAGATCGGTGAAGGCGCCCGGGTCGGCGGTTTCGATAACCACCCCGTCCGCGTCGATGACGCGATGTCGGCCGTCCAGCTGCCACACCGCCACCGGCTCGCGCTCGGTGAGGATGACGGCGATCCGGTCCGGCCACAGGCGCATGATTTCGGCCGACTTCACCCAGGCGTTCGCCTCCAGCGCCGCGCGGGCCGCCTCCAGATCGATTTGCGCGAGGCCCGCACCGTCGCGGGCGCCGATCAGGTCTGCGATGGTCTGAGGATCCAGCCTGTCGGCGCCGGAGACGTCGAGCCAGGTCACGGTGTATCCGGCGCCGGTGAGCTGACGCTCCGCGGCGGCCATCATCGACTGGCCGGTTTCACCGAGCCGGCCCAGCAGGGCGAGCACCAGCAGCGCCAGGGCGAACAGGATCACGGCGCTGAGCGCGCCGAGCCGCAGCGCATAGCTCGCCCGGTGGCGCGCCGCTCGCATCTGCGCAGCGGCCCAGTTCGCCGCCTTGTTGTTGGCCGGCGGGACTTTGGGCCTGGTCTTGCGCCGGGAGGTTGCGCCTTTGGAAGAGTCGCGATCGCCGGCGCGCCCTACCTTTGACAAGACGCATCCTCCGCCATCCACTCGACGAGATCCTCGAATGAGATCCCGCAATACGCCGCCTGTTCAGGCGCGAGCGATGTCGGAGTCATGCCCGGTTGGGTATTAATTTCGAGTAACCAAACCTGATCGGTTTCAGGGTCGTAGCGGAAGTCGGAACGGGTCAAACCCCGGCAACCAATCGTGTTATGGGCGCTCAGGGCGGCCTGCAGACAATACTGCTCGATATGCGCGGGGACCTCCGCGGGCACCTGGTGAGCCGAGCCGCCTGCGGAATATTTCGCCTCGAAATCGTAGAAGGCCGTCTTCGGGACGATCTCGGTGAGCGCCAGCGCCCGGTCGCCGAGCACGGTGGTGGTGAGTTCGCGGCCGGGGATGAATTTCTCGATCAGAATCTCGTCGCCATAGGGCCAGTCGTCCGAGCCGAGCACTTCGGGCGGCCGGTTGGCGCCCTCCTTCACGATCAGCACGCCCACCGACGAGCCCTGGGCGTTGGGCTTGGCCACATAGGGCGGCGCCATGAGGTGGGTTTTCGCCGCCTCGAACCGGTTGGCGATCAGGCCTTCGGGGCAGCGCACGCCGGCGGCCTCCAGCACCCCCTTGGCGCGCTGCTTGTCCATGGCCAGCGCCGAGGCGAGCACGCCGGAATGGGTGTAGGGCAGGCGCAGATATTCCAGAACGCCCTGAATCCGCCCGTCCTCTCCCCATTCTCCATGGAGCGCGTTGAAGGCGAGATCAGGGTTCGCAGCCCTGATCTGGTCGGTCCAGTCCTCGTCCGCCGGATCGATCTCGACCACGTCATGGCCCCGCGCTTCAAGCGCCTCGACGCACATGCGCCCGGACACCAGAGAGACTTCGCGCTCGGAGGACAGCCCGCCGAGCAGGACGGCGATTTTTCTAGCCATTGCCGGGCTCTCCCACGCGGCGCACTTCCCAGTGAAGCTCGACGCCGAATTTCTCCTTCACCTCGGCGCGTACGGTCTCGCCGAGGGTCTCCAGATCGGCGGCGGTGGCCGTGCCGTCATTGATCAGGAAATTGCAGTGCTGCTCGGAGAACCGGGCGCCGCCGATCGGCTTTCCGCGCCATCCGGCCGCGTCCACCAGCTGCCAGGCGGACCGGCCGCCGCTCTCGTCGGGGTCGGGGTTCTTGAAGGTGGAGCCGGAGGTTTTCTCCCGGATCGGCTGCGAGCTTTCGCGCCGCTCGGTGATGGCGTCCATGCGTTCCATGACGGCGTCCGGATCGTCCGGCTCGCCCTGAAACAAAGCCTGCGTGAATATCCAGTCGGCGGGGATGTCGCTGTGGCGATAGGCGTAGCCGAAGCGCCCGGCCGGCACGATCTGGCGGCGGCCCTGGCGATCCAGCGCCACGGCCTCGATCAGCCGGTCCTTGGTCTCCGTGCCGTAACAGCCGGCGTTCATCACCAGCGCGCCGCCGATCGTGCCGGGCACGCCGACATAGAATTCCAGTCCGCCGACCCCGCCCTTTGCGGCCTTCTTCGCGACCATCTTGTCCAGGGCGGCGGCCCCGGCGCGGACCATCGCGCCGTCCTCGACCTCCACCTTGCCGAAGGCCGGCGTCAGCTTGATCGTCACGCCGGGCAGCCCGCCGTCGCGCACCAGCGTGTTGGACACCGCGCCGACCACGCGCACCTCGATATCACGCGGCGTCTCGGCCAGGAAGCGCGCCAGATCAGCTTCGTCGGCGGGCATGTAGAGAACCTGCGCCGGGCCGCCCACGCGCAGCCAGGAGACCTCGCTCAGCGGCGCGTTCTCGACATACTTGCCGCGGACTTCGGGGAGGCGCCCTATCAGGCTGGGAAAGGTCATGGGGCTATGTTTTCCTCAAATGCGATGACTTCCCGGATAAGCCCGGCAGGGTCAGGCGCTGATCCGCGACCTGTGGCCTCCTGCACGAGGTCCGGGCCCAGCCCCTAGGCTCGCCCAGAAGCTGGGCCGGAAATTCATGAAGACCCGCTTGGTTCAAATCAGTCCCTCAAACCCGGCCTTCCAGCCGCTCCGGCAGCTCGGCCGCCCAGGCGGTGATGTCGCCGGCGCCGAGACACAGCACCACGTCGCCGGACGTGGCCCGGCTCGCCACGTCCTCGGCGAGCGTTTCGCGCCGGGTGGCGGCCGCGTCGCGGTGGCCGTGACGGATGAGGCCGTGGACCAGGCTCTCCTGATCAGCGCCCTTGATCGGGTCCTCCCCGGCTTCATAGACCGGCGTCACCAGAACGCTGTCGGCGTCGTTGAAGCAGGTGCAGAAATCCTCAAACAGGGCGTTCAGGCGGCTGTAGCGGTGCGGCTGCATGACCGCGATCACCTTGCCCGTGCCGGCGCGTTGACGGGCGGCTTTCAGGACGGCGGCGATCTCCACCGGGTGATGGCCGTAATCGTCCACCACCGTGACGCCCCTCACAGTGCCGGTGACGGTGAAGCGCCGTTTCACGCCGGTGAACCCGGCAAGGCCCTTGCGGACCTCGTCCTCCCTTGCGCCCAGCGCCTCGGCGACGGCGATGGCGCCGGCGGCGTTCAGAACATTGTGCTCGCCCATCATGGGAAGGCCCAGCGCGGTCCAGACTTCCGGCCCGCCCTCCCGGTTCTGGAACATCAGGTCGAACCCGGCGCCGCCGGGGTCCATGGTCAGGCGCGAAATGCGCACATCGGCCTGGGGCGAGACGCCGTAAGTGATGACGCGCCGGTCCTCGATGCGCGCGGCCAGCGCCTGGACCTCGGGATGGTCGATGCACAGCACCGCGAACCCGTAGAAGGGCAGGTTGTGGACGAACTGGTCGAACGCCTCCTTCAGCGCGTCGAAATCGCCGTAATGCTCCATGTGCTCGGGATCGATATTGGTGATGATGCCGACGCTGCCGCGCAGCTTCAGGAAGGAGCCGTCGCTTTCGTCGGCCTCCACCACCATCCAGTCGCCCTCGCCCATCTTGGCGTTGGAGCCGTAGGCGGAAATGATGCCGCCATTGATCACGGTGGGGTCGAACCCGGCCGCGTCCATGAGCGCCGCCACCAGGCTCGTCGTGGTGGTCTTGCCGTGGGTGCCGGCCACCGCCACGGCGTGCTTCAGACGCATGAGCTCGGCCAGCATTTCAGCCCGGCGCACCACCGGGATGCGGCGCTTGCGCGCTTCGACAAGTTCGGGATTGTCGCGCTTGACCGCGCTGGAGACCACAAGCGCGCCGACCCCGTCCACGTTCTCCGGCCGGTGGCCGACATGAATCACGGCGCCCTTGTCGCGCAGGCGCTGGACGTTGGGGCTGTCCTTTATGTCGGATCCGGTGACCGAATAGCCCAGATTGAGCATGACTTCGGCGATGCCGCTCATGCCGATGCCGCCGATACCGACGAAATGAACCGGGGCGACGGAGGCGGCGAGATCAATGGGCGGCATTAAAGGTTCGTCTCCGAAATAGATTCGATCAAATCGGCCAGGCGGTAATGGGCGTCGGGCTTGCCGAGCTTGCGGGCCGCCTCGGCGCGCTTGTGCAAAGCTTCGCCGTCGGTGAGAAGTCTTGCAAGATGCTCACACAGACGCCCCGCGGTGAACTCGCGTTCGGGAACGCTTTCAGCGGCGCCCTCCCGCATGAGGGCGTGGGCGTTGGCGCTCTGGTGGTCATCCATGGCGATGGCCAACGGCACGAAGATCGCCGGCCGGCCCGTGGCGGCGATTTCGCTGACCGAGCTGGCGCCGGCGCGCGAAATCACCAGATGTGCGTCGGCGTACAGCGCGCCCATGTCCTCGAAGAAAGGCGACAGGGTCGCTTCGACCCCGGCCGCCTCATAGGTCGCGCGCACCTGTTCGAGATCTTCCTCGCGGGCCTGCTGGGTCACCTTGAGCCTTGCGCGCAGGGCTTCGGGCATGCGCGACACCGCGTCGGGCACCGTCGTCGAAAGGATGCGCGCCCCCAGACTTCCTCCCAGAACCAGCAGGCGAACCTCGCCGTCGGGCGAAGGCGGGCGATAGGGCGCGCCGCAGGCGGCCAGGATCGCGGCGCGCACCGGATTGCCGGTGACCACGTGGAGGGCTCGCGGGCTCGTCCGGTCGAGGCGCTCGAAGCCGGAGGCCACCGCCGCGGCGCCGCGGGCGAACATCCGGTTGACCCGGCCGAGCACCGCATTCTGCTCATGGATGATGAAGGGCGTATCAGTCAGACGTGCGGCGGCGAGCGCGGGAAAGGCGGGATAGCCGCCGAACCCGGCCACGACATCAGGCTTGAACTCGGCCATGAGCGCGCGCGCCTGCCCGAGCCCCCGGCCGAGCTTGAACAGGGCTCCCGGCAGCTTCACCGGGTTCTTCACGAACGGGCTGGACGCCTCGATGACCCTCACCGGCTCGCCTGGGAAGCCCTGCGCATGACGGGCGCCGCGCGCGTCGGTGACGAGCTGCACCCGCCAGCCGCGTGCGATCAGCGCGTCAGCCGTGGCGCGTGCGGGAAACATATGGCCGCCGGTGCCGCCGGCGGCGATCAGCAAGCGCTTGGCCATGGAGAAGTCCTTAGAGCGGCTCTCGAGCGGGGGCGAGACGGGACGGCGTTGCGTAAGCGCCTGGGCGCCGGCGCGTCAACGCCAGCAGCAATCCAGCGGAGAACGCGAGCGCCATCATGGATGATCCGCCATAGGAGATGAAAGGCAGCGTCATGCCCGTGGGCGGCGCGATGTCCAGATTGACCGCGATGTTCACAAGCGCCTGCAGGCCGAACAGGAGCGACAGGCCGGCGGTGGCGAGCTGGTGAAACGGATCGGTCAGCCGCATGGCCAGCATCCAGGCGCGGGCGAAGAGCAGCGCATAGAGGCCGATGATCGCCAGCGAGGCGATCAGGCCGAATTCCTCGGCGGCTACGGAGAACACGAAATCGGTGTTTGCCTCGGGCAGGATATGCTTGATCTCGCCTTCTCCCGGCCCGGCGCCCCACAGCCCGCCGCGGGCGATGGCGTCAAGGGCGATGTCGGCCTGGGTCCGCGCGGCTTCGTTGGTGGGCGTCACGAAGTCGATCAGGCGCGCGCGAACATGGGGAAACGCAGCGATCGCGGCGCCCGCGCCCGCCGCCCCGACGCCGGCCAGCGCGGCGGTGTGCGTCCAGGACAGCCCGCTGGCCCACAGCATGGCGCCGAACACCAGCGAGATGAGCACCGTCTGACCGAAATCCGGCTCCAGCATCAAGAGCGCCGCGCCGAGAAGATAGAGCCCGAGCGCAATCAGCCGCCCGGGCGCCGGCGCCCCACGGTCTTCTTCGGCGAACAGCCATGCAATGAACACAACGAAAGCCGGCTTGAAGAATTCGCTGGGCTGAAGCGAGAACCCGCCGAGGCGAATCCAGCGCTGGGCGCCGTTCACCTCGTGGCCGACCACCACCACCGCCGCCAGAAGCACCAGGCTGCCCACAAGGGCGAGGCCGGCCATGCGGCGCACGCCGGTCGGCGACAGCGCGGCGGTGACCGCGATGACCCCGATCGAGAGGCCGGAGAATACCATCTGCTTTTTCAGATAATGCCAGGGGTCGACCGCGCTCGATACGGCCGGGCTGGCCGCGAAGGACAGCACCACCCCGATCACCATCAGCAGAATGAGGATCACCAGAATCGGACGGTCCAGCCCGCTCCAGGGGCTGGCGCGGCGCGCGGGGCGGCTCATGCGGCGTCTCCTTCAAGCGCGCGCGACATCAGGGCGTTCGCGGCGGCTTCCAACCCGTCCGGGGTGTCGCCTGAAACGCTTCCCGGAGCGTAAACGACCGTGCAGCCGCGGGCGCCGGTCTTCAGCGCGTCGTGGACCGCATGGGCGATCGCCGCCGCCAGCGTGCGATGCACCGTGCAGGGCGCCGAGCGGTTCAAGGCCTTCGCCGCACGCGCCCGGTCGGTGACCAGATGAACCGCGCGCACGCACCCGCCCGCCTCGGCCAGCAGATCGCCGGTGTGAGGGTCCAGGCCCGGCCCGGCGATCCAGACCGTCGCCTCGCGGCCGCACGCGGCGTCCATCGCGCCCGCCGGCGTGCGCGCCGCGCTCCAGTCGATCAGGCTCACTGGGCCGAATTCCATCACCTGGCGGCCATGACCCGGCGCGCCGCGCCAGACCTGCAGGGCGCGGCTGGCGTCGTCGGGGCCGACCCCCAGACGGCGGGCGAGGGCGTAGCCGGCGGCGGCCGCCTCGAGGGGCGCCCGCGGCGTCAGAACGCCGGCGCACACCGCCTTGCCGTCCAGGGCGTCAAAGAGGCCGCCTCCAGCCGCATACGCCCCGCCGCCCAGAACCTGCCGCCCGGAGATCGCCACGGTGCGGGCGCCGCGCCGGCTGGCGATGAGCCGGGCGGTTGCGCGGGCGTCTGCGCTGGCGATCAGCCCGCGGGACGCCGCGTCGGCGAGCCGGTCGAAGGCCGCGCCGCCCGTGTCGGCCTCAGGCGTGAGCACGGCGAACGCTTCGGCTTCGACGATGTCGGGCAGCAAGGCGAATTCGGCGGCGTCGAGCGCGCCGACCACCCAGCCGCCTTGCATGGCGTCGGCGGCGGACACCAGGTCGGCGACGGCCAGGCCCGCCGCATCCATCATATGGCGGGCGAGATGGGCGGCGGCTTCGCCGTGGCGCCCGGTGACGAGCGCCAGCTTCACCGCGCCGTCGCGGGCGACGGCCTCGGCCAGCAGGCAGCGCGCCGCCAGAACCGGCGCTTCGACGGCGCGGGCGAGTTCGATGAGGCGCGGCGGCTCCTCGGCGGTGACCAGGCGGGCGTCCTCGACGATCAGCGCCGCCAGATCACCCCAGTCGCGCTCGGTGGGATCCTCCACCGTGAGCCCGCCGACGTGGGCTTTCAAGCGGGCCGGCCCGTCATTGTCCCAGACCGTCACGCGGGCGCCGCCGGCCGCAAGGGCGCGCGCCGCGGCGAAGCCCGGACCCTTCAGGCCCAGAACCATGACGCGCCGCTCTGCATAGCCCCGGACCGGGACCATGGCGTTCCCCTTTTTGCTAGCGCAGCTTCAACGTCGACAGGCCGATGAGGGCCAGCACGAAGGCGATGATCCAGAAGCGGATCACGATGGTGGGTTCGGCCCAGCCCTGCTTCTCGAAATGGTGGTGGATCGGCGCCATCTTGAAGACGCGCTTGCCGAACACCTTGAACGAGAACACCTGGACGAAGACGGACACGGCTTCGAGCACGAACAGGCCGCCGATGATCACCAGAACGATCTCGTGCTTGACCGCCACGGCGATGGCGCCGATCGCCCCGCCCAGGGCCAGCGAGCCGGTGTCGCCCATGAAGACCATGGCCGGCGGCGCGTTGAACCAGAGAAAGCCGAGCCCGGAACCGATGATCGCCCCGCAGATCACGGCGAGCTCGCCGGTGCCGGGGGTGAAGTTCAAGAACAGATAATCGGCGTAGACCGTCGAGCCGACGAAATAGGCGATAAAGCCGAAACTGCCCGCCGCGATCATCACCGGCACGATGGCCAGCCCGTCCAGCCCGTCGGTGAGATTGACCGCGTTGGACGCGCCCACGATCACCACCATGCCGAACAGGTAGAAGGCGAAGGACAGCGGGATCAGCAGGTCCTTGAAGAACGGCACCGCCACCGAAGTGGCGAAATTGTCAGGCGTGCCGGGCGCGCCGTCCAGAAGCTGCACCATCCAGAGCACCGCGAAGAAGGCGACCGAGAATTGCAGGACCAGCTTGCCCTTGCCCGAGAGCCCCTTGTGGGACTTCTCGCTGACCTTGCGCCAGTCGTCGATGAAGCCGATGCCGCCGAAAGCGGCGGTGACGAACAGCACGACCCACAGATAAGGATTGGACAGATCACCCCAGATCAGCGTCGACGCCAGGATCGACACCAGGATGATGAACCCGCCCATGGTCGGGGTGCCCGCCTTGGTCAGGAGATGGCCCTCCGGCCCGTCGTCGCGGATCGGCTGGGAGCCCTGCTTCCTCAGCCAGCCGATGAAGGGCTTGCCGATGATCAGCGCGATGACGAAAGCCGTCATCAACGCCGCGCCGGTACGAAATGTCAGATAGTTCAGTACGTTAAGCAACTGAAACTGATCAGTGAAGGGAGAAAGGAGCAAATACAGCATGAAAGGTCCGGCCCTGGGATCAATCGGTCTCTTGACCGTGTTTCAAGGAGGCGGCGATTCTGTGAACGCCCGAAGCGTTCGAGCCCTTGATCAGCAGCACGTCGCCGTCCCGGCTGCGCTTGGCGATCAGGGACAACGCCGCGTCGGCGTCCGCGCAGGCGAAGACGTCCACGGCGCCGTGGAGCGCGTCTGCGAGCGGCTTCGCCCCCTCGCCCACCGTCACCACCAGATCGGCGCCGGCGTCGCTCAGAGGGCCGGCGAGGTCCGCGTGCATCTGCGCGGTTTGAGGGCCAAGCTCGAGCATCTCCCCGATCACGGCCACCCTCCGCCCGGTTCCCCGGGGCTTTCGGGCCTTCAAGGCGCCGAACGCGGCGCGCATGGAGGCGGGGTTGGCGTTGTAGCTGTCGTCGATCACCGTCAGCATGCGCGCGTCCAGCCGGGTGTTGAACACCGCGCCGCGCCCTTCCGCCGGATCAAGCGTGGCGAGCACGTCCAGCGCCTGGCCCGGCTCCACGCCGGCCGCCAGGGCGCAGGCCACGATCCCGGCCGCGTTGACCGGCTGATGGGAGCCGGTGAGTTTGAGGCGGAAGGAGAACCGGCGCCCGATGACGTCCATCTCGCCCACCCCGCCGTCGGCGCCCTCCTCATAGGACAGCACCCGCACCGCGGCGTTCCTGGCGCGGCCGAACTCCAGCAGGAACCCGGCGCCGGATCGCTCCACCGCCCGGGTCAGGCGCGGCGCGAACGCGTCATCGGCGGGCAGCACCGCCACGCCGTCGGGAACCAGGCCATCGAAAATCTCCGCCTTGGCGTCGGCGATGGCCTCCATGGAGCCAAGGTTCTCCAGATGGGCGGGCGCGATTCTGGTGATTATCGCGATATGGGGCCGCACCATGGAGACCAGGTCGCGGATTTCGCCGGCGTTGTTCATGCCCATCTCGAAGACGCCGCGCTCGGTCGCCTCGGGCATGCGCGCCAGGGTCAGCGGCACGCCCCAGTGATTATTGTAGCTCTTCTCGCTCCAGTGAGCGGCGCCGGCGGCGCGGAAGATGGCGGCGAGGGCTTCCTTGACGCTGGTCTTGCCCACGGAGCCGGTGACGCCCACGCGCCAGGCCGCATTGCGATCCCGCGCCGCCGCGCCGAGCTTGCGCAGGGACTCCAGAACGTCGTCCACGACCAGCTTCGGCCCGTCCGCGCTGTCGGGCCTCGAGACCAGCACCGCCGCCGCGCCCTTGTCCAGGGCGGCTTGCGCGAAGTCATGGCCGTCGCGCTTGTCGCTCAACGCCACGAACAGATCGCCGGGCGCAATGGTGCGGGTATCGATGGAGACCCCGCCCGCGGTCCAGGACCCGCCGCCGTCAAGGCGTCCGCCGACGGCCTGGGCGGCGTCCTTCGCGGTCCAGAGAGGCGCCTGGTCGGTCATGGGTCCACCAGCTTGAGATGCTGCAGGATGATGTCAGGTTCGTTGAACGGCAGGATCCTCTCGCCGACGATCTGGCCGGTTTCGTGTCCCTTCCCGGAGATCAGCAGCGTGTCGCCGGCCTGCAGTCCCTGGATGGCGGCCTTGATCGCCTCGGACCGGTCGGCGATCTCGATGCAGTCGGGACAGCCCTCCATGACCTGCCTACGGATGCTCGCCGGGTCCTCGCTGCGCGGGTTGTCGTCGGTGACGAAGACGGTATCGGCGAGCTTCGCCGCAATGGCGCCCATCCTGGCGCGTTTTGACGGGTCGCGGTCCCCGCCGGCGCCGAACACCAGCACGATCCGCCCTTGAGTGTGAGGCCGCGCCGCGCGCAGCAGCTTGTCGAGGCCGTCGGGAGTGTGGGCGTAATCGATCAGGATCGGCGCGCCCGCCTTGGTCCGGGCGATCTCTTCAAGCCGCCCCGCGACGCCGGCGAGGCTCGCGAGCGCGCCGAACGCCGCGGCCGGCTCCACGCCGGTGACGATTGCGAGCACGGCGGCGGTGAGCGCATTGGAGGTCTGGAACTCGCCGATGAGCGGCAGGTCCACCTCGAAATCCTCGCCGCGCCAGGTAAAGCGCAGGGTCTGGCTGGTGGGGTGAGGCACGATTTCGGTGAGGACGAGATCCCGGCCGCGCCAGCCGAGCGTCACCACGTCGAGGCCGGCGGCCTTCGCGCCGGCGGCCATTTTCGCCGACCAGTCGGAGTCCATGTTGACGACCGCCGGCGCGCCCTCTTCCGCCACCCGGGTGAACAGGGCCAGCTTGGCGTTGAAATAGTCGTCGAAATCGGGGTGATAATCGAGATGGTCCTGGGTGAGGTTTGTAAAGGCCGCCGCCGTCACCTTCACCCCGTCCATGCGCTTCTGCTTCAGGCCGTGGCTGGACGCCTCCATGGCCAGATGGGTCACGCCCTCGTTCGCAAGGGCGTCGATGGAGCGATGCAACGCGATGGCGTCCGGGGTCGTATAGCCCATGTCGGTGCGCCCGGAGGCGCGCGTGACGCCCAGCGTGCCCAGCGCCGCCGCCTCAATCCCGGCTTTCATCCAGATCTGGCGCAGGAACTCCACCGTGGAGCTCTTGCCGTTTGTGCCGGTCACCGCGGCGATCGTCGCCGGCTGGGCCGGGTAGAAACGCGCGGCCATGGCTGACAGGGCGCCGGGCGCGTCCTCGGTCTCGATCACCGGAACGCTCGCCTCGGTTCCCGTCGGCGCGAGCACGGCGACCGCGCCCTTCTCGATCGCCGCCGCGATGAATTTGCGTCCGTCGGTCTTCACGCCGGGAAGCGCGGCGAACAGATCGCCGGCCTCCACCTTCCGGCTGTCCAGGGCCAGCCCCCGGATCGGGATATCGCCTGCGCTTGCCGGAAAGCCCATGGCGGGCGTCAGAAGGTCTTTCAACTTGCGTGTCATCGAACGTCTTCCGGCGCGGCGCGCGGTTGCGGAATGGGGACCGGCTCCTCGGCGGGCACGACGGCGCGCGCCCTCGGCAGGAACAGGTCACGCACGAGATCGGCCCGCGCCGAGGGGTCGGCGTCACGGCGCTGGATGTCAAGAACGCCCGCCAGGTCGTTCAGGATCGCCCCCGCGGTGGGCATCGCGGTCCAGCCTGCAGTGGCGAAGCCGTGGGTGTCCGGCGCCGGCTGCGGCCGGTCAAGGGTCACGGTGAGCACATAATGCGGATCATCGAAGGGAAAAACGGCCACGAAGGTGTTGAACCGGTCACCCTCCACATAGCGCCCGGAGACCACGCGTTCGGCGGTTCCGGTCTTGCCCGCGACGGCGAGACCCGGCACGTCGGCCGATCCGGTCTGGGACCGCACGATATTCTCGCGCATCACGCCGAGCACCTGGGCGGCGACCGCCGGGCTGGTCACCGCCTCGCCGGCGACGGTCTCGCCCGGCGCCACCGGACGCAGTGTCGGCGGCACGTAAACGCCGCCATTGGCCAGCGCCGCGTAGGCGGCCGTGAGGGCCAGCGGACTCACCGCCAGGCCGTGACCATAGGCGCCGGTCATGGTGGCGGCCCGGCCCCAGCGCGCCGGCAGTTGCGGCGCGCCGGATTCAGCAAGCTCGATGGGGGCGCGCTCGAACAGGCGCAGATCGCGATAGAAGTCGGACAGGACAGGACCGGTGATGACGTCGGCCATGCGGGCGGCGGCGATGTTGGAGGAGTGGATGATCATCTCGCGCGCGGTGAGCACGCGGTTCTCGCCGCGATAGTCCTGGATGGCGAAACGGCCGATGCGCACCGGCTCCCGCGTGTCATAGGTGTCGGTGAGCCTCACCACGCCGGCGTTGAGGCCCGCGGCGAGGGCCAGCGGCTTGAACACCGAGCCCAGCTCGTAAACGCCGCTGCTGGCCTGATTGAACAGGGGGTCGACCCCGCCAGGGGCCGCAGCCTCGGTCTGCTGGTACAGGTTGGGATCGAAGTCCGGCAACGACGCCATGGCGATAATCTCGCCGGTGCCGACGCGCATCAGGACCGCGGACGCGCCCTCGGCGCGGTAATAGGCCATGCGCTCGCGCAGGACGCTTTCCACACGGTGCTGGGCGATGACGTCGATGGACAGCGAGACCCGCCCGTTCGGTTCCGTCAGCTCTGCGTCGAAGGCGAGTTCGGCGCCGGCGAGCCCCTGCAGGTCACGCCCGGCATAGCCGATAATATGAGCGGCGGCCCGCTGCTTGGGATAGATGCGTGTCGGCGTGGCGCTGGTGAAGACGCCCGCCGGTCCGGCCAGCAGGACGGCGCGGCGCGTCGCGGGCGACACGTCCCGTGCGATCTCCACGTAACGCGTATCGGCCTGCAGGCGCTGCAAGAGCCGCTCGGGATCGAGATCCGGCAGAATGGCGGTGAGCTTGTCCACCACCTCCGCATCGTCCCAGACCAGATAGGGATCGGCGTAGATGGTGTAGGTCTCGATCGTGGCCGCGAGGATCTCGCCGTGACGGTCATAGATCCGTCCGCGGGTCGCCGGCGCGGCCGCCATCGCGCCGCCTGTTCCGGAGAGAGACGGAGTGAAGGCGGCGACATCCACCGCCCGGGCCGAGGTGATCACGAAGCCGACGCCGAGCACCAGCCCGACGACGCGCAGGCGGCGATTGATCCGGCCGGGCGGCGCCGAGAGGGCGGACAGTTTCAGGCTCCGCGTCATCTGCGCCGGCGCGCCCTCGCCGGGCGCCGGCGGCGCCGCCTCGGCCCGCCGCGAAATCGTGACCTTGCGCAACAGGCGACGAACCAGCTTCATGACGTCAGCGCCCTTCGCCCGGATAGCCGGCGCTCACCGCCCGCACCGCGGCGTCGGGGGCGCGCATGTCATCCCGGGGCGCCCGCGGCAGATCGGCCAGCGACCATTCCTGCTCCGAGCGCAGCGGCTCGAATCCCAGATAGATCCGGGCGAGCCGGCGCAAATTCTCCGGATCCTCCTGGAGCGCGACTTCCGCCTGCAGGTGGCCGATGCGCGCCCGCTCCCGGCCGATCTCGGCCTGCAGCTGGGCGAGGCGCTGCTGGTCGCTCGCGGCGCCGGACTTGGCCAGGTAGAGCGCAGCCAGCAAGGCGGCGGCGACGCAGGCGGCGATGATCTCAACGATGCGGATCATGGGGTGATCTCCACAAGGCGCTGATAGGAGGGCGCGCCGGGATAGGCGCTGTCGGGTTCGGGGAAGGCGGGCGCGTCGGTACGCACCGCGGCGCGCAACTTGGCCGAGCGGGCGCGGGGATTCTCCGCCGCCTCGGCGTCGGAGGCGGCCTCGGCCTTCTTGGAGAGGAGGGAGAAGCTCGGCGCATTGACCGCGATGATCTCAGGCTGATGGCGCGAGCCGCCGGGAACGAGCCCGGCGCGTTCACGCAGGAAATTCTTCACGATGCGGTCTTCGAGCGAATGGAAGGTCACCACCACCAGCCGCCCGGCCGGCTTCAGCCGCCGCTCCGCCGCCGCCAGCGCGCGCGAAAGCTCGCCCAGCTCGTCGTTGACGTAAATGCGCAGACCCTGGAAGGACCGGGTGGCCGGATGAATGCGCGAGGGCTTGCCGCCGACAGCCTTGGCGATGATCTCGGCCAGGCGCAGCGTATCGGTGATCGGCTCCACCTCGCGCTCGCGCACGATGGCCTGGGCGACGCGGCGGGCCTGCCGCTCCTCGCCATAAACCCGGAAGATCGCCGTAAGCTCGCGCAGATCCAGCCCGTTGACGGCGTCCGCGGCGCTCGGCCCCGACCGGCTCATGCGCATGTCCAGCGGGCCGGCCCTCTGGAACGAGAAGCCGCGCTCGGCCTGGTCGATCTGCATGGAGGAGACGCCGAGATCGAAGACGATCCCGTCGGCGCCGGAGCTGTCGGCCTCCTCCATCACGGTGTCGAAGATGGAGAACGGACCAAAGGCGAAGGCCAGCCGCTTGTCATAGGCGGGCTTCATCCGCTCGGCGATGGCGCGCGCCTCAGGGTCTCGGTCGACACCCAGGACGCGGCACTCGGCGGCTTCAAGGATGGCGCGCGTATACCCGCCGGCGCCGAAGGTGCAGTCGACATAGAGCCCGCCGTCGCGCGGCTCGAGCGCGCGCAGGACCGGGTCCAGCATCACGGGCACATGGCTCATGCCTCGCTCTCCCGGCTGCGGCGCGTGGTGCGCAGGGCGCCCTTGTTGTCACGGGCGAATTTCAGCGCGTCGGCGGCGCGGTCCTCATGGGCCTGGGGATCCCAGATCTCGAAGCGCTTGCCCATGCCGATGAAGAGCGCCGACTTGGACAGCCCGGCATGGTCAATGAACGGCTTGGGCAGCGAAATCCGGCCGGTGGAGTCGAACATCAACGCCTTGGCGCCGCCGAAGATCACGCGCTCGAACGAGGTCCGCGCGTCGTCATAGGGGTCCATATCCTCGATGGCGTCGGCGTAGCTCTCCAGGAGCCGCGATCCGCCGCCCTCCAGGAAGGCGCCGTTGAAAGACGGCCACACATAGATCCCCCCAAACCCCTCGGCGGACACCGTGGCGCGAAACTCGGCCGGGACAGAGACCCGCCCCTTCGCGTCAATGCCGTTGGTGGTCGTGGAGACGAACATGGCCGTGTTGAGTTCCCCAAATCCGGCTCGCACCCCGCAAACCGGTTAACTATGGGATAACATGGGCCAGCATGGGAAACAATGCCTTCATCGTCCACTTTGGCTGGTTTTGCTGTGTGGATAAAGTCCAGATCATCGATTTTTCGCGTTAACAAATAGAACAGAGAAAGAACTCGCAAGCGCCGTCCCAAGCATTCCCATGGCGGGGGGAACCCGACGCACGGCGCCCCCGGCGGCGCAGGCCGCCGCCTGGGCGACCGCCCGCCCGGAGCGAGCTGGGCCCGCACCGCGCAGCGAGGACCGACCGAGCGGACGCGAGGGAGGACCCAAAAAAGAAGCGTCAGGCGGCCTGTAAGCCGGGTTCTGTACGGGGGGCGGACCCCCGCGGCGACCATTCCTCTGGGACGGCGCTTGCGCGCCGCCTCGTGCGACCTACCCGGATGCGGACGCGAAGGCGCGTCTGGCGGCGAACCGCCGGTGCATCCCTATTCGGTCTTGCTCCGGGCGGGGCTTGCCGTGCCCCCTTCCTTGCGGTCGGGGCGGTGGGCTCTTACCCCACCGTTTCATCCTTGCCGGGGCTCGCAAGCGAGCGGTCCCGGCGGTTTGTTTTCTGCGGCGCTGTCCCTGAACCGGTAAACCGGCCCGCCGGGCTTTCCCCGGCGCCCTGCCTTCGTGGAGCCCGGACTTTCCTCTCCTGCGGCCTTTCGGCGCGTGCAGGAGCGGCCGCCCGGCCGCCTGACGCGCCTTCACTCGCCCCGAAACCGGTCCGGGTCAAGCGCGCTGCGTCAGCGTCGCCACCGCCTCGATGAGGTTCGCGGTCTCGCCGTCGATCAGACCGTCCACCCGCGAGGCGCGGAACCGGCGCTGGAACGCGGCGACGACGGCGCGGGTGCGCGGCGCGTATTCGCCTTCGCCCGGCTCCGCGTAGCCGATGGCGCGCAGACGCTCCTGCAGCCGCGCCAGCGTCTCGCCCGAGCCCCGGCCCGGCCCGTGCCGCACCGTCTGGTCGCCGGTGACGTTGGTAGGCCAGACCCCGACGCCGGCCGCCGCCAGTTCGCGCCAGCGGAAGCGTTCACCGGGATCCAGCTTGCGTTCCGGCGCCAGATCGCTGTGCCCCAGAACACCGGAGGGCTTGATGTCCCAGCGCTGCAGGACGCCCTGCGCCAGCGCGATCACCGCGCCGATCTGGGCGTCGGGAAAATCCGGCAGGCCGTAGCAATGGCCGCCATTGACGATCTCGACGCCGATGGAGGCGGAGTTCACATCGGTCTCACCGCGCCAGGCGCCCGCGCCGGCGTGCCAGGCGCGCTTGTCCTCGGCGACCAGCCGGCTCACCGAACCGTCCTCGGCGACGACATAGTGGGCGCTTACCCCGGCGTTCGGATCGCGCAGGCGTTCGATGGCGCTCTCGGCGTCGTCCATGCCGGTATAGTGCAGCACCAGCATGGAGACGGGCCGCGTCCGGTCATTGAAGTTCGGTGACGGTCTGTCTTCGATCATGGATCAGCGCGGCCTTCCGACCGCATCTGCTGGAGAGGCTGTCCGGGCGGGGCGAGCGGCCACGACGCCGACGCCGGCGAGCGCCAGCAGGCCGCCGAGCACGAGCTGCCAGGTCACGGGATCGCCCAGCAGCACCACGCCGCACACCACGCCCACCAGCGGCGCCATCAAGGTCATGGGGGCGATGAGTGAGGCGTCGTAGCGGCGCAACAGGAAGTAAAAGCTGCCATGGCCGAAAATGTTCACCAGGACGACCGTGAAGATCAGCGTCCAGAAGAACGGCCAGCCACCGGCCAGGGCCTGGCCGATCTGATCGCGTTCGAGAAGCAATGACGTGACGAGCAAGGGCGGCCAGCTGATCAGCCCGATCCAGGCCTGCAGGGAGAGGGCGGGAATCGTGGCCCGTTTCACGAAGATCGCCCCGGCCGCCGCGGCCAGCGCCGCGCCGATTCCGGCGAACAGGCCGATGGTGAAGGAGAACTCGGCGGGTTTCAGCACCACAAGCGCCGCGCCTGCGAAGGCGATGCCCATGCCGATTCCCCTCACCCAGCGCACGCGCTCGGAGAGGAACAGAATGGAGAGCACCGTGGTGAACGGCACCGAGAGCTGGACGACAATGGCGATGGCCGACGGCGTGGCGTAGCGCAGCCCGATGAACAGGAGCGCGAACTGCACCGCCCCCATGGTCAGCGCCGCGCCGATGACCGGACCCATCTGCTTGGGGATCGGCCGCAGGAACGGCGCCAGCATGGCGTAGAGCAGGATGAATCGCAGAAACGCGAAGAAGAGCGGCGGCGCGCCGGTGAAGCCGGGCACGATCTCGGGGGTCCCCGACAGCGACCATTTCGCGACGACGAAATTCACGCCCCAGATCAGGCAGATGACGAAAAGGAGGGCGAAATGGCGCAGGCTCATGGAACGGCTCTAACCCGAGCCGGTCGAAGCAGACAAGCTTTGCAAGGATCGGCGCGCTTACGCGCCGCGGGCCTGATCGCCATCCACGGTCCAGCCCTGAGGGCCCCGCCGGGCGACGAGAATGGTCGGTCCGTCCTGGACCTTGCGCCCACGGACCTTGCGATAGAGCCAGTAGGCCGAAGCGCCCAGCGCCGCCACGCCCGCGGCGACAAGCGCCGCCATGGTGAGGAAGGCGGCCAGAACGAAAACGAGGCCGACGACCGCGATCGCGATGACCCCGGCAAGCACGGCGCGCACCGCATTCATCAATCCGGTGCTGGAAATGGCCTGCTGCTGCGTCATGGTGCTCTCCTGAAAGCTCCTGCCTCATCGCCCCAGTGATATAGTTGGGCGCGGCGCGCTCCGGGTCAATGGGCGAGCCTGTCACCCAAAGTTACGGATGAGCAACCTTCGTGAAGCAAGCCCTGTTCCAGCGGGTCTGCACGCCGCGGGCCGCTCCCACCGATCATACCGCCTCCACGGCGCGGCGGCGCGTCATGATTTCACGGTAGGCGGCGTTGATCGCCGCCATCTTCTCGTCGGCGATCTTCTGCATCTCGGCCGGCGCGCCGCGGGCGATCAGCCGATCGGGATGGTTCTGAGCGGCGGCCCGGCGATAGGCGCGCTTGATGTCTTCGTCAGGGGCGGTCCGCGGCACGCCCAGCAGAACGAAGGGATCGCCGTCCGGCGCGCCGAGATGAGCGACCTTGATCCGTTCGAACTCCGGCGACGCGAAGCCGAAAATGCCGGCGACGCGGGTGAGATACTCTTCCTCGTCCGGGGTCACCCGACCGTCGGCCTTGGCGATGTGAAACAGGCCGTCGAGCACGTCTTCAAGCACGGCCGGATGATGACGAAATTTCTTCGCCAGCCGCTTGGCGTAGCCGTCAAAGCCCAGCGTCGTCTGCTTGGCGAGATCGAAGGCGCGCTGCAGCGGCTTTTCGAAGCCGGGCGGCGCCTGAAAGACCTGGGCGAAGGCCATGACCTCGTTCGTGCTGACATGACCATCGGCTTTGGCCATCTTCGCCCCCAGCCCGATCAGCGCCATGGCGTAGTCGGCGTCGTCCACCCGCCGGCCCGGCGGACAGTCCTCGCCCTCGCAGTCAAAGGGATCGCGCGGCCCCATGATGAGGTCGGCGAGTTTTCGCCAGAAGCTCATGACCGAGCCTTCACACCAAGCGAACCCGGTGCGGTCCGCGCGCGACAAGAATCCTGCGCGGCTCCCGTCACGTCAAGGCGATGCGGCGCCGCACCCGGCGGTCCATCGCCTTATGCCGCGTTCCCGGTTCGGCCGTCCCGGCTTGAAGCGGTTGGCGCTTGTGTGCTGCATAGCGGCTTGCATCCCCGCCGCCATGGAGCCGCTCGTGACCGACGCCGCGCCTGCGAACACCGATTTTGAGTTCTGGATCGACCGCGGCGGCACGTTCACCGATGTCATCGGCCGGGCTCCGGACGGCGCCCTCACCGCGCTGAAACTGCTGTCCAATTCCGACACCTATGAAGACGCCGCCACCGAAGGCGTGCGCCGCGTGCTGGGCCTTGAGTCCGGGGCGAAAATCCCGGACGGCGCTCTGAAGGCGGTGAAGATGGGCACGACCGTCGCCACCAATGCGCTGCTGGAGCTCGACGGGGCGAAGACGCTGTTTCTGGTCACGCAAGGGTTCGGCGACATTCTTTTCATCGGCGATCAGACCCGTCCCGACATTTTCGCCCTGGCGATCGAACGCCCCGCCCCGCTGGCGCCGAGCGTCGAGATCGCCGGTCGCATCGCCTTTGACGGCGCCGAAATCACCCCTCTGGACGAGGAGGCCGCGCGCTCGGCGCTCCGCCAGGCGAAGACCGAAGGCTATGAGAGCATCGCCATCGCCCTTCTTAATTCACATGTGAACGACAAGCACGAAGCGACCCTGGGCGCGCTGGCTCGCGAGGCTGGATTCGATTACGTCACGCTTTCCAGCGAGGCCAGCCCGCTGATCAAGCTCGGACTGCGCGCCTCCACCGCGGTGATCGACGCCTATCTGCAACCGGTGCTGCGCGACTATGTCGGCCGGGTGGATCGCGGCCTCGCCGGAGCGCCGCTCTATTTCATGCAATCGGGCGGCGGGCTCGCCCACGCCAGCCGGTTTCACGCGCGCAACGCCGTGCTTTCCGGCCCCGCCGGCGGCGTGGTCGGCATGGCCCTTACCGCAAAGGACGCCGGGTTCGACCAGGTGATCGGATTCGACATGGGCGGCACGTCCACCGACGTGTCCCGCTTCGACGGGGATCGCTACGCCCGCACCGATACGGCCCGCCTGGACGGGCGGGTGCTGCGGGCGCCCATGCTGAGCGTCCATACCGTCGCCGCGGGCGGAGGGTCTGTGCTGGCCTTCGACGGCGAGCGCGCCCGCGTCGGTCCGAGGAGCGCCGGCGCCGATCCGGGCCCGGCCTGTTACGGCCGGGGCGGTCCGCCGGCCGTCACCGACGCCAATGTGGTCCTCGGCCGCATCCAGCCCGATTGGTTTCCCAAGGTCTTCGGCCCCGGCCATGACGGTCCGCTGGACGCGCACGCCGCTCACACCGCCCTTTCTTCACTTGCGAAAGACATGGGGCTGGAAAGCGCCGAAGCGGCGGCGCAGGGCTTCCTCGCCGTGGCCGTGGAGGCGATGGCCGACGCGATCAAGCAGATCTCCACGGGCCAGGGCGTCGACCCGCGCAAATACGCACTCAACGCCTTCGGCGGCGCGGGCGGCCAGCACGCCTGCAAGGTGGCCGAAGCCCTCGGCATGACCACCGCCCTCATCCATCCCCAGGCCGGGCTGCTGTCCGCCTACGGCATCGGCCTGGCCCCCATCCGCGACGCCCGCGAGCTCGGCCTGGAGACCGCCTTCGACGCCGCCGGCCTGCAAGCGGCCGGCGCCCATCTTGATACGCTTGAAGGCGAAGCGCGCGACAGCGTCGAGCGCCAGGGCGGGACGGGTGTGAACACGGCGCGCGAGATCCGCCTGCGCGCCGAGGGCTCGGACACCGCCATTCCCGTGACCTGGGGCGCGGAGGACGAGATCCGCGCCCGCTTCGACGACGCCCACGCCCGCCTTTTCGGCTTCGCGCCGGAAAGCGGCGGGCTGATCATCGACAGCATCGCAGCCGAGGCCGAGGGCGCGCCGGCAGGCGGCGGAGCGACCAATGCTTCACTTGCGAACCATGAGGGCGAGCCGACTCCTCAAGGTGAAGCGAGGCTGTGGACCGGCGCGGGGTTCGAGACCGCGCCGGTCTTCACCCTGCCGGACTTAGGGGCGGGGGCGCAGGTGGACGGGCCGGCTCTCATCATGGACGCCAACCAGACCATCGTGGTGGACGCGCGGTGGCGCGCCCGCCGGGACGCGACCGGCATGCTCGTCCTGACCTTCGCCGCCGAGGCCGCCGGAGCAGGGACGTCGAGCACGGCGCTGGACCCGATCACGCTGGAGCTCTTCAACCGGCGCTTCATGAGCGTCGCCGAACAGATGGGCGTGGTGCTGGAACGCACGGCCCACTCGGTGAACATCAAGGAGAGGCTGGATTTTTCCTGTGCGGTCTTCGACACGGCGGGCGATCTCGTGGCCAATGCGCCGCACATGCCGGTGCATCTCGGCTCCATGTCGGCCAGCGTCAAGGCGGCGCTGGACGCCCATCCCGATCTTGGCCCCGGCGACGCGGTGGCGCTGAACGCCCCCTATAACGGCGGCACCCATCTGCCCGACGTGACGGTGATCCAGCCGGTATGCGCCGAGGACGGAGAGCGCCTGTTCTTCGTGGCTGCGCGCGGGCACCACGCTGATATCGGCGGGATCGCGCCCGGGTCCATGCCGCCCTTCTCCAAACGGATCGAAGAGGAAGGCGTCGTGTTCGACGCGGTGAAAATCCTCTCCGGCGGCCGGTTCGAAACTGATCTGGTGCGTGATGTTCTTCGCAGCGGCGCCCACCCCGCCCGGCGCCCCGAACAGAATATCGCCGACCTCAAGGCCCAGCTCGCCGCCTGCGCGCGGGGCGCGCGGGAGCTGCAGGCGATGATCGAGACCGAAGGGCTAGACGTGGTGCGCGCCTATATGGGCCATGTCCAGACGAACGCCGAAGCCGCCGTGCGCCGCGTGATCGGCGCGCTGGAGGACGGCGCTGCGGAAATGGCCTTGGATGACGGCGCGGTGATCCGCGTCGCCGTCACGGTGGACCGCGAGGCGCGCACGGCGCGGATCGACTTCACCGGAACCAGCGCCCAGCTCGGCGATAATTTCAACGCCCCCAGCGCCGTGGCGCGGGCGGCGGTGCTTTACGTTTTGCGCTGCCTGGTGGACGACGAAGTGCCTCTGAACGAAGGCTGCCTGAAGCCCATAGAGCTGATCATTCCGGCCGGCTCGATGCTCGACCCGGAGCCGCCGGGCGCGGTGGTGGCGGGCAATGTGGAGACCAGCCAGCTGGTGGTGGACGCGCTGTTCGCCGCCACAGGCCGCATGGCCGCCGCCCAGGGCACGATGAACAATTTCACCTTCGGCGACGCGCAGCGGCAATATTACGAGACGATCTGCGGCGGCGCCGGCGCCGGCTTGCGCCTGAACGGGCGGGGCTTCCACGGCGCCGGCGCGGTGCACACCCACATGACCAATTCGCGACTCACCGACCCGGAGGTGCTGGAGCTGCGCTATCCCGTACGCATCCTTGAGCACTCGGTGCGCCGGGGCTCCGGCGGCGACGGAGCGTATCGGGGCGGCGACGGCTCGGTGCGCCGGATCCAGTTTCTCGAACCCATGGAGGCGTCCCTGCTTTCAGGACGGCGCTCGGTCGCGCCTCCGGGTCTCGCCGGCGGCGAGGACGGCGCGCCAGGGCGCCAGAGGGTGGAGCGCGCCGGCGGAGCGAGGGAGGATTTGGGCGCCCGCTTCGGCATCAGGCTCGAGCCCGGCGACGTGATTCAGATCGAGACGCCGGGCGGCGGCGGCTTCGGCGAGCCCTGACAGATCAGCGCGAATACACTGAGCGATCCGGCGCCTCCCTGAATGCGTATATTTATTAAACACATTCAGTATAGTGTTATGATCTTTATCGGGAACACGCTTCCATACAGATAGGACCGGAGCCGGGCGGAGTATCCCCATGTTTCGTGTCGCGTATCGCTCCACGCTCAATAACGGCGTTGGCGAAGCAGAGATCGAGAGCATCGCCGAGCGGTCCGCGCAAAAGAACGCGCAGGCCGGCGTCACCGGCGTATGGCTGTTGTCCGGACGCCGCTGCCTGTCCGGCCTTGAAGGCGATCCGCGCATCGTGCGCCAGCTCGTCGAGGACATCTGGGACGACCGCCGCCACGATGATTTCGCCCTTGTGGCCGTGGGCGCGCGCGAGAGCGGCCTGTTCGATTGGCCGTTCCGCCTTATCAGGGCGAAGGATCTTGCGCAGAACCCGGCGCTGCTGGGCCATGACGGCGTCGCCTGGCTGTGCAGCCTGGACGGCGGGGCCGACGGGTTTTTCAGCCGGACTGGCGGCTGATCCGGCCTGCGCGCCATGGTTAAATTTCGTTAATGCGTGCGCGGCGGTGATCCAGAGTCCGGCGCGGCCCGTAATATTGCATGTTCTATAGACGATAGAACGCGGACGGCTTCAGGCCGTTCGTCTATTCGTGATAGCTGAAACGGAGCTACCTCATGCGTTTCGCCACCCTCCTCGCCTCTTCCGCGCTTGCTTTCGCCGGCGCCGCCGCCCCCGCCCTGGCCGATCATCACGGCTCGAGCGACCAACACGCCGAGCAGCAGACGATCGTCGAGATCGCCGCGGGCAACGATAACTTCTCCACCCTGGTCGCCGCCGTGCAGGCCGCCGGCCTCGCCGAGACGCTGTCGGGCGAAGGCCCCTTCACGGTGTTCGCGCCGGTCAACGACGCGTTCGCAGCGCTGCCGGCCGGCACCGTCGACTCTCTCCTGATGGAAGAGAATCGCGACCAGCTCACCTCCATCCTCACCTATCATGTGGTGCCCGGCGAATACCTCGCCGCCGAAACCCCGGCCGGCACGTATGACCTTGAGACCGTTCAGGGCGAGACCGTGAACGTCGTCGTCGGTGAAGACGGCACGGTCACCGTCGACGGCGCCACGGTCGTGATCGCCGACGTGGACGCCTCCAACGGCGTTATCCACGCCATCGACCAGGTGATCATGCCGGGCATGTAAGGCTGGTGCTGAAGCGCGCCGGTTCTGGACCCCCTGTCCCCGGCCCGGCGCGCATCGGCCTTGTCGCCCCCGTCGCCCCTCCCCCTGGGCGGCGGGGGTTTTTTTGTCTGGACGGGAGGCGTCCGCTCCGGCGACAGCGCTAGCTTCCCGCCCCCTTCACCTTGGGCCGACGGAGCGGCGGGCGGTGGACGGTGCGCACATGGGCTTCGATGTGTTCGAGGATCAGCCCGGCCACGTCCTTGCCGCTGGTGGCTTCGATGCCTTCCAGCCCCGGCGAGGAATTGACCTCCAGCACTTTCGGCCCGCTTTCAGAGCGCAGCAGATCCACGCCGGCGACGCTGAGCCCCATGGCGCGGGCGGCGCGCACGGCGGCGGCGCGCTCCTCCTTGGTGATGCGCACCTTCACCGCTTCGCCGCCGCGATGGAGATTGGAGCGGAACTCCCCGGCCTGGGCCTGGCGCTTCATGGCGGCGACCACCTTGCCGCCCACCACGAAGCAGCGAATGTCGGCGCCGCCGGCCTCCTTGACGAATTCCTGCACGATGAAGTTCGCGTCCAGGCCCCGGAACGCGTCGATGACGCTCTCCGCCGCCTTCTTGGTCTCGGCCAGCACCACGCCGCGTCCTTGCGTGCTCTCAAGCAGCTTCACCACCAGCGGCGCGCCGCCCACATGCTCGATGAGATTGCCGGTGTCCTTGGGCGAGTGGGCGAAGGCGGTGGTGGGCATGCCGATCCCCGCCCGCGCCAGCACCTGGTGGGCGTAGAGCTTGTCCCGGCTCGCCCCGATGGATTCGGCTGAATTGAGGATATAGGCGCCGGTGAGCTGGAACTGGCGGATCACCGCCATGCCGTAATTGGTCATGGAGGCGCCCACGCGCGGGATCACCGCGTCATAGCGCGCCAGCTTGCGGCCGTCATAGAACACCGCCGGGTTCATGGCGTTGATCGCCATGGTGCAGCGCGCGGTGTTGACCATTTCGGCCACGTGCCCGCGCGCTTCGGCGGCTTCCTTCAGGCGCAGCGAGGAGTAGTTCTTCGGCTCGCGGGTCAGGATGGCGATGCGCAGCGGACGCTTGACCGGCTTCTTCGCCGGCACGTCGGCGTAGAGATCGTAGCTCAGCTGGCCCTGGACACAGGACTGGGTGGGATTGACCACCATGTCCTCGCGGATGGCGGTGCGCCCCAGCAGCATGCGGTACTGCATGGTCTCGCGGTTGGTCAGCGACACCTCGATGGGCCAGTCGCGTTCGCCGATGCGGACCTTCGCCTCGATCACCCAGCGCAGCTCGGTCTCGCCGTTCGAGCTGGTGACCTCGCGCCGGTCCACGGCCGGCGCCGCGCACACGACCTCCACCTCGGGACGGTCGGGGATCGGGTGCATGACGAAGCGGACCTGGGGCTTGTCCTCCGGCCCGAAGGGCTCCACGGCGACCGCATGCAGCGCGCTGGTGCGCGCGCCGGTGTCCACCTTGGCCTTGATGGCGGGCAGGCCGAGGCCTGGAAAGCTCGCCCACTCCTCCCAGCCGAGGACGAAGGGTTCATCGGTCATCGCGTCGATATCCTCATGGGTTGCGCGCGCAGGCCTAGCGCGGGCGGCTCCAAAGGTCCACGGGCCGCCGCCGTTTCCATTGCGGAAACACAAAGCCTCCAGGCGGCCCCCTGTTCAAACGGCCCCGCGCGCCCGATGTTTCGACCAGACACAGGAGGTCCGCCATGAGCCGCACCGAACGCCCCATCGTGAAGATCACCAGGGGCATGCCCGCCAGCGACGGCGCCGGGGTGAAGCTGACCCGGCTTCTGGGCACGCCGGACCTGCGCGTGCTCGACCCGTTCCTGATGCTGGACAAGTTCCACTCGGACAATCCCGACGACTATCTCGCCGGCTTCCCGCCCCACCCGCACCGGGGCTTTGAAACCGTCACCTACATGGTCGAAGGCCGCATGCGCCATAAGGACAACAAGGGCCATGAAGGCGTCATCGAGCCCGGCGGCGTGCAGTGGATGACGGCCGCCGGCGGCATCATCCATTCCGAAATGCCCGAGCAGGAAGACGGGCTGATGAGCGGTTTCCAGCTCTGGGTGAATCTGCCCAGGGCGGAAAAGATGAAGCCGGCCGCCTATCAGGAATACGACGCGCAGACGGTGGCTGCGGAGACCCGCCCGGGCGTCACCGCCAAGATCGTCGCCGGACGCACCAGCACGGGCGTCGAAGGCCCCGTCACCGGGGTGACGGTGGAGCCGTTCTACGCCGAGCTGATCATGGAGCCCGGCGCGGTGTACGAAGAACCGGTGAGCGACGCCAAGACGGCCTTCGCCGCGGTGCATTCCGGGTCGGTCCGGAGCGGCGGAAAGACCCTGTCGGAAGCCATGCTCGGCGTGTTCGGCCAGGGCGATCTCGTCCGTCTCACGGCCGGACCGGACGGCGCCCGCGTCATTCTGGCGGCCGGCAAGCCCATCGGCGAACCCATCGTCTGGAGCGGCCCCTTCGTGATGACCACCGAGGGCGATGTGCGCCAGGCCATGCTGGATTACCAGAACGGGCGTTTCTAGCGCCACCTCTCTATTCTCAAGCAAAAAAGGAGCGACCCATGGGCCTGCTCGTCGACGGCGTCTGGAAAGACAAATGGTATGACACCGACTCCACCGGAGGACGGTTCGAGCGTCAGGACAGCATGTGGCGCAACTGGGTGACCGCCGACGGCGAAGCCGGACCCACGGGCAAGGGCGGCTTCAAGGCGGAGTCCGGGCGCTATCATCTCTATGTCTCGCTCGCCTGCCCCTGGGCCCACCGCACGCTGGTGTTCCGCCGGCTGAAAGGGCTGGAGGACATGATCGATCTGTCGGTCGTCCACTGGCGCATGAAAGAGAACGGCTGGGAGTTCCGCGACGGCCCCGGCGTGATCCGCGACCCGCTGCACGGCGCGGATTTCATGCATCAGGTCTACACCGCGGCCAAGCCCGACTATACCGGCCGCGTGACCGTGCCGGTCCTGTGGGACAAGCAGACCGGCACGATCGTCTCCAATGAAAGCGCGGACATCATCCGCATGTTCAATTCGGCCTTCGACGAGATCGGCGCCGCGCCCGGCGATTATTATCCCGAGGCCCTTCGCAGCGAGATCGACGCGGTCAATGCCGATGTCTACGAGCACGTGAACAACGGGGTCTACAAATCCGGCTTCGCCACCTCCGAGGACGTGTACCGCGAGGAGGTCACCGCCCTGTTCGAGGCCCTCGACCGGCTGGAGGCGCGCCTCTCCGACGGGCGGACCTGCCTGCTGGGCGACACGGTCACCGAGGCCGACTGGCGGCTCTACACCACGCTGGTGCGGTTCGACCCGGTCTATCACGGCCATTTCAAATGCAATCTGAAGCGGCTCGTCGACTACCCGGCGCTGTCCGCCTACGCCCGCCGGCTGCACACCGGACACGGGGTCGGCGATCTGTTCGATCTCGAACACGCCAAGCGGCACTATTACGAGAGCCACGACATGATCAATCCCACCGGCGTGGTCCCGCTGGGCCCGGTGCGCCATGTGGCCGACGGCGAGCCCGCCTGAGCGATCCGGCCGAGAGCCGAGGCGGCGCGTGATGGCACGCTTCGCCGGCTCGCGAGTTAGCGTGGCGAAGCCGAAGACGAGGATCGCCATGACCGTCCGCACCCTGCTCGCCTGCACCTGCGCCCTCCCGCTGCTCGCCGCCTGCGGCGGAGACGAAGAGACGCCGCCTCAGGACGGCGGGTTCGGCGTCGGCGAGGAAGAGGACGTCAACGACCGCGCCTCCACTGAAGCCGGCGGGAGCGAGGACGCCGACCTGCCCAGCGAAGGCCCGCCCGGCGGCGAGGCCACGTTCGAGGCGCCTGGCGCTCCCTCGGCGTACGAGCCGGAAATGATCCCGCTGACCGCGCGGGGGAACGAGCCGGGCTGGATCCTGGAGATCCTGCAGTCCGGCCTCTCGCTGGACTATGATTACGGCGAGCAGAGCCTCGCCGCCGACGGCTATGAGCGCACCGACCTGGACGACGGCGCGCGCTTCACCGTGACCGATCAGGACCTGCGCATCCGGGTGCGCGAGGAGCGCTGCACCGCCGCCTCCGGCATGCCCTACCCCTATAGCGTGGAGGTGCGCCTGGGCGAGCGCAGCTTTTCGGGATGCGGCGGGGAGACCCGCACGCTGCTCACCGGCGAGGCGTGGCGGGTCACCTCCGTCAACGGCGATCCGGTGACCCCGTCCGACACCCCGCCCTCGATCCGCTTCACCCAGGGCGATCTTGGCGGCTCCACCGGCTGCAACACGTATCGCGCCGCCTATACGCTCACCGGCGAGACGATCGACATCAATCCCGGCCAGAGCACGCAGATGGCCTGCGCCGATGATCTGATGGCCCAGGAGGAAGACTTCCTCGCCGCCCTGGAGGCGGTGACCCGCCTGCGCGTGGAGGGCGAAGGCGCCCTGGTCCTTGAAGGCGAGACCGGGAGGATCGAGGCCCGCCGCGGCCGATAGGCGGCCCCGGCCCGGCGGGTCCCCCGCGCATGGCCGCGTGGCGAAGCCTGCATACGCGCCCCGCCGCCTGTGGTATTCTTGCCGCCTTGCCGGCGCTGCGCCGCAAGATACAGGGGGCGTGCCGCCCTCTTTGAAGGATGACCCCGATGGCCAAAGGCCAGCAAAAACAAGGCCGCGAGGCGAAAAAGCCCAAAGCCGAGAAGAACCAGAAGAAAAAGACCAACGCCTCGCAGCCCTCACAGAAGACCGGATCGGTCGGCGGGCTGGAGCATCTGGGCAACAAGAAGAGCTAGGCGCCCGCGCCGCGCTCATTTCTTGTATTTCCGGAATGGGTTTGGGCCCAAGTGCAGCAACGGGTACGCGCCCGTTTGTTGTCCCGGACTCTGCGTTGGCCCAAATCCGGGACCCGTTCCGCCTAATCGGAGCCAGCGCGGCAGCTGACGGTATGGGATGACGGGTCCCGGGCCGCCCGTCAAAGCACGGCAGGCTGCTGTGATTTCGTCCCAATCGGCCTGACCCGCCGGGCGGGCGGGCGTGAGCGTCTCCGGTGAGACTCCGTCCGGCGACTGTCCTCTTACCGTTCTTACCGTTCTTACCATGCTCATCCTCCGCTCTGGGCTATGGTCCGCCTTCCGCCCGGACATATCCGGGACGCGCTACCATAGCCCCGCCCGCAGCGGGGGCGGACAAGCGGCGGACTGTCGGCATGGCGGGGGGCCATTCCCCACCCCTGCCTTCCCGGAATTGGCGCAGCCAATATCCGGGACCCATCCCCCATCAATTCCAACCGCCTCAGCGACAGCTCATGATCGGTGGATGGGTCCCGGGTCTCCCTCCGGTCGCCCGGGAAAACAAGGTGGGTGTTTCAATCCCCACCCCCTGTTTTCCCGGAATTTGCGAAGCAAATATCCGGGACCCATCGCGACACATCTCAGCCGCCCAGGCGGCGGAAAGCATTGGTGGATGGCTCCCGGGTCTCCCTCCGGTCGCCCGGGAAAACAAGATGGGTGTTTTGATCCCCCGCCCCCTGTTTTCCCGGAATTTGCGAAGCAAATATCCGGGACCCATCGCGACACATCTCAGCCGCCCAGGCGGCGGAAAGCATTGGTGGATGGCTCCCGGCGCTCGCTCCGCTCGGCCGGGAAAACAAGGTGGGTTGTTTTGAGGGAGATCGCTGCATCATATTCGCCCGATGCGCGACTATAATTTCTACGTCTACATTATGGCGAACCGGAAGCAGGGCGCGCTTTATACCGGGGTGACGAATGATCTGGTGCGCCGGGTGTGGGAACACCGCAAGGGGATCGGCTCGGCCTTTGTGCGCCAGCACAAGGTGACGCGTCTCGTCTGGTACGACCATCATAACGATGTGCTGGAGGCGTACGCCCACGAGCGCCGGCTCAAGCGCTGGCGGCGCGCCTGGAAGATCACCCTGATCGAAACCGAAAACCCGGACTGGCGCGATCTGACCTTTGACCTGACGCTCTAACCCCCCTTCCCCTGCTTTGATTAAATCCCCCACCCCTGTTTTCCCGGAATTTGCGAAGCAAATATCCGGGACCCATCCCGATACATCTCAGCCGCCTCAGCGGCGGAAAGCATTGGTGGATGGGTCCCGGGTCTCCCCCGGATCAAGTCCGGGGTCGCCCGGGAAAACAAGATGGGTGTTTTGATCCCCCGCCCCCTGTTTTCCCGGAAGCCCCGGCCTTGAGCCGGGGATATCCGGGACCCATCCCGGCACATCTGAACCGCCTCGACGGTGGAGATGACCGGTGGATGGGTCCCGGGTCTCCCTACGGTCGCCCGGGAAAACAAGATGGGTGTTTTCATCCCCACCCCTGTTTTCCCGGAAACCGCGAAGCGGTTATCCGGGACCCATTCCGATACATCTCCGCCGCTAAAGCGCCAGACCGGCCCAAACCGCCCGGCCCGCCGGGCCGGGACCACCCGTGCGGCATCCCGGATCAAGTCCGGGGCGGCCTTGACGCGCGCTGAGCGGTTTGGGAAAGCTTTAAGATGGGCTGTAGATGGACACTTGCATCGCGCTCGAAATAGCTGACATCTAATGATGTTTTATTTGCATTTTTCGCTTAATTGCTTAATCCAAGCAATCATTTCGGTCATATATTCTGATAGTAAATTATCATTCAGTTTATAAATTTCACTAAATTCTACCCATCGTGTCTCAGATTCACTTTCGAAGTACAATGTAATCGAAAATCCTTTTTCCGTGATTTCCGCTGGGCTCCACATGGCGCTGCTTGGATCATTAAGCCTGTCAGCATAGGCGGGGTGACCAACGGACCGGTTACGAACATTACGTACATGATCTAGCAGTGGATAATCTCTGCCGGACTTATGGAAGCCCATGGCGCGGCCTAACCAGAAGGCGGCATCCTGCTGCACAACAAGGCCTTGAACGAAACCAAACGCCTCAAAAAAAGTCGGCCGAACGCCGCGATCTCGCAGACGAAAGAACTCAGCCAAACCGGTTTCAATGTCCAAGAGCGTATCAATTGCTCCACATTTTTGGTTCCAACGCTTCAGCCCATCTTCAGGGAAACGATTCTGGAATCCACGGAGATCAAATCCAGGTAGCGCATCCACCCCATCAGGTTGCGTCATGAGTGCAATCTGATAACGCAAGCTTCCAACTTTACTCATCAAATAAACTCACTCAAGAAGGGTGATAAATTCGTCAATTTCCTGGACCAATACTGCAGAACTACTCAGTACATTCATAATATTTTGCGCACTAACATCTTGAAGATCGCCATCATAATTATGCCCATTTCTATGAACGCAATCATGCCTCAAAGGGAGACCTTCGACAATTGCCGCTAAAGAATTTTTGCAAACTTTTGACATATGAAACTTTTTTCCACAGGCCACCTCATATATAGAAATAACTTTCTCTAACCTGTGAAAAACCTCCTTGCTAATAATTTCGATTGCAGTCTTTTTTATATCTATTTTACCTAATAAAATTTGATGCGGAGTATATTTTATCTTTTTCATTTCACTATAATTTTCACAAATGTTTTTTAAAATTATTTCACTTGTTTCCAAAGACAATCTCAATCTATCATAAAGGTATGCCTCTAGTATTGAGTAAACTTGGGAGTAAATCATGCGCATAAAGAACCCCCTATGAACATCATATTTTGAGAGACTCTCTATTGCAGTTTTGACATCCAGCTTCGCATCTTCGAAAATTCTTCTCGGCCCATTTATACGTAGCCACTCCGATTCCGCTTCCTCATAATGTTCACGAGCTGCTTCAATTTGACTGGGATGGAATGATGATGGTGCCCACTCCCAACCCTCTCGCTCTAGGTGCTCTATTGCAATATTTATTGCACTTTCGTGCGCCAAACCATCAAATGCATTGCGGATTTCTTCTTCAGCATCATACGGCCCGCCCCATATGTAGAGATATCCACCTTCGCTTGAGTTATAGGGAGTCTCATTTGCCGGATCTTCAAAAAACGTAAAAAACCACTCTATAATTATTTGACTTGCATCATCAGCATCGAGCTCTCGAAGATCGATGTCCGGTGAGAACCCATCTTCTTTCAAATGCTCAAATGGCGGCTCTAGGCTCTCCATCCAAAGCTCCTTTGCCTTTCCCATTACAATTCACTCCTCCACATAAATCTCCCCGCCCTTGCGCTTGAACTCCTCCGCCTTCTCCGCCATGCCTTTTGACGCCTCGTCCGCCTGGCGCTCCAGATCGGCTTTCTCGTTCTCGCTCAGGCCCGCCGCGTAGTCGCGCACGTCCTGGGTGATTTTCATGGAGCAGAATTTCGGGCCGCACATGGAGCAGAAATGGGCGACCTTGTGGGCGTCCTTGGGCATGGTCTGGTCGTGGAAGTCGCGGGCGGTGTCGGGGTCGAGGGAGAGGTTGAACTGGTCCTCCCAGCGGAACTCGAAGCGGGCGCGCGACAGGGCGTCGTCGCGCAGTTTCGCCGCCGGGTGGCCTTTGGCCAGGTCGGCGGCGTGGGCGGCGATTTTATAGGTGATCACCCCGGTCTTCACGTCGTCGCGGTCGGGCAGGCCCAGATGCTCCTTCGGGGTGACGTAGCAGAGCATGGCGCAGCCGAACCAGCCGATCATCGCCGCGCCGATGCCTGAGGTGATGTGGTCGTATCCCGGCGCGATGTCGGTGGTGAGGGGCCCCAGCGTGTAGAAGGGCGCCTCGCCGCAGGTCTCCAGCTGCTTGTCCATATTGGCCTTGATCTTGTGCATGGGCACGTGGCCCGGGCCTTCGATCATGACCTGGCAGCCGTGCTTCCACGCCACCTGGGTGAGCTCGCCCAGGGTCTCCAGCTCGGCGAACTGGGCGCGGTCATTGGCGTCGGCGACCGAGCCGGGGCGCAGGCCGTCGCCCAGCGAGAAGGTGACGTCATAGGCGCGCATGATCTCGCAGATCTCGTCAAAGCGCTCGTAGAGGAAGCTCTCCTTATGGTGCGCCAGGCACCATTTCGCCATGATGGAGCCGCCGCGGCTCACGATGCCGGTGACGCGGTCGGCGGTCATGGGCACGTAAGGCAGGCGCACGCCGGCGTGGATGGTGAAATAATCCACCCCCTGCTCGGCCTGCTCGATCAAAGTGTCGGCGAAAATCTCCCAGGTCAGGTCTTCGGCCACGCCGCCCACCTTCTCCAGCGCCTGATAGATCGGCACGGTGCCGATGGGCACGGGGGAGTTTCTGAGGATCCATTCGCGGGTGTTGTGGATGTTCTTACCCGTAGAGAGATCCATCACCGTATCGGCGCCCCAGCGGATGGCCCAGACCATCTTGTCCACCTCTTCTTCGACAGAGGAGGCGACGGCGGAATTGCCGATATTGGCGTTGATCTTCACCAAAAAATTGCGCCCGATCACCATGGGCTCCAGCTCGCCATGATTGATGTTGGCGGGCAGCACGGCGCGGCCGCGGGCGATCTCGTCGCGGACAAATTCAGGCGTGACGAACTCAGGAAGCTCCGCGCCGAAGCGCTCGCCGTCGGCGTGGCGCACCGCCGCGTCGTGGAGCGCCTGGCGGCGGCCGAGATTCTCCCGCTCGGCGGCGTAGATCATCTCGTCGGTGATGACGCCTTTGCGGGCGAACTCCATCTGGGTGACGGGGGCCGAGCCGACGCCGCGCAGGGGCGGGCGGCGCACGGGAAATTCGCGCGCCAGATACTTGCCCGTCGCATTGCCGTTATCCAGCGGGGTGGGGTCGCGGCCCTCATAGGCCTCCACGCCGCCGCGGCGCAGCACCCAGTCGGTGCGCGCGCGCGGCAGGCCGTGCTCCACATCGATCGCCGCCTCCGGGTCGGTATAGGGACCAGAACAGTCATAGACGCGCACCGCCGGCTCCATGGCCGTGGGGTGCAGCTCCACCTCCCGGTGGGGCACGGCGAGATGGGGGGCGGCTTCGGGCCGCGAATACACCCGTCTGGAGCCCCGCATCGGGCCGGTGGTGACGGTCGGGGTGGGAAACTCGGCCTGGTTGGCGGGTTTGTTCATGGGGCGGCTTTCTGTTGCAGGTGCGGGTCTAGCCCTGGACGGCCCAGCGGACTTCGGGGCTGATCAGGGTGAAGGCGTCCTCGCCGTCCGGGCGGACCGAGAAGCGGAAGCGGGCGGTCACCGGGCGCTCGTCGAGCGATGTGAAGCTGAGGACGCAGACATGGGCGTCCGGCTCGCCCTCCAGCGGCGCGCAGGACGACGCGCGGTCGGCCTCCACGTCGAGGGCGGGAACTTGCCAATAGGAGAGCGCGGTCTCCGGCGCCGGTTCGCCGGTGCGCCAGAGGGAGGGGACGATCTCGTCTTCGGCCGCGAGCAGCGCCGCGTGCAGCGCCCGGGGGTCCAGCGACACCGCGTCCGGTCCGAAATCCAGCGGCGGGCCGGGATCGGCGGGCGCGTCGGAGGCCGGCTCGGACGCGGCTGCGCCCGGGGCTTCAGACGGGGCTTCAGCGGTCTCCACGGCCTGCGGCGGGGCGTCGCCCTCGCCCGTTTGCGATCCGCCGTCGCAAGCGGCGAGCGCCGCCGCAAGGCCCGACAGGACAAAAAGACCCAGACGCGTCATCGTGACTCTCCATCAGACTGTCCGCCCGGACTCCGGGCGGTTTGACGAGGGTCATGGCGGCGGAAAGACACGGCGGGCGGTGGTGCGCCCGCATGCTCCATCCCGACGCCGGCATGACCCGGATCCGGTCCTGAGGGTCCGATCTCAGCCCTTTCGGGCGCCCCTTGGAACGTTACCAGCAGACCATGAAGCGGCGCGCGCCGCGATGCAAGGGGGTCGCGAACCCGATCGCGGTTATCTCACCGATCGGCTCAAGCGACAGGGGACCAAGGGGGCGCCGGTCGCCGGCGCCGGCCACGAAAAAGCCCGCCTGGGGGCGATCCGCGAGGCGAACCGTCCAGGCGGGCTGATCCGGCGGGGCCGGCGCCTAGGTCGGCGCAAGCATGCGGGCGATGGCGATCGCGTCGGAGACCGTGTCCACCGAGTAGATCTGCATCACGCCCTGGGTCGCGGCGGCCTGGGCGCTGGTGAAGCCGTGCAGCTGCGCGTTCACCGAGTTTTCGTACATCAGGCCGTGGGAATGGGACAGGGCCTGGTAGAGATTGCCCATCGCCATGGCCGGCGCTTCGCCGACGACCTTGACGTTGGACTGGGTCACTGCATCGGTGACCTGTTCACTAACGAGCGGCATCTCGATCTCCTCTTTGCTGCCGTGGTGTTAAGGCGACCGGGCGACGACGCGCCTCCCGCTCCCTCCACATTCTGAGCGCGCCGGCGGCGCGCCAGAATCTCATCGATCCTCGCGGATCATCGCCTCGCGCTCGGCCGCTCGCTCGCGCGCGCCGCCGGTCAGGATCATGTTGACGCACCGCGCCGTGGTGGCGGCCAGGATGTTCGCCGCCTGCAACTGGGTCTGGACGCTGCCTTCAAACAGCTGGGCCAGGGAGTGGCCGGCGCCCATGTCCACAATTCCGGCGCCGTCGCCCGTGCAGGTGCGCACCTCGATGACGATCCGGGTGTCGTCGAAGGCGTCGGCCTCCTCGGCCGCCGCGGGGGCGCGGGCTTCCCTGGCCGGCTTTTTCTCTTCGCTCATGGCTTGGCTCCTTGGCTGTGTCTCCAGGCGCCGCGGGCGGCGGCGTGCTGCTCGATGCGGGCGATCCTCGCCTGGATCGCGGCGTGCTTGATACGGTTGCGCTCGGCGGCCTGGCGTTCCATGTGCGCGGCCAGCGCGTCATCCTCGGCCGCGGACCGCGGCGGCCGGGGCCCGCCCTCCCCGCGCGGCTGAAACCAGCCGGTGGGCGGCCAGGCGTTCGGGTCCGGCCCGGCGGCCGCGGCGGCCCGGGCCGCCTGCATCTGGGTCCCCATGGCCTCCAGCGCCTCGCGGAGCGGGGTCACCTGACGGGCCACTTCGGCCCTGATGTCCTCTTCCAGAGACATGGCTGAGCGATCCCTTCCGGTCAGGTGAGCGTGATGGTGGTGGCGTCGTTCGTCAGGACGAAATCGTAGGGCGCGCCCGTGACCACGGGCGTCCCGGCGCCCCGGGTTCCCGCGAACGTGCCGAACAGGCCGGTCACGCCGCGCACCAGGCCGCCGGCCATGGATAGGCCGGTTCCCAGCTTCGCCAGCCACCCGCCGGCGGTCGCGGTCATGCCCACGATCCCCCCGGCGCCGGTGGCCAGAAGCCCGGTGATCTGCAGCAGAGCGATCAGCACCTTCTTGGTGGTCGGCGACAGGGCGACCCCGGCGCACACCAGGGCGCGGTTTGAGTCCTGGGGCGGCGCGATCTCGAAGGCGAACTGGGCGAGGACGGCGGCGATTTGATCGGCGATCTCGCCGTCGACGCGCCGGATCGCATCGGTGATCTCGTCGGCGGTCAGGGCCGAAAAGCTGACCGCGGCGCCCAGGGTGCGGTACCTGCAATACCCTGTCTCGCCTGCGGTGAGGATCAGGGTCGTGCGCACCGTCTCGGTGGCGGGCGGGTTGATCTGCAGCACGCCGTCATGATCGCCCTGGGAGATCGAGGCCAGGGTGGTGAAGGGCGCGACGATCACGCTGGCGCGAACCTCCGGCCCCACCGGCGCGCCAAGGCTGAGAATGACCAGGCCGGGCTCGCCGTCGGCGGCCTCCAGCATGAAACTCGCCTGGTCGGGATGTTCGGGGATGAACACCTGGCGCAAAGCCGGGCTCATGTCGCTGTCCGCGATGCGCACCCGGGTCAGGGCCAGCGTGTCGTCGCCGGAGACCCCGAACTGCAGGCGCGGCGCGCCGGACGCGTCATAGCTCTCGTGCTGCAACTCCATGAAGAACAAGCCTGCGACCGCCTCGATCGGAGGCAGTTCGGGGGCGAAGACCGGCTTCTGCAGCCCGGAATAGCCGGACGCGGGAGCGGCGCTGAGTTGGGAGGAGCGTTTCATGAGCTGAACTCACCTTTCATGACACCAGCGACGACGGACACTTCGGCGCCGAACGCGGTTACGGCGGCCTGGTAGACCGCGATCACCGCCAGAATCTCCGCACCCTTGACCGGGTCTTCCAGCAGGATCGCCATGGCCTGACCGGAGGTCGCCAGGATCAGCTGCTCGGAGCCTTGCAGGAACGCGCGATAGTCTTCGGTCATCATGGCGGCGGACTGCTGGCCCAGCGGGTTGGCGAGCGTGTCCAGGGTCGCGCTCTGGGAGGCGGCCATCTGGGCGCTCCTCATGGCGCTGAGACCAGCCAGACGCTCCGCGCCCGAGGGCCGTCCGAGATATTCGACCTCGTCGTCCTCGTCAGAACCTGTGCCTGCGCGAGCCTGGGCCTCGGCCTTGTCGCCGGCGCCGGCGGACGCTTTCGGGGAGGCGCCGGCGGTTTTCGCGCGTCCGCTTCCGGCGGTCTTCGCGCCAGCCGCCTCGATCCTAGCCCTGGCGGCGGCCAGGCCGGCCTTGCCGGGTTCCTTTTCCGCGCCGGGCGCGCCAGCGGCCTCACCGGCCTCCGCGTCGCCATCGCCGGACGCTGTTCCGGCCGCCCGGGCCTCGGCGCGCGCCGCGTCGAACCGGGCCCGGATCTCGGCCTCCCGCCGGGCGGCGGCGCGTGCGATCTGGCTTGGAGTGGGGCGCCTGGCCATGGAGTGTCCTCCTATCCGCCGTTAATCCTGGCGATCGCCTGGGCGACGATGGCCGGGTTCAGGGCGTTCAGGTTCTGCTGATTGGAGACCGCGTTCTCCATCGCCAGCCCGTTGGAATGCGCCGCGGCCTGGTAGAGGGATCCCACCGCGACCGCGGGCGCCTCCGCCAGAACGCCCACCGCGGTCTGGGCGACGGCGTCCGTGATCTGCGTGTTGACGCTTGAGCTGTCCGACATGAGTTCGCCTCCGTTGCCCGAACCCTTACGACAATCTGTACGGGCACAAGAACGGCGACACTGTCACCACAGGATGCAATTGACTTTGGCGCTGGAGCGCTAGATGAACAAAACCTGAACTCGCATCCGGCGCACGCAGAGGCGGAACCGGACATGAAGGAGAGCGCCGGGCTCACCGGCCAGCCAGGGGTGGCGATATGGGACTGGCGTTTCCGTACGGGTTGATCTCACCCGATCTGAAGTCCTTTCACGAACCGTCGTTGGCGGCCTTCATCGAAGCGAATTTCGAACCGCTGACCCCGTATCTCAACTGGTTCACAGCCGAGATCTTCTATCATCACGGAGTCCCGCGCGGCCTCGACTTCCTTGATCGCTACGCGTCCAAGCGCCTGAGCACGCAGCGGATTCTCGAGGAGCTCCCCGGCTCCGCGCGCTTCGTCTCGGTGCTGCTCAACAACGCCGGACAGAACGGCTATGTGGAGATCCAGTCGAAATCGGGGTTCATCGAGAGCGTGCGCCGCTATATCGCGGCCCAGGCGCTGGGCCGGGGCGCGTCGCCGGCCGAGGTCGCCCATCTGTGCGGCGCGTCCATGCGCACGATCCAGCGCCTCCAGAGGGCCGGCGCGAGCTGAGGCGGCACGGGGCTCGCCGTGCAGCGGCGGCCGGAACCGCGAGCCGGGCCTGGCGTTGAGCTTTCGTGAAGAGGCCGGCCCGGAGCCGATTTTCCCTCCCCCTTCCCGATGACGCGTCGGGCCGGTCTCTTCCGCCTCACCCTTCCCGTCCGCTCCCGACAGACTGGACCGCTCATGTCAAAGCGGGACGCCGCCGCCGCTCTGATCGTCGCCACCGCCGCGGTGGGCCTTTTCGCCCTGGCCGCACGAGGACAGGAGTCCGCGATCGGGCCCGCCCCCTACGCCGCCGGCGCGGTTGAGCTGACCGGCGAAATCGTCTCCGTGGATGATGACAGCTTCATGCTCGAAGGCCCGCACGGCCGCGCATTCAAGGTCGAGACCGCGGCGCTCAAAACTGCGCCGCGCGACGAGGAGGGCGATCTGGATCTGGACGCGGGCGAGCGGGTGCGCGTGCGCGGCGTCACCGGCGCCCCGCTCATGGACGTGAACATGATCGCAGCGAACGCGCTGGTCCTGGAAACGTCCCGGCCCGGATGAGGCCCGCGCCGGCTAGTCGGCCGCAGCCGCCTCCACGGCGCGCATGACGCGCAAGAGATTGCCGCCCCAGATCTTGGCGATGTCTTTTTCGGAATAGCCGCGCTCGATCAGTTCGGCGGTGACCGCCGGGGTCTCGGTGGCGTCGTCCCAGCCGCCGACGCCCCCGCCGCCGTCGAAATCCGAGGCGATGCCCACATGGTCGATTCCAGCCACGGCGACGGCGTGGTCGATGTGGTCGGCCAGGTGTTCGATCGTGACGTCGTTCATCGAGGCGCGCAGGGCGCGCAGCTCGTCCTGGAACCGGTCGCGGGTGGCCTGGGTCGCGGCGGCGCGGCCCTCCTGACTGTCCAGTCCGAACTCTGCGGCGAGCGCCTGCTCGGCCTGGGCCAGCGCCGGATCGATGTCGGCGATATAGCGGCGGAAGGCGACCATCTGGGCCACGCCGCCATTGTCGCGGATCGCGCGCAGCTGTTCGTCGTCGAGATTGCGCGGGTGGTCATAGACAGAGCGTGCGCCGGAATGGCTGGCGATCACCGGGGCGCGCGACAGGGCGACGGCCTCCATCATGGTGGTCTTGCCCACATGGGAGATGTCCACCATCACGCCTTCGTCATTGAGCGCGGACACAAGCTCGCGGCCCAGATCGGTGAGGCCGGGATCCTCGGCCGGATCGCCCTGGGCGAGGTTGGGATTGGAGCTGCCGCCGAACTGGTTGTTGCCAAAGTGCGTGATGGAGACATAGCGCACGCCCCGGTCGGCCCAGAGTTCGACATTGGAGATGTCGGTTCCCAGCGGCCAGGAATTCTCCATGCCGATGAGGGCGACGAGCTTGCCGGAATTGTGGATCGCCTCGACCTGATCGGCGGTGACGGCCAGGGCGATCTGATCTGGATAGGCGCGGATCATGCGCAGGATCGCCTCGTACTTGTCGTCGGCGATGGCTGCAGCCTCTTCATAGCCCATGGGGCTGATCAGGCCCTGGCCCACATAGACGATGAAAAAGCCCGCATCGAGCCCGCCCGCGCGCATGGAGGGCAGATCCACCTGGGCGCGGTTGAACACGCCGGGATCAAGCCGGTAGCTGGCGTAGCCCGCATCAATGTCGATATGGGTGTCCATGGTGAGGACGCGGTCATGGAGCGCGGTAGCGTCCACCGGCAGGGCGTCGTCGCCGCGCAAGGTCCGGTCTGCGGCCTCGGCCACCTGTCCGTCGCGCCCGGGCCGGTCCAGCTCGAGTCCTCCGTTCATCGAGACGCTCGTGCAGCCCGAAACCAGAAGTGCGGCCGACACGACCATAAACCCCATGTGCATGATGTCTCTCCCGAACATGTTTCCGGGAGGCTATGCGGTTGATCGGGAAAGCGCAAACGCCACGGCGCGCCGGGCCGGCAGGCGGAACCGTGAAAAAGCGCGGCGCACCGCCGGTGAGCCCGGCGCTACCCGTCCATCGCCGCCGTGATGCGGTCGGCGTTGTTGGTCCACAGGCCGCCGTTCCCGCCGCCCAGCGCGGTGAGCGCGCCGATGATCGCGATGGTCAAAAGTGCGGCGATGAGGCCGTATTCGATGGCGGTGGCGCCGCTCTCGTCGGCGAGGAAGGCGCTCAGACCCTGGCGCCGGTCAGCCGGTCGCGCAGCTCGGCCGCAAGCGGCTTGTCGGCGGGCAACAGATCGTAGCGCGCCAGCTGGTTCGGTCTCACCCATTTGATCTCCTGGCCTTCCTTCGGGTCCACGAACCCGTCCCAGCGCCGGCACACGAAGAGCGGCATGAGCATGTGGCGCCCGTCGCCAACCAGTTCGGAAGCGAAGGCGAAGGGCTGGAGGCACTGTTCGCACGGCTCGACTCCCAACTCTTCGCGCAGCTCGCGGATCAGGGCCTGTTCCGGGCTCTCTCCCGCTTCGATCTTGCCGCCGGGGAACTCCCAGAAGCCGGCGTGGGCCTTGCCTTCGGGGCGCCGGGCGATGAGCACCCGGCCGTCGGCGTCCACAAGGGCGCACGCCGCGACGAGCAGAAGGCGATCATTTCGATGTGCCATGAAAGCGGTCCTGAATAAAGCGATGCCCCGGGTCAGGGTGAACGAAGCCCTAACGCTGCGGCGCGTCCTCGGCCGTCTCGTCGGGACCGGACTCCTCCTCGGCCGGCCCGACCAGAACTTCACCGTCTGGGTCTTGCACGCCCTCGCCGTCCGAGTCCGGCGCGCGCAGGCCCTGGGGCGCGGCGCCGGCGGTGATGGTCACCGGATAGGTCTCGCGAATCTCGCCCAGCAGCGAATCGATTCCCTGCAGGGTGAGGAAGCGCACGATGTTGGGCCGCATGGCCTCCAGTCCCGGGCGCGGCTGGCTGCGCCGGTCCGTGACGGTGACCACGTGCCAGCCATACTCGGTCTCGAACGGCGCGCTGACCCGGCCCACCGGCGTTGCAAAGGCGACCCGGGCGAAGGCGGGCAAAATGTTGTCGCGGGTGAAATAGCCCAGATCCCCGCCTTCGAACCGCGTCGCCGGGTCCTGGCTGACGCGCGCGGCGAGCTGGGCGAAGTCGGTCCCTTCGGCCAGCAGGCGGGCGACCTCGTCGGCCTCTTCGCGATCCCCCACCAGAATATGGCGGGCGCGGATCTCCTCGGCCGGGGGCGCCAGGCGCGACTGTTCCTCGTAGACGCGGGCGATGATCTCTTCCGACACGGCGTCGGAGACCGCCTGCTCCACCAGCACATTGCCCAGGATGCGCTCCTCGGCGGCGGCGAGGCGGCGGCGCGCTTCGGGTTCATTCTGCAGCTCGCGGCGGGCCGCCTCCAACGCCAGCAGGCGCTGGTCGATCAATTCGTCCAGGGCTTCGCGAAACACCGCATCGGCCGGGTTAAGAGCGTCAGGATCCTCGGCCAGCTCGCGCACCGCAGCTTCGCGCCTCACGTCAGCGAAGGTGATCACCGTGTCGCCCACCCGGGCGGCGACCCGCGCGCCCGCCGGGGGATCGGTCTGGAGAAACCGCAAGCCCGGCGGCGCCGCGTCGTCGTCCCCGGCGCCCGATCGGGGGCCGGTCTCGCCCTCACCGCAGGCGGCGAGAAACATGAGGCTGGCCAAGGCGAAGGCCCAGGCTGGCGGGCGGGCTTGATTGACAGTCAAACAGGGCCTCCTTAAGTCACCAACATCATTGTCGCGCGTGGGGGTTAAGGCCCCCTTCGCGCTCGCGCCGCCCGCCGAGGCACCAGGGCGACGCGCCGGTTTCTTCATTGTGCGCCCGTCAAGGCTGATACGTCATGCTGAACATCGCCCGCAAGCTCTTCGGATCCTCCAACGACCGCACCATGAAGCGTATGCGCCCCACGGTGGAGCGCATCAACGCGCTGGAGCCCGATTTCGAGGCGCTCGACGACGACCAGCTGAAGGCCAAGACCGCCGAATTCCGCGACCGGCTCGAGCGCGGAGAGACCGTGGACAAGCTGCTGCCGGAAGCCTTCGCGGCGGTGCGTGAGGCGGCCAAGCGCGCCCTTGGTCAGCGCCATTACGACGTCCAGCTCATGGGCGGGATCGTTCTGCACGAAGGCAATATCGCCGAAATGAAGACCGGCGAAGGCAAGACGCTGGTCTCCACGCTTGCGGCCTATCTCAACGCGCTGCCGGGCAAGGGCGTGCACATCGTCACCGTGAACGACTATCTGGCCAAGCGCGACTCAGAATGGATGGGCCAGGTCTTCGCCAAGCTGGGCATGACCACCGGCGTGATCATGCACGGCCTGTTCGACGACCAGCGCCGCGCCGCCTACGCCTGCGACATCACCTACGGCACCAATAACGAGCTGGGCTTCGACTATCTGCGCGACAACATGAAGTATTCGCTGGGTGAAATGACCCAGTTCGGCGGCCGGCCGCGGGAAAAGGCGACCCACCATTACGCCATCGTCGACGAGGTGGACTCCATCCTGGTGGACGAGGCGCGCACGCCGCTGATCATCTCCGGGCGCACCGACGACCGCACCGATTTCTACAAAACCATCGATGCGATCATCCCGCTGCTGAATGACGACGATTACGTGATCGACGAGAAAGCCCGTTCGGTCACCTTCACCGAGGACGGCAACGAGCATATCGAGGAGCTTCTGAAAGAGCGCGAGCTCATCGAGAGCGGCGATCTTTATGACGTGGAGAACATCTCCGTCGTCCACCACCTCAATCAGGGCCTGAAAGCCCACAAGATCTTCAACAAGGACAAGGACTACATCGTCCGCGAGGACAAGGTGGTCCTGATCGATGAATTCACCGGGCGCATGATGCCCGGCCGGCGCCTGTCGGACGGCCTGCACCAGGCCATCGAGGCCAAGGAGCAGGTGGAGGTCCAGCCGGAGAACCAGACGCTGGCCTCGATCACCTTCCAGAACTATTTCCGCCTTTACGACAAGCTGGCGGGCATGACCGGCACCGCGGCCACCGAGGCCGAGGAATTCGCCGGCATTTACGGCCTCGGCGTCATGGAGATCCCCACCAACCGGCCGGTGGCGCGCATCGACGAGGAGGACGAGCTCTATCGCACGATGGACGAGAAGAACGACGCCATCGTCGCCGCCATCGAGGCCGCCCACGCCAAGAGCCAGCCCGTCCTGGTGGGCACGGTGTCCATCGAACGCTCCGAGACCTTGTCGGAAGTTCTGAAGAAGAAGAAGATTCCCCACCAGGTGCTGAACGCGCGCTATCACGAGCAGGAGGCCGGCATCATCGCCCAGGCCGGCGTGCCGGGCTCGGTGACCATCGCCACCAACATGGCCGGGCGCGGCACCGACATCCAGCTGGGCGGCAACGTGGATTTCCGCGTCGCCGAATGGCTGGAGCAGCAGACCGAAGCCGGCAAGGAACCCGACGAAGCCGAAATCGCCGCCCAGCGCGAGGCCATCGCCGCCGACGTTGCCGACAAGAAGCAGAAGGCGCTGGAGGCCGGCGGCCTGTTCGTCATCGGCACCGAGCGCCATGAAAGCCGCCGGATCGACAACCAGCTGCGCGGCCGCTCGGGCCGTCAGGGCGACCCGGGCCGCTCGGCCTTCTTCCTGTCGGTGGAGGACGATCTTCTTCGCATCTTCGCGCCGGAGCGCCTGGACACGATCATGCGCACGCTGGGCATGAAGCCCGGCGAGGCGATCCAGCATCCCTGGATGTCGAAAGCGGTGGAGACCAGCCAGAAAAAGGTCGAACAGCGCAATTTCGACATCCGGAAGAACATCCTGAAATACGACGACGTGATGAACGATCAGCGCAAGGCGATCTTCGAGCAGCGCATCGATTTCATGACTTCGGAAGACGTTTCCGACGTGGTCAAGGACATGCGCGCGGACTCCGTGGAGAGCCTGGTGGAGCGCCACATTCCGCCGAAGGCCTACGCCGACCAGTGGGACGTGGAGGGCCTGGACGAGGCGGTGAAGAAGTATTTCGCCCTCGACCTGCCGATCAGGGACTGGGCGGCCGAGGAAGGCATCGCCGACGAAGAGATCAAGGAGCGCCTCCAGAAGGCCGCCGACGAGGCCTATGCGGAGAAGGCCGCCGATATCGGCCCCGAACTCATGCGCCGCATCGAAAAGCAGCTGCTTCTGCAGACCATCGACACCAACTGGCGCGACCACCTGCAGCAGCTGGACGCCCTGCGCTCGGTGGTGGGCCTTCGCGGCTACGCCCAGCGCGATCCGCTCAACGAATTCAAGACCGAGGCCTTCTCCCTGTTCGAGCATCTGCTGGACGAGCTGCGGTTCGAAACCACGCGCACCCTGTTCAACATGCGCCTGGCGCCGAGCCGGGCCGCCCCGGCCATGCCCGAACCGCCCAAGGACATGCAGGCGCGCCATATCGATCCGGTCTCCGGCCGCAATGAAATGGCCGACGATCCCGACGCTCCGGCCGCGGGCCGTCCCGCCTCGCCCATGGCCACCCGTCAGGCCACCGCCGACATCAATCCGAACGACCCCGCCACCTGGGGCCGGGTGCAGCGCAACGCCCCCTGCCCTTGCGGATCCGGCAAGAAATACAAGCATTGCCACGGCGCGGTGAGCGCGGTTTAGGGTTCACGCTTAAAGACAAGGCGCCCCGCCCCCGTGAAGGGGACGGTTGAGACGGGGATGGCGGACGCCGCGTAGCGGAATCCCGCCCCACTCGCCCGCCGTTCAGCTCGCCGTAGAGCTCGTCTGCCGCTCTGACGACCGGCCCGAGCTGACGCGGCGGCGGTCCGGGACGGGCTTTACCTTCTTTGGCCCGGACAGGGCTCATGTCACCGATCCGGGCGAGCGCAAGCGGTAAAAAGCGCTCGCCGCTCTGCCCGCCTGCGAAAATGTCAAGGTGCGCCCTGCGCCCGGGGCCATCTGCAGACCACGGGCGGGGATGCGAAGAACCGCAAGCGGTGTCGCCCTCATCCCGGCCCCGGCGCGGGCCGCGACGACTCATGACCGCCTGGGCGAATTCGATCTTTGACCTCTTCCTGACGGAAGCCGGAACGAAAAACGGCCCCGCTCGGAAGCGGGGCCGTTCGCCAGTCTGCAATCAGTTGAGGATCAACCGCTCACATCGGCGCTGCCGATGAAGGGCAGCGGGATGCCGAACGTGTCGGCGAGGCCGGCGATGATGATGAGCGCCACTGCGATCGGAGCCAGATAGCGAATGGTGAAGCGCCAGTAGGCGAAAAAGCCGTTGGAGGCTTCGTTCAGCTCGTTGCGCATGAGCGCCTTGGACACCACCCAGCCGGTGAACAGCGCGATCAGCAGGCCACCCAGCGGCAGCAGGAACTTGCCCGAGACCACGTCCAGCAGGTTGAAGAAATCGCCCGACATGGCTGCGGCGACACCCAGCATGAAGATGATCGCCCCGAAGAACAGCGCCGATCCGACGCGGCCGAAATCCGTGTGCTCCTCACCGAAGGCGACGATCACCTGCAAAAGCGAGATCGAGCTGGTCAGCGCGGCGATGAAGGCCAGAGCGAAGAAGGCGGCGCCCACCCACTGCCCGCCGGGCATCTGGGCGAAGGCGGCCGGCAGGGTCTGGAAGAACAGGCCCGGGCCCTCGGCGGGGCTGAAGCCGAAGGCGAACACGAAGGGGAAGATCGCCAGGCCCGCGATGATCGCCACCAGCGTATCGGCGCCGGCGATGATGACGGAGGACTGGGGCAGATTGTCGTCGCGCTTGAGATAGGAGCCGTAGGTGATCATGATCGCCGAACCCACCCCGATGGAGAAGAAGGCCTGGCCCAGGGCTGCGAGCACGGTGGCCGGCTTGATCTCGCGCAGGTCCGGGGTGAACAGATAGCTCACCGCGGCGCTGAAATCGCCGGCGATGGCGGCGTAGATCACCATGCCCACCAGCATCACGAAGAAGAGCGGCATGAGAATGGTCACCGCCCGCTCGATGCCGGCGGTGACGCCGAAGCACACGATGCCCACGGTGATCAGCATGAAGAAGCTGTGCCAGGCGATGACGGTGTTGGTGTCGCCCACCAGCGCGCCGAACTGTTCGGACACGGTGGCCGCGTCCATGCCCACAAAGGCGCCCTGGATCATCTGGAAGACATAGGCCGCGACCCAGCCGGCCACGACCGAATAGAAGCACAGGATCATCACCCCGCCGGCCATGCCGACCCAGCCGGCGATGGACCAGAGCTCGGAGGCGCCGGCGTCGAAGGCCATCTTGCGCGTGGATCCCACGGCGCTGGCGCGGGCGTGGCGGCCGACGCTCAGCTCGGCGATCAGGATCGGAAACGCGATCAGCGCCACGCAGACCAGATAGACGAGCACGAAGGCCGCGCCGCCGTTCTCGCCCGCCGTGTACGGAAAGCGCCAGAAATTGCCGAGGCCCACAGAGGACCCGATGGCCGCCATCAGGAACCCGAACCGCGTATTCCAGGTGCCGTGAGACGCAGAACCGCCCATCGCCATGTGTGTAAGCTCCCTCCCCCGGCGCGCGCCCCGATGCGCGCGCTCATAGCCGCGCCGGTCACGGCTGCGGCGGATTGGCGCGGAGCCTGAGCGAAACGGCCCGAAAGATCAAGCACGCAAGCCAGATCAGAGCGATCGCGTGCTGGCCGGTGTGCGGCTCGGCGCCCCCTCCGCCCCGCGCTGACGCGCGGCGCACCTTCCCCGTGAAGGGGGAGGAGTTTGGACCCGTACAAAATGGGCGGAGGAATCCCGATTGCCGAAGCCCCAACGCCCTCCCCTTGCGGGGAGGGTGGGCCGGACCGCCAGGTCCGGGTCGGGTGGGGGCGCGGCGGGAAACCTAGCCGAACAGGCCTGCGCCCTTGGGCGGTTCGGCGCCGCGGTGGACGTGGGCGCCGAGGATCAGGCCCAGGCCGAACAGCACGGTGATCATCACCGTGCCGCCATAGGAGATCATCGGCAGCGGCACGCCGACCACGGGCAGCAGGCCCATCACCATGCCCACATTGATGAAGACATAGAGGGCGAAGGTGGTGGCCACCCCCATCACGGTGAGGCGCAGGAAGGTGGACCGGCACGAGGCCGCGATCAGCACGCAATTGGCCAGCACCAGCGCATAGAGCCCCAGCACGAACACGCCGCCGACAAAGCCGAATTCCTCGCCCAGCATGGTGAAGATGAAGTCGGTCTGCTTTTCCGGCAGGAAGTTCAGGTGGGCCTGGCTGCCTTCCATATAGCCCTTGCCGGTGGCGCCGCCGGAGCCGAGCGCGATCTTCGACTGCAGGATCTGATAGCCCTCGCCCATGGGGTCGGCTTCGGGGTCCAGGAAGGTCTGGATCCGCGACAGCTGATAGGGCGCGATGAAGTATTGCAGATAGATCCAGGCACCGGTGAGCGCGAAGCCGAGCGCGCCTAAAATCACCTTCCAGGACAGGCCGGCCATGAACACGATGGCGGCGCCGGTGGCGGCCAGAAGCACCGAGGTGCCCAGATCCGGCTGCATCAGGATGAGGGCCATGGGCGCGCCGATCATCGCCGCCGGGATGATCAGGCCGCCGAGGCTGGAGACCCTTTCCTCGGGCAGATCGTGATAATAGCGCGCCAGGGCGAGCACGAGGGCGATCTTCATGACCTCCGACGGCTGCAGGCGCATCGGCCCTATGTCCAGCCAGCGCTGGGCGCCCATGGCGGTGGCGCCGAACAGCTCCACCCCCACCAGCAGGAGAAGCGCGCCCAGATAGGCCGGATAGGCGATCCCCATCCAGAAGCGCGGCGGGAACAGGGCGACGCCCACCATGACGGCGAGGCCGCCGGAAAAGCGCACGGCGTGACGCGAGGCGTAGGGGTCCCAGGCGCCGCCCTCCACCGAGTACAGCATCCCGATCCCGATGCAGCCCAGCAGAAGGATCAGCAGCACGAAGGCCCAGTTGATCTCATAGAGTTTCTCGCGGAAGCCGCGCGGCGCGGACGGGGTGAAGACGGCCATCGCCTCAGCCCTCCGCCGTCTCGGCCGCGTCGTTGGCCGGCGCGCGCGCGACCGGTCCGACCGGCCGGGCCGCCGGATCGCGCTCGATCAGATCGCGCAGCATGGCGACGGCTGGCTGGATTGCGGCCGAAGACCCGCCGCCGTGCTCGACCACCACCACGACCGCATAGCGCGGATTGTCCGCCGGCGCGAAGCCGATGAACAGGCCGTGGTTTCGCAGCCGCCAGGGCAGGTCTTCCTGGTCGCGCACCCCGGCCGCACGCTCTTCAGGGGTGATCGAGTAGACTTGGGCGGTGCCGGTCTTGCCGCACATCTCCACGCCCTCGATCCCGAGCCCGCGACCGCCGCCCAGCGTCCAGTAGGAGGTGCCGCCCGGCTCGTGCACCACTGCGCGCAGCGCCTGGTGAACCCGTTCCAGGTTTTCCTGATTGAAGCCCAGATCCTCGAACTGATGATTGGGCCCGCGCGGAAAGAGCGTGGGCGTGACCGCCTTGCCGGTGGCCACCCGCGCGGTCATCACGGCCAGCTGCAGCGGCGAGGCGAGCAGATCGCCCTGCCCGATCCCGACATTGAACATGTCGCCCGTGGTCCAGGGCTGATTGCGGCGCGCGCGCTTCCAGGCCGGGCTGGGCACCAGGCCCTCGGCGCGCTGGGGGATGGAAATGCCGATATCGAAAAGCTGGCCCATGCCGCAGCTTATGGCCATGTCGCGCCAGCGCTCGATTCCCAGGCGCCGCGCAGCTTCGTAGAAATAGATGTCGCAGCTGGTCTTCACCGCGTCATGGTAATTGACGTGGCCGTGGCCTTCGCGCTTCCAGCAGTGGGCGATCCGGTTTCCCAGCCGCGTGGAGCCGTTGCAGAACACCCGCTCGTCCGGCTCGAACACGCCCTCGGTGAGCGCGGCGAGCGCCACCATGCCCTTCACCGTGGACGCGGGCGAATACAGACCGGTGGTCGCCTTGTTGAACAGCGGCCGGTAGGGATTGGTGTTCAGCTCGGAGAACGCGTCCTGGCCGATCCCCAGCACGAAGGCGTTGGGATCGAAGCTGGGCGATGAGACGAGCGCCAGGATCTCGCCATTGGTGACGTCCAGCGCCACCGCCGCCGCCGCCTCGCCCTCCAGGGCGGCCATGGCGGTGCGCTGGGCGCGCAGATCCACCGACAGGCGCACGTCCTGGCCGGGTATGGACGGAACCGACTGGGCGGGCAGTTCGCGGATCACCCGGCCATAGGCGTTGACCTCCACTTTCAGCTGGCCGGCCTTGCCGCGCAGGCTGTCCTCGGCGTAGGCCTCGACCCCGGAACGCCCGATCCGGAAGCCGGGATGCAGCAGCAGGGCGTCGTCATTGGCCTGACCTTCCGGCGCCGACTGCACGTAGCCGGTGATATGGGCGAAGGTCTGCGGGTGGGGATAGGTGCGCACCTCGCCCACGTCCGGCGTGATTCCCGACAATTCAGGCAGGTGCAGATTGATCCGGGTGAAGGTCTCCCAGTCCAGATCCTCGGCGATGGTCACGGGCTGAAAGCGCGGCGAGCGCGCAATGTCGCGCAATAGCCGCTCGATGCGCGCCTCGGGCAGCGGCATGAAGTGCGACAGGCGCTCGAGGGCGGCGCGCGGATCGCCGGCCTGCTCGGGCACGATCATCAGGCGATAGCTGTCGCGGTTCTCCGCGACCGGCTGATCGAACCGGTCCAGCAGGCGTCCACGGACGGGCGGCTGAAGGCGGTAGTTGAACTGGTTGTCGTCGGAGAGCGTGCGATAACGATCCTGCTCGAGGATCTGCAGCGAATACAGGCGCGCGCCGAGACCGCCGAACACGGCCGCACCCGCCACGCCCATCAGAAGGGCGCGCCGGGTAAACCGGGCCTGGCTTTCCTGCTTGTCGCGCTGCATGGCGCCTCTCTACTCCGTGATTACGGCGATTTTTGTCCCGGAAGCCTTAAGAAAACGCCGACCGCTCCCGCCGCCGGGCGAACGCCCAGGCGAAAACCGGAAACAGGAGAATGGTGAGCAATCCTTCGCCGATCAACGCCCCGAACGCCGCAGGCGCCCCGATGGCCGTGCTGCCGGCCGCCCACGCCGCGGCGTAGGCCAGCGCCCCCAGCACCGCGAACCGGGCGCTCACCGGGCCGACATCGCCGCCGCCGCCATCGGCCTCGCGGTTGCGCGCCACCATGAAGGCGGCCAGATAGGCCAGCGCCCACACGCCCATCGGTGCGCCGGTGAGCAGGTCCTGCACCAGCCCGACGAGCAGGAGGATCGGCGGCGACACGAACCAGGGCCGGCGCACCGACCACAGGAACAGCACGACCAGCGGGAAATTGATGACAACCAGCCCGGCGCCGGCCGCCCGGCCCAGTACCGCATAAGCCAGCAGGGCCAGAAACAGCGTCAGGCCGAACGCGGCGAGGCCGGGCCAGACCGATCGGTTCTCCAGCGGTGCGCGCATCAGTCCTCGCCCTCCCCGGCCGGCGCGATCACGGGCGCCAGCGACGGCGGCGCAATGTCGCCTTCCTCGGTTTCAGTCTCGCCCCCGGCGTCCTCGCCGGGCGCCGGAAAGACGGGGACGGCCTCATCCAGGGCGGAGCCTGGCGCGTCGACCGGATCGAACGGCCAGATCCACACCAGGTCGATGGGCGCGGCGCGGCTGTACAGCGCCACCCGCCAGCGCCCGTCCCGGTCGCGCACCGCATCGCCAACGGGCAGACCGCGCGGCATCACATTATCGTCGCCGGAGGTGACGATGCGGTCGCCCTCCACCAGGTCCGGCTCGCGCCCGAGATAGTCGAGCCTGGGAAAATCGGTGTTGTCGCCCACCAGCAGCGCGCGGGCGTTCGAGCGGTCGGCCATGACCGCCACCCGGCTGTTGAAGTCGGTGAGCATGAGGATGCGCGAGCTTTCACGGCCGACATCCACCGTGCGCCCGATCAGGCCGTATATGTTCACCGCCGGCAGGCCCGGCTCCACCCCGACATCGCGGCCGGCGGCCACCAGGCGCGAGCGCACGAAATCGCTGGACTGGTCTGCGACGGTCCAGGCGCTGATGCGCGTGCCCATGTCCGGCCCGTGGACGTTGAGCATGTCCTCGTAGCGCCGGTTGCGCTCCTGCAGCGACAGCGCCACGTCGCGCCAGGCGCGCAGTTCCGCGGCGCGCAGGCGCAGGCGCCGGTTTTCCTCGGCCAGCTCCATCTGGCGGCGCCACCACGGGCCCGTATTGCCCATGCCGCGCAACGGCCGGCCGGCGAGTTCGAGGACGGGAAGCGCGGCGTCGTTGAACCCGGCGCGCGCCGCGCTCAAGGGTTCGATGCGGTCTTCGGGACGATCAAGCCAGAGCAGCAATGCGGCGAGGATGACGCAGACCCCGGTCAGCGCCAGGGGAAAGCGTACGCCTTCATCAGATTGTCTGCGCCCCGGTCGTCTGGCCACGGTCGCGCGATCCTCCTATGACGCGGCGCTAGACCGCTTCGGCGAGGATCGGCCGCCACAGCCGCAGATTCTCCACCGCCTTGCCGCAGCCCAGCACGACACAGGACAACGGCTCGTCGGCGAGGCTCACGGGCAGGCCGGTGCGGTCGCGCAGCTCGGTGTCGAGATTGCGCAGAAGCGCCCCGCCGCCGGTGAGCACGATGCCCTTGTCGACGATGTCCGCGGCGAGCTCCGGCGGGGTCGCCTCCAGAGCCTGCTTGACCGCTTCGACGATCTGCTCGACCGGTTCCGACAGGGCGTCGGCGATCATCGCCTCGGTGACCACGATCTCGCGCGGCACGCCGTTCATCAGGTCGCGGCCCTTGATCTCCAGCGTCAGGCCCTCGCCCTTGGGCGGCGGCGTGGCCGACCCGATCTCCTTCTTGATGCGCTCGGCGCTGGTCTCGCCGATGAGAAGGTTCGCCGAGCGGCGGATATAGTTGATGATCGCCTCGTCCATCTTGTCGCCGCCGACGCGCACCGAGCGCGAATAGACGATGCCGGACAGGCTCATGACCGCCACCTCGGTGGTGCCGCCGCCGATGTCCACGATCATGGAGCCGGTGGGCTCGTCGATGGGCAGCCCGGCGCCGACCGCGGCGGCCATGGGCTCGTCGATGAGATAGACCTTGCGCGCGCCGGCGAGGCTCGCGCTCTCGTGGATCGCGCGCCGCTCCACCGCCGTGGCGCCGGACGGCACGCAGATCACCACCTGCGGGCTGACGAAGGCGCGCCGGTTATGAACCTTGCGGATGAAGTGTTTGATCATTTCCTCGGCGACGTCGAAATCGGCGATCACGCCGTCACGCATGGGGCGGATCGCCTCGACATTGCCGGGGGTCTTGCCGAGCATGAGCTTGGCTTCCGCGCCGACCGCCTGGACGTGCTTGCGGCCTTTTTCGATCTTGTAGGCGACCACGGAGGGCTCGTTCAGCACGACGCCGCGTCCCTTGACATAGACGAGCGTGTTCGCCGTGCCCAGGTCGATGGCGATGTCAGCGGAGAGGAGCCCGAACACGCTTGAGAACATACGTTTTCCCGATTTCTGCGGCCGCCCGGCGGCGACTCACGACGCCACGGGATTTAATTTGCAAGTGTGTTCCTTGTGCGACGGTCCGGCTTGGATTGCAAGCCATGCACAGTCCCCGCGCTCAGCCGCTCAGCGGTCATCCACAGTCGTGTCGTCATCACCGCTGTCCGGCTCCGGATCGTCGTTTGCAGCGCCGGGTTCGCCGCCGGAGTCCTCGGGGGCGTCGGACCCCGGACCGACCGGGCCTTCGTCGCTGCGCAGGAGCTTGCGCGCGTACAGCATGAAGGCCACCCAGGCCGCCGCGGCCGCGGCCAGGGCGGCCATCGCCTGCCAGCCGCCGCCTGCGAACAGCGCCATCAGCGAGCCGCCGAAGAAGGCGATGATCGCGGTCTTGGGGATCACGCCGAGACCAAGCCCCGCCAGGAAGGGCAGGAAGCTCATGCGCGACACGCCGGCGGCCATGTTGACCACGATGAAGGGCGCGCTGGGCACGATTCGCACGATCAGGCTGGCCCAGAACCCGTTCTTGCCCACGAAGGTGGAGATGCGGTTCACCGTCTTGCCGCCATAGCGCCGCACGGTCTCGGCGCCCAGGAACCGGCCCAGCCAGAAATTGACGCTGGCCGAGATCAGCGTGGCGACCCAGGAATACGCGAACCCCAGCACCGGGCCGAAGGCGAACACCGCCGCTCCGATCAGCGCGAATTGCGGCGCGCCCACGAAAGCCAGGACGATGAACAGGAGCACGGTGACGGGCAGCGCATACCACTGGCTCGACGCGCTGGAGAACCAGTCGCGCACCGAATCCTGCTCGATGTCCAGCACGAAGCGGCCGACGACGAACACGGCGACCACCAGCGCGAACAGGGCGAGCGTAATCCAGACGGCGCGAACGGCGCGCGAATCCAGCCGGGTGATGAAACGGAAAAAACGATCCATGGCGTGCGGTCTTTAAATCCAGAAAGCGTCGGCCGGGCGAAAATCAGGCCGCGGGGAGCGCGGCATAGGCGCTTCAATTATGGCGGTTATTCGGCGCGCTGACGCGATGCGCCGCGCATCGCCCTGCCCGCCTTCTCCAGGGGATGCTCGCCCGCTTCGGCGCGCATGTCGAGCAGGCGCGCGCGGCCGTTCTCGTAATCGGCCACCCAGCGCCTCGCAAAATCGCCGGCGGTGACGTCCCTGACGATGGCTTCGAACACCGGACGCACCGCGTCGCGGATTGCGCCCTCCACCTCGTGGGCGCCGAATTCGGCGGTGTCGGAGATCGCCGCGTACATGCCGTGAATCCCGCGCTCATGGATCAGCTCGGCGATGTATTTCAGCTCGTGGACGGTGTCGATATAGGCCATTTGCGGGCTGATCCCTGCGGCCGTGAGCTGCTCGAAGCCCTCGCGGGCGAGCGCGCACATGCCGCCCACCAGCACCGCCTGCTCGCCGAGAATGTCGGCGAGCGCCTCTTCCTTGAAGCTGCTCTCGTGAATTCCGGCCCGGCCGCAGCCCAGTGCGGCGAGATAGGCCGTAGCGATGGCGCCCGCCTCGCCGGTGGCGTCCTGGTGCACGGCGTAGAACCCCACCAGCCCGCCGCCCTTTTCAAACGCCGTGCGCACCGCCCCGCCCGGCCCCTTGGCGGCCGCGAGCACTACGTCGAAGCCTTCGGGCGGAACCACCAGGCCGTAATCGATCGAAAAGCCATGGCAGAACATCAGGCACTGGCCGGGGCGCGCATGGGGTTTCAGGCGCGTCTCCCAGATCTCCTTGTGGGCCTCGTCGGCGGCGAGGATGGAGAGCACGTCGGCGCGCCGCGCCGCATCCTCCAGGCTCACCACCTTGAACCCGTCGCCGCGCGCCGTTTCAGCCGAAGCCGAGCCGTCGCGCAGGGCCACCAGAATGCGCTCCACCCCCATGTCCCGCAGATTAAGCGCATGGGAGCGCCCGTGATTGCCGTAGCCGATGAGCGCCAGCGTGCGCGCCCGGATCGGGGACAGGTCGATATCGGCCTCGTAAAGCGGCATTCAGCGGGCTCCGAATTCAGACGTCAGGATGCGGGCAAGCTCGGCGCGCTGATCGCCGGGGTCAAGACTTTCGATCCGGGCCCAGCCGGGGTGCTGGTTGGAGAACCAGGTGAATTGCCGCTTGGCGTAGCGCCGGGAGTCCCGCTTGGCGAGCTCCAGCGCCCACTCCAGATCCGTCTCCCCGGACAAATGCGCCAGCAAGGGCGGCAGGCCCACAGCCTTCATGGCGGGAAGCGCCGGATCGAGGCCGCGCGCCGCGAGCGCGCGCGCCTCGTCCAGCGCGCCGGCCTCCATCATGGCGTCGAAGCGCGCCTCGATCCGGGCGTAGAGCGTGTCGCGCGGCGGCTGGATCACCACGCCGCGCCAGCGGGCCGGATCGATCAGGGGATGCGTCTCCGCCTGCAGCTCAGACAGGGGCCGCCCGGTCGCCCGCTTCACCGCGATTACGCGCATCAGGCGCTGGCGGTCGCCGGCCTTGATACGGGCGGCGTACGCGGGATCGGCCGCCTCCGCCTCGGCGCGCAAGGCCTCCAGCCCGCCACGGTCGTAGAGCGTGTCGATCTCTGCGTTGACGGCCTCGGGGATGTCCGGAACCGGGGCGAGGCCCTCGGTGAGCGACTTAAAATACAGCCCCGTCCCGCCGACCAGGATCGCCGTGCGGCCTCGCGCCGTAATATCCTTTATGCGCTCCAGCGCCAGCCGCGCCCAGCGCCCGGCCGAGCATCGCTCGCCAGGATCGATCTCGGCGAACAGGTGATGGGGGGCGGCGGCCCGCTCCTGCGCGCCCGGACCGGCGGCGATGACATCCAGCCCGGCATAGACCTGCATGGAGTCCGCGTTGACGATCTCGCCGGAAAGCGCCTGCGCGGCGTGCAGCGACAGCGCCGTCTTGCCGCTGGCGGTGGGTCCGGCGAGGAGGAGGATGTCGGGGGTCATCCCCTACCCCCGCAGCGTCTCCAGCACGTACTGGCCCTGCCGGTTGAGGCTGAACAGGAGCGGGCGGCCGCCCGCCTGCTCGACCAGGTCGCGCGCCGCGTCCAGCGTGTCCACGCGGGTCCAGGCGATTTCCTCAACCACATCGCCGGGACGCACCTTGCCGGCGGCGTCGCTGGCCGGATCGATCTCGACGACCACCAGCCCGTCCGCGTCGGGATGGATGCGGAAGCGGCGGCGCAGGGCGTCGGTGAGCGGCTCCAGCGTCATGCCGAACAGCGTGCCGGTGTCGTCAGGCGCCGCCGCCCCCGACCCCGACGACTCTTCGGACGGGTCGCCGGGCGCTCCGGCGCCGGCGGGCATGCGCGCGGCGGCGCCCTCGTCCAGCCGCTCCACCGTGACCGAGACCATCACCGGCTCGCCGCGACGGAAGACCTCAACGCTGACCTCGCTGCCCGGCGCGGTGTCGGCGACGATGCGCGGCAAAGCGCGATCGTCGGCCACAGGCCGTCCGTCGAAGGCGAGCACGACGTCGCCGGTCTCAAAATCGGCGTCGGCGGCGGGGCCTTGAGGGTCGATACGGGTGATCACCGCGCCGCGCGCTTCCGACAGCCCCATGGCCTCGGCCATTTCCGTGGTCACAGGCTGCACGTTCACCCCAAGCCAGCCGCGCCGCGTCTCACCGAACGCCACCAGCTGCTCGACCACCGGGCGCGCCACGGCGCTGGGCACCGAAAAGGAGATGCCGACGCTGGCGCCGGTGGGCGAGAAGATCGCCGTGTTCACCGCGATCACCCGCCCGTCCATGTCGAACAGGGGTCCGCCGGAATTGCCGCTGTTGATCGCCACGTCAGTCTGCAGATAGTCGTCATAGCGCCCGCCGATTTCGCGCCCGCGCGCGCTGATCACACCGGCGGTGAGCGATCCGCCGAGGCCGAACGGGTTGCCGATGGCGACCACCCATTCGCCCACCCGCGCCGCATCGGAGTCGCCCCATTCCACGAAGGGCAGCGCCGCCCCGGCCTCCACGCGCAGCACAGCAATGTCGGTGGCGGGATCGCGCCCGATGATCTCGGCGGGAAGGATGCGTCCGTCCTGAAACACCACTTCGACCTCGTCGGCCTCGTCGATGACGTGATTGTTGGTGACCACCAGACCCTCCGCCTCGATGACGAAGCCGGACCCCAGCGAGCGCGCCATGCGCGGGCCTTCGCCCAGAAGATCGTTGAAGCGCTCCAGCGGCGAGCCGGGCGGGAAGACCGGCATGCCGTCCTCGTCGCCGAGACGCTGGGCGGTGGCGATGTTCACCACGGCCGGGCTCAGCCGGTCATTGAGATCGGCGAACCCGTCATTGGGCTGGGCGTGCGCGGTGAACAGCGGCGCGCCGGTCAGCATGACAAGGGCGCAGAGAAGGGCGGACAGGCGCGTCAGGCGCATGGAGGCTGCTCCGATCCGGGAGAGATGATCGATTAACGAATCTCTAACACGCCCGCGCCGCGCTCCGCCATGGCGGGCATGCGTTTCAGGCGCCTTGCGCGAGCCAGACCAGAACCACGCCCAGGGCCAGCGCCGCCAGGCCCGCCATACGAAGACGGCCGGGCTCTGAGAGCCCGGCCGCCGCCGCGATACGTTTCATGAAACCCGGCGCTGCGGCGTAGAGCGCGCCCTCAAGGGCGAGCGCCACGCCGAGGCCGAGCAGCAGGGTCTCGGCCACGCCTAGTTTCGGTCGCCGGTCCGGGAGCCGAAGTACTCGAAGAACTCCCCGTCCGGCGGCACGATCACCGGGGTGCCGTCGCGAACCGCGTTTTCATAGGCGATCATCGAGCGATAGAAATCGAAGAACTCCGCATCCTGGCCGTAGGCCTCGGCGTAGACCCTGTTGCGCAGGGCGTCGCCTTCACCGCGGATGCGGTCGGCTTCGGCCTGGGCGTCGGCGCGGATCACCGTGGCTTCACGCTGGCCGCCGGCGCGGATTTCACGGGCGCGCTCCTCGCCCACGGACCGGATCAGCTGGGCTTCCTGCTGACGTTCCGAGGCCATGCGCTGGAAGACCTGCTCGGCGACCTGCTGGGGCAGATCGGCGCGCAGGATGCGCACGTCGATGACCTCGATGCCGAGATCCTGGTTCTCGACCTGGGCCGCCACCGCCGCCTCGATCCTGTTCATCAGGCTCGAGCGCTGGCCGGAGATCACCTCGTTGGAGGGGATCGAGGCGATTACGCCGCGCAGCGTGTCGTCCATGATCGGACGCAGACGATCGCGCAGGCCGCGCTCGTCGCGGACGGTCTGGTAGACCCGCAGCCCGTTGGTGATTCGGAAGCGCAGGAAGGCGTCCACGACCAGGCGCTCCTGGTCGGCGGCGAGGATTTCCGCCGGACGCATGTCGTATTCCTGGTTGCGCTTGTCGAAATAGATCACGTCGTCGATGAAGGGCGCCTTGAAGTGCAGGCCCGGATCTTCATCGCCGACTTCGTTGACCACGGCTGTGACGGTGCCGAAGCGCAGCACGAGCGCTTGCTGGCGTTCGTCCACGGTGTAGGTGGCCGTCGACGCCACGATGGCGACGATGATCACCAGCGCCGCGATAATGATTGCGATGATACGCATGGCTTAATTGCCTCCCTGGCCGGGTCGGGCCGTGTTGGATCGCAGGCCTTCGCCGCCCTGTCCGGAGCCGGCCGCATCGGAGCGCTGGCCGCGGCTGCGACCCAGCTGGTCAAGCGGCAGGTAGGGCACGGCGCCCTGACCGTTATCACCGCTCTGGTCGAGGATTATGAGCTCGGAGCGTCCGAGCACCCGTTCCATGGTCTCCAGATACATGCGCCGGCGCGTGACGTCGGGCGCCAGAGCGTATTCCTGATAGATCGAGTTGAAGCGGGCGGCCTCACCTTCGGCCAGGGCCACCACCTGCTCGCGATAGCCGCGGGCCTCTTCAAGCAGACGCACGGCTTCACCGCGCGCCTCGGGCACCACCTGGTTGGCGTTACGGCGCGCTTCCAGCTGGATGCGCTCGGCGTCCTGCCGGGCCCGGTCCACATCACGGAAAGCGTCGATCACCGCGGCCGGAGCCGAGGATTCGACCAGCTGGACCTCGAGCACCTGGATGCCCGCCTCATAGGTGTTCAGGGTCTCCTGCACGATGCTGCGCGCGCGGTTCGCCGCCTCGACCCGCCCGGTGGTGATGATCGGGATCAGCTGGCTGGTGCCGACCACTTCACGCATGGCCGATTCGGCCACCGCCTTCACGGTGCCCTCGGGATCGCGGACATTGAACAGGAAGTCGCGAACGCCGTCGGGATAGCTGAGATCGACCCGCCACTGCACGACGAAGTCCACGTCGACGATGTTCTCGTCCTGGGTGATCATCAGGCTTTCCGCGTCCGTGACGCCCACCGTCACCGAATTGGTGGTGGTCACCTCGGGCAGCAGAACGGTCTCGACCGGATAGGGCAGCTTGGGATGGGGCCCCGATCCGGTCGTGCGGTCATACTCGCCGAAGCGCAGCACCATGCCGGCCTGATCGGCGCCGACGATATAGTAGAAATTGCCAGGCCAGACGAGCCAGGCGACCGCCACGACCAGCGCCGCAACGCCGATCAGCCCGCCGCCGCCCTTGCCGCCGCCGGAGCCGGAACCGGAGCCGGACGGTCCGCCGCCCTTGCCGCCGAACTGGCTCTTGAACCAGCGCTGGGCGCGCCGGACCAGCTCTTCAAGGTCAGGCTCGTTGCCCGGACCGCCCTGACCGCCGCCGGGACGGCGCGGACCCTGGCCCCAGGGATTGTTGTTATTGTTGCCGCCGCCGCCGGAGCCCCAAGGGCCTCCACCGCCTGAATTATCATTCCAGGGCATATAGTTCCCCGCTCCCATCATGGATGTCGCGTTTATGTTCGTTAGTCCCGTATGTGGCGGGTTGCGCGCTCCGGTTCAAGTAAAACCGGGTGCGACCCGCCGCGGCGCCTCAGCGGCGGCGCTCATCCGGGCGCGGATCGCCGCTCCAGCAGCCGCAGCGTGAAGCCGGCGTCGTCGCCTTCCGCCGGCGCGACGGTTTCAGCGCTGATCTCCCGCCACGCCTCGGGATCGAGGTCGGGAAACACCGCGTCGCCCTCGGGCTCCAGATCCACCTGCGTCAGATAGATGCGGTCCACCCGGTCCAGCATGTCGGCGTAGAGCTGCGCCCCGCCGATCAGGCAGATTTCGCCGGCGCCGGATTCGGCCGCCGCCGCCGCACCGGCGTCCAGCGCCGCCTCGACGGACGACACAACCTGGGCGCCGGCGGCCGCGCTCATGGATCGGCTGACGATGATGTTGGGCCGGCTGGGCAGCGGTTTCTTCGGCAGGCTCTCCCAGGTCTTGCGGCCCATGATCACCGGCTTGCCCAGCGTCACCTGCTTGAAGCGCTTCAGGTCGGAGGGAATGCGCCAGGGCAGGTCGCCGTCCCGGCCGATCACGCCGTTCCTCGCGACGGCGACGACGATGGCGAGGCGGGGCCGGGTCATACCGCCACCGGCGCCTTGATCGCCGGATGCGGATCATAGCCGTCCAGCGTGATGTCCTCGTACTCGAACGCGAACAGATCCGTCACGCCCGGGTTCAGCGTCAGCGTCGGCAGGGGACGGGCCTCGCGCGAAAGCTGCTCTCTCACCTGGTCCACATGGTTGGAATAGATGTGCGCATCACCGAACGTGTGAACGTATTCGCCGGGCTCATAGCCGGTGACTTTCGCCACCATGGCCAGCAGGAGGGCGTAGCAGGCGATGTTGAACGGCACGCCGAGGAACATGTCGGCCGAGCGCTGGTAGAGCTGCAGGTGCAGCCGGCCGCCCAGCACCTTGAACTGGAACAGGGTGTGGCAGGGCGGCAGGGCCATGGAGGGCACGTCGGCGGGGTTCCAGGCGCTGATCACGTGGCGGCGGCTGTCCGGGCTCGCCTTGATCTGCGCGATCAGGCCGGCAAGCTGGTCTATCGCCTCGCCGTTCGGCCCTTCCCAGCGCCGCCACTGCTTGCCGTAAACCGGGCCGAGCTCTCCGTTCTCGTCGGCCCACTCGTCCCAGATCGAGACGCCGCGTTCCTGCAGCCATTTGATGTTGGTGAGTCCCTTGATGAACCACAACAGCTCCACCGCCACGCCCTTGAAGAACACCTTCTTGGTGGTGAGCAGCGGGAAGCCGTCAGCGAGGTCGCACCGGATCTGGCGGCCGAACACGCCGCGCGTGCCCGTGCCCGTGCGGTCGGTCTGATCCTCGCCGGTCTCCAGGATCTCGGCGAGGAGATCCAAGTAGGCCCGCTCGAGGGGCGAGCCGGTGTCAGGACGAGAGTCGGCGAGCGCCATGGCGGGCTCCTCTTGCAAGGCGGCTCCTTATGGTAACGCGCCGGGCGATTCGTTAAAGGCGCGTGGCGCCGCGTCGACGGGCGCGGGCGTGGAAAAGCGGCGCAAACCGCGGTTGCGGCCGATTTGTAACTTGTGCGCTCGCGAGCCTTGTGACGATATTTTACGGAACATTAACAGAACAAACTAAAGGGACAGGCCATGATCGGATATGTGACGCTGGGGACGAACGACCTGAAGAAGGCCGTGGCGTTTTACGACAAGATCGCCGCACTGCTGGACACGCCGCGCATGATGGAAGGCGAGACCTATGTCGCCTGGGGCGCGATGGACGGCGGCGCCGGGATCGGGGTGATGAAACCGTTCAACGGCGAACCGGCGAGCGTAGGCAACGGCGTGATGGTCGCGCTGCTCGCGCGCGACGCCGCCCATGTGGACGAGATCTATCGCACCGCGCTTGAAAACGGCGGCTCCGACGAGGGCGCGCCCGGACCGCGCGGAGAAGGGTTCTACACCGCCTATTTCCGCGATCCGGACGGCAACAAGCTGAACGCCTTCGTGATGACCGGCGGACCCGCCGCCTAGCCTCGTCCAGCTTCGTCTTCCGGGCAGGTCTGTTGCGTGCGGCGCTCCACCGCGCGCAGCAGGCTTCCCGGAAGGAGGTGACCGGGCGTCCAGCCGGTTTCGATCCCGGCGCCCTCCAGCGTCCGGGCGAGCCAGACATTGCAGGTCTGGACCACGTGGTAGCGCGAGGCGGCCGGAAAGAAGGCGCTGCGCCGGGTCAGGCCGTCGCGGACCGGTCCGCCGGCGATCTCAGCCTCGACGAGCGCCGCCAGCTGATCGCGCGTCGCGCCGGACACCGCTACGTCCACATGATCCTGGCGGAACGCCGTGCGCGGATCGCGCCCATGGGCCGAAACATGAATCACGGCCGCGGTGGGCCAGGCGATCGCCGCGACTGCGCGCGAGGCGGTGAGCGGCTCGGGATAGGCGCGTGCATCGCCCCATCCCACCGCGACCCACTCGGCCTCGGGAAACGCGGTGCGCACCGCCCCCGACGGTGGAAAGGCTGATGCCGGCAGGTACAGCCCGGCGTGCCAGTCGTTCGAGCTGAGCGCAATCCGCGTGCAATCGCCTGCGGGCGGCGCGGAGACTTCGCGCGGCCCGGCGCACGCCGCCAGGGCGAGCGAGGCGGCGCAGGCAAGGGCGGCGGCGAAACGGAAGCAAACCGTAGCCTGGGTCATGCCGTGCGTCCTTTTGTCCGTCGCGAAAAATAGAATTTCCTTGGAACGCGCCACGCCGGGCTTCGTTTGCAGCTGCGGGATTCGTGTCGAGCGTGCACCTCCCGACGGACGACCGCAACGGCTGCGAAAGGCCTTCCACCCATGATCAACTATGAGAACTTCTTCGCCTTCGAATACTGGCAGTACGAGGTGATACGCCACGCGTTCGGGCTTACTGTGGCGGTGTTCGCCGCTTCGCTTGTGTATTTCGCCATGACCGCGAAAAGCGTGCTGCCGCGCTATCGCGCCACGTCGGCGATTTCGGCTGTGGTGATGGTGTCGGCCGCGATCGAGATTTTCACCCTCTGGCTCCTGTGGAATCAGGCCTACGCCTATGATGCGGGCGCAAACACCTTCGCAAGGGTGGAGGGCCAGGTCTTCTCCAACGGCTATCGCTACGCCAACTGGCTCATCGACGTCCCGATGCTGCTGACCCAGTTCCTGGTGGTGCTCGGCTTCACCGGCGCCGCCTTCTTCCAGCGCTGGTGGAAGCTCACCCTGGCCGGGGTGCTGATGATCGTCACCGGCTATATCGGCCAGTATTACGAGCCGCAGGTCGCCGGATTCGAAGACGGATCGGGCCTGGGCTTCTGGATCTGGGGGATCATCTCCTGGCTGATCTTCTTCTATCTCCTGTTCGCCGCAAACAGCGCGTTCAAGGCCGGGATCGGGAATCTGGACGCGTCGGTCCAGCCGAGAATGCGTCTGGCCTGGCGGATCCTGTTTTTCACCTGGTGGCTCTACGGCTTCGCCTATCTGGTGCCGGGCATCCCCGTGATCGGCGACGACCCGAACTTCGTGGTGGTCCGCCAGATCATGTACACCACCGCAGACATCGTCTCGAAGACGGTCTTCGGCGTGGTGCTCACCATCGTGGCGACCAAGCAGAGCGCCGTGGAGGATCCACGCTACGCCAACGGCGAGCCGGAGCCGGCGATGGACAAGCCGGCGCCCACGGGCGGCCAGTCCGGCGCGGCGCGCGCCGGCCGGTAGGACCGCGCCTGCCGGGGGTCGGCCCTTCGGGTCGACCCCCGGCAACCTTGGCCAGCGCGGCCGGCTGAGAGTGCGCCCGGCGCCGCAAGGCGCATGCGCCCCTCTTTCATAGTCCGGACCATGCGCCTATATTCAATTCGTCCGCTTCGGCGGACTATGGCGATAAACGCGCGTGTAATAACCAGACCGGACCCGGGTGCGAATCCCGGCGGCTCCACCAACACCTCCACCGTTCGTTGGACGGGTTTTGAGGGGCCGAATAGGATCGACGGATGGCTAAAGACGTGGCTTTCGCCCGAATGGGCTTCGTTACCAGCCCGTTTCAAGTAGTTGCCAACGACAACTATGCTGAAGAGATGGCTCTCGCTGCGTAGCAGCGCGGGTTTCTCGCACTTAAGTCCTGATCTCTAGCAAGATCAGGCGGGGTTCGGGGGCGCCTGGCAACAGAAGCCCCCACTTCCTTAATCGCCTTGCGTCGGACGCCCTTCGGCCAGGAATACGGCCGGTGCGCAGGGCGTCTGCACACCGCCTGCGTCTCGGCCTGCACGAGAGGCGGGGCGGCGCCCTTGCCGCGGCCGAACCCACGGACTAGGTCTGAACGCGTTCAATTTATTGGAACGCCCCCCATGCCCCTCACCGACTGGCGTCTTCACGACGCCGTGCTCTTCGTTCAGGTCAAGGACGACCGCACCGAAGCCGGGCGGATGACCGCCTATGGCGCAATCGCGGACCTCGCCCGCGCCCATGCGGTGCGCGGCCTCGTCGTGGAGCCGCGTCCCTTCGACGCCGAACACGACGCGCCCCGGCGCCTGGCCCATCACGAGGCCGTGGCCGAGCTCATCGCCGCGTCGGGGGTCAGCGTCTACCTGCTGGTCTGGCCAAGGGCGTGCGCGGATGCGCGTCATCACATTTTCGCCATCCAGAGAATCGGTCTCACAGCCCGTCGCTGCAGCGGGCGGGACGGCGCGCTGGCGCTCGCCCGGCGCCTGACCGCAGAGCCCCCGCGGTAAGCCTCACCCGTACATTCGGGGACCGGCGACCTACGCCGCGCCGCGGCGCGGCGCGCGGGCTTCGAGGATCGTATCCAGCAGCGCGTCCGGGCGCAGCGGCTTGGCGACGACCCCGTCAAAGCCTTCGGCGCGATAGATCCGGATCTGGTGATCCATCACATTGGCCGTCATGGCGATCACCGGAACGCCGGCGCCGCGCGGCGCGGCGCGGATGGCGCGCAGCGCCGCAATCCCGCCCATCTCCGGCATCCGGATATCCATAAGCACCAGGTCGAACGCCTCCGCAGCGAACAGCTCCACGGCCTCGCGGCCGTTGGACGCCAGGCGGACCCTCGCTTCGGCCGGGCGCAGCAGGCCCGCCGCCACCAGGCGGTTGGTCTCGCTGTCGTCGGCCACCAGAACGCGAATATCCTTCAGGCCGGCCACGAGGTCCGGCGCCGGCGTTTCGTCCTCGTCATGCTCGGCACCCTCGGGGTCCGCCGGCGGCAAGGCGAGGCGCACCGTGAACCGGCTGCCCTCGCCCGGCGCGCTGGCGGCGTCCAGAGAGCCGTCCATCAGATCGACGATCCGGTGCACGATGGACAGGCCGAGCCCGGTGCCGCCGAAACGCCGCGTGGTGGAGGCATCGGCCTGGGCGAAAGGCTCGAAGACGGCTGCGAGCTCGTCCTCGCTCATGCCGCAACCTGTGTCGGTGACGGTGATGACGATCTCGTCCACTCCGCCTCCCGGCGCCGCCTCAAGGGTCACCGCACCCTCACGCGTGAACTTGACCGCGTTGGAGAGCAGATTTCCGAGCACCTGGGTCAGGCGCAGCCGGTCACCCATGCGCGGCGCCGTGAAATCGAACCCGGGTTCGAGGCGCACGATGAAGTCCACACCCTTGGCCTGCGCCGCTTCGCCATGAAGCGACTCCACATGGTCGAACACCTCGCTCAGGGCGAACGCGTCGGCTTCCAGCGCCATGCGGCCGGCCTCGATCTTGGAGAGATCGAGAATATCGTTGAGGGTGGACAGGAGCTGGTCGCCGCAGGCCCGGATCAGCAAGACCGAACGGCGCTGCGCGTCGTCAAGACTGCTGGCGGCGAGCACGTCGGCCATTCCCAGCACGCCGTTGAGCGGAGTGCGGATCTCATGGCTCATATTGGCCAGGAATTGCGACTTGGCGCGGTCGGCGGCTTCGGCGCGGCGCTTCTCCTGTGACAGCGCCTCCATGGCCGCCGCCATCTCGCGCCGGAACACTGACGCGCCCGCCCAAGCGAACAGGGTGGAGGCCATCATCGCGGCCGCCAGCTGAGGCGCCCAGTGCGGCGCTTCTCCTGACACCGTGTACATCACCCAGGTCGCCGCTTGGGTCGCCGCCGCGACAAGCGCTGCAATCAAGCCGTCCCGCCCTCCCAGGATGAGGGTGAAGGTCAGGACGATCGGAATGAGCAGGACGTTGCTGACATTTGTAACCCGTCCGTTGATCAGCGCCAATACGACCAGCGAGGCGACCACGAAGCCGCCGAGCACGCGGGCGCGCATCGCGAAGCCCGGACGGCCCGAGTTGATATAGGCCGGGGCCAGAGCACAGGTGAGCGAGGTGAGCGCGCTCAGCGTAAGAATGAAAGCGTCCTCGGGAAGGTAGCGCAGATTAACCAGCGTCAGACCCGAACCCACCGCCGCGGCCATGATCGAGAACACCGACAAGGCGCGGGCGGCCGCGACCCCGAGCCGGTCAGCGGGGTCGTCGGCAGGCCAGTACCGGCGCTTGATCTGCATGGCGCTCTCCCATGATGCACGATGTGTTAAGCCTAACGCAGCGGCGGTTTACGAGTCGTGCACGCCGCCGCGTCTTGAGAAGCGCAAGCGCAGCCCGCCGCGGGGCCGCAACGTCACCTGCATCACCGGCTCCACCGGCTCGTCCACCGGCTCGATGTCCAGCGCCTGAACGATCTGTGCGAGGATGAGCGACGCCTCCAGCATGGCGAACTGGGCGCCGAGGCAGGCGCGCGGCCCGCCGCCGAACGCCAGGAAGCGATAGCGGTCTACCGGGCGGCGCTCCGGGCTCCAGCGATCAGGATCAAAGCGCTCAGGGGTGTCCCAGTACGCGGGATTGCGGTGCAGGGCGTAAATGGCGAGCAAGGCCACATCGCCCTTTTTCACCGGCGTCCCGCAGATCTGCGTATCGCGCACGGCGCGCCGGCCCAGCGCCGGGGCGGGCGGAAACAGCCGCAGCGCCTCCTCGATCACCTGGCGGGTGAAGGTCAGGCGGGCGCTCTCCTGAGCCCCGGGGTCGGCGACGCCTGCAAAAACCGCGTCGGCCTCCGCCCGCACCCGCGCCTGAGCCTGCCGGTCATGGGCCAGACAATACAGCGACCAGGTCAGGGCGATGGCCGTGGTCTCGTGTCCGGCCGCCACAAACGTCATCAGCGTGTCGCGGATATCGATGTCGGAAAGACCGGCGCCGGTGTCCGCGTCTCGCACATCCAGCAGCAGGGACAGCAAGTTGCCCGCATTCTCCGCGCCGCCGGCTGCAGGGGCCGCCGCCCGCCGGCGCCGGATCTGGTCCAGCGCCGCGGCGCGAAACGTCTTCAGCGCCCGGCGTCCGCCGCCGCTCATCGCCCGCGGCGCCCATTCGGGAAGGGGCAGGAGGTCGGCGTAGCGCAAACGGCCGATTTCTTTGAGGAGCCGCTCGATCGCCGCGCGCACCTTGGCCCGATCAAAACCGTCCGTGTCGGTGAACAGCGCCTGCTCGATGATCTGGAAGGTGGTGTCGTTCATGACGCCGTGAACCTCCACCGGCTGGGGCCCGGCGGCGAGGCGCTCGATCGCGCCGCGACCGGCCGCACTCATCAGCGGCGCGAACCGGGCGATGCGCTTCTTGTAGAGGGCCGGCTGCAGCGTCATGCGCTGGCGCCGCCAGCTCTCTCCGTGCGCGGTGAGGATCGCGTCGCCCAGGATTGGTTTGAGCATGCGCAGGATCAGGGGCGATTTTCGCCAGGCCTCGAAATCGTCCTGCATCACCGCGCGGATCTCGTCGGGACCGGCGAGATAGTGCACCGAGCGCGAGCCCAGCGGGGCGACGTGGTGGCCGCTGGCGTAGACCGATTCAGGCAGGATCGAAATCGGATTGTCGCGCAGGGCCTTGATCCGGTCGGCCAGGCTGGCTCCGGCCGGCATGGGCCGCACCGCGGCGGGGATGAAGCGCGCGCCGGAGACGCCCGCTGCGTTTCGGCTGGTGTCGTCCATGGCGCCGCCCCGTCCCCCTTCCTCTGTCCTACCCGGCGCCGCACATCCTGTCAGCAGCAGTGCGACTCAATTGACGCGCACGGCTCACGCGATACCCTCTCGCCGTTGCAGGAGCTGGCAAGGGGCGCGGAACGCTTGGCGAAAGACCTCATGGGATACGACCGCATGGCGCAGGACGCCCTGCGCGGCGTCGTGAAGCAGGCGATCGAGCGTGCGGCCAGCCCCGGCGGCCTGCCCGGCGCGCACCATTTCTATCTCACCTTCCGCACCACCGACCCGGCCTGCGATATCGATGAGAGCCTGATGAAGGCCTATCCCGACGAGATGACCGTGGTGCTCGAGCACCAGTTCTGGGACCTCAACATCGATGACGCCGGCTTCGAAGTGACGCTGAAATTCGGCGGCGTTCCGAAATATCTCGGCGTGCCGTGGCGCGCGGTCACCCGCTTCCACGACCCCAGCGTCGGCTTCCGCCTGCATTTCGATTATGTCGAGCCCGCCCCCGGCGAGGCCGGTGCGAAAGGGACCGCCGCGGCCGAAAGCGGCGGCGAGGCCACCGTGGTGAGCCTGGAATCCTTCCGCAAGAAGGACTAGCCCGGTGAGCGACTCCGGCGCGAAAGGCGACGACGCGCGCGACGCGGCGATCCGCGACAAGCTCATGGCGATTCTGTCGGCGCCGGAAAACCTGCCCCCCGCCACGAAACATCTGGGCTACGAACTCTCCGATCTCGATCCGGACACCGGGCGCGTGGAATGCTGGTTCACCGCCCGACCTGAATTTCGCAACCCGAACGGCTCGGTCCAGGGCGGCATCGTCTCGGCTTTTCTGGATGAGGCCATGAGCCTTTCGGCGCTGGTCTCCGCCCATCTCAAGGCCGCCGTGCCGACGCTGGAGATGAAGACCACCTTTCTGCGGCCCCTGATGAGCGATCGCTGCCGCTGCATCGGCGAAACGGTCAGGCTCGGGCGCAGCGTCGGCTTCACCGAAGGCCGCCTGTTCAACGCAGACGGGATCCTGTGCGCCACCGCCAGCGCCACCGCCGCGATCCGTCCCTTCGACGCCGAGGACCGCGCAGGCGCCTCGGCCCCGCCGCCGACCCCGCCGCCGACCGATGGCGGCTAGCCCCGCCGGCGCGCGATGAGCGGCGAAGGCTCTTATCAGGGCAAGGCGGCGAGCCTTGCGGTCATCGCCGCATGCCAGGTGCTGGCTTTGTCGGTGTGGTTCGCCGGCGCGGCGGCGCTGCCCGGGCTCGACGCGGCCCGGCCCCTCACCCCGTTCGAAAGCGCAGCCCTGTCCAGCGCGGTGCAGCTGGGCTTCGTGGCCGGGGCGCTGGCGAGCGCCTGGCTCGGCCTTTCCGACCGGTTCGATCCGCGCAAGGTCTTCGCCGCCGGCGCCGGCCTCGCTGCGGCGGCGAGCGGGCTGGCGCTGCTGGCCGAACCCGGCGGGCCGGCGATGATCGGCCTTCGCCTCGCGTCGGGCGCGGCGCTGGCCCTGGTCTATCCGGTGGGCATGAAGCTCGCCGCAAGCTGGGCGAAGGGCGATTCCGGATTTCTGGTGGGCTTGCTGGTGGGGGCCCTGACGCTGGGCTCGGCCCTTCCCCATCTCGCCGCGCCGCTGCTGGGCGATCTCGACTGGCGGGCGCCGTTTGCAGGATCGGCGCTGGCCGCGGCGCTCGCGGCCGCCTTCATCTTCGCCGCCAGCGCCGGTCCCGCCTTCGCCCGCGCCCCGGCGTTCCGGCCCGGCGCGGTTCTCCTGGCCCTGAAACGCCGCGACATAGCCGCGGCCAATGTGGGCTATCTCGGACATATGTGGGAGCTGTACGCCTTCTGGGCCTGGACCGGGGCCTTCATCGCCGCCTGGCGCGGTGCGCGCGGGCTCAGCGCCGGACCGGAGATCGGCCTGTTCACCTTCGCCGTCGTGGCGGTGGGCGCTGCAGGCGCGCTGGCGGCGGGCCGGCTCGCCGACCGGTTCGGCCGCGCCGAGATCGCCGGCGGCGCGCTGGCGTTGAGCGGTCTGTGCGCCCTCGCCTCGCCGCTGGCCTGGGGCGCGCCGGGCTTTGTGCTCGCGGCGCTGCTGCTGGTCTACGGGATCACCGTCATTGCGGACTCCGCACAGTTTTCGGCCGCCATCGCAGAGCTGGCGCCGCCGGGCCTCGCCGGCTCCCTGCTCACCCTGCAGACCGCGCTCGGATTCGCCCTGACCGTGGTGAGCGTCCAGCTTCTGCCGGCGTGGGCCGAGGCGATCGGCTGGCGCTGGGCCTTTGTCCCGCTGGCCGCCGGGCCGGTGCCGGGGGTCATCGCCATGGGGGTTCTGCGCCGGGAGATGCGGAGTTGAGGAGCTCTGTCCTCCCCCTTCAGATCATCCTGATCCACTTGAAGATCGCCAGCTGCACCGCGCCGATCCCCACCAACATGGCGCACACGACCCAGAAGGCGTAGCCCGCCTCGGCGCCGGGAATGCCGCCGACATTGATGCCCAGGAGCCCGGTGATCAGGCCCAGCGGAAGGAAAATCGCCGCCACCACCGAGAGCACCAGCGTATAGCGGTTCATCTGCTCGGCCCGCTTTTCCATGAGCTGGTCATGGACCAGGGCGGCGCGTTCGCGCACGGCCTCGAGCTCTTCCAGAATGCGCGTGGTGCGGTCGCCGGCCTCGCGCAGGCGCGAGCGGTCACGGTCGTCGAGCCAGGTCAGATCCTCGATGGCGAGCGTGGTGAGGGCGTCGCGCTGGGGCGCGATATAGCGGCGCAGGATGATCGCCTCGTGGCGGATGTCGGCGAGCTCGGCGCGGGCCTCGTCGACATTCTCTGTCTCGAGGCGGTCTTCCAGGTCGTCGATGCGTTCATGTTCGCCGGCGATCACCGGCTCCATGCGGTCGGCCAGGCGCAGCGCCAGGCGCGCCACCAGATCGCCGGTGGTGGACGGGGCCGCGCCGCGGTCGATGGCGGCCATGACGTCGGCCACGGCGTAGAGCGGGCGCAGCCAGACGCCGACCACGCGCTTGCGATCAATCCACATCCGCACCGAGATCATGTCCTCGACCTCGGCGCCTTCCAGCAGGTTCACGCCGCGCAGATTGAGCACCACCCCGTCGCCATGGACGGTGCAGCGCGGCCGGGTCTCTTCGGCGAGCAGGGCCTGGACGACGAAATCATCGAGGCCGGTCTGCTGGAGAATCGGGCGGCACTCGGCGTCCTCGCGGCGCACATGGACCCAGACGAAGGGCTCGCCATGGGAGAGGTCCGCCGGGGGATGGGGGGGCAGCAGCTCGTCGCGCACCGCGTCGAGCCGGGTTTCCTCACCGCCGCCGGCGCCGTCGAGGCGATAGACCTCGACCGGGTTGACGTCGGGAAGTCCGGTCACGCGGCTTGCGGCGCCGCGATCGGGCGGGCCCGCACCTTCACCCGCGGGCGCTCGCCGGTGGTTTTCTCCACGTGCAGGCGCACCACCTGGCTCTCATCGCCGAACACCTCGCCGGTAAGCGCGTCGAGCACGGCCTTCGCCACGCTGTCCACATCGTGGACCGGGCCGCCTTGCGTACGCTCGATCTCGATCACCACCTCGTACACGCCGCTGGCCGAGCGGACGCGGGTGAATTCGGTGCGGAAGAAATCCGCGATCAGGGATCGAAACTGGGTGCTCTGGCTGGTGAGCGCGTCCACGCGCACATGCAGCGAGTCTCGAAGTTGCACGGCTTTCACGTCATTTCTCCCGGTTACAAGGGATCAACCCCGATCATCACCGGCTTGATCCATGCCCGCCCGGTGCTACACACCCGATTCGCGACCGACACAGTGTCCGCCCGCGCTCGCCTGCAGGCAAGCGCGGGCCGTATCAGCCTGGAGACTCCCATGACGAAGATGCGCGTTGAAACCGATTCCTTCGGCCCCCTGGAGGTTCCCGCCGACAAGCTCTGGGGCGCCCAGACCGCGCGCTCGCTGCAGAACTTCAAGATCGGCGGCCAGACCCAGCCTTTGCCGCTGGTGCGCGCCCTCGGGATCGTCAAGCATTGCGCAGCGAAGACCAATATGGCGCTGGACAATCTGGAGCCGAAGCTGGGCGACGCCATCGCGGCGGCCGCCCTGGAAGTGGCCGAGGGCAAGCTGGACGATCACTTCCCGCTGGTGGTCTGGCAGACCGGGTCGGGCACCCAGTCGAACATGAACGCCAATGAGGTGATCAGTAACCGCGCCATCCAGATTCTCGGCGGCGAGGTGGGCTCCAAGGATCCGGTGCACCCCAACGACCATGTGAACCGCTCCCAGTCGTCCAACGACACCTTCCCCACGGCCATGCATATCGCGGCGGCGGAAGTCTTCGTCCACGACCTGGCGCCGGCGCTGCAAACCCTGCGCAACGCGCTCAACGACAAGGCCCAGGCGTTCAGGGACATCATCAAGATCGGCCGCACCCATCTCATGGACGCGACACCGCTCACTTTGGGCCAGGAATTTTCCGCCTACGCCCACATGGTGGACAACGCCATCCGGCGCGTGGAGCAGGCCCTGCCCTCGCTGTTCGAGCTGGCCCAGGGCGGCACCGCGGTGGGCACCGGGCTGAACGCCAAGCCGGGCTTCGCCGAAAAATTCGCCGAGGAAGTGGCGCGCCTGACGAAGCTGAATTTCATCACCGCGCCGAACAAGTTCGAGGCCCTGGCCACCAAGGACGCCATGGTGGAGGCCCACGGCGCGCTGAACTCGGCGGCGGTGTCGCTGTTCAAGATCGCCAACGATATCCGCCTGCTGGGCTCCGGCCCGCGCTGCGGCATCGGCGAGATCTCGCTGCCCGCCAACGAGCCGGGCTCCTCCATCATGCCGGGCAAGGTGAACCCCACCCAGAACGAGGCGATGACCATGGTCTGCGCCCAGGTCATGGGCAACAACTCCGCGGTCAGCTTCGCCGGCAGCCAGGGCCAGTTCCAGCTCAACGTCTTCAAGCCCATGATCGCCTGGAACGTGCTCACCAGCGCCCGCCTGCTCGCCGACGCCTCGCGCAGCTTCACCGAGAACTGCGTGGTCGGCATTGAGGCCAACGAGCAGCGCATCGCCGACATCCTGGAGCGCTCGCTCATGCTGGTCACCGCGCTGGCGCCCACGATCGGCTATGACAACGCCACCAAGGTCGCCAAGACCGCCCACGAAAACGGCACCACCCTGCGCGAGGAAGCCGTGCGCCTGGGCTTCGTCACCGCGGAAGAGTTCGACAAAGTGGTGCGGCCGGAGGATATGATCGGGCCGAAGTGAGGGGCTCACCCCATCGTGAATGCTCAGACCCTTGTCATCCCGACCGACCGCAGGGTGCGCCGGGACCTCCGCCGGGGCGACCGGCTCTTCAGGTTCGGGAGAGCGCGTTGCACTTCCGCAATCAAAAGAAAGAAAGCGTAGGATGACCAAGCCGATAAACCTGCGCCAGGCCAGAAAGCGCAAGGCCCGCTCCGAGAAGGACAAGCAGGCCGAAGCCAACCGCGTCGCCCACGGCGCGCCGAAGGCGGTGCGCGATCTGGCGGCCGCCCGTCGGGAGATGCTGGCCAGGCAGGTGGACGGGCACAGGCGGAATCCGGGGGACGATCGCAGCGATGTTTGAAAAGCGCTCCCTCACCCTGTCCGGGCACGCCACCTCGCTCGCGCTGGAGCCGGAGTTCTGGGCGGTGATCGACGCGGCGGCGCGCGAAGACCGGCTGCCGCTGGCCCGGCTCATCGCCCGCATCGACGAGGAGCGCGTTGCGCGAGACCCCGATCAGCCGCTGTCCAGCGCCTGCCGGGTCTTCGCGCTTCAACGGGTCGAGAAACTCATCTCGTGACTTGAGGGGCCGGCGGCCGGATTGTCGGCCTCCGAACCCCGGCCCCGCCTTGGCGGTGTGTGCGCCCTAGCCCATGAGCCCGAACGCCAGCGCCACGATCAGCGGATAGATCAGCAGCGCCGCGCCGATCAGCACGATGGGGAAATTGCGCAGCAGCGTCGCCTTGCCCAGCTGGGTCGCCTGTCCGATCAGGTCCGGCCAGGTATAACTCACGAAATCGCCCTGGGTGAGCACCTGAACGAGGCGGCCCTCATCGTCCACCACCGGCAGGCGGCGGAAGCGCTCATTGGACATGATGCGCAGCCAGTCCAGCATGTCGTCGTCGGCCGTGGCGCAGCGCACGTCGCTGGTCATGATCTCCGACAGCTTGGTGGTCGCCGGGTCGCGGTTCTGATTGACCAGGCGGCGCAGAATGTCGCGCTCGGTGACCACGCCCTCCACCTTGTTGTCGGCGTCTGTGATGATGACGGAGCCGAAATTGCGGGCGGCCATCTCCGCCACCGCCTCCTTGACCAGCGTGCCGGCGGACATGGTCAGCGGCGGCGCCTTGCGGGTGAACTCCGGCCGGTCGCGGAGGCGCAGCCCCTCGCGGGCCTGCTTGTGCGGGGTGGTGGTCTGCGTCGTCATGGCGGCGTCTCCCTTTTGAGAATGGCCTGCCGCCTGTTACCTAGTGCGGCGAACCGTCGCGGGAAGGGGCGCCGGAGCCCGAACCGTCTCTCCGCTAGGCGCCGACGCTGCTCTGCAGGGTCTCCGCAAACGCTTCCAGACGCGCCGCATTGGCGCCGAGATCGCTGGTTCCGACCCGGCTCACCGAGCGGGCGTCGACGCGGGCGCCGGTCTCGGTGGGCGTGATGCGCACGACGACATCGTCCTTGAAGCCGAACCAGAAGCTGGTGTCTGTGGCTTCGAACATCATGGCGTCTTCAGAGGCTGCGGAGACCCTCCAGCCCAGGTCGCGTGCGGCGCTCAGCGCGGCCTGATAGGCCAGCGCGGGTTCGACCTCCAGAAGGATCGGCTGCACGCCCGGATAGGCCTCGGCCTGCACCGCGGGAAGCGGCCGGCCGTCGGCGGGATTGGTCTTGGACGCGTAGTCCACCGAATTGAGCGCGCCGTCCTGGGTGCGCCGGTCGATCAGGGCCTGGGTGAAGCGGGGCGGGTTTTCGGTGTCGGTGGTGATGTCGTGGATCGGCGGGATGTCGCCGCGCGACTCGCCCCCGGCCACCACCAGTCCCATGGGCGCAAGGCCGACCGCCAGAGCGGCGACGCCCGCCACATAGCCGCCCGGTCCCGGCGCGTTCTTGGCGCCGAACACCAGCCGGAACAGGATCGCCACCCCCAGCGCCGCGGCGCCGAGCGCGGCCGTGAGCGGGAGCAGAAACCCGCCGCCGAAGCCGGGAAGCCCGGCCGTGGTCAGCACATGGCGGAACGCCTCAAGCGGCGTCCAGAGCCCGTACTTGCCCCCGAACGCGGTGACCACGAACCAGAGCGGCACGAGAATCGCCGCCGCCGCTGCGACCCCGACCACGATATGACGGATGGTTCTGAACAGACTTTCCATGGCGCGCTCCCCCGGCTCAACCCAGATTCATGTCGAGTTTATAATATATGTCTCTAAGGATACAGGCGTGTGACCGTCCAGCGCGCGTCCGGATCGGTCCGGTCGAACGCCATGCGGTCGTGAAGGCGAAACGCCCGATCGCGCCAGAACTCGATATGCACCGGCGCGATGCGAAAGCCGGTCCAGAAATCGGGCCGGGGGATATCGCCGAAATTGAATTTCGCGGCGTAGCCGGCCACGGCCTTCTCGAGGGCGAAGCGGCTTTCCAGCGGCCGGCTCTGCTTGGAGGCCCAGGCGCCGATGCGGCTGTCGCGCGCCCGGCTGGCGTAATAGGCGTCGGCCTCCGCCTTGGAGACCCGCGACACCACGCCCCTCACCCGGACCTGCCGGCGCAGGGACTTCCAGTGAAAGCACAGCGCCGCGCGGGAATTTTCCGCCAGTTGGACGCCCTTGGCGCTCTCGGTGTTGGTGTAGAACACGAAGCCGCGCGCATCGACATCCTTCAAGAGCACCATGCGCACGTCGGGGAAGCCGTCGCCGTCGGCGGTGGACAGCGCCATGGCGTTGGGATCGTTGGGCTCGGACGTGCGCGCCGCGGCCATCCAGTCCTCGAACAGGGCGAACGGATCCTCGCGGGTGAAGATATCCTCCGGCGCCGCGTCGCCCTGCCCGGCGTAGGCGGCTTCGTCCGGACTTGGCGGAATGACGTCCCTGCCGCTCACTTGCGTGTCTCCAGTGCTGTGACTGCGCGCACACTTAGACGGCCGCCGCCGATGATCAACCTTTCGCAAACCAGATGCCGTTAACAAGGGTGTCATGAGTGTGAATCCGCAAGCGATCCTGGCGGCCTACAAAGCCTTCGGCCTTCAAGGCGACGAGGACTTCACAGAAGTCCGCGCGCGCTTTCGGGCGCTGATCAAGCAGGTGCATCCCGACACCGCCGGCGACGACCCGAAGCTTCGCGGCAAGCTGCAGCGCCTGTTGAAAGCCTATGAGGTCCTGCAGATCTACGCCCCGCGGCGCTTCGACCTGGAGATCACGCCCGAAGAGGCGCGCAAGGGCGGGCTGCGCACGATCCGCATCGACGACCGCGACGCCATGGTGCGCCTGCCCGTGGCGGTGAAGACCGGAACCGTCCTCACCCCGATCGGCGACCCGCTCTGGCAGGTCCACGTCCATGTGCGCGACAAGATGGTGAATCCCGACCTGTCGGCCGGCGACGCCGAACGCGCCTCCCGCAAGAAACGCGCGGAGGATTTCGCCGAGCAGGCCGCGCGCGACGAATCCGAAGACACCGCCGGCGTGCTGCGCGGCTTCTACGACGCCTTCGTGAAGAAAAGCCCGGCCGCGCGGCTGGTCAGCTGGGCGCGGCGCGGCGCAGCCTAGCCTGACTCGGGGCGGCGCGGCGTCGCGGCGTGACGTCCGCCACGGCGCGGCCTATGGTGCGCCGCAACGACCCCAGCCGGTGCGCATCCCATGTCCCACAACACGTTCGGTCATCTTTTCCGTTTCACCACCTGGGGCGAAAGCCACGGGCCGGCGCTGGGCTGCGTGGTGGACGGCTGCCCCGCGGGGATCGCGCTCACCGAGGCCGACATCCAGCCCTTCATGGACAAGCGCAAGCCCGGCCAGTCGCGCCACGTCACCCAGCGCCGCGAAGACGATGTGGTGCGCATCCTCTCCGGCGTGTTCGAGGACGAGCGCACCAACGGACAGGTGACCACCGGCGCGCCGATCTCTTTGATGATCGAGAATATCGATCAGCGCTCGAAGGATTATTCGGACATTCGCGACACCTGGCGGCCGGGCCACGCCGATTACACTTATGACGCCAAATATGGCGTGCGCGACTATCGCGGCGGCGGCCGGTCCAGCGCCCGCGAGACCGCCGCGCGGGTCGCCGCCGGCGCCGTGGCCCGCAAAGTGCTGGGGGACAGCGTCACCATCCGCGCCGCCCTGGTCCAGATCGGCCCGCGCAAGATCGACCGGGCCCGCTGGGACTGGGCGCAGGTGGACCGCAATGACTTCTTCTGCCCCGACGCGGAAACCGCCGAGGCCTGGGCCATGGACATGGACGCCGTTCGCAAGGCGGGCAGCTCGGTGGGCGCGCTGGTGGAATGCGTGGTCTCCGGCGTGCCCGCCGGCTGGGGCGCGCCGGTCTATGGCAAGCTGGATGCTGATCTGGCTTCGGCGATGATGAGCATCAACGCCGCCAAGGCCGTGGAGATCGGAACGGGGCTGGACGCCGCCATGCTGCGCGGCGAGGACGCCGCCGACGAGATGTATCTGGACGCCGGAAAGCCCGCCTTTCGCTCCAACCATAATGGCGGCGTGCTGGGCGGGATCAGCACCGGCCAGGACCTGGTGGTGCGCGTGGCGATCAAGCCCACAAGCTCCATCCGCATCGAGCGCGAGACCCTCACGAAAGACCTGACGGAGACCACCGTCTCCACCAAAGGCCGCCACGACCCGTGCGTCGGCATTCGCGCGGTGCCCGTGGCCGAAGCCATGGCGGCGCTGGTGCTGGCCGATCACAAGCTGCGGGCGGGGGCGGCGCGGCTGTAGCGCGGCCGCGCCGCACGTCTTGCCTGCGCGTTGAAAACCGGCTCACCTCCTTCGACCACGCCAAAGGCCGCCCCCATGACCTCCCTTGTTGACCACGACGCCGTCCTGATCTGGGGCTATGGCCGCGAAGGCCAGGCCGTGCTGTCCCATGTGCGCAGCCAGGCGCCGGGCATGACGATGGTCGTGGTGGACGCACGCGAGCCGGCCGACCTGCCCGCCGGGGTCACCTGGGCGGCGCAGGATGATCTGGCGAAACTGTGCGCCCAGGCCGACGCGCCGCTGCTGGTGAAGAGCCCCGGCGTCTCGCTCTACGATCCCCGCGTCGACGCCGCGCTGAAAGCCGGCGCCACGCTCACCAGCCAGACCAATCTGTTCTTCGAGCTGAAACGGCCTGAGCAAAAGGTCGTCGCCATCACCGGCACCAAGGGCAAGAGCACCACCAGCGCGCTGACCCATCACATGCTCAAAGCGACCGGCGTGAAGGCGGCGCTGGCCGGCAATATCGGCGATCCTGCGATCCTGGCGCCGAAAGACGCCGAGCTGATCGTGCTGGAGCTGTCCAGCTATCAGATCGCCGACCTCGTCCATGCGCCGGACGCCTTCATTTTCCTGAACCTGCTGTCCGACCACGCCCCCTGGCACAAAGGCGCGGAGCGCTACCGCGCCGACAAGGCCCGCCTCGCCCGCCTCGACCCCAACGCGCTCGGCGTGATGAACGCCACCGACGCGCGCCTGACCGAGCAGTTCGCCCATCAGCCCAACCGGGTCTGGTTCGGGCGCGAGGACGGGTTTCACGCAAAGGACGGCGCGGTCTGGCGCGGCGAAGAGTGCTGGGGCCGCATCGGCGTCCTGCCCGGCGACCACAACGCGGCGAACGCCTGCGCCGGCCTCGCCCTGATCGAGGCGCTCGGCCATGGCGCCCGCGCCGCCTTCGAGACGCTGGACAGCTTCAAGGGCCTGCCGCACCGCCTGCAGACCGTCCATGAGGCGGGCGGGATCCGCTTCGTCGACGACGGGCTCGCCACCACGCCGGAGGCCGCCGCCTTCGCTGTCGAAGCGTTCAAGAATACGCCGATTGCGCTCTTGCTGGGCGGCGAGGATCGCGAGCAGGATTACGTCTGGCTGGCGCAGCGGCTTGAAGGGGCGGACCATATCAAGGCGATCCTCGCCCTCGCCGATAACGGCGAACGCGTGGTGGAGGCGTTCAAGGACGGCCGCCACGCCGGCGTGACCCGCTTCGTACCGGACGTGGCCGACGCCGTCGCCGAAGCGCGAAACGCCCTGCCCGACGGCGGCGTGGTGCTGTTGAGCCCCGCCGCGCCCCGGGCGAAGGCGTTTGAAAGTTATGTGGAGCGCGGCGCGGCGTTCACGCGAGCGGCGCAGGACCTCAAAGGCTGAATTGGCGGACAAGCCCGTAAGGGCGCAGATCCGGGACCTGGTCCATCACCTTGCACGAGATCCCGGCTCTGCGGGCTTCGCCCTTGGCCGGGAATTCAGTGAAAACCTAATCCCCCCGCCGCGGCCAGACCTTCGATCTGAGCCAGCCCGGCGTGGAATTGCCCGCCAGCACCTCGCGATAGGCCGCCTCCATGAAGGCGTCGAGACCTGCAGGATCGCCCATCATCTCCATCCGGGTCCGGAAAGGCCCGTCCGGATCGAGCGTCTTGACGGGCCGGGCGGGCGATCCTGCGGCCACGGTGTTGGCGGGGATGTCCTTGGTCACCACGCTGCGCGCGCCGATCACGGCGTTGTCGCCGATGGTGACGCCCTTGGAGATGAAGGCGCCGTCGCCGATCCAGACATTGTCGCCGATCACCACCGGCTCGGCGGCCGGCGCGGGATCGATGCGGTTATAAAGCCCGTGCCAATCGGAATCGGTGATGGTGACGCTCTTCGCCAAAAGGGCGGCGTTCCCGATCTTGATGGACTTCGCCGCGAGGATCCGGACGCCGCCGGCGAAAAAGCAGCACTCGCCGATCTCGATCTCGCCCGGCGCGTCCTTCGGGGACCAGACGGTGAAGCTCACCGGCTGGTCGGACCGGCTGACGATGTGAATCGCCTTGCCCGCTCTCACATTCGGCCCGAACACCTCGACATTCCAGGGGCGCACGATCTTGGCGTGGTCGCCCAGCGCCTCGAAATGGGGCGCCAGAAAGCGGGACGTCCAGGCGTTCTCGAAGCGCTCCCAAAGGGCGTGCATCCAGTAAGGGCGGTGGTCACGGCGCATGGGAGGGATTATCTCGTCGAATCATGAGTGAAGACCGCATCGAAACCGCAATCCTGTCGCTTGTCGAACAACGCGGCGCCGGAAAGTCCATCTGTCCGTCCGAAGCCGCGCGCGAGGCGTTCGGAGACGACTGGAACGCCCACATGCGCCATGTGCGCTCGGCGGCGATCCATCTGGCCCGCCAGGGCCGGATCGCGATCCTGCGCAAGGGCAAGCCGGCTGACCCTGAGAATTTCAAGGGCGTCTATCGCCTGGCGTTGCCGACACAAGATTGAGCTGGACTGCAGCCCATGACCGGCATAAAATGTTCTGGTTGTGTTCTCTTGTGGAGTCGCCCCCATGTTTAACGCCACTCTTAAACTGATCGCCGACGCGGTGGTCGACGCCAATCGCAGCGACGATGTGGAGCCGCTGCTGAACACATACTACGCACCCGACTGCGTGTCCGTCGAAGCCGCAGAGATGGGCGACATGGCGCGCGCGGCCGAAGGCCTGGACGCGATCCGCGCCAAGCACGCCTGGTGGAACGCCAACATGGAAATGCATGGCGGCGACGTGGAGGGCCCTTACCTGTTCGAGCCCGACCGCTTCGCCGTGCACTATGGACGTCACCAACAAGACCAGCGGCGAACGCAGCCAGGCCGCCGAGATCGGCGTTTACACCGTCAAAGATGGTAAGATCATCCGCGAAGAGTTCTTCTACGAAGCCTGAGGCGCCGCACCGCGGCGAGAGACCGATCACGGAGACTTTCGAAGCGTTCGCGCAGGACGCCCGCGCCTGCACGCTGTGCAAGCCGCACCTCTCCCACCCGGTCCGCCCGGTGCTACGCGGATCCTCCTCGGCCGTGATCCGCATCATCGGCCAGGCGCCGGGCACGCGGGTGCAGGCCAGCGGCAAGCCCTTCACCGACCCTTCGGGCGACAGGTTGCGCGCCTGGCTGCAGATGAGCGAGGCGGAGTTCTACGACGAGGCGCGCGTGGCCATCACGCCCATGGGCTTCTGCTTTCCCGGCCTCGACGCCAGGGGCGGGGATTTGCCGCCCAGAAAGGAATGCGCGCCGCTCTGGCAGCCGCGTGCCGACGCGGCGCTTCCGGACGTGAAGCTCACCGTGCTGATCGGCGCCTACGCCCAGCGCTGGCGGCTGGGCCGCGACGCCTCGAAGACCCTCACCGCCACCGTCGCCGACTGGCGGCGCTTTGCGCCGGCGGTGATCCCGACGCCCCATCCCAGCTGGCGCAACACTGCATGGCTGAAGAAAAATCCCTGGTTCGAGGCCGAACTCCTGCCGGTGCTGCGCGCCCGTGTCCGGGAGCTGCTCGATGGGTGAGGCGTACGAACCGTTTGAAAAGGTGAAAGCCGAGGCGCGCCAATGCCGGGTGTGCCAGCCCTTTTTCGATCATCCCTGCCGGCCGATCATCCGCGGAACCTCCAACAGCCTCATCCGCATCATCTCCCAGGCGCCCGGCGCGACGGCGCACAAGCTGGATGAGCCGTTCCGCGACCCGTCCGGCGCGCGGCTGCGCGCCTGGATGGGGGTGAGCGAGGCGGAGTTCTTCGACGAGGACATCGTGGCGATCACGCCGGTGGGCTTCTGCTATCCCGGCCATCACAAGGGAAACGACAAACCGCCGCGTCCCGAATGCGCCCCGCTCTGGCAGACGCGCTGCGACGCGGCGCTCTCCGGCGTCCGCCTGACCCTTCTGATCGGCGCCCACGCCCAGCGCTGGGCTCTGGGAAAACAGGCTGCGAAAGCCCTCACCGAAACCGTATCGCAGTGGCGAACGCACCCCGCCCGCCTTGCTGCGCTGCCGCACCCGAGCGGCCGCAACACTGTGTGGCTGACGCGTAACCCGTGGTTCGAAAACGATGTTTTGCCGGACCTGCGCAGCCGCATCCGCAGCATCCTCGCCAACTTCGATTGACCGGACAAAGTTCAAGGAAAATCCGACACTTGCACCGATCTTCACGGGAGGGTAGACCGCGCCCGCGTTCAGCTGAGCGCTGGCGCCCGCACCCGGCTCTCGTGACCGGACGGCGCGCCGCGCTTTTTCAGGACGGCGACATTTAGGACATCCGCATCAGAGGACTCCCCGCCCATGAGCGTGTTCGAACATCAGGCGTTCGACGACCACGAAAAAGTTCTGTTCGCCACCGACCCGGCCACGGGTCTGAAAGCGATCCTGGCCGTGCACTCCACCGCACGCGGCCCCGCCGTCGGCGGCTGCCGCATGTGGAGCTATCCCAGCTCGGCCGAAGCGCTGACCGACGTGCTGCGCCTCTCCCAGGGCATGAGCTACAAGAACATCATGGCCGACCTGCCCATCGGCGGCGGCAAATCGGTGATCATGCGCCCCGAGGGCGATTTTGACCGCCAGGCTCTGTTCGAGGCGTTCGGCCGTGCCCTGGAAGGGCTAGGCGGCGCCTATATCTCCGCCGAGGACGTGGGCGTGTCGCCCGACGACATGGTCGCCGCCCGCCGCGCCACCCGCCATGTGGTGGGTCTTCCCGACGGCACGGGCGATCCCTCGCCGGTGACGGCCAAGGGCGTGTTCCTGGGCATCAAGGCCTGCGCCCAGCGCGGCTTCGGCTCCGAGGACCTCGCCGGCAAGAGGATCGCCGTACAGGGCGCCACGGGCCATGTGGGCGCCTATCTTGTGCGCCATCTGGCGAACGCGGGCGCGGACCTGTTCCTGGCCGACATCCGCGAGCCGGAACTCAAAGCCCTGGCCGAGGAGACCGGCGCCACCATCGTCGAGGATCCCAACGCGGTCTACGACGTGGACGCCGACATCTTCGCCCCGTGCGCGCTCGGCTCCGTGATCAATCCGGACACGATCGACCGGTTGAAGGTCAAGATCGTCGCCGGCGCCGCCAACAACCAGCTCCTGACCAAGGACATGGGCGCGGCGCTGCAAAAGCGCGGAATCCTGTATGCGCCGGACTACGTCATCAACGCCGGCGGGATCATCAACGTCATGGGCGAGATTGATCCGCGCTTCGACGCCAAATGGGTTGAAGGCAAGCTTGCGACCCTGAAGCGGACGCTGGGCGAGATTCTGGACACCGCCGAAAACGAAGGCCGTCCGGCCAATCTCGTCGCCGACCAGCTGGCCCGCGAACGCATCGCCGAAGCCGCCGCCCAGAAGAAGGCGGCCGCGTAGGCGTCTCTGCGTATCGCTTTGAAAAAGCCCGCGCCGAAAGGTGCGGGCTTTTTTGCGCCTGTGTGCTGAAAGCCTAGCGCGCGACGACGCTGGCGAAATGGGGATCGAGGCCCAGGCGGACGGCGTCGCCGGCGCGCACCGGATCGGCGAGGGAGGCCCGCGCCTCCACCTCCCGGCCGTCCTGAAGGCGGCAGACGAGGCGGGCGTATCCGGCCGCCGCCCGGCGCGAGACGATGTCGGCGAGCGCGCCCTCGGCGTCGGCCCGCGCCACGGTCACGCCTTCAGGGCGCACCAGCACGGTCACCGCGGCCCCGTCGTCGAAGCCGGACGCATCCGCCACGCCCAGCGGCGTCTCCGCCCGCTGCGACGCCGCGCGCGCCTCGAACACCTCCACCGCGCCCAGCAGCCGGGCGGCGGCCAGAGAACTTGGCTTCAGATAGAGCCGGTCCGGCGCGCCGTGCTGGATGATGCGGCCTTCGCTCATGAGCGCGACCGAATCGGCCAGCGCGAGCGCTTCCTCCGCGTCATGGGTGACGATGAGCGTCGCGGCGTCGCTGGTGCGCAGGGCCTGCGCCGTGGTGTCGCGCAACTCCGCGCGCAAGCGCCGGTCAAGGCCGGAGAACGGCTCGTCCAGCAGCATCACGTCCGGCCCCGGCGCCAGGGCGCGCGCCAGCGCGATGCGCTGCTGCTCGCCGCCGGACAGTTCATGGGGATAGGCTTTCGCCCGGTGGGCGAGCTCGACGGTCTTCAGCCCGTCCATGGCCTCGGCGCGCTTTGCTTCGCGCGTGCGCCCGCGCAGGCCGAACGCGACGTTTCCAAGGGCGGTGAGATGGGGAAACAGGGCGTAATCCTGAAACACCACGCCGCAGCGCCGGGTCTCGGGCTCCAGATGCACGCCCTCGCCCGACCACAGCCGGCCTTCGAAGCGCACCGCGCCGGCGTCGAGCCGCTCCAGCCCGGCGATGGCGCGCAGCAGGGTGGACTTGCCCGAGCCGGACGGTCCGAGCAGGGCCGTGATCCGCCCGCAGGTCAGGCTCAGCTCCGCCCCGTCCACGGCCGGCCGGCCGGGCGCGAAGCTGACCACGGCGCCGTCCACGGACAGACGCCGGTCGTTGAGCGCGCCGGGCTTCACTTGGTGATCTCCCGGCCTGCGCCGCGCCCGGTCTCTCCGCGCGTGATCCGGCGGGCGATCCAGATCATGGGCGGCAAGGCGATCAGCACGATCAGCAAGGCGGGCGCCGCCGCCTCGCCCAGACGCTCGTCGCTGGCGTAGTTATGGGCGGTCACCGCCAGGGTCTCGAAATTGAACGGGCGCAGGATCATGGTGGCGGGAAGTTCTTTCAGAACCTCCACGAACACAAGCAGCGCGGCCAGCATGGCGCCCGACGTGATCAATGGCCGGTGCACCCGCCAGGCGGTCTCCCCCGGACCCGCTCCCAGCGTGCGGCTGGCCGCATCGAGGCTGGGCGTCACGCGGGCGAGCGCACTTTCGGCCGGGCTGATCGCCGCGGCCGCAAAGCGCGACTGGTAGGCGAAGATCAGGGCGAACACCGAACCGGTGAGCAGCGCCGGGAACACGCCGCCGAACAGCATCGTCCAGCCGGCGTCGAGCCAGCCTTGAGCCAGGCCGAACAGGCCCAGCACGCCCAGCGCGGCCACCGAGCCCGGCACCGCATAGCCGAGCCCGGCCAGGCGGGCTGCGAACACGGCGCGCTTGCGCCCGCTGCGCAGCGCATAGGCGGCGGCGAGCCCCAGACCGGCGGCGACCAGTCCGGACACGCTGGCCAGAAACAGCGAATTGCCCGCCGACCCCATCAGGTCGCGCGCCACCGGGGCGTCCACCGCCCGCGCGCCAAGCCGGGCCATGGGTATGATCAGACCGAGAAGGACCGGAGCCGCGCAGGCGAGCACCGCGAGGGCGGCGCCCGGACCGGAAAGGCGCACCCGGCGCGCCGGCCGGCGCTTGCCGCTGGGCGCGCTCTGCCGCGCCCGGGCGCGCTGGCTTCGTTCCAGGGCGAACAGGATGAAGGCGATGGCCACCAGGATCATGGCCAGGCGCGCCGCATCGGCGACGGCGCCCTCCCCGGCCCAGGCGCGGATCAGCCCCACCGACAGGGTCGGCGCGCCCAGATGCACCACCGCGCCGTAATCGGCCAGGCTCTCCATCACCACCAGGGCGAGGCCGGCGGCGATGGCCGGCCGGGCCAGCGGCAGGGCGGCGCGCAGGAACGCGCCGCGCGGCGATTCGCCCAGCGTGCGCGCCGCGTCGAAGGCGTCGGCGGACTGACCGGAAAACGCTTCTCGTGCCAGCAGATAGACATAGGGATAAAGGGTGAGCGCGAAGATGATCCCCGCCCCCACAGGGCCGCGCACCGTCGGCACATGGCCGCCCAGCGGCCCGAACGCCTGGGTCAGGTCATACCAGGCGTAGGCGGCGGCATAAGCCGGCATGGCCAGCGGCAGGGCCAGCAGCCACTCGAACACGCCGCGGCCGGGAAACGCATATCGCGCCACGAGCCAGGCCAGCGGCGCCCCGATCAGGGCGGCCAGCCCGGCGGCAATGATCGTCACCAGCGCGGTGTGTCCCAGATAGGCCGGCAGCCGCGTCTGGACCAGATGGACCATATAGTCGGTCCAGGGTCCGAAAACGGCGAGCGCCGCGACCGCCAGAAGCGGTGCGGCGCAAACCAGGGCTGCAAACGCGGCCGGCCAGACCGGATCGAACCGGCGTGTCGGAGCGCCTACGGCCATCCGACCCGGTCGAAGATGCGTTGGGCTTCGGCGGCGTTTTCGCCGAGCGCGTTGACGTTCACCGGATCGGCCTGCGGCGCGCCATAGGCTTCAAGCACCGGGTTCTCGTACGCGACGCCTTCAGCGGCCGGATATTCATTGGTCAGCTCGGCGAACGCGCGCTGAGCCTGATCGGACAGCAGGAATTGCAGGAAGGCCACGGCGTTCTCGCGGTTCGGCGCTCCGGCCGCGAGCCCGGCCCCGGAGACGTTCACATGGGCGCCCCGCCCGGCGAGGTCGGCCATGACGAAATCGACCGCTTCTGCGACCTCGCGGGCCTCCGCCTCCTCGGCGCGCTCGATGCGCGCCACATAGTAATGGTTGACGATCGCCACGTCGCACTGACCGGCCGCGATGGCGCGGATCTGGTCGGTGTCGCCGCCCTGGGGCGGACGGGCGAGATTGCGCACGATCCCTTGGGCCCAGGCTTGCGCGGCCTCGGCGCCTTCGGCTTCGATCAGCGCGGCCAGCAGGGACTGGTTGTAGACATTGCTGGACGAGCGCACGCAGATGCGTCCGCGGAACTGTTCGCCGGCGAGGTCGGTGAAATCAGCGACCTCGGACGGATCCACCCGGTCAGGGGCGTAGGCGACGCCGCGCACTCGGGTCGCAAATCCGAACCAGTCGTTTTCCGGATGCACAAGGTTTGCCGGGACGGCCGAGAGCGCGTCCTCCAGTTCCGGCGCCGGCTGGAACAGGCCCGCCTGCTCGGCGCGCCAGAGGCGGCCGGCGTCCACGGTGATCACCACGTCGGCGGGGCTGCGGTCGCCGTCGGCGCGCACCCGTTCGATCAGAAGATCGCCGCCGGCCTCCACGACATTGACTTCGATTCCGGTCTCTTCGGTGAAGGCGGCGTACACCGCTTCATCGGACGCGTAGTGGCGCGCGGAGAAGACGTTCACCTCGCCCGCACCGGCAGCCGCGCCGTCGGCGCCCGCGTTCGTATCGGCCTCAGGCGCGCCGCACGCGGCGAGAATCATCAGAGCCGCGCCGGCGAAAGGCGCCAGGCCGGGTTTCAAGGAGCGAGAAAAAGTCATGCCGTCTCCGCTTGCTTGGGCGCACGCCCGCCCCGGGCGCACCGCTTCATACAGTCCTCTTGTCACCTTTGAGAATGTTTCGCAAGTGCGGCGCTGCGCCGCGGGACGACTGGCACGTCCCGCTCCCCGCACGGATCAACCGGCGGGGAGCGTGGGCGGCCTGGCCTGGCCGACTAGCGCAGAGCGCCGCGGACGCCGTCGATGACCGAACGCAGGGCGTCGATCCGGCTTGCGGTCCGCGTGCCGGCCTCGGCCCGCGGAAGATCGCCGGCGAGGCTGCGCAGCTCACCGGCCAGCGCCCGGTCGCTTTCCCCGGACTCCATAAGGCTGGAGGCCCGGCCCAGCGCCTCCGACAGCGACGCCGCGAGGCCTTCGGACAGCGCCTCGTCGCGAACCAGCTGGTCCACATACGCCAGGCCCACCACCGGATGGTCCGGCCAGCTCACCGGGAATTGCTGCTGCGCATTGAAGTCCTCGCCCTGATCGGCGAGCGCGGCGGCCGCGATCTCGTTGGCTGAAAGGTGCTCGCTGGGGACCAGCTCGAACACGTCCAGGCCGCGGGCGATCTCGGTGGCGTAGATGCGCCCGTCATACCAGTAGCTCGACCAGTAGCCGCCGGAGCTCAGGATATCCTCGCTCACCGGGCCGCGATCGAAGAAGGCGATCTCGTAGGCGTTCTCCGCATCGGTGAAGTCGAGCACCGACATCCCGCCCTGATACCAGGACTGCACGAAGACATCGCGGCCCGGCACCGGCACGACCGAGCCGTTGTGGGCGACGCAGTTCTCCACGTCCGACTGGGCGGTGGGGATCTTGTAATAGCTGGCGAAATCCAGGCCGCCGTCCGTGATCTCGTAGATCGCGTTGGCGCCCCAGGTCTCCGGATCCTGAGCCCGGCAACGCGGCCGGCCGCCGCCGCCCCACTCGTCGGTGAAGATCACCTTGGTGCCGTCATTGTTGAAGGTGGCCGAGTGCCAGTACGCAAAGCCCTGGTCCACCACCGCGTCGATGCGCGTGGGCGCGCGCGGATCGGTGATGTCCAGCAGGATGCCGTTGCCCGAGCATGCGCCCGCGGCGAGATTCAGCGCGGGAAACACCGTGATGTCGTGGCACTGGTCGGTGCGGCGGGTGCTCTGCGTGCCGTCGCCATGGTCGCCGCCGGACCAGAGGCCGGCGATGCGCCCGGTCTCGTCGTCGGCGAAGACGCGCGGGCTGTCCACGATGCGCGACGCGGCGGGGTTTTCAACGGGGATCTCGATGACGTCGATGGAGAACAGCGCCGTGTCCCCGTCGCCCGGCAGACCTTCCACGCAGCCTTCCAGTTCCTCGGCGGGGCGCACCGAGCTGGTGCCGGAATTGTAGACGATGATCGTGTCGTCATCGCTGGCGACCACCGAATGGGTGTGCGAGCCGCGGCAGGTCTGGACCTGGCCCACCTGGCGCGGGGCGGCCGGGTTGGAGATGTCAAAAATGCGAAGGCCGCGGAAGCGCTCCTCGCTCACCTCTTCGTCCACGCCCTGGCGGCCGCAATCGACACGGGCGCGGGTGTCCTGGACCGACAGGAGCAACAGATCGCCGACGATGGACGGGTCGCCCTGCCCGCCGGGGCACACCACCGAGCTGATCAGCTGAGGCTGGTCGCCGCCCAGACGATAGAGATTGAAACCGTGATAATTGCCCGCCGCCAAAACGTCGCCGGAGAAGGCCATGTCGGTGTTGGAGAAGCTCAGGAACGGCGACCGCTCTCCGAAGCGGAGGCTTCGCTCTGCGCTCTCCTCCTCGTCTTCGGCGTCGGCCTCGGCCGCCTCGCCGTCTTCGCCCGGAATTTCCGGCGGCAGGCCGGCGGGGTTTTCAGGGTCGAAAAAGCCGGTGGGCTTGGGAAGGCTCGCCACCAGGGTGAGGTTCGAGATCGCTTCTTCGGCGTCGCGGAAACCTCCGGCCAGACCGGTGCGCGGGTCGCCGCCGATATCGGCCAGCAGCGTATCCATGCGGCGGATCTCGGCGCGTTGTTCGCCGCGAACATCGTTCACGAAATCGAACAGGACCGGGTCATAGGCCGTGCCGCGCTGGCCCAGCAGGTCGTCCACCATCTCCACCGCGCCTTCGTGGTGGGCGATCATCAACTCCAGAAACTGGGCGTCGAACGCCGCGCCGCTGGCCTCGGCGAGCGCCGCCATCTGCTCCGGACTGGCCATCCCGGACATGCCCGGCATGCTGTGAAGATTGCCATGGTCCATGCCGCCATGGTCCATGCCGTCGTGATCCATGCCCGCGTGGTCCATGTCCCCGTGATCCATGGCGCCGGGATCGGGCGCGTCTTCGCCGCGCTCCAGAAGCCAGCTGCGCATGAAGGCGATCTCGTCGGCCTGGGAGGCGTCAATCCGCCCGGCCACGTCGATGAGCGCCTGGGTGTTGGTGCGCTCACCCACCAGCGCCGCCATCTCCACCGCCTGGTGATGGTGAAGAATCATCGCCTGCATGAAGCGGACATCGGCCTCGGAGTAGCGATTCGCGGCGATCTGGCTCGCCTCTTCCGCGCTCAGCGCACGCGCCGCTTCGCCCGGCGCGCCCGGCTGCACGATGGGCGCCTCCTGCGCCGATGCGAACCCGGCGGCCAGCGCCATGCTCGCCGACGCGAGCAGGAATTGAGTTTTAAAGGCCATGTCACCCTCCCGATTTATGATGGCGGGAAGACTAAGGCGTCGCCAGCGAGCCGCAAGCGCCGGGACGCAGCCGGTCGCGGACAGGCGCGAAACGAAAGAACCCGGCGCAGCGGCCGGGTTCTCAAGGGCTTGATCGAAAAAGCCGAAAAATGGTGGGCGGCACAAGGATCGAACTTGTGACCCCTTCGGTGTGAACGAAGTGCTCTACCGCTGAGCTAGCCGCCCGAAAGAGGAGGCGTGACTTACGCCACGGGGCTGTGAGGGTCAAGATGGATGGGCGCCGCAAACCCTGAATCCGCTCACTCGCGGCGAACGAGCAAGCATATACCCCTACACGGCGTGTTATATTTTTTTGCGAATTTTGGGCCCCGTCACACTTTCGTCAAACATAAATATCACCTATACCGCCTTCGAACGCTCGGAACCCTGTCGGGTTAGCGTCCGTTTCCAGACCATAACAAGTCCCGCACGGGCGCCCTGGCAGCGCGCGGAGCGAAGGAGGTTCTCCCCATGGCCAGCAATGATTTTTGCACCCGCGAAGGCGCTTTGCGTTTGAAAGAACGGATCGAAGCCTACTGGAAAGAACGTGGCTACGATGTCTCCATCGAGCTGCACGAGGCCGGCTTCATGCCCGCCATGCGTTCGGCGCGCACCGATGTGCGCTCCAACATGGTCAACGGCATGCCCAAGCCCGCCAATGATCGCGGCGTCGAACGCCGCAGCGCCTAACCAGCGCTAGATCGGACGCTCACGGCGTTTCGAGCAGATCCGCGATCAACGCGGGCAGCTCGGCCCAATGCCTGAAGAGCCGGTCGGCGACCAGATCGCCGGCCGGTTGTTCGCTGTAACCCTCCTCGAAAATCACGCACCACGCCCGGGCCGCCCGAGCGGCCAGCGCGTCGGGCTCTGAATCGCCCACCAGCACGGTGCGCCGGTCGGCCGCTCCGCCGATCGCCGCCAGCAAGTGCCGGGGATCGGGTTTCTTCGCCGGCGCGTCTTCGGGACCGACGATGCGGACGAATCGATGCGCCATGCCCAGCGCCTGAAGCAGCTGGACCGCGAGGCTTGTGGGCTTGTTGGTGCACACCGACAGCTGCGCGCCGTGAGCGGCGAACACGTCCAGGGCGTCGATCACCCCTTCGAACGGCGCCGACTGGTCGGCGATTCCGCCGCGATAGGCGTTCATGAACGCGTCCAGGCCTGACTCCAGCTTTTCCACGGACAGGGGCGGCGCCCCGGCGCGCTCATAGGCCCGCTCGATCAGCGCCCGCGCGCCACGCCCCACCATGGCCCGAACCGCGGCGACAGGCACCGGATCCAGCCCCTCCGGCACGACCGCGGCGTTCAGGGCGCGCACCAGATCAGGCGCGGTGTCCACCAGCGTGCCGTCCAGATCAAACGCGATGCGCGCGCCGTTCAGGCGCGAGAAGTCGGGCGCCATGGCCAGTCCCCGCTTAAAATTCTCACTGCGCATGGTCGCGCGGTGAAAGACGATAGGCTATAGCCGCTCCTCACGCGTTCAACCGCCTCAACGCACCTTGCCCCCAGCTTGAGGAGCCCCTTCATGCCGCAGACGCCCCGCGCCGCCATCATCCTCGCCGCCGGCCACGGCACGCGCATGAAATCCGAGCGCGCCAAGCCCCTTCACGCGATCGCCGGCCGCTCCATGCTCGACTGGTCTCTGGACCTCGCCGGGCGCTGCGGCGCCGACCGACGCATCGTCGTCTGGGGCGCCCATTCGCCGGCGATCCGCGACGCCGCGGAGGCCGCAGGCGCAAAGACCGCCCTGCAGGACCCGCCGCAGGGCACCGGCCACGCCGTGCAGCAAGCCCATGAGGCGCTTGAAGATTTCGATGGCGACGTGATCGTGCTCTACGCCGACACTCCGCTGATCCGCCCGGAGACGGTGGAGCGCGTGTTCGAGGCGCTGGCCGGCGGCGCGAACGTCGCCGTGCTGGGCTTCGAGCCGGACGATCCCGGGCAGTACGGCCGTCTGATCGAAACCGAACAGGGCGATCTGGACGCCATCGTGGAAGCCAAGGAGGCCAGCCCCGAACAGCTGCAGGTGCGCCTGTGCAATTCCGGGGTCCTGGCCTGCGACGCCAGGGTCCTGTTCGAGCTCCTTCGCGAAGTGACCAATCAGAACGCCAAGGGCGAGTACTATCTCACCGACATCGTGGCGTTGGCGCGGGGGCGCGGGCTCACCGCGAAGGCCGTGCGCGCGTCCGAAGACGAGGTGCTCGGCGTCAATTCGCGGGCGGACCTGGCGGCGGCCGAGGCCGCCTGGCAGGCGCGCCGACGGCGTGAGGCCATGGACGCGGGGGCGACCCTCATCGCGCCGGAGACCGTGGTGTTCAGCCACGACACGGTGGTGGAGAACGACGTGACGATCGAGCCGAACGTGGTGTTCGGCCCCGGCGTGACGGTGAAATCCGGCGCTGTGATCCGCGCCTTCTCCCACCTGGAGGGCGCGGTGGTCGCCGGCGGCTGCGAAGTTGGCCCCTACGCCCGCCTGCGCCCCGGCGCGGTTCTGGAGACCGGCGCCAAGGTGGGAAATTTCGTCGAAGTAAAGCAGGCCCGTCTTGGCGAAGGCGCCAAGGCGAACCACTTGTCCTATATCGGCGACGGCGATGTGGGCGCCGGCGCGAATATCGGCGCAGGCACGATTTTCTGTAACTATGACGGCTTCTTCAAGAACAGGACGGTCATCGGCGACGGCGCCTTCATCGGCTCCAACTCCGCCCTGGTGGCGCCGGTCCGGATCGGCGCGGGCGCCATGACGGCCTCGGGCACGGTGGTCACCGACGACGTGCCCGACGGGGCCCTGGCCCTCGGCCGCGCCAAGCAGGTCGTCAAGGACGGATGGGCAACGCGCTTTCGCAAAGCGATGCAGGCGAAAAAAGACAAGCAGAAGAAGGACTAGGCGGACATGAAAGACGGGCTGACCACGCTGGAGAACCGCCTGAAGGACAAAAGCCTTCTGAAAACCGACAGCTTCATTGACGGCCGGTGGGCTGGCGGTGAATCGACTTTTGACGTCACCTCCCCCTCCGACCGGTCTTTGGTGGCGAAGGTCGCCGATGTCGGCGAGGCGGGCGCCCGCAAGGCGGTGGACGCCGCGGCGCGCGCCTTTGAAAAATGGAAGAAGACGAGCGTCTATGAGCGCGCCCGCATCGTCCAGAAATGGCACGATCTGATCCTGGAAAACGTCGCCGATCTGGGAACCATCATCACCGCTGAAATGGGCAAGCCGCTCGTCGAGGCGCGCGGCGAGGTGGCCTATGGGGCCGGCTTCGTCACTTGGTCGGCCGAAGAGGCCAAGCGCATCCACGGCGAAACCCTGGCGACCCCGTTTCCCGGCACCCGGGGCTGGACGATCCATCAGCCCGTCGGCGTCGTCGCCTGCATCACGCCGTGGAATTTCCCGTCCGCCATGATCACGCGCAAATGCGCGCCGGCCATCGCGGCCGGATGTACGGTGGTGGTCAAGCCGGCGCCGGAAACCCCGCTCTCCGCCCTCGCCCTGGCCGAGCTCGCCAAGCGCGCCGGAATCCCGGACGGGGTGTTCAACGTGGTGTGCGGCGCCGCCGACAAGATCGGCCCCGTCCTGACAGGTTCGGACCAGGTGCGCATGGTGGGCTTCACCGGCTCCACGGCGGTGGGCAAGCTGTTGATGCGTCAGGCCGCCGACGGGGTGAAGCGCGTGGCGCTGGAGCTTGGGGGCAACGCGCCCTTCCTGATCATGGACGACGCCGACATCGAGGCCGCCGCCGACGGGGTCATCGCTAGCAAGTTCCGCGCGGCCGGTCAGACCTGCGTGTCGGCCAACCGCATCATCGCCCACGCGCCCATCGCGGACAAGCTCATCGCCGCGATCAAGACGCGCATGGAAAAGCTCAAAGTCGGCTCCGGCTTTGAGGACGGGGTGAATTTCGGCCCGCTGATCCATGACGAGGCGGTCGCCCGCGTCGACGCGCTGGTGAAGGACGCCAAAGCCAAGGGCGCCAAGGTCCATCTGGGCGGCGCGCCGCTGGCCGACGAGCTGGGCGGCGCCTTCTACGCGCCCACCCTCATCGAGGGCGGCGAGGATTTCGAGCTGGCCCTGTTCAGGAACGAGATCTTCGGCCCCGTGGCGTCGGTGTACCGCGCCAAGGACGAGGCGGAGATGATCCGCCTGGCCAACGACACGCCCTACGGCCTTGCGGCTTATGTCTACACCCGCGATGTGGGCCGGGTGCATCGCCTCTCCGAGGGGCTCGATTTCGGCATGATCGGCGTGAACGCGCCCATGGTCGGCTCACCGGCGACCCCGTTCGGCGGGGTGAAGGAGTCCGGCATCGGCCGCGAAGGCGGCAAGTGGGGCGTTGAGGAGTTCACCGAGCTGAAATTCGTCCTGCTGGGCGGGGTGGACCTGTGAGCGCGGCGACCGAACAGAAAGCCTTCGCCGCCGCCGCCGCGCTGGAGCTTGTGGAATCCGGCATGACGCTCGGACTCGGCTCCGGCTCCACCGCGGAGATCTTCGTGAAACAGCTCGGCGCCCGGCTCCAGGCCGGCGAGCTTGATCGCATCCTCGCCGTGCCCACCAGCCAGGGCACCGCTGAGGCGGCGCGCGCGGCCGGAGTGCCGCTCATCGATGTGGACCATGTGGTGCGCATCGACCTCACCGTTGACGGCGCCGATGAGGTGGACGGCCGCTTCCGCCTGATCAAGGGCGGCGGCGCATGCCTGCTTCGCGAGAAGATCATCGCCCACGCCTCAGACCTCATGGCCGTGGTGGTGGACGAATCCAAGCTGGTGGAGACGCTCGGCGCCTATCCGCTGCCGGTGGAGGTGGACCCCTTCGCCTTCACCATCACCGCGAAGCAGGTGTTCGACGTGCTGCGCAGCTGCGGCGTGGCCCGCCCGGACGTCTCCCTGCGCCGCCAGGCGGACTCCGAAAAGCCCCTGATCACCGACGGCGGCCACTACATCCTCGACTGCGCCTGCACCGAAATCCCCGACCCCGAAGAAGCCGCCCTGGCGCTGAACATGATCCCGGGCGTGGTGGAGCACGGCCTCTTCATCAATCTCGCGCGCATGGTCATTGTCGGCGAGGACGGCGGCGCGCAGATGCTGGAGCTTTAGGGGGGCTGGCATCCCGGCCGCAGCGAAGCGCAAAGCCGGGCCCCAGGGAGGAGCGGAGCCTCATGAGGTCCCGGACACCGCTATCGCGATTCCGGGGTGAGATCTTCCGGGGGTTTGCGATTCCGGTAAAATATTGAAAAAATTGTCATCCCGGCCGACCGCAGGGAGCACCGCGACCTCCGACGCTGCAGCCACCTCCGGGGGTCCCGGGGAGCGCTTCGCGCTTCCCGGATGACAAATTTCCCTGCCCTCGGGGCTTGCCGGCCCGTTCGCTCGCTTCAATCGATCCACCGGATCGATTGATCGGCTTCGCCGACCGCGGCTGCCCCGGGGCCTGCCGGCCCGTTCGCCGCCTTCAATTGGCCCACCGGGCCAATTGATCCGCTACGCGGACCGGTGCTCACCCCGCCGCGTTCAGCGCATAGCCCGCCGAGCGCACGGTGCGGATCGGATCGCCCTCGCCGGCCTTACTGAGCGCCTTGCGCAGGCGGCCGATATGCACGTCCACGGTGCGCGCCTCCACATAGACGTCCGAGCCCCAGACCGCGTCGAGCAATTGCTCACGCGAGAACACCCGGCCAGGGTGCTGCATCAGGTAATCGAGCAGGCGGAACTCGGTGGGGCCCAGATGGACTTCCGCGCCGGAGCGCGTCACCCGGTGGGCGCCCCGGTCGATGGACAGGTCGCCGACCACCACCTGGTCCTCTGCGAGGCCCGGGCGGATCCGGCGCAGCACGGCGCGCAGACGGGCGAACAGCTCCTTCATCAGGAACGGTTTGACGATGTAGTCGTCAGCCCCGGTGTCGAGCCCGCGGATCCGGTCGGCCTCCTCGCCGCGCGCCGTCAACATGATGATCGGCAAGTTGCGCGTGTCCTGGCGGCCGCGAAGCCGGCGGCACACCTCGATGCCGGAGATCTTCGGCAGCATCCAGTCGAGCAGCACCACATCGGGCTGGCGCTCCTCCAACAGCATCATGGCTTCTTCTCCGTCGGCGGCGACGGAGACCCGGAAGCCTTCCTTTTTCAGATTGTACTGGAGGAGCTCGGACAGGGCGTCCTCATCCTCAACGACCAAGACGTGCGGCTGCATGTGTTTTTCCAAGCCCCTCAAGACGTCTCCGGACGGGGGCCGCGCGGACGTTCCGTCGCGATCTCCCGTCCGGTCACCAGATAGTGGATGACCTCGGCGATGTTCGTGGCGTGATCGCCGATCCGTTCCAGATTCTTCGCCACGAAAAGAAGGTGCGCGCCCGGCCCGATCATCTGTGAGTCGTCCGCCATGGACTGGACCAGCTCACGGAACAGGGCGTTGTAGTGTTCGTCCACGTCGTCGTCGCGCTCCCACACGCCCACCGCCCGGCTGGTCTCGCCGGTGGCGTAGGCGTCGAGCACCTGATGAAGATGGCTGAGAACCAGCTTGCCCATACGGTCGACGGACCCGGCGAACGGGGTCGGGTCGCTTTCATTCAAAGTCGGCACGCGCCGGGCGATGGACTTGGCCAGATCGCCGACGCGTTCGAGATCGGCGACGATCTTCAGCGCCGCTATGCACACCCGCAAATCCTGGGCGATGGGCTGGCGCAGGGCGAGCAGGCGGATGATCTTCTTCTCGATATCGCGCTGCATGTCGTCCACCTGGACGTCGCGCGCGACGACCTCTCCCGCAAGATCGCCGTCGCGTGTGGTGGCCGCCTCGATGGCGTCGGCGACCATGGCTTCGGCCATGCCGCCCATGGCGGACACTTCCGCGGAGAGCTGCTCAAGCTCCTCGGAGAAGGCCTTTACGATGTGCGGCGCCTTGACCGGTCCGGTCATCTGCTTCGCCTTTCACGCCCCCTGATGGGAGAATCCGGCTTCGAGGGGGCTTACCCGAAGCGTCCAGTGATATAATCCTGAGTCCGCTGGTCGCGGGGATTGGTAAAAATTTCTTCGGTGGGGCCGTATTCAACGAGCGCCCCGAGGTGGAAGAACGCCGTCATCTGGCTGACGCGCGCGGCCTGGGCCATGGAGTGGGTGACGATGATCAGCGAATAGTTCTCGCGCATTTCGTCGATCAGCTCCTCGATGCGCGCCGTCGCGATGGGATCCAGCGCCGAACATGGCTCGTCCATCAAAATCACCTCGGGATTGACCGCGATGGCGCGTGCGATCACCAGGCGCTGCTGCTGGCCGCCCGACAACGAGGTTCCCGGCGCGGCGAGGCGATCGGCCACCTCGTTCCACAGCCCGGCCTTTTTCAGACTTGTCTCCACGATCTGGTCCAGCTCCTCGCGGCTGGAGGCCAGTCCGTGGATGCGGGCGCCATAGGCGACGTTCTCGTAAATCGTCTTGGGAAACGGGTTGGGCTTCTGGAACACCATGCCCACGCGCGCCCGGAGCACGACAGGATCCACCGAGCGGTCGTTGACCTCCTCGCCGTCGATGCGGATCGAGCCGGTGACGCGCGCCGTGTCGATGGTGTCGTTCATGCGGTTGATGCAGCGCAGGAAAGTGGACTTGCCGCAGCCCGACGGACCGATGCAGGCGGTCACCGCCCGGTCGGGGATCTCCATCGCCACCTTCTGCAGCGCGAGCGCTCCGCCATAGGTCACGGCGACGTCCTTCACCGCCACCTTTGTGCGCTGACCGGCCGGAGCGGGATGATACACCGTCGCGGCAGGCGCCTGGGACGCGTCACGCTCGAATTCAGTGTCAGCCACTACCATCTCCGTTCGAACCGGCGGCGCAGATAGATTGCAACCGCATTGAAGAGAATCATCACGAATAGAAGGATCAGGATCGCCGCCGCCGTGCGGGCCTCGAAGGCGCGCTCGGCGCCGCTGGACCACAGGAAGATCTGCACCGGCATGACGGTGGCCGGCTCGGTGAAGCCGGCCAGGCCGAGACTGGGCGGATCGGCGATGAAGGCCACCATGCCGATCATCAGAAGCGGCGCGCTCTCGCCCAGCGCCTGGGCCAAGCCGATGATCGAGCCGGTAAGGATGCCCGGCGCCGCCAGCGGCAGCACATGGTGGAAGACCGCCTGGGTCTTCGACGCGCCGACCCCCAGCGCCGCCTCCCGAATCGAGGGCGGAACCGCCTTGAGCGCCGCCCGGGTGGCGATGATCACCGTGGGCAGGGTCATCAGCGCCAGCACCATGCCGCCCACGAGCGGGGCCGAACGCGGCAGGCCGAACAGGTTGATGAACACCGCAAGGCCCAGCAGGCCGAACACGATGGAGGGCACCGCGGCGAGATTGTTGATGTTCACCTCGACGAAATCGGTGAAGCGATTCTTCGGCGCGAACTCCTCGAGATAGATCGCGGCCCCGACCCCGATCGGGACCGCCAGGACCATCGTCACGATCATGGTGAGGATCGACCCGATCAGCGCACCCAGAACGCCGGCGAGTTCGGGCTCGCGGCTGTCGGCGTTGGTGAAGAGCCACTGGTTGAACCCGTTCTCGATGAGGCCGCGCGCCTCCATCGTCCGCGTCCAGGCGATCTGCCGGTCGGTGATGAGACGCGCCGCGGGCGGCGTCTCCAGCGTCCACAGGGTCCAGTCCGCGACCGGACCTGCGACAGGCGCGTCCGGCGCCACGATCACGCTCGCCCGCGCCTCGGCGGCGCCGGGCTCGATGCGCTCCACCCGGAACACGCCGCCGGCGGCGCGCACCAGCAGGCTGGGCGTCTGAGGGATCAGGTCGAGCCCGCCGGCTGGATCCGCGCGCGCCTCGAGCATGGCGGCCAGAGCGCGGGCGCGCGCGGCTTCGGCCAGCAGGATTTCACGCTCGTCGGCGTCGATGAGGCTTTCGGCTTCAGCCTCCGCAGACGCGGCGCGCGCCAGCGCCGCCTCGACACGGTCCAGGGCGGTGCGGCGGGCGGTCTCGGCGAAGTCGCCGAACACCGCGCCGTCGGCGGTGAGGCGTGCAGCGCCGCCTTCGAAAGAAATGCTCAGAGGCGCGGGACCGGGGCGGAGCGTCTCCGCCACCGTGGCGCCCTTGAGATAGAGGTCGGCATCATCGCCGAGCGGCGCGGTGAAGGTGACCGTCTCCCCGACAAGGGCTGGATCGTCCACCACCTGATTGAGCAGGCGCGCGGCGTTCACCGCACTGTACAACCCGAGCAGCTCACGCAGGGCGGTGCGGTCCTCAACACCGGGAAACTGCGCCCGCAAGGCGTCCTGGATCACGGTGTTGTACCGGCCGCGCCGCAGGCTCGCCTCGCTGAGATCGCCGGCGGGATCCACGAGCTCCGCCTCCAGCGTCACCGGCAGAATGAGGCGGTGGGCCGAGAACGCCGTCACCGACTGGGCGATGATCGAGACCAGAAGGAGCGCCAGGAAGCCCACGGCGAGCGCGATCGCGCCAAGCCCGTAGAACTGGAATCGCTTCTCGGCGCGGTGGCGCTTGGCCAGGCGCGCCTCCACGGCGTCGCGGATCGAGCGCGTCTGTCTACTCATAGCGTTCACGGAAGCGTTGCACCACGCTGAGCGCGATGATGTTGAGGATCAGGGTCAAGCCGAACAGCACCAGGCCCAGCGCGAACGCGGACAGGGTCTTGGAGCTGTCGAACTCCTGGTCGCCGGTGAGCAGCATGACGATCTGCACCGTGATGGTGGTGACGCTCTCCAGCGGGTTCGCAGTCAGGTTCGCCCCCTGGCCGGCGGCCATGACCACGATCATGGTCTCGCCCACAGCGCGGCTGACGGCCAGCAGGATCGCTCCGACAATGCCGGGCAGTGCAGCGGGCAGCACCACCTGGCGGATCGTCTCCGACTTGGTGGCGCCCATGGCGTAGGCGCCGTCGCGCAGGGACTGCGGCACGGCGTTGATCACGTCGTCCGACAGCGAGGACACGAAGGGGATGATCATCACGCCCATCACCAGGCCCGCCGACAGCGCGCTCTGGGTCACCGCGTCCTCATAGCCGAGAAATAACGCTACATCGCGCAGGAACGGGCCCACGGTCAAAAGCGCGAAGAAACCGTAGACCACGGTGGGCACGCCGGCGAGAATCTCGAGCGCCGGCTTGGCCCAGGCGCGAAAGCGCGGCCCGGCGTATTCGGACAGATAGATCGCGGCGAACAGGCCCACCGGCACGGCCACCGCCATGGCGATCAGCGTGATCAGAGCCGTCCCGGCGAACAGGGGAACAGCCCCGAAGGCGCCGGACTGGCCCACCTGGTCGGCGCGGATGGCGGTTTGCGGGCTCCACTGGATCCCGAACAGGAATTCATGCACCCGCCAGTCGATGGACGCGAAGAACCGGATCGATTCAAACAGCAGCGAGAACACAATCCCCAACGTCGTGAGGATCGCGATCCCCGAGGCGAGCGCCAGCAGGGCGCCCACCGCGCCCTCCACCCGGTCACGGGCGCGAAACCGCGAATGGATGCGCGAGCGGCCCCAGGTCAGGCCCGCCACGGCGATCGCGGCCGCCGCCGCCGCTATGGACCAGCGGAAGATATCCTCCCACGGCCGCAGCGCCTGGGCCGTCACGCGTATTGTCGGCGTGTCACGGCTGGCCAGGCCTTCATTGAAGGCGATGGCGCGGGCGTCGCTGAGGAAAAGCTCGCGCTCCTCCACCGGCGCCCGCCAGTATTCGAATCCCGCCCGGGCGCGATAGCCCGCCTCGGTGCGCGGCGCCCGCGAGACGGTGCGCCCAGAAAGTGCGTCCCGCCGCTCGGCGATCGCCCGGTCAGCGCGGTTTCGGGCATCGGTGAGGTCGGCGAGCCTGCCCGACCAGAGCTCGGTGTCTCCGCCCTCGGCGCGTGCGCGCGCCAGCGCATCGCGAGCGGCGCGCATCTCGGAATCGGTCCGGCGCGCTTCCTCCATCAGACCCTGCAGCTGCGGATCTTCGCTCAGGGTCTCTTCATAGGCGCGCACGAGGGGCGCGGCTTCGCGCTCCAGCGTCGCCATGGTGACGCCGTTGACCAGCCCGGCGCCGAACACCCCGTAGACGCAGACCAGAAACAGAGCCGGCGCTCCGGTCCACAGCGCGATGTAATATCCATAGTAATTGGGCAGCGAATGCAGCGAGGCCGGCGCGCGTCCGGAAGCGGCCACGGCCCGACGGCGCCCGACCAGAAAGCCGAACGCGGTCAGGACCAGAAGCGTCAGCGTCACAAGGACGGAAACCTGCATAAAAGGACTCTATTGGCGCCAGGCCCAGGCGCGCAGGCGGCGGGGCGGCGATCTCAGCTGAATTTGAGCGCGACCATGGTCGGGATCAGTCAATTGAATATGACAGCTTCGCTACCGTTTTATGACACCGCCACCGGCGCCTGTGGAGCGTGCTACTCCGCCGCGTCCCCGGGACGGGCCGTCAGGGCGCCGTCCGGCTCCGCCTCGGACTGCATGTCGATCCGCGCGGTCGCGACCGGAAAGAATACCGTGAAGACCGAGCCCTTGCCGGGTGCGCTCTCCACGGTGAACCCGCCGCGATGGCGGCTGACGATATGCTTCACGATCGCCAGACCCAGCCCGGTTCCCGCCGCCGGACCGCTCTTCTGTCCGCCGACCCGGAAGAACCGCTCGGACAGGCGTGGCAGATAGCGCCGTTCGATCCCGGCGCCGTGATCAGTGACGCGCACGACGCCATAGCGCGCATCCGGGTCGAGGGCCGGCGCGGCGATGGTCAGGCGACCGGATTGCGGATCGAGTCGCTCGGCCAGGTGCTCAGAGCCGTCTCGCGTGCGGGCATGGTGGACGGCGACCGAAATGCTCGCCTTTTCGCCGGAATACTTCACGGCGTTCTCCACCAGGTTCTCGACCACCTCATAGATCTGGTCGCGATCACCCTTCACCGCCGCCCCGCCGTCGTGCACCTGGAGATCGAGCGTCAGGCCGCGCCCCTCGATCACCGGATGAAGCGCCTCGGTCACCTCGCCGACGATCTGGTTGAGATCCACGACGCCGGTGGGCGCCATGTGCTCGTTCATCTCCACGCGCGAAAGCGACAACAGATCGTCGATCAGCCGGCGCATGCGTTCGGTCTGCACCCGCATGATCCCCAGAAAGCGCTCACGCGCCTCCTCGTCATCCTTCGCCGGCCCGGTGAGCGTCTCGACAAAGCCGGAAAGGGAGGCCAGCGGCGTGCGCAATTCGTGACTGGCGTTGGCGAGAAAGTCGGCGCGCATACGCTCGGCCCGCTTGGAGCTGGTTTCGTCGGCCAGGACCAGCATGGCGCGGAACGGCATGGGGCCGGGCACCGGCAGCCGAATCGGTTCCACGAAGGCGCGCACATGGCTCTCAAGCGGCGCCAGGGTGGAGTACTCGACGGTCGCGCCCTTCTCCCCGCGCAGCGCCGCGCTCACCGCTTCCAGCACGCGCGGCTGGCGCAGCACGGTGGACAGCAGCCCCCGCTCCGCGCCCAGCCCCAGAAAGGCGCGCGCGGCCGGGTTGGCGCGCTCGATGCGTCCACCCGGACCGATCAGCAGAACCGGAATCGAAAGGCGCTCCAGCATCGCCTCGCTGGCCTCCTCCTCGACGCTGCGGGTGGAGAGGGCGGCGCTCGGGCGCGGCGCCGGCTCCGCGGCGCTCAAGGCGGTCAGATAATACACCGCCGCCAGGGCCGACACCGCCAGGGCGCTGGCGAAGAAGGCGGCGCCGGACAATTCCCCGGAGAGGCCGAGCACGGCGAGCACCGACACGCCGAGCCCGGCGGTCAGCGCAATGTCGCGCCGGCGCGGGCGGTCGGCGGAAGCGGGTTTCGACGCACGTCTCAAATTAGCCATGCCTCTTTTCTACCACACGATTGTGACATTGCGCAGACCTCAGGATGCGGCCTCAAGGCGGCGCGCCTGCATTTCCACAGGGAAAAAAGGGCCATTGACCCGGCAGGCTTACGCATCCACCTCGCCGCCGGGACGCATCTTACCAAGAGACGCGCGCCGGCGTCGTCGCCGCGCCAACATTACGGTCAGCCAAACACCAGATGAATTTTTCGTAATTCAATGAATGTTTCTCGTTTTTCGATAAAAGTTCATTGACTTTCGCGAAGAGCTTTGTAGGGTGACCCGACTTTGCAGTCTCGCCTGATCCTGAAGGAGTCCGCCTTGTTCCGCGCCTTACCGCCCGCCTTCGCCGCTCTTGCTCTCGCCGCCTGCGCGGGCGGGCCGGACTATGACGCCTCCGCCCCGGTCGCTATGCGCGATTCCTATGCGGCCCTGCCCGAGGCGTTCGCCCCGGCCAATGACGACTGGATCGCCGCCTTCAACGACGAGCGGCTCATCGCGCTGGTGGATCAGGCGCTGGAACAGAATCCCAATGTGGAGGCCGCCCGCGCCGGGCTGGCGGCGGCGCGCGCCCAGGCGCGCGGCGCCAACGCCGGCCTGCTGCCCACGCTGGACGCCCGCTTCCGCGCCAGCGAAACCGAGGGCGGCATGCAGGCCGGCTCCAGCTTCTCGCTAGGCCTTGAAGCGGGCTGGCAGGCCGACGTCTGGGGCCGCCTGTCCGACCAGGCCCGGTCGAGCTACCTGACCGCCGAGGCCGCCGAAGCGGACTGGCGCGGCGCCCGCCTGTCGATCGCGGCCGCCGCGGCCCGCGCCTGGTATTCGCTCACGGAGGCCTCGCTGCAGACCGCCCTGGCCCAGAGCGACGTGGACACCCGGGCGCGCCAGCTCGACATCGTTGATCGCCGCTTCCAGCGCGGCGTCGCGCGCTCCTCAGACGTGCGCACCGCGCGCTCTGCGCTGGCCTCTAGCCGCGCCGCCCTGGCCTCGCGGGAACGCTCCGAAGCGGCCGCCGCGCGCCAGCTCGAGACGTTGATCGCGGAGTATCCCGACAATGAAATCGCCGGCGCCGACGCTCTGCCGTCACTGGGCCGGCTGCCCGATCCCGGCACGCCGGAAGGTCTGCTCATCCGCCGGCCGGACGTGGTCGCCGCCGAGGCGCGCCTTGAGGCCGCCGGCTTCTCCGCCGACGCCGCCCGCAAGGCGCTCTATCCCGGCCTGTCGCTCTCGGCCTCGCTCACCGACAGCGGCCGGGATCTGGAGGACGTGCTCGATTTCAATGATCTGGTAAGCCAGGTCGCCGCCTCCATCCTCGCGCCGGTCTTCCGGGGCGGCGAGCTGCGCGCCCAGCGCGACCGGGCCGAAGCCCAGGCGCGCCAACAGGCCGCCAACTACGTGGACACCGTGCTCACCGCCTTCCGCGAAGCTGAAGACTCCATCGACGCCGACATGCGCCTGGATCAGCGCGTCGTCGCGCTGGCCGAGGCGGCGCAGGAAGCCGAGGCCGCCCTTGAGCTCGTGGAACGCCAGTACGCGTCCGGCGTCGCCACGATCTTCGAACTCATCGACGCCCAGACCCGCCTGATCAACGCCGACGGCCAGCTCATCGGAGCGCGCGCGGCGCGGGTGGACAACCGCATCAGCCTTCACCTGGCGGTGGCGGGCGATTTCCAGGCCGGCGGCGGCTTCGCCCCGGCTATCGAAGACTAGACACGCACAGCCGGGCGCAAAGACCCGGGTGCATTTTGAACATTAAAGAGGTTGGTCATGAACAAGCCGGTCGGAATCTTACTCGCAATCGGGGCGCCCCTAGGTCTGCTCGGCCTTTTCGTGCTCGCCTACATCACCCTCTTCGCCACACGTCCGACGCCGGAAGAGGCCGAGATGGTGAGCCGCCCCGCGGCCGTCTTCTTCGCCACGGCCGAAGCCGATCCGGTGCAGCTGAGCGTGCAGACCCAGGGCGAGGTGCAACCCACCACGGAGATCGATCTCACCGCTCAGGTCTCCGGACGCATCGCCTATGTGAATTCGGCCTTCGTCGAGGGCGGGTTCTTCGAGGCGAACGAGGTGCTGATCCGCCTGGAGGACGCCGACTACCGCCTCGCAGTGACCCGCGCCGAAGCCCAGGTCGCCCAGATGCGCCAGCTTCTGGTGCGCGAACAGGCCGAAGCTGTGCTGGCGAGCGAGGAATGGGCCGCGCTGGGCGACGGCGAGGCCAGCCCGCTGACCCTGCGTCAGCCTCAACTGGCCGAAGCGGAAGCCCGACTCGCCGGCGCGCAGGCGAGCCTCGACGAGGCGCGCCTGCACCTGTCGCGCACCCGGATCTTCGCCCCCTTCGCCGGCCGCGTCCGCACCAAGGAGGCCGATCTCGGCCAGTTCGTGGGCGCCGGCTCGCGCCTCGGCCGGGTCTTCTCCACCGACACGGCCGAAGTCAGCCTGCCCCTGAGCGACCGGGAGCTCGCCCTTCTCGGCATGCCGCTGGCGTTCGAAGCCGCACCGGGCGAAGGCCCGCAGGTCACGCTCTCCGCAGTGGTGTCCGGCGAACGCCGCAGCTGGGACGCCTATGTGGCGCGCACCGCCAGCGCCATCGATCCCCAGACCCGCACCCTGCTGGCCATCGTCCAGGTCGAGGATCCCTACGGAGCCGCGGCGCAAGCGGCCGGCGCGCCGCTGGCCATGGGCCTGTTCGTGGAGGCGCTGATCCAGGGCCGTCAGATCGAGACCGCCTTCGCCCTGCCCCGCAGCGCGCTGCGCGGCGCCGACGAAGTCTATGTGATCCGGCCGGACAACACCTTGGAGATCCGCCAGGTCGCGGTGGCGGACACGAGTTCCGAACGAGTCGTCGTAACCGGCGGGATCGAGGCCGGAGAGCGTCTGGTCATCTCGCCCCTGCGCGGCGCGGCCACCGGCATGGCGGTGACGCCGCTGAACGCCGACGGCGAGCCCGTCGACTCCGAAGGCGCGCAGTCGGACTCCGAACAGTCCGGCTCCGTCATGGCCGCAGACGCCGGCGCTTCGCGCTAGGCCCCTGTAATTTCAAGGAGAGCGTCCCATGGTGGAACGTCCTGACGAACAGATCCACACGGGCATCCTGGCCTGGTGGGCGCGCAATTCGGTCGCCGCAAACCTGCTGATGGCCATCGCCATCATCGGCGGCATTATCGGCTTCACCTCGATGCAGCGCGAGAACAACCCCGCCGCGGTGTTCCCCGGCGCCTCGATTTCGGTGAGCTGGCCCGGCGCCAGCCCGCGCGACATCGAGGAACAGATCATCGTACGCATCGAGGAGGCCCTGTCCGATCTCGACGGCGTGGACGAGCTGACCGCGGTGGCCCGCGAGGGCTCGGGCTCGGTCTATGTCTCCGGTCTGCCGAGCCTGGATTCCAGCGAGTTCATCGACGAGATCAAGCTGCGCGTGGACTCCGTCAACAATCTGCCGCGTGACAGCTACCGGCCTATGGTCAGCCGCTGGCAGAATTCCGAGCAGGTGGCGGGCTTCGCGCTTCACGGCGACATCGACCGGCGCGAACTGCAGCGCCTGGCGCGCGAGATCCGCGACGAGATTTCTTCCACCGTGCCCGAAGCGACCCTTGTGGAAGTGGACGCGACACTGGGCGAGGAAGTCTCCATCGAGGTCAGCGAAGAGAACATGCGGCGCTACGGCGTCACCTTCTCCGAGATTTCACGCGCCGTCTCCAACTCGTCCATCAACGCCTCAGCCGGCTCGGTGCGCACCGATCTGGGCGATGTCCGCATCACCTCGCGCCAGCTCGCCGACACCGCGAACGAATTCGAAAACATCGTGCTGCGCCAGACGGCCGACGGCGGCATGGTGCGCGTGGGCGACGTGGCGCGGGTGATCGACGGCCTGTCCGACGCCAATCTTCACGCCACGTTCAATGGCGAGCCGATGGTTCTGATCTCGGTGCGCTCGACCGGCAGCTCGGACATCATCACCCTGTCTGAAGGCCTGAAGGCCTATGCCGAGCGGAAGAACGAAGAGCTGCCCTCCACCGTGCGCCTGTCGGAATGGTGGGACGGCGCCGACCAGTTCAACTCCCAGCTCAAGGTGATCGGCGATTCCGCCCTGGTCGGCCTGGCCCTGGTGCTGGCCGTCCTGGTGCTGTTCCTGCGCCCCATCGTGGCCTTCTGGGTGACGGTGGGCATCGCCACCGCTTTCGCCGGCGCCTTCCTGATCCTGCCCTTCCTGGGCGTGACCCTGAACTTCCTGTCCCTGTTCGCCTTCCTCATCGTGATCGGGGTGATCGTGGACGATGCGATCATCGTCGGGGAGAACATTCATAACAGGACCGAGCGCGGCGAGACCGGACTCACCGCCGCGGTTGTGGGCGTGCAGATGGTCGCCAAGCCCGTCGTCTTCGCGGTGATCACCACGATGATGGCGTTCGGCCCATGGATGCTGCTGTCGGGCCCCGAACGCCAGTTCACCAGCCAGATCTCCCTGGTGATCATCGCGGCCCTGATCTTCTCCCTGATTGAGTCCCTGTTCATCCTGCCGGCGCACCTGGCGCACCTGAAGCCGCCGCGCGAAACCGGCTTCTTCGGTCCGCTGTTACGCTTTCAGGGCAAGATCGCCGACAGCCTGACCACGTTCGCCCGCAAGATTTACGGGCCCGCCCTGGAGACGGCGATCCGCTTGCGCTACGCCACGCTGATGCTGTTCATCGGCCTGTTCGTGCTGGCCATCGTCCTGATGATGAGCGGCCGGGTGCCCATGCGTTTCATGCCGGAGATCGAGTCCGACATGATCCGGGTCAGCATCCAGCTCTCCGAAGGCACGCCGTGGAGCCGCACCAGCGAGATCCGCGACCGGCTCGACCGGGTCGAGGCCGAGGTGCAGCAGCACTATCGCGACGAGTTCGAGGGCGAGGAGATGATCCTGTCGCGCGCCACCATGGCGTTCGACGGCGCGGTGCGCGCCTGGATCACCATCGCCCCGCCCGAGGACCGCCCCGGGCGGACCCCCACCGCGGATGTGGCCCAGCGCCTGCGCGACGCGCTCGGCCCGGTGCCGGACGCGGAGGAGATCCGTTTCGACGCCACGCTGAACCAGACCGGTCCGGCGATCCAGTTCGCCATCAACCATCCCGATCTGGAGATTCTGCGCACCGCAGCAGCCGAGTTGAAGGAGCAGTTGCGGCGCTACGAGACCACCTATGATGTTGTGGACAATCTGCAGGCCTCCGCCGACGAGGTGCGCCTGGCGCTGCGTCCCGACGCCCAGGCCCTGGGTCTGAACCTCGCGGACGTCACCACCCAGGTCCGCCAGGCCTTCTACGGCCTCGAGGTCCAGCGACTGCCGCGCAACGGCGAGGACGTGCGCGTGATGGTGCGCTACCCCAAGGCGGCGCGCGAGGATCTCGACGCCATCAACAACCTGCGAATCCGCACCGCCGACGGACGCGAAGTGCCGCTGGCCGCCGTGGCCGAGGTCAGCTTCGCGCCGGGCATCGACCGGATCCAGCGGCGCGAACGCCAGCGCACCGTGTCGGTCAGCGCCGAGCTGAGCGATCCGGACGCCGCCGGCGAGATCCGCCGGGAGCTGGAGGAGACTTTCTTCCCGCAATGGAAGGAGCGCTATCCGGGCCTGTCCACCGGCTCCATCGGCGAGGCCCAGGACGAGGCCGAGTTCATGAGCGAGATCATGGGCCTTCAGCTGATCATGATCGGCCTGATGTACGCCCTGCTGGCGGTGGCCTTCCGGTCCTACGCTCAGCCCCTGCTGATCATGACGGCGATTCCCTTCGCCTTCGCCGGGGCCGTGTTCGGGCACATGATCATGGGCACGCCCATGGCGCTGTTCTCCTTCTTCGGCATCGGCGCCGCGGCGGGGATCGTGATCAACGACAACCTCGTGCTCGTGGACTTCATCAACCGGCTGCGCGAGCGCGGCGTGGGCGCCCTGCAGGCGTTGGTGGACGCCGGCGTGCAGCGCTTCCGCCCGATCCTGCTGACCACGGTGACCACTTTCCTCGGCATTCTGCCGATGATCGCGGAACGTTCCACGGCGGCGCAGTTTCTCAAGCCCATGGTCATCGCCCTGGGATTCGCGGTGCTGTTCGCCCTGCTCCTGACCCTGTTCCTGGTGCCCGCGCTCTACGCCATTGGCGTGGACATTAAGCGGGTGGCCCTGAACCTGTTCACGAGCCGCAAGGTGGCCATGATTGGATCGGACTTCGCTGGTCAGGACCATGTGGACGACGTGGACGTCGGCCACAGCCCGTCCGACGACCGCCGGCGCGGCGGCGAGCCGGGCGACGGTCCTGCGCCCGCCCCGGCCGAGTGACGCCGGGGCCGTCTTGCGATCTCCAGAACGCACCAGCAGGGCGGGCCGAAGGGTCCGCCCTGACCGGTGTAAAAAGCGCCGAACGCGCTCAGGGCCAGGCTCTTGCGGATTTGCGTTCGGGGGCACCTAACTGCATTTTAATTTGCCCCGGCGGCGACAAGACGGATGCTCCGGTCACAAAAGCCAAACGGGGAAATCAATGAAACGTCTTCTTCTACTCGCCGCCTCGGCCTTCGCCCTGGGCGCGACGACACCGCTCGCAGCCTTCGCGCAAACTGACGCCGCCTCTGCTCAGGACGCCTCGGCGCAGACGCAAACCGGACCACGCTTCGGGACCTTCGGATTCGATGCCGCGGGCATGGACCGCGCGGTCGCGCCGGGCGACGACTTCACCCGTTTCGCCAATGGCGGCTGGCTTGACGCCACCGACATTCCCTCCGATCGCTCGCGCTACGGCATGTTCACGGTGCTCTCTGAAGAGGCCGAGGAGCACGTCCAGGCGATCATCGACGACGCGGCGGCAGAGGGCGGAGACGCCGGCTCCAACAGCCAGCTCGTGGGCGATCTCTACGCCAGCTGGATGAACGCCGACGCTATCGAGGCGGCCGGGCTTGAGCCCGCTCAGCCTTTCCTCGCCGAGATCAACGGCGTCGCCAGCCATGACGACGCGGCGGCCCTATTCGCCACCGTCCATCACAACAGCCCCTACGGCTTTGCGATCTGGGCCGATCCGGCGAACCCGGACGTCAACGCCCTGCGCCTCTTTCAGGGCGGGCTCGGCATGCCGGACCGCAGCTATTATCTCGACGAGTCCGAGCGGTTCGCCGATTATCGCACCGCCTATCTGGCCTATATCAACGAGATCTTCGATCTCGCCGGGCTGGCCTACGGCGACGATGCGGCTCAGGCTATCCTCGACTTCGAAACCCGGATCGCCGAAGCCCACTGGACCCGCGAACGCTCGCGCCAGGTCACCGAGACCTACAATGTCATGAGCGTCGAAGAGCTCGACGCGCTGGCGCCGGCGTTCAACCTGCCTGAAGGTATGGCCGCGCTGGGCCTCGACGTGGACGAGCTGATCGTGGTGCAGCCCAGCGCCGTGGAAGGCGTCGCGGCGGCCTTCGCAGAGACCGATATCGACACGATCAAGGCGTGGATGGCCTTCCACTTCCTGTCCGACCGGGCGAGCTGGCTTCCTGCGGTCTTTGACGAGGCCCGCTTCGATTTCTTCAACCGCACCCTGAGCGGCCAGGCCGAGCAGCGCAGCCGCGACAAGCGCGGCGTGCAGCTGGTGGGCGGCGCGCTGGGTCATGCGGTGGGCCAGATCTATGTCGATCGTCACTTCCCGCCGAGCTCGAAAGAGCAGATGGACGGGCTGGTGCAGAATCTCACCACCGCGTTTGAAGGCCGGCTGGAGCAGCTGGATTGGATGGATGCGGAGACCCGCGAGCGGGCCCTGCGCAAGCTCTCCACCTTCGAGCCGCGCATCGGCTATCCGGTGATCTGGGATGAGTATGACGGTCTGGAGATCCGCGACGACGCCTATTTCGCCAACCGCATCGCCATGAGCGAGTTCAGCTGGGCCGAGCAGCTGGAAGACCTGTCCAAGCCGGTGGACCCGCGTGAGTGGAGCTGGCCGCCGCAGATCGTCAACGCCAGCTACAGCCCGCTGCAGAACCAGATCACCTTCCCGGCCGGCATCCTGCAAGCGCCCTTCTTCGATCCGCATGCCGATCCGGCGGTCAATTTCGGCGCCATCGGCGGCGTCATCGGTCACGAAATCGGCCACGGCTTCGACGATCAGGGCCGCCGTTACGACTATGACGGCACGCTCAATGACTGGTGGACCGAGGAGACCAACGAACGCTTCCTGGAGCGCTCCACGCGCCTCGGCGAGCAGTATGACGGTTTCTGCCCCATCGACGACATGTGCGTGAACGGCAGCCTGGCCATGGGCGAGAATATCGGCGACCTGGGCGGGCTGCAGATGGCCTACACCGCCTGGCGCCAGTACGTTGACGCCAACTATGACGGCGAAGCCCCGGTGATCGACGGCTTCACCGGCGACCAGCGCTTCTTCCTGGCCTGGGCCCAGGTCTGGCGCAACAAGTACACCGACGACGCCCTGCGCTCGCAGCTGGTGAACGGCCCGCACTCGCCGCCGCGCTACCGCATCAACGGCGTGGTGCGCAATCTGGACGCCTGGTACGAGGCGTTCGGCGTCACCGAGGAGCACGAGCTCTACCTGCCGCCGGAACAGCGCGTGCGCATCTGGTAGCGCTGATCAGAGCCTGACGAAGAGCCCGGCGCAGTCCCTGCGCCGGGCTTTTTCGTTTCAGGGCTCGCAGCGGCGCCGGGACTGTCCCGACGCTGACCTCAGCCGGCCTTGTCGCCGGCCGCGCGCTCGGCGACGCCCAGCGCGTCGGCCAGGCGCACCTGCGCCGAACCGGGGCGTTTGGGCCGGGGTTGATCTGGATGCGGCGCCCATCCGGCGAAATGGATGATCTCGAACGTCGCCGGTATCCGGCCGTCCTCGTGGGCGTAGCGATGCGAATACGCCTCGGCGGTCTTTACGAACAGCGCCTTCGTCGCCGGCGTGCGCGGACGGCCGGCGAGCACGCTGGTCTCGCCCATTTTACGCAGGTCGCGCATGAGCACGAAGGCGTTGCCATAGCGCGCCGTCACCCGGTCCACGTCGGACACCGGCATGGCGAACCCGGACCGCGAAACCAGCCCCGCCATATCGATGGCGTCGGCGTAAGGCGACACGCGCGCCGCCGGCTCACGGCCAAGATCCGCCTCGGCGTCCTTCAGCGCCTGGCGCAGCTCGTTCAGCGTGGCGCCGCCCAGGATCGCCCCGGCCAGAAAGCCGTCCGGCTTCAGGGCGTAATTGAGCTGGATCAACGCCCCCACCAGATCATTGGCCCAGTGAAGCGACAGGCAGCAGAGCACCAGATCGACGCTGCGCTCGGATATAGGACTATATTCCTCATCAAGGGCCAACGCCGTATGCCCGGTCAGCCCCGCCATGGCGGGCGACAGATCGGCTTCGATGAGCGTCCCGATCTTGGCGGCCGCCTCCGGACGATGCGTCAGCGCGCGCCCCACCGCGCCGCCGCCGCCGATCACCAGACAGGTTTCGAAATCCCGGCTGACGGATTCCACACGATCGAGCAGGTCGTCAGCGACTCTCTTGTGAAGGAAGTCATAGTTGGTAAATTCGCGTGCAGCGCGATCCTTGCGCGCCCGCAGGAGCGCCCGGTCGAACAGGCGCGGCGGGCCCTCTTCGGGAGGCGGGCCGGGTTGTGCGGAAATCAGAGTCGTCACCATGGGCCCGATATGGCCGGTCCGCGCTGCAAAGCAAAGCCCGCACCGCGCTCAAGGTCATGGCCGATCTCATCTGGCCGCCGGTTTCGCCCCTGTCCGGCGCCCCGGTGGAGCGCGCGGGCGCGCTCACCGGCGCAGACTTTTCAAAACTGCATTTCATCGCCCGGCCCTATTGCGAGCTGTGCGGCGCGCCGTTCGATTATCCCGCGTTCGAAGGCATGGCCTGCGCGCCGTGCTCGGCGCACGCGCCGGTCTGGGCCAAGGCGCGGTCCGTGCTGGTCTATGACGCGGCGAGCCGGGGCCTGGCGCTGAGCCTCAAGCATGCCGGGCGCACCGACATGGTCGCCGCCTATGGCGGCTGGATGGCGCGCGCCGGAGCCGAGGTGCTCGAGGGCGCCGACGCGTTGATCCCGGTTCCTCTGCATCCCTCGCGCCTGCGCTCGCGGCGCTTCAACCAGTCGCTCCTGCTCGCCCTTGCGGTCGCAAAGGTGAGCGGCGTGCCGGTGGACGCCCACGCCCTGGCCCGCACGCGGCGCACAGGCACCCAGGGCGGCCTCACCGCCAAGAGCCGTGCGCGCAACGTGGCCGGCGCCTTTGAAGCGCGCAGCGACGCAAAGGCGCGGCTCACCGGCAAGACCCTGGTGTTGATCGACGACGTGCACACCACCGGGGCCACGCTGTCGGCCTGCGTGCGGGCGCTGAAACGGGCCGGCGCCGCGAACGTGAACGCACTGACCCTTGCACGCGTTGTTAAACCTGTTTCAACGCTTAAATAATCTGTGAGAATTTAGGCGCGAGACTCGTGTCTTTGAGCGTTTATGTCACGACAAGGAGCCGCTTCATGGCCGCCGTCACCATCTACACCCGCCCGATGTGCCCCTATTGCGTAAGGGCCGTCTCGCTCCTGAAGGAGAAAAAGGTCGATTTCGAGGAGATCGACGCCGGCTTCGACATGGGCAAGAAGAAGGAGATGATCGAGCGGGCCAACGGCGCGCGCACCTTTCCACAGATCTTCATCGGCGACGAGCATATCGGCGGGTGTGACGAGATGCTGGCGCTGGAACGGGCGGGCAAGCTTGATCCGAAGCTGTCCGACGCCGCATGACCCGGCTGAAGCTCGCCCTCGTTCAGATGCGTTCCGGGACCGATCCGGCGCGCAATATCGACGACGCCGAAGCGATGATCCGCGAGGCGGCCGCCGGCGGCGCACGCCTGATCGCAACGCCGGAGACCACCCACCTCATGCAGCGCGACAGCGACCAGTTGTTCGCCACGCTGTGCGCCTCGGAGGAAGACCCTGCGCTGGTGCGCTTCTCCGACCTCGCCGATGCTCTGAACGTCACCTTGGTGATCGGCTCGCTGGCGCTCAAGGGCCCGGACGGACGGGCTGTGAACCGTCAGCATGTCTTCGGACCGGACGGCGCATTGCTGGCGATTTACGACAAGGCGCACATGTTCGACGTGCAACTCGGCGCGGGCGAGCATTACCGTGAAAGCGCGAACTACGCGCCCGGCGACCGGGCGGTGGTGATCGACGCGGCTGGGACACGGCTCGGTCTGTCGATCTGCTATGACGTGCGCTTCGCGTACCTCTACCGCAAGCTGGCCAAGGCCGGTGCGACGATCCTGACCGTACCCAGCGCCTTCACCAAGCCCACCGGCCGCGCGCACTGGGAAGTGCTCCTGCGCGCCCGCGCGATCGAGACCGGCAGCTTCGTCATCGCGCCGGCCCAGGGCGGCAAGCACGAGGACGGGCGCAAGACCTGGGGCCATTCCCTGGTGATCGGCCCGTGGGGCGAGGTGATCGCCGAAAAGGAAGACGACGAGCCGGGGCTGCTGTTCGCCGAGATCGATCCAGGCGATTCAGACCAGGCCCGCGCCCGGGTCCCGGCGCTGTCCGGCGACCGGGAAATCACCGGCCCATGATCCGCTACGCCCTGGTATGCGACGAGGAGCATGGCTTCGAAGCCTGGTTCTCCTCGTCCTCGGATTACGACCGTCAGGCCGTGGCCGGACTGGTGGAATGTCCCCATTGCGGCTCGATCAAAGTGAGAAAGCAGATCATGGCGCCGGCGGTCTCCACCGCCCGCCGCAAAGAGGCCCGCAGGACGGCCGGACCTGAAACGCGTCAGGTGACGGTTGGGGGCGGCGGCGAGGACGGCGCCCCGGATCTCGCCGCGCTCGCCCGCAAGGTCCAGGCCCATATCCGGTCAAACTACGCCTATGTGGGCGAGGATTTCGCCAAGGAGGCGCGCGCCATCCATGAGGGCGAAAAGCCCGGGCGGCTGATCTATGGCGAGACCACCCGCGCCGAAAGCGAGAAGCTGGCCGAGGACGGCGTGCCCTGCGCGCCCCTGCCCGCGCCCTTCGCGCCGACCCCGCCGAAAAAAGCGAACTGAGGCGGACCTCCGCCCGGTCCTGCCGGCAGGATTTGCGGCCTGGCGGGGCCTTACGGCCTCAGACCCTGGATCACGTGGCCCTCCATGATCTCAAGGGCCGCCGGGTCGATGCGCTTGAGCGCGCGGGCCTCCAGATCCATGAGGCAACCCACCGCCTCCATGGACCACAGCCCCTGCCCGGTTTCCGCATCGCAAACCCAGTGGGTGAGCGTGCGGATCTTTTCATTCACCTGCGAAATGCCTGAACGGATGACATAGCCGGTCCCCGCCGGCGGAAAGCGGCGGAAGATCAGACGCGCCTCCAGCACCGCGCTCGCCGCAGTCAGCGGCGCGCCGCTGCGATAAGCCTCCCATTGCTCGGCGAAGCCGCTCTTCAGGTGAATCACGGAGCTGGAGATCTTGCCGAAGGCGAACTCCGTACGCATGCGTCCGAACACGTCGGTCTCGTCAGGATTGATCATGCCGCGGCCGAGCAGCTCGAGCCCCAGCGCGTCCGCCCGGGCCAGGGACAGCGTCTCCGGCGCGTCCTGCGACAGGGAGCGCGTCTCGCATTCGGCGGGCTTGTTCACATGCGAACTTTCGAGCGCGCGTCGTGTGCGCGTCGCAAAGGGAAAGACCTTGCCGGTGAGCGGGTCACCATGATCAAGACGCACGGTGAAGGCCGCGGCCGGCTTGTCCAGGGCGCAATGGTGAAGGATCAGGACGGCTGTGAGCCCGGTCTCGTCATGGTCGATAATCCCGCCGCGGATCTCCAGCGGCGCGCCGGGCCGAACTTCGGCGAGGAAGCGGACGGTCATCTCGCGCGCCACCAGCGTGGCGCCGGCGCGGGCGCGAAACGCCTCCCGCATGCCGATCAGCTGGGACAGCACGCCCACCGCTTCCGCCGCCTTGGCCAGGTAGAAGCGTACATTCATGTGCCCGAGCTCGTCGCACTCCCAGGCGTTCGCGTTTCCGCGCCAAAGCATGTCCATGGGAGCCCCCGCTGGTTTCTTCGTAGAAGCCTAGACCGGTTCGCGGCGCCGTGTCAGGAGGCGTGGGGGCCGTTTATCCTGCGCACGCGGCGCAGCGGCCATAGTGCTCCACCACCGAACGCGACACCGAAAACCCCTCCGGGGCGTGCTTGGGCTCGGTGTGGCTGTGGCGTTCCTCCACCGCACCGCACGCTTCGCAGATGAAGAACTGCGCCGCGCCGCCGTCCGCGGCGTGCAGGCAGGCGGTGTAGGCGTTCAGCGCCTCCACCTTGTGGGCGAGGCCCGCCGCGGTGAGGAAATCCAGCGCCCGGTAGACTGTGGGCGGCTGGGCGCCGCCATTGGGTTTCAGAGCCGCCAGCAGATCATAGGCCTTCACAGGCCCGCCCGCCTCCATCAGCAGCTCAAGCACGCGCCGGCGCACAGGGGTGAGCGACAGCTTGCGCCTGGCGCAGAAACGCTCGGCCGCGGCGAGGGCGTCCGGAGAGTGAGTCGTTGCGGTCATGCGGGCAAGATAATGCGCCGGCGGCTCCAGCGCGAGCCCCAAGCGGCGGATGCGCGCGCCCGGTGCGGCGCTGGGGCGCGGACCGTGTGATTGAACCGTCACGGGGAGGCGCTACAACGGGCCGCAGATCAGATCGCCACACGCCGGAGATTCGCCGATGACCTTTCGCGCCCTTCTTGCAGCCGCTTCGGGGCTAAGCCTCGCCGCCTGCGCCTCCATGGCCTCCACGCCCGCCGCCGCGGGCCCGGCGCCCGCGCGCAATCAGGCGCCGGTCGCCGCCGCCCATGAGGGGCTGGGCGCGGACTGGCGCGCGCTCGCCGACGCCGAGCTCGCCGCGCGCCTCGACCGTCCGCAGCGCGAAGGCCGGGCGAGGAACGTCATTCTGTTCGTCGTCGACGGGCTGAACGTGCCGACGATCACGGCGGCGCGGATCCTGGACGGCCAGCTGCGTGGCGAGACGGGCGAGGAGAACGTCCTGCCCTTCGAGGAGTGGGGCCACACCGCTCTCATCAAGACCTATAACGAGAACGCCCAGGTGCCCGACAGCGCCGGCACGGCCACGGCGCTGCTGGCCGGGGTCAAGAGCCATATCGGCGCGATCAGCGTGTACGCCCGCCAGACTCTGGACGGCTGCGGCCCGGACGCCGACGTGCCCATGACCACGCTTGAAGCCGCCGAGGCGCGCGGGCTCTCCACCGGGATCATCTCCACCGCCCGCATCACCCACGCCACGCCCGCCACCGCCTACGCCCACGTGCCGCGGCGCGACTGGGAGGTGGACGCGGTTCTGCCGGCCGACGCCGTCGCGGCGGGGTGCACCGACATCGCGTCCCAGCTCATCGGCACGCTGGACGGCCGATACGGCGACGGGCCGGAGATCGTGCTGGGCGGCGGGCGGGCGGCCTTCCTCACCGCCGATAATGGCGGCCAGCGCCAGGACGGGCGCGATCTCACCGCCGAATGGGCCGAGGCGGGCGGCGTCTATGTGGAGGACGCTGACGGATTCCGGGCGCTGCCCGTGGACGGGCCGCGGGCGCTGGGGCTCTTCGCGCCTTCGCACATGTCCTATGACCATGACCGCGTCGACGCCGAACAGCCCTCCATCGAGGAGATGACCCGCTTCGCCATTGAGCGCCTGTCCCAGGACGAGGACGGCTATTTCCTCCTGGTGGAGGGCGGCCGGGTCGACCACGCCCATCACGGGACCAACGCGCACCGCGCGCTCACCGACGCCCTGGCCGCGGCGCGCGCCGTGGCGGCGGCCGCCGAGATGACCGATCCGGACGAGACGCTGATCCTGGTCACCGCCGACCATGGCCATGTGTTCAACATCGCCGGCTATCCGCGCCGCGGCAATCCGATCCTCGGACTGGTCTATCCGCCGGCGCCGGACATGTCCGACGCGCCGACGCCGCCGGCGCCCGCCCGCGACGGCCGGCCTTACACGACGCTGGGCTATTACAACGGCCCGTCCCTGCGCGATCCCGACGGCGAGCCGCTGACCCAGGAGCAGGCGCTCGACCCGAACTATCGCCAGGAGGCCGGCGTGCCCATGGGCAGCGAGACCCATTCGGGCGAGGACATCGTCGCCTACGCCCGCGGCCCCTGGGCGCACCTGGTGGACGGTACGATGGAGCAGCACACGCTGAACCGCATCATCACCTTCGCCTATGGCTGGCCTGGAAACACCGCCACCAACCCCGCGGAGGAGTAGGCCTAGAACTCCAGGCGCGCGCGAATTTCGCAGACTCCCGCGCGGGAAATTAATACTTTGAAGGTCGGCCGCGCGATATCCTCGCGGCCGGCCTTTTGTTTTTCAGGACCTCCGACATGAAATCCATTCTCGCCGCACTGATCGCCGGGCTGAGCCTTCTCGCCCTGTCCGCGTGCAACACGATCCAGGGCGCCGGGCGCGACATCACGCGCGCCGGGGAAGTGCTGGAAGACGCCGTCGACAACTAGACCATGGCGCGCGCGTCCACCCTGCCCAGCTGGGAGGACGAGACCGCCTGGCGGGCGGTCTACGCCGCCTTGCCGCGCGATCTGACGCCGCCGAAACCCTATGCGGTGCAGGAGGAATGGCGCCGGATCGCCGGCTTCGACGTGCATGTGGACCGCTGGATCGCACCCTCGGCGCGGGCGCGGATCCTCATCCTGCACGGCGGCGGCGGGCATGGCCGCCTGCTCGGCCCCTACGCCTGGTCGCTGGCCCTGCACGGATTTGAATGCCTGTGCCCGGACCTGCCCGGCTACGGCCTCACCCGCACGCCGCGCAAATCGAAGCTGGTCTACGACCATTGGCGCGAGGTCGCCGCCGGACTGCTGGACGCCGAACGCCAGCGGGGCGGCCCGCTCTTCGTGCTCGGCCTCTCCATGGGGGGCATGCTGGCCTATGACGCCTGCGCCATGACCGGGGCGGGCGACGGGCTGATCGCCACCTGCTTTCTCGATCCGACCCGCAAGCCGGTGCGCCGGTCCCTGGTGCGTCGACCCTGGATGGCCGGCCTCGTGGATCCGGTGTTCAAGGCCCTTCCCCGCGCCCTGGACGGCGTGATGATCCCCATGGCGCTGGCGGGAAACATGCACGCCATCGCCAACGATCCCGAGCTGGTGCGCGCCGTGATGGCGGACAGGCGGGCGGGGGGCAATTCCATGCCGGCGGGCTTCCTGCGCTCATGGATGACCAGCCCGCCCGTGGCGCCGCCGGAGAGTTTCGAGACCTGCCCGGTCCTGATGGCGCACCCCGAGGCCGACCGCTGGACCGACGTCTCCGTGAGCGACGCCTTCTTTGACCGGCTTCCCGGTCTGAAGCGCCGGGTGATGCTGCAGGGCGCCGGCCACTTTCCGGTGGAGCGGCCGGGCGTCGCCCAGATGGATATGGCGATCGCCAGTTTCATCGCCGCCCTCATCGAGAACCGCCCCCTGCCGGACAAGCTGGTCTGACAGCTGCGCGCCTCGCAATGACGCCTCGGCGCGCCTATTTTTCAGCTCATGATCAGACCCGAACAGCTGCTGCGCGAGACTGATCGCGGCCTGTGGTGCGAGCCGGGCGGCTTCTTCATCGACCCCATGCGCGCCTGCGACCGGGCCGTGGTGACCCACGGTCACGCCGACCATGCGCGCGCCGGGCATGCAAAGGTCGCCGCCACGCCGGAAACACTGGCCATCATGGAGTCGCGCTATGGCGACGCGTTCACGCAAAGCCGCCAGTCCATGGCCTATGGCGAGCGCCAGCGCATCGGAGATGTGGACGTCTCCTTTCACCCGGCCGGCCACGTGCTCGGTTCGGCCCAGGCGCGCCTTTCCTGGAAGGGTCTGACCATCGTGGTGTCCGGCGATTACAAGCGCCGCCGCGATCCCACCTGCGCCCGCTTCGAGGTGGTCCCCGCCCACGTCTATGTGAGCGAGGCGACCTTCGGATTGCCGGTGTTTCGCCATCCCGACGATGCGGGCGAAATCGCCAGGCTGCTGGCCAGCGTGACGCGCTTCCCCGAGCGGGCGCATCTGGTGGGCGCCTATGCGCTGGGCAAGGCGCAGCGGGTCATCATGCTGCTGCGCGAAGCGGGTTATGACGCCCCGATCTACATACACGGCGCGCTGAAGCAGCTTTGCGATCTCTATCGCGATCACGGCGTGCCGCTGGGCGAGTTGCGCAACGCCACGCTGAAGGACGGCGAAGGCGCAAAAACCGATTTCGCCGGACAGATCATCATCGGCCCGCCCTCGAGCTTCCAGACCAGCTGGGCGCGCCGCTTCCCCGACCCGGTGATCTGCTTCGCCTCGGGCTGGATGCGGGTGCGCGCCCGGGCCAAGCAGCGCGGCGTGGAACTGCCGCTGATCCTCTCCGACCACGCCGACTGGGACGAGCTGACCCAGACCGTGCGCGACGTGAACCCCGAGGAACTCTGGATCACCCATGGCCGCGAAGACGCGCTGGCGCGCTGGGCGGAGATCAACGGCTACAAGGCGCGGCCGCTGTCTCTGGTGGGATATGAGGAGGAAGACGGGGAGTAGGGGCTGCGGAGCCACGTGGTTACTCCTCCCCCTTCATGGGGGAGGTGCGCCGAGCGTAGCGAGGGTCGGAGGGGGTGTGGGCGCCTTGATGGAACTCCAGACGTGCGGAATCTCCCCCCACCCGTCAGGCTACGCCTGATTCCCTCCCCGAGAGGGGGGGGAGTTGCGCAGCCTCAACCGATGCGACACGCCCTGCTTTCGCGCTAGGTTGCCATCCATGGAGCATCACGCCCTTCCCGCCCTGCCCGACATCTTCGAGACCTGGTTTCAGCGCCGGGGCTGGGCGCCGCGCGCGCACCAGCGCGAAATGGTGGCGGCCGCCGAAGCCGGTGAAGACGCGCTGCTGATCGCGCCCACCGGGGGCGGCAAGACGCTGGGCGGCTTCCTGCCCAGCCTCATCGATCTCGAACGCCTTGCGCGCGAGGGGGGCAAGACCCGTCCCCACCGCCTGCACACGCTCTACATCTCGCCGCTGAAAGCGCTGTCCCAGGACGTGGCGCGCAACCTGCTGACGCCGGTGACCGAAATGGGCCTGGATCTGCGCATCGAGACACGTACCGGCGACACGCCGCAGTCCAAGCGCACCCGACAGCGCCAGAGCCCGCCGGACATCCTGCTCACCACGCCCGAACAGCTCGCCCTGTTCTGCGCCCAGGCCAACGGCGCGGCCTTCTTCGAGCATCTGCAGGCGGTGATCATCGACGAGGTTCACGCCCTGGCGCCGGGCAAGCGCGGCGACCTTCTTTCGCTGGGGCTCGCCACGATCGGGCGCTACGCGCCGCAAGCGCGCCGCATCGGCCTGTCCGCCACTGTGAAGGATGTGGACGGCCACGCCCGCTGGCTGTCGGCGCAAACCGGCGGGGACAGCCGGTTCGCGCGGGTGGTGCGCGGCGGCGCCGGCGCCGAGCCGGAGGTGTCGATCCTGACCCCGGACGACCGCATTCCCTGGGCCGGCCATACCGGGCGCCACGCGATCCAGTCGGTCTATGAACTCATCAAGACTGCGAAGACCGCCCTGGTGTTCGTGAACACACGAAGCCAGGCCGAATTCACCTTCCAGATGCTGTGGGGCGTCAATGAGGACGCCTTGCCCATCGCTCTGCACCACGGCTCGCTGTCGGCCGAGCAGCGCCGCAAGGTGGAGGCCGCCATGGCGGCGGGATCCCTGAAGGCCGTGGTGTGCACCTCGACCCTCGATCTGGGGATCGACTGGGGCGATGTGGATCTGGTGATCCAGATGGGCGCGCCGAAGGGCTCGGCGCGGCTGATCCAGCGACTGGGCCGCGCGAATCACCGCCTGGACGCGCCCAGCCGCGCCGTGCTGGCCCCCACCAACCGGTTCGAGCATCTCGAATGCCAAGCCGCGCGCGAAGCCGTCGCCGAAAAGGCGCTGGACGGCGAACCGCTGCGCGCCGGCGCCCTGGACGCCCTGGCCCAGCACGTCATGGGCCGGGCCTGCGGGGAGCCCTTCACCGAAGACGACCTCTACACGGAGATCCTCTCCGCCACGCCCTACGCCGAGCTGGCGCGGGAGACCTTCGATCGGATCCTCAGCTTCGTCGCCGACGGCGGCTATGCACTGGGCTCCTATGACCGCTTCAAGCGCATCGTGAAGGGGCGCGACGGGCTGTGGCGCGCGCGCACACGCGACGCCGCGCAGCGTCACCGCATGAATGTGGGCGTCATCGTGGAAAGCCCCATGCTGGACGTGCGGTTGGTGCGCGGCGGGGCGAAAGCGACGGCGGACGATCAGAGCCGCAGCGCAGGTTCCTCCCCCGTTTACGGGGGAGGTGCTTCCGCAGGAAGCGGAGGGGGCAAACCGCCGCGCCCGGACTATTCCCTGGCCGCTCTGTCGCGCGGCTTGTCTCCCTCCTCCGTCTCGGGCTCCGTCCGAGCCGATCGCTCCTTTGATCACCCCCCCGGATCGATCTCGGCGGGCTCAACCCCCGCAAGGGAAGGAGGACAACAACGCCGCCGCCAGCTCCGCCCCGCCGGACCCAAGCTCGGCCAGGTGGAGGAATGGTTCGCCGATCAACTCAGTCCCGGCGACACCTTCATGTTCGCCGGCCAGATGCTGCGCTTTGAAGGCGTGCAGGAGACCGACTGCCTGGTCAGCCGGTCCGCCGCCGAGAACCCGAAAGTCCCCAGCTATAACGGCGGCAAATTCCCCTTGAGCACCTATCTCGCAGAGCGGGTGCGCGAGATGGTCCATGATCCGTCAAGCTGGACGCTCCTGCCCGGGCAAGTGCAGGACTGGCTGAAGGTCCAGCAACGAAAATCGCAGCTTCCCGCGCCGAACCGGCTGCTGGTGGAGACCTTCCCCCGGGGCGGCAAGCACTATCTGGTCTGCTATCCCTTCGAGGGCCGGCTCGCCCATCAGACGCTGGGCATGCTGGTCACGCGCAGGCTGGAGCGCGCCGGGCTGCGGCCGCTGGGCTTCGTCGCCAACGAGTACGCGCTGTCGGTCTGGGGTCTGAAGGATATGGGCGAGGCCGACATGGCCGCCCTCTTCAACGAGGACATGATGGGCGACGATCTGGAGGCCTGGCTCGCCGAAAGCGATCTGATGAAGCGCACCTTCCGCACCTGCGCCGTGATCGCGGGACTGATCGAGCGCCGCCTGCCCGGCCAGGAGAAGACCGGGCGTCAGGTCACGTTTTCCGCCGACCTCATCTACAACGTCCTGCGCGACCACGAGCCGGATCATATCCTGCTCCAGGCCGCCTGGCAGGACGCGGCGAAAGGCCTTCTGGACGTGCGCCGCCTCGCCGACGCGCTGACGCGCATCGCCGGGCGCATCGACCACGTCCCGCTACCCCGCGTCTCGCCTCTCGCCGTTCCGGTCATGCTGGAGATCGGGCGCGAGGCCGTCCACGGCGCAGCCGGCGACGCCCTTCTGGAAGAGGCGAGCGGCGATCTGATCGCGGAGGCGATGGGGTAAGGGTGAAGCGCGGAGCCTAGTCGCTGGTGGTGATGCGCCGCATGGCGTGCCAGGCTTCGCGGTCCTGGATGCGTTCAAGCCAGCCCTTGACCGGGCTGTCGGCATCGACGGCCCCGCGCTTGTCGGCGGCCTCCAGCTGGAATCCCATCATGATGTCGGCGGCGGTGAAGGCCTCGCCGGCGAAATAGGGAGTGTCGGCGAGATGGGCCTCCACGGCGCCCAGCGCCTTCGCCCGCTCGCCGGCCATGTAGCCCGCCAGCAGCGAGTCGGTGAGCCCGGTGGCCTCCAGATAGGTGTTCATCAGGAACGGCAGGAAGACCGCGCCCTCGGCGGCGTGCATCCATTCCAGAAACACCGCCCGGTTCGAAGCGCCCGGAGCCGGGTGAAGACGATGATCGGCGTCGAACGTCTCCAGCAGGTGCTGCGCGATGGCGCCGCTTTCGGCGATGATGCCGCCGTCATGCTCGATCAGCGGCGCCTTGCCCAGCGGGTGGAGGCGGGCGAGCGAGTCCGGCGCCAGCCGCGTCTGCACGTCGCGGGCGTGGCGCTCGAGGACGTATTCGACCTTCAGCTCCTCGAGCAGCCAGATGATGCGCTCGGAACGCGAATGGGTGAGATGGTGAAGGGTGACGCTCATGGCGGGCTCCGGTCCGGCTCGAGGGAAAGAAGAGCCTAGACCGGAGCGCAGCGGCTGGCCACGCGGAACCCCGGTCCGGCCTCAGCGGCGTCGATCAGCGGCCGCCGCCGGAGCCGGGCGGGTCCGCCGGCGCGACCTGGTCCGTCGGGTCGATCTCGGGATCGTCGCGAGGCTCCTCCTCGTCGGTGGCGTCGAGATCGGGGTCCGTGCCGAGGCCTTCGCCCGCGTCGGCCGGGTCCACGTTGGCGGGCTCGGGCGTCGCGTCATTCTCCTCGATCCGGTCGGTTCCCGGCGCCACGGAGAGCGTGTCGGTTCCGGGCGTTTCGCCGGCGGGCGCGCTGTCCTGCGCTGTGGGATCGGCGATCATCATGGAGCCGCGCTCCGCCGGCCAGAACGCCCACACCAGACCCACGACGCACACCACCAGAAGCGCCCCCAACATGACGCGCGCCCCGGTCTGGCCGGAGCTGTAGCCACCGCCGGAGCCGCTGGTCCCGTCGCCGGAGGGTCCGGTTCCGGCGCCGGTGGTCTGTCCTGCGATGTCTGGGTTCTGGGTCATGAGGCGGCTCTCCCTTCCAAGAAAAGTCTTTGGCGTAGCCAAGCTAACCGATCCGCCCCGCTTCGGGTTCCGCGTCAGTTCCGCCCCTGTTCCGGACGCGGCCGGAGGTCCATATTGGAGCCATGGCCAAGATCACCACCGACGATTCCGCCCTCATCCCGCCTGGTGTCTCCGATATGGGTCAGGCCGATTTCACGCTGGACGAACGCGTGCCCGGCGCCGATATCAAGGATCCGCTGTCCCTGCCCGCCAACTGGACCCCCCACCGGCCCGAGCGTCCCGAGAAGAGCGAGGGCGGGCGCCGGTTCGAGGTGGTGTCAGATTACGAACCCGCCGGAGACCAGCCGGAGGCCATACGGGAGCTCACAGAGTCGGCCGGGTCGGAGAGGGATCAGGTTCTTCTGGGAGTCACCGGGTCGGGCAAGACGTTTACTATGGCGAAAGTCATTGAAAAGCTTCAGCGTCCCGCCCTGATTCTGGCCCCGAACAAGACTTTGGCGGCGCAGTTGTACGGGGAGTTCAAGAGCTTTTTTCCCCATAATTCGGTGGAGTATTTCGTCTCCTACTACGACTACTACCAGCCCGAAGCCTATGTGCCGCGCACCGACACCTATATCGAGAAAGAATCCTCCATCAACGAGGCCATCGACCGCATGCGCCACGCCGCCACGCGCGCGATCCTGGAGCGTGACGACGTCATCATCGTGGCCTCGGTGAGCTGCATTTACGGCATCGGCTCGGTGGAGACCTACACCGCCATGGTATTCGACCTGGCGGTGGGGGAGGAGAAAGACCCGCGCGAGGTGATGCGCAATCTCGTCGCCCTGCAGTATCAGAGGAACGACGCCGCCTTCCAGCGCGGCACGTTCCGGGTGCGCGGCGACACCATCGAGATCTTCCCCGCCCACTATGACGAATACGCCTGGCGCGTGACGTTTTTCGGCGACGAGATCGAGTCCATCACCGAGTTCGAAGTCCTCACCGGCAAGCCCACCGCCCCTCTGGAGAAGGTGCGCGTCTACGCCAACTCCCACTATGTCACGCCGCGCCCGACGCTGAACCAGGCTGTCAAATCCATCAAAGCCGAGCTGCAGGAGCGCCTCGCCTGGATGGAGGCCAACGGCAAGCTTCTTGAGGCCCAGCGCCTGCAGCAGCGCACCGAATTCGATCTGGAGATGCTGGAGGCCACCGGCTCCTGCAACGGCATCGAGAACTATTCGCGCTATCTCACGGGGCGCAAGCCGGGAGAGCCGGCGCCCACCATGTTCGAATACCTGCCCGACAACGCCCTGGTGTTCGTGGACGAGAGCCACGTCACCATCCCGCAGCTGGGCGCCATGTTCAAAGGCGATTTCAGCCGCAAGCGGACCCTGGCCGAGCACGGCTTCCGCCTGCCCTCCTGCATGGATAACCGCCCCCTCAAATTCGAGGAATGGGAGGCCATGCGCCCCAACACGGTCCATGTCTCCGCCACGCCGGGAAAATGGGAGCTCACCCAGACCGGCGGCGTGTTCACCGAACAGGTCATCCGCCCCACCGGCCTCATCGACCCGCCGGTGGAGGTGCGCCCGGTGCAGGCCGATCAATTCAGCCAGGTGGACGACATCATCGAGGAGGCCCGCGCCACCGCCGCCAGGGGCTTTCGCACCCTTGTGACCACCCTCACCAAGCGCATGGCCGAAGACCTCACCGAATACATGCACGAGCAGGGCTTGCGTGTGCGCTACATGCACTCAGATGTCGATACAGTTGAGCGCATCGAGCTGATCCGCGATCTGCGCCTCGGCCAGTACGACGTGCTGGTGGGCATCAACCTGTTACGCGAAGGCCTGGATATTCCCGAATGCGGCCTGGTGGGCATTCTCGACGCCGACAAGGAAGGCTTCCTGCGCTCGGAAACCAGCCTGGTACAAACAATCGGCCGCGCCGCGCGCAACGCCGAAGCCAAGGTGATCCTCTACGCCGACCGCATCACCGGCTCCATGCAGCGCGCCATGGACGAAACCGAACGCCGCCGCACCAAACAGATCGCCCACAACGAGGCCCACGGCATCACCCCGCGCACCATTGTGCGCGGCGTCAGCGACGTGCTGGAAGGCGTCATGGAAAAAACCGCCAAGGGCCGCGGCCGGTCCCGAAGCCAGAAACGCGCCGGCGTCGCGGAATCCCAGACCGCCTTCGAACCCAACAATCTCAAAGCCGCCATCGCCGACCTGGAAAAACGCATGCGCGAAGCCGCCGCGAACCTGGAATTCGAGGAGGCGGGGCGGCTGCGCGACGAGATCAAGCGGTTGGAGCGGGAGGCTGAGGGGTGGTGATGGGGGGGTGTCCCGCCTAACTTGTCTCCACGAATGACTTACTTGGCTCGTGCGTTGTAGGTCCGTAATTCATCGTCAGAAATCGCGCCTTCCGCGACAAGGTCGTAATGCTTTTCCTGAACGATTTTCACTGCATCATCGTCAATTGTCAGCTCAAAGAGCGCTATTGTTCCACCGGACATAAACTTCGCCGCAAGTGCTTTGCACACAAGATTGGGATACTTTTCAGCGCAGTAGGCTAGATCTTGATAGAGCTGAGCATAGCCAATCTTGTCGTTTCCGACCTTGGCTTGAGCAGGAATCACGAAGTGGCGGCCGTTTTTGTCTATGCCGACATAAATCTCGTCGATTTCAATTTGCCCAATGGCCTCGACCGTCGTCCTTAGGTGGTTCTGCAAAGAATAGGTCGTGATACCGAAGAACGTATCGACAAGTCTGTTATAGCGGACCTTAGCGAGCAGCGCCTGCTCGTCGCTAAAAGCATATCTTTTGATAATCTCAGGAGTAGCGTCTGGGATCTTTGTCGAAATCAAGCTTGCGTTTGGCGTGATGTTACTCTTTGAGACAAGCCGAAACTCGTACTGTGAAATCCCACGACCGAGAATTACCCACTCTTTCCCAGTAGGTTGAGTGTCGAGAATTTTCTGCGGAAGCTTTTGCCGATAGCGATACGAGTAGAGGGCACCATCCCCCATATTGGCGAGTGGTTCAATGCCATGCTTTTTACAAGCATCGAAAAGGTCAGGCCTCGAAAATTGAATTGAGGTATCGCGCTTTTTGTACCGGTCGAAAAATACTGCCTGCACGATCTGGCTCTGACGGCTCGGTTGTTTAGCCATGAGCTACCTTCTGCGCCATGAGTCGCTCGCGTTCGATGTCGACTTGTTTCCGCTTCTTGGCGCCGCTCTTCACATCCCTACGGCTCGGCGGAGGCTTTACGCCAAAATGAGCGGCAGCTTGGCTTAAGTCCATCCACAACAGAGCCTCATCGCCGAGCTCAATAGCCTCGGTCGGCGAGTCTACCTTGCAGCCTAATGCGAGGCGCACTTGGTCAGCGACAGCCCTCGCCAAAGGTGGCGGAACAGCGTTTCCGATCTGGCGAGCCCCATGCCACTTGGTGACATTAAACCTGAACCAATCGGGAAAGCCGTGCAGACGCGCCATTTCACGAACAGTGACGCACCGAGCGTATCGGTAGTGAATCGGGCGCGGGCTGGTAAAAGCCCCGCGTGCTCCGTCGGTACCGGCTCGAAGCGTGTTGGAAACTCCGGTTGGAGATAGCTTGAAGAACCGACTCACTGGCTCAACCGATCCTGCCTCGGTTTCCTTGAATCGGCGCCGAGAGATTTCTGTATGGTTGGTACGCGCGCTTGATGTCAATTTCGACGGATCCCAAACGCGCGGATGACCGCAAAACCAGGCTTCGTTCGAAAGCCCTCTCATTATCTCCGCATAATCACTTGGATAATCGTGAAGCCGGGCGGCGACTGTATCGCTCTGTGTAAGCTCGGCAAATCTGTCGGCATCCGGAATATCACTCAGCGCGTCCTCGCACGTTGGTCCGAACCCGAGATCGGGCAGACGCTTTTCTTTCCCTGCGATGTTGGTTGTCGGCATTGGATATGCCGGGACACGCTCTCCGCGCTTCACGCCCATAAGAATTAAGCGCTCGCGGCTTTGAGGCGTTCCAAAATGGCCGGCATTAAGAACCTTCCATGGGTTGAGTACGTCGTAGCCTTCTGCCTCGAACGCAGCCACCACCTCAGCCAGGAAATCCTTGTGCTTTCCGACCGTGAGGCCCTTTACGTTTTCGAACACGAAACTGCGAGCATCAAGCTCGGAAACAATCCGAACAAAGTCCTTCACCAGACTATTTCTCGGATCATCAATTGCTCTGTGACCTATCAAGGAAAAGCCTTGGCATGGGGCGCCGCCAAATACGCAATCGACGCGTTGCTCGCCAATGCCCGCAGCTTCGCGAATATCCGCGCCGGATATCTGCGTCACCGAATGCGGGATTATGGCGGTCTTGGGAAAATTGTACTTGTGCGCAGCGCAATGGACCGGATCGATTTCGACTGCCGCGGCAATATCGAATCCCGCCTGCTCAAAGCCGAGGCTTAAGCCTCCAACGCCGGCGAATAGATCAACTCCGATGGGTCTGCGGTTTTCCACGAGGCTTTCCTTTGTGTCCCGCTGATGAGTTTAGCGAGTCGACCTGTCAGTGTCGATCGAATTTTCTGCGCTATCCACGACGAAGGTCAGCGAAATCGCGAATGCACGGAAACCAAAGCCCATTTCCACCTCTCTCCCTACACCGCACGCCGAGTCTTCCGCAGCTTAAGCCGGCCGCGTCAAGGCCGCGCCCTTGAGGGCGCGCCGCTCCGCGGCGACCGGGCGAAGCCCGGTCGGCCTTGACCCGGCCGGCGCGCTGCGAAAATGGGCTGGCATGGGGTTAAGGGGGAGTGGGGCGTGGCGGGTAAATCCAAATCTTCTCTTTCCCGGTCCCGGCCGTGATCCAGACTCATGGGAGGGGACACGTGGTGTTCTGGGTCCCGGCCTGCGCCGGGAAAGTGAGGGGGGCGGTGTGCGGGGCGTGGTGGGGGATTGGCTGGCGGTAAATCCAATCTTCTCTTTCCCGGCGACGGCCGGGATCCAGAGCGGACGGCGCCGCCTCTGCGAAGCCTGGGTCCCGGCCGGAGTAAATCCCGGCGCAGGCCGGGACCGGGAAAGAGAGGGTGGGGCGCGGGAACCCGCCTACACCAGATCCCCGTAGAGATCGCGCCAGTCGGGGTTCAGCGTTTCGATGAGGCGGAGCTTCCAGGCGCGGTTCCATTGCTTGATCGGGTATTCGCGGCGGATCGCGGCGCCGATCTCGTCGTGCAGCTCGTACCAGACCAGAAGGGTGACGCCGTATTTCGCGCAGAAGCGCGAGCCGACGCGTTCCTTGTGCTCGAAAATGCGGCGGGACAGGTGGACCGTGGAGCCGCAATAGAGCGTCCCGTTGCGGCGGCTGGCCATGAGGTAGACGGCGGGCTGGAGGACGGCCATGGCGTGGTGTGGGGGAATTTATTAAAACAGTGCAACCTGTTTCGCGATAAGTCATCATGCCATTCCACTTCCTCTTTCCCGGCGAAGGCCGGGACCCAGAGCGGACGGGGCCGCCTCTGCAAAGCCTGGACCCCGGCCGGAGTAAATCCCGGCGCAGGCCGGGACCGGGGAAGAGAAGAGAGGGTATAAGACAGGCCTTATCCCCCTCCCCTTCGCGCGGGCGTATGATGCCCGCCATGAGCACTCCGCCCCCCACCCCCCGCACGCCCCGCACGCCGGCTGTCCGCCAGGCTCTGGAACGCCGCGCCCGCGCCCTGCGCGAGGCGGGGCGGGCCATGGCCGATGTGGAGCGCGAGACCGGGGTTCCGGTCTCCACCCTCTATCAATGGGCGGCGCGGGGCGGATGGCGGGCCTGCGACCTGGCCGAGGCCGCCGTGCGGGAGGTGATGGGGCGAGCGCCAGCGGAGTCGGGCGCGGAGGACGGCGGGGCGGAGGACGGCGGGGCGAAGACCGGCGAACCGCTGACCCCGGACCAGCTGCGCGCCGAGGCGGAGGCGTGTGCGCGCGCGGCCATGGCGCTGTCGCGCCACGGCCGGATGAAGGAGGCGGAGGCGGCGCTGAAGCTGGCCGAGCGCTACCGGGCGCTGGCCGACGGGGGAGCGGGGGCGGGCGTTGGCGGGGCGGGCGTGACCGGCGCGGGCGCGGGGGGACTTGGGGGGCTGAGCGCCAACGAGGCGCTGATCCTGACCCGGGCGCGCCTGCGCCATGCGCCCCATGTTCTGTTCGCCATCCGCAGGGTGGTGCGCGCCGACGAGAAGCGGGCGCGCAAGGGGCGCAAGCTGATGATCGAGTATGACTACGGCCATGGGCCCTTCGCCACGCCCGAACAGGCGGCGGCGTTCCGCGCCGCGGCGCAGGCCGGCCCGGTGACGGCGCCGGCGCCCCTGCCGGTGTGGGACCTGCCCGAGCCGGGCGGCTAGCCCAGCGCGCCCCAGGCGAGGAAGGCGATATAGGCCAGATACGCCGCGAAGAAGACCGCGCCCACCAGGCGGCCCACCGGCTTTTTCGCGAAGATCAGCGCGCTGGCGGCGATCATCACGCCGGCCATGACCCAGAAATCAAAGCGGATGAATTCAGGATCCACCGGGGCGGGCTGTCCGGTGGCGGCGTTGGCGGCGATGGCGGTGATGCCGCCAACGGCGCAGATGTTGAAGATGTTCGAGCCGATGACATTGCCGATGGCCATCTCCGCCTGGCGTTTCAGGGCGGCGACCATGGCGGTGGCGAGCTCCGGCAGCGAGGTGCCAAGGGCCAGGATGGTGAGGCCGATGATGGCTTCAGGCACGCCCAGCGTGGCGGCGATCCCCGTGGCGCCGCGCACGATCAGCTCGGCGCCCACCGGCAGCAGGACGAGGCCCAGCACGGTGTAGCCGGCGATGGCCAGGCGGCCCTTGGGCAGACCTTCCATATGGTCCACGTCGGTAAGCTCGGCGATCACCGGATCATCCGTCGCGCCGCGGGCGCTGATCCCCAGATAGACGATGTAGACCGCGATGAGGGCGGCCAGGATATAGCCCTCGGTGAGGGTCAGGGCGCCGTCGAAGCCCATGGCGATGAACACGGCGGTGAGGACCAGGGCGATGGCGGCGTTGCGCTTCACGCCCGGCGCCACGGTGGCCATGGGCGCCAGGATGGCCGGCAGGCCCAGCACCAGCAGGATGTTGGCGATGTTCGACCCGACGATATTGCCGATGGCGAGACCCGGCGCTTCGCGGATGGCGGCCGCTGCGCTGACCACCATTTCCGGCGCGCTGGTGCCGAAGGCGACGATGGTCAGGCCGACGATGAGGGCGGGGATGCCCAGCGCCCGCGCCAGCGCCGTGGCGCCGCGCACCAGGAACTCGCCCCCGGTCAGAAGGATCGCCACGCCGCCCAGCACCAGCAGCAGCAACAGCACGAGATCGGGCATGGCGCGGCCTTTCGGGTCGGTCGCTGGGGCGGGGTCGGAAGCGCGATCCGAAAAGTGGGAACCGGTTTTCGGACGGATTGCGCGTCAAGCCAGGACGAGCGCGGCGGGACGAGCGCGGCCCGACGCGGTAAGGGGCGGCTAAGCGTTAGTCGAAGCGCTTGTTGTCGATCAGGTTCAAAAGTCCGAAAATCCCGATCGCGAGGGCGATAGCGATGATGGCGGCCATGGTGGATCTCCCTTGGATGACAGGCGCGGCGATGCGCGTACGCGCCGGATATAGCGCGCCTTCCCGCGAAGCGAAAGCGCAAGCCGCTCCGGCGGTCCAAGCGCGCGGGTTTTTCATGACGGCTGGGGCCGACTCGCGCCATGATGCAACCGAAGCAAGAGACGTGATAAGCCCCTCATGACAAGACCGACCGGAACCATCGACGCCGAACGCGCCGAACTGGCCCTCATGGGCAGCGACGCGGCGGTGTGGGACTGGGACGTGAAGACCGGCGCCCTGTGGTGGAGCGCCTCCATGAAGGCGACGATCGGCCTGCCGGAGGATGTCGAGCCGGACTATCAGCTCTTCCTCGACCGTTTGCATCCCGACGACCATGAGCGCGTGCTCGCCGCCGTGACCGCCTCGCTGGACGAGCGCGCGCCCTACCGCCTGGCCTTCCGCCTGCGCCGCAGCGACGGCGGCTACTCCACCGTGCGCTCCACCGGCCATGTGGTGCGCGACGCGGGCGGCGCGCCGGTGCGCATGGTCGGCGTGCAGATCGACATCAGCCGCGAGATCGCCATGGAGCGCAAGGCGCACGAGGCGCGCGAATTCTCCGCCGTGGCGCTGGACGCCCCGGCCTGGCGCTGGGACGGGGAGACCGGCCTGTTCACCCTGGACGCCCGCTTCGCCGCGCTGCTGGAGCGCCCCGAGCTGGAGGGCGTCCCGCTGACGCGCGAGGACGTGCTCAGCGCCGTACACCCCGACGACCGCGCCTTCGCCGAACAGGAGCTGGAAACGGTGTTCGTGCACCGCAGCCACGCCTTCGCGCGCGATCACCGCCTGATGCTGCCCTCCGGCGAGGTCGTATGGGTGCGCGCCCACGCCGGCCTCATCGAGCGGCCCGGCGGCGGCCCGCCGGTCGCCGCCGGCGTGGTGGTGGACCGCACCGCAGCGAAACGCACCGAACTCGCCCTGTCCGAAGCCAAGGAGCGCTACGACCTGGCGGTGAACGGATCGCGCATTGCGATCTGGGACTGGGACGTGGGCGCAGGCGAACTGGTCTGGTCCGACGAGTTTCGCAGGATTCTGGGCCTGTCACTGACCGATCTCTCCGGAAAGGTGGAGGAATTCACCGGCCGCCTGCACCCGGAGGACCGGCCGCGGGTCGAGGCTGCGCTGGCGTCCCATGTGGAGGCCGGGTCGCGCTACGACATAACCTTCCGCATGCGCCACGCCGGCGGCTGGTGGGTGCCGGTGCACGCGCGCGGCGACAGCGTGCGCGACGCCTCGGGCCGTGCGGTGCGGATGGCGGGTTCGGTCCTGGACATCACCGCCACGCGGGAGGCCGAGCGGGCCGCCGCCGAGGCGCTGACCAAGATCGCCCTGGCCGCCAAGCACGCCGGCATTTGTCCGGTGGAGGTCGATCTCGGCGCCGGCAAGATGCGCGGAGACGACAGCCTCGCCCTGCTGATCGGCGAGCCGGATCTGCGCGAGATCGATCTGGATCACGCCCTTGCGATCGTCCATCCTGACGATCTCGAGGCGGTCGAAACCCGTCTGGGCCTGGTCTACGCCGGTGAAGACCGGTTCGAATCCGAACACCGGGTCGTGCGCCCCGACGGCGGAATCATCTGGACCCAGACCGTGGCCATGGTCACCCGGCGCGACGAAACCGGCGCGCCGCTGATCCTCTCCGGCGTGGTCATCGACCATACCGCGCGGCGCTCGGTGGAGCGCGATCTGGCTGAAGCGAAGGAGCGCTACGACCTCGCCGTGGGCGCGTCCCACATGGCGATCTGGGATCAGAACCTGCTCACCGGCGAAGTGTACTGGTCGGCCCGTTTCGGCGAGATCCTGGGCCTTGACCCGGTGGCGCGAGTGGAGAGCGCGCAGGCGTTCACAGCCCGTCTTCACCCCGATGATCGCCAGCAAGCCCGCTGCGCCTTCCATGCCTTGCTGAACGAGGACGTCCCATACGACCTGCACCTGCGCATGCGCCACGCGGACGGCGGCTATGTTCCGGTCCGCTCGCGCTGCGGCGTGGTGCGCGACGAGGACGGCGCCCCTGTGCGGGTATGCGGCTCGCTGACCGATGTCAGCGCGGAAATGATGGCCCGCGCCCGCGCCGACCTGGCCGTGGAGGCGGCGCGGCTGGGCATCACCGACTGGGATCTGGTGTCTGGAACCATCACCGCCGACGCCCGCTTTTCGGAATTTCTCGGCCGGCCCTGGCTGGCGAACCGGCCTGGGCCGGCCACCACCACGGCGCGCTACACCCATGAGGACGACCTGGACGGACTCATGGCGCTGCTCGGCGATCTTGAAGCCGGCCGCTCCAGCCGGGTGGAGTTCGAACACCGGGTGATTCAGCCGGGCGGAACCATCGTCTGGTTGGGCGGCAATGCGAGCGTCATCGATGTCGGCGCCGATGGCCGCCCCCGGCGGATCCTGGGCGTCTTCGAGGACCGCACGGCGCGCAAAGCCGCCGAAATGCAGCTCTCCCGAGCCAAGCAGCGCTACGACTTGGCGGTGAGCGGGGCGCTGACGGCGATCTTCGACCAGAACCTCGAGACCGGCGAGCTCTACTGGTCCGCCCGGCTGGGCGAGATGCTGGGCCTCGGCGCGGCGGAGCGAACCGAGCCGATCGGCGATTTCCTTGAACGGGTGAATCCGGACGACCGGGCGCGCACGAAGGCCCGGATCGGCATCGCCATAGAGACCGGCGCCCCGCTTGATATGACCCTGCGCGCACGCCGCACGGACGGCGCCTATCGCCACCTTCGCCTTCGGGCGGGCGTGCTGCGCAACGATGCGGGGCGACCGGCGCGCCTGTGCGGTTCTGTCACCGACGTCACAGACGAGATGGAGGCGGAAGCCAAGGCGCGCCTGGCGGGAAGGCGCGCCCAGCTGGCCCTGGAGGCGGCGCACCTGGGCGTGTGGGAATTCGACGTCAAGACGGAGACCACGGTGGTGGACGCCACCCTGGCCGATCTCGCCGGCGTCCCCGAGATCGCCGGCAAACCCATGTCTCGGGCCGAGATGTTGAAATTCGACCATCCCGACGACGCCGCCCGGCTGCGGCGGGATTTCGCGCGGATCCGCGCCGGCGAGATCGACACGGCCCGCAACGAATACCGCCTCATCCGCGCGGACGGGACCGAGATCTGGGTCCGCTCGGATGTGGGCGTCGCCGAGCGCGCGCCGGATGGGTCGGTAACCCGACAGATCGGCATCGTTCAGGATCTGAGCGTGGTTAAACGCACCGAAAAACTGCTGCGCGAGAGCGCGAACGCCGCGCGCAGGGCCAACGAGGCGAAATCGCAGTTTCTCGCCACCATGAGCCACGAGATCCGAACGCCGCTGAACGGCGTACTGGGCGTGGTTCAGCTTCTGGAACGCACGGAGCTGGACTCCCGCCAGCGGCGATATGTCGAGACCATCAAGGCGTCCGGCCGCTCGCTCAGCGAAATTATCGAGGATGTGCTGGACATTTCCCGGATTGAGGCGGGCAAGCTGCAGCTCAGGCTTGAGCCTGCACTGGTGGGCGAGCTGCTCGATCAGGCCGCGGCCCCGTCCAGGGCGCTCGCCGCGGAAAAGGGCGTCGATCTGAGCCTGACGGTGCACGCGGATCTGAGCGGGCCGATCCTGGTGGATCCGAGACGGGTGGCGCAGATGACGGCCAATCTCATCGGCAATGCGGTGAAGTTCACCGAGACCGGCGGCGTCCGCGTCACGGCGCGCCGGCCCGACCAGGGACTGCTGCGCATCGAAGTGGAGGATGACGGCCCCGGTCTTCCCGAAGAGATGCACGAGGCGGTGTTTGATCGTTTCAGTCAGGCCGACATGTCTCCCAGCCGCGCCCATGAAGGATCCGGGCTGGGCCTGGCGATCGTCCGCGAACTGGCGAAGCTGTCCGGAGGCGTCGCCGGCGTGCGCTCGCGCCCCGGCGAAGGCGCCTGTTTCTGGATCGAAATCCCAGCGCCGGCCGTCGGCCCCGGACTCATCAAGGATGGGGCCGACGCCCTGGCGGGCGCGGCGAAGTCCGTCGGCGCCCGGTTGACCATGCCGCAACGATCACTGCGGGTTCTTGTTGTGGAAGACCATCCGGTCAATCGCGCCGTCACCGCCGAGCTGGTCACCCAGGCCGGCCATGCCTGCGAAACCGCCGACACCGGCGAAGAGGCGCTCAGCGCGCTCAAGGCCCGGCCGGTGGACGTCGTGCTGCTGGACCTGCACATGCCGGGCATGGACGGCAAGGCGGTCCTGGCGCGCCTGCGGCGCGGCGAGGCCGGAGCGGCGGATACGCCGGTCTACATGGTCTCGGCCGACGCCACGCCGGAAGCGAAGGCGGAAACCCTGGCGCTCGGCGCGAACGGCTATTTCGTAAAACCGCTGGACGCGGACGCTCTGCGCCGGACACTGAGCCAGGTGTCGCCGCAAGCACGGGAGGCCGGATGATGGCGACCATCGCATTGATAGACGACGACGCCACCGAGGCGATGATCATGGAAGGCATGCTTGAGCATGGTCCGTCCGGCCATGTCCTCGTACACGCGCGCAGCATCGCCGCCTTCGCCGCGGCCGGGGTCGCGGCCGACCTGGTTCTGCTCGACCGCCGCCTGCCGCCCCATGACAGCTTTGCGCAAGGCGTCGCCGCGCTCGCCGGCGCGCCCTGGCGCGGGCCCGTGATCCTGATCAGCACCTTCACCGATGAGCCCGCCCCCCCGGCGCCGGACGGCTTCCTCCTCACCGGGCCGGTGAGCAAGAGCGATCTGTTGACGCCGGAAGCGATCGAGGCGGTGATCGCGCTGGCGCTGGCCGGCCGCGAGACACGCTAGAGACCTCTCCGATATGACCGGGGCGCATCGAAAGCGGGACGCGGGCGGTGTTCACCGCTTTACCGACACGCCGCACGCCGCCCCGCAGGGCTTTCAGGCGCCGTTCATCCGGAACGAGGCACCCTGAGCCACGTTGAAGAGGTCAAGGTTGCTGCGGTCAGAGGTAAGGAATTGTTTACCCAATTCTTTCGAATTTCTCGAAATTCAGCTCTTCACAGCGCCGTGATGTGTTATAAAAATGGTATCGGCAGAGAGGTCGCGACGGCCGGTTGAGTCGATTGCGGACAGGAAATCATGGCTGGACCTGAACAATTTTCTGCGCAGTCTCCGGCTTCCGGTCCCGGACCTCGGCTCTCTGCGCACCGCATGTGCGGCCTTCTAGGCGGCGCCGCCGCCATTGCGGCGCTGTGCGGCGCTCCGGCCTCCGCCACGGTCACCGAAGAGCCTGCGGACCAAAGCGCGGAAGTCCGGTCCCTCATTCTCGGCCCTCTCTATCAGGAACTGGCCGGACGGATGGGCGGCCTGGACGCGCCCCGGCAAGCAGGCGCCGCCTTCGCCGCGGCTCCGGACGCCGCCTCGCTGCGCTACGCGCCCGCGCCGACGCAGAGAAGCCATACGGCCTCGGCCCGTCCTTCGGCGGCGCGGTTCGCCGACGCCGCCCTGATCGCCAGAACGGATCCCGCCGCCCGTGATCGCCTGGCCGCCTTCACCGGCGAGGAAGCCACAATCGCCACCTCCCCCTCGGGCGGGCGCGTGAGCTTTTCGCTTTTTGACGGCGAGGCGCCGGACGCGGCGTTTCTCGGGTTTCGGCCGGACTACGCCGAAAGCGTCGGCCAGGCCCTGCGACAGCAGCGCGATCAGCCGCGCCGCATGGCGCTGCGCTATGAAGGCTCCTTCGACACCACCGGCGCCGACGGGCTCGATTACGGCCTCGCGCCGCGCGCCGGGGTCAGCTTCGGCGGCGAAGGCGCGGCGGTGGAGACCGGCGCCACGGTGCGCCTTGGCCGCTATATCGACACCGATTTCGACCGTCCGGCCTGGTGGTTCTTCGCCGGCGCCGACCGGCAGGCGGTGATGTACGATCCCGGACGAGGGCTGGACGTGCGCAGCGCGCTGGCCATGGAGCCTTACGCCATCGTCGGCGACGCCCAGGCGGGCGTGGCCATGCGTATGGGCGCGACGGACGTGTCCTTCGCCTATGTTCACCGCGAGACCGAATACTCCATGCCCCAGCAAAGCTGGGACACCCAGGAGGGATTCGCCGCCTTTTCGCTCAGCTGGCGGCGCTAGGGCCTGATCCGGCCTGACTGCGGCCACAGGCCCCGGCCTGCATCTGTTTTGAACTGGAGCGCAGTTTTTCCGAAACCGGTTCGCGCGTTTCGAATTGCGCTTCAGGGGCGGAACGGGGAGCCGGAAACGGTCTCGAAGAGCGCGCGGCGTTTGGCTGCGCGCTCTTTTTCTTGGCCGGTTTGAGCGCCGTATCATCATGCCGGATCGGGTTTTACGAAAGACCGACTCTGGATCACGCCCCGCCTCGCCCGCATGACCGCGAAGCCCGCAGCCCCGGTGACCTGAATGGCCCTGATCCTCGCCGCCGCCCTCGCCGCACAGCTGACCGCCGAGCCGCCCGCCTCCGCGCAGGCGGAGGCGCAGGAGGCGCAGGAGGCGCAGGAGGCGCAGTCTGATCGCGGCATCGTCTCCGTCGTGATCGAGAACGATCTGTTCGGCGGCACCGACCGCAACTACACCAACGGCGTGCGCGGCGAATGGGTGCGCGCGGCCGACAGGGCGCCGGCCTGGCTGCGGCGGGCGGCGCGGCTGCAGCCCTTCGTGGATCTGGACGGGATAGAACTGCGCGACGGCTTCGCCGTCTCCCATACGCTCTACACGCCGCGCGACATCTCGCTGGAGAACCCGCCGGCCGACGACCACCCCTACGCGGCGCATCTGTCCTTCCAGTGGTTCGCCACCGCCTCCGACGCCAATGCGGAAAACACCATCCTGGTGGATCTCGGTCTGATCGGACCCGGCGCCGGCGGCGCGTTCGTCCAGGAGCGCTGGCACCAGCTCATCGACGGCGAGGACCCCAAGGGCTGGGACTATCAGCTGAAGGACGAGGTCGTGTTCGCCCTCTCCGGGCAGCGCGCGGCGCGCCACGAAGGACCGGTGATCGCGGGGCTGGAGACCGACGCGATCACCCATGCCGGGCTGACCCTCGGGACGCTGCGCACCTCGCTGTCGGCCGGGGCGACGGTGCGCGCCGGGTTCGGCCTGGACCAGGCCTTCGCCCCCCCGCGCCTGAGGCCCGCCATCGGACCCTCCAGCCTCTACCGGCCGCCGGAGGGGGTGGCGGGCTATGTCTTCGCCGGCGTCGGCGGCTACGGCGTCGCGCGCGACATCTTTCTGGACGGCAATACGTTCCGGGAGTCGCGCAGCGTCGAGAAATACGCCGCCGTGGCCGATGTGCAGGCCGGCGCGGAGGTGCACGCCGGGCGCTACCGCTTCGCCTTCACCTATGTGCTGCGCACCCGGCAATTCGAACGCCAGGAGAACGCCCAGCAATTCGGCGCGGTGTCGCTGAGCCGGGCGTTCTAGCGCCGCCGCCGGGCGGCGAGGTGCGAAGGCCTGTGGAAAGCCTGCGCCAAACGGTCACAAGGGGTGGACGTCTCGCCTCGTTTAACCACAATATGTAGACATACGTGCGGCGCCATACTGCGCCGGTTTTCCGAGCCGGGGACCCTGTCCATGACCCTCATCGCCTCAGACCGTCCGGGCCTCCTGACGCCCAGCCACTCCTACAAGCCGTTCCGCTATCCCTGGGCCTATGATTTCTGGAAGATCCAGCAGCAGGTCCACTGGCTGCCCGAAGAAGTCCCGCTGGGCGAGGACTGCAAGGACTGGGCGACCAAGCTCTCCGACAAGGAGCGCAATCTGCTGACGCAGATCTTCCGCTTCTTCACCCAGTCGGACGTGGAGGTCGGCGGCAACTACATGGAAAACTACATGCCGCTCTTCAAACCGGTTGAAGTGCGCATGATGCTGGCGAGCTTCTCCAACATGGAGACGGTGCACATCGCCGCCTACGCCCTGCTGCTGGAAACCATCGGCATGCCGGACTCCGAGTTCTCCGCCTTCATGGATTACCAGGAGATGGCGGCGAAACACGACTATCTCGGCAAGTTCGGGGTGGAGACCGAGAAGGACATCCTCACCTCCATGGCGGTGTTCGGCGGCTTCACCGAAGGCCTGCAGCTGTTCGCCAGCTTCGCCATGCTGATGAACTTCCCGCGCTTCAACAAGATGAAGGGGATGGGCCAGATCGTATCCTGGTCGGTGCGCGACGAGTCGCTGCACTGCGAGGGCATGATGAAGATGTTCCACACCTTCGCCGAAGAGACCGGCGCGCTGACGCCGAGCGTCAAGGACGACATCGCCGATTGCTGCAAGACGGTGGTGAGCCTTGAAGACAAGTTCATCGACCTGGCCTTCGAGGCCGGCGAGATCGAGGGCATGACCCCGGCCGACATCAAGGCCTATATCCGCTACATCGCCGACTGGCGCATGAAGCAGCTGAAACTGCCCGTGATCTACGGAATGAAGGAGCACCCGATCCCGTGGCTCACCGAGATCCTGAACGGGGTCGAGCACGCCAACTTCTTCGAGGCGCGCGCCACCGAATACTCCAAGGGCGCCACCAAAGGCGCCTGGCACGGCGACGAGGGCGTGTGGTCGAAATTCGACTCCTCGATCACCAACCGCGCCCTCACCAGCGCGCTGCACGCCGGGTAGCCGCCGCGCCGCCGACGGACACGGAAAAACCCCGGCGCCCCTCGCGCCGGGGTTTTTTCACGTCGAACCGCAAATGGCGCAGGCCGCGCCCTAGCCCGGCGGCTTTTTCTCCAGACAGCGAAAATCGGCCTCAAGACTACGCCCCTCGAAATCCACGTGGCAGACATTGAGATCGTGGCGCTTGCACCAGATCTGCAGGCCGCGGGCGGTGAAGCCGGCCTCCAGGGCGGCGTAGTCGCGCAGGCTCGCCGCGTCCGACCGGCCGGCGAGATGCTCGGCCTCGCACCTGGCGCACACGACGGGATGGGTGATCTGGCGAAACAGGTGATCAAGGCTCATGGCGGAGGAGCTAGGCCCGGCCCCGCCCGCGTCCAGACAGCCGCCGGACGGAGGATCGGCGCGCGCTTGGGAGCGATTCTGCGACGCAAGGCCGGCCGCAGAGCGGGAGGGCGGCGGCGCTCCTGGCGAGGCGCGTTTCAGGAAAAGCGTGACGGAGAAAATCCGCCGAGATCGACGGCCGGATCGGCGTCCAGAAGGCGCAGGGCGGCGTGCTCTCCCAGGGCCGGGGCGAACTTGAAGCCATGCCCCGACAGTCCGGTCACCGTCATGATCCCTACCGCGGCCAGCGCGTCCTCGATGATGAAATGGCCGTCCGGGCTCATCGTGTAGAAGCACGCCTCCTGGTCGATCACATCGCCGAGGCCGTCGAACACGCGCGGCGCGAAGGCGCGCGCCCGCCCGCCGTCGCCGGGCCGGATCGTGCGGTCCACCGTCTCGGGTCCGGCCGCGGGCGCGTCGTCATGGTGGGGGCTGAGCTTTACGCCGCGCCCGCCGGGAAGGGCCGGAGCGCCGTAGAACCAGCCGCCGCCCTCCTCCTGAAAGGCGAAGGCCGGGTGGGCGCCCTGGCGCACGCCGCTCGCGCCCGGGTCGAACCAGGTATGCACGCGCCGCTCGATGGCGAGCAGCGGCGCCAGCGCCGGGCGCAGCGCCCCGGTCCAGCCGCCCGCGGACAGAAGGACCCGCTGCGCCCTCACGCTGTGCGCGCCCGCCTCGATCCGCCACACACCACCGGACCGCTCCAGCCCGATGACGGGCGTGGCGGTGTGAAGCTGCGCGCCCCCTGTGCGCGCGCCCCGAATCCAGTATGCGATCGCCGGCTCGGGCAAGGCGTAACCACCTTCCGGCTCGTACAGAACCGCCCAGCCCTGCGGGGCGGGTCGCGTCGGCAGTCCGCAGCGGGTCTCCATGGAGACGCCGTACGCGTCCGCCGCGCCGCGCACGCCGGTGATCATGGTCCCGCCCGCCGGCCCGGCGTACAGCACCCCGTCCTGGTGAAACAGCTGTTCCCCGGCCTCGGCGTTGTGCGCGAGCCAGAGCGCCACGGACCGCCGCGCCAGCGGCACGTAGCGCGCGCCTTCGGCGTAGGCGATGCGCACCAGGCGCGTCTCTCCGTGAGAGCTTCCAAAGGCATGGGGCGGGTCGTGCGTGTCGAATCCGGCTACCGCCGCGCCGCGCCGGGCCAGCTCGAACGCGGCGGCCGAACCGACCGCGCCGAGCCCGATCACCGCCGCGTCGAACACCACGCTCTCGCCGCCCCTACTCCGCCGCGCTTTGTCCGGCTGCGGCTTCGCTTTGGGCGCGCTCCGCCTTCATGCGGGCGGCCTTGTCCTCGACCGCTTCGACAATGCGTTCGATCATGGTCTCGTTGGAGACTTTCTCGCTGGCCTTGCCGGCGAAATACATCATGCCGGCTCCGGCGCCGCCGCCGGTGAATCCGAGATCGGTATAGGCCGCCTCGCCCGGCCCGTTCACCACGCAGCCGATGATGGACAGCGAAATCGGCTCGTCCACATGCTCCAGGCGTTCTTCCAGCGCTTCGACCGTCTTGATGACGTTGAAGCCCTGGCGGGCGCAGGACGGGCAGGCGATGATGTTCACGCCGCGGGTGCGCAGGCCCAGGCTTTTGAGAATATCGTAGCCGACCTTGATCTCTTCGACGGGATCGGCGGAGAGGCTGACGCGGATCGTGTCGCCGATCCCGGCCCAGAGCAGCGCGCCCAGCCCCACCGAACTCTTCACCCCGCCGGTGCGCAGGCCCCCGGCCTCGGTGACGCCCAGATGCAGCGGCGCGTCGGTGGCCTCGGCCAGCGCCTGATAGGCGGCCACGGTGAGGAAGACGTCAGAGGCCTTAACCGAGATCTTGTACTCGCGAAAATCGAGATCCTCGAGGATGCGCGCATGCTCCAGCGCGCTCTCCACCATGGCTTCGGGGCACGGCTCGCCGTACTTCTCCAGCAAGTGGCGCTCCAGCGAGCCGGCGTTGACGCCGATGCGGATGGAGCAGCCATTGTCGCGGGCCGCCTGCACCACGTCGCGCACCCGGTCCATGGAGCCGATATTGCCCGGATTGATGCGCAGGCAGGCCGCGCCCGCCTCGGCGGCCTCGATGCCGCGCTTGTGGTGAAAATGGATGTCGGCCACCAGCGGCAAATTGGACTCTTTGGCGATGGTCCGGAACGCGGCGGTGGAGTCGGTGTCCGGACAGGAGACGCGCACGATATCGGCGCCCACCGCCTCAAGCTGGCGGATCTGCTCCAGCGTCGCCCTGGCGTCGCTGGTGGGCGTGTTGGTCATGGACTGGACGCTGATCGGCGCATCGCCGCCCACCTCCACCGAACCGACCCGGATCTTGCGGCTCGTACGCCGGTCGATCATGCGCCAGGGGCGAACCCTGGTATGGTCTTCGATACCCATCACGGCCCTCGTCTGAAGCGCTGCACGAGATATAGGACGATTGAGGCGGGGACGCGAGGGGGCGCAGGTGTTGCGCGCCTCACCCCGGGTGTTCGCCCGCACCCTGCGGGTGCGCGGCGAACCCGGCTCTAGCCGCCCGCGCCTTCATCGCCCCGGTCGGCGGCGTCGGCGCGCAGGGCGGCGATGACGAATTCGGCGGCGGAGATGTTGTCCACCGCCTGGCCGGGATCGCCCAGGGCGCCCAGCGCGCGCCCGCCCGCGCGCACCAGAACGGCGCCGGCGTCGGAGGTGGAGACCGTCAGGCCCGGCTCGTCCGGGGCGCGATAGACTTCTCCGGCGTCGAGATCGCGGGCGATCAGGATGCGGCCCGACGCGTCGCGCACTTCGATATAGGCCGGGGTGGCGGCCTCCAGCACCAGCGCGCCGGCGCTGTTGGCGGCGGGCAGGCCGGTCCAGATGCGTTCGGGACGCGGCGCCGCACGCTCGGTGACGGCCACCAGCGGTTCTTCGCGGGCCAGCAGCGTGTCCATGGGCGCGCTGACGTCCGCCAGCGCTTCGGTGCGCGACACGTAATTGCCGTACCAGCCGGCGGCCGCGATCACCCCGCCGAGGATGAACACCGCGCCGACGACGCCGCGCGGCAGGCGAAACTCGCTTTTTTCCTGGGGCGCGGTGGGGGTGGCGCGGCCGACATCCACTTCCATCTCGGCCTTGAACCGGGCGACGCAGGCGTCCGCGTCGAGGCCGAGAAACTGGGCGTAGGTCCGAAGATAGCCGACCGCATAGGTGCGCGAGGGCAGCGCGCGCGGATCCATGTATTCGAGCCCTTCAAGATAATCGCGCTTGATGCGCGTGCGGGCCGAGGCCGAATCAATCGTGTAGCCGGCCTTGGTGCGCGCCTTGCGCAGACGTTCGCCCAGCGACAGATCGGGATCGTCGGCCAGAGCGGCGCCGGTGTCGGAAAGCACCGCGTCGACAGGCACATAGTCCTCGTTGGTCCGGTCGAATTCCGGATTGCTCGTCGTCATATGGGTCAAGCTCAAGCGCCCGTGGGCGCTCCCTCAGTCAGTGTGGCCGCCGTGCCGCACTGCAACACCATTCAATCAAATGGTTTTGATTTTATCAACACATTCCGGCGGCAGACCGGTCTTTTCGCCTGCATTTACAAGCAAGGCGCGCAATCCGGGGCCGCGCGGATCGTCGCCGGCCGCCAGCGCATCGTCCAGGAACGCGCCGAGCTTGCCGAGATCGCAGCCGGAAAGAGCGCGCTTGACCGGACCGATGGAGCCGGCCGCCATGGACAGGGTGCGAAAGCCCAGAGCGGCCAGCACGCAGGCCTCCAGCGGCCGGCCGGCCAGTTCGCCGCAGACATTGATCGGCTTGCCGTGGCGGTCGCAGGCCTCACGGATCCGCTTCAGCATCTGCAGGGCCGGCGTGCTGACCGGATCATAGCGGTCGGAGACTTTGGGGTTCTGCCGGTCGGCGGCGAAAAAATACTGCATCAGATCGTTGGCGCCGAGGGAGACGAAGTCGGCCATCTCCAGGCAGGCGTCGGGCGAAAAGGCGATCGCCGGGGTCTCCAGCATGAAGCCCAGGCGCACCGAGGCGGGCCGGCCATGGCCGTGAGCCTCGGCGTAGTCCAGCTCCTGTTCGAGCATGTCCTTGGCCTGCGCCAGCTCGCTGGGGCAGGCCACCAGCGGGAACAGCACGTTCAGCTCGCGGTCGCGGCCCGCGCGCACCAGGGCGCGCAGCTGGTAGCGGGTGAGGCCGGGCCGGTCGAGGCCCATGCGCAAGGCCCGCCAGCCCAGCGCCGGGTTCGGCTCGCGCATGGAAGGGGTGTAGGGCGTGACCTTGTCGCCGCCCAGATCCAGGGTGCGGAACACCACCGGCCTGTCGCCGGCGGCCTCGAACACCGCCGTGTAGAGCTCGCACTGGGCCTTCAGGCGCGGCAGGGTGTCGGAGACCATGAACTGGAATTCGGTGCGGAACAGGCCGACGCCCTCCGCCCCGCTGTCCTGAAGGCGCGACAGCTCCACCAGAAGGCCGGCGTTCATGGACAGATGCATCCGCACGCCGTCCCGGGTCATCGCCGGGGCTGCGCTGACGTCGGCGTAGGCGCGCCGGCGCGCGGCCAGGCTCTCGATGCGCTCGTCATAGGTCTCGACCACGTCTGCGGCGGGGCGCGCGTGGAGCAGACCGAATTCGGCGTCCAGGATCACCGGGTCGCCGTCCTCGATCCGGTCGAGCGCGCCTTCCATCCGGCCGACCATGGGAATGCCCAGCGCCTTGGCCACGATGGCGGCGTGGCTGGTGGCGCCGCCCTCCTCCAGCGCCACGCCCTTCAGCTTGCTGCGGTCGAAATCCAGCAATTCGGCCGGGCCGACGCTGCGCGCGATCAGGATGGCGTTGTCCGGAAGCGCCTCGACCACGTCCTCGGAGCGCGCCAGATGGCGCAGCAGGCGGTTGGCGAGATCCTCCAGATCGTGCAGGCGCTCGCGGAAATGCACGTCGCGGGCCTTCATCAGGCGCGCCCGGTGCTCGTTCCTGACCCGCTCCACCGCCGCCTCGGCGGTGAGGCCGGCGCGCACCGCCTCGCGCAGGCTGTCGATCCAGCCGCGGTCATGGGCGAACATGCGATAGGCTTCCAGCACCTCGCGCGACGGCGTGCCCATGGGCACGCGTCCGGACTCCAGCAGCATGTCCACCGAGCGGCGCAGGCGGGCGACGGCGGCGGACAGGCGCTCCTCCTCCGCCTCGGCGTCTTCGGCCACCATGCGCGTGGCGCGCACATGGGGCTCGTGTTTCACCGCCACGCCCTTGGCCAGACCGCCGGACAGGGCGAGGCCCTGGAAGCGCTCCGGCTTGGACAGGCGCACTTCGAGCCCGGAGAACGCCGCGGCGCTGACCAGATCGCCCGAGGCGACGATCTCGGCCAGCAGCATGGCGACGGTCTGCAGGGTCTCCAGCTCCTCCTCGGTGGAGGGGCGCATGGCCTTGGTCTGGGCGGTGAGCACGCCCACCAGGCGGCCGCCGCGCAGGATCGGCACGCCGACAAAGCTCTTGAACGGCTCCTCGCCGGTTTCCGGGCGGTAGGAGAAATTGGGATGGGTGGGCGCGTCCTCGGCCGCGAACGGCCGCGCGCGCCGGGCCACCAGGCCCACCAGGCCCTCCCCGGCGCGCAGGCGCACGGTGTGGACGGCTTCGGCCTTCAACCCGTGGGTCGCCGACAGCTCCAGCGCGCCGGACGGGCGCACCAGATAGATCGAGCACACGTCCGAGCCGGTCTCCTCGGCGATGATGTCGGTGAGCCGGTCCAGGCGCGCCTGGGCGTCGTCCTGCATCGCCATCAGGTCGCGGATGCGCGACAACAGGCGGCGCGGGCCGCGTACGGCGGGGGAAAGAGCTTCGGGTGGCGTCATGGGTCGGCTCGAGATCCTTCAAGGGGGCTGATCAGGGCCGGCGGCGACTCAAGTCTAACCGGGTCAGGGGGCGCGCGCGAGCGCGCCGGCGTCAAGTCCGTGAATTGACCGCAGTCAGCCCGTAGGCGCCGTGGAGCGCCTTCACCGCCTTTTCCAGAAGATCGCTCTCCACCAGGGCGGAGATCTTGATCTCGCTGGTGGCGACCATGCGCACGGCCACACCTTCGCGCGCCAGCACCGCATAGAGCGTGCGCGCCACGTCGGCGCGGCCGCGAAGGCCCGTCCCGACCACGGAGACTTTCGCCAGCCCGGTCTCGGAGCGGATCTCGACGCCGGGCGTGCGCAGCTCCTCGGCCACGTCCAGCGCCCGCGGCAGGTCGCGGCCGGCCACCGAGCAGTCCACCACCGAGCCGCCGTGGCGGGTGTGCGCCTGGATGATCATGTCCACCGCCACGCCGGCCTCGGCCAGGGCGCCGAACAGGGCTTCGGCGGGGGCGTCGGCCTCGCCGCCATTGACCGACAGGCGCGCCTGGTCGCGCACATAGGCGACGCCGGAGACCACCCGGCGCTCGGCGATGGCGGAATCCTCCACCACTTCGGTGCCCAGGCTCTCGCCGGGCTCTTCGAAGCTGGAGCGCACCCGCAGGCGCACGCGCTTGGCCTTGGCGTACTCCACCGAGCGGGTCTGGAGCACTTTCGCGCCCATGGCGGCGAGCTCCAGCATGGCGTCGTGGCTGATGCGCTCCACGCGCACCGCCTCGGGGGCGATGCGCGGATCGGTGGTGTAGACCCCGTCCACGTCGGTGTAGATGTCGCACTCGGCCTTGATGGCGGCGGCCACCGCCACGGCGGTCAGGTCCGTGCCGCCGCGCCCCAGCGTCGCCAGCCGGCCGTCGGCGTCGACGCCCTGATAGCCGGCGACCACCGGGATGATGTTCCGGGCGAGCATCTCCTCCAGCGGTTCGGCGTTGATGGCGCAGATCCGCGCCGAGCCCGGCGGGCCCTCCACATGGATGGGCAGGGCCCAGCCCATGACCGCCTGGGCGTCGAGACCCCGGGCCTTCAGCGCCAGCGCCATGAGCGCCGCGCTCGCCTGCTCGCCGGCGGCGAGCACCGTGTCGGTCTCGATCTCGCCCAGCCCGCCGCCGAGCGCTTCGGCGAGGCCCAAAAGGCGGTCGGTCTCGCCGGCCATGGCGCTGACCACCACGGCGACCCGGCGCCCGGCCTGCGCCTCGCCGGCCACGATCGCCGCGCTGCGGGCGATGCGCTCGGGTCCGGCCATGGAGGTGCCGCCGAATTTCAGGACCAGGCGCTCGCCCGCCCTGATCTCGCCCGGCCCGGCCTCGCCGGCCGCCGCCCTGCTTTCAAGCGTCTCGGTCACACTCTCACCATTTGCGCCCCTCAAGGCTCGCTTCCGCCGCGCCTTGAGACCATATTGCGACGCGTTAGTTAGAGAAACGACGCGCGCCACGCAAACGCGCCGCACCAAAGGAGCGATCCATGGCCCAGGCCGCCGCGCCGGAACGGCTCTCCACGCCCTCCATCGATCCGGCCGAGATCGAGAAATTCTCCCGCATGGCCGCCGACTGGTGGGACCCGGACAGCAAGTTCGCGCCGCTTCACAAGTTCAACCCGGCGCGCCTGACCTATATCCGCGACACGCTGGCGGCGCATTTCAAGACCACTGGGTCCGAACCGCTCAAAGGCCTGAGCCTTCTGGATATCGGCTGCGGCGGCGGGCTGGTGTCCGAGCCCATGGCCCGGCTCGGCGCGGCCGTCACCGGCGTCGATGCGGCCGAGGCCAACATCAAGACCGCCCTGGTCCACGCCGGCGAATGCGGGCTCGAGATCGACTATCGCCACGGCACCGCCGAACAATTGCTGGAGACCGGCGGACCGGGCCGGTTCGACGTGGTCCTCAATCTCGAAGTCGTCGAGCACGTGGCCGAGCCGGACGCCTTCCTGAAGGACTGCGCCCGCCTGGTGAAGCCCGGCGGCATGATGATCGTGGGCACGATCAACCGCACCGCGCGGGCCTTCGCCACGGCGATCTTCGGCGCCGAATACGTCATGGGCTGGCTGCCGCGCGGCACCCACCAGTTCACCAAGCTGGTGAAGCCCGACGAGGCGCGCGCCGCCCTCGAAGCCGAGGGCCTCACCGTGCGCACGCCGGTGGGCGTGAGCTATAACCCGCTCAAAGACCGCTTCTTCATCTCCGGCGATTCCGGCGTGAACTATCTGATGGCGGCGGTGAAGCCGGATAAGGGCTAGCGTGCTCGAGATGGCGGAGAAGCCATGATCCGGGCCGGTGCGTTTCAGGCCTGGGACGCTGCGCCGCCCTCCACCGGCAGGCGGGTCGGGATCATGGCGGCGATGATCAGCGTGGCGCCGGCGGCGATCCCCGCCATCGCCGCGAACCCCAGCGCATACACCGCATAGCCGGCGATCAGCGGGCCCAGCACGGAGCCTGCGGCCACCGCGATGAGCGCGACCGTGAAGCTCATGGACGGCAGGCCGGGAAACAGGCGCTCCGACCAGAAGGCGAGGACCGCGCTGATCATCATCACGAAGCCGCCCTGCAGCGCCGCGGAGGCCAGCACGGCCGCGAGCGATCCCGGCGCCAGCGCGATCAGCGCGAACGACGCTGCGCAGGCCGCGAAGAGCGCGCGCAGAAGGCGTTCCAGCCCGAGGGCGCGGCCCGCCTGGCCGGTGACCAGCCCGCACAGCCCGGCCAGTCCGAAGCTGATGAAGATCAGGCCGGGCGTTTCGCCTCGCGCCAGGGCGGCGACGCCGCCGCTTTGCGCCACCCCGTCGGCGGCGAAGGAGATGTAGATCGTGCTCGCCGCGCCGAATGCGAAAGCAAGCGCATGGAGCGGAACCGCCCGGCGCGCCAGCATCGCGCGCGGCGCCCCCGCCGGTGCGCGCCGGCCCGCGCTCACCGGTCCGAGCAGCAGCGCCGCGGCCGTTCCGGCCAGCAGCGCCGCCCCGGCGAACCCGGCCCAGGCCGGCCGCCAGGACACTCCGGACAGGCTGACCCACACCGCCGCAAGTCCCGCCGCGACGACGCCCACACTGGTTCCGGTGCTGACGATGGACAGGGCGGTGGGCCTTCGCCCACGGGCCAGGTGATGGGTCACCGCAGCGTTGAACGGCGCCCAGGAAAACCCGGCGCTGGACAAAGCGAGCGCGGCGCCGGCGGCCAGCATGGCCGGGCCTTGCGCCGCCGCCACGAGGCCAAGCCCGAGCGCTGCGGCGACGAGGCCGATCAGCACCGGCGCGCGCGGCGACATGCGGGCGGCGAGGGCGTAGGCGGTCGGCAGTCCGAAGAAAAAGCCGGCGAAGCCGGCCGAGGAGATCAGCCCGGCGGTCCCGGCGCTCAGCCCGAATTCCTCACGAAACTCAAGCAGGAACAGGCCGAACCCCATCCGCGCCGGCCCGTAGGTGATCGCCGTGGCCGCAAATCCGGCGATGCAGATGCGTGGATAGGCGTGCATGGCGATTCCTTCGGCCCAGGCCGGGAAACGCCCTGACCGCCACCACCGCTCCAAGCCGCTTCCATCCGAGGCCGCGCCGGCCTGTCAGATCGTCCGTGTCATGCAGTGGCTGAACGTGCCGTCTTCATAAGGGCCGAAGGCCGGGCATACAGAAAAGCCCATGATTTCATAGAGATGGCGCGAGGGCAAAAAGCCGTCGGAGCGGCCGGTCTCAAGGCTCAGACGGGTGAGCCCGGTCTCGCGGGCGTGCTCCACCAGCGTGGTGATCAGCGCTGCACCGACGCCGCGCCCGCGCGCCTCGGCGGCGCAGTGAAGCGATTTGATCTCGCCGTGGCCGGGCTGAAGGTGTCCTGTTTTCAAGGCGATGCATCCCAGAACGTCGTCGGCCTCCCGGGCCGTCCAGAAGGTCACGCCGGGCGCTTTCAGGGCGGCCGGGTCCAGCGCGAAACAGGTCCCCGGCGGCGAGGCGGCGGCGGTGAAGGCGAGGTGGCGGTCCAGAAGTTCGGCCACGTCCGGCGCCGTGGGATCGTCCGTCCCGGTCCTGAAGCCGTTCATCTTCAGCAGCCGCGCATCGAGGCGATCGCGCACCGCCGGCCACTCGGTTTCAAGGATGGAATAATAGACGCTGTCGCGCCGCTCTCCGGTCCAGGTCCTGGCATGGCTGCGCAATACGCCTTCCCGAGTTGCGCCCAGCTTCTCCATGGCGCCCTGGGAACGCAGATTGTGCGAGCCGGTCTTCAGCTCCACGCGCGCCGCGCCGCAGGAAAACGCGTGAGCCAGCAAAAGGCGCTTGGCGGCCGGGTTCACAGCGCTTCGATGAAATTCCGCGCCGTACCAGGTCCAGCCGATCTCCACCCGGTCATGGTCGGGCGCAAGGGCGAGAAAGCCGCTATGGCCGGCGTAGGCGTGCTTGCGCCGGTCGAAGACCGCAAAGCTCATCTGCGCGCCGCGCGCATTGGCGGCGATCATGGCGTCGAACCAGGGATCGAAATCGGCGCCGGCGTTCAGGCTGGTCTGCACCCAGAGCGCAGGATCGGCGGCCAGCGGCCGGAGCGGCGCGCGGTGCCCCGCCTCCAGCGGTTCGAGCCGGACGAAGGCGTTGGAAAGCGGCGTGCGCGTAAGGTCCATGTCAGCTCCAGAGCAAGAGCAGTCCTCGTACGACATAGACCGCGCCCACGCCCGTCACGATCCATTTCGTCCAGTTTCGAAACTGCAAATCGCTCAGGCGGTGCAACACCCGCGCGCCCAGCGTCGTGCCGACGATGGAGAGCGGGACCGCCAGCGCCAGCATCCACAGCGGCGGCGCGGCTTCGAGGCTGAAGGCGGCGCCGGCGTAATAGGCGATCTTCACCGCGTGGGAGAGCACCTGGGCGGCGGCCTTGGTGGCGACGATGGCGCGGCGGTCGGCGTCCACCTGCTGGAACACCACGTCCAGCAGCGGGCCGGACACGCCGGCGATCACGTTGAGCCCCGTCACCAGGACGCCGCCGGCGATCCCGTCGGCCGCTCGCCGCGCGTCCAGGGCGAAGCGATGCTTCGGCAGCCAGACCAGCAGCGGGACCAGACCCAGGACCAGGAACAGGACGGGCTTTGACAGGGTCACCGACACAAGCGCCAGCGCGCCTGCGGCCAGGCCCGCCCCGGCCGCGAACAGCGCCAGCGCCCGCCACAGGATGAAGCGGCGCAGCAGCACGGCGCGCCAGCCGTTGGACACCGACTGGATCAGCCCGTGGGCGACCATGGCGCCGGCGACCGGGTAGAGCGCGGCCAGCACGCCCATGAGGATCAGCCCGCCGGCCATTCCGAACACCGCCGAAATCAGGGCGGTGGTGAAAACCGCGAAGAAAAACAGGGCGGGCGTCATGTCACGGGTGGATTTTTCGCCATGATCGTTATGCTGCACCTCAAGTCAGACCGAGCGCGGCGATCAAAGCCGCGCCCCAAGGGGAGGAGCATCACGCTCATGAACTTCGAATATTCCGACCTGTGCAAGGACTACCTCGCCAAGGTCCGCGCCTTCATGGACCAGCACGTCTATCCCAATGAAAAGACCTATCACGAGCAGCTGAAAGGCTTCGGGACGAATCGCTGGCAGGTCCTGCCCATCATCGAGGAGCTGAAACAGAAGGCCAAGGACGCCGGCCTCTGGAATTTGTTCCTGCCGGATTCCGATCAGGGCGCCGGGCTGAACAACGCCGACTACGCCCCCCTCGCCGAGGAGATGGGCCGGGTCACCTGGTCCTCGGAAGTGTTCAACTGCGCCGCGCCGGACACCGGCAATATGGAAGTGCTCACCCGCTACGGCACGCCGGAGCAGCAGGAGCAATGGCTGAAGCCCCTTCTGGCCGGCGAAATCCGCTCCGCCTTCCTGATGACCGAGCCGGCGGTGGCCAGCTCCGACGCCACCAATATCGAATGCGCGATCACCCGCGACGGCGACGAGTACGTGATCAACGGCCGCAAATGGTGGAGCTCCGGCGCCGGCGATCCGCGCTGCAAGGTCTACATCGTCATGGGCAAGACCGACCCGAACGCCGATGTCCACAGCCAGCAATCCATGATCCTGGTGCCCGCCGACGCCAAGGGCGTCACCGTCGAGCGCCATCTTCCGGTGTTCGGCTATGACGACGCGCCGCACGGCCATATGGAGGTGAAGCTCGACAATGTGCGCGTGCCCGCCTCCGCCATGCTGCTGGGCGAGGGCCGCGGGTTCGAGATCGCCCAAGGCCGCCTCGGCCCGGGCCGCATCCACCACTGCATGCGCACGATCGGCGCCGCCGAACGGGCGCTGGAGATGCTGGTGAAGCGGGCCATGAGCCGGGAAGCCTTCGGCAAGCCGGTGATCAAGCACTCCATCTGGGAGCACCGCATCGCCCGCGCCCGCATCGATATCGAGCAGACGCGCCTGCTTTGCCTGAAAGCCGCCTGGATGATGGACACGGTGGGCAACAAGGTCGCCCGCGGTGAAATCGCCATGATCAAGGTGGCCGGTCCGCGCGCGGCGCTGGCCGTCATCGACGACGCGATCCAGGTCCATGGCGGCGGCGGGGTGTCCGACGACTTCCCGCTGGCGGCCATGTACGCCGGGATCCGCACGCTTCGCCTGGCCGACGGGCCGGACGAGGTGCATGAGCGCACCATCGCCCGCCTGGAAGCCAAGCGTTGGCTCAACGCGGCGGAATAGATGACGCTTGAAGGCAAGACCGTCTTCGTCACCGGCGCCTCCAGGGGCGCCGGGGCGGGGATCGCGAAGGAAATGGCGAAGGCCGGCGCCCGGGTGATCCTGGGCTACGCCCGCAACGAGGACGCGGCCAGACGCGTCGCCGACGGGCTGGGCGACCGCGCCGCCGGGCTGGTGCAGGCCGATTTCGCAGAGGCCGGCTCCGCCGCTCCGGCCTACGCCCGGGCCTGCGAGATCGCCGGCGGGCCGATCCACGGCCTGGTGCTCAATCACGGCGTCTTCGAGGCCGCCAGCGTCCATGACGACGACGCGGCCTGGGCGGAGACCTGGACGCGCACGCTGCAGATCAATCTGCAGAGCGCGGCCGACCTCGCGCGGCTCTACGCCCGCGACCGGGTGGATTCAGGGGTGGAGGGCGCCGTGGTCGCCATCGCGTCCAGAGCCGCCAATCGCGGCGATGATCCGGACCATCCCGCCTACGCCGCCTCCAAGGCGGGGCTGATCGCCACCATGAAGACGCTGGCGCGCGCCTATTCCGGCCGCGGACTGCTCGCCTATTGCCTGGCGCCGGGCTGGATCGACACCGAAATGGCGCCGCAGGAGCCCGCCGCCCGCAAAGCGGCGCTGGCCGAGGTGCCGCTGGGCGACATGGCGAGCCCGGCCGAGCTCGGGGCCTTGTGCGCGTTCCTGATCTCCGGCGCCTGCCGGAGCGCGACCGGCTCGGTGATCGACGTCAACGGCGCCAGCCACGTGCGCTGAGCCGCTTCGCCATATAGCCGTAAAAGCCCTCCAGTCCGGGAACGTTAGACCGTCCGGACGCATTGTCCGGGTCGAGAAACGATAACGCCCCACATTGAAGGAGGCTCGACCCATGGCCAATCCCGACTCTCAAACCGGCGGCGGTCTGACCGGCGGCGACGTGTTCCGCCTGATCCTCGCGATCATCCTGCCGCCGCTCGGCGTGTTCACCCAGGTGGGCTTCAGCCTGCATTTCTGGCTGAACATCCTGCTGACGCTGCTGGGCTACATCCCCGGCATCATCCACGCGATCTGGATCATCGCCACGCGCCGCTAGCGGCCCAGGTGACGGACAGTCGCGCAGGCGGACGCCCGCACTCGCCGGGTCGCCCGCTTGCTCCAGCATCGCAATCCAGACGCAGACTTGACGGAGGCATAGCGCTCCATGACAGACATCGCCGCATTCAAGACCAATCCGCAGGACGCCATCTTCAAAGCCGCCGAAGACGCCGTGGCGGTCATGCTGGGCAATCCCAAGCAGGGCCGCACCTTCCAGCCCATGAGCGCGAAGGTGGATCGCCAGGCCGGCGTGCTGCGCTTCTTCGCCGCCGCCGACAGCGATCTCTATGAAGGCCTGAACGGCGGGAGCAGCGTCGCCGACGTGACCTGCATCGTCACCGCGAAGGATTTCGACCTGTTCGCCTCGGTCGAGGGCGAGCTGGCGGACGTCACCTCCGGCGCGCTGATCGAAAAGCACTGGGACACGGTGACGTCGGCCTGGTTTGAAAAGGGCAGGGAGGATCCAAAGCTTCGCCTGCTGGAGTTCCGCCCGAAGCAAGCCGTCGCCTGGGCGTCCAGCGACGACCAGTCCTGCTTTTCCTGGGAGATCGACCGCGCCGCCGGGCAGCAGGACACCCCCGATGTGGGCGCCCGCCTGACCGCGGATTTCACCGCCCAAAAGGCGGCGTGAGGGCCGCAAGACCCGCGTCTTCGAGATGACGGTTTGATGAAATTGCAGACGGGCGCGGCCGGTTTCGCTTCACCCGGCCGCGCCCGCTTGCTATCCGGGGCCGCGACACGCGCGTGAATCGCGCCAGGGGTTCCGGAGTACATATGACCGACATCGCGGTTTTCGGCGTTCCGCTGCTGGCGCTGGTGGGCTTTTGCATCGCGGCCTACGCCATCGTCGCCAACGATGTGATCCAGACCCTTGGGACGTTCCTGGCGTCGAACGCCAAGCGGCCCTGGCTGGTCTTGTGGGCCTTCGCCAGCACCATCATCGTCGCGGTGATGCTCTATGGCTGGTTCGGCTATAACGGCGACATCGCCTTCGACCGCCTGAACTCCATTCCCTATCCCGAAGACGGCATTCAGTGGTGGCATGTCCTGCCGCCGCTGGTTCTCCTGGTTCTCACCCGCTTCGGGGTGCCGGTCTCCACCACCTTCCTGGTGCTCACCATCTTCACCCTCACCGGCGGGGCGGCCACGGCCGGCGTGCTGGGCTCCATGATGGTGAAGTCGCTGCTGGGCTATCTGGTGGCCTTCGTCTCCGGCGCCGTGGTGTTCGCGGTCATCTCGCGCACCTTCGAGAAATGGGTGTTCAAGACCGAGGTCGACGACCATGGCGGCGCCTGGTGGAGCATTCCCGCCATCGCGCTCGCGATCTGCGTGCTGGTCTACCTGCTGACCCAAGGGCCGAGCCTGCCGGACCTCGACGCCATCGGCTGGCCCGCCATCGCGATTACGGTGCTAAGCGCCACGGCCGTGGGGGTTCTCACCCGGCGGCTGAACACCTGGTTCGTGCTGCAATGGCTGTCCACCGGCTTCCTGTGGTCGCAATGGCTGATCCAGGATCTGGCGAATATTTTCGTCTACCTGCCGCGCGAGACCGTGGTGACGGCCGACGGCGACATCCAGACGACCTTCTCCGTCGGCCTGCTGATCTTCTCAACGCTGCTGATGCTCGGCCTGCACGCCGTCATCTTCGCCATCCGCGGCGGCGAGATCCAGAAGATCGTGCTGTCCAAGACCAATACGGTGGATGTGCGCTCGGCCACGATCGTCGACTTCATCTACGGCCTGATCCTGATGTATTTCAAGGAGATCAACGACATTCCCATGAGCACGACCTATGTGTTCCTCGGCCTTCTGGCCGGGCGGGAGCTGGCGATCTCCATCATCGCCAATCTGCGCGGCAAGGGCGAAGCGGCGTTCGACGTGTTCACCGACCTTCTGCGCGCCGCGCTGGGGCTCGTGGTTTCGGTGGTCATGGCGCTGTCGCTGCCCTTCCTGGCCACCGGCCAGTGGCCGGATCTCGGCCTCGCCCTGTTCGGCGGCGACGAACCGGCCGCGGAGGAGACGCTGGAGGCCCCGGCCGAAAGCCCGGCGGACGACAGCGCGCCCGGCGAAACCGGCGGCGGGCGCTGAGGCGCCGGTAAACGCGCGTCCACTCCGGTGGCGGCGGGACAAGGTGCGTCTCAAACCAGAACTGAGGGCGCGCCGGATCCCGTCAGGACGGATTGCGCGCTAACCGTCATTGCGCGGCAGCATTCTCACCGCGTCATCGGATTCGCCCGGCTCGTCGGGAAGGGTCACGTCGTCGGATTGCTCCCCCGGGAGGTCGTCACCGTCCTCTGCGTCCGCGTCGGACCCGTCGCCGAAGCCGAAGATGTTAAGCCGGTCGAAATCAAACAGATCGCCGCCGCCGAACGGGTCGTCGTCGTATTCGGTGCGCCAGCTCAGGGCGATGCCGGCCTGGCCGTCGGAGGACAGGCGCGACAGAAGGGTGAAGCGCTGCGACAGCTCCCACTCGATATTGGTGGACGGCGCCGCGGACGACCCGGCGCTTTCCAGCTCCAGATACACGTCCTCGGTCAGATAGCGGCCGCCGGCCACCACGGTGCCGCCGCCGGCGTCCTGGCGCACGCCGAGCTGGTCCAGCCCGGACATGTTGCGCAACGCGCCCAGCGGGTCGAACCCGCCGCCGCCGCCGGACAGGGTCGCCAGGGAGGCGGCGAGCTGGGCGGCCTGCAGGCCGGAGAGATTGGCCGCCCCCTCGCCGAACAGGATGCGGCTGGCGACCTCGTCCTCGGGCAGGCTGGGCGAGGAGCGCAAAGTGATGGACGGGCTGGTGACCGGCCCCTCCGCCACGATGCGCGCGGTGATGTCGCGCGCCTCGCGCACGGCGGTGAGCTGCAGGCGCGCGTCGGCGGGATCGCCGGTGAGGCGGACCTCGCCGCTCTCGATATCAAACACCCGGCCCAGAAGGTCAGCGCGGCCGCGCGCCACCCGCGCCACGCCATAAACCTCCGGGTCCGCCACCGTACCGGAGATCTGGATCTCCAGCCCCCATTCGGTGTCGAAATTGGGCCCCCGCACGAAAATCCGGCGCGGCGCGGCGACGGCGTAGTCCAGCGTGATCCTCGGGCCGCCCTGGCCGCCTCGGTCATCGGGCTCGCGCACTCCGGCGGGCGCGTTGATTTCCTTCACCTCGATCATGGGGATGCCGGGGCGTCCGGAGTCGGGCGGGCTCACCTCGGCGCGCTCGATGGTCGCCGCGCCGGTGATCGCGCCGTCGCCGTCGTCCAGAGTGAACGCCAGATCGCCGCTGGCCACCGCCGAGACGTCGTCGCGGCCGATCACCTGGAAGTCCTCGAACACGGCGTCAGCGCGCGCGCTGAGGCCGCCGGCGAACTCCACCGAGCCGTCGCCGGAGAGCTCGCCGCCCTGCCCGTCGACGGCTGAAAGCTGCGTGATCTCCGCCCGGCTCTGGGTGAAAGTCGCGCGCACCACCAGATCCTCCAGCGTCAGCCCGGCCCGGCTGTCGGAAAACCGCCCGCCGGTCAGGGCCGCCTGGCCTTGAAGGTCGGGCGCTCCCAGCGTGCCGGACACCCGGGCGTCCAGGTCCACATCGCCGGACAGGCGCTGGCCGGACGCAAGGTGGAAGGCGGCGAACGGACCGATGCGGCCGCGCACGTCCATCTGCGCGCTCACCGCGTTTGACGCCGCGGTGAGATCGCCTGGTCCGGACACCGGCCCGGTCTCGATCACGCCGTCGGCGAGCGCGGTGAAGTCCGGCCCGTCCGCACGCGCGCCCACCTCCAGCCGCTCCCGGTTGAGGTCCAGCGTCACCGCCCCGTCCAGGGCGCGTTCCAGCGCCACGTCCGCCGGGCGCAGCTCATCGCCGCGCAGCAGCGCCTGGCCGATCCACACGCCGTCGGAGCGGGAGACCTCCGCCTCGCCGGAGAGCACCCCCTGCACCGGCTCGCGGCCACGGCGCAGCGACAGGATGGCGGCGGGAACCTCCTGCAGGCTCGCGGTGATGCGCTGCGCCTCGCCGCCGCGATAGGCCAGCGTGATTCGCCCGTCTCCCACTGAGAGATCGGCTTGCGCGGTGAGCGGATCGCCGCCCTGCACCAGGATCGGCTCGCGCGTGGCTATGGGGATCGTGCCGTACTCGCCGGCCAAAGACGCGGAAACCTCCAGCGGACCGCCGGCGAGCTGCAGGCGCCCGTCGGCGGCGACCTCGAACGGCGCGCCGTACGCCCCGTCGACCGTCAGCGTGAAGGCGGCGTTTTCAAGCGGGCCGGTGAGCGTGAACTCGAAAACGTCGAAATATCTCAGATCGCCGGCGATCAGGTCTTCCGCCGAGGCCGTGACGTCCAGTTCTCCGTCCTGCAGGCTGGCCTGAACCTGGAGGGCGCCGAAGCCTTCCTCCGGCGCGATGTCCAGATCGGCCTGGAGCGCGCCCGGCGCGGCCTCGGCGGATCCCGCCACTGTAAGGCCGCCGGCCCGGCCGCTCAGATCGGTGAGCCGCAGCGTCTCGCCCTCGCGGGCGAAGTCCGCGGCGAGATCCACCGGCCCGCGCGGGCTGTCGCCGGTGAGGCGCGCCTCGCCGGAGAGCGTGTCGAGCGGCCCGGACACCTCGGCGCGCAGACGTCCGTCGCTGACCTGAACCGGCCCGGCCATTATCTCGCCGGCGCGTGCATCGATGCGGGCGTCCACCCCGTCCGGTCCGTACCGGGCCTCGAACGCCGCCTCCAGCGTGCCGGCCAACGACACGCCGGCCACCGGCGATTCGCCCGAATACACCGCCTCGCCGGACAAATCGAAGACCTCGCCCTCCTGGCGGCCCGCAGCGTCCAGCACGAGATCGGGACTCTGCACCTGCAGCCGGTCGAAGGTGAGCGCGCCGTCCGCCTCGCGCCGCCCCTCGGCCTCCGCGTCGATCGGTCCGGACAGGCGCTCGGCCAGCCCGCCTGCAGGTTGGTATCCCGAGGCGGACGCCTGAAACTCCACCGACCCGTCAAACCCGCCTTCAACGCTCGCCTCCACCGCGCCCGCACCGGACAGCTGGTCGGTGAGCGCCGCGGCGTCGAAGCTCGGGCTGGAAAGATCCAGATCGAAGCGCCGTCCGCCGATATCGACCGGCCCCGAAGCGGCGACGGGTCCGGACGCGCCGCGCACACGCGCCCGCTCGATCAGCAGGCGCTCGGCCTCGCTGTCGTAAACCACGGCCGCATTCACACTCGGCGCAGCGCCGAGAAGATCGGACAGGACCTCCACATCGTAGCGCCCGCCCTCTGTAGACAAGTCGCCTTCGATGGACAGGCGGTCGGTCGGCCCGGTCACGGTGAGCGGGCCGCTCACCCGGCCGAACGCAAAGCCGCCGGGCAGGTCCAGCCCCTCAACGGTGACATCGCCGGAGACCGCGAAGCTCTCACCGGAAAGATCGACCTCGCCGTTGCGGACCCGCACGCCGGCCGCCGTGACCTCGCCGCCGGTGGCGGTGGACACCAGGCCGGGTCCCGCCCGGCCCTCGACGGCGAGGACCCGGCCCGATTGCGGGCGAACGGTGAAATCGGCTTCGGGCGCGTCCAGTTCGATCGTCGCCTCTTCAAGACGCGGATCGGAAAGGCCGCCGCCCAGCGGAAGGCTCAGCGAAAAGTCCGCCGGTCCGCCGAGCAGCGTCTGCAGGCGTTCAAATTGCGGCCAGCGCGCCGGTTGCGCCCGCCCTTCGGCGGTGAGCGCCTGCGGCGTCCAGCTGGCGGTGAAGCGCAGCGCGTCGTCTCCGCCCACTTGCAGGAAAGCGTCGCCCGAACCCTCGTCGAGCCCACCGCTCGCCTCCACGCGCGCGCTGGCGCCTTGCTCGCCGGCGCGCAGAAGCCGGGCCAGCGGTCCGCCCGGCGACGCCTCGATACTGGCGTCGATCGAGATGGCGTCGCCATATTCAAACCGCGCGTCGATCAGGTCGCCGGGCGCGTCGAGCCGTTCGGCCCGGAGCCGCCCGTCCCAGTCGCCCGCCACCCGGCCGAAGCCGGCCGACACCGTGTACTCCGCCTCCGGTCCGGCGACGTCTTCGGCAAGATTCAAGGCGGCGATGTCGAAGTTCGATAGATCGATGTCCCAGTCGAAGGATCCGCCGCCCCCGCCTTCGGTCTCGGCGCGCTCGGGCCGGCGCAGGATTTCCAGGCGCTCGATGCCGACGGCCTCGATCTCGATCCTGCGGGTCAGGAGCGCCGCCGCATCCCAGTCCACGTCGATATTGTCGGCGCGCAGCCAGACGCCGTTCTCGGTCTCGAGCGTCAATGAATCGACCTGGAACCCGCCCAGGAGGTTGCCGTCGATATCGCCAAGCTGCAGCTCGCCGTATCCGGCGATCTGACGGCCGCTGGCGAAGTCGCGCACCCATTCACGGCCCAGCGGCCCGCTGACGATCAGCCCCGCGCTCACCACGATCAGAACGAGCAGAGCCGCCACCCCGGAGAGCCAGGCCAGCGAGCGTCGAACCCAACGCCAGCGGCGCGGCCGGTCCTGGTCCTGCTCGCTCAAAACGCCTGCCCGATGGAGATGTAGACCTGCACGACATCGTCCCGCTCGCGCGGGTCCAGCGGCGTGGCGAGGTCCACGCGCAGCGGGCCGAAGCCGGGATAGTAGCGCACGCCGATCCCGGCGCCGTAGCGCATGGCGCCGAAATCGGGCTGGGAATCCTGCGTCGCGGCGCCGCCGTCCACAAAGCCGACAAAGCCGAGAGTGTCGGAATAGCGCCAGCGCGCCTCGGCGCTGACTTCCGCCAGCGACGCTCCGCCGAACGGCTCCAGCGCGTCGGTGTTGAACCCTTCGCGCAGGGGCGACAGGCTTTGATAGGCGTAGCCGCGCACCGAGCCGCCGCCGCCGGCGTAGAACCGCTCGTCCACCCCGACGCGGAAGGCCGACGCGCCCTGGAGCGTCCCGGCGCGCACCCGGCCGGCCAGCACGAGGTCGTCGCCGACCGGCTGATAGCCGCGCAGACCCGCCTCGGCGCGTACGAAGCGCACGTCATTGTCGCCGAACGACCAGCCCGGCCGCACGCCGAGATCGAGAACGATCCCGCGGCGAGGATCGAGGGGATTGTCGCGCCCGTCATAGGCGGCGCCCAGCGGAGCGGAGATCGTGTTCAGGCGGCGCTCGCCGCGGCCGTCGCGGATTTCGGCGGTGGAGAGCTCCACCCCCGCCGAGGCGTTGATCCGGTCGGTGATCCGGCGCGTCACGATGGCGCTGGCCCGGATGATGTCCTGATCATAGGCGTCGGTGCGCTCCTGGGCGGCTTCGGTCAACAGCGTGAGCTGCTGGCCGTACCGAAGCCAGTGCGGGGCGACGAACTCCGCCGACACCGAGCGCTCCAGCTGGGCGAAGGTGCCCCCCAGGGTGAGCAGTTCGGCCTTGCCGAACAGGTTGCGGCGGGTCCAGGCCACTTCCGCCCCGGCGCCTTCATCGGTTGAGAAGGCGACCAGGCCTTCCAGCCGGTGCTTCGGCGCCGGATCGGCGCGCACGTCCACAAGCCGGTTTCCCGCCTCGTCGGTGACGCCGGGCGGCGCCAGGCGTGCATCGGCGACCGCGATCGCTTCAAGGCCCTGCAGCCGGCTGGCGAATTGCGACAGGGCTGGCCTGCTCGCCGGATCGCCGATTTCGTACGGCGCCAGGCGGTCGATATAGTCGGGATCCAGCTCGGCCAGACCGCCCGCGAACTCCGCATCGCCGAACGTGATGTAGGGCCCGGTGCGGAAGATGAAGTCGGCGCGCGCCGCGTCCACGGCGTGATCGACGATGATCTCATGATCGCCTTCTTCGGCTTCAGGATAGCCGGACTGGCGCAGCTCCGACACGACGCGGGCGCGCGCATCGATGACGCCGCGCGCCGTGATCGGGTCGCCTTGCTGAAGCTCCAGAGCCTCGCGCGCGGCCGGGTCCGGCTCGCGGACGCCCTCAGGCTGGTCGAAGATCACCTGCGCGCTCTGGAAGGTGAAGCGCGGCCCGGCGCGCACCCGGATCAGCGGGTCGCCGTTTTCGGACAGGCGCGGATCCACGACGGCTGCGTAATAGCCCTGGCTTTCCAGCCAGCGCCGGGCGCGGTCCGCCGCGTCCTGGGCCTGCTCGCGCGCACGCCAGCGGTCTTTGGGCGCGCTCTCCGTCTCTCCCAAGGCCTCGCTCAATTGCGCGCGAAGGCGCGCGTCCTCAAGGCCCTCCACACGCGCCAGAGGCGCGGCGGCGGCCGGCGACAGCGCGGAGGCGGCGAGCATGAGAAGCAGCGCCGCCGCAACGCAGCGAAGCGCTAATCCGTTGATGATCGGGCGAACGGCGATCGTCTTCCTCGCTAGGCCTCGAGCCCCCTCGGCTCGGCTGGTTTAACACCCGGAACGGAAAATCGTGACATGGAAGTAAGCTGCAGCGGGAAAAATGTCAGATGGGACCAGCGGTCCGATGGCAAACAGCGTTCAAGTGTCTACGTTGTTCCTCAGGCATCCCCGGCGCCGGCGTCGCCGGGCTCGACCGCAGGGTGACGGAGGACACAGGGACAGTGCGCCAGGACGATGACGGCCAGACCGGCCCCGCTGACGGGGAGCGCCAGGGGCGCGCCGGGGCGAAAGACGGGGAGTCGCGCGACGGCTGGATCGGCTGGCTGCAGATCGCCGGCGTGGTTCTCGTGATCCTGATCGCGGCCGGCGCGACCGCCTGGCTGTCCACGCGTGGAGGCGCGCCCGACGCCGCGCCGCCGGAGCGCCCCGACGTGCCGGTCCGCGTCACCGAACCGCTTGTCGCCGATCACCAGGTCAGCGTCGCCCTCACAGGCACGGTGAGCGTCACCGCCTTCGTGGACCTGACGCCGCAGGTGAGCGGCCGGGTCGTCTCGGTGTCCGACGCCGTGCGGGCCGGAGCGCAATTCGACGCCGGCGAAGCGCTGTTCCAGATCGACTCGCGCGACTATGAAGTCGCCGTCACACGCGCCCGGTCCGCCCTGGCCCAGGCGCGGTCCGGCTTCGCCCAGGCGCGCGCCGAGGCCGACGTGGCGCGCGAGGAATGGAACCGGCTCTATCCCGACCAGCCCATCACGCCGCTGGCGGCTCGCGAGCCCCAGCTGGAGGCGGCCCGCAGTCAGCTGCTTTCGGCCGAAGCCGACCTTGCGCAAGCGCAGCTCGATCTGGAGCGCACCTCGGTGTCGCTGCCGTTCGCCGGGCGCGTGACGCAAAGCCGTGTGGTCGCCGGAACCCTGGTCAGCGCCGGACAGTCCTATGGTCAGGCTTTTGACTATGAAGCGGTCGAGGTGGTCGCCCCGATCTCGCCCACCGATCTCGCCCGGCTTGACCAGGCGGAGGGCGCGCCGGTGCGCCTGACGCTGGAAGCCGGCGGCGCCGGGTTCGCCGGCCGGATCGCGCGGATCGGAGCCAGGCTGGACGAGCGGACACGCTTCCTCGATCTCTACATCGACCCGCAGCCGGAAGGCCGGGTTCTGCAACCGGGCCTGTTCGCCGACGTGCTGATCGAAGGTCCGGTCCTTGAAGACGTGATGGTGCTGCCGGCCTCGGCCGTGGCCGGGCTCGACGAGGTCCGCCTGGTGGAGGACGGCGTCATCGTCTCCGAGCGCATCGACGTGCTGGACCGGCCTCGCGGCCGGATCATCGCACGCAGATTCGACATCCATGAGGGGGTGATCGTCTCGCCCCTGCCCGAAGGCGCGGCGGGCCGGGACGCGGACATCGTCGAACGGGTTGAGCCGCCTGGCGCGGTGTCCCCCGAGGCGACGCTGCGCGGTCCCTATGACGAGGCGTATGACGCCGCCAGCGACCGGTCCGGCGAAGCTCCGGAAAACGGGCCGAGCGCGGCCGAACGCGCCGCAGACACGCGCCAGGACTCCGGCGACGCCGATATGGAGCGGGCCCCTGAAGCGCGTGAGGGCGAGCGCGGATGAGCGGCGACGATCCCGACAACGCGCCGCGCGGCGGCGAGACCGGGACCGGCGCGGACGGGACCGGCGGCGGCGGAAACAATAACGGCGGCGGCCCGGCCTCGCCGGGGCCGAGCGCGCCCGGCGGCGGGCTCGTGGGCTGGTTCGTCGGCAACCCGGTGGCCGCCAATCTGGTGATGTGGCTGTTCCTGATCGGGGGGCTGGTCACCGCCTTCACCATTCCGACGGAGGTCTTCCCCACCCAGTCGCCCGGCCAGGTCCAGGTCAGCGTGATCTATCCCGGCGCGACGCCCGGCGATGTGGAGGAGAGCGTCACACGGCGCGTCGAAGAGGCCGTGCTCGGAATCGACGGGGTCGACCGCGTGCGGTCCGTCGCTTCGGAGGGGCGCGGCACGGTGACGGTGGAGCTCCGGCGTTTCGCCGACGCTCAGGTGGTCAAGGACGACGTCGAAACGGCGGTGGACTCCATCGTCAACTTCCCGCCCGCCGACGCCGAGCAGGTCCAGGTGCGCGTGCCCCAGCCGGTGACCAATGTCCTGACCCTGGCGCTCACCGGCCCGGTGTCGGAGCGGACCCTGCGCGAAGCCGGCGAGCGGGTGGAGCGCGAGCTTCTGTCCCGCGACGCCATCTCCACGGTGCAGCTGCGCGGCGTGCGCCAGTATGAGATCGCCATCTCGGTGTCGGAGGACGCGCTGCGCCGCTACGGGCTCAGCTTCAACGAGGTGAGCGAGGCGGTGCGCGCCGCGTCGCTCGACCTGTCAGGCGGCCAGATCCGGACCGCGGGCGGCGACATCCTGCTGCGGACCAACGCCCGCAGGGAGACCGGCGAGGCGTTCGAGGACATCATATTGCGCTCTTCCACAACGGGCGCGCGGGTGCGGCTTGGAAACGTCGCGGAGATCCGCGACGGCTTCCAGGAGGAGCCGTTGATCTCCACCTATAACGGCGAGCCGGCGGTGTTCGTGGACGTTCAGATCCAGGGGTCCGAAGACCTGCTGGAGGTGCGCTCCAGCGCCGTGACCTGGCTGGAGACCGAAGCGCGCCTTCCCCCCGGCGTCGCCGCCACCATCGCGTCCGACCAGTCCACGGTGTTCACCGAGCGGGTGTCGCTGCTGGCGCGCAACGCCATCATCGGCTTCACCCTGGTGTTCCTGCTGCTGGTCCTGATGCTGGACCTGCGCCTGGCGTTCTGGGTCGCCATGGGTGTGCCGATCTCCTTTCTGGGCGGATTCGCCGTGTTCGGCCTGGTGGGCGTGACGCTGAACTTCATCACCACGTTCGGCCTCATCGTGGTGCTCGGCATCGTGGTGGACGACGCCATCGTGGTGGGCGAGAACACCGACCGCGAGCGCACCAAGGGCCGAACGCCGAGGCAGGCCGCCATCGCCGGCGTGTCCGGCGTCGCCGCGCCGGTGCTGGTGGGCGTGCTGACCACCATGGCCGCGTTCGGGCCGCTGATCTTCTCCGGCGGCGATTTCGGCGAGATCGTGCGGCCGATCCCCATCGTGGTGATCTCCATCCTGGCGGTGTCGCTGGTGGAGGCCTTCCTGATCCTGCCCTCTCACCTGTCGCACGGGTCGGACTGGTCGCGCGGGCCGCTGAAACGCATCCAGGACGTGGTGGCGAACGCCCTGGCCCGTTTCGCCGAGGGGCCGGTGCAGGGCTGGGCGCGCTTCGCCGCACGCACCCGCTGGCTCACCGCGCTGGGCGGGCTCGTGGTTCTGGCCATGATCGCGTCGCTGGCGGCGACCGGCGTGGTGCGCTTCGTGTTTTTTCCGTCCATCGAGTCCGACCAGATCACCGCCAGCCTGATCCTGCCCGAAGGCGCGCCGTTCGAGGAAACCCGGGCCGCCGCCGAGCGCATGATCGAAGCGGCCGAAGCGCTGCAGGCCGATTACGAGGCCGAGGGCCAGCCGGTGATCGACTCCGTCATCGCCACGATCGGCGGACGCACCAGCCTGTTCGGCGGACCAGGCAGCACCCAGTCCACCACCATCAGCTCCAATCTCGCCCAGATCCAGCTGCAGCTCACCAGCGCCTCCCAGCGCCAGGTCGGCTCGTCGGAGCTGGAAACCGAGTGGCGCGAGCGGATCGGCCAGCTGCCCGGTGTGGAGCGGCTGAACATCATCGCCTCGGCGGGGCCGCAGAACCCGGACGTCGCCTACGAGCTCTCCCACCCGGACAATGACTTGCTGGAGGACGCGGTGCGCCGCTTCGCCGACCAGCTGGCGACCATCGAGGGGGTTACCGAGATCAATGACGGATTCGATCTCGGCAAGCGCCAGCTGAACTTTTCGCTCAGCCCCGCCGGCGAGGCCGCCGGGCTGACCCCCACCGATATCGCCCGGCAGGTCCGCCAGGCCTTCTTTGGCGAGGAGGTGCAGCGCATCCAGCGCGGCCGCGAGGAGGTGCGCGTCTATGTGCGCTATCCCGAGCGCCTGCGCGAGGATCTCTCCACGCTCTCCCAGCTGCGGATCCGCACGCCCCAGGGCGAGGCGCTGCCCCTGTCGGTGGCCTCCAGCATCACCGAGACCCGCAGCTACACCCAGATCGAGCGCATCGACGGACGCCGGGTCATCGAAACCACGGCCGAGGTGAACGAAAGCGTCGTCACGCCGGGCGAGGCGCGCGAGCAGGCCGAGGCGATGCTGCAGGAGCTCGTCGAGGAGTATGAGGGCCTGGACTACCGCCTGTCCGGCGCCGGCCGCGAACAATCCCAGGACCTCGCCTCGCTGGGCCAGGGCCTGATGGTCGCGTTGCTGATCATGTACACGCTGCTGGCGACGCAGCTGCGCAGCTATCTCCAGCCCCTGATCATCCTGGTGGCGATCCCGTTCGGGATCGGCGGGGTGATCCTGGGACATTTCCTGCTGGGCTACGATCTGTCCTTCCCGTCCATATTCGGGTCCGTGGCGCTGTCCGGCGTGGTGGTGAACGCGTCGATCGTGCTCATCGACCGCTACAACATCAACACGAACGAACGCGGCCTGTCGCCGGTGGACGCCGTCGCCGAGGCGGCGTCGCGGCGCTTCCGGCCGATCCTGATCACGACCCTCACCACGGCCCTCGGCTTGCTGCCGATCATTTCCGAGACCAGCCCGCAGGCGCAGTTCCTGATCCCCATGGCGGTGGCGCTGGGGGCCGGTCTGGTCTTCGCCTCGATCTCGATCCTGATGCTGCTGCCGGCCTTCGTGATGATCGTGGAGGATATCAGGACGCACGGGCTGACAGCCCTGATCGTGGCGGGCCTGATCGCCGCTGCGGTGGCGGCCGGCATGATTCTGGGCCCGATCTTCGGGGCGGTCGCCCTGGGGATCGCCTTGCCGCTGATCATCTGGCGCTTGCGCAGCCGGACGCGCAACGGGGCCCAGCCGGCCTGAATGGAGGCCGAGGCCTCGGTGTGGATCAGTTCACCGCGCCGACGCTGCCGATGCGGGCGGGGCCGAGAAACAGCCCGCCGTCCTGCAGCCGGAACGGCAGGGCGATGCCGGTGTCGCGGCGCGGCGCCATGAGCGCGAACAGGCGCAACGCCTCGCCCTGCTCCTCATAAACCAGCCCGGCCTCCTCCAATGCGGCGATCAGCGTGTTGGGGTCGGTGACGATCAGGGACAGGCGCCCGGTGGGTCGCATCTGCGGGTCCAGCGTGATCTCTCCGGAGCCGTTCAGGTCGGCCGGCCCGAACACCAGCTGGGCGCCGGCGATCTCGAGCACGCCGCCCTCGCCGGTCCAGACATAGGGATCGGCGGTCCGCGCGAGCGCATCCCACTGCGTCATCGCACCGCTCAGGCGCATGCGTTGCGCCGTGCGCCCGAAGGCGTCCATGAAGGCGGGCTCCAGCTGCGACGCGGTCAGGCGCACGTCCAGAGCCTCCAGCGCGAAGCTCAGCCGGTCATCGGCGTCGAGAAAGCCGGACAGGCGCACCTGCCCCACATGCTCCACCAGCGCCTCCGGTCCGGATTCGGCCGCCAACGTGAAGCCGTCGAGTTCGGCCCCGACCCGGGTGGTCGCCCCGGAGGACGCCGCCAGCGACAGGCGCGCGGCGTCGGCCTCCACCCGGTAGACGGCGGTCTCGCCGGCGTTCTGTGTGGTCACGCGGGCCGGCCCGCCGAACGTCACGATCCAGTGGTCGAGATTGTAGAATTGCGCCGAGGCGGCGAGGCGGTCGAACCCGGCGCGCCAGCCGCCGGCGTTCTCCGGCGCGGTGATCACCGGCGCGGCGGCGCGCAGCGAAAACCGGAACGGGTATCCGGTCACGCGAAGCCCGCCATGCTCGATCTCGTAGCCGGCCCGCTCCTGCGCCTCGATCCAGGCCACAGCGCGCTCCTCAACACCGCCCGCCACCACAACCCAGTAGATCGCGTGGATCACCACAGCGAGAACGAGCGCCGCGAAGGGCAGGAGCAGCCCAAGACGATAGCGTTGGAACAGCGCGCCCATCACGCAGCCTCCGATCCGGCGGACGGCGCCGACGGGGTCAGAAGCGCCTCCGAGGCGGTCTCGATGCGGGTTTCAAGCTCGGTCATGAAGGTCTTCTTATCAAGGCCCGGCGCGATGGGCGGCAAAAATTCCACGATGATCGTCCCGGGACGCCGCGTGACGCCGCTGGCCGGCCAGTAAAGTCCTGAATTGAGCGCCACGGGCACGCACGGGACCTTCATGGCGGAATAGAGCCCCACGACGCCGGGCTTGTAAGTGTCGGCCACACCCGGTTGCAGGCGGGTGCCCTGCGGAAAGATCACCACCTGGCGGCCCTCCTCGGCCTTGGCCCGGGCCTGCTTGAGCATGTCGCGCAGCGCCTTCGAGCCGGCGGCCCGATCGACCTTGATGTTCTTCAGCTTCATCGCATACCAGCCGAAAAACGGCAGATAGCTGAGCTCCTTCTTCAGGATGATCGCCGGATCGTCGAGGATCGCCCAGAACGCCAGCGTCTCGAACATGGACTGGTGCTTGGAGGCGATCAGCGCGCCGCCGGCGGGAATGTGCTCGCGGCCGCGCACCTCATAGTCGACGCCGCAGATCCGCTTCAGACCGCCCAGCACGAGCTTGAGCCAGACGCCGAACACGGCCCGCGCCCAGCTGCGCGGCCCCAAAAGGCTCGGCGAACACACGATCCCCATCACGACCATCAGGCCGTACATCCAGATCACGAAGACGATCGATCGCAGCGTGTTCAATCCCGGCCCCTCATCGCCGCGCCCTAGCCCTCGCGCACGCTCAGCAGGGCGATGCGCTCACGGGTGAAGACGGCGGCGTACTTGGCGTATTCCTGCATCCAGCGCCGCGCCTCGCCCGGACTGGACCAGGGCGGCGGCGCCGCCACCGGATACGCGATCAGGCGGGTATCGGGCATGGCGGCCTGGAGTTCAAGCAGGGCGCGGGGCATATGGAAATCGCTGGTGACGATGATCAGCGCGTCATAGCCGTTGCGCGCCGCCCAGGCCGCAGTCTCGGCGGCGTTGCCGCGGGTGTTGGCGGCCCGGTCCCCGGTGTCGATGCAGCAATTGAACAACGTCTCCGGCGCCCCGGCCGCGCGCGCGATGTCCTGCGGCGGACTGCCGGGATTGACGCCGGAGATCAGCAGACGCGCGCCGCGCCCGTCCTTGAGAAGGTCCACGCCGGTCACGACCCGGCCTTCACCCCCGGTGAGCACGACGATGGCGTCGCCGCGCACGTCGCGGTCGGACGACAGGCTTCGCGCCTCCTGGATGAACAGAACAAACCCCGTCACGAACGCCACGAGAATGATGAAGGCGAGTGCGCGCATCAGCTGTGCAAACCCCGTCATGACCACCGCGCCTTCAGTTCGGCGGCGACCGCGAGGCGCGCCGACAGCGCCGCGATCGCTGCGGAGATCAACGCCGCGATGGCGGGGATCGCCACGGCGCTCCAGCCAAACTCGAGGCTCGGCAGGAAGAACACCGCCCCGGCCGCGCCGCCGGCGTAGGCGAGCCCGGCCGCCGCCAGCGCGGCGAGGATCGCCCCGGCGAGCCCGGCCTTCAGGCCGAGCCAGAAGAAGCGGCCCTGGAACAGCGCCGTGACGGAACGATCCGGCGCCCCGACAAGATGCAGCGCCTCGGCCACATCCCAGCGCGCGGCCAGCGACGCGCGCGCCGCAAACGCCACCACGGCGGCCGCCGCCAGCGTCAGCAACGCCACGAGCCCAAGGGCGAAATACCGAACCGCCGCAGCGGCGCGGCGGACCGCGGACTCCCAGCGGCCATGATCGTCCACCGCCACGTCATAGGGTTGATCATCGAGCAGAGCCAGAATCGCGCCGCGGGCGGGCGGCGCGGCCGGGTCCACCGTGACGGCCACCAGACGCGGCACCGGCAGGTCGTCGGGCAACCCCGCCGACCCCAGCCAGGGCTCGAGCAGAGCCTCGGAGTCGGCACGGCTGCGCGCCTGCACAGCGGCGACGCCCGGCAGGTTGGCGATCAGCGCCGCGGCCTGGCGCGCGTCCTCGTCGGCGTCGCGGTCCTCTCCGGGCAGGATCTGCACGGTGATCTGATCGGTGAGCTGCGCGGTCCAGCCTTCCGCCGCCCGCCAGGCGCCGGCGGCGCCCAGGGCGGCCAAGCAGGCCAGGAAGACGAGGATCGCGGCCACCGCGAACAACGGCCGGTCGCGGCCTGCGTCGGGCGGCAGAAGCGGGGCGGATCGGGGCGTCCTGCTCATGCCGCCCGCCGGCCGCCGGAGACCAGCCGCCCGTCGGACAGCTCCAGCACCGGCGCATCCAGGGAGCGCACCAGCGCGATGTCGTGACTGGCGACCAGCACCGTCGTGCCCAGCTTGTTCAGCTCGGCCAGCAATCGCAGGATCCGGCGCGCCATGGCCGGGTCCACATTGCCTGTGGGTTCGTCGGCGATGAGCAGGTCCGGCTTGGAGATCACGGCGCGGGCGATGGCGGCGCGCTGCTGCTCGCCGCCCGAAAGCGTGGGCGGATAGGCCTCGATCCGGTCTCCCAGTCCCACCCAGGACAGAAGTTCGCACACATCGTCGGCGTAGCTGGCGCGGGCTTGCCCGGCGACGCGCAGCGGCAGAGCCACGTTTTCAAACACGGTCAGGTGCTTCAGCAGCCGGAAATCCTGGAACACCACGCCGATTCGCCGGCGGATCTCCGGCAGCGCCTCGCGCGGCAGCATGGCGGTGTCGCGCCCGAACAGCGAGATCAGGCCGCGCGACTGGCGCTCGGAGAGATATATCAGGCGCAGCAGGGAGGATTTGCCTGCGCCGCTCGGCCCGGTGAGGAAATGGAAACTTCCGCTTGGTAAATCAAAGCTGAGGTCACTGAGCACTTCGGGACCACGCCCATAGCGCATGCCCACCGCGTCGAACCGCACGGCTGGAGCGTGGCGTGTGTCGTCTGGGGCGTCGGCCATGGGATGAAACGCAAATCCAGCTTGAGCGAATGAAGCTTCAGGCGGACTATGCAGGAAGAACGAGGCGCACGTAAATGATCGTCACCTGTCCCAGCTGCGAGGCGAAGTATCGCGTCGAGCAAGGCGCGCTGGAAGCGCGCCGCGGCCGGGTGAAGTGCGCCTCCTGCGCCCATGTCTGGACCGTGGCCGAAGCCGCGTCGCAGCCGGACCTGAAACCTGCGCCGGCCGCCGAACCGGTCCCGGACATCACCGACAAGCCCCACGCCGCGATTCGCGCCCGTGCGGCGACCCGCGCCAAGCGCAACCGCGCCGCGGTGGAAGGCGCCGGATGGGCCGGAGTCGCCGCCTGCCTGGTGGCGGTCCTGGGCGCGGCCTTCGTGTTCCGCGTCGATGTGGTGGAGGCCTGGCCGCGTGCGGCCGGCGCCTACGCGGCCGTGGGCGTCGATGTCGACCCTGTCGGGCTGGCCGTGGAGGAGCTCCACGCCGAACTCATCGAAGAGGACGGTGCGCCGGTTCTGGTGGTGGAGGGCCTCGTGCGTAATGTCGCGCGATCGGCCCGCGAGACGGCCCCGCTGACCGCGGTGGTGCGCGACGCCTCCGGCGCGGTGCTCGCCGAATGGTCGCTGTCTCTGGAAAGCCCGCTTCTGGACGCCGGAGCGGTGGAACGGTTCCGCACCAGCTTCCCCGCCCCGCCGGACAGCGGCGCGCGGGTCGAAGTGATGATCGCGGGTTAAGACCCGTCGCGCGACGAGCCCCTAGAACCGCTCCAGCAAACGATCAATGTAATCCAGCTCGTCCTGAGGCCGGCCCCGCTCGGCGGCGCGGCGGCGCAGCTCCTCCAGGACATCGCGGGCCCGCTGGCGCTCGGATTCGTCCGGCACGCCGGTCTCGGTTCCAGGCCCGCCGCCTCCGGCGCCGCCGCCTTCTCGTCCCAGCGGATCGGTCTGACCCTGCTGGCCGGCGCGCGCCTGTTCATAGCGTTCGGACGCAGCGCGCGCCGCCTCGCGCAGGGCCGCGAGCGCCTGATCCTGGGCCTCCATGGCCGCCTCGCCGTCGCCGGCCTCCAGCGCGCCCTGCGCCTGTTCCATGGCCTCGCGCGCCGCGTCGAGCGCGGCGCGCCCCTCCGCGCCGTCCTCTCCGTCCTCCATGCGCCCGGCCAGACCCTCAAGGCCTTCGGCGAGGTCGCGCTGGCGTTCGGCCAGCCCCGCGCCGGCTTCGCCTTCGCCCGCATCCCGCTCGCCCGGTTCACCACCGGCGCCGGTTTCTGAATCGTCCTCGCCGACCGCGCCCGCGCCGCCGGAGTCCGCGTCACCGGGGAGAGGCGCGCCGCCCGGCTCCCCCGCAGGCGCACCTGGCCGCCCGGCCTCTCCGGGCAGACCCTCGCCCTGTTCGCCTTCGCCTTGCTCGCCTTCCCTCTCGCCCTGCTGGTTGAAGGTGTCCTCCATCACCGAGCGCTGCTCGCCGATGGTTTCGCCCAGCTCCTCGAGAGCCTCGCGCAGGGCCTGCGCCATTTCGCTTTCTTCACCCTCGCCGCCCCCGCCCTGGGAGAGCGTGACCTGCATGTTCTCCAGCAGCTCCTGCAGCTGGGCCAGCGCGCGGCGCGAGCCTTCGGCGTCGCCCAGCGCGGCGGCTTCGCGCAGGGCGTCGATCAGGGCCTGCAGGCTGTCGGAATCCATGCCGCCCATGCCGCCGCCGCCCTCGGCCATCCGGCCGGCCTCGGCGGCCTCGCGGGCGAGCAGCTGCATGTAGCGCGACACCGCCTGCTCATAGGCGTCCATCAGGGCGGACAGCTCCATGGCCTCGGCGCCGCGGGCGAGCGCATCCTGCAGCGCCCTTTCGGCGGCGCGCAGCGCGGCTTCGGCGTCGGCCAGGCCGCCCAGCTCCGCGCGCAGGGCGATCTGCCAGAGATCCTCGTCCAGATGGCCCAGCGCCTCGATCTCGCGGGCGCGGCGGGTTTCGTTGAGGGCGGCGCGCAAGCCCATCCACACCAGCGGATCGTCGAAATAGGCCGGCGGCGCGTCGGAAAACGCGTCCAGCGCCAGCGCCAGGCGCTGCACCCGCGCCGGCGCCCGCTCGATGCGGCGCTCGGGCTCATCGCCCATGAACCCGCCGGTGACGGCGGCTGACAGGCCCGCAGGCATGGAGGCGTAGCCGGCCGCGGCGTCGGCGGTGACGAAACGCCGGCGCTCATCGGCCACCGCCTTGGCCAGCGGATCCAGGAAGACGCGCTCTGGCAGGGTGATCGTCATGGGACCGGAGGCGCCGCGCTGCCCGGCGCCGTCCAGCGCCGCCATGCGGATCATCACCCGTTCCCCGGCCAGCGGCGAGCGCGCCACGTCGATGGTCGCGGTGCGCAGCCCGTCCCCGTCCGGACCGCTCACCTCGCCGGGGCTCAGGGGCCGGGCGGTGAAATCGGCGGGAAACGGCGCTTGCGGATCCCCGGGCGCCGCCGCGTATTCGAAGACGAACTGTTCCAGCGCGTAATCGTCCTCGGCGGTGAACTCCAGGATCAGACGGCCCTGGGAATCGCTTTCGGGTTCGGCGGCCAGGCGCACGCGCGGCGCTTCGTCGTCCTGAAGGGTCAGCGCCACCCGCTCGCGCAGGGCGCCGGACCGAATCACGATCTCGCCGCTTTGCGTCGGCCGCAGCGTCACCTGGCGGACATCCTCGGACAGGGTCTCGATCTCGGCCGGCGCGCCGGACACGGCGGGATCGCGGTTCAGCCCGGTCACCCGTGCGGCGAGGATCGAGCCCTCCGGCGCCTCCACGCTGCGCCGGTCGCGCAGATAGATGACGGAGCGGCCGGTGTATTCGGGCGGCTCGACCCAGAACTCCACGCTGGCGGTCTGACCGCCGCCGGACAGGGCGCGCGGCGCGAAGGCGTCCGCAAGCCGCAGGGGCGCAAGGTCGCCGGCGAGGAACGCCCCCGCGATCAGGACGACAACCAGCGAAATGCGTGCGCCGAAGACGTCGAACCGCGCCCAGGCGGCCTTCGGCCGGCGCGCCCGGGCGTCGCCCAGCCGCGCGGCCATGCGCGACCGGTGCGCGGTCCAAAGCGTCCTGTCGCCGCTGGCGGGCGCATCGCGGAGCGCCTCGTAGGGACGCCCGGAAATGGCGCTGTCGGCTTCGACCCGGCGTTCCGCCTCACGGCGGGTCGGGCGCCTGAAACGCGCAAGGCTGAAGCGCAGAGACGCTGCGGCGCCGAGCAGGGCGGCCAGAAGCGCCAGCCCCCGCACCGGATCGCCGGTGCGCTCGAACACGCCGAACAGGGCAAGCGCAACGAACAGGCCCAGCGCCAGGAGCGGGCCCGCCAGCACCGGCGCGGCGCGCTCCCACAGGAGCGCGATCCACGCCAGGCGCACCGGCGTGCGGCGGATCGGATCAGGACGCGTCATCGACCCTCAAGATAGTCGCGAACAGGGCGATTGGCACGGGGGCCCGCGCAGCCAGGTCAGCCGCTCAGGGCCGCAGCGCCGCGCCCTCGGCCTCCGCACCGGACGAGACCCGGTCAGGCGCGCCCGCCTCGACGTGCGCGTCCGCGAGCCATATGGGCGGCGGGCGTTCCAGGTCGCCGCGGATTCCGCAGCCGGACAGGACAAGGGCGGCGGCGGCGGCGAGGAAGGCGATGGCGAGACGGGTCATGGCGGGCGTCCTTCAGATTGATGGCGGGAGCGTATCAGAGGCTCAGGCGGGTCTTCCAGGCATGGACCTGTTCCTTCACCCGCACCGGCGCGGTCCCGCCGAAACTGGTGCGGCTTTCCATGGAGGCGCGCGCCGACAGCACCGCGTAGACGCCCTCATGAATGCGCGCGTCGATGGACTGGTAGCGTTCCAGAGGCAGGTCTTTCAAGGCGCAGCCCGCCTTTTCGGCGAGCTTCACCGCCGAACCGGCGACATGGTGGGCGTCGCGGAACGGCATGTTGAGCGCCCGCACGCACCAGTCGGCGAGATCGGTGGCGTCGGAATAGGCCTCCCCCGCCGCCTCTTCCATGGCCGCGCGGTTGAAGGTGAGATCGCCGGCCATGCCGGTCATGGCCGCGAGCGCCAGCGCCAGATCGTCAAAGGCGGTGAAGACCAGCGCCTTGTCCTCCTGCAGGTCTTTCGAATAGGCCAGCGGCAGGCCCTTGCACACGATGATCAGGCCCTGCAGCGCGCCGGCGATCCGGCCGGGCTTGGCGCGCACCAGCTCGGCGGCGTCGGGATTGCGCTTCTGCGGCATGATGGACGAACCGGTGGAGTAGGCGTCGGAGAGGCTCGCAAAGCCAAAGCGGCGCGAGCTCCACAACACGATCTCCTCAGCAAAGCGCGACAGATTCACCGCGCAGATCGTCGCGGCGGACAGCGCCTCCAGCGCGAAATCGCGCGAACTGACCGCGTCCAGCGAGTTGGCCATGGGGCGGTCGAAACCCAGCGCCCGGGCGGTCTGGTCGCGATCAATGGGAAAGGCGGTCCCGGCCAGCGCCGCGGCGCCCAGCGGGCTTTCGTTGAGCCGCTTGCGGCAGTCTTCAAAGCGCGCCCTGTCGCGCTCGGCCGCCTCGACCCAGCACAACAGATGATGGCCGAGGCTGATGGGCTGGGCGGTCTGCAGATGGGTGAAGCCGGGCATGACCCAATCGGCGTGGGCCTCGGCCTGCTTCACCAGAGCGCCCTGATAGGCCGCGAGGCTCTCCGCGGCGGCGTCGAGCGCCTCACGCAGCCAGAGCCGGAAGTCGGTGGCCACCTGGTCGTTTCGCGACCGGGCGGTGTGCAGACGGCCCGCCGGCGCGCCGATCTTCGCCTTCAGCGCCGCCTCGATATTCATGTGCACGTCTTCAAGCGCGGGATCGAAGGTGAAGCGCCCGGCGCGGATGTCTTCGGCGATGGCGGTCAATCCGTCGCGGATCGCCTGCGCATCTTCGCTTGAAATCACGCCCACAGCCGCCAACATCGAGGCATGAGCGAGAGATCCGGCGATATCCTGTTCGAACAGGCGCCGATCCACGTCGACAGACGCGTTGATCGCCTGCATCACCGCGGAGGGGCCGGCGTCGAAGCGCCCGCCCCATACGCCGCTGGGCGCGGGCTGATCTGCGGGGGTGTCGGTCATGGGCGATCCTTCATTGTAACGGCGGGGCGCGCAACGGGGCGTCCTCATCAGAAAGACAGGGACGGGCGATGAAATCACTGCTGACGGTCAAGAACGGCATCATCGCGGCGGCCCTGGTGGGGCTGGCCGGCATTGTATACGTCATCGGGGCGGCGCTCGTCAGTTCCGAAAACGGACCGCTGGACAGCTATGCGACCGGCGAGATGAGCGGCTTCCGCTCGGTGAGCGACGCGCCGGACCAGCCGCTGACCACGCTTCTGACCGCGGACGGGACCGAACTCACCCTCGCCGACAAGCGCGGCAAGGTGGTGCTGGTGAATTTCTGGGCCACCTGGTGCGCGCCCTGCGTGGTGGAGATGCCCTATCTGGACACGCTTCAGGATCGCTACGGATCGGATGATTTCGAAGTCATCGCGGTCTCCATGGATCAGTCGATAGAGGACGCGGCCGAGTTCTATCGCGAGCACGGCCTCACCCATCTCACGCTCTATCACGACCAGTCCTTCCGCGCCGCCATGGCCGCAGGCGCGCGCGGCCTGCCGCTCACCGTCCTCTATGACCGCAACGGCGGAGAGATCGGCCGCATCGACGGCGAGGCGGAATGGGCGAGCGAGGACGCGTTCGCGCTCATCGAAGCGGTGCTGGAGCGGTATTAGGGCGCCGATCGGGGGCCTGGCCGTTCGCCTGAATCGGGCCGGAGTGTCCCGTCCGCCGCCCGCCGCACCGGATCGCCTCGCCTCATCTTGGAACGCATGGCGCAGGGCACCGTTCTTTCGCAATGACGAAGGGCGAAACACACGACAGTGAAGGCAGCGGCCTGAAACGGTCGTTGGGGCTGAGCGGCCTGACCTTCTACGGCGTCGGCACCGTTCTTGGCGCCGGCATTTTCGTAGTGGTGGGCGAGGTCGTGGCCGAGGCAGGCCCGCTCTCGCCGCTGGCCTATGCGTTCGCGGGGCTGCTGGCGCTGACGACCGCCCTGTCCTTCGCAGAGCTTGGCGCCCGCATCCCAAGTGCAGGCGGCCCCATCGATTATGTGGAACGCGCCTTCGGGCGCCGATGGCTCGCAAACGCGACCGGGTGGGCGCTCACCCTGGCGAACATCGTTTCCGGCGCCACCATCACCACCGGCTTCGTCAGCTATTTCGGCGGTTTCGTGGACGCGCCCGACTGGACGGCTTCGATCGGCCTGCTCGCGGTGCTGGGTGTCATCTCCATCGTCGGCATCCAGCAGAGCGCCTGGTTCATGACGGTGACCACCGGGATCGGTCTGGTGACTCTCGTGGTCGTCGTGTGGGCCCGGCAGGACGCCGTGCTGGCCGCGCCGGCGCACATGGCGGACGCGCTCGGGCGCATCGACGCCACCGCCCTGTCCGGGCTCTACGCCGGCACCTTCCTCGCCTTCTATTCCTTTATCGGGTTCGGCGACATGGTGCAGACCGCCGAGGAAACGAGAGATGTCGCAAAGACGCTGCCGCGCGCGATTTTTCTGACGCTCATCATTGTCTTCACCTTCTACCTGCTGATCAGCGCCGCACTTGTGGGAGGCGAGGAGATCGACTGGGGCGGCTCCGACGCTCCGGTCGTGAAGGCTGCAGTGCTCGAGGGCTACCCGGCGCTCCCGATCGGCCTCGCCAGCCTTCTTATGATCGTGAACGGGGGCCTGACCCAGATCGTCACGGCAGCCCGGCTCCTGCTCGACCTGGGACGCGACGAACGCGGTGCGCCGCGCTGGCTTGGCCGCGTTCACGGCCGGACCCGCACGCCCGCGGTCGCCACGGTGGTCGTACTCCTCGCCGTCGGGCTCTTGGCGCTCGCGATCCCGCTGAAAGGACTGGCAAACGCAACCAGCCTCATCGTCCTGATCGTGTTCGTCGCCGTCAACGCGTCGCTGTGGCGGCTGAAGAAAACCAGCCAGCCTAAATCCGCGCCGAACATCCCGGTGGCCGTACCTGTCGCCGGGGTCGGGCTCTCCGCGGCCGCCGTGATCGGCCAGGTCGTCCTGTGGGCGGGCGCGGTTTGACAGAACACCGGAGGCCGGACTCATCCTGATCGACTGAAGCGGTCCCGCCGCGGCGCCGGCGCCACCCGCCACGTCTCGTCCTGCTCGCGGCGTAGAACCAGCGTGCGCTCGTCCATATCGCCTTTAGCGGTGAACGTCTCCAGGCGCACTTCGCGGCAGGCGCCCCGCCAGGGAACGAAGCGGCGGGCGGCGCGGTTGGTCCCGCATCATCATTCACAAGGAGAGACCGCCATGAAAGTGCTCGTCGCCGGCGCCCACGGCGCGGTGGGATCAACCCTCGTGCGCGCCCTCACTGCGCGCGGCCATGACGTCACCGCCGGGGTGCGCAAAGAGGACCAGTTCGCCGAGATGACCGCCCTGGGCGCCGAGCCGGTCATGCTGGACCTGACGACGCCGGAGCAGTTCGACGCCGCCCTGTCGGGCGCGGACGCGGTGGTTTTCGCCGCCGGCTCGGCGGGCAAGGACGTGGAGGGCGTGGACCGCGACGGCGCGATCCATCTGGCCGACCACGCCCGCGACAGCGGCACGCAGCGCTTTGTCATGCTCAGCTCGATCTACGCCGACCGCCCGGACGAAGGCCCGGAAAAGCTGCAGCCCTATTTGCGCGCCAAGCAGGCCGCCGACGAGCACCTGCAGAAGTCCGGGCTGGACTGGACCATCGTGCGCCCCGGCGGGCTCACCGATGACGGCCCCACGGGGCGGATCCGCACGGGGACGCATTTCGAGGGTGAAGACGCCTTGATCCCCCGCGCCGACGTGGCCGAAACCCTGGCCGAGGTCCTCGACCATCCCGACACGGTCCGCGAGACCTTCGAGATCATCAAGGGCGACACGCCCATCAAGGAGGCGGTGGCGGGGGTTTAGCTCCGCCGCCCGTTTCCGCGAAAAAGCCCCGGAGCGGCGCTCCGGGGCTTTGTCGTGTCAGGACTGGCGAACGAGCCTAGTAGCCGATCTTGCCCAGCTCTTCTTCCAGCTCGGGGACCGCCTTGAACAGGTCGGCGACGAGGCCGTAATCGGCGACCGAGAAGATCGGCGCCTCTTCGTCCTTGTTGATCGCCACGATGACCTTGGAGTCCTTCATGCCGGCCAGGTGCTGGATCGCGCCGGAAATGCCGACGGCGATATACAGCGCGGGCGCGACGACCTTGCCGGTCTGACCCACCTGGTAGTCGTTCGGCACGAAGCCGGCGTCCACCGCGGCGCGGCTGGCGCCCACGGCGGCGTTCAGCTTGTCGGCGACCTTCTCCAGGATGGCGAAGTTCTCGCCATTGCCCATGCCGCGGCCGCCGGAGATGACGATCTTGGCCGAGGACAGGTCGGGACGATCGGATTTCGACAGCTCTTCGGAGACGAACTCCGAGGATGCGCTGGGGGCCGGCGCGTCAATTTTCTCGACGCTCGCGGACCCGCCGTCTCCGACCTTTTCAAACGTGGTCGGGCGCACCGTGATGACTTTCTTCGCGTCCGACGACTTCACAGTCATCATGGCGTTGCCGGCGTAGATCGGGCGCACGAAGGTGTCCGCACTCTCCACCGAAGTGATGTCGGAGATCTGCGCCACGTCCAGCATGGCGGCCACGCGGGGCATGAAGTTCTTGCCCACGGTGGTGGCCGGGGACAGGATCGCGTCATAGGCGTCGGCGATGGAGAGCACGACGGCCTCCATGGCCTCGGCCAGCTTGTTCTTCAGCGCCGGCGATTCGGCGTGAAGGACCTTGGCGACGCCCTCCATCTTGGCGGCGGCTTCGGCGACGGCGCTGCAGCCCTCGCCGGCCACCAGCACATGGATGTCGCCGCCGATGGCCTTGGCCGCCGTGACGGCGGCGCGGGTGGCCTCGTTCAGAGACGCGTTGTCGTGTTCGGCGATTACGAGAACGGACATTACAGCACCCCCGCTTCGTTCTTCAGCTTGGAGACCAGCTCCTGGACGCTCTCCACCTTGACGCCGGCTTCACGCTTGGGCGGCTCGGAGACCTTGAGCACTTCAAGGCGCGGCGCGATGTCGACGCCGAAATCTTCCGGCGTCTTGGCGTCGATGGGCTTGCGCTTGGCCTTCATGATGTTCGGCAGCGAGGCGTAGCGCGGCTCGTTCAGGCGCAGATCGGTGGTGACGATGCCCGGCAGGGCGATCCGGATCGTCTGCAGGCCGCCGTCGATCTCGCGCGTGACCTTCAGGCCGTCGCCGTCCTTCTCCACTTCCGAGGCGAAGGTCGCCTGAGGCCAGCCCATCAGGGCGGCCAGCATCTGGCCGGTGGCGTTGGAGTCGTCGTCGATCGCCTGCTTGCCGAGAATGACGAGTTCGGGGCTTTCGGCCTCGATCACGCCTTTCAGGATTTTCGCGACGGCGAGCGGTTCGACGGGGGCGTCGGTGGTCACGTGAACGCCGCGATCGGCGCCCATGGCCAGGGCGGTGCGGATCGTTTCCTGAGCCTGGGCCGGACCGATGGAGACCACGATGATCTCTTCGGCCACGCCCTTTTCCTTAAGACGGATCGCCTCTTCCACGGCGATCTCGCAGAAGGGGTTCATGCTCATTTTCACGTTAGCCAGGTCGACGCCGGTCTGATCGGGCTTGACCCGGACCTTGACGTTATAATCAACCACCCGTTTGACGGGGACGAGGATCTTCATCAACGGCTCCGGTACTTGTTGCGTTGGCCGGACGCATCAAACCATGCGCCCGAGGAAAGTCAGGCTTGAATCTAGGCGCGGAACCTGCCCCCGACACCCGGGTAAGTCAACGCGTCGCACGCGGCCCGCGCCGCGACCGGGCATGATTATGTGCGCTGCAGCGTAAAAACGCATGCGGCCGGCCACGCAGGTGCGCAGCCGGCCGCAGTCTGGATCGAGGGTCAGACGGCGTTATTCGCTGTCAGTCTCGTCGGTGATGAGCGCGAGTTCGGTGTCGATATCCAGCGTGATCTCGTCGGAGACCGCAGGAACCGCATAGCCGAGTCCCCACTGCGAACGCTGCAGCGTGCCCGAGGCGGAGAAGCCGGCGACGGGATCGCCGCTCATCGGGTGCGGGCCTTTCTGGTTCAGCGTCACGTCCAGCGTGACCGGATGGGTCTGGCCCAGAAGCGTCAGGTCGCCGGTCATGGTGCCGGTCTCCCCGTCTTCGGTCTGGAAGCTCGTGGCGACGAAGCGGGCGTTGGGATATTCGGACGTGTTGAACAGGTCTTCGCTGTTGAGGTGGCCCTCGAAGCGGTCCTGATTTGCGCCGACCCAGAACCCGCCGGGCAGGTTGAAGGTGATGTCGACGGTGGAGTTCTCCGGCTCTTCAAAATCGAGCAGCAACACCCCGTCATAATCGGTGAAGTGGATGGACTGCTCGGACAGGCCGAGATGGTTCCAGGTCGCACGCACCGTGGTGTGCGACTTGTCGAACTCGTACTCGGACGGTTCGGCGAAGGCGGCGCTGGTCATGGCGGGGGCGGCGAGGAAGGCCACCAGCGAGGCGGCGGCGTAAGCGGTCTTCATGGGGGTGTCCCTCCAGCTGAAATCTTGTTGCGGCTCAGCGCCGCACCTCGATAATTGGGAGGCTTGCGCCCGCTCCGCCACCCTTCGCCGCGAAAAATCAGGTTTCCGTCACGGAAAGAACGCGGCGCGCTTCTCCGCTCACCGGCCTGCGCCGGGGGTCCATTTCACGTCCGCCCGGCCGTCCTGATTGGCGATGCGCGCGGCGACGAAGAGAAGGTCGGACAGGCGGTTGAGATAAGTGATCACCGCCGTGCTCACCGGCTCGCCGGTGGAGGCGAGCGCCACGACCCGGCGCTCGGCCCGGCGCGTGATGGTGCGGGCGAGATGCAGCCGCGCAGCCGCCTCGCTTCCGCCCGGCAGGATGAAACTGTCCAGCGGCTCCAGCCGCGCGTTCAGCGTGTCAATTTCCCGCTCGAGCCGTTCGGTCTGTCCGGGAACCATGCGCAGGGGCTCCCATTCCAGGGCCGCGCCGCGGTCCGGAACACACAGATCGGCCCCGAGATCGAAGAGGTCGTTCTGCACCCGCGTGAGCATGCCCGCCAGCTCGTGGCCGGCCTCCAGCGCCGCAACGGCCAGCCCGATCGCGGCGTTGGCCTCGTCAACCGTGCCGTAGGATTCAACACGCGGATCGTGTTTGTCGGCCTCGCTCATATCGCCCAGGCGGGTCCGCCCGGAATCACCGGCCTTGGTGTAGATCTTCGTCAGTCGAACCATGTGCGCTCCTTGAGTCTCGCGTCGATCCTGCCGTGCGCCGGAGGGCGCTGGATGGCGCGACCTATCCGGCGAGGTTCTGCTTCAGCCAGAAACCGGCGACGACCACCAGCACGGCGATGAACTGGAACAGTACGCGCGCGCGCATCAGCTTGTTCGACCAGGTCCGGCCGAACTCGCCGCCCCGGAACAGCGTGAAGATGCCAGCCGCCAGGACAACGAGCACAACGGCGAGCAAAATGTAGAGAGCAATGTCTAGAAACTGGATCATGACGCCGAGATAAGCCCGCCGCGCGGCTGTGGCAATCACCCTGCGGCGGCCCGCCGCGCCACACCGACAGCACGATAAAGTTGCAAATGAGAGCAATATTTAACACTATATTGTCGATGCGTCTGTCACTTGATAGAGAAGTCACCGGGGCGCCCATCGGCGAGGACAGAACAGATGCGGGACATGGGTGGCAATTCTCGGGTGACGCGGCGCGACATGCGCCGCGAGGCGACCAAGGCCGCCGTTCTGGATGCGGCGCGAAAGGTGTTTCTTTCGGAAGGCTTTGACGGTGCGACCATCAAGGCCATCGCCGACGAAGCCGGCGTGTCGCCGGGCACGGTTTTGAACGCCGAGCCGTCAAAGGCCGCCCTTCTGGTCTCGATTCTGCGCAATGAATACGAAGCCATGGCGGAGGCCTGCGAGCAGATGGAGGCGGCCCTGTCCGGGCCGGCGCCGGAGCGGCTGAGCACGCTGCTGCACATGCTGCTCGACGCCCATGCGCGCCATGCCGAGCTGTTCGCGGCCGCCATCGGCCACGCCTGGCTGGTGTCCGATCCGACCTACCAGGTCGCGTTCGAGCGCATGGAATTCGCCTGGGCCTCGGTGCGGCGCACCCTGCGTTCGGGAATCGAGGCGGGCGAACTGCGCGCCGATCTCGACGAGGAGGCCGCCTACAGCGCGCTGAATGATCTCCTGCTCGGCGCGCTGCGTGAGACCCGAAAGGATTCCGGCGCCGACCCGCGCGAGGCGCTTTCGATGCGCCTGTCCGTTGTGCTGAACGGCCTGCGCGCGCGCTAGCGCAGTTTCCGAGTTCAAGCCCGCCGTCAGGTGCGGTAGCGCAGGACTTTCGGCTTCACCGGGTTTTCGAACGCACGGTTCTCCTCTCGCGATTTCGCCCATTCGCGCTTCAGGCGCCGATACCAGACCATCAGCGTGTCGGCGTCCGGGATCTGCATGAGCGGCGGCGCGTGGGCGAGCCCCTCCCCCTGCAGCTTCATGATGCGCGCGTCCTGAGCCAGGAAGGTCCGGGTGAACGGGCGCGCGAAGAGCTTCACCACATCCAGCGTCGGCGCGTTCCAGTACATGATCTCGCGGATCTCGCACAGATCGTCCCGGATCGGCGTGATCGCGGCGAGGCCCAGGAAGGAATGGCGGTCGGTGGAGATGCTCTCGGCGCGAAGGCCCGGCAGCAGGAACTGGATCTCCACCTTCACGCCCGGCCCCAGGAGCCAGGTGTAGAGCGGTGAATTGACCGGTTCATGGGACAGCATGGTGAAGCCCATCGCGCTGGGCGCGTAGTGCTTTTCCTTTTCCTTCAGCGTCTTCGAGCTGCGCCAGAGCGGGCTCTTGTGCACGAAGGGCGTATGGGCGGGATCGATCAGGCCGATGACCGCGTGGTCCATGTGACAGGCGAGCTCGGCGGTCTCCAGATAGGAAACCCGTCCCTCGCTGGCGTCGCCCTTCACCACCATGCGGTCAAAGCGCGGCGGCGGACCTTGCGGGGCGGCCCCGGGCTCGGCGGGCATGTAGATCCAGACCAGATCGTCCTGCTCGGCCACGGCGTAGGCGCGCGCGGCGATGTTCGACACGTCGAAGTCCTGCCCCTCCACCAGGGACGGGATATGCCGGCAGACCCCGTCGGCGGCGCCGAACCGCCAGCCATGGTAGGCGCACTCCACCGTATCGGTTCCGTCGTCCTCCCGGGTCAGCTGACCGGCCGACAGCGGCACGGCGCGGTGGGGGCAGATGTCGCGCAGGGCGAACGGGGCGCCGTCGCCGCGCCGGCCCATCACCACCGGCTCGCCCAGATACATCTTCTTGTGAAGATTGCCGGGTTTCAGCTCGCCCGCGGTCATGGCGACATACCAGATGTCGCGCAGGAACGGGCCGCCCTCGGCGCGGAACGGATCCTCTCCGGCCCGGGGCGCAGGGGGTGAAGGGCGGGAGGGCGCGGCGGGCGTGTCGGTCATGAACCGGGTTTAGCCGCACCACGCGCAGCCGTCGAGGGCCCGGGACGGGTGCGTTGCGCGGCGTAGACGCCGATCAGGACCAGGCCGGCGCCCGCCCACTGGATCGGCGCCAGGCTTTCCGAAAACAGCCACCAGCCCGCCGCCGCGGCCACCACCGGCTGGACCAGGATGATCAGCGACGCCAGCGCAGCCGGCGTGCGCCCCAGCCCGAACGCCACCCCGCCCTGCCCGGCGCAATGCACGATCAGTCCCAGCGCGATGAGCGGCGCCCAGCCGGACAGGCTGTCCGGGAGCAGCGCCTCTCCGGAGACGAGCGCCAGACCAAACGTCACCGGCGTCGCCACAAGGGTCGACCAGAACATCACCTGGACGGTCCGCGCACCCGCCCGGCGCGCGCCGCGCACCGCCAGCAGGTAAGCGGCGTACCAGAAAGACGCGAGCGCGCTCAGCATATCGCCCGGCAGGCGCTCGGGGGCGAACTGGATGTTGGCGATCGACAGCAGGGCGGCGCCGCCCAGCGCAAGCGCGCCGGCGAAGAGGAAGCGCCCGGTGATCCGCTCACGAAACAGCACCAGCGCCGCGATCGCCACCGGGATCGGGGTGAGATTGGCCAGCAGGGTGGCGTTGGCGGCTGTCGTAATCTTGATTCCGGCGTGCCAGAAGGCGAGGTCGCCTGCGAAGAACAGGCCGGCGAGCACCAGAACCCTGAAGCCCGGCGGGCGCCCCTGCGCCGCGGCGCCCGGCAGGGCGGAGCGTCCGGCGCGCCGCCCTTCGGCCACCAGCCACAGACCAAGGGCGGGCAGGGCGAAGGCCAGCCTCCAGAAAGCGGTGGCGTGAGGTCCAAGCTCCGAGGCCTTCACCAGGATCGGGGCGAAGCCAAGCAGGCAGGCTGCGGCAAACAGCGCGATCGCGCCTGTAAGCGCGCCCTGCGCGTCGTGCGCCTCTGCACCCGAATCAGCCCCGGTGTGCGCCATCAACCCTCCTCAAGGCCCGCCGGTGGGCCGGCCTTTCAAGGGTCCCTATGTCAAAGCCGCGCCTTGCGCGCAACGGACCGGATGCGCTTCACCGCCCTCCCCCGCGAAGCCGTCTCAGGACGGTTTTGCGGCGAGCGTCGCGATATACAGCGGCGTCAGTGCGTCCACAGCCACATTCGCGCCGGGCCAGCGGTCCTCGTAAAGATCGATGAGATGAAGCCCGGCGTGCATCTGCCCGCCCAGCAGCGTCTGGATCGAATGACTGAACTGCATCGGTTCGTCCGCAGCCTCCGCCCGGCTGCGATGCCCGGGCGCATCCCCGCGATAGGGCAAGGCGAAACGGGCGAGGCGCGCGCCGTCGCCCGGCGCGTCATGGTCGAATAGAAAGAAGACCGGATTGATGACGCCGGTCATGAGGCGCCCGCCGGGGCGCAGGATGCGCGCCGCCTCCCGCCAGACAGGCTCCACGTCAGGCGCGAAGCCCACTGAGCACGGATTGACGATCAGATCGAACCCACCGTCTCCAAACCGGGAGAGGTCGGCCATGTCGCCTTGTTCCAGAACAAGATCAAGGCCGTCGCGCTCGGCGACCTCCCGGTCGCGCGCCAGCTGTTCCGCCGAGAGATCGAAGACGGTGACCGATGCTCCGGCTGCGGCCAGAACCGGCGCCTGCTGCCCCCCTGACCCCGCCAGCGCGAGGATCCTGACACCGCGAAGATCAGCCGGGAACCAGCTCCGGGGGACGGGCTTCTGCGGGGTGAGAACGACCGACCAGTCGCCGCCGCGCGCGCGCTCGATCGTGGCAGCGTCCACGGCGCGCGACCACTCGCCCCCGCGCGCCGAGTCACGGTCCCACGCGGCCTGATTGAAGCTGAGAACGTCATCAGTCATCGAATGGCCCGATAATCGCTAGCTCAGGAAGGGCAGCAGGCTGACCTGGCTCAGGCTGGCGAAGGTCCGCGCGGAGACGTCCACGGCCGTCTGGGCCTGCTGGAAGCGAGTGGCGGCTTCGGCCATGTCGGCGTCCTCGATGCCCGCGATCATCTGGGTGAGATAGTCGTTGCGGTCCTTGTGGGACTGTATCGTGGATTCGATGCGGGCCTGCTTCGTTCCGTTCTCGCCCATGGCGGCGTTGATCGTCTCGAACGCCGCAATGACATTGGTGATTTCGGTGCGCAGGAAATTCTGCTGGGCCGTCGTGACCGGGCCGTCGAACGGGCCGTCCGGGCCGGCGTTGAAATCCGCGATCCGCTCGAACACCGCCATGATCTCCCCACCGACTTCTTCAGCAGTGCGGTTCACGTCGATCGTCGTATCCTCGTCAATGCGCGCGCTTTGACGGCGGCCGGGATCGGTGAACACCGCCGAAGTGTCGGGCGCCGCCGCCTGCAGATCAGCCAGGCTTTCTGCGGTGATCGGCGCGGCGTCGGTCCGCGAGCCGGAAAACACGAAGCTCCCGGCGAACTTGGTGTTGAGCGCACCGACGACGCGGTCAAAGGATTCGCGCACTGTCGTCATCAGGGCGGTCGCGTCCGCCGTCGTCAGGCCGGTGCGCAGCTCGTCCACGGCGTCGGACAGCTCGCGATAGGCGAGATCCTGGACCTCCAGCCGACTGGCCAGACGCTCGTTGGCGTTGACGAAGCTCTCGCCGCGCGTCTGGGCTGCGCGGCCGGCGAGGATGGTTTCCGAGGCGGCGCCGTAGCCCTTGAGATCCAGCGCCTTCTTGCCGGTGGCCAGCTGCTCGCGCGCATCGAAGCTGTCGCGCTGGGCCTTCATCAGATCCAGAAGAGCGGACTGGGAGGCGGCCTGGGTTGAGATGCGCATGGGAAGCCTTCCTAGATTCTAAGCAGGGTGTCGGTCATTTCCTCGGCCGCCTGGAGAAGCCGGGCCGAGGCGTTATAAGCCTGCTGATACATGGTCATGCGGGCGAGCTCCTCGTCGAGATTGACGCCCTCCACATCGGCGCGTTTCTGATCGGCGGCCATTTTCACCGAGCTAGCGGCCGCCTCCGCGCGATCGGCCCGGGCGGCCCGCCCGCCGACATCTCCGGCCAGCCGGGAGGCGTACTCGCCCAGCGTCGCCTTGCCCGCAGCCATGCCGCCCGCAGCGTTGAAGTCCCGCTTGGCGTTGATGGCGGAGAACAGATCCTGGCCGCCGCGGTTGTCGCCCTCGGTGAGCACGAAGTCGCCAGGAGCGGCGGTGTCCAGATCGACCTTCGCGAACGCGAGCCGGGAGGAGTCGGACTGGATCGTGGAATTGATCTCGAAACTCTCGGACCTGTTCATCCGGACCGCATCGCCCAGACCGAACAGCTGGGTGAAGGACAGCCCGCCGCCGCCGCGCGTCGTGGAGTCCGACGTCACCGAGATATCGTACTCGGCGAAGCCCGCCGACGGCGCGAAGACGAGCGCGCCGTCGCCGTTCAGCGAGAACGCGCCATAACGTCCGAGCCCCGTCGTGGTGTTGTTCAGGGCGGAGAGCTGGTCGGCGAGGCTGGTCCCCGTCACCGGCACGGACACTTCAAGCGCGCGCACGCCGTCCGGGGTCTCCACCTTGAAGCCGACCGCGCCGCCGGCGTTCAGGCCGTGGGCGCTGGCCGCGGTCAGCCCGGTTTCGAAAAAGCCCGGGCGGGCGCTGTCCACCAGATCGTTGAGACCGAAAAAGTGCGCGAAGCCGCGCCCGCCGATGGAGGCGGGGCTGGACGGGTCCTGGGCGGTGACGACGCCTTGCGCGGCGTTGGTGGCGGAGATGGACAGCCGGCCGTCGGTGAAGCTGGCCGTCGCCGCGCCGCCGAACGCGGCGTTCAGCTGGGTGACGAGATCGCCGATCGTCGCCGCCGCGCCGCCGTTCACCGTGAAGCCGGCGCCGGTCACGCCGACCTCCACGCTCTGCAGCAGCGCTCCGTCTGCGCCGGTCACGGCCACGCGCGCCAGGCCGGACCCGGTCAGCGCGTCCCCGGCCAGCAGCCCGGTATTGCGGCCCTCCAGCAGGTTCGGCGCCGGATAGGCCGAGGAGTCGTTATGGGCGGCGTTCAGCGCGTCGGCCGCGCCGGCTGCGAACTCGGCGAGCCCGCCCGCCAGGGCCGGCAGGTCGGTGTCGCGCAAATTCATGAAGCCGCGAAGCTCGCCCGACTGAATGGACGGGGTGAGATCCACCACGGCGCCGGACGCGGAGACGGTGGCGGTGATCTGGCCGTAATCCACGCCATAGGCGCCGGTTCCGGCGGGCGTGTACTTGAGTTGAAGACCGGCGTTGTCCAGCAGCCCGACGCCGTTTTCCGTGCGGATGAACATCCGCCCGTCCGCCTGGATCTCGGATTTGACGTCGATCAGGGTCGAGATTTCATCCAGCAGTTCAGCTTGGCGGTTCTGGGCCCCGGTGGTGTCGGAGGCGCTGGCGTTCAGCGACTGGACCTCGGAATTGAGCTCCTTCAGTTCGGTCAGGATTTCATTGATCCGCTCCACCCCCGAGCCGATCCGCTTGTCCGCCTCGTCGCGCAGGGCGCGCACTTCGGTGGACAGGCGCCGGGCCTCGTCGAAGAAGGTTTGCAGATTGCTGGCCGCAGACAGGCGCGACACGCCTTCCGCACTGTCGGCCGCAGCCGCGCCGATGGAGGCGAACGCCTGGTTCAGGCGGCCGAACAGGGAGCCGTCATCGTCGGTGGAGCCGAACTGCGCCTGCAGCCGGTCCAGCGTCTGGGCCATCACCCCGGCCGCCGCCGCATCGGAAGACGCGCGCATGGAGGCCGCCTGGAGATAGCGGTCGGAGACGCGCTGGACGCCGGTGATCTCGACGCCCATCCCCTGCCCGGCCGAGTTGCGGGCGGTCTGCTTCACCTCTGTGCGCGCATAGCCTTCAGTGTTGACGTTGGCGACATTGTTGGAGGCGGTGCGCATGCCGAGCTGCGCAGCTTGCAGCCCCGACAATGCATTGCCGATGATCCCGTTGAGCGACATCAGACCCTCCCGCACCGGCGCGAAGCGGCAGTTTCAGCCGGTCTCCGGGCAGGACTTGCCGGGCGCGCGGGGTCGGCGACGCCGCTGCGAAACCCGGATAAATTCACGTAACACTCTAAACTAAAAGCACTTTCCATCGGTTCTGGTCCTCAGAGACGGATCGCCGCCTGTCGAGTCGTCCAGGGATAAGCGCAAGCGCCGGGCCAGTGTCGCGAAAAACCGAGCGCCGCACCGCGCCCAGCACGCCGGGCTGTGATCTGGCGGAGATCGGCCGGAGGTCAGCGGCGATCGGGGAAGGCCGGCGACCTTCGACCGATCAACGGCAGACTCTGCCGCAGCCCCCCGGCAGACTCTGCCGCCCAGCCACAAATTCAGCCGATTAAGTCCTTGTTAAGCACTGATTTTACACGATTTTTTGAGTTTGAGCGTGTGGCGCGGCGCTTGCAGTCCTGAGGTCTGCACCGGCGTCCAAAATGGGCGTCATATCCGAAGACGCAGCAAAACGCGCGCACCTGAACCTGCAAGGATCGCACTGCGCGCATGCCGTCTGTCTCGCTCCCCTTGGCCGGCTTTCCCGCCGACGCCCCCATCCTCGCCCGCGGCCAGTCCGCAGGGCGACAGGGCGAGTCTGCGGCGGGCGGACCGATGACGGGCGCCGCGAGCCGCAGCGCCTTTGAAGCGGCGCTTGAGGCCGCTCGCGGCGGCGAACCTTCAGAATCGCCGGCGACCTCCGCGACACCTGAAGAGCAGGCCGGGACGAAGGACACAGAAAAAGATCAGCAGACCGGCGTCAGCCTCGACCCGGCTTCGAGCGAAAGCGCGGACGCCGGTTCCCCGAACGGCGTGACGCCGGGCGCGGCGCCCGGTGACAAGCAGGTCGACGCCCAGGGTGAGGCAAAAGTTGACGCACAAGGTGACGCGGATCCGGACGGCGCCGCCACACCCGCTTCGCCGCAAGGCCCCGGAGCGCCAGGGCCGCAACCGGCGAGCCCGAACCCCGCCGCACCCGCAGAGAAGGCGGCGGCGGACACGCCCGTCGAACCGGCGGGCCGGCAACCTGCAGACCGGCCGGTCCCTCCCGGCGACAAGCCCGGTTCAAGTGAAAAGTCAGGGGCCGAAGCCTCTAGGGCGGACGCGGGCGGACAGAGCGGCGCCGGAATCACGCCGCCGTCTTCATCGGCGAGCGCGCCTCCCGCCGCCGAGCCTGCGCCGTCGCCCGATGCGGGGCGCGAAGCCGCAACGCCGAATCCCGACACGAAGCCGGATCCGGCTGCGAAACCCGGCGACGCCGCCCCGGCGACGCAAACCCGGAACACCTCCGCTCAGGACCAAGCCGGACCCGCCGCAGCGCCCCGCGCCGGGTCTGAAGCTGGCGAAGCGCCAACCGCTCAGCGGACCGGCAAGGTCAGCGCGGACGAAAGTGCTGCTCCGGCCACGAAGGCGGATGCGAAGGGCGACAAGGCTGCGGCGGAAACCGGCGCCAAGACGGTTCCGGGCCTCACGGGCAAAGCGGCGCCGGAGACCGCCGGGCAGGGACTCTCAGGCCTCAAGGCCGATCCGGACGCCGCTCTTGCGGAGTCCCGGCGCGCGCCCGAAACGCCGGCGGCGCAGCGCGCCGCCTTCGGTCAGGCGCGCGCCGACAGGGCGGCCGGCGGGACCGGCGATGCCGGCCGCTCGCCGGCCGCCGCAGCGAACCCGACGGCGGCCCCGTCGCCCGGCCCTGCGCCGTCAAGCCGTCCCCTCGCCGATCTGATCGCGCTTCAGCTGCAGACCGCCGCGCAAGGCGCTCCGCTGGTGCTGGAGGCGGAGGCCGCACCCGACACCTCGCTGTCCTTCGACGCCGAGTCCGGCCTGGAGACAGGCCAGACCCGGACCGACGCCCGGGCCGACGCCGTGCGTCTTCCAGGTCAGGCGGGCCAGGCCGCGCGCTTCACGCCCCAGACCGTCCAGCATCTGGCCGGCCGCATGGCCCAGACGGCTGCGGACGGCGGACGCACCCTGGACATCCGCCTCGACCCGGCCGAACTCGGACGGGTGCGTGTGCGCCTTGAAATGGGCGCTGACAATTCGGTGCGCGCATTTCTGAGCGCCGAGCGGCCCGACACGCTCGCCGAGCTTCAGCGCACCGCCCGCGAGCTGGAGAAGGCCCTGGCGGACGCCGGGCTGGACCTGGCTGACAACGGGCTGGAATTCTCGCTGTCGCAAGGCGGCGACGACGCCGCAGGCGAGCGCCGCGGCGCCTTCACGCCGCTCTTCGCCGAAACCGACCTTCTGACGAGCGCCGGCGACACCGCCCGGTCAGGACCGACAATCCCGGAAACCCTTTACGGCTTCGCGCTGTCCGAGCGCACCCGCCTCGATGTGAGGATCTGACATGAATGAACTGAACCCGATCGGCCTTGCGCTGCCTGAATCAAGCGCCTTGGCGGGCCAGGCCGGCAAGACGGCCAGCGCCGCGGACCAGCTCACGGACAATTTCGACACGTTCCTGACGCTGCTGACCGAGCAGCTGAAGAACCAGGACCCGCTGGAGCCCATGGACTCCCAGCAATTCGTCGAACAGCTCACCCAGTTCTCCAGCGTCGAGCAGCTGATCAGCTCCAATCAGAGCCTGGAGACGCTCCTGGCGCTGCAGAGCGCAAGCTCGCGCATGGGCGCGACCGACTTCATCGGGCGCGACGTGACCGTCTCCTCCAGCGACGCGCCGTTGCAGGACGGAGAGGCGAAATGGACCTACGCCCTGCCCCGCGAAGCCGCGAGCAATGAAATCATGATTTCGGATTCGGCGGGCCGTGTGGTCGCCAGCTTCGTGAATCAGGAAACCGGCCAGGGCGCCCATGGCTTCGCCTGGAACGGCAAGGACGCAGGCGGAAACCAGCTTCCCGCCGGCGTCTACACGCTGGAGGTGGTGGCCAAGGACAATGACGGACAGCGTCTCGACGTTCCGGTGCGGGTCACCGGCCGGGCCACAGGCGTGGATATGAGCGGCGAAGACGTCGTGGTGGAGATCGGGTCGCTGCGCGTCCCGGCCGGCCGCGTCATCGGCGTGCGCGACGCGGGCGCCTGAGGCGCACGATGAGACAAGGACCGCAAAAGACGGTCCTGCGGCGCCCGCATGATGCGGCGCCGCGACACAAAAAACGCCCCTCCGCCAAAATGGCGACGTGGGCCCACCTTTAGGACACTGGGAGCGAACCCATGAGCATCAACTCGGCCCTGGCCGCCGGCGCGTCCGGACTTCTGGCCAACTCGTCCGCCCTGGCGGCGATTTCGGACAATATCGCGAACGTGAACACGGTCGGCTACAAGCGCGTCGAATCCCTGTTCACGCCGAACTACAAGGTGCGCGGCGGCGGAGAAGCGCGATACGCCTCGTCCGGCGTGACGTCCAACTCGCGCCTCGACGTCTCCTCCCCCGGCCTTCTGAACCCGGGGTCCTCGCCCACCGACCTCGCGGTTGACGGGCCGGGCTTTTTCGTCGTGCGGCCGACGCCGCAGAACGCCACCGGCTCCGATCCGGTGCTGTTCACCCGCTCCGGCGGGTTCCAGACGGACGACGCCGGCTTTCTGCGCAACGACGCGGGCCAATACCTGTTCGCCTGGCCGGTTCAGGCCGACGGCACGGTGGAGCAGAACCCCTCCAATCTCGATCAGCTGGAAGCGGTGAATCTGGCCAATATCGGCGGCACCGCGAGCGCCACCGGCTCGGTTCGGGTCAACGCCAATCTGCGGGCCAGCCAGGAGGTCTCGCCTGACGCGGCGACTTACAACGCCGCCACGCCCGCCACCAACATGGCGTCGGGCGGCGTCAACCCGGACTTCCAGCGCACCATTCAGATCTACGACACCCAGGGCGGGGTGCGCTCGGTGACGCTCTCACTGCTCAAATCCACCACCGCCAACCAGTGGCACGCCGAGCTTCACGTGGAGCCGGCCAGCGACGTGACGACCGGCGCGAACTTCAACAATGGACAGATCTCCACCGGGGTCATCGCCTTCGACACCAACGGCGAGATCGACGTCGCAAACACCACTCTGGACACCAATCTGGACTTCCTCAGCTCCGCCAACGCCGCGCCCCTCGGCGCCAACGACGTCCAGTGGGCCGCCGCGACCGGAGTCGGCGCCCAGTCGATCAACCTCGATCTCGGCACGTCCGGGGCGCCGGGCGGGATCACCCAGTTCGACAGCCCCTCGACGCTGGATTCCACAACGGTCGACGGCGCGATCTTCGGTGACTTCGCCGGTGTGGAGGTCAGTCCGGAAGGCTTCGTCTCGGCCCGATTCACCAACGGCGTCGTCCGCCAGATCTACCAGATCCCGGTGGCCACCGTGTTCAACCCGAACGGCCTCGCCTCGGTCGGCGGCGCGAGCTTCCAGATCACCAAGGACTCCGGCGCCTTCACGCTGAACGCTCCGGGCGTCGGATCCTCCGGCACGATTTCGGAGTCGACGCTGGAGAACTCCAATGTCGACATCGCCACCGAATTCTCCAACCTGATCATCACCCAGCGCGCCTACTCGGCGAGCTCGCGCATCATCACCACGGCGGACGAAATGCTCGCCGAGGCGATCCAGATGAAGCGTTAAACCTGACCCGTTCCCACCGTCCCACCGGTGATCCTGAAGGCCCCGGCGCACCCAGCGCCGGGGCCGTTTTTTCTTAAGCGGCGGTAAACCCCTGATTCAGGAGAGATTCACCCTGCGCTTTAGAGGTTCTGAAAGACGCATCGCGTATAACCGTCCTCATCAAGGGCCTGCGATAGACGGGCTCGTTATTACGGATGGGTCGGATGGAACGTCGAGCGAAGAAGGAAAACTACGTGATCGGACCGGACGGCAGCCCGCTGACCGTCGCCGATCTGCCGAGCCCCGGCACCCAGCGATGGGTGATCCGGCGCAAGGCCGAAGTCGTCGCAGCGGTGCGCGGCGGGCTGCTGAGCCTGGATGAGGCCTGCGACCGCTACCGGCTGACGGTGGAGGAGTTCCTCTCCTGGCAGCGCGCGATCGACCGCCACGGACTGGCGGGCCTGCGCACGACCCGGATCCAGCACTACCGGCAGTAACGCCGCCGCGCGGATACCGAAACTCTGCGAGTTTTCGACAGGCGTGCGCCCATGGCGCGCGCCTTTCGTGCATTCTGAATCAATCTGTTAAGGCCTCGTTTACGCGGATGGTGGGAAAAACTTGCCTAGCCGCCGCGCAAGGACGCCCTGGGCGCGGCGAATCACGAGGGGCCGTTTCGCCGTGGAAGCCTTGCAACAACAGCTCGCCCGATTCGGAATCGGACGCCTGACGGCGATTCTGGGCCTGACCGCCGGGGCCGCGGCGGCCCTTGTGATGTTCACCATGAGCATGAACTCGGGCGGCGAGGCGCTGCTGTATTCCGGCCTGCAGCCCGCCGACGCCGCCGCCGTGACCGAGCGCCTGGAAGGGGCCGGCCTGACCTACGAGCTGCGCGAGGGCGGCTCAGCGGTCTATGTGAGTTCTGACGACGTGGACGAGGCGCGCATGCGCGTGGCCTCCGGCGGCGCGCTGGGCTTCGGGTCGGTCGGCTATGAAATTTTCGACGAGACCGACGCGCTGGGCACCACCAGCTTTGTCCAGAACGTCAACGCCCGGCGCGCGCTCGAAGGCGAACTGGCGCGCTCGATCAACACGCTGGCCAGCGTTTCGGCGGCCCGGGTGCACCTGGTGCTGCCCGAACGCCGCCTGTTCTCGCGCGACCAGCAGGAGCCGTCCGCCTCGGTGGTGATCACCGTCAACGGGGATCTCTCCGCCGGTCAGGTGGAGACGATCCGAAACCTTGTGGCCACGGCGGTGGCGGGACTTTCGCCCACACGCATCACCCTCGCCGACAATTCCGGCCGCCTGCTGGCCAGCCCCACCGACGGCGATTCGCTGACCAGCGCGGCGCTGGAGGACCGGCGCTCCGGGGTCGAGACGGGCCTGCGCCGCAAGATTCTCGACGTGGTGGAAGGCGTTGTCGGCCCGGGCGCGGCGCGGGTCGTGGTCACCGCGGAGCTAAATCGCGAAAGCGAGACCTCCACCTCCACCGTCTATGATCCCAACACCCAGGTGGAGGTGAGCCGCCGCTCCGAAGAGGAATCCAGTGAAGAGCCGCTCAATGACGGAGCGGTCTCGGTGTCGGAGAACCAGCCGGACGCCGAGGCCGAGCCGGCCGAAGACCGCCTCGCCCGCTCCCAGCGCGAGATCACCGAGCGCAATTTCGAAAACTCCTCCACCCAGACCACGCGGGTGCGCGAAGCCGGCGCGGTGGAGCGGCTCGCCGTGTCGGTGGTCGTCGATCAGATCGTCACCCGCGCCGAAGACGGCACGCTGACGTTCGAGCCGCGCCCGCAGGATCAGATGGACCAGATCCGAGCCCTCGTCGCGGCTGCGGCCGGCATCTCGGAAACCGCCGAGAACATGGACGGCACGCGCATCCTGGAAGTTCAGCAGATGCGGTTTTCGAGGCCGGACCTGACGGCGGGAACGCCCGCCCCCGCAGGCTTCTCGCTGCGTGAGCTCGACCTGATGCGCATCGCCGAAATCGTCGTTCTGTTCATCACGGCCATGCTGATCATCGTTCTGGTGGCCCGCCCGCTGGTGAAGGGCGCGATCTCCGGCCCGGCCGCGATCGAGGGCCCGCAGGGCGCCACCCAGCCGGGTCAGGCGCGGATCGCGGCCCAGGGCGCCGGCGGCGACGACATCGCGCTTCTGCCCGAGCGCGAACAGAGCGAGGAGGAACGCATCAACGTCGCCCAGATCGAGGGTCAGGTGAAGAAGTCCTCGGTCCGCAAGGTCGCGGCCCTGGTGGAGCAGCATCCCGACGAGACCATGGCGATTCTGCGCAGCTGGATGCATGAGGAAGCGTCATGACGGCGCGCGGCTCCCGCAAGATCGAGGATCCCACCGAGCTCGGCGGCCCTGAAAAGGCGGCCGTGATCCTGCTCGCCCTCGGCGACGAGCAACGCAAGCTGTGGGAGCAGATGGACGACGAGGAGATCCGGGTGGTCTCCCAGGCCATGGTCCGGCTTGGCAATGTCACCGCGGCCGCTGTGGAGAAGCTGATCCTGGAGTTCGTCGGCTCCATGAGCTCCACCGGCGCCATCGTCGGCTCCGTGGAACAGACCCATCGCCTGCTCACCTCTTTCCTGCCGCAGGAAAAGGTCGAGCAGATCATGGAGGAGCTGCGCGGTCCCGCCGGCCGGACCATGTGGGACAAGCTGGCGAACGTGAACGAGACCGTCCTCGCCAACTATCTCAAGAACGAATACCCCCAGACCGTCGCGGTGGTGCTGTCGAAGGTGAAGCCCGACCACGCCGCCCGCGTGCTCGCCGCCCTGCCCGAGGATTTCGCCCTGGAAGTGGTGATGCGCATGCTGCGCATGGAGCCGGTGCAGCGCGAGATCATCGAGAAGATCGAAGAAACGCTGCGCACCGAGTTCATGAGCAATCTGGCGCGCACCTCCAAGCAGGACAGCCATGAGCTCATGGCCGACATCTTCAACAATTTCGATCGTCAGACCGAGAACCGGTTCCTGGCGACCCTGGAGGAGCGCAACCGCGACAGCGCCGAGAAGATCCGCTCGCTCATGTTCGTCTTCGAGGACCTCGGCAAGCTGGACCCGCAAGGGGTCCAGACCCTGCTGCGCCAGGTTCCCAAGGACCAGCTGGGCCTCGCGCTGAAAGGCGCCTCGGACACGCTGCGCGACCTGTTCTTCTCCAACATGTCCGAACGCGCCGCGAAGATCATGCGCGAAGACATGGCCGCGCTGGGCCCGGTCCGTCTCAAGGACGTCGATCAGTGCCAGCAATCGATGGTCAATCTGGCCAAGGACCTCGCCGCCAAGGGCGAAATCCTCATCGCCGAAGGCGGCGGCGAGGACGAGCTGATCTACTAGGGAGATGCGAGGATGACCAACACTTTCAGACGCTTCGCATTCGACCGGGAGTTCGCCGCGGACGGGACGGTCCTGCGCGACGGCGACAAGATCAAGCGCATGCTCACCGAAGCGGAGGCGGCCGTCCTGGCCGACGAGGCCGCCAGTGCGGCGCGCAACAGCGAAGAGGCGCACGCCGCCAGGGAGGCCGCCGCGGCGCTGCAGCAGGTCGCCGGCAAGCTGCAGGCCATGATCGCCCGGCTGGACGCGGAGAGCGAAGCCCTTCGCCATGACGCGGCGCGGCTCGCCGTCGTCGCGGCGCGCGCCATCGCAGGCGCGGCGCTGAACCAGTACGGCGTGGAGACGATCGAAAATTGCGTTCGCGATGCGCTGAGCGATCTGCGCGCCGAGCCGCGCATCGCAATCCGCGTCGCGCCCCATCTCGCCGACACCCTCGCCGAACGGATTTATGAAATCGCCGAACGCGACGGGTTTGACGGCGCCGTCGTGGTGCGCGCCGACCAAGAGGCGATTCCCGGAGACTGCGTCATCGAATGGCGCGCCGGAACGGTGGAGCGCACCGCAGCCGACATCGAACAGCGCATCGCCGATGCGGTGGAAAACTGGCTCGCCCGGCCGGAGGAAGACCGCGACGCAGCCGCTCCCGAACAGGAAACCGGGACCGGCGGCGGCGCGGCGGCCTGAAGCGGTCGAAGGAGAAACTGATGAACGATGATGATCTGAACCTGCCCGACCTCGCCGGCGGCGCGCCGGAGGCCGAGGACCAGGACGGGCCCGCCCACTCCGGTCAGGGCGGCCAGTCGCTGATCGACCAGGAGATCCGCACCGCGGTGGATCTCGCCCCGGTCTTCGACGTGCCGGTGAACATCTCCGCGGTTCTGGGCAAGGCCCTTATAGACGTGAGTTCGCTTCTGCGCCTGACCTCGGGATCGGTGCTGGAGCTCGACCGCAAGGTCGGCGAAGCCATCGACATTTACGTGAACAACCGCCTGGTGGCGCGCGGCGAAGTCGTCGTCGTCGAAGACCGCCTCGGCGTGACCATGACCGAAATCATCAAGGACGGAGACACGGCGTGACTTGTCTCTCCGCTCCCCGTTTTTCCGCTGAAGGAGTTCTCCCATGCGCGTTCTGATCGTCGGAAGCCTTGGCGGACAGTTGTCGACCGCCACGAAGATCGCCATGGATCGCGGCGCCAAGGTCGCCCACGTGGACACGATCGAGCAGGCCACCGCCCATCTCAGGGCCGGCCGCGGGGCCGACATCCTCATGGTGGACGTGAGCCTGGACGTCCGCGCCCTGATCGCCGCCAACGAAGCGGAGCGCATCAATACGCCGGTGGTCGCCTGCGGCGTCAGCGTGAAACCGGACGCCGCCGCGGGAGCCATCCGGGCCGGGGCGAAGGAATTCATCCACCTGCCGCCCGATCCCGATCTGATCGCAGCGGTGCTGGCCGCGGTGGCCGATGACGATCGCCCGCTGATCGCCCGCGACCCGTCCATGCTCGAAGTGGTGAGGCTGGCCGAGCGCATCGGCCCGTCCGACGCCAGCGTGCTGATCACCGGCGAGAGCGGCGTCGGCAAGGAGGTGATGGCCCGCTTCGTTCACAAGAAATCGAAGCGCGCCGACAAGGCCTTCGTCTCTGTGAACTGCGCCGCGATCCCGGAAAACCTGCTGGAGTCCGAACTCTTCGGTCACGAGAAAGGCGCCTTCACCGGCGCCGTGGCCCGCCGGATCGGCAAATTCGAGGAAGCCGACGGCGGCACGCTGCTGCTCGACGAGATCAGCGAGATGGACGTGCGCCTCCAGGCGAAACTCCTGCGCGCGTTGCAGGAGCGTGAGATCGACCGGGTGGGCGGATCCAAGCCGGTGCGGGTGAATATCCGCATCCTCGCCACGTCCAACCGCGATCTGAACCAGGCCGTGCGCGACGGGATCTTCCGCGAAGACCTGCTGTTCCGTCTCAACGTGGTGAACCTCGCCGTGCCGGCGCTGCGCGAACGTCCCGAAGACGCGCTGGCGCTCGCCGATCACTTCCTGAAGAAATACGCCAAGGCCAACGGCGTGGAGTACCGTCCGCTCTCGGAGCCCGCCAAGCTGCAGATCGCCAGCCGCGACTGGCCCGGCAATGTGCGCGAGCTGGAGAACGCCATGCACCGCGCCGTGCTACTGGGCGCCGGTGCGGAGATCACCCCGGACGCGATCCGCATGCCCGACGGCCGGCCGTTCTCCGGCGGCGGGACGGTGGCCCAGAAGGCGCGCGAAGCCGCCGACGAGGCGATCAACCTGGTCGGCAAGACGGTGGCCGAGGTGGAGCAGGACCTGATCCTGGACACGCTGGACCATTGCCTGGGTAATCGCACCCACGCGGCGACCATTCTCGGGATTTCGATCCGAACGCTGCGCAACAAGCTGAAACTCTACTCGGAAAGCGGCGCCGCGATCCCCGCCCCCGGCGAAAGCCGGGCGACGGGGTGAACGTCCATCTGACGACCACACTCCCCGCAAACGGGGGAGAACACCCACAGCCAGCGAGCACCACCTAGATGGCCGATACGCCCGCCGCCTCCAGTTCCGGTTTCAGCCTCGTCGGCATCGGCCGCCGCGCCCTGCGCGGCGACGTGGCCATGGGGATCGGCGTGCTGTCGCTGCTCGTCATGCTGCTCCTGCCCATGCCGAAATTCCTGCTGGACGGCGCGCTGGCGATCTCGATCTGCTTCTCGGTGCTGATCCTGATGACGGCGCTGTTCATCAAGAGCCCGCTGGAGTTCACCGCATTCCCGGCGATCCTGCTCATCGCGACCATGCTGCGGCTGGGCCTGAACGTCGCCTCCACGCGCCTGATCCTGTCGGAAGGCTCCGGCGGCACCGAGGCGGCCGGGGAGATCATCGAAGCCTTCGGCAATTTCGTGATGCAGGGCAATTTCGTCATCGGCATCATCGTGTTCATCATCCTGGTGATCGTGAACTTCGTGGTGATCACCAAAGGTTCGGGCCGGATCGCGGAAGTCGCCGCGCGCTTCACCCTGGACTCCATGCCCGGCAAGCAGATGGCCATCGACGCCGACCTGTCCAGCGGCCTCATCACCGAGACGGAGGCCAAGGAGCGGCGCAAGAATCTTGAAGATCAGTCCAATTTCTACGGGGCCATGGACGGCGCCAGCAAGTTCGTGCGCGGCGACGCCATCGCGGGCATCCTGATCACCTCCATCAATCTGATCGGCGGCATGATCATCGGGGTGGCCCAGTCCGGCATGGCGTTCGGAGACGCCGCCAACACCTATTCCACCCTCACCATCGGCGACGGGCTGGTGTCCCAGATCCCCGCCCTGATCGTGTCTCTGGCCGCCGGCCTCCTGGTCTCCAAGGCGGGCGTCGAGGGCGAAGCGGACAAGGCCGTGTTCGGGCAGCTCTCGGCCAATCCCGCGGCCATGGCCATGGTGTCGGGCACTGCGCTCGCGGTGGGCTTGCTGCCCGGCATGCCGCTTTTGCCCTTTGTGTTCCTGGCGGCCGGGTCCGGCGCGATCGCGTTTGTCGGAGGGCGTGGGCGAACGCGGGCGGCCGAGGACGTGGCGCGCGAAGCCGCCACCCTCGCCGACACCGAAGCCGCCGAGCAGCATGACGCCGAACCGCCCATCGGGGACACGCTGCATATCGACGAGCTGAAGATCGAGCTCGGCTACGCGCTCCTGCCTCTGATCAACGATGTGGAGGGCCGCAGGCTCACAGATCAGATCAAGGCGCTCCGCCGCAACCTCGCTCAGGAGACCGGCTTCGTCCTGCCCAGCGTCCGGATCGTCGACAACATGCAGATGTCCGGCGAGCAATACGCCATCAAGGTCAAGGAAATGGACGCCGGCCACGGCCAGCTGAAAATGCATCACCTGCTGTCCATGGACCCCACCGGTCAGCAGGTGGATCTGCCCGGAACCCATGTGAAGGAGCCGGCCTTCGGCCTGCCCGCCACCTGGATCGAGGAATCCATGCGCGAGGAAGCCACCTTCCGTGGCTATACGCTGGTGGACCCGGCCGCCGTCCTGGTCACGCACCTCACCGAAATCCTGCGCGACAACATGGCCGACCTGCTCTCGTACTCTGAGACCGAAAAGCTGCTCGACGCGCTCTCCAGGGAGCACAAGAAGCTGGTCGAGGACATCACGCCCGGACAGGTGACTCGAGCGGGCATCCAGCGCGTGCTGCAGAACCTGTTGAAAGAGCGGGTCTCGATCCGCGATCTGGCCGCCATCGTCGAAGGGATCGCCGAAGCCTCCGGCGCGACGCAGAATCTCGACGCCATCACCGAGCATGTGCGCACACGCCTGTCGCGCCAGCTTTGCTACGCCAATCGCGGCCCGGACGGCACCTTGCCGGTGCTCTCCCTGACCCCCCATTGGGAGCAGGCCTTCGCCGAAGCCCTTGTCGGAGAGGGCGAACGCCGTCAGCTTGCTCTCGCACCCTCGAAACTGAGGGATTTCGTGGCCCAGGTGCGCGACGGATTCGACCGTGCGGGCGCCACGGGCGACGTGCCGGTGCTGCTCACCAGTCCGCAGATCCGGCCTTATGTGCGCTCGCTCGCCGAACGGTTCCGGCCGCAGACGGTGGTGATGAGCCAGAACGAGATCCATCCCGGCGCGCGGCTGAAAACCGTGGGCCAGGTCTAAGGAAAGCAGAGCCCGATGCGTCTTCGCAGCTTCTCCGGTCCCTCCCTGAGCCAGGTCATGGCCCAGGTGCGCCGCGAGCTTGGACCCGACGCGGTGATCGTCACCACCGCGGACGCGCCCGGCGGCGGGGTGGAGGTGCGCGCGGCCGCAGAACGCGGCGCGGTGACCGCCTCGGGCGAGAGCGCCGACGTCAATCTGAAGCGCCGCGACGCCGAACGCCTGAAGGGCCGCGGCGACGCGGCCGAGGGCCTGAACCGGATCGCCCGCGCCCTTGTATGGCACCAGGTGAACGAACGCGCCGCCGAAGCCATCATGGACGCCGCGGTCCAGCTGGAGGACGGCGAGGCCACCGCCACGCTGGCGCGCGCCCTGGATCACCGCTACGGCGTGCACCCGGCCGAGATCGATCATGACCGGCCGCTGCTGATCGCCGGGCCGCCGGGGGCGGGCAAGTCCTCCGCCCTCGCCAAGCTCGCCGCGCGGGCGGTCACCTCGGGCGGGGCGCCCTTCATAATCTCCGCCGACGCCCGCGCCGGCGCTTACGAACAGATGGGCGCGTACGCCCATGCGCTGGGCTGCCAGTTCGAGACGGTGGCCGGCCCCCGCGAGCTGCAGACCCTGATTTCTCGCCTGCCGGCCGGACCGATCCTGATCGACTCGCCCGGCGTGAACCCGTTCGAGCTCGACGATCTTGAAGAGCTCTCCCATCTGGCCGAGGCCAGCGACGCGGAGATCCTCGCGGTCATGGAGGCCGGGATCGCGCCCGGCGACGGTGAAGACGCCGCCAGCCTGTTCGCCAGCATCGGCGCGGGCCGGATCATCGCCACCAAGATCGACGCAGCGCGCCGGATCGGAGCCCTGTTGAGCTTTGGCGAAGCCGGGCTCGCCTACGCCCACATCTCCGCCTCGCCGTATATCGGCGCCGGGCTTGCGCCCGCCACGGCGCTGCGCCTTGCGCGTGCGCTGCTCGAAGACACCGGATGGGAAGACGAACTATGAGCGTGCTCGCCTTTGAGGCCGAAACCGCTCACCGCGCGCCGCGCCGCGCCGGCCCGGTCATCGCCGTTGCGTCCGGCAAGGGCGGCGTCGGCAAGACCGCCCTCGCCGCGGCCCTCGCCCAGGCTTTTTCACGGCGCAGCCGGCGCACCCTGCTCGTGGACGCCGATCTGGGCATGGCCAATGTGGACGTGCAGCTGGGCCTGAACACCAAAGGCGATATCGGCGGCGTGGTCGCCGGCCGGCTGTCCATCGCGGAGGCCGTGAGCGAGGCCTGCGGCGGCGCCGGCAAGCGCGGCGGGTTCGACGTCATCGCCGGCCCGTCCGGGTCCGCGGCGCTGGCGAGCCTGGACATCAATTCAGTGGGCCGTCTCGCCGCCGGCATGGCCGCCGCCAGCCTCGACTATGACCGCATGCTCATCGATCTCGCCGCGGGCGCGGACCGCTCGACCATCCGTCTGGCCGCTGCGGCGGACGACGTGATCATCGTCATCAACGACGAACCGACCGCCCTCACCGACGCCTACGCCTTCGTGAAGACCCTGCGGGTGCGCGACGAGGGCGCGGCGCCCTTCGTGGTGGTCAACAACGCGCCCGACACCGAGGCGGCGAAGAAAGCCTATGCGATCTTCGCACGCACCTGTTCCAGCTTTCTGGGCTTCAAGCCGCCGCTCGCCGGGATCGTACGCCGCGACCCCCACGTGGGCGAGGCGATCCGCGCCCAGACCGCGCTGGCGGCCCGCTTTCCCGGCTGCGACGCGGCCAAGGACGTCGCCGCCCTCGCCGCGGCGCTGGAGCGCGGCGTCAATCCGGGCTAGAAGATCGGCGGTGATGGCGTCGGGGGGCGGTGTATGGATCAGAGCCCGTTGGGCATGGTGATAGCGGGATTCACCGCCTTCGACCTTGTCTTCATGACCTGTGCGAGCCTGATCGCGGCGCTCGCCATGCGCCGGTGGTCGCAACTTTTAAGCGCGGCGCTGATCGCCTATGGCGTGGACGTGCTGCTTCGCTTCGCCATGGAATATCTGTCCGCCGGCGACATGCCCGCGAACTTCGCCGTCCAGCTGGCCTTCGCCCGCATGGACCTGCATGGCCTCGCCGCCACCGTGCGCCCCTTCGTGTACTTCGCCGCCGTCGCGATCCTGTTCGGGATGAAGCGGCGCTATTCGCGGTGAGCCGTGGCAAACGGCCCGCTTGCCCACGCACGCGAACCCGCCTTAACTCGAATCCGTCAGGGGAGGGCGGAGCATGAGCGAACCGGGCGCGGCGCATACGCAGCCGGACCGCACGAAGATCGTCGGTTTCTGGACCGGGATCGTCCTGGCGGTCGGGCTCCAGCTCATACCCCTTCCCGAAGGCCTGACGCGCGAAGCCTGGCTGCTGGCGTCGCTGGCGCTTCTGATGGCGAGCTGGTGGGCCACCGAGGCGATCCCCATCGCCGCCACCGCCCTGGTCCCGCTGGCCCTGTTTCCGGTGTTCGGCATCATCTCCATGCGCGCCGCCAGCGCGCCCTACGCCGACCCCATCGTCATGCTCCTGCTTGGCGGGTTCATCGTGGCGCTGGCGATCGAGCGCTGGAATCTGCACGCCCGCATCGCGCTGAACGTGGTGGCCGCCTTCGGCTCGCGCCCGTCGGCGATGATCCTGGGATTCATGGCGGCGAGCGCGATCCTGTCCATGTGGATCTCCAACACCGCCACCACGCTGATGATGATCCCCATCGCCCTGAAAGTGGCGGACGCGGTGGCGGAGGAGGGCGTGGACCAGACCATGTTCGCTCCCGCCCTCGCTCTGGCCGTCGCCTACGCCGCCTCTGTGGGCGGGGTGATGACGCCGGTGGGCACGCCCACGAACCTCATCGCCATGGGCTATCTGGAGCGCGAATTCGGCGGTGTGATCAGCTTTCCCCAGTGGATGATCGTGGGCGTGCCGAGCGCCCTGCTGATCATCCCGGCCATGTGGCTCATCCTCACCCGCTTCGCCTTCAAGATCGGCCGCTCCGCGCCCAGCGAGGCGGGGCGTGCCGCGGTGATGGAGCACAAGCGCGCCCTTGGCGCGATGACCACGCCGGAGCTGCGCGTGGCGCTGGCCTTCGGGACGGTGGCGCTCCTGTGGATGGGCCGGGAATTGCCGGGCTTTCTCATCGGCATGGAGAACGTCACCTTCGGCTGGAATCCCCTTCTAGCCTGGATTTCGGAGCGGATAGGCCTTCCGGTCACGCCGCAGCTCGGCGACGCCCAGATCGCCATGGCGGGCGCGCTCGCCGTGTTCCTCATCCCCGCCGGCGGAACGGCGAAGGGCGAGCGCCTGATGAACTGGGAGACCGCGAAGCGCCTGCCCTGGGAGGTGATCCTCCTGTTCGGCGGCGGGCTGTCTCTGGCCGCGGCGATTCAGGCCACGGGGCTGGCCGAATGGATCGGCTCGCACCTGCTCTGGGTGGCGGCTCTGCCGACGCCTCTGACGGTCCTGGTCCTCGCCCTGATCGTGGTGTTTCTCACCGAGCTCACCAGCAATGTCGCCACCGTGTCCGGCTTCCTGCCCGTCCTCGGCGCGCTTGCGGTTCAGGCCGGCGTGCCGCCCGAACACCTCATCGTGCCGGTGGCGATCGCCGCCAGCTGCGCCTTCATGCTGCCCGTGGCCACGGCGCCGAACGCCATCGTCTACGCCTCGGGTGCGGCGAGCATGAAGCAGATGATCAAGGCGGGCTTTCGGATCAATCTGGTCGCCGCGCCGATCATTGCCCTGGTGTCGAGCCTGCTGAGTTCAGTGGCGTTTCCAGGTTAGGAGGCGCCTCCCCGGGGCCTGCCGGCCCGTTCGCTCGCTTCAATTGGCCCACAGGGCCAACTGATCCGCTGCGCGGACCGCGGCCTCCCCGGGGCCTGCCGGCCCGTTCGCTCGCTTCAATTGGCCCACAGGGCCAATTGATCCGCTGCGCGGACCGCGGCCTCCCCGGGGCCTGCCGGCCCGTTCGCTCGCTTCAATTGGCCCACAGGGCCAATTGATCCGCTGCGCGGACCGCGGCCTCCCCGGGGCCTGCCGGCCCGTTCGCTCGCTTCAATTGGCCCACAGGGCCAATTGATCCGCTGCGCGGACCGCGGC